>Ga0335074_10000012_pt1 | contig 488335 bp, 410 predicted proteins | sample Lox_Sample_23_FD_206715 | JGI IMG/M metagenome (GOLD analysis project Ga0335074, IMG submission 206715) | Soil microbial communities from Loxahatchee National Wildlife Refuge, Florida, United States - Lox_Sample_2.3 | ecosystem: Environmental > Terrestrial > Soil > Wetlands | place: USA... | reverse complement strand
CATTGATGTCCACCAGGGTGACAAGCTGGACAAAGGCGCGAAGCTCGGTCTCTCGGGCGCCTCCGGCCGCGTCACCGGCCCGCATCTTCACTTCGGTGTGCGCTGGAACGGCGTATGGATCGATCCCGTGCAGGTTCTCGCGCTCACGCTGCCCCGAACGACGGCCCAGCCCACGGCCAAATCTCACGAGGTGAGGCGGCCCGTGGCCCACACGCGCTGACGCCAGTCCGCGCCACACCACCCGCAACCGGCTCGCTAGTCGGCTAATTCTGCTTTCTTCCTGCCAATGCCTTCTCGATCAGTTCAGCCGCCATCCCCAGCCCATCCAGCAGGGCGATCTCCCGCTGCAGCGCCTCTGCTCTCTCGCGGAAGCGCTTGTCTTCCAATACCTCATCCACCATCGCCTTCAGCGTCTCCGCTGTCAGCTCTTTCAGCGGCACAAACAGCCCGGCTCCGCTGGCCAGAATTCGTGCCGCCACGCCCGGCTGGTCGTTGGTCACCGGGATCGCCACCAATGGCACTCCCTGGGCCAGCGCTTCCAGCGTCGTATTCATCCCCGCGTGTGTGACGCATAGCGCCGCTCGTTTCAGCAGCTCCAGCTGCGGAGCCCGCTGCACCACAATCGTGTCGGCCCTGGCGGTCGCCAGACTCTTCGGCTCCGTCGTCGGCCCCACCGACAGCACAACCTGGTATCCCTCCCGCTCCGTCGCCCTCAGAATCGCCCGGAAGACGTCGGTCAGCCCCGTTTGCAGCGTTCCCATTGATGCATAGATCACCGGCGCTCCCGTCATCTGCTCCCACGGAAACTCGACATCCTCTCGTCCCTTGCCATCATGGAACGGCCCTGCGTTATGACGATGCGCCGGCAGATGGTTCGCCGGAAAATCCAACGCCGCCGGCAGCTGCGTAATGTGCGCCAGCTTCGACTCCGACCATGCCGGATCTTCCGCGTCCACCGCCACACCGCTGGCCATCACGTACCGCAGCATCACATCGGTCATCGGCGCGACTGCCTTCCGAAACCCCGCCACACCCTGCCGGTTCCGCTCTCTCGCCGCCTCACTGTCCTCATGCGGCCACGGAAACATCCATGGCGGCGTCACCCCGCTGTAATCGATCAGCGGCGTACAGGAGATGTGCACATAAGGCACGCCCTTCGCGATGGCGACACAGCACACGCCGCCGGCAATGCGATCCAGCACCAGCCCATCCACCTTGATCCGTTCCAGCAGCCCGGGCGTTTCGTCCAGCTCCGCCCGGCAGGTATCGCCAATCCACTGAAACGTGAAGGCTACCGCCTCATCGCCCGCGAGCTTGCTCAACTTCTCCGACATCACCGCCATGTACCCCAGCGGAAACTGCTGTTCGCAGAAGCTCTCAAACGGCAGCCCCGCCGCTGCCACGCCCTTCGCCGCGTCCGGCACGCCAAAACACACTACATCATGCCCGCGCGTCTGCAATCGCCGCGCCAGCGCCGTCATCGCATTCAAATGTCCGACCGCCGCCGGAATCACCACGCCGATTCGCATGGCGCGAAGCATACCACCTCGCCGCCCCGCCGCATTTTTTCAGCGCCGCATTTTCGGCGCGCCTCGCGTTTTCAGTGCCGCGCGCTTGCCGTTCGCCGTCCCAGCAGACGATCCACGGCCTCCTTCTGGTACCGCGACATGCGCAGCTCTTCCCCGCTCTGCAGCACGATGATGTGGCTCCCCTGAAACCACGGCTGCACTTCGCGGATGCGCCGCACATTCACGATCGTCGACCGGTGAATCCGAATAAACTCGCGCGGATCGAGCTTCTCCATCAGTGCTTGCAGCGTCTCGCGCACTTCATACACGCGGCGGCCGGCATGCAGCCTTGCATAATTGTCTTCCGCCCCGATCCAGTCGATCTCTTCGGTGGCGACAAAGAAAATCCTCCCGCCTGACGCGACCGCCAGCCGGCGTATGTAGTCCGAGGGATAACGGTTGTCCAGCAAAGCGAACAGCCTCTGCGCTGCGTCCTTGTCCTGCCGGTTTTGCCAGCGGTCGCGCGCTCGGGCAATCGCCCGTGAAAGCCTGTCCGCAACAAACGGCTTCAGCAGGTAGTCCACGGCGCTCGCATCAAAGGCCCGCATCGCGTAGCGGTCGAACGCCGTAACGAAAACCGTCGCCGGCATCTGTTCCACCCCAATGGATTCGATCACCTGAAATCCGTCCATCTCCGGCATCTGGACGTCCAGGAAAACCACATCGGGCTTTGTCTGGCGAATCGTCTTCACCGCGGATTCGCCGTCTGCACATTCGCCGATGACAGTAATGCCGCCCTCGCGCTTCAGCAGCCGCGCTAACGCCGCGCGCGCCAGCGCTTCATCGTCCACGATCAGCGCCCGCATCGTCATACGGTGGCTCTCGAAGGAACCTGCGACCCCGCACGCGCATCGGCTGCGAGAGGAATCACAATGATCGCCACCGCGCCGGCCGGACTCAGCGGACGAAAGATAAGGGACGAGCCCGGCCCGTAGCTGTGTTCCAGCCGGGCGCGCGTATTCCGCAAGCCCACGCCGCGCCGGTCTAAAGGCGTCTCCAACTCCTCGACAACGCTGTTTCGATTCCACACCTCGATCTGCAGATCGTTCTCATGCTGGCGAGCGAAAATCTCGATAACGTCCGGCCCCTTCCGCTTTCCAATTCCATGCCGGATCGCGTTCTCGACCAGCGGCTGCAGGATCAGTGGCGGCACCGCGATATTCAACACCGAAGCGTCGGCGTGCACCTCGACAGCGAGACGTTCCCCGAAACGCCTCCGCTGAATGCCGACGTACAGGTCGAGAATCTCCAGCTCCCGCGACAGGGGAATCTCATTCGCCTCCATCTCATCCAGCGCAACCCGCAGCAGTTGACTGAGTCGCAGAAGAACATCTTCGGCCGCCTGCGGATCCTGCTGCACCAGCGTGATCGCCGCCTGCAGCGTGTTGAACAGAAAGTGCGGCTGCAGTTGAATCCGCAGCCTTTCCAGGTCGGCCGAGGCCACCGACGCCTGCACGTGCGCCTGGTGGACCTCGCGTTCCCGCGCCTGCTCCCGAAGGTGCGCCCGTCCCGCCGCAAACACGATCGTGAAGTAGGCGACAACCGCGAAAATTCCGCGCATCGCAATCCATTCGCTGGCCAAAGCGATGAACGTTGCCGGCAGTTCGTGATGCCGCGTGTAGATCCATCCCGCCAGGCCTCTCGCCAGGGCCTGCGCACACAGGCAGCCGAAACACGCCAGCGCGTGAGGCTCAATCAAATGGCTCGCCCAGCGCGGCCCCACAATCGGATACCGCTCTCCAAGCTGATAGATCAGCGGAGTCAACGGAACGAACACGAACCAGTTGAACGTCGCCCACGCAATGTAGTGGACGGCCGGCAGAGCGCGGCCCCACGGAACATCGGCAGCGTACACCGTGCTTCCCTCGAGGAGAATGACAGCGCTCCAGCAGACGATCGAGAGCGCAAGCTGTCGCGGATATCGCTGACGAGCCATCGGCACCGGCGTAACCCCTGCGCTCGAGTATGTGGAGCTGCTCTGCATACGCGTCTGGTTGGAAGTCTAGTGCGCCCGAGCCATCGAAGACGATTGAAAGGTCCGCGCCTGACGCAGCCGATTACGATTCACCTCGCGTCACCGACCATTCGTCCCACCTAATTCCTGATGGTCCGTTAACCATGGCCTCCGTCCGCCCGCTTCGCCTATGTTCCTTGCCACGAGGTGGACTCCATGCGCTCATCGATACAACTCATTGCCGCTCTCCTTCTATTCATCGTCAGCTCCAGAACCTTCGCGCAGTACGCGGAGATTGACCCGCGCACGCTGCCGGCCCAGATCTCTGCGCAGCAACTCATCGTGCAAGCCGCGCCGGGCAATCTGGACTGGCACGCGTGGCTGAAGCTCGCTGTCCTGCTGCAGGACGCCGGAAGTTATCGAGCGTCGGAAAACGCCTATCGCCGCGCCATCGCTCTGCTGCGAGCTCCGGACCCGCTCACCGTCGCCGATATCTTCGATCACATGGGCACCATGTATGTCGCGAGCGGACAGCTGTCCAACGCCGAGCCCCTCGAGCGCCATGCTCTCGCGATTCGCGAGCATCAGCACGACATCCTCGGGACCGGCGTCAGTCACATGCATCTTGCCATGCTGCTTCTCAACCGCCACGATCTTCAGTCCGCGGAAGCAGAGGCCCAGAGCGCCGTCCATCTGCTCGTACCCGAATCTGTCCATCGCGCCGCTGCTGCGTCGTCCTCGACGCCCTCAGAAAACGCGACGCCCGAAGAGAAGATGACGGCCTTGATCGATCTCGCCCTGGTGAAATGCGCCTCCGGCGCCGCAAGCACTGCATTGACGAACCTGCGCTCGGCGCTGCAGATCGCTCATGAAACCTACCCCGGCAACAGCATTCCGGTCGGATACATCGAATTTCTGCTGGGCTACGCATCCTGGAAAGGCGGAAACTCGAACGACGCAAACATCCTGATGTCCAAGGGCATCGATACCCTCGCGCTGGCGATCGATTGGGGTCAACCCGCGTATCTCGGCGCCCTGCGGCAGTACAGGGCCTTTCTGGTGGACACCAGACAGACCATCGAAGCGCAGCGCGTCTCAGCGGAGATAGCCCGGCTGGACCGCTCCGCCGCGCCGCCAAGCCAGGTGGCGGCCCTTCAGAATCCGCCCAAATGAACCGCTCTCGTTGTCACTGGTGAATGCGCTTCAGCAGGTCGGCATATCGTGGATCGGCTCTCACCGGGTCGAGCACCGGGTCCACTCGAAGCATCGCCATGTAATAGCAATGCTCCTCAATCGCCCGCTCGAACGATTCGAAAGCATCCTTCAGATCGTCGATGCGAACGTCATCGGCGCCCGTCTCGTACGCCATGCAAGGTGAAGCCGGAACCGTCATGAGGGCTTGGTTCCGTGCACGCCAGTAGGACTTCCATCCGCTCCGCTCGTACGCCTCAAGCAAAGCCTCCGTGTTCGTTCCCGGGTAGTCGGCCTGCAACGCCGTCACATCGTGCTGCGCCGCCCGGTCGCGATCGCCCTTCTGTTCGTAGATCAGGCTCATGTAGTTGTCCACCGAGGCCGGTCGATGCTCCATCTCCGCCGCCCGCTGCAACTGCGCCAGCGCCGCATCGTAGCGTCGGGCCAGGTAGAGCGTCGCTCCCAGCCTGCGGTTGATCAGAAACGATAGCGGTGCCAGCTGGACAGCCCGGTTCATGTGCTCGACTGCGTCCTGCGGCCTACCCACCGCATCCAGGTACACGGCATACTTGAACTCCGCAACCGCGTCGTTTGGGTCCAGCGAGATTCCGTGCGTCAGATTCTGTTCCGCGGCGCTCCAGTTCCACGTATAGATCGTCTGGATGCTCCCCAGCTCCGTGTACGCCTCTCCGTTGTCCGGATCCAGCCCAATCGCGCGGTGGGCCGCATCCAGCGCCTTCGGCATTGCCTCGTCCGGTTTCTCCAGACCGAACGCCGCCGCTGAATCCAGCGCCGTCGCGTATCCGGCATACGCCGCCGCATACTGCGGGTCCAGCGAAATCGCCTTTTCGAAATATTCCAGGCTGTGAGGCAGGTCCTGCTTGTTGAAAAAGTAGCGCCCGCGAAGATACGCATCCTCGGCCGCGGGGTTGACCGCGCGGTGCGAAGGCGGACGCAGCGCCAGCCGCGCCTCCGATGCAATCTCCCGCGCCACGCTGTCTTGCAGCGCAAGAACGTCATCCGCCGATCCTTCAAAGCTCTGCGCCCAGATATGACGGTCCGTTCGCGCATCAATGAGCTGCGCTGTAATGCGGACGCGATCGCCCGAGCGCACCGTCGAGCCTTCCACAATGGCATCCACGCCCAGCTCGCGTGCGATCTCCGGCAGAGGCTTCTTTGTATTCTTATCCAGCATCACGGAGGTGCGGGAAACCACGCGCAGGTTGGGAATGTGGGCTAGCTCGGTGATGAGTTCGTCGGTCATGCCGTCCGCAAAATAGTCCTGCCCGGGATCGCTGGAGAGGTTGGCCAGCGGCAGGACAGCCAGCGAGCGGATCGTCGGCGTGGAGCGCAGCCGCGCAGCAACCAGCCACGAAACGGCGCCGAGCACCATCAGGCAAAAGAGAGCGATGCCGATGAAACGCAACCGACGCATAACAAGCTGCCGCGATGCAATCGGCAACCCGGAAGGTGCCGCCGACGGAGGCGTCGTCGCCGCTGTGCTCGGAAGGACGGTCTCTACCTGGGCGATGAAGCGGTAACCGGCGGTGGGAACGGTCTCGATGAAGCGGGGCTCCCGGCTGTCATCGTCCAGCGCCTTGCGGAGCAAACCAATGGAGCGGGTCAGAGCGTTCTCAGTTACCGAGGCCTCGCCCCAAACGGCGTCGAGAATCTCCTGTTTGCGGAGCAGGCGGCCCCGGTTTTGAAGCAGATAGAGGAGCAGGCGAAGCGTCTTGGGCTCCAGCGGCACGGGTGCGCCGCCCACGCTGAGGCGGAACGCCGTGTCGTCGGCTTCAAAACGTTCGAAGCGGTAAATCACCGCTGAACTCCTTGGACTACAGAGGAAATATGGCTGTACTCGTTCGCTCATTATCCTCAGATAACGAGGCAATCTGCGAAAAATCGCAGATCCATCCGAGTTCCATCATGACCGTCACGTCAGCTTAAGGGCACGGTACGTCTGGAGGGAAGTCCAATGAAACGAAATCGGATGTTGACGATGGTTTGTGCACTCGCAGGGATTTTCGCAGCCGGAGTCAGTGACGTGCGGGCGCAGCTGCCACCGGTGCCGGCTGGAGCTACGGCGATTGCCCAGGGGCTGTTTGGTCCACGCGGGATGAGGTTCGCCCCGGACGGGGACTTGTATGTGGCTCTCTCCGGGCCGGGCGGATCCAACAGTACCGCAGACATATGCCCCCAGCTTCAGGTCCCGGTCGCTGTCGGCGGACCCTACACCAACGGCAACACGGCCAGCATTGTGAAACTGGACAAGAAGGGAAACCTGACAACAGTGGCAACCGGCTTCCCGTCCGCTCTTAGCCAGCGCCCGGATGTCATGGGCGTTGCAGACGTGGCTTTCCTGGATGGGAAGTTATACGCCGTGATCTCCGGCGGCGGATGCTCGCATGGGTCGCTCACACCCAACATGGTGGCTAAGGTGGACAAGAAGACCGGCAAGTGGACGATGCTGGCCAATATGAGCGAGGCAGTCGCGGAGTATCCCGCGGCGCACGTGGCTCCTGACTTCGAGGCCGACGGCGTCTTCTACAGCATGATCCCCCTGAACGGCAAGCTGTACATCGTGGAGTCGAACCACGGGCAGATCTGGTCAGTCACACCGAAGGGCAAGGTCGAGATGGTGACGGATGTGTCGGCGGTCGAGGACCATATCGTGCCCACCGCCGCAGTGCCGACGCTGGATGGTCTGCTGGTCGGCAATCTGGGGCTGTTTCCGATTACGCCGGGGTCATCGGTACTGCTGACCCTGCGTTCCGAGTGCAGCCCGCTGCTGGCCTGGCTGGAGCACTGTGATCCCGGGACAATGCAGGTGGCAGGATCCTCGTCGCCGGGGCTGACAACCGTCGTGAGCATGGACTGGGGGCCGGACGGCGCACTGTACGTGCTCGAGCTCTCTGACGCGTCAGGGTTTCCGACGCCGGGCTACGGCAAGGTTGTGCGCATAAAGAATGGCCTGGCGCAGGACGTGATCACCGGCTTGTCCGTACCTACGGGGATGACCTTCGGTCCGGACGGAGCGCTGTATGTCTCCAACTGGGGCGCGGCGGACGCTCCGATCGGACAAATCCTCCGGTTCAACATCCACTGAGCGAGTTGGATCACTCGATCTTCAGAATCGACTTTTAGCGCGCCTTCGCCCTGCGGTCTCCTCGGGCGAAGGCGTTTTTGTTTTGCCCCTCAGGCAAATTGAACGCCGGCCTCTTGACACGCACGATACACTTAAATCTAGGGAAACACGTTCGCCCGGCCCGCGCCGGGCGTTCGCTTTTTGACATGCCAAATAGCTGAAGTCCACCGCTAAAGTCTCTGCTCCGAAGACTTTGCACAAAAAGGAGGGGGGAGGGGGTCCCCACCCTCAACTTCAATTACGATGGACAGAATGTCGATGCGCATCGGTCTCGGCTTTGACTCGCACGCCTTCAAGGCCGGAATTCCGCTGGTCCTCGGCGGGCTCAAAATCGACCACCCTGAAGGCCTCGCCGGCCACTCCGACGGCGACCTCCTGCTTCACGCCATCACCGATGCTCTGCTCGGCGCCGTCGCCGCCGGCGACATCGGAACCTTCTTCCCTCCCAGCGATCCCAAGTGGAAGGGCGCCGATTCCACCGTCTTCCTCAAGACCGCGCTCGAAGAGGTCGCCCTCGCCGGCTACAAGATCGTGAACCTCGACTGCGTGCTCGTCATGCATCGCCCCAAGATCGTGCCCATTGCCGCCGAGCTGCGCGAGCGCGTCGCCGACCTGCTCTTGCTGGACATGAAGCGCGTCAGCATTAAAGGCAAAACCCCCGAGGGCCTGCCCCAGGACGGCACCGCCGTCTGCCACGTCGTCGTCCTGCTCGAATCCATCGAGCTGCCCAACGAGCACAAGCTGCTCAGCGTCGCCGCCGAAGCTCCGGACAAGGAGGAGATCGATGGTGTCGTCAGCACCCTGCTCGACGACGCACACGACCTCTCCGCCCTGGGCCGTAAGCGCCCGGCCTTCGACCCGGACGACCTCACCTGACGATTTGAAATCGCGTCGCGTCACGGCTCTCGGCGGCGGCAGATTCTTCTTGGTTCGGCTCCGCTTCTTCGATACATTGGCTGCAATCTCAGGAGGCAATCGAAATGGATCAGTACCAGCAACAGCACATCGCCGGGCTCGTGGCGGGCATGGGGGCGTTCTTCTTCCTCATGATCCTGGTCTTGGCCATCTTCTTCATCTTCTGCTTCTGGCGGATCTTCACCAAGGCAGGACTCGCCGGCCCCCTCGCGCTGCTTGTTCTCATCCCGGGCATCGGCTCGCTGGTGGTGATCTGTATCCTCGCCTTCGCGCGCTGGAACGTGGTCCCGGCGCCGCCACAATATGGCGCGCTGCCGCCGAGCTACCCGCCACCGTATCCCCCCGTCCCACCGGCGCCGCCCAATCCGCCCTCGCAGTTCTAAGCGTTGACGAAGCGGCGGAGCAGGCTCCGGCAGCGGCTCCAGTAGCGGGCTCCAGTATCATGGGTTTGTCCCAATGACTGAGTCCTCTTCCGCCGCTCCAGCCGCAAGCTCCCGCCCTGTCCGCGTCCGCGTTGCCCCCTCACCTACCGGCGACCCCCACGTCGGCACCGCCTACATCGGCCTGCTGAATTTCCTCTTCGCCGCCCAGCGCGGCGGAAAGTTCGTCCTGCGCATCGAGGACACCGACCGCACCCGCTTCGTCCCCACCAGCGAGCAGATGATCTTCGACTCCCTGCGCTGGATCGGGCTCCAGTGGGACGAAGGCCCCGACGTCGGCGGCCCCTACGGCCCCTACCGCCAGTCCGAGCGCACCGAAATCTATCGTGAGTATGCGGACAAGCTGCTCGCCAGCGGGCACGCCTACCGCGCCTTCGAGACCCCCGAAGAACTCGACGCTGAGCGCAAGGCGCAGCTCGCCGCCAAGCAGCCGCCGAAATACGGCGGCCGCTCACGCAATCTCTCGCAGTCCGAGATCGACGCGAACCTTGCCGCCGGCAAGCCGTTCACAGTCCGCCTCAAAGTCCCTCTCGAAGGCTCGACCAGCTTTCGCGACGAGCTGCGCGGCGAGATCACCTTCGACCACTTCAACGTCGACGACCAGGTACTGCTGAAGTCCGACGGCTTTCCGACCTACCATCTCGCGAATGTCGTCGACGATCACCTGATGGGCATCAGCGATGTGATTCGGGCCGAGGAGTGGATCAGCTCCACGCCCAAACACGTGCTGCTTTACAAAGCCTTCGGGTGGGAGCTGCCGCGCTTCTGGCACATGCCACTGCTGCGCAACGCTGACAAGAGCAAGATTTCCAAGCGCAAGAATCCTGTCTCGCTGAACTATTACCGCGACGCCGGCTTTCTGCCGCAGGCCATGCTGAACTTTCTGGGCTTGATGGGCGGCGGCATGCCGCACGCTACCGAGCAGGAAATCGTCTCCAAGGGTCTCGATACGAAGCAGGCTGACCTGTTTACGCTTGAGGACATGCTCGCGCGATTCGACTTCGCGCGCATCTCACTCGGCGGTCCGGTCTTCGATCTCGTCAAGCTGAAGTGGATGAACGGCGAGTACCTGCGGAAGCTTTCGCCGGAGGAATTCTTCAACGCGATACGCGCGACGATCTTCTCCGACGCGTATCTCCGAGCCATCGCTCCGCTGGTGCAGACACGCATCGAGACGCTGGGCGCCTTCGGCGACATGGCCGATTTCTTCTTCAAGGACAACGTCACGCCTGCGGAATCCGTCTGGCTGCCGAAGAAACGCACGCCGGAAGAGACGCTGGCGTTTGCCGGCGATCAGCTCACGACGCTGGAAGCGGCGGCCTGGGAGGCTGAGGCGATCGAGTCCGCGATGAAGAAGCTCGGCGAAGAGAAGCAGTGGAGCGTGAAGGAGAACTTCATGCTGCTGCGCGCCATCCTGACAGGCAGCGTGCAGTCTCCGCCGCTGGTCGACTCGCTGCTCGTCTTCGGCAAGGCGCGTTCGATCGACCGCGTACGACGATTTATCGAAGCGCAGCGCAAGCGAAAGTAGTTCAACGGGCCAGTGATCTCCATTGAGAGGAGCGAAACATCATGGGCCTTCGAGAGAACTCTCCGGTTGCATTCATTCCTACGACCCAACCTGTCGCGGCGCGCGAATTCTATGAGAAGACGCTGGGGCTTCACTTCGAGAGCGCCGATTCATTCGCAATCGTCTTCAGCGTCGGCCCCGAACCCGGCATCATGCTGCGCGTGACCACTGTGCCGGACCTGACTCCACACCCGTTCACCATCTTCGGCTGGCAGGTGGATGATATTGTGGCGAGCGTAACCGAGCTTGCAGCGAGGGGCGTGCAGTTTACGCGCTATGGCTTCATCGAGCAGGACGAGCATGCCATCTGGAATGCGCCCGGCGGCACGAAGATCGCATGGTTTCAAGATCTCGATGGGAACACGCTATCGCTGTCCCAGCATTCGATCAGCGTGCGTTGACGGCTATCTCAACCGGAAGCAGCTTCGCCGGAAAACATGAGGCGTTATCGCAGGCCTGGTAGCGGAGAGCGCCGGTCAGCGTTGACGCTCCTTTTGGCGCTTCAACGCGCAGCATTACGCGAAACTCGCCCTGGTAAACATCGAGGTCTTCCCCACTGCCGATGGCGAGGTGGAAGTTCGAACCGGCAGGATAACGCTCGTTCGCGATGCGCAGTGAACCCGCATTCAGCCTTAGATCGGTGGGAATCAGCAGCTCGTCCTTCGGCGTGTGCGAGTTGATGTGGAAGCCCGGCTCGACGCGGAAGCGCAGCTCAACATCCTGCGGCTTGTTGGCGGCGAGCTCAAGTGAATCCGTCAACAGCTCCACGTGCTGCTTCTTCGCTTGCGTCGCGTGATCGAGACTGCCGAGCTGAATCTGCGCCGCGGCACTAAGGGCCACAAACCCGATGCACAGGGCAGCTATGCGCCCGCGCCAGATTTTTTGATTGCTGATCTCTGACCCTAGCTCCCTGCCCGTCACGCTCCACCTGCAGCGATGGTCTTCTCGATCAGCGCTTCCATCTGGTCCTTGCTCGGTGCCCCGGCTGTCACCTCGACTACCTTGCCATCACGCGCAACGTAAAACGTCTCCGGCAGATAGTCCACGCCGCCATATTTCTTGGCGACCTTTTCGTCCGGCATGAGGATGGGATACGTGACGCCGATCTTCTTCGCCGCATCGCTCACGTCCTTCGGCGAAGCTCCATCGTCCTGGGAGAGCCCCAGCACCTCCAGCCCCTGCGGCTTGTACTTCTGCGAAAACTCCTGGAACCACGGCATCTCCAGCTTGCATGGACCGCACCATGTGGCCCAGAAGTTGACGACCACGGGATGACCCTTGAAGTCGCCCAATGACACTTTTTTGCCGGCGATGTCGGTAAGGGTGAACGCGGGCGCTGCTTTGCCGCGCAGTTCAGAGCCTTCGGCATCCGGAGGGCCGGCGTTGTCGTCAGCCGGTGCGGCGGGAATGAGCGTGACGCGATTGCTCTCGGACAGTTGCCGCCGATGGCGCAGGTTATGCACTCCGGCCCAGAACAACACGGCGATCAACGCGATCATCGCAAACAGTACACTCAGTCGACGTCCCAAGGTTTCGCTTCCTTCCCCAGCTGCTACAAGTTTACCGCCGCATGCGATCTTCAGGCCGGAAGGCGAGTGCTCTGCTAGCATGAGCGTCAGTTTGCCGCCTATGAATGAAAAGACTCTTGCTCCGCAACCCAATGAAAACCAGAGCCCATCTGCGCTGGTGCGCATCGAAGCCGAGGCGCTGGAACAGCTTGCGCGACGGCTGGAGGGCGCCGATGGAGAGACGTTTGAACAGGTCGCAAAGTTACTCGTCCATGCGGTCCGCGCAGGTCATCGGGCTGTTCTTACCGGCATCGGCAAAAGCGGATTGGTCGCGCGCAAGATCGCCGCGACGATGGTCTCGACGGGAACGGCGGCGTGCTTTCTGCATCCGGCCGAGGCGTTGCATGGCGACCTCGGCATCCTGGCGCACGGCGATGTGTTGATTGCGCTCTCGTACTCCGGCGAGACCGAAGAGCTGCTGCGTTTGCTGCCTGTTCTGCCGCGGCTTGGCGTCACGCTGGTGAGCCTCTGCGGATGCGCGGATTCCACCCTCGCGCTGGCCAGCGATCTTGTGCTGAGCGTGAGCGTGGACAAGGAAGCGTGCCGGCATCAGCTTGCGCCCACGGCTTCGACGACCACGATGCTGGCGTTGGGCGATGCGCTGGCGATAGACGTCAGCCGCCGTCTGGACTTTCGCGCCAATGATTTCGCCGAGCTGCATCCGGGCGGCCACCTGGGGCGCAGACTGATGCCGGTGCGGCAACTGATGCATAGCGGGGACGCGATTCCAACCGTGCCGCCGGATGCGATGCTTCCGCAGATTGTGCACGAGATGAGCGCAAAGCGGCTGGGTATGACGACCGTGCAGAAGAACGGACGCCTGCTGGGCGTGCTTTCCGATGGCGACCTAAGGCGGCTGCTGGAGCGTGATGGACCGCAGGCATTCGCGAAGACGGCTGCGGAGGTGATGAACCGCTCGCCGCGCATGATAGCGCCGGAACCGTTGGCGCCGGACGCGCTGGAGCGGATGGAGCGCCATCGGATCACGAGCCTCGTGGTCACCGCGGACGGCACGGCGCAGAGCGAGGTGCTCGGCGTGCTGCACACGCACGACCTGTGGGCCGTTCCGTCAGGCTCTGCGTCCGAAAAGTAGCAGCGCGGCTATTCTCCCCAAACTTTGGCGTAGGCCGCGCGCCCAATCGAGTAGCACTCGCATGCGGTCGCAACGGTCCGTGGCCGATCGAGGATGGTGACCTTGCCGCGCGAGTACGTGATGAGGCCGCGGTCCTGCAAGATGCCCGCTGCGACGGTTACCGTAGAGCGGCGCGCTCCCAGCATCTCGGCGATGTACTCCTGGGTCACAATCACCTGCTCGGACTCCGCTCGATCTGCGAGTGTGAGCAGCCAGCGTGCGAGGCGCTGCTCGACCTCATGCAGGCGATTGCAGAGCACACTCTGCGTGGACAGCACCATGCGCAGGTAGAGGGTGCGGTAGATGAGTTCGCGGAAGCCTGGCATTGAGTGCACCGCGTTGCGAAATGCGGCGGCGCGCATGCGGAAGCCATGGCCCGGAACCTGCACGACAACTCCGTGCGCCAGCTCGGGCAGATTGAACAGCGCCGCTATGCCGGAGAAGCCCTCGCGCCCGGCCAGAAAGACTTCGACCGATTCGCCGCGCGAGGTCGTCGCCACGGTCGAGATCGCGCCGCGCGTGGGAAAGTGTACGAACTCTATCGGCGCCTCGGGCTTGGTCAGTTTCATGCCGAGCGGAAGGTCGACCTCCTCCAGCAGCGGGGCGACCATCGCCCACTCCTCGTCAGGCAGCCGGTCAAGCAGACGATTGCCCGTGCTTTGGATGGCGGTTGGATGTCCGTTGGCGGTGTATACGGTTTGCGCTTGTGTCGTGGTCATGGTCATGGTTGATCGCCGAAACGATGATGAATAACGCGGGGGCCGTCTGTCTCGATTGTTGGATGCGGCCAGACGAGGCTGCGTCACGGTCCAGGAGGCCTGCTTCGGTACAATCGAGGGATACATGCATCGTTGGTCCAAGCTATTTATTCCCACCCTGCGTGAGGCCCCGGCCGACGCCGAGGTCGCCAGCCATAAGCTCCTTCTCCGCGCCGGTTACGTCCGCCAGCTCAGCGCCGGCGTTTACAGCTATCTGCCTCTGGGACAGCGCGCGCTCAATAAGATCATTGCCATCGTCCGGGAGGAGATGGACAGGATTGGGCAGGAGTTTTACCTTCCCGCGCTGAATACGCGCGAGCTGTGGGAGGAGTCCGGCCGGTACGCCGTCATGGGCGACAACATGTTTCGCCTGAAGGACCGCAAAGGCGCCGAGCTTGTCCTGGCCATGACGCACGAAGAGGTCATGACCTCGATTGCGCGCAACGAGTTGCGCAGCTACAAGCAGCTTCCGCAGATCTGGTACCAGATCCAGACCAAGTTCCGCGATGAGCCGCGGCCGAAGGGCGGTTTGCTTCGCGTGCGGCAGTTCATCATGAAGGACTCGTATTCCTTCGACCTCGACGCTGCGGGGCTGGATGAAAGCTACAACAAGCACGACCGCGCCTACCGGGCGATCTTCACGCGCTGCGGCCTGGATTTCATCTCCGTCGAAGCCGACTCCGGCGCGATGGGTGGGTCGGGCTCGCAGGAGTTTATGGTGTACACCGATGCGGGCGAGGATGTCATCGCCAGCTCGGCGTCCGGCTATGCTGCAAACCTCGAGAAGGCAACCTCCCGTCTGCACGCGGTTGCCGATCTGGATGCATCGAGCGACAAGCCGGAGCTGGTATCGACGCCTGGCAAAGCGTCCATCGCCGATGTGACGGAGTTCTTCGGCATCGAAGCCTCGCAGGACATCAAGTGTGTGGCATTCATGGGCTCTGGCGCCGGTCATAAGCCCGGCGAGCCGCTGCGGCCGGTCGTCGCTTTCTTGCGCGGCGATCACCAGGTGAACGAGACCAAGCTGAACGCGATCGCAGGCACGGCGGAGTTGCGGCCGATGATGCCCGAGGAACTGGAGCGCCACATCGGCGGACCGGCAGGCTATCTCGGGCCGGTGGGCATTGCGCAGATCATGACAGAGGGATCGCTCAACGGATTGAAGTCCGGCAAGGCGCTGGACAAGCTGAAGGGCGTGCTGCGCGACGATCCCGCCGAGGGCCTGCGGACGATCGTCGTCGTCGACTTCGGCCTCGAAGGCCGGAAGAACCTCGTCGCCGGGGCGAACAAACTGGATTATCACTACAAGAACGTCACGCCGGGCCGCGACTTTGCATGGACGGCGCTCGCCGACATCCGCAACGTGAACGAGGGCGAACTTGATCCGTTGGGCGGACAGCCGCTGCGGCTGGGCAAGGCAGTGGAGGTTGGACACATCTTCAAGCTGGGTTGCAAATACACCGAGAGCATGCATGCGCGCGTGCTCGACGCCAATGGCAAAGAGGTGATGCCGGTGATGGGCTGCTATGGCATTGGTATCGAGCGCATCCTCACAGCAGCGATTGAGAGCTCCGCGGCGAAGTTCAAGACACAGTATCCCGATGTTGAGCCCTCGGCCACCTCCGCGGATCAGTATGCGTTACCGCCGTCCATCGCGCCGTATGAGGTGGTGGTGACTGTCACCAACATGAAGGAAGCGGATCTGGCAGACGCCGGGGAGCGGATCGCCTCCGATCTATCGCGCGAGGGCATCGACGTTCTCCTCGACGACCGCGACGAGCGTGCCGGTGTGAAGTTCAAAGATGCGGAGCTGATTGGTGTCCCGTACCGCGTGAATGTGGGCAAAAAGCTGACGGAGGGCAAGGTTGAGCTCGTCGACCGTCTGCTGCATACAACGGAGGACGTTACGCTTGAGGCGCTCACTGCGCACATCCAATCGCTGCTCCGTGCGTCCAAGAAGTAACATCCTCGCAGAGGCCCCCGACTGGAACTCCGATGCCCGTAAAACTCAAGATTGACCAGCCTCAGAAGCACTCGGTCTGGTGGACTTTGTTGCGCGTCGCGCTGATTGCAGTGGTCGTGGTTGTACTCGCCGGAGCCGGCGTCTTCCTGTACTTCTATCACCACTATCAGGGGCTCGTGAGCGAGCGCTTGAAGCAGGGCCCGCTGTTTTCTTCCGTCGCGCAAATCTACGCCGCCCCACAGGAGGTGCGGCCCGGACAGGACCGGACTGCACAGGAGATTGCGAACTCGCTGCGCATCGCCGGCTACAACACGAATCCGGAGATGGGAACCTATCGTCTGCAGGGCGACACGATCCAGGTGAAGCCGGGACCGGAGAGCTACCTCGCCGCCGATGGCGCAACCATTGTCACCAGCGATGGCGAGGTGAAGACGATTACCGCCGAGGATGGCGCTCCGCTGGCCGGATACAAGCTTGAGCCCCAGCTCATTACTGCGCTCTCTGAAGGCGACAGCCGCACCAAGCGACGGATGGTCACCTACAGCGAGATCCCGCCGCGCATGGTGCAGGCGGTCCTGGCCATCGAAGACCGGCGCTTCTTCGAACACGGCGGCATCAACTACGGCCGGACGATGGAGTGCGTCGTGCAGGACCTGATGGCCCGCAAGCGCGAGTGCGGTGGCTCGACGCTGACGCAGCAGCTGGCCCGCGGCTTTTTTCTTACGCCGCAGAAGACCATCTCCCGCAAGATTGCAGAGGCGATGATCGCGCTGCAGCTGGAGTCGCGTTTCAACAAACAGCAAATCTTCGCCATGTACGCAAATGAGGTTCCGTTTGGCCAGCGCGGATCGTTTGCGATTGAAGGGATCGGCGAAGCGTCGCAGGCCTACTTCGGCAAGGATCTCCGCCAGCTTGATCTGGCCGAGATGGCGACACTTGCGGGGCTTATCAACCGGCCCAACTGGCTGGATCCCTACCGCCATCCAAGCCGTGCCATGGCGCGCCGCAACCTCGTTCTCGACTCGATGGTCGAGACGGGAGCCATCAACAAAAGTCAGGCCGAGCTCGCCAAGGCCGAGCCGTTGACTCTGGCGGCGCCCAACGTGGATGGCAGCGAAGCACCCTACTTCGTCGACATTGTGCACGACCAGATCACGCAACGGCTCGGCGATACGGATCTCGCGCGCTCCGGCTCGCTGCGCATCTATACCTCGCTCGATCCGCAGCTGCAGGCTGCCGCAGCGGATGCAGTTGAGCAAGGCATTAAGCACGTCGACGAGCTCATCCGCAAATATCACCGCAAGAACGAGCCGATCACATATCCGCAGGTAGCACTGGTCGCGCTCGACCCGCACACCGGCCAGGTGCTCGCGCTGGTTGGCGGCCGCAACTACGGTGTCTCTCAGCTGGATCACGCGCTGGCGGAGCGGCCTACCGGCTCCATCTTCAAGCCCTTCGTCTACGCCGCGGCGTACAACACCTCGTTGAATGGAGTAAATCTCGACGGCAATGGGGTGTTCACTGCCCTTACCCGACTCAACGACGATCCCACAACCTTTACCTACGATGGCAAGGCCTATACGCCCGGCAATTTTGAGCGCGGTGAATATCCCGGCATGGTTACGGCTGTCACAGCCATCGCACATTCGTTGAACATCGCCACGATCAACCTCGCGCAGATGGTCGGCTTCGATAATGTTGCCGAGCTGGCCCGCCAGTCCGGCATTGTCAACGCGCGCGGCACGCCGTCGGTTGCGATCGGCACCTACAATGCAACTCCGCTGGACATGGCCGGAGCCTACACGGTGTTCGCCAACAATGGCGTGCACCTGAAGCCGTGGTTCCTTTCGAGCGTACGCAACCCGAACGGCGACATCATTGCCGACTATGCGCCCGAGGCCAAGCAGGTGCTCGACCCGCGCGTCGCCTATCTCACACAATCGCTGCTGGAAGACGTGATGGCGTTCGGTACTGGCTATGCCGCGCGTCAGCATGGTTTCACCGCGCCCGCTGCTGGCAAAACCGGCACCTCGCACGACGTCTGGTTTGCCGGCTACTCCTCGAACCTGCTGTGCGTGATCTGGGTGGGCAACGACGACTATACCGACATCTCGCACGGGCTGACGCACGAGCTGCAGGGCGCCGACGCCGCTGCGCCGATCTGGGCGGAGTTCATGAATCGCGCCATCCAACTGCCGCAGTACTCCGACATGAAGCCCTTTACCCCACCCGAAGGCGTCGAGGTGCTGCGCATCGATCGTGCCACCGACCTGCCCGCCGACGCCACCTGCCCCAGCGATAGCTTCACCGCGGCGTTCCTGGTTGGCACCGCACCACAGGGAACATGTTCGCGCATGGGTGAGGATTCGCAATCGCTGCTCGAGAGGCTCTTCCACCCACAGCCGGCGCCGAACTCGGTCAACCCGAACAATCCGGCGAATCCAAACAATCCGCCGGACGATGGCACAAAGCATCGCAACTTCTTCCAGAAGATGTTCGGGATTGGAAAGAACAAACAGCAGCAACAACAGCAACAGGAGCAACCAGCTCCTCCGCAGGATTAGCAGCTCGATTTGCTCTTCCGGACAGGTTTCTCATTGTGCCCGCGCGGCGGGTCGGTGCGTTGATCGTGCGCCGCGACCCACGGCTGGCAGGATGGACACCAATAAGTCGAACGCGCACCAGTTCCCTGCTTCCGCATCTCGATGGTTGCGCCGCATCGCCGGCAATCCTGTCCTCGCCTGCCGTAGACCCATAGACGGTCGCTGCGATCCATCGCGCGCGTCGTGCGCCGGTTGCCGGCGTAGGTCACGATGCCATCGCCCTTGCCGTCGCTGACGTTCGCTTTCATGAAGCGCCCTGCGATGTCCGCCAGCCGCTCCAGTTCACGATCCGTCAACGTATGCATTTGGCGAAAAGGGTGCACACCGGCGGCGAACGCAACCTCGGATTTGTACACGTTCCCAAGGCCCGCGAGGACCCGTTGATTCAGCAACGCATTCGCAACCTCGGCCTCCGGGTGCGAACGCGCGTACTGGCGCAGCGCATTCATTCCTTCATCCGTGCTGTAGGCTCCGCCGAGTATATCCACTCCGAGCTTTGGGACGTTCGCACTGCGCTGCAGAGACCGCCCCGTGTGAAACTCTGCGACCGGAATATTGAAACCAACTGCCTGGAGATCACCGCAGGTGATCGCGATGCGCATTGCGCTGCGCGGCGCCTGCCATCGCTCCCCGGTGCGGTAGATGTGCCACGAGCCGGACATGAGCATATGCGTGAGGAGGATGAGATCGCCGGAGAAAAAGATCAGGCACCACTTGCCGCGTGCCTCGACTCGCTCCACTGCGCGGCCGATGACTGGCGTGTTGTCATTCACGCTCGCCAGTTTTGCAAGTGAAGTCTCGAACCCCGTCACAACTTTTCCGGCGAGCGCTTTGTTCAACGTCCGCGCTGCGCGATAGATGGTATCGCCTTCAGGCATCAGCGGATTACCGAGTCACACCGGAAAGGTTGCCACAGTCAGGCGATACAAATGTCGCCTGATCCTGCCCAAACGACGAGTCATTATCCGTGAGGCTCCCCGTCGCCTCGCCCATGCTGACATGTTCCTGGTCCTGGATCGTGACCCAAACGTCGATATGCTCATACCCATTGTTGGCCTTGCAGTCGATCGACGCCGTGTACTTGTTCCCCTTCCAATGTTCATGCGAGCGCACGCATCCCGCTCCGCGACCGAACGGCGCGCCCTCAAGATTGAAGACTGTCTTGTAGTTCGCTGCGGTTACACAAAAAGTCTGTCCGTCTGATGAGGTTCCTGAATGCCCTCCCTTAGAGCGCGGAACATGCACGTGAGAATAACCGGTCTTTTGCCATAGGCCGAACCTCACTGGTGGAAGAGTCGCTGTCGTTTGCCCCATCTCAAATAAAAGCGCCATGGCGATGCCTTTCAAAATCATTCAAGTCTCCGATAAATCGTTCGCCGGATGATACCTCAAGCTTCGAAGGTTCTCTCGAGTCCGCGCCGCACGTTGAATCCCAGCGGCGCAGGCTGGAACCCCGCTTCCAGGAGGAAGCGTGCGATGGGATGTTCGGCGACAGGCACGCCGTTCACGGTGGAGATCAGCATGCTGTTGCGGCCGCGGCCCTCGGGGTTATCGGCGCGTTGCACATAGGCCACCAGAAACTCCGCCAGTGCGCGAGCTGCCTGCGAGCAGGCCGGTTCATCCTCTGGGAGCAATACCTGAACGTTCGGATTCCCGCGGCGAAGATACGCCGTGAGAGCGCCGTCCACGAGTACGACCCGCGCACCGACCGTTCGCGTCATCGTCGAGGCCTCGTCTGGCGCCACGGGCCAGCGGAGCAGAGTGCCGTATGGATTCGCCGGATCGGTCGCCGCCAGCATCACGACCTCATGCTTCTCCTGCATGGGTGTCCGCAACGACCGCAACAGATCCACCGCGGCCGGCAGCGCAAACTGCGTTGCGCCGAGATCCGCTGCAAAGTATCCGCGACGGATGCGGCCGCTCTCCTCAAGCGCCTTGAGCACGTCATAAATTGCCGTGAAACCTCCGGGCAGATTTTCGGCATGCGCTGTCTCGCGGAAGACGATGCCATAGCGCGCGAGTAGTTGCTGTGCTATCGCGTGGCTCCATATCGTCCGCTGCTGGGCTGTGTCGCGGCCTTCGGCAAAGGCGGCGGTGTTCAATACCCATCGGCCCTGCGCTGTCGGCGGAGTTGTGCGGCGGCTGCGAAAACCCTGCTGATTGTGCACGCGTCTCGTCTGCTTTGTACTTCGCGTACTCGCGGGCTTGTCACAATAAGCACGCAGCGAGTTCAGCGAATCGTTGGTGACAAGCCCGCGCCAGACCAACGACCATAACGCATCGATCGTCTCTCCGGGATATCCCCCGCCTATGGCGTCATGCAAGGGCTGAAAGAACGAGGCGCCGCTGCGGCTGAGGGTATCGACAATCGCTCTTTCGCGTTCGGACAACATCTCCGCATCAGAGTTCTTTTGGCTCGTTGCCGCTTGATCCGGTGGCCGCAGAATCGGAAGTCTCTCAGAAAGATAAAGGGCGACGCGCCCGTCACGCTCGCCCAGAGGCTCCAGCCCGGCCCACACAACCTCGCCCGCGGCGATCAGCGTGTCGAGGTCTGAGGGCGCATAGCCGAGGATGCGGGCGGGTAAGATTTCCGTCTCTAGTAACGACGCCGGCAGCGCGGCCCCCTGCAGGCCCTCAATAACATCAAGCAGTGCGTCCAGGCCTCGGCGAGGCTGCAAGACTCCTTGCCAACGCGTCAACAGCCGCGCCAGAGTTCGCTGTTCGACCGGCTCGATCTCCTTGCGCAACCTTGCGAGTGATCGCCTGCGGATGGTTCGCAGCACTTCAATGTCGATCCATTCGCGATTCACGCCGCTGGGGCGGAAGCCACCTTCGACGATCCGTCCCATGCCGGTAAGCCTCTGCAACATCGGTTCAACCGTTGCATTCGATAGCGCATAACGCTTCGCCAACTCAGCCGTCGTAAAAGGCCCATGCGTGCGTGCGTAGCGGCGTGCAATGTCGACAAGAGCGTCCGGAACGGGCTCGAGAAACACCGCTGGCAGACCCGGCGGTAGGGGAATGCCAAGTGCATCGCGCACTCTGCCCGCATCTTCAATCGCCACGAAGCGGGTCTCTCCCGCGATTCGAATCTTCAACACGCGCCGCGCACGCAGCAAACGCTGGATGGCAGCGTCCACCTCAATCTCCTTGCTCCGAGCAGCAAGCTCTTCGCTTGTGAGATCGCCGAGTCTTAACAGCATGTCGTGCACAGCGTCGACGCTGCGGGCCTTGTAACTGTCTTCCAGCAGTTGCAATTGTTCTTCTGTCTCTTCGATCGCATAGACATCAAGCAGCTCGCGAAGATCCGCATCGCCGAGCAGCTCGCGAAGCTGCTCCTGATCGATCGACAATGCCTGCGCCCGTCGTTCCGCCAACGGCGCATCGCCATCGTAGATGTAGTTCGCCACATAACTGAAGAGCAACGCGCTTGCGAAGGGCGACGGCGTTCTGGAATCTACAACGTGCACTCGAATGCTACGATTGGCAATGGCGTGGAGCGTCTCTGCGAGCGCCGGCATATCAAAAACATCGCGCAAACATTCGCGATACGCTTCGAGCAACATTGGAAAGCTCGGGTATCGCGAGGCAACGGCCAATAGATCGTATGCCCGTTTGCGCTGCTGCCACAGCGGTGTTCGACCGTCCGCCCTGCGGCGCGGCAGCAGCAGGGCGCGGCTGGATGCCTCCCGAAACTTCGCCGCGAACAGTGCGGTCGAACCAAGCTGTTGGAGCACAACGTCCGTAGCCTCGTTGGGCTCAAGCAAAATGGACTCGATATCCGGCGGCGTGTCGGATTCGGGAAAGCGCAATACAAAGCCATCCTCGCTCCACATCGTCTCGACATCCAGATGCGCCGCTTTCAGCCGGGCTGTCGTGGCCATCGCCCATGGTGTATGCACGCGGCTGCCAAATGGAGTGAGGCAGCAGACGCGCCAGTCGCCAAGCTCGTCGCGGACGCGCTCGATCACAATCGTGCGATCGTCCGGCACCTGCTGCGTCGCCAGCTCCTGGTCGGCGATGTACCGCAACACATTCTCCGCTGCCTGCTGATCGAGGTCGTGCTCCCGGGTCAGCTTTGTGATCGCGGCGCCGCGCGGTAGCTCACGCATCTCGCGAATGAGTGCGCCGATGCGTCGACCGAACTCGATCGGCCGGCCTGGCTGATCACCATGCCAGAAAGGCATCTTTCCTGGCTCTCCGGGGGCAGGGCTTACCAGCACGCGGTCCTGCGTGATCTCGTCGATCCGCCATGTTGAAGCACCCAACACAAACGTCTCGCCGGTGCGCGCCTCAAAGACCATCTCCTCATCCAGCTCGCCGACACGCACCGGCTTGGCGTGCGTTCCGCTGAGGAAGACGCCGTAAAGTCCTCGATCCGGAATCGTTCCGCCATTGAGAATTGCGATGCGCTGCAATCCCTGGCGAGGCGTAATCCAATCGCGCTGCCTGTCCCACGTCACACGAGGCCGCAATTCCGCAAACTCGTCCGATGGATACCGCCCGGCGAGCATGTCCAGCACGCCATCGAACGCCGCTCCGCTCAACGCAGCAAAGGGTGCCGAACTGCGCACGATTGAAAGCAGAGCACGGTACGAGATGCCCGGCGATTCCTCCTCCGAACCGGAGCGGCGATGACGGTCGGTTTCAGCGATAGGAAGAGGAGGATACGCGACAATTGCCGCGACCTGTTGTGCGAGGACGTCGAGCGGATTTCGCAAGAATCGTGTCGACTCCACATGCCCTTCATGCATCGCCTGTGTCACTGCCGCGCATGCAATCAAGTCGGCTCGATACTTCGGAAAGATAATGCCACTCGACGGCGCTCCGACCTGATGGCCCGCGCGGCCGATGCGCTGCATCCCACTTGCCACACTCGGCGGAGCTTCAATCTGAATTACCAGATCGACCGCTCCCATATCGATACCTAGCTCCAACGACGACGTGCAGACCAGAGCGCGAATGCGGCCTGCCTTCAACATCTCCTCGATCTCGCTGCGCTGGGCTGCGGCCAGCGAACCGTGATGCGCCCGCGCAATCGGCTCGCCCGCGAGTTCATTCAGCGCTCCCGCAAGCCGCTCTGCAATACGCCGCGCGTTCACAAAGAGCAGAGTGGAGTTGCGGCCGCGAACGATCTCCAGCAGCCGCGGATGGATCGATTGCCAGATACTCGTGCGCTTCGGTCCCTGCGAGGCCGGCCCGCTCGGCAGATCGTCAATCTCGCCGAGCTTCGCCATGTCCTCCACAGGAATCTCGACGCGCAGCTCCAGCGGCTTGCGCGCGCCCGCATTCACTATCGTCACGGGACGATAGCGTGGACCTCCTTCACTCGCCGCTTCGTCCTGCTCAACGGCAACATCGTTCGCCATCGCTCCCAGCGTCGGAAGCGGTTGGTCGTCCGCAACGATCGAAGCGCCATTCGCCTCAGCGCCGCCGAGAAACCGTGCCACCTCTTCCAGGGGCCTCTGCGTGGCGCTCAAGCCGATGCGTTGAATTGGCCGGCCGACGAGCGCCTGAAGGCGTTCCATCGATAGCGCCAGATGAGCGCCTCGCTTGGTCGGCACAAGCGCGTGAATCTCATCGATGATGACCGTCTCGATAGAGCGAAGCGCTTCGCTCGGGCTCGATGTCAGCATCAGGTACAGCGACTCGGGTGTCGTGATAAGAATCTCGCCGGGATTGCGTTTGAAGCGCGCACGTTCGCGCGGCGTTGTGTCGCCGGTGCGCACACTGATCTCCGGCAGATGGACCGAAACGCCTTCGCGCTGTGCAATGTTCGCAATGCCTGCGAGGGGCGAGCGCAGATTGCGTTCGACATCCACGGCCAAAGCCTTCAGCGGCGAGATGTAAAGCACGCGACAGCCCGCATTCGTTGCCGGTTCGCGCAACATCAGACGGTCGAGACACCACAGGAACGCGGCCAGAGTCTTACCAGTGCCGGTTGGCGCGAGAATCAGCGTGTTATCGCCACGGGCGATCGCCGGCCAGCCTTCGCGCTGCGGCGGTGTGACGCTTTCAAAGACCGTCCGAAACCATGCAGCCGTAACAGGATGGAAAAGTTGCAGTACATCTGCAGGCGTTTCCGCCGGTTGAGTCGCCGCTTGATCTTCTCGAGATGTCTTCGATCGACGACCGTTTCTGGTTGCCAAGCGTTTCACTCCAACCGCACTCTTTCGCTGCTTGTGCCTTGCTTTTGGATGCAATCAGGCGAGCGCGACGGACGTCAAGCCGTTGGCTTGCAGATTCCCGGCGCCGCACGACCTTGCCTTCACTCGGCGAACCGTCTACCCTAAACAACTCGCCATGTCACCTGATGTTGCTCGAAACCCGCTCTCGCCTTCTGACCTCCAGCAGCTCCGCAAGCTCGCCGAGTCGGCCGCTCAAAACTCCTACTCACCCTACAGCCACTTCCGGGTCGGCGCGGCTCTACTGCTGGACGACGGCTCCATCGTCACCGGCTGCAACGTGGAGAACTGCTCCTATCGCTTGACGAGCTGCGCCGAGCAGGCTGCGATTGCCCGCGCCGTCTCCGAACGCGGACCGAAGATCCGGCTGCGTGCCGTCGCCGTGGCGAATCTGAACGACTCTGCATCGATGCCGTGCGGCGCCTGCCGCCAGACGCTGAGTGAGTTTGGGGATGACACCGTGCTGATCCTCTATCCCGGCGAAGGCGGCGCGCAGGAATCAACTACGCTTGGCGAGCTATTGCCCCACGCCTTTCGCATGGAGTTTCTCGAACAGAAGTGACTATGACTGAACCTGTGTTTCACGCAATCGATCTGATCCTTCGCAAGCGCGACGGCCACGAGCTGTCGACCGAGGAGATCCAGCAGTTTGTTCAAAGCGTCGTCGCGAACGGCGAACGCAAGTTGTCGCGGTCGCCCGAGATGGACGGAGAGACAATCACCGACGCGCAGATTGGCAGCTTCCTGATGGCTGTCTTTCAGCGCGGGCTCTCGCGACGCGAACTCGCCGACCTCACCACCGCGATGCGATTCTCCGGCGAGACATTCGATGCCTCGGACATCGACACCTTCACCGTCGACAAACACTCGACCGGCGGCGTGGGCGACAAAAGCTCGCTGCTCATCGCGCCCGTGCTCGCAGCCGCAGGCCTCGAAAACAATCCAAGCATCTCGGTGCCAATGATCTCAGGGCGCAGCCTCGGGCATACGGGCGGCACGCTCGACAAGCTTGAGACGATCCCTGGCTTCGATACACAGCTTTCACTCGCGCGCATGAAAGATGTCCTCCGCCAATGTCACGCCGCTCTCGTCGGCCAGACGCCGCGGCTGGTACCGGCGGATCGCATGCTTTACGCGATGCGTGATCATACCGGCACGGTCGAGTCACCTTTTCTGATCACCGCCAGCATCATGAGCAAGAAGCTTGCAGAGGACCTGCGCGGTCTGGTGCTGGACGTGAAGGTGGGCTCAGGCGCGTTTATGCCCAGCTATGAACAGTCGAAGCTCCTCGCGGAGCTGATGGTCTCCACCGGAGAGCTGGGCGGCACCCGCACCGTTGCGGTTCTCACCTCGATGGACGAACCGCTTGGCCGCTTCAGTGGCAACTGGGTCGAAGTGTGGGAGTGTGTGGACATCATGAAGGGCACGCGACATCTCATGTCCGCTGACCTCATCGAGCTCTCCAACGTGCTTTCCGGCTGGATGCTTTATCTCGCAGGCAAGAGCGAATCGCCAGAGGACGGAGCGCAACTCTCCGACAAGATTCTGCGCAGCGGCAAGGCATACGAAGCGTGGCTCGGGATCGTACGCGCCCAAGGCGGCGACACCAGCATCTTTGAGGATCCGGCCGCGTTTCACAAGCCACGCGCTTCGCGTGTCCTTAAGGCGCCGCGATCGGGCTTCCTCGCGGGCATGGATTGCAAACAGGCCGGTTGGGCTGTGCAGCGGCTCGGCGCGGGCCGTACGAAGCCCGGCGATCCTGTCAGCGCACACGCAGGCATCGAGTCACACGTGAAGCTCGGCGCAAGGCTCGAAGCCGGTCAGCCGATGTTCACACTCTTCAGCGAAGATGCTGCGTTGCTCGACGAGCCCTTCCGCATGCTGGAGGACGCCGTTCGCGTGGCCGAGCATGCCCCGACGATCCCGCCACTCATTCGCGAGATTGTGCGCCAATAACCACTGTGACGGCTTACTTGCGCTTCTTTTTGGCCAGATAACGCTCCACGCTCGCTTGCCAATCCAGCGATGTGCCTGCGTACGGGGACGCATCCTGCCCCCGGGGCGGCGCCGCTACGGGAGCCTCTGCCGGAGCTTTCTTTGGCGTGGGAGCGGTCGCCGGCGGCGCGGCTTCGCTGCCTGCCGGGCGCAACGACTTCGGTAAATCCGAGGCGTCAAACTCCACGCCCTCGGCAACCAGCCGCTGCGCGATCGTCACCAGCGACTTGCGCTTCGTTGCCATCTTTCGCGCAGCCTGCTCGCGCTCTTCTTCAGAGCCGAAAGTCTCGTACTTTTCCAGGTGAGCTATCTTGCGATCGAACAGAGCGATCTCTTCATGAATGGATCTCAGGTGATACTTGCCAGTGGGTGCCGTCGCCATCTTTCCTCCAGCGGGTTTTGATGGGAGGAAAAGCGTCCTCGCGGCGCTGAGAATCTGCCGAATCTCCGTCCTAAAACAAAAGGGCGATCCTTCGATCGCCCTTTCGAATTTGAACTTGTGTCCGTTAGATCGCTCGGACGTTCTCTGCCTGAAAACCCTTCGGGCCCTTCACAACGTTGAACTCAACCTGCTGGCCTTCCTGCAACGACCGAAAGCCGTTGCCCTGGATCGCCGTGTGATGCACGAAAACGTCGTCGCCCGTGGCGCGGCTGAGGAAGCCAAAGCCCTTCGCGTCGTTAAACCACTTAACTGTTCCCTGTTCCATAATGCTGTTTCCTTTTAGAAGCGATGTACCGCTGAACGCAATTTGGTGTTGATTGCGAGGTTGAGCACTAACGCCGGAACCAGCAAAAATACCAGATCGGATTCGTCGATCAGACAATAGTCTATCATATGTACCCCCAACGCGCCTTTCGGGAGATGCTTCTCGATCGGTCCATCTGGCTTCGATATAGCCAATATCGCCGTGAGCCGTTACACTGACACCTTTCCCTCCACTTAATAGGAGCGCACGCGTTGGGCAGATTTACAGGACTGATTGGACTCGCTGTTCTTCTTGGCGTCGGTTATGCGCTTTCCACTGCTCGGCATGCCATCCGCTGGCGAACCGTGCTATGGGGTTTGAGCCTGCAGGTCCTGTTCGCTTTTCTGGTCATCAAGTGGAGGGTCGGGCAGATCCTTCTTAAATGGGCCGCCGACAAGGTCACAGAGATGCTCGGCCATGCCGCCGACGGCTCCATCATGGTCTTCGGCCCGGAGTTGGGCAACCCAAAGAGTCCGCTTGCTGTCTTCGCCTTCGCTGTACTGCCCACCATCATCTTCGTCTCCGCGCTCTTCGCGATGCTCTACTATCTGGGCATCATGCAACGCGTCATCCGGGTGGTCGCCTGGGTGATGCAACGCACCATGGGAACCTCCGGCGCCGAGAGTACGAACGTCGCCGCCAGCATCTTCATGGGCCAGACCGAAGCTCCGCTCACTATCCGCCCCTTCCTCGGCGACGCCACGCAATCCGAACTCATGACCATCATGACCTCCGGCATGGCGCATGTCTCCGGCGGCATCATGGCAGCGTACATCCTCTTCGGCATCCACGCGCAGGACCTGCTCTCCGCCGTCATCATGACCGCGCCCGGCACCATTCTCATCGCCAAAATGCTCGTACCCGAAACGGAAGTCCCTGCAACGCTCGGCACTGTGAAAATGCCGGAGTCGGAAGAGCATAAGGAAGAAAACCTCGTCGGCGCTGTCGCGCGAGGCACCATCGACGGCGGCAATCTCGCCTGGAACGTCGCGATCATGCTCATCAGCTTCCTCGCGATCGTCGGCCTCATCAACGCGATCATGCTCGGCATCTCGAACGACCTCTGGGCACACGGCCATATTCCGTTTCCGCATTCGCTCGGCAATGCACTCGGCGAACTCTGCTCGCCGATCGCATGGATGATCGGCGTGCCCTGGCGCGACGCAAAGATCGTCGGCAATCTCATCGGAACGCGCGCCGTGCTCAACGAGTTCATCGCCTACACGCAGCTTGGCACGTTGGCGAAGACCGGCGCGATCAGCGCGCGCACGCTCTCCATCGCTACATTCGCGCTCTGCGGATTCGCAAACATTGGCTCGGTCGGCATGCAGATCGGCGGTATAGGCGCACTGATTCCGCACCGCCGCAACGACCTCGCCCGGCTCGGTATGCGCGCCCTGCTCGCCGGAACCATGGCGAACCTCATGTCCGCGAGCATCGTCAGCATGCTCCTACCGAGATAGCAGCCACGAGTGCCACCGCGGATTTCTACCGTATGACGCACTCACGCGCCGTCAAATTCGGTCCGCCTGTTCAATCTTCGTCGGGACCTTCTGAGTTCTTGGCTCTGTTTCAGTGCCCCTGAAACATGTCGTTCAACTGCTGCACGAACGCCCATTCGTTCGGTCCTGCGTTGTTGCGCAGCGGCTTCACACGCTCCACCAGAATCTCCTCTGCATCCGTGCCCAGCAGCGCGACAGTCTCGTCGATGTACTCCTTCAGCGGCATCGCGCGTGGATCGCTGGCCTGCTGTGCGCCCATGAGTTCCGTCTGCACATACGGCGGAGCGATCTCCAGCACCTTTACGCTCGTCCCCTTCAGCAGGTAACGCTGCGACAGCACAAACGAGTGGATTGCCGCCTTCGTCGCGTTGTACGTCGCCGTGATTGCCAACGGCGTGAACGCCAGTCCCGAGGTCACATATGCCACGGCCGCCTCCGGCTGCGTCTTCAAATGCTCAATTAGTGCTGACGTCATCCGGATCGGACCCAACAGGTTCGTGGTCACAATTGAGCTCACCGTCGCATCGTCGACCGCGCCCTGCACTCCATCGGGCTTCATGATGCCCGCATTGTTGATCAGAACATTCAGCTTCGGAAACTCGGCTAGCAGCTTCTTCGCGACGGCTTCGATACTCTTCGAGTCTTCAATATTCAGCTCAACCGACTGCATGCCAGGATTCGACTTCGTGGTCTCCGCGAGCACCTCTTTGCGACGGCCGGAGATGATCACCTGATTTCCCAGCCTGTGCAGCGCCTCCGCTAATCCGCGCCCAATTCCCGAGCCGCCGCCCGTAATGAAGATTGTGTTCCCCGTCAGCTTCATCGCAAACCTCCTGTTCGCCTGCTCGATAGATGCGACGGGACAGCGCGCGGATTCGCTAAACTTCTCGGAGCAGCCGAATCCGCCCGCATGAGAAATACAAGACGAACCCAAGACAAACCATGACCGAGCCGCAGCCCCCCGCCCAAATGCCACAGAACGCTCAGCCACTCGACCTGCACACCCGCGTCACGCAGGCCCTCACGCACATCTTCCTCACTACCGATCTCAAGCCCACGCTCGGCATCATCCTCGGCTCCGGCCTCGGCGGCTTCGCTTCGCAGGTGGAGAACGCAACGGTCATCCCCTACTCCGAGATCCCAAACTTCCCGCGCTCCACCGTCGAAGGCCACGAAGGCAAGCTCGTCATCGGGACGATCTCCGGTGTTCCCGTGGCCGTCATGCAAGGCCGCGTGCACGCCTACGAGGGATACTCCATGGCCGAGGTCACGTTCCCCATGCGCGTCCTCGGCATGCTCGGCTGCAAGGGGCTCATCGTCACCAACGCCGCCGGCGGCATCAACGAGTCCTACGCGCAGGGCGGCCTCGTCTGCATCTCCGACCACATCAACCTCACCGGCCAGAACGCCGCTATCGGCCCCAATGAGCCGCGCTTCGCCATACGCGCCGGGGCTGGCCTGCGCTTCTTTGACATGACCACCGCCTACTCGCCGCGCCTGCGCAAACTCGCCGCCGAAGAGGCCGCGCGCCAGAACATCCCGCTGTCCGAAGGCGTCTACGTCGCCGTGCTCGGCCCCAGCTACGAAACGCCCGCCGAGATCCGCGCCTTCCGCACCCTCGGCGCCGACCTCGTCGGCATGTCCACCGTGCATGAGGTCATCATCGCGCGCCACATGGGCGTCGAAGTCCTCGGCCTCTCGCTCGTCACCAACATGGCCGCTGGGGTGAGCGAGCAGGTGATTCACCATGAAGAGGTGATGGAGACCGGCAAGCGCATCGAGGTCCAGTTCACCTCGCTGGTGAAAGCCCTCATTCCTCAGGTCGCGACAACGATCGCGCAACCATAACCCGGGTGCCACTCGTCTCGATCCTGAGATGTTTGGTTCGCAGGATGCGACATGCACCACTAAACTAAACCTCGTGCCCCAGCCCGAACAGCTAACTCTCCCCGCCCAGCCGATCCTCATCGGCATCGCGGGCTGTTCCGGTTCCGGCAAGACCACGCTCGCGCGCGAGCTCGCCACGCAACTCGAGGCCACGCTCTTCCCGCTTGACCTTTACTATCGCGACCTCGCGCACTTTCCGCTCGACTCGCGTTGCAAGCAGAACTTCGATCATCCGGACTCCCTCGAGAGCGAGCTCTTCATCGAGCATCTCCGCGCACTCAAGCAGGGTCTCGCGATCGACCGTCCGATCTATGATTTCCGTACGCACACCCGCGTCGCCGGGGCGTTTGACCATATTGAGCCCACACGCTTCATCGTCGTCGAAGGCATCATGGCACTGCACTGGCCGGAGCTGTGCGAGGCGTATGACTTCTCGGCCTACGTTCACGCGCCAGACGAGCTCTGCCTCGCGCGCCGCATCCACCGCGACATCCGCGAACGCGGCCGCACCGAAGACTCCGTCCGCGAACAGTATGAAGCCGCCGTCAAACCCATGGCCGACCTCTACGTGATCCCCTCACAGTCCCGCGCTACCATGACCGTCCTCGGCACCGACGCATTGGACTGGTCGATCGAACAGATTTTTCGCGAGTTGCGTACGCGCGGATTGCTCTGATTCGAGTCGGAGAGCATTTCTACATCTGCTATTGTGTGTGTGCAATGACTCTAAGGCGGTCATTACAGGTCACTGGCGCGCTGGCTGGCGTCACCGGGCTATTGATATGGGGCGGCTGTTCTTGGATCGGCCCATGCGGCGGATGGGGCCTGCTCGCTTGGCTAGCGGCGATTCCGACAGCATTCGCAACGTGCGTCCTCGTAATAGTGGACCTCGGGCTCCTGTTGGAGCGCAGACGAGAACAAAACGGCGGAGCCGGAGCTCCGCCGTTCACTAACATCTAACACCTACTATCTAACATCTGCCTCTTACGCCGTCACGAGATCCAGCTTCTCGCTAAACGCCTTGCCCTCGCGCGCCGCCGCAGCCTTCTTGTGGAAGGCGTAGCCGGCGATCAGCGGGAAGGCGATCGTGGCTTCGGAGTAGACCATCTGTTCGTAGGTGAGATCGACCTTACCCCACGAGCTTGCTTCCTTTAGGGTCGAGCCCGAGAGCGCTCCATCGCGCACATCCGCCACCGTGATCTGGATGGCATACTTGTGCATCGAGGCCTCGATGCCGAGAACGTCCGCCGCCACCACGATATCTTGCGCGAAGTTCTTCGGCACGCCGCCGCCGATCATCAGCAGGCCCGTCGTCGGGTTCTGAATCTTGATCTGCGTCAGCTCGTAGAAGTCCTTACCGGAGTCAATAGAGCAGTGCGGCTTGCCCTGCCGCGCGTGCTGGTGCGCCACGATGCCGAAGCCGAACGAGCAGTCCGAGAACGCCGGGCAGAAGATCGGCACATTCTTCTCGTAGCACGCGAGCACGATCGAGTCAGCATTGCCCTTCTCCGGCGTGCGGCCGTTCTCCTTCAGGTAGCGTCCCATCTCGCGGATGAACTCGCGCGACGAGTACGCGCCGGGCTTCATTCCGTTGATGATCTTCTCCGTCGTCTCGTCGCAGATGCGCAGCTCTTCCTCATCGATGAACGTGTCATAGATCCGGTCGATCATCAGCTCGCGCAGATCGGCATCGCCCGCGCCGTACTTGTACTCATCGCCGGCAATGTAGTGCCGGAAGCCCAGCGCCTCGAAAAAGTCCTGGTCGACGATGTTCGCGCCGGTCGAAACAATCGCGTCCACCATGTTGTTGCGGACGAGATCGACGATAACCTTCTGGAGGCCCGCCGAGATGAGCGAGCCGGCGAGGCACAGGATCACGCCGCACTCGGTGTCACGCAGCATCATGTCGTAAATAGAGGCCGCGCGCGCGAGGTCGCGCGAGCTATAAGCCATCGAAGCCATCGCGTCCACCAGCGGCACAACGTTGTGCTCGGTGATGTCGATGTGCTGAATCTTGTCTTTGAGGAGTTCTTTTTTGTTAGCCATGTCAGCTGTTAGTTTATCGCGTTTTCGCCAATAAGGACGCGGGTCTTCTGCAAATCGGCGGTGAAATTCAGGCCAGCTTCATCGTGACGTGAAACCCGGGCCGCGCCGCGACCTGCGAATTGTCGCCGTGCGTCGGCCGGAGCACGGTCGTTGTCTTCGCGGGCTGCGGCGGATTGCAAAGCACTAAGATGCCGAGAAGCACCAGAAGAAGAGCGACGAGATACTGCACAAGAGATTTCACGCAAAGTCCTTTCCGGTATAGCGCGACACGGTCCGACTTGTTTCAGTGTGTTCGAAGCGAGAGGCAAGGCCCAGAAGAGTCTGTCAGCCATGCTGCATGACACTCGTCATGCTGCATCCTCAAAGATCTCTTCAATCCTTAGGCCGAAGATCTTCGCAATTCTGAACGCAAGCGGGAGCGAGGGATCATACTTGCCTGTCTCGATCGCGTTCACGCTCTGGCGCGAGACGTCGAGTTTCTCGGCGAGCGAGGCCTGCGACCAGCCACGCTCTGCCCGCAACTGTCGTAGGCGGTTATTCATCGTCGTGCGCCCGATTATGCATCCACTGCCAGAGTTGAGTGACGGCCATGGCCCCTGCGAACACCAGGAACAGAGTGAACGGGGGCAGATCCCCCGCATGCGCAAAGCCGCGCAGGAAGTCGCTGACCACAAGCACGGCAAGCAGGGCTCCCGTGCCCGCCAGAATGGATTGCATGCGCAATAAACGCTGGAACTCATCCGTCTCGTCCCGCAGGTAACGACCCATCCTCAAGATCAGGCCTACAACCGGGATCGCCGGCAGCACGGACCAGAAGTAAAGAAAGAAGTGTTCCGGCCGCTCCGCTTTGACCAACCACGCCGAACCCAACAAAACCAACATGTATGCAGCCGCAAGCCACATCACATCGCGCTCATATCTTTTTTGTGCTTTAGATTTCGCCCCGCAGATCATGCATGCCTCCCGATTGATGACAAGCAAACTTTACGTCAAGTACCCTTGTCATGTCAAGTAGCCTTGACTAGATATTTTTCAGCGACCGTAGCGCTATTTGCAGCGTCCGTTAGGCTGAGAACAGATGAACGTGAACTTTGCTGAGCGCGCGCACAACCACAACTGGAAGCTGGACCCGATCGTGCGTTCGCTGCTCGATACGGACTTTTACAAGTTCCTGATGCTGCAGTTCATCTGGAAGAACTTCCCGCGGGTGACGGCGACCAGCGAGATCACCAACCGGACCGTCAAGGTGCGTTTAGGCGAGCGCATCTCGGCCGAGGCGCTGCGCGAGCAGATGGACTACGTGATGCGGCTCAAGTTTCAGCGGTCGGAGCTGGTTTGGCTGGCGGGTAACACGTTCTATGGCGTGAGGCAGATCTTCGAGCCGGGGTTCCTGGACTGGCTGGAGCATGGCTTTCGGCTCTCGGACTACGAGATTGCAGAGCACGACGGTCAGCTCGTGCTGCGGTTCAACGGGTTGTGGACCGAGATCACGATGTGGGAGGTCTACTCGCTGGCGATCGTCAGCGAGATGAAGACACGCGCCGCCTTGGCAGAGTTGAACGAGCTCGAGCTCGATGTGCTTTACGCACGCGCCAAGACGCGGTTGTGGGACAAGATCGAAAAGCTGCGCCGCGTCGAAGGCTTGCGGCTCTCGGACTTCGGGACGCGGCGGCGGCACAGCTTTCTCTGGCAGGAGTACTGCGTGGAGGCGCTGCAGGCGGCCCTCAACAACGGTGAGGACCGCTTCAGCGGAACGTCGAACACTGCACTGGCGTACAAGCACAACCTGGAGGCGATCGGCACGAATGCGCACGAGCTGCCGATGGCGATGGCGGCGATGGCTTCACGCGGCAGCGATGACGAGCTGCGCGCCTCGCAGTACAAGGTGCTGGAGCTGTGGCAGCAGAGCTACCACGGCGAGCTGCTGATTACTCTTCCCGATACGTTTGGGACAACTCAATTTTTGCAGGGCGCGCCGGATTGGGTGGCGCGGTGGACCGGCGAACGGGTGGACTCCAAAGACCCGTTTGAGGCAGGCGACGAGTACATCGCGTGGCTCCTGCATCGCGGGCAGGACCCGCGGACGAAGCGGCTGATTGCAAGCGATGCGCTGGACGCGGAGACGATCATTGCGCTGCACGAGTACTTCGAGGGGCGGATACGGTTCGCGGCCGGCTGGGGAACGCTGCTGACCAATGACTTCCGTGGATGTCATCCCCGTGGGGAGGACACGTTTGAGCCGATCTCGCTGGTGTGCAAGCTGACGAGTGCGGACGGCGTACCCACGGTCAAGCTTTCGGACAATGCCAGCAAGGCAACCGGACCAGCGGAGGAGATTGCGCGGTATCGCCGGGTGTTCGGTTCCCCGGTTTCGAGAGAGCTTCCGGTGCTGGTGTAACCCCCTCCCCCCTGTTTTCGTGCAAAGTCTTCATATCGCTTGACTTAGCGGTGGACTTTCGTTTGCAAAGTCTTGATTCTAGTGATCCGAGAAATGCACAGGGGATGCGCGTGGTTTTAAGTTCCGCGAACCAGGCTTTTGAAGAATGCCGGCGGCTAAGTGAGAGATTTCTGACCTTAGAGGCTTTCTATCGTTTGCTACCGCAAACACCCCACCCTTTCACGATGAAACTGTGAAAGGGTAGGCCACACCGGCGAAAGAAGGCATGAACATTTGCAGCTGTGGGACGTATAGGCTGCTAAGCGTTCCTGTGTCGGGTCCCGGACATTTGTCAGAGAGAGGTGCGGCGTGCGACTGAAGGCGTTGGTGTGGTTCGGTGCGATGGCGGTGATGGGTGTCAGCGCGGTGTCGTGCGCGGCGCAGGCGGCCAGCGATGTGAGTGGAGCAAAAGGGCCGCTGACCGGCAAGTGGCAGGTGACGGCGGAGTTTCATGGAACTCCGATGTATGCGCCGCTGCAGCTGGAGCAGGCGGGCCAGAAGCTGACCGGGAACTTTCACGGCGAGAAGCTCGAAGGCACCGTCGAGAAGCTGGAAGACGGGGGCGTGAAGCTGCACTTTGTGGCGAAGGACGGCGAAGGGGACGTGGACGAGGGGAATGCGACGGTCGCGGACGGAGAGATGAAGGGTGAGGTGGTGACGAGCGAGAACGGAGGCACGCAGCATGACCGAATTCCCTTCACCGCGGAGCTGATCAAGCCGATTGTGCGCGGGAATGAGATGCATGAGTTTGTGCCGACGGTGTTTTACCGGTCGTGGTCGCCGTTCAACAAGCCGGTGCTGCGGGTGAAGCCGGGTGACACGATCCACACGACGACGGTGGATGCGGGCGGGACGGATGAGAAGGGCGTGCGCCGGGTGATGGGCGGCAATCCGGCGACGGGGCCGTTCTACATTGAGGGCGCGGAGCCGGGCGACACGCTGGTGGTGCATATTGTGCGGCTGAAGCTGAATCGCGACTGGGCGATGAGCGATGACGATGTGGTGAGCCGCGCGACCGACACGGAGCTGGCGGTGCGGTTTAAGGATGCAGGCAAGGGCGTGCGGTGGAATCTGGACCGTGCGAATGGGACGGCGTCGGTGGCGGAGCCAGGCGAGCATATGAAGGGGTTTTCGATTCCGGTACGGCCGATGCTGGGGTGTGTGGCGACGGCGGTGGGGCCGCCGCAGGCTCCTCCGCCGACGGGCGATGAGGGATGGTATGGCGGGAATATGGACTTCAACGAGGTGGGCGAGGGCGCGACGGTGTACCTGCCGGTGTCGAACCCGGGAGCGTTGCTGTACTTCGGCGATGCGCATGCTTTGCAGGGAGATGGCGAGCTGAATGGGAATGCGCTGGAGACGTCGATGGATGTGACGGTGCAAGTGGATGTGATCCAAGGCAAGCATCTGAATGGGCCGCGGGTGGAGACGGCGGATGCGCTGATCGCAATGGGGCTGGGCGGGGATCTTGAAGACGCGCTGCGGGGCGCGACGTCGAACATGGCGGACTGGCTGCAGGATGAGTACAAGCTGACGGCGAGCGAGCAGGCGGAGTTTCTGGGCGTGGCGTCGGAGTTTCACATCAGCGAGGTGGCGGACAGGAATGCGGGGATCGTGCTGAAGATCAAGAAAGCGGATCTGGCGAAGCTGGGGAGATAGATCCAGCCCATCCGCAACCCGGTTACACGCTGCCTCGAACCTGTCCGTTGGCCGATGCGATCTTCAGCCCGACGGCGATGTCGCTGGTTTTCGTCTCCGGCAAGGTGACGACGAGCGCGTCTGCTGTCTGCTCGAACTGGAGCGGTGCGCTGGATCCGAGCAGTTCCACGCGGGCGACCTCGTGCACCGGAGTGGTTCCGCTTTTGCCCAGCGTCTTGATCTGCAGCTTTCCATCCGCGGGCCAGCCGAGCGCGTAAGCGTACAGGTAGCCGCTCTTGGTGGTGAAGCGAATATCCTCGGCTGTCATGGCGCGGCCTTTGTCTTCCCTGAAGCCGCCGATGCCGGACTCGTCCGAAGCGCCTTCGCCATAGACCGTGAACGGGCGTGAGGCAAAGATGCCTTCGTTGTTGGCCCGCATCCAGGCGCCGATGGCCTGAACGATGGCAAGTTCATCGGAGTCGATCTCGCCGTTGCCGCGGACCGGCACGTTCAGGCACAGGTTGCCGTTCTTCGATACGGCGTCGAGCAGCGTGTGGATGACGAACGTGGGCGTCTTGTACCTGTGCTGCTCGTATAGCGAGCGTTTGTAGTGCCAGTCACCGAGACAGGTGTCGACCTGCCACGGCTCATCGAGGATTTGGTCCGCTCGCCCGCGCTCGAGGTCCAGCACAATCGCGCCCTTGTACGCCGGGCGGATGTTCTTGCCTGTCACCACGACATCGACGTCGCCATGCTTCGCCACGCTCGAGTTATAGAAGTGCGCGGTCGCATCGAGGCCGGCCTGTCCCAGCGGAAGTTCGTTGTCGTCGAAGTACACCATGTCCGGCTCGTACGTATCCATGAGGTCCTTGCAGCGGAGGAACCACTGGTTGACGAACTCGGGGTGGGCTGCGGGCGGGTTCTCGTCCCAGATGCGGTCGTGCGCGTTGTGCCAGGCGAGCGCTTCGGCCGCGGTTTTTATACCGTCGGGCAAGACGTAGGTTGGACCCACGTAGAGCTCGTTGGGGTCGTGGCCCTCCCACGCTGATCCTTTGCTGGCGGCACGCCAGTTGGTCTGCAACTGGTAGGCATCGTAGCGAATGCCCGCCATCGGCCCTTCCGGATCGTAGCCGTAGCTGGTCTGCAGCCAGTGCCACGCGTGCGATGAATGATTGCTGACGGAAAACCGCATGCCGCGCTCGCGCACCAGGTTGCGCCACGTACCGACGATGTCCTTCATCGGCCCAAGCTGGGTCGCGTTCCAATCGTGGTAGCGCGAGCGGAAGCAGTCGAAGTCGTCGTGATGACAGGCGAGCGCCATGAAGTATTGCGCGCCGGTCTTCTGATAAAGGTCCAGCAGTTCGGCGGGGCGCCAGGCGTCCGGCTTCCAGATGGTGTCGATGTCTTTGAAGCCGACCTTGGACGGATGCCCATGCGTTTTCACGTGATACGCATTCATCGGATCGCCCTGGATGTACATTTTGCGGGCGTACCAGTCGCCCTGCTCGGGCACACACTGCGCGGACCAGTGCGCCCACATGCCGAACTTGGCGTCGCGAAACCACTCCGGGACTTTGTACTGCGAACGCAGCGAGTCCCACGTAGGCTGAAACGGCCCTTTGGCGAGTTGGCGCTCGGCGGTTGTGGCGAGGCGGCCCTTAGGATTCGCTGCCTGCTGCGCCGCCCACAGCTGTTTTTTCGAGGCAGCCATCCCGGTGGCGAACGCGGCGGCGGTGGTCGTGAACTGGCGGCGGGATATGGGGCTCAAGGGATCTCCTTTGAAAAGAGTAACCGCAGATTGGCAACAGGAAGCTACGAGTGTTGAGTGAGTAGCTGCTATCGGCTAGCCGTGAGTGGTTTTCGTTTCGGGAAGGCAGCGGACCTTAACGCTGCGCGTGCCCTGACAAGTGTGGACGCTGTCAGGGACGTAAAGGATGAGTAAGGTGCGGTTGTCCAGCCAGCGTATGCCATCGGGCGGAACGGAGCCATATTCTCCATCATAGACAAGCGAGGAGAGCAGGCCTCTTAGCGAATAGATCCTGATATCTGTTCCTCCGGAGCTGCCGAACCCGCCCCAGTATTCGGCTCTCACTACATACTTCCCATCCGGGGATCGCGCGGGCTGCGAGAAATTGGAGAGGCTCGGAAGCGAGAAGAAGATGAACATGACGGCGAGGCCACTGCCGAAAAGGAACAAGGGCGTTCCGATCATTGCGGCAAGAATCCGTGCCCAGAGTTGCGGCACCTTACGGCTGACGAGCCACATGAAAATCACAGGAGCGATCGCCAACGCAGACGCGAGCGCGATCAATGCAACGGAACGCCAGTTGACGAAAAGCATCGTTCCTGCCACCGACCATCGTTATACTGCCGGGATGCGATTCGTTCAAAGGATTGTTGGGTACTCCGTGATGGTGACGGGGATGGCGTTGGTTACGGCTCGGCCTGCGCATGCTTGGGGGCGGGATGGGCACATGATGATCAATGAGCTGGCGGTGGCGAACCTGCCGGCGGATGTGCCGGCGTTTATGCACAACGGCAACGCTATCGACGTGGACACGTGGATGGGACCGGAGCCGGACCGGTGGAAGCAGCGCGACGCCGAGCCGGAGCTGGTGGCGACGCAGTCGCCGGACCACTTTCTGGATTATGAGTGGGCGATCTATGGCGCGACGAAGTGCGAGGCCGGAACGACAGACTGCGTCGATGGCTACAGGTTTCCACGCAAGCGGTACGACTTTATCCGCGCTATGGCGGCGGCGCTGCCAAAGCATCCGGAGGTGAAGTCGTTTGAGACGGTCGGCTTTCAGCCATGGCAGGTGGAGGAGGTGTGGGAGCGGCTGAAGTCGGACCTGCGCGAGTACCGGAAGATCGTGGCGGCCAACCAGGATGAGTCGGGCGTGCGGTTGGCGATTCTGTATGACGTGGGATGGCTGGGGCACTATGTCGGCGATGGATCGCAGCCGCTGCATCTGACAATCCAGTACAACGGCTGGACGGGGCCGAATCCGAACGGATATACGACGGAGCACCACATCCATTCAGAGTTTGAATCGGTGTATGTGACCGCGAACATCAAGCCCGCGGATGTCAACCCGCTGGTCAAGGCGGCTCCGGTGACGAAGATCGATGATGAGTGGGTGCAATATTTCGAATACATCGATCACTCGCATTCTCTGGTGGACAAGGTGTACGAGCTGGACAAGGAAGGCGGATTCAACGGCGCTGGGACTCCGGAGGCGAAGACGTTTACGGAGGAGCGACTGGCGGCTGGCGCGATTGAGCTGCGGAACCTCATCTACTCGGCGTGGGTGCACAGCGCGGACCCGGTGCAGCAATATCACGGGCCAGAATAAAAAGGCGGTGGAGTGATTTTGCTGCGCAAGCTGTGGCGTCTGGTGAAGGTGGTCTGCGTCTTCGCCGCGCAACTGATCAAGCTGGCCGTCATACGGCCGCACACCCGGCCGGAGCGCGCAGCGTGGATGGCGGGATTCTGCAGGGCGGTTCTGCGTGCGGCAAATATCTCGCGTTCCACCCACGGGCCGGTGCCGATGCAGGGCGCGGTGATCTCCAACCATCTGAGCTATCTGGACATCGTGATCCACGGGGCGGAGCGGCCGTGTGTGTTTGTGTCCGCGATTGAGACACGAAGGATGCCGGTAATCGGATGGATCAGCATGATGGCGGGCACGGTGTACGTGACGCGCGGCCAGGGCGGAAGCGCGGAGAAGGCAGCCGAGGGAATGGCAAAGGGATTCCGCGACGGACTGCCGGTGGTCTTCTTTCCAGAGGGCGGAACCTTCACGGGCGATGAGCCGGTAATGGCGTTTCACAGTGGATTGCTGGCGCAGGCTTTAGAGGCGGACGCTCCGGTGACGGCCGGATTCCTTCGGTATGAGCTGAGCGCCGAGGATAGAGCTCGCGGAAAGACGCCGAGGCAGGATGTGTCCTGGAGCACGCAAACGCTGCTGGCGCATATATGGAACTTGCTGGGGTTGCGGGCGATCCGGGCAGAGCTGCGCTTTGCAGAAGGTCCGATCGAGTTTTCGCCGACTGCCTATGAGGACCGCAAGGTGGCCGCAGCGGAGGCTCGGGAAGCAGTGCTGGCGGTGAGCCGCCTGGCCCTCAAGGATGGAGGGACCCAGTTCGCCGGAACCTGAAGATTCAAAACGGAACAGAGATCGTTTCAAGGCAGGAACCGAAGTCGTAGACAGCGGGGGACCTTGGTACCCGTTACTGGTACAACGTTTGTTGCAGGGGTGCTGTACCATGTCCTTTCGGCTCCTTTGCTTTGTCTATGGTCCTGATCTGGCTTTGTGCCGCGCTGGCGGTCGCTCTGGTGATTGTCTCGGTGGCTCTCGCACGTGCCCGCCGGCACGATGCACTGCTCACCGGTGAGCTGGCGCGTGCGATGCGGGAGAGCCTGCAGCAGCAGGCAGCCCTGCAGCAGAGAAAACAGCTGGACAATTTGAAGGATGAGTTCATCTCCACGGTGTCGCATGAACTGCGCACGCCGTTGACGAGCATTCACGGAGCGCTGGGGCTGCTGTCTTCGGGCAAGGGCGGCCATGTGGATGAGAAGGCCGCCAACCTGCTGCGCATCGCCAACAGCAATACCGAGCGGCTGGTCCGCCTGATCAACGACATCCTCGACCTGGAGCGCATGGAGTCGGGCCGGGCGCAGTTGCAGATCCGGCAGCTCGCCCTGAGAGACGTCGTCGCGCAGGCGGTGGAGACGATGCGCTCGATGGCGGAGAAGGCCGGCGTGGAACTGGCGATTGGGCCGGAACCTCCGGTCGGAATCTCGTTCGATGGCGACCCGGACCGGATTCAGCAGGTGCTGACCAACCTTCTGTCGAACGCGATCAAATTCTCTGCGCGCGGCGGTGTGGTCGAGGTGCTTACTGCCTCCGACGGCGACAACCTGGTGCTGCAGGTGAAGGATCGAGGCCGCGGCGTCCCAACCGAGAAGCTGGAAAGCATCTTCGACCGCTTCGGGCAGGTGGAGGCGGCGGACGCGCGCCAGAAGGGCGGCACCGGACTTGGCCTTGCGATCTGCAAGAGCATCGTCGTGCAACATGGAGGAACGATCTGGGCGCAGCGCAACGATTCAGCCGGCGGTGGCCCGGGCACGACGGTCGTTGTGCGTCTGCCCCGCTATTCCACCATGGAACATCCGGCGGCCCTGCCTGCCGCTTCCGAGGGATCGATCCTGGTCGTCGACGATGATCCAATCGTCCGCAATGTGGTGCGCGAGCATCTGCGCCGGAATGGATATACGGTGATCGAAACAGCCAGCGGCGAAGAGGCACTGGAGGCCATCAGCAAGCAGCCCATCGACGCGATGCTGTTGGACCTGTGCATGCCTGGCATGTCCGGCTGGGAGACGCTGGAGCGGCTAAAGAAGAATCCGCAGACTGCCGATATACCGGTTGTGGTGCTCAGCGTACTTTCACCTTCGACCCGCACGGCGGATGTGCCGTCCACCCAGGGATGGGTGCAGAAGCCATTTCATGAGAGCCTGCTGCTGACCGAGATCGCGCGGGCGCTGCATCCGGGTAGCGGACCGGGAAAGATTCTGCTCGTGGAAGACGACGAAGACCTCGCAACCGTGGTGCTTTCGAGCTTTCGCACAACCGGCGAGCAGGGACTGATCAGTGTCGATCATGTCAGCTCGATCTCCGACGCGGAAGTCTACTGCGAGAAGAGCGCTCCGGACCTATTGATTCTGGACCTCACGCTGCGGGATGGCTCGGGTTTCGCCCTGGTGGACTGGCTTCGCCAGCAGCCCAAGCTGAGGACGCTGCCGCTGGTGGTGTACTCTGGCAGCGAGCTGAGCGAAGCGGAGATGGCGCAGCTCCGTCTGGGGCCAACGCAGTTTCTCACCAAAGCCCGGGTCCAACCGCGGCACGTTGAAGATTTGATACTTACGATGGTACGACACCTTGGAAAACCTGCACTTGGAACGGCGTCAGCGTAAAATGGTGCAGCTATCTCACTCAGGTCTGGTTCATGCGCCGTATTCTCATCATTGATGACGAGGATGACATTCGCGAAGTCGCGGCCTTGTCTCTCGAATCCGTTGCCGGCTGGAGCGTTGTAACTGCGTGCTCCGGCGCCGAAGGAATTCAAACCGCAATCTCCTCACTCCCTGACGCCATCCTGATGGACGTGATGATGCCGTCGATGGACGGCCCCACGACCTTTCGAGAGATGCAGCGCTCGCCGGAGATTGCAAAGATTCCTGTTGTGCTGCTGACCGCGAAGGTGCAGGGCGTCGATCAGCGCCGATTCGCGGGATTGGGCGTGGCGGGAGTTCTGTTCAAGCCGTTCGATCCGCTTACGCTGGCCGAGCAGATGTCGGCAACATTGGGCTGGAGTTAGCGGAGCATGGTTCACATCGATGAACCGCACCGTCGCGGAGCGCGATGAGCACTTCGGCCACGAGACCCGGAGAGGTGGCCCGGCAGTTGATTACTGCACTGTGGGAGCGCAGCGTACCGCTGATCAGCGAACGTCTGGATAGCCTGGATGTAGCCTGCGAGGCAGCGCTTATCAACCGGCTGTCTCCGCTGATGCGGCGCGGCGCGGCCGATACGGCGCACAAGCTGGCCGGATCGCTGGGGATGTTCGGCTATCCGCGCGGCACTGAGATCGCCCGGGAGATCGAACATCTGCTCGAAACCGACGGCGTCGTGGACGCTGCCCTGCTGCGCGAACTGGTCGTTGACCTGCGAGCAAGTCTTCCGCTCTAGGCGAGCAATTTCTCCAGAATTAATTGCAGGCCAGCGACGTCCACACGCCCGCCACGGTGCCGGAGGCGCCGGTGACATGCAGATCGACGAAGCTTCCGGCGGGGATCGCAACCGAGCCGAGCGCCGTGCAGGAGCCTGACGACGGCGCGCAGGCGAACGTGGTGTCGGCCATGTTGCTTGCCGAAGTGCCCAACCGCAGCGTCACGGTGATACTCCCGCTCTGGTGCGAGGCGACGTCGAGCTCGGTCGCGGTGCAGGCCTGCGGAATCCAAGCGAGGACGGAGTCGCTTTCCGTGGTGGAGGCGTTGGGAGAGTTGAGCGCGTAGTAGGCGTTGTTGTAGCTGACCGGATGGTACATCGCGGCGAAGCTGTTGCCGCCGGCGGATGTGCCGGAGCCGCTGCCTGTCGCCCCGGTGGCTCCCTGGGGGATGCCGAAGTTGAGGACGGCGTTCTGGGCGGTACCGGAGTTGGTGACGGTGGCCGAGGAACCGGGCGCGAGCGTGGTGACGGCGCCAATGGAGATCGAGGCGGCGGCGCCTGCGGGACCGGTGGGTCCCTGGCTGCCGGCTTGTGCAACGACGGCCCAATCCTGTGCGTTCTGGTCGGGCTCGAGGTTGGAGTTGGCGGCGAGCGCGAGATACGTCGAGCCGTCGAAGCTGACCGCGTCGCTGGTGGAGTAGTAGGTGGAGGCCGACCATGAGCCGCGGAAGTTCATGCCCGGAGCGCCGGTGGCTCCAGTTGGACCGGCAGGACCTTGCGGTCCTGCTTGCCCCTGCTGCCCGGTGGCTCCAGTTGGGCCTTCTGCACCGGTGGCGCCCGCTGGGCCTGCAGCTCCGGCAGGGCCTTGGGCCGCGAGAAGCATCCAGTAGGTGGGTGAGGTGTCGGGCGGCTGGCCGTGGTTGGAGACGACGAGCGAGGCGTAGCTGGAGCCGTTGTAGGTGACGACATCGCCGATGTTGTAGCTGTTCGTGGCGGAGTAGGTCCCGGTGAGATTGAGCCCCTGCCCTTGTGGGCCGGTCGGACCGGCTGGGCCTTGCGCGCCGGTCAGACCTTGCGGACCGGTTGGGCCTTGCGGCCCCTGTGTTCCGGTGGGACCGGACGGACCTTGCGGACCGGTGCCGCCGGCGGAGGCGAACATCGACCATGCGGATGGGGATTGATCGGGCGCGTTGCCGTGGTTGTTGGCGACGAGCGAGACGTAACCGGAGCCCTGCCAAAGGACGGCATCGGCGAGCGCGTAGTTGTGGGTGGGATCGTAAGGCCCTTGGAAGCTGAGGCCGGTGGGGCCGGCCGCGCCTTGAGGACCGGCGGGACCTTGTGGCCCGGTTTCGCCCTGCGGGCCGGTTGGACCCTGTGCGCCCGCCTGTCCCGGAATTCCCTGCTGACCCTGAGGGCCGGTTTCTCCGGGAGGGCCGGTAGGGCCCATGGGGCCTTGCGCGCCGGTCGCGCCGGCTGGGCCTTGGGCCCCGGTGGGTCCTGCGGGACCTTGCGCCGTCAGCGCTCCCCAAGCGGAGGTGACTTGGTCCGGGGTATTGCCGTGGTTGTTGGCGACGATGGAGACGTAGCTCGAGCCGGAGTAGAGGACGACGTCGCCGACGGAGTAGTTGTGCGTGGGGTCGTAGGCGCCCTGATAGGCGAGGCCGGGCGAGCCGGCTGGGCCAGTTGGGCCTTCGGGGCCGGCAGGACCGGCTGGGCCCTGAACGCTTGGTCCGGCGGGGCCGGTTGGGCCTTGTGGACCGGGCGGCCCGGCAGGACCCTGAACGCCAGTGGCTCCCAAGGCGAGGGTTCCCCAATCCCAGGGCGTGGAGCTGGGCGTGTTGCCGGCGTTGGAACTGATCAGCGAAACGTAGGTGGAACCGCCGAAGGTGACGACCGCTCCCTGGGCGTAGTTGGTGGTGGAGCTGTAAGCGCCCTGGTAGACGAAGGCTCCGGCGCCCGACGGGCCGGCGGGGCCGGTGGCTCCAGCCGGACCCTGGATGCCTTGCGGACCTTGGATGCCTTGCGGACCTTGTGGGCCGGCGGGACCCTGTGGGCCGGCAGGGCCTTGCGGACCGGACGGCCCCTGGGGTCCGATCGTTCCGCTGCCGCCGGCGGCGAGGGCGATCTCGAGCTCGGGCGCATGCGAGGTCTGGTCGTTCTCCTTGCTGTCGAACTGGAGGACGGCGGAGGCGGCGGTGAGTGCCAGGCCGTTGTTCGCGGACGGCGTCGTGACCCAGGACTGGACGGCGGAGGTGACGTCGATGGTAATGAACTGCTCCGCCGCAGAGACCTGGACCGAGCCGATCGCAGTACCGATGGCGGGCAGCGTGTTGTACGTGACGCTGTACTCGCCCCAGGAGGCATTGACTGGAGCGACGGTGAGGGTGCCGGGGGTGATCGCGAGGTTGCAATACAGGCGCAGCGTGGCGCGGGTGATCTGCGACGCGGTCGTGCCCGAGGGAAGGACGCCGAGATCGAACTGGACGAGCGTAGTGTAGCCGCCGCCCACATTGAGATTGGTGAGGGTGCCGGAGTTGACGTCAGGCTGGGCGGAGGAGACGTGGGTGTCGGCGATGAGCGTGGCCTGGACTGCAACGGCAGAACGGCAGGCAAGAAGAGCCAGCAGTGCCCAGACGGCGCTCCTGCAGATCATTCGGCTCATTCGGCGATGGTGTCCCGACAAACCTCTGGCCCTCACAACGATCCCTGCTCTATGTCTCACGTCGCGCCGGCAGGAGCAGCCGGGGTCAGCAAAATGGCTGAATGCTTCTTTTTTTTGTAGCGAGATAGGTCACCGAACGCAATACCACTTGATGTTCGCGCTGGAGTTCAGGACAAGGCGGGCCTAAACTGCAGGCATGCGGGAGATGCCGCCAGGCCGGAGGAGCGCGCTGCTGTCAATGGCCGTGCATGGTGCGGTCATCGGACTGCTGGCACTCATCGCGCGAATGCAGGGGCCCATGCTGGCGCCGATGCATCTGCCCGGGACGGCGCAGGGAACCGTGCTGATGTTCAACTACCAGACCCTGGGAGCACCGCCGGGGTCGGCAACGGCCAAACCGCGCGAACAGGCCAGGGGACCGGCGCTGCCCGCGCCCGCGAAGAGCCTGACCGACAAAGCGAAGCAATTGACCGAGGCCGCGACGAATGAAGACCCGGGCAATGCGGCGGATGGGGCCGCGGGCGACGGCAACATCAGCATCGCGTTGGTGCAGTTTCACCCGCGGCCGCAGCCGGATCTCTCGACGCTGGCGCCGGGAACGAGCGGCGATGTGGTGCTGGATGCGCTGATCGATGCGCAGGGGCACGTGGCGAAGCTGTCGGTCACGAAGAGCCTCGGCCAGAGCGTCGACCAGCAGGTGATCGCGACGGTCGAAACGTGGACGTTTACACCAGCGACACGCAACGGCACTCCCATCGCGAGCGAGCAGGAGCTGCTGTTTCACTACGAGAAGAGAAACAACGGGTAGGGAGCGCAGGGCGAGGGCGGAGTAGTTGCCGCCGGCTCACAGTCGATGCATCTCTCATGTCCGGGCCACCCACGATCGCGGGCACGATTCATTTCATGGTGAGCAGCATGAGCTCGTCGCCGCTGAAGACGGTAAGGAGTAGCGTGCGTCCGTCAGGTGAGACAGTGATGTTGCGCGGGAACTCGCCGGTCTTGATGGTTTGGAGAATGGTGGGTTTGGAGGGATCGGCGACATCAATCACCGTTGCGGTGCCGGGGCCGTTGACGAAGCGGTTGGAGTTGGCGACGAGCAGCTTGGTGTCGTGATCGAAGAGCGCGAGGCCGACGGGAGCTTCGCCACCGGTGGGAATGGCGCGGAGAAAAGCGTGCGCTGGATCGTGCTCGAGCGCGGCTGTATCGAAGACGAGAACCTTGTTGTCGCCGCGCGCGGTGACGTACAGCGTGCGGCCGCCGGCGGTGACAGCTTCGCGCACAGGCGAGCAGCCTGCGTTGAAGCGCCGCACCACGGCTTCCTGCTGCTGCTGTGGGGAGGCATCCGGGGAAAGCGCGGCGGCTTTGGCCGTATCGATGACGAACAGACCGCCGCTGGGCATGGAAGGGCGGCCCATGGCCTGCACGCGGCCGCCGTGCTGGAGCTCGGGGATGTCATGGCCGGGGATCTTTTCTGCCCAACCCTCGGGCAGGACCTCGCTCACGGCGTAGAGGCGCGAGCCGTCGGGCGAGAGGGCGATGCCGGGTGTCGCGCGCGGCGTGCGAATCTGCGCGATGGCGTCCGGCGTAAGCTTGCCGTCGGCGCTACGGTGCAGGGCGATGACGCCGACGTTGCCTCCTTCGCCATACTCGTTGGCGACGAAGAGTGTTCCGCCATCGGGCGTGACGGCGAGATAGCCGGAGCCGGAGCGGTCGCCCTCCGGGATGGCGCGCGGGTCGGCGTTGCCTTCGAGCGCAGCGTCGAGTGAAAGGAACGCGACACCGGCGTTGGACAGACCGACGGCGAGGATGCGGCTGTTGGGGATGAGCAGGATGCCCTGCGCGCCGGCGTCGCCGAGCGGCTGCCAGGCGGAGCGCTTAAGCTTGTCGCCGTCCACCCTGAAGACCTCGATGCCCGAACTGCGCGCGGCCGGGTTGTTAACTGTGACAAGCACGTGTTGGCCGTCGGGAGACCAGATGGCCTGAGTCGGATGGCCTTCCGTGGAGAAGGTGCGGGAGCTAAGGACCTGTGCGGAGGCGAACGTGGACGCGATGAGTGCGGCTGCGAGGGGCAGAAGGCGCATGAGCAACCATATCGCGCGGCGAGTGCTCTGTCAGCGAAGAAGTATCAAACTTTCCGTCGAAGGACGTTCGCCGTATTCTTGTGACCTATGCCTGAAGAGACGACGAACGAGAAAGCAGTTGCGACAGAGTTGAATACGCCGGGTCACCTTCCCTCACCTGACCGGCTGGTGAATGTGCCGCGGCTGGTGACGGCGTTTTATGCGCGTCATCCGGATGTGGCGAACCCGAGCGAGCGCGTGAGCTTTGGCACGAGCGGGCACCGCGGGTCGTCCCTGCACACGAGCTTCAATTACGCGCATATCCTCGCGATTACGCAGGCGATCTGTGAGTATCGCGCGAATGAGAAGACGACGGGGCCATTGTTCCTGGCGCAGGATACGCATGCACTGTCGGAGCCCGCATTTGTGACGGCGCTGGAGGTGCTCGCGGCGAACGGCGTGCATGTGCTGATTGACAGTGAGCTTGGATATACGCCGACGCCGGCGCTGAGCCACGCGATCCTGAAGCACAATGCGGACAAGAATGCGGCGCGCGCGGACGGGATTGTGATTACGCCATCGCATAATCCACCCGAGGATGGCGGCTTCAAGTACAACCCCCCGACGGGCGGGCCGGCGGACACGACAGCGACGAAGTGGATTGAGAATCGCGCGAATGAACTGATCGGAGCGAAGCTGCAGGGCGTGCGGCGACTGGCGTATCGCCACGCGGTCTCGACGGAGACGACCCAGAAATATGACTTTATCTCAGCGTATGTGGACGATCTGCCGAACATTATCGATATCAATGCAATTCGTAACAGCGGATTGAAGCTAGCGGTGGATCCGCTGGGCGGAGCGGGGGTGCACTACTGGCCCCGGATTGCAGAGCAATACAAATTGCCGCTGGAAGTGCTGAACAAGTACGTCGATCCGACGTTTCGTTTCATGACGCTGGATTGGGATGGGCGCATCCGCATGGATTGCAGCTCGCCGTATGCGATGGCGTCGATGATTGCGAAAAAGGATAAGTATGACGTGGCGTGGGCGTGCGATACGGACCACGACCGGCATGGAATTGTGACCCGATCGTCTGGATTATTGAATCCGAATCATTACCTCGCCGTGTGCATTCAGTATCTGTTCACGCACCGGCCGGAGTGGAGCGACAAGGTTGGCATTGGGAAGACGCTGGTGTCGTCGAGCATGATTGACCGCGTGGCGAAGGGGCTGGGGCGGAAGATGCTTGAGGTGCCGGTGGGCTTCAAGTGGTTTGTGGACGGGCTGCTGGATGGAACGCTGGGGTTTGTGGGCGAGGAGTCGGCGGGCGCGAGCTTTTTGCGGCGCAATGGCAAGGTGTGGACGACGGACAAGGATGGGTTGATCTGCGGGTTGCTGGCCGCGGAGATGACAGCGGTGACGGGCAAGGACCCGGGTGTGTTGTACGACGAGCTGACGGCAAAGTACGGCGCGCCGGTGTATCAGCGGATTGATGCGGCGTGCTCGAAGGAAGCCAAGGCGAAGCTTGCGGAGCTGTCGGCGTCGCAGGTGAAGGCGAAGGATCTGGCGGACGATGCGATTACCGCGATCTTGACCGAGGCGCCCGGAAATCATGCGGCAATCGGCGGGCTGAAGGTGACGACCGATGAGGGATGGTTTGCGGCGCGGCCGAGCGGGACGGAAGATGTGTACAAGATCTACGCCGAAAGCTTCAAGGGCGAGGATCATCTGAAGCGCATTCAGGATGAGGCAAAGGCGTTGGTGAGTGCAGCGCTGAAGGGGTAACTATCTTCTCGGCTCATACCGCATGGCGACCGCGCCCGACCTGAACTCCTGTCGGCTTATGAGCTTCAAGTCGACATGCTTGGATAGCCCCGCGAACAACGTCGGTCCACGGCCGGCAATCCTGGGATGAACGATGAACTCGTACTCATCGATCAATCCCAGCTCCGCTAACGCGAACGGGAGTGTGACGCCTCCGGTGAAGAGGCCTTTGCCCGGCTGCTGCTTGAGCTGCTGAACGGCCTTGGGTAAATCCCCGCGCAGGAGTTCGGCGTTCCAGTCGACGCGGTCGAGAGTGCTCGATACGACGTACTTCTTTGCTGCGTGAATCGTGCGTGCGAAGGGCTCGCCCCAGTCGGCCATCCAATCAGGCCTGACACCCGTCTCGGCCACCGGCCGCCACGCTGACTCCATCATTTCGTAGGTAATGCGACCGAAGAGGAGAGCATCGGCGTTCCTAAGGTTTTCGACCGCGTTCCGATGCAGGTCTTCGTCGGCGACGGCCGCTCGATGATCGCAGCAGCCGTCCAATGTGACGTTGATGGAATAGCGAAGCGGTCGCACGACACAAGCGTACAGCGAGCCGGATATCAGGCGGTGACTGCACGGCCCAGGTGCGGGCGAACGCGTTCGAGGGCGGCTTCGGCGGTGAGGCCGTACTTGGCGCGGAGAGCTTCGACCTTGCCGTGCTCGATGAACTGGTCGGGCCAGCCGACGCGAACGACGGGCGTTTCAATTCCCTGCTCCGCCAGCGATTCGAGGACGGCGGAGCCGAAGCCGCCGGCGAGGACGTGGTCCTCCATCGTGACGAGCAGCGAACAGCGCTTCGCGTAACGCGCGATGCAGGCGTGATCGACGGGCTTGGCGAAGCGCGCGTTGATGACCGTGGCGCTCTGGCCGTCTTTGCGGAGCATCGCGGCGAGGCGCTGGGCTTCGGGAAGCATGTTGCCGAGCGAGAAGATGGCGACGTCGGAGCCGGTGCGCGGACCTTCTTCGATGATCTCGGCTTTGCCGAGCTCGAGGAGTTGCGGCTGCGGCTTCGGCAAGACGCCGGGACCAGTCCCGCGCGGATAGCGGATAGCGCTGGGGCCGTTGTGCTGCAGCGCGGTGTACATCATGTCCTGCAGCTCGTCCTCGTCCTTGGGGTCCATGTGGATGAGATTGGGGATGCCGCGCAGGTAGCTGATGTCGAAAAGACCGTGGTGCGTGGGGCCGTCGTCGCCGGAGAGGCCGCCGCGGTCCATGCAGAAGACGACGGGGAGTTTCTGCAGAGCGACATCGTGCACAACCTGATCGAAGGCGCGCTGCAGGAAGGTTGAGTAGATGGCGCAGAACGGGCGGAAGCCTTTGGTGGCCATGCCCGCGGCGAAGAGCACGGCGTGCTCCTCGGCGATGCCGACATCGAAGTAACGTGTGGGGTGGTGCGGGCGGAAGAGATCGAGCGCGGTGCCGTTGGGCATCGCGGCAGTGATGGCGACGACCTTGTCGTTGGTGTCGGCGAGTTTCGTCAGGCTCTCGGCGAAGATTTCGGAGTAGGTCTTCTGGCCGGTGGGCTTGGTTTCGCCGGTGGCCGGATCGTAGGGGCCGAGGCCGTGGAACTTCTTCTGTTTCTCGAGCGCGGGCTGGAAGCCGCGGCCTTTTTGTGTGATGGCGTGCAGGATGACGGGACGATCGAGCTGCTTGAGCACGCGGAATGTCTCGATGAGCAGCGGAAGGTTGTGGCCGTCGATGGGGCCGTAATAGTCGAGACCGAACTCTTCGAAGATCATGCCGCGGCCCACGATTCCCTTAGCGGCTTCTTCGGCCTTGCGCACGATGTGGCGAGCCGCCTTGCCGCCGATCTTTTCGACGAGGCCGGTGGCGCGGTCGTGGAAGTTGATGTAGGTAGCGCTGGTGGCGATCTTGTGCAAATAGCCGGCGATCGCGCCGACATTCTTGTCGATCGACCACTCATTGTCATTGAGGATGATGATCATCCGCTTCGTCTGCGCGGCGATGTTGTTGAGCGCCTCAAAGCTGATGCCGTTGGTGAAGGCGGCGTCGCCGGCGAGCGCGACGATGTGCTCGTTGCCGCCGGCCATGTCGCGGGCGACGGCCATGCCGAGCGCGGCGGAGAGCGCTGTGCCCGCGTGGCCCGCGCCAAAGCTGTCATGTTCGCTCTCGGTGCGGAGCATGAAGCCGTTGAGGCCGCCGGGCTGGCGGATGGTGTCGAAGCGTTCTTCGCGGCCAGTCAGCAGCTTATGAACGTAGCTCTGGTGGGAGACGTCGAAGACGAAGCTGTCGCGGGGGGTGTCGAAGACGTAGTGTATGGCGAGTGTCAGCTCGACCACGCCCAGGTTCGGCCCGATGTGACCGCCGGTCTTGGCGACCCCGGTGATGAGGCGTTCGCGAATCTCTTCGGCCAGACGTTCCAGCTCAATTAAGCCAAGTCGCTTGACGTCGGCAGGCGACTTGATCCTGCTCAGGTACTCACTCATTCCTGCAACTCGTTTCGCGGTAGGCTGCGCCTAAATTGGGCAATTTCACCGACTTTCCAGTGTACCAAGGGGCAGCTGCGGAGATGCCCGCGGTCCCAGTGCTTTGGAGTAGGATGTCTCGCATGAGGATCAAGGCCCTCGCTATCGTGTTGTCGTTGCAGCTTGCAGGCGGCGCGTTCGCCTGCGCACAACAAGTGCTGCCGCTATGGCCGCATGGAACTCCGGAGCCGCCGCAGACGACGCAACCGGAGACGAACATGGCGGATCAGGAGGGACATCTCACCAACCGTTTGACGAATATTACCCAGCCCTCGATGACAGTTTTTTTGCCATCGAACTCTGGCACGCCCACGGCGGCAGCCGTGGTGTTTCCCGGCGGCGGCTATCTTCGGCTGGCGTGGGATAAGGAAGGACTCGACGTCTGCCATTGGCTGAATGCGATTGATATGGCGTGCCTTCTGGTGAAGTATCGGGTGCCGGAGGACGGTCATTATCCGGAGAACAAGGCGGACTTTGAGGACGCGCAGCAGGCGATGCGCCTTGCCCGTGAGCACGCTGCGGAGTGGAACATCAATCCGGCGCGGGTAGGCGTCATCGGCTTCTCAGCAGGCGGACATCTGGCGGCTGTGTTGTCGAACCATTTTGATGACAACAGCGTGGAGAGCACACCGGCGGCAGCCGAAGTGGATCCGAAGATCAATGCACGGCCGGAGTTTGCGATTCTCGGCTACCCGGCCTATTTGTCGACCGGGCCGAACGGTACGGAGCTGGATCCTGCGCTCACGCCCAACTCGCGCACACCGCCGACATTTCTGATCCAGGCGGAGAACGATCAGAAGTATATTGACAGCTCGCTGGTGTACTACCGCGCGCTGAAGGATGCGGACGTTCCGGCCGAGTTGCACCTGTACGCGACGGGCGGACACGGATTCGGCGTGCATCCGGTGGGCTACCCGGAAGAGCACTGGACGCACACGGCGACCGAGTGGCTGGAGAGGATCGGCATGCTGCCGGCACGCCGGAGGAACATGGCGCTGAACCCAAATGGGCCACCGACGCCACAGCCGTGCCCATCGCATCAACTGGCGATCGGAAGGCCCGCAGCGCAGCCGAATGCGCCGGCGGGACCGCCTGACAATCCGAACTGTCTTTGAGTCAGTCGCCGACGGCTCAGAGGCTCAGTCGCTGACGGCTGCGAGGACGGCGGGATCCGGCTGCTCGGTTCCAAAGGCATGTTCCCATTTCGCGATGACGGCGCTGGCGAGGCAGTTGCCCACGACGTTGACGAGGGTGCGCGCCATATCCATGAGGGTGTCGACGCCAAGCAGAACGAAGATGGGCTCGACCGGAAGATGAAAGGTTGAGGCGGTGGCGAGCAGCACGACGAGCATGGCGCGCGGAACGCCGCCGATGCCTTTGCTGGTGAGCATCAGCGTGAACATCATAATGAGCTGCTGGCCAAGGGTGAGGTGCATGCCTGCAGCCTGCGCGACGAAGATGCTGGCGGCCGCGAGATACAGTGTCGAGCCGTCCAGATTGAAGCTGTAGCCGGTGGGGATGACGAACGCGACGATGCGCTGCGGGACACCGAAGGCCTCCATGCGCTCCATGGCGCTGGGCAGCGCGGCCTGGCTGGCGGAGGTGGCGAAGGCGATGGTTGCGGGTTCGGCAACGGCGCGGAGAAAGCGCACGACCGGGATGCGAAACAACAGCGCGACCGGAAGCAGCACGCAGATGGCGAATAGAATCAGCGCGACATAAAGCGTGAGCAGGAGTTTGCCGACATTGAACAGAATGCCGACGCCCAGGCCGCCGACCGTGTAGGCCATGGCGCCGGCGATGCCGAACGGCGCGGTGTACATAACGATATTGGTGAAGCGAAACATCACCGAGGCGAGGCTTTCGCAGAGTCGCAGCATCGGCGCGCGCTTCGGCGCTTCGACCAGCGCGAGAGCGATGCCGAAGAGAATGGCGAAGACAGCGACTTGAAGAATCTGGCCTTCGGCGACACTCTTCGCAATGTTCTCCGGCGCGATGTGCACAAGGAAGTCATTCCAGTGCGTCGGCGCGGGTGGGGGAGCTTGCTGCACGGCAATCGCAGCGGGCCTGGCCAGACCGACCCCGGCTTTGCTGATGTTGATCGCGAGCAGACCGATAGCCAGCGCGAGCGTGGTGAGGACCTCGAAGTAGACGATGGACTTGATGCCCATGCGGCCGACGCTCTTGATGTCACCGTGACCGGCGATGCCGACAACAAGCATTGCGAAGATGAGCGGAGCGACGACGCACTGGATGAGGCGAAGAAAGATGTCGGAAAGGAAACGGAGTTGGACGGCGAACTTCGGCGCGTCGAAGCCGATCTCCGCGCCGGCGATCATGGCGACGAACATCCAGACGCTGAGGCTGCGGCGAAAGGCGGCAAAGACGCAGAGCATCAGCACGCCGGCCGAGCGCAGGGCCACGCCCGCTGCGTGCGGGCCGTGCATGGCGTCGACAGCGATCCCGAGCGCAAGAAGCGCGGAGCCGGCGAGAACCAGAAGGCTGTGTCTGCGCGGCATGGCCCGGCCGGAAGGATTGCGAGGGTGTCGCGGCATCGTTGCGGGAAGGATATCAATCCGGGGATGACATCGGGCGGATTGCGTGTACGATAGCTCACAATCAAAAATCCAGCTGGGAGAGTTGCCTGTGCGCCTGCACGTTGCCGCCGTTGTCAGCCTCGCTGTTTGTCTGTCTGTTCCGGCGCTTGCCGCCGATCCGCATCCGCACATTTTGCAGCAGCCTTCCATCAGCCGAGACCTGATCGTGTTCAGCTACGCAGGCGATCTGTGGACCGTGCCGCGAACGGGCGGCCGCGCGACGCGACTGACCACGGGCGTCGGCATCGAGAGCCAGCCCGTGTTCTCGCCCGATGGGCAGACGATCGCATTCACCGGCGAATACGACGGCAACACTGATGTCTTCACGATTCCCGCAACCGGCGGGATACCGAAGCGGATCACGTACCATCCGGCCGCAGACGTCGCCGTGGGATGGACGAGCGACGGCAAGAGCATTCTGTTCCGCTCGAATCGCGACTCGGCAAGCCGGTACACGCAACTTTTCGAGATTCCCGCACAAGGCGGCGTGGCCAAGGCGTTGCCATTGCCGATGGCCTATGAGGGCGAGCTGTCGCCGGACGCATCGCGCATTGCCTACAACCCGCTCGGGCCGGGCTCCGGATTCAACTTCACGGCGTACGTCTCCTGGGGCAACTATCACGGCGGCCTGGCGCCGTCGTTGTGGATCACGACACTGCCGGGACTGGACTCAGTTGAAGTACCGCATGAGACCTCTGCGGATTATTCGCCGACGTGGGTGGACGGGAAAGTCTATTTTCTTTCCGGGCGCAAGGGAGCGATCTCGATTTTCAGCTACGATCCGGCGAGCAAGACGGTCGCCGAGGTATACCAGAACACCGGGGACGACATTCACTCGCTGGCCAGCGACGGCCACACGCTGGTCTTCGATCGCTTGGGTGAGCTGTACACGATGGAGCCCGGTGGCCAGCCGCACATGCTGGACATCGATGTAACGGGCGATATGCCGGATGTACGCGCGCACTTTGTGCACGTGGCCGATCAGATTGAGAATATGTCGCTGTCGCCGAGCGGGATTCGCGTTGCCGTTGAGGCGCACGGCGAGATCCTCACGGTTCCCGCAAAGCATGGAGCAATTCGCAACCTGACGAACTCGCCGGGCGTGATGGAGCGCGAGCCGGCGTGGTCGCCGGACGGGCAGTCGGTGGCCTTCTTCTCCGACGAGCCGGGGCCGGACGGCAAGCCCGGCTTGTATCACCTGCACGTGGTCTCGCAGACCGGCGCGGGCACGGTGAAGAAGTTTGCGCTGGCGCCCGAGCCCGCATACTACTTCGGTCCGGTGTGGTCGCCAGACTCCAAGCTGATTACATTTTTCGACAACCGCCTGCATCGTTATCTGCTGGACACGACGACAGGCAAGCTAACGCAGCTTGGCGAGCCGAATGTGTTCGGCGGTTTCTCCAACGAGACGCACGCGGTGGCGTGGTCGCCGGATTCGAAGTGGCTGGTCTATCCGCGTTCGATGCCGAACCATCTGCATTCGCTCTACCTGTACTCGGTGGACAAGGGCACGTCGACGCAGTTGACGGACGAGATGGCGGACTCGCACTCGCCGACCTTCGATCGCAATGGCAAGTATTTATATTTCCTGGCGAGCAACAACCAGGGCGCGACCGAAGCCGGGCTGGATATGACGAGCGATCTGTACACAGTGACGGACTCGATCTATTCGCTGGCGCTGACCGCGAAGACGTTATCGCCGGTGGCTCCGGAAAGCGACGATGAGAAGGCTCCGTCGCAGGTGAAGGAAGAGGCGAAGGAAAAGACGGACGTAACGCCTGCCGGCGCAGCGGCCGAGGAGAACAAGGAGACGACGCAGCATCCGAATTTAGCCCAGAAGCCGATGGCTCCGCGGCCGACGGAGATCGATCTTGCCGGCATGACGGTCGACCAGATCGCCGGGCGCATCGCCGCGCTGCCGCTGCCGGCGGCCAGCTACAGCGATCTCTCGACGGGCAAGCCGGGCACAATCTATTTCCTCGAATCGAGCGGAGGGTCGCGGCGCTTCGGCGGCGGTGGGGGCAACACACTCAGCCGCTATGTGCTCGAGGGCCGCAAGACGGAGAAGCTCGCGGAGCACGTGATGAGCTACGAGCTTTCCGCAGACGGCGAGAAGATGTTGTTGCGGATGGGCGGCGGCGAGGAAGGCGAAGGCGGACCGCCGGCCAACGGCGAGCGCCCCGCACCGAAGCTGTTTATCGTCTCCGCAACCGCGCCGGTTAAGCCCGGTGACGGTGCAGTGGCGCTGAACGATCTCGAGGTGAAGGTCGACCCCGCGGCCGAGTGGAAGCAGATGTATCACGAGATCTGGCGCATCGAGCGCGCGTACTTCTACGACACGCACTTCCACGGCGTGAATACGGTGGAAGAAGAGGCACGCTTCGAGCCGTACGTGGACGCCGTGCAATCGCGCGCCGACCTGAACTACATCTTCCAGGACATGCTGATGGGCTTCTCCGTCGGGCACCTGCGCGGACATGGAGGCGCAATTCCTGAGGCGCAGCGCGTGCCCGGCGGTCTGCTGGGCGCGGACTACACGATCAAGGACAACCGTTACTGCATCGCGAAGATCTACACCGGCGGAACGTGGTCGCCGACGGTGAAGGCTCCGCTGGCGCAGCCCGGACTGAACGTGCACGTGGGCGATTGCATCCTGGCGATCAACGGTGAGAACTTGACCGCCGCGACGAACATCCAGGAGCCGCTCGAAGGCACGGCAGGACACGCCGTGACGCTGCATATCGGCGCGGCCAACGGCGACGACGGGCGTGACGTGTCCGTCGTTCCAGTTCCCAACGAACTGCAGCTGCGCAACATCGACTGGATCGACGCCAATCAGCGCAAGGTCGACGAACTCTCCGGCGGCAAGCTGGCGTACGTCTACCTGCCGGACACGGGCGCGGGCGGGTTCACGAACTTCAATCGCTACTTCATGGCGCAGACCGACAAGGAAGGCGTGATCGTCGACGAACGTTACAACGGCGGCGGTCAGGTCGCCGACTACATCATCGAGGTGCTGGGACGTAAGATCGAGGCGTACTGGACGCCGCGCTACGGTGCCATCGAGCACACGCCGAACGCGGGCATCTACGGGCCGAAGGTGATGATCATCAACGAGTCCGCGGGCTCCGGCGGCGACGCGATGCCGTGGCTGTTCAAGCACAACCAGCTCGGCACCCTCGTCGGCAAGCGCACATGGGGCGGGCTGGTCGGCATCGGGGAGATTCCGGTGCTGATGGACGGCGGCGCGGTGACGAGCCCCAGCGTCGCGTTCTTCTCACCCGCCGGAAAGTGGGAGGTCGAAAACCACGGCGTCGATCCGGATGTGGTCGTCGATCAGGACCCGAAAGCAGTCTCGGAGGGCCACGATCCGCAGCTGGAAAAGGCCGTGGCCGTGGCGATGGAACAGTTGAAGCAGAACCCGCCACCGGAGCCGCATAAGCCTGCCTATCCGAACTATCACGAGAAGTGAGCAGCCCGGCGGGCGGATGCGAGGCAGGCCTGCCGTGCATTCACGCAGTCCAGCGGCGGCGAAGTAGACTGCTGGCATGATCCGTTTGCCGCTCGCCATCCCGCTTCTAGCTGCATTTTCGCTCTCCGGGGCCTGGCCACAGCAATCCGTGCCCCCGCCCACACCGGCGGGACCGGACACGCACACGCTGCTTCCGTTCAACAGCCAGCCGGCCATCTCTCCCGGGGCGCTTGAACTCGTGAAGCTCGAGGGCGACTTTGAGAACGCCGTGGCAAGCGGCGGAGGGAAGGCCTTCGCCTCGTGGTTTGCCGACGATGGCGTGACACTGAACAACGGCCAGCCAGCGGTGCGCGGGCAGCGGGCCATCGCCGCGCAGGCGACCTGGGACCCGAAGCAGTATCAGCTCACCTGGTACGCCGAAGGAGCGCAGATGGGTCCCGGCGGGGACACGGGATTCACGTGGGGGCACTACGAGGCTCGCGGCAAGGATCCCAAGGGCAATCCGGTGGCGACCTCCGGCCGGTACATCACCTTTTGGAAGAAGGTGAAGGGCCATTGGAAGGTGGCCCTGGATGCCAGCGCGAACGATGCACCGGCCCCGTTGCAACCTTAAAGAAATCCACAGAAACTCCACCTGCTGAAGAAGTTGCCTTGACCAATCGTTCGCCCGTTGGCGCGAAAGTGGCACACAATTCCCCCCGCGCAGTTCGTATCCTCAAATGCGTAGCATGATCGAGCTTAGCCCGCTGAACTCGACGCTTGAGCACCCTCGTCTCCAGGCATTGAGCAACTACGACCTTCGAGAGGCGCCTCACGACACCGCCCTGGACGACATCGCGCGTCTGGCGGCCCAGGTGTGTAACGCGCCGGTCGGTGTAGTGACGATCATCGATCGCGAGCAGGCGCTCATCGTCGGACGTCATGGCATCGAGCTCACCTCCGCTCCGCGCCGCACACTTCCCTGCGAGACGACGATCAGCGGCAACGGCGTTTACCAGATTCCCGACGCGCGGCGCGACCCGGAGTACGCGCCCAACGGCATTCCCGCCGGCGACCGCCGGTATCGCTTCTATGCCGGCGCGCCCATCTTCACGCCGGAGTCAGTTGCGATTGGATGCGTGGGCGTGCTCGACTCCTCGGCGCGCAAACTGACGACGCCGCAGATGGAGTCGCTGGAGTCTCTGGCCAGCATGGTGACAACACGGCTGGAGCTGGCGCGTCGCGTGCGCGACATGAACCAGTCGTCGAGGGCCCGGCAACGCGTCGAGACTGCGCTGACGGTCGAGCGTAACTTCGTCTCTGCCGTGCTGGACACGGTTGGCGCGCTGGTCGTGGTCTTCGATACCGCGGGGCGCATCGTGCGCTTCAATCGGGCCTGCGAGATCATCTCCGGCTATCGATCGTCGGACCTCATCGGGAAGTTTCCGTGGGAGCGTCTGATTCCGAAGGAAGAGATCTCGGACTACGTCGACAACTTTCAGCGCATCCGCAACGGGCAGTTCCCAACCACGTATGAAAACTTCTGGGTCTCAGCGGAGGGCGTGCGGCGGCGCATCTCGTGGTCGGCGACTGCGATGCTCGATACGAATGGGCAGGTCGCGTTCGTCATCGCGACCGGCATCGACGTCACGGTGCAGCGCGGAGCGGAGACCGCAATCCGTGAGAGCGAATCGCGCTACCGGCAGATCGTCGAAGGATCGCTCGGCCTGGTGTGCACGCACGACATGGATGGAAAGATTCTGACCATCAACGAACATGGCGCGGCCGCGCTCGGCTACACCGTGCAGGATGTGGTGGGCAAGACGCTGCAGGAGTTCACGCTGCCGGAACGCCGCAGTCTGCTCGAAAAGTACTTCGAAGATCTGCGCAGCAAGGGTGAGGCGCAGGGTCTGTTGCACCTGCTGCGCGCCAACGGCGAAGAGCGCGCCTTCGCGTATCGCAACCGCGTTGTCGCGCCGGTCGATGGCGAACGCTATGTGCTCGGGTTCGGCGTGGACATCACCGACCAGATTCGCGCCGAAGCGCAGCTCGATTCACTCAGCCGGCAGAGCAATTCCGTGCTGGAGTCGGTCGGTGACGGCATCTTCGCGCTCGATCTCGAGGGGCGCATCACGCTGGTGAATCCGGCGGCAGCGCAGATGCTGGGCTACCGGCAGGATGAGCTGCTCGGCCGGCACATGCATGAGCTGATCCATCACACGCGCGCAGACGGATCGCCTTACGCGAAGAACGACAGTCCGATCCAGGCGAGTCTTGCGCATCGCTCTACCGTCCGCATCGCGAACGAGGTCTTCTGGCGCAAAGACGGCACGAGCTTCCCTGTCGAGTACGTGGCGCGTCCGCAGATTGAGACAGGCGAAGTCTCTGCAGAGGGAACGGCGGATCCGGTGCTGGAACCCGGCAAGCGTCGCAAGTCCACGTGGCTGGGCGGGAGCACAGAAGAGGCCGAAGCTGCGCTCGCCGAGAACGAGGACCTCGCCGCATTTGCGGAGAACGAAGAGGAGACGCAGGGCCGCGCGGTGGGCGTCGTCGTTGCGTTTACCGACATCAGCGAGCGCAATGCGCTGGATCGCATGAAGGACGAGTTCATCTCGACGGTTTCGCATGAGCTCCGCACGCCGCTCACGTCGCTGCGGGCGGCGCTCGGGCTGGTCTCCGGTGGTGCGCTGAACGCGCGGCCAGAGAAGATGCGGCAGATGATGGAGATCGCTCTCGGCAATACCGATCGCCTGGTGCGGCTGGTGAACGACATCCTCGATCTCGAGAGAATCGGCAGCGGCAAGGCTGAGCTGCACTTCACGCAGACCTCTGTTGACGATCTGTTCCGGCGGGCGATTACGAAGCATCAGGCAGCCGCGGCGCGTGGGAATATCCGCTTCAACATCGAGTCCAACCATGTCAGCGTGTGGGCCGATCCGGAGCGCATCCTGCAGACGCTCGACAACTTGATCTCGAACGCCATCAAGTTCTCTCCGCAGGCTTCGACGATACCCAGCGAGGTCCGGCTGACCGCACACTACGTGACGCCGGATGAGGCGCTGATCGAGATTGAAGATCATGGCCGCGGCATTCCCTCCGACAAGCTGCAGCAGATCTTCGAGCGCTTCAAGCAGGTGGACGCTTCGGACTCGCGCACCATGGGCGGCACCGGACTTGGGCTGGCAATCTGCCGCAGCATCGTGCAGCAGCACGGCGGACACATCTGGGCGACGAGCACGCTCGGCGAAGGCTCCGTCTTCCACTTCACATTGCCGACAAGGCCCAGCAGTCATCTGGGCTAAAAAAGCGCCGAATCATTGAGGAGAGTTGAGGCGGAACTCTATCGCTCGGCAGCAGCCTTCAAGTTTCCGAGACCGGTCTCGAAGTCTTTGCCCACCATCTTGTCCATCGACACGAAGACGCCCATGAGTTTGCTCATGAAGGTGTTTGGTCCATCCATGGTCCACGTGACACGCGTGACCGGGCCCTCCGGATCGAGAACGAAGTTTGTGATGTTCTGGCTTTTGAACGGCTCAAGAAAGTCGAGCTTGATGGATGTCTCGGTGGGCTGCGTGGCCAGAATCTGCATGCGGCCCTTGCCCACCTTGCGGTTTCCCTGCCACTCGTAGACCGCGCCGGCGCCGGAGGGCGGTCCGCTGTACGTGACCTTCACGTTGGGATCGAGCTTCCCCCACGGCGACCACTGCTGCCAGTTATGAAAGTCGTCGACGAGGAAATGGATTTTGTCCGGAGTGGCGGCGATCGTTGTGGTGCGCTCGACGTGATAGGTCGGCGGCTGCATGGCCGCGACGATCAGCAGAGCGATGATCGCAACGCCTGCAACGATAGCGATGTACTTGAGCATTGAAGATTCCTTGCTGGACTCGAGTCAGTGTAATGAAGCTCGAATTTGAATAGGGGAGTTTCGTAGAGCGACGTTCGCCCGGAGGATCTCGCGTGAAAGATCGCAGCGCGGCGTGGAGGTTTGCTGATCGCGCAGCTCTCCGCCGCGGTGCAAATGTAGCTTGATTCTGCCGAATTCATGCGCATTTTGCGCAGATCTTTGCGTCCGGATTGCGACCGTTTTAATCCACACAAAACGACTGATTTGCACTTGCATGCACAGGGAGCCGATCCGTAATGTCTCTTCAACTGATGAGCGAGCAGTAAGTCGGAAGTGAATCGCTGAAAGGGCCGGAGAACAACAGGCGGCGCGAGCCGAAGGTTGATCCGAGGCAGACTCAGAGGATGAACGGAAGATTGAGGCCGGAAGTCAGTCGAAGGCACAAGGCCTGAGGACGGAGCACCCGGTGAGAGCCGGGAGACCAGCCACAGGAAGCCGGAATCCAAGGCACCCAGCGCGAGCTGGAAGACGCCGGGACCAACCGGACGGGCCGTAGGTCACGGGCGCCTGACGCAAGTCAGGAGGCAGGACAGACGGAAGAGCTTGAGGATGCAGGAGCTGGCGCGAGTCGGCACCGCAACCGACGGCAGTGACGGAGGAGACAGCAGTCGGCGCAAGCCGGAAGAGCTGACCGACGGAAAGCCTGAGACGGGAGCTGCCACACTGCGAGTTATCAAGGATGAAGGCGCCTGAGGCTTCGGTCTCAGGCGTTTTCGTTTTTGGACGGCAATCTTTTCGGAGGTACCCCCCCTCCCCCTATGTAGTGTGCAAAGTCTTCAGCGGATTGGACTTGAGGGTGGACTTCGGGTGCGGGGTCGGCGGAATTCTCGCAAAGTCTTCAGAGGCAAGGGGTAGAGGCTACAGAGGGTGTGCTCGTAATTGGCAAGTCGTTTTGATGGTGAACTTACGAATGCCGGCGTCGCTTCTGGAGCAGATGAGGAATAGAGTTGTGAGTGCGGCCCAGCCTGGCGCCCCGGAGTTATCGAATGACCCCCTTCCCCGCAATACCGCTCGCGTTCCTCGCATTCATCGTTTTCATATGGATCATCCGGTGTTTGAACATTCTGCCGGAGTACGACCGGGCGGTCGTCTTCCGGCTGGGGCGGGTGCTTCGGAATTCGAAGGGGCCGGGCGTGGTGCTCATCATCTGGCCGATCGACCGGATTGTGAAGGTGTCGTTGCGGGTGGTGACGTGGGAGATTCCGCCGCAGGACATCATCACGCGGGACAACGTGTCGCTGCAGGTGAACGCGGTGGTGTATTTCCGCGTGGTGGACGCAACGCGAGCGATCATCGAGGTGGAGAGCTATCGTTTCGCGGTGGAACAGGCGGCGCAGACGGCGCTGCGCTCGGTGCTGGGCGAGGTGGAGTTGGACGATCTGCTGTCGCAGCGCGAGACGCTGAATGAGAAGCTGCAGAAGATTCTGGACGACCACACGGAGCCGTGGGGCGTGAAGGTGGATCGCGTGAATTTAAAGCAGGTGGACCTGCCGCAGGAGATGCAGCGCGCGATTGCGGCGCAGGCCGAGGCGGAGCGCGAGCGCCGAGCAAAGATCATTGCGGCCGAGGGCGAGTTCCAGGCGTCGAGCCGGCTGGCCGAGGCGGCCGGCGTGCTGGCCCGCGAACCGAGCGCCCTGACGCTGCGCTACCTGCAGACGCTGGTGGAGATTGGCGTCGAGAAGAATACGACGGTTGTGTTCCCGCTGCCGCTGGAGTTGATGGGGCATTTAGGGATGAAATTTGGCGGCGGAGCCGCCCCTTCACAGGGCGAAATCGGAAGGTGAATTCCACTCATGCGCGGTGACACTGCGCATGAGTGGGGTACCCGGATCCCGCTAACTTGGGTCAGGCGCGTCAGTCACCAGCAATCTCCAGCGGATGTTGCCTTGGGCGGGAGTGTGCTGGTGGTGATTCTGGGGCGGAAGTGGATGTCCGTGTGAGGACACGACCTCTCGACCGCATCCCTCACAACGGTAAATCCCTGACCATTTTTCGCTCGCCCCTGGCGAGTAAAGCTTGTCAAATTCAGGTGATGTTCTTTGTTGTAGGTGTGTGCTGTATCTATACCAAGCCATTGCTAATATCTCCGTCTTCATCTGTCCGTGCGTGCGTACAATAGACGGAGGCGGAAGGACCGATCGTCCTTCCACCCCGTAGAGTGACCACTCTCGCCACGGACCTGATTCGCTGCCTTCCCGGGTACACGAATCAGGTCCTTCTGGTTTCTGCTCCCGTTACGGCGGACTTGGTAGTCAGGAGCTAATTATGTAATTTCATGGGTTCCTCCAAGAACCATTTAGGGCAAGGTGGCGATCAACTCTCTAGCGACCGTCAGCGCTCGCATCAATCCTTGGTTGGTGAGCCTATATCTTGTTGCGCGACCTAGCCCCGTTTTTAGTACAAAGGCATCTCGAATATGTTTCTCCATGATTCGGTCCACCCGCGAAGCCGGTTTGCCCGATTGATCAAGTCCGTCTCCGATCTCCTGGCCAGTCACTGAAACGTTGTTTCTGAGTTCCTTCTGTCCGAGCATGATGAGTAAGGCCGCCTCTTCGACGGTATTCGGTAGCGCCGTAAGCGAAATCACGCGGCCGTCTGCGTGGAGGATGTTCTCCAGTCGCACGTGAGCCGACGAAGGAACGATGGTCGGTCCGGGCTCGTCGTTCAGTCCAGACTCTGTCGGCAATTGCCGTTCGTTGTTGACTCCCGGCGGTTGAGCCAGTATCAGCGCTTTGAACGCCTCGAGTTGTTGCTGAACCACCTCGGGTGAGCCTTCCGCTTCGAATTCATGTCCGCCCACACGCATCTTTACGCGGCTGTTTTCCATTCGTACTCCTTTGACGAACGCGAGCCTGTTGCCGGAATTGTACACCTTCCTCTGGCCGTAGGAACTATTAATTTAGATAGCTGGCACATTCCGCGCTGGTTCAGGCCTATTCGGGCGCTTCGCTAATGCCACGGCATGGCCGGATAAAGTAATAGCGATCGGGCATTGGCACTGCGCGAGCGATGCCCACCTCCTGCATTGGTACCAAGGCAATGCCCTATAGATTAAGATTTATTGCCACCACTGTTGTATATAACGCCGTAGATTTAATAAACGTACATATGGTTAGGGGTATTGTCCCATTGCGTTAGCTTTCTTGCCGTAAAGCAGAGGAATCTTGGGCCCACTTCATCGTCCTCGTCTCCCCGGCTGCTGACAGGGTATGTGGCGCTAGCCGCTCAGAGGGGACCGCAGAGCCATTATGGCCGGGAAATTATGAGTTAATTGGCCGCGGAGGATCAAATGAACTCTCTGCGCACATTTGGCTGGTCCTATCACTTGGCCAGGTAATGGCGCGTATTTCACTATTATCCGCAACCTGGCTACATTTATTGTACTTATTTACTATAAACAGTACTAAAATATGCATCATTGCGCCACATACCTCTGGTTTGCTTGCCGTAAAGCGGAGGAATCTTGGGCCAACTTCATCGTCCTCGTCTCCCCGGGTGCTGACAGGGTATGTGGCGCTAGCCGCTCAGAGGGACCGCAGAGCCATTATGGCCGGAAATTATGAGTGAATTGGCCGTGGGGGATCAAGTGAACTCTCTGCGCACATTTGGCTGGTCCTATCACTTGGCCAGGTAATGGCGCGTACTTGACTATTCGCCGCCGCTGTAGACGTGTAATGGGGGTATTCCCCCGAAATAAGACCCTGTCTCGGCTACGCCGAGCCGAGGGTCGGGCACCCGAAGAAGCACATTCCGTTTCGGGAATGACAACAAGAAAAACAACAGCAAAGGAAAAAGGGCGGACTCTTTCGAGTCCGCCCTTTGGTTTTTGGCGCGAAGCGCGTCTCGCCGACCGCGCAGGTCTAGATGGTTTCGGCGCCGAGTTCTTCCTGTTCGCCTTCCATGCGCATGGCTTCGAGCTCGCGCTCTTCGGCTTCGTGGGCTTCCTGGACCTCGGCCTGGATCTGGGCTGCCGCCTCTTCGAGCTCCGGAGAGAGCGCGACGTTGCGGTAGTACTCCATACCCGTGCCGGCGGGGATAAGGCGGCCGACGATGACGTTCTCCTTGAGGCCGCGCAGCGCGTCGATGGAGCCGTTGATGCTGGCTTCAGTGAGCACGCGGGTGGTCTCCTGGAAGCTCGCCGCCGAGATGAAGCTGTCGGTGGAGAGCGACGCCTTGGTGATGCCGAGCAGCAGCGGACGGCCGATGGCCGGGCGGCCACCCTCCATGAGCACGCGCTGGTTTTCCGCGTTGAAGCGGAAGCGATCGATCTGCTGCTCGAGCAGGAAGTTGGTGTCGCCAACCTCTTCGATCTTCACCCAGCGGAGCATCTGGCGGACGATGGTCTCGATGTGCTTGTCCGAGATGGACACGCCCTGGAGACGGTAGACCTCCTGGATTTCGTTGACGAGGTACTGCTGGAGCTCGCGCTCGCCGAGGACCTCGAGGATGTCGTGCGGGTTGCGGGGGCCGTCGATGAGAGCGTCGCCGGCGCGGAGGCGTTCGCCTTCCTGCACGTTGACGTAGACACCGCGCGGAACGCTGTATTCCTCTTCCTGCCCGTTGTCGGCTGTCACGTAGACCTTGCGCTGTCCCTTGGAGACGTCGCCGAAGCGAACCACGCCGTCGATCTTGGAGATGATCGCCGGATCGCGGGGCTTGCGGGCCTCGAAGAGCTCGACGACTCTCGGCAGACCGCCGGTGATGTCCTTGGTACGGGTGGTCTCACGCGGGATCTTGGCGAGAATGTCGCCGGGGTGAACCTCGTCGCCATCCTGCACCATGAGGTAGGCGCGTGAGGGCATGAGGTAGCGCTTGTTGGTCGGGGCGGAAGCCTTGGCCGACTTGATGATGATGGCGGGCTGGCGCTTCTCATCGGTGGACTCGGAGACGACGAGACGAGAGAGGCCGGTGACCTCGTCGATCTCTTCGTTCACGGTGACGCCTTCCTGCAGGTCCTTGAACTGCACGGTGCCGGCGATCTCGGTGAGGATGGAGAAGGTGTAGGGGTCCCACTCGCCGAGCAGATCGCCGAGCTTGACCGCCTGTCCGTCTTCGACACGGAGTTTCGCGCCGTAGACGATGGCGTAGCGCTCCTTCTCGCGGCCCTTCTCGTCGATGATGGCGAGATAGCCGGAGCGGTTCATCGCGACCAGGCCACCTTCCTTGGAGCGGACGGTGACGAGGTTGATGAAGTGCACCTTACCGGCATTCTTGGCCTCGAGGTGCGAGGCATCCGCAACGCGCGATGCGGTACCGCCGACGTGGAAGGTACGCATGGTGAGCTGGGTTCCGGGCTCGCCGATGGACTGCGCCGCGATGACGCCGACGGCTTCGCCCATCTCCACCATCTTGCCGGAGCCGAGGTTGCGGCCGTAGCAGAGGATGCAGCAGCCGCGCTTGGACTCGCAGGTGAGGACGGAGCGAATCTTGACGCGCTCGATGCCGGCAGCCTGAACCGCAGAGGCCTTGTCTTCGTCGATCTCTTCGTTGATGTCGACGATGACCTTGCCTTCGAAGTCCTTCAGCTTTTCGAGCGAGACGCGGCCGATGATCCGGTCGCGCAGCGGCTCGATGATGTCGCCGGCCTCGATGATCGGGGTGACGTAGATGCCTTCGACGGTGCCGCAGTCGTGCTCGGAGATGATCACGTCCTGGGCGACGTCGACGAGACGGCGGGTGAGATAGCCGGAGTCAGCGGTCTTGAGCGCCGTGTCGGCCAGACCCTTGCGGGCGCCGTGGGTCGAGATGAAGTACTCGAGCACGGTGAGGCCCTCGCGGAAGTTGGCCTTGATGGGCGACTCAATGATCTCGCCGGAAGGCTTGGCCATGAGGCCGCGCATTCCGGAGAGCTGACGGATCTGCTGCTTGGAGCCGCGGGCGCCGGAGTCGGCCATGATGTAGATCGGGTTCATGGCTCCTTCCTTGTCCGCCTTCTTCATGTTGTTGAACATCTCGTCGGCGACGCGGTCGGTGACGGCAGACCAGAGCTGCGTGACCTTGTTGGAGCGCTCGAGGTTGGTGATCGAGCCTTCAAGGTACTGCTGCTGCAGCGTGATGACCTGCTTTTCGGCGTCGGCGACGACGGTGTACTTTGACTCGGGGATGACCATGTCGTCGAAGCCGACCGACAGACCGGAGCGGGTGGCGTATTGGAAGCCGAGCTCCTTGATGCGGTCGAGCGCGCGGACAGTGGTCTCGAGGCCGAGGTTGAGGTAGCAGTAGTTGACCAGCTGGCCGATGCCCTTCTTCTTGAGCAGGCCGTTGATGTACGGTATCCCCTCTGGCAGCGCGTCATTGAGGATGGCGCGGCCGACCGTGGTGGAGATGTACTGCTTGTTGAAGTGGACGGGCTCGGTGTGCGTGATGTCCTGGTCGTCATAGGCCGTGGTCATGTCGAGCACGGGGCCCGTGTAACGCAGGCGGATCGGCGTGAGCGTTTCGACCTGCTTCGCTTCCAGCGCCATGAGGACCTCTTCGACATTGGCGAATGCACGGCCTTCACCGACGGCGCCGACCTTGGACTTGGTCAGGTAGTAGAGGCCGAGCACCATGTCCTGCGTAGGCACGGTGATGGGCTGGCCTGAGGCCGGCGACAGGATGTTGTGCGAGGCGAGCATCAGCACGGAGGCTTCGATCTGCGCCTCGGGCGACAGCGGAATGTGCACGGCCATCTGGTCGCCGTCAAAGTCCGCGTTGAAGGCGGTGCAGACGAGCGGGTGAATTTTGATGGCCTTGCCCTCGACGAGCACAGGCTCGAAGGCCTGGATGCCGAGACGATGCAGCGTCGGAGCGCGGTTCAGCAGCACGGGGTGGTCCTTGATGACCTCCTCGAGGATGTCCCACACGATGGGCTCCTGCAACTCCACCATCTCTTTCGCCTGCTTGATGGTGGTGCAGTGGCCGGTCTGCTCCAGACGGTGATAGATGAATGGCTTGAAGAGCTCGAGCGCCATCTTTTTGGGAAGGCCGCACTGGTGGAGTTTCAATTCTGGCCCGACGACGATCACGGAACGGCCAGAGTAGTCGACGCGCTTGCCGAGCAGGTTCTGACGGAAGCGGCCCTGCTTGCCCTTGAGGGTGTCAGAGAGCGACTTCAGCGGACGGTTGTTGGCACCGCGGAGAACGCGGCCGCGGCGGCCGTTGTCGAACAGAGCGTCGACGGCCTCCTGCAGCATGCGCTTCTCGTTGCGCACGATGACCTCAGGCGCATGGAGGTCCATGAGCTTCTTGAGGCGGTTGTTGCGGTTGATGACGCGGCGATAGAGGTCGTTGAGATCGGAGGTCGCGAAGCGGCCGCCGTCCAGAGGCACGAGCGGGCGAAGCTCGGGCGGGATCACGGGGATCACGTCGAGGATCATCCACTGCGGCTTGTTGTCCGACTTGCGGAAGGCCTCGACGACCTTGAGACGCTTGGAGTACTTGAGTTTCTTCTGCAGCGAGGTCTCGGACTTCATGCGGTCGCGGAGCTCGATGGCGAGCTCGTTGACGTCAACGCGCTTGAGAAGCTCCTTGATGGCCTCGGCGCCCATCATGGCCTTGAAGCCGGAGGGGCGGTACTGCTGATCGAGCTCGCGGAAGCGATTCTCGTCCTTGATGACCTCGCGCTCCTTGACCGGAGCATCGCCTGGATCGACGACGACGTAGGACTCGAAGTAGAGGACGGCCTCGAGCTCACGCAGTGAGATGTCGAGAAGATGCCCGATGCGCGACGGCAGGCCCTTGAAGAACCAGACGTGGGAGCAGGGGGAAGCGAGCTCGATGTGGCCGAGGCGTTCGCGGCGGACCTTGGACAGCGTGACTTCGACGCCGCACTTGTCGCAGATGACGCCGCGGTGCTTCATGCGCTTGTACTTGCCGCAGAGGCACTCCCAGTCTGTGATCGGGCCGAAAATCCGAGCGCAAAATAGCCCGTCGCGCTCCGGCTTGAAGGTGCGGTAGTTGATGGTCTCGGGCTTGGTGACCTCGCCATGCGACCACGAGCGAATCTTCTCGGGCGAGGCGAGCTGAATCTTGATCGAATCAAAGTCGGTGATAGGACCGGCGAGTTCGAAGGGGCTGGAACGGAACATGTTTTTCTCTCCGTTGGGCGCTGCGGGCAGCAAGGTAGCGAGTCAGCGCGGTTAGTTGTTCCTGCGATCACTTTCGGCGGATCGCGTTGCCGTGGTTCTGGTGCTGTTGCCTTTTGGTCTTCAGTTGTCGTCGGCGATTGGTTGAGGCTCGCCGGGGCCGATGTTTCTGAACTTGGAGCGAGTCAGCGAGTCAGCATTCAACCTGCTGACTCACCGACTCGCTGACTTGCTAATCGGCGACTGCGAGTTCGGGCAGAGCCGGAATGCCTTCGTCGTGGCCGGCGGCTTTCACCAGCTCGACGTCGAGGCAGAGCGACTGCAGCTCGCGGATAAGAACGTTGAACGACTCGGGCACGCCAGGCTCGATCGCAGCCTCGCCCTTGACGATGGCCTCGTAGATCTTGGTGCGGCCGTAGACGTCGTCGGACTTGGCGGTGAGCAGCTCCTGCAGGATGTAGGCGGCGCCATAGGCTTCGAGCGCCCAGACCTCCATCTCGCCGAAGCGCTGTCCACCGAACTGCGCCTTGCCACCCAGCGGCTGCTGGGTAATGAGGCTATAGGGTCCGATAGACCGGGCGTGGATCTTGTCGTCGACCAGGTGCGACAGCTTGAGCATGTAGATGTAGCCGACCGTGACCGGCTGCTCGAAGGGCTCTCCTGTCATACCGTCGATGAGCGTGCTCTTGCCCGAGGACGGAAGGCCGGCTGCTGCCAGCAGTGCCTTGATCTCGGTCTCGCGCGCGCCGTCGAACACAGCGGTGCCGAACCAGATGCCCTTCTTCATGCCCTTGGCGACGCGCAGGGTCTGCTCGTCGTCGAGCGAAAGAAGCTGGTTGAGCGCAGCGGTGTTCTTGAACTCCTCCTTGAAGACCTCGCGAACTTCGGAAGCCTTCTGGAAGTTCTCGACGAGCTTGGCAACCTTCGCGCCGAGATCGTGAGCGGCCCAGCCGAGGTGCGTCTCGAGGATCTGGCCGACGTTCATACGCGACGGCACACCCAGCGGGTTGAGCACGATCTCGACGGGAGTTCCGTCGGGAAGGTACGGCATGTCCTCTTCCGGCAGAATGCGCGAGATGACGCCCTTGTTGCCGTGGCGTCCCGCCATCTTGTCGCCGACCGAGAGCTTGCGCTTCATGGCGATGTAGACCTTCACCATCTTGATGACACCGGGTGAGAGCTCGTCGCCCTTGCCCATCTTGGTGATCTTCTCGTTGGTGATCTTGCGCAGCACGTCGATCTGACGCGAGGTCATCTCCTCGATCTCGTCGATTTGTTCGTTGACGCGCGGGTCCTTGTCGGCGTAGCGGATACGCTTCAGGTTGCGCGTGGAGATGAGCTCGATCGTGTCGCGGTCGAGGATGTCGCCCTTGGAGAGCAGCTTCTTGTTGGTACGCTCGTCGTGCAGGTCGGCCTGGACTTCCTTGGCGCCGAGGATGGATTCGAGGCGCTTGAGGCGCTCGTCGGTGAGGATTCGAATCTCATCGGCGAGGTTGCGCTCCAGCTTCTCGATCATCTCCTGCTCGATCTGCAGAGCGCGCTGGTCCTTCTCCTGTCCCTTGCGGGAGAAGATGCGGACGTCGACCACCGTGCCCTCGATACCCGGAGGGCAGGTGAGCGAGGCGTCGCGCACGTCGCCGGCCTTCTCACCGAAGATGGCGCGGAGCAGCTTCTCTTCGGGAGTGAGCTGCGTCTCGCCCTTCGGCGTGACCTTGCCGACGAGGATGTCGTTGTGGCTGATCTTCGCGCCGATGCGGATGATGCCCGACTCATCCAGATCACGCAGCGCATGCTCGGAGACGTTGGGGATATCGCGCGTGATCTCTTCCGGCCCGAGCTTGGTGTCGCGGGCCTCGATCTCGAACTCCTCGATGTGGATCGACGTGTAGTAGTCGTCCTTGACGAGCTTTTCGGAGATGAGGATCGCGTCCTCGAAGTTGTAGCCGCGCCACGGCGTGAACGCGACGAGCACGTTGCGGCCGAGACCAAGCTCGCCCTGCTCCGTGCACGGTCCGTCCGCGATCACCTGCCCCTTCAGCACGCGGTCGCCCTTGCGAACGATCGGCTTCTGGTTGATACAGGTGTTCTGGTTGGAGCGCTTGAACTTCGTGAGCTGGTAGATGTCGGAGCCAACCTCACGCGAAAGCTGCGTGGGATGGTGCTCGCCTTCGACGCGCACGATGATGCGCTCGGAGTCGACCGAGTCCACGATGCCGTTGCGCTTGGCCAGGATGACGGCGCCGGAGTCGCGGGCGGTGACGCCCTCCATGCCGGTGCCGACATACGGAGCCTCGGAGACGAGCAGAGGAACCGACTGGCGCTGCATGTTCGCGCCCATGAGAGCGCGGTTGGCGTCGTCGTGCTCGAGGAACGGGACGAGCGACGCGGCGACAGAGACCAGCTGCTTGGGGCTGACGTCAATGTAGTCGACCTCACCCTTGGGCACGAGGACGAAGTTGCCCTGCTTGCGGGCGTTGACCAGGTCCTCGGTGATGGCGCCGGCCGCATCGAGATCGATGTTGGCCTGCGCGATGGTGTGGCGGTCCTCCTCCCACGCGGAGAGGTAGAAGCTGAAGGGCTCGAAGTCTATGGTGCGCTTGCCGTCCTTCTTGAGCTGCTTGTTGAGCTTCTGGGCTTCGTTGATCTCGAGCGTGTCACCCTGACGCAAACCGGACTCGCCGGCATTCGAGACAGCGACGTAGTCGAGCACCTTGCCGTCCTTGACTCGGCGGTAGGGCGACTCGATGAAGCCGTACTCGTTGATGCGGGCAAAGCACGAGAGCGACGAGATAAGACCGATGTTCGGTCCTTCCGGCGTCTCAATCGGGCAGATGCGGCCGTAGTGCGTGGGGTGGACGTCGCGGACCTCGAAGCCTGCGCGCTCGCGGGAGAGACCGCCCGGCCCAAGCGCGGAGAGACGGCGCTTGTGCGTGATCTCCGAGAGCGGGTTGGTCTGGTCCATGAACTGCGAGAGCTGCGAAGAGCCGAAGAACTCGCGGATCGCTGCCATGACCGGCTTGGCGTTGATGAGGTCGTGCGGCATCGCAGTCGACATCTCCTGGTAGACCGACATCTTTTCCTTGATCGCACGCTCCATGCGAACCAGACCGATGCGGAACTGGTTCTCCATGAGCTCACCGACTGCGCGCACGCGGCGGTTGCCAAGGTGATCGATATCGTCGACGAGGCCGATGTTCTTGCGCAGCTTGAGGAGATAACGAATCGTCCCGTAAAAGTCCTCGGGTGTCAGCGTGCGCTTGTCGAGACCCGTGGCTTCCTGGTTTTCGTACAGCTTGATGTTGAACTTCAGACGGCCAACGCGCGAGAAGTCATACTTGCGCGGATCGAAGAACATGCCCTCGAAGAGCGCGGTCGCGGTGTCGAGCGTGGGCGGATCGCCCGGGCGCAGCTTGCGGTAGATCTCGATGAGAGCTTCCTCAGGCTTGCGAACGGAGTCGCGGCGCAGGGTGTTGGAGATGATGTTGCCCACGTCGTCACGCTCGGGGAAGAAGACCTCGAACGAGGTGACACCGGACTGCAGGATCTTGTGCAGCTTGTCGGCGGTGAGCTCCTGGTTGGCCTCGTAGAGCAGCTCGCCGGTGGTGAGATCGACAACCTCAGCCGCGGTCATCGCGCCCTCAAACTCGGAGGTCTCGACCTCGATGGAGCCGATGCCGGCGGCGCGGATGTGCTTCAGCGCGGAGAAGCCGATCTTCTTGCCGGAGGCAACGATCTCTTCGTGGCCCTTGCCGCCGTGGATGGCCGAGGTGGAGCGCGTGCCGACCAGATGCGTGGGCTTGTCGTCCGAGGTGACGGTCCAGTGCAGCTTGCCGTCCTTCACGTTGATGGTATCGACCGTGTAGAAGGTCTTGAGAATCTCTTCGTCCGTGCGCAAGCCAAGTGCGCGCAGGAAGATGGTGCCGAGGAACTTGCGCTTTCGGTCGATGCGGACGTAGAGCGTGTTCTTCTGGTCGTATTCGAACTCCACCCACGAGCCGCGGTAGGGGATGATCTTGCCCAGGAAGTAGGTGCGGTTGTTCGCGGTCTCGAAGAAGACGCCGGGCGAACGGTGCAGCTGCGAAACGATGACACGCTCGGTTCCGTTCACGATGAAGGTGCCGTTAGCGCTCATCAGCGGGATGTCGCCGAAGAAGACCTCCTGCTCCTTCATATCGCGCAGGCTCTTGACGCCGGTCTCGGGATCCTTGTCGTAGATCTTGAGACGGATGGTGACCTTGAGCGGAGCCGAGTAGGTCATTCCGCGGTCTTCGCACTCTGCCTGGTCATACTTCAGCTGCAGGCCGACAGGGTCGCCGCACTTGGTGCAGAAGTCCGGGGTGTTCTTGTTGTAAGTTCCGCAGAACTTGCAGAGCACGTCGCCGGGATGAAACGGGTCAGTGATGACCATGTGCCCGCAGTTGGAGCAGGCGGTGCGCAGATGGTTGAGGCCCTTGAGGTATCCGCACTTGCACTCCCAGTTGCCGATCGTGTAGTCGACAAACTCGAGCTCGGAGACGTTGCGGAAGTCGGTAATGGGGAAGACGGACGTGAAGACGGATTGCAAGCCGTTGTCTTCGCGCTCCTGCGGCAGCTTGTCCATCTGCAGAAAGCGCTCGTAGCTGCGGCGCTGGACCTCGATGAGGTTTGGAATCTGGATGCTGGTTGGAATCTTCGAAAAGTCGAGACGGGTACGAACCGCCCGCAATTCGTTCTGGTTGGTCGAGTCGGACATGAGCTCTCCTGTTGCTCGGCCCCGGGGTTGTGGGGCCTGTTGCTTGGCTCGAGGGTGCAAGAAGAGTTCGCTGGTCAGGTGAACGCTTCTGCCTGGACTTCTGTGCGCCCGTTCGGGGTGGCCGTCCTCGATTGGCCACGCCCAAGGCGCGGTGTGCTGCTCCCCGCGAAGCATTCTGCGGGGTCCAAACTTGATGTTTCGCTTCCACATGGGAAGCTGCTACAAAAGCGCTGGCGCGGGACAAGTTGCCCGGCACGAGCGCGCGGCGTCAGGTGTTTCTGAACACGCCGAAAGCGCCCTGCGGGCGCGGATGCCCGGAGAGCGCGTGATGATCTCCTGGTTCAGAATGTAGGTCGAAACGCTGTATGGTCGCCGCCCCTTTGAAGCCCGCCGCAAGGCCCCAAGAGTTTGCCGCTGGGTCAGACGTTTCACCCCGTGGATCCGCCGCTCGAACCACAGGATGGCCGGCTCCCTAGCCTGCGTCCCAATCCGCAGGATGAACCGGATATTGCTAAGAAACTGCCGCTGTACTTATCCGCCAGAATGTTTCTGTCTTATCGCCGAGATGTCTGTGTGGACCCCCGCGTTTTTCTCGCGACGGCTGCGCGCCTGAGCAGCCGCGGTCCTTGCCCATTGGTAAGGATACAGGAAACACATACAAGAATGCAAGTGGAGTGCCAGACGGCACCGCCGGGGACTAGGCCCCGACAGCGCCGTACCGGTCACTGCACTTGACTCTCTTCCAGGCGAGCCCCAGCCGAAAGCCGGCCGCCGGACGTAACCCGCACGTAATGAGCGGGTTACTTGATCTCGACGGTCGCGACGCCTTCAAACTTCTTGGCGATGGCTGCCGCGTCTTCCTTCGAGATGTTCTCCTTCAAGGGCTTGGGAGCGCCGTCAACCAGGTCCTTGGCCTCCTTGAGACCAAGCGAGGTGACCTCGCGCACAGCCTTGATGGTGTTGATCTTGTTCGCGCCGGCATCCTTGAGGATGACGGTGAACTCGGTCTTCTCCTCGGCCGCAGGAGCAGCCGCGCCGCCGCCCGCTGCCGGAGCAGCCGCCACGGTGGCCGCAGCCGCCGAGACGCCGAGACGCTCCTCGAGCTTCTTCACCAACTCCGAAGCCTCGAGTAGGGTGAGGCCAACGATCTGATCTTCCAACTGCTGAATGTCTGCCATTTTGTTCTCCAGTGACTGCTGAAACTTTGAATTTCTCCGCGTCGCTACGATCTCTCGCAATTCTGCGGTCTTCCTATCTGCCGATTGCGTTCCTGGAACTCGCGTCCCAGGTTGCCGCCGCTCCTTTCAGGTTTCCGTTGCGCCCAGACCAGCGCACCCGAAAGGAATTGCGGCGAAACTTGAATTCCGCAGGAGCTAAAACGCCCTGCGGTCTTTCTATCCCTCGACCGGCTCGGTCGATGCTGCTTCCCCACCCTGCGAAGCGGTGGAGTTCTCCGGCTGCGCTGCGCCGGAAGGCTGATCGCCAGCCGCCGACTCCTCGACGTGCGCGGCAGCTTCGGTTGCCTCGGCTTTGGTCTCTGCCGCTGCTTCCGCCGCGGGAGCCTCTGCCTTGGCTGCCGGGGCAGCTTCCGTCTTGGGGGCTTCGCCTGCACCCCCCTGAAGCTTGTTCTGCTCGACTGCCTGGTTGACGACCACGGCCAAGTTGCGGCCGGTGGCATTGATGACGGTGGCCAGACGCGTCGCCGGTGCGTTGATGAGGAAGAGCAGCTTGGAGAAGAGCTCCTCCTTGCCCGGGAGGGTCGCGAGCGACTGAATCTCCTGGACGTTGATGACCTTGCCGTCGACGATGCCGAGCTTGAAGGTGAACTCTGCGTTGTCCTTCACCCAGTTCGAGAGGGCCTTGGCCAGCGCCACCGGGTCGCCCGAGGTGTAGGCCACGGAGCTGACGCCCTTGAGGCCCTGCAACGCCTTCTCGACCTTGGTGCCCTGCGCCGACTTCGCCGCCAACTTGTTCTTGACGACGTGATAACGGCCACCGGCTGCGCGGATCGTCTTGCGCAGCTCGAAGTCCTTGGCGGCGGTGAGGCCGGTGAAGGTGCCGATGATAGCCGAGGTCGAGTGCTCGAGCTCGCTGGCGAGCGCTTTCACTTTCTCGTTCTTCTTTGACTTGCTCAGTGCCATGAGAAAACCCTTGCCTTCCAACTGCCGGGTCGCGCATTAAGCTGCGGACCGGCTTCAAATTCCTTGCACGAATTCGTCGCGCATCGAAGACTTACGCCTTGGTCGCAATATCCGCGGTCTCGGGCTGCAGCTCAATGCCCGGGCCCATCGTCGAGCTCAGCACAATGCGCTTGATGTACTTGCCCTTGGCCGCCGACGGCTTGGCCTTTACCACTGCGGAGACGACCGTCATCGCGTTGGCCTCCAGCTTGTCGGGCGTGAAGCTCAGCTTGCCGACCGGAACGTGAACCAGCGCCGTCTTGTCCGCGCGGAACTCGACTTTACCAGCCTTGATCTCCTTGATCGCGCCGACAACATCGGTCGTCACCGTGCCCGTCTTCGGGTTCGGCATCAGGCCGCGGGGACCGAGTACCTTACCGAGACGGCCAACCGAACGCATCATGTCCGGCGTGGCGATCAGGGCGTCGAATGCCGTCCAGTTCTCTTTCTGGATCTTCTCGACCAGATCCTCGCCGCCGACGAACTCCGCGCCGGCCGCCTCGGCCTCGCGAACCTTGTCGCCCGAGGCGATGACCGCCACCACCTTCGACTTACCGCCGAGGCCATGAGGGAGAACAACCGTGCCGCGGACCATCTGGTCGGCGTGGCGGGTGTCAACGCCAAGGCGCAGCGTCAGGTCGACGGTCTCGTCGAACTTGGCATACTTGGCCTTCTGGAGCAGCGGAATTGCCTCATTGATGGCGTACGGCCGCTTCTCGACGAGCGCGCGCGCCTTCGCAATATTCTTAGACAGCTTACGTGCCATATCTCTCGATTCTTCCTTCGTCTCCCACCCCGGTTCCCTGCTTCGGCTGGCGCCGGAGGGACATGCGTTGAACTGCATGGGCGTGGTCTCGACTGCAGTCTGCGCTGGGTGCACAGACAACCTTCTAAGTATGCGGGAAAATTCCGTGCGGGTCAACTCCTATCCGGGGTTCGGAAGCAGTTTGCGGGGAGCCTCGAAGCCTCCGCTCCTACGCAGTTTGGACCACTATATCTAGCGATTGACACGGTGTGCGCCGAGGCATAGCCTCACTCCATTGAGGCGAAGAAATGGCGAAACAACAGAGCCACTCCCAAACGCTGTTCCCGATCCTTCCTTCCGGACCCGTGGGCCTGGCGCGGCTCGCCGCCGAGGCCACTCACGCTGACGACGGCTACCTGATCGAGTTCAAGGCCATGCAGGCGCGATCCTTGCTGAACCACTCGGTCTCCAAGCGCATGGGCTGGGTTGCGTGGTCGATCAATCCGTATCGCGGGTGCGAGTTCGGCTGCCGCTACTGCTATGCGCGTTATACGCATCAGTTTCTGCGGCCAGAGCCGGTGCCTTCCGTGGCCGCCGGGAGTTACGACGCGCCGATACAGCCCTGGGCCGTCGCGTTCGAGCACGAGATTTACATCAAGGAGAACGCCGCGTGGTTGTTGGAACAGGAGTTGAAGCGGATCGACCCTAAGGTTGAGATCGCCATCGGCACGGCGACCGACCCGTATCAGCCGATCGAGCGGCGCATGGGGATTACGCGGTCGCTTCTGGAGGTGCTGGCCAAGCGTTCCGGCTATCGGATTGGAATTATCACGAAATCGACGTTGGTGGAGCGCGACATCGATCTCCTGAAGAAGATCGGCGAGGGAAACACGCTGGTGGTGCACATCACGATTACGACGGCGGATTCGGCGCTGGCAAGGAAGCTGGAGGCACGTGCGCCGCGCCCGGACCTGCGCTTTGCTGCGGTCAAGAAGCTGCGGCAGGCGGGCATCACGGCCGGTGTGCTGTGCTCTCCCTTGCTGCCGGGGATCAATGACACTTCGCGGGCGCTGGATGCGGTTGCCAGTCGCTCTGCGGCGGCGGGTGCGAGCTTTATGGGAGCGCACCCGCTGTTTTTGAAGTCGTGCTCGCGTCCAACGTGGATGAGTTTCGTTCGCGAGCACTTCCCTCATCTTGCCGAGGACTATACGAAGCGCTTTGCGCGCGCGGACTTCGTCGATGCGACGTATCGCGAGACCGTTTCAGAGCGAGTGCGCGCGGCGTGTCGCAGGCATGGCCTGGCGCGGCGCTCGACGGATGCGCTGCTGTCGAATGTGCTGGGAGCGCAAGCTGCGGGCGCGCTGGGCAGGAAGGCGCCGCAGCCGGTGCGAACGGCCGGCGCTGTCGCACCAGAGCCGGCCCAGGGAGTACTGTTCGCGATCGCGTAGCCGGGGTGGTCTATTTCTTTGCGATCAGCGCATCGATCTCGGATCGTTTGGGCATCGATGGCGCCGTGCCGTGGCGCGTGACGGAGATGCCGGCTGTCGCGCAGCCGAAGCGCACGGCGTCGAGCAGCGGCTTGTCTTCGGCGAGCGCGGCCGCGAAGCCTCCGCAGAAGGCGTCACCGGCGCCGGTGGTCTCGAGGACGGGACCTGCGTTGAAGGCGTCGACGATGGTGGACTGGCCGTCGGCAGTTCGTACCAGAGCTCCGCGAGCGCCCAGGGTGAGGATGACGTTGCGCGCGCCGCGCTGCTGCAGTGCAACCGCGGCGCACTCGGCCTGCTCGACGCTTTCGACCGGAAGATCGGTGAGAATGGCGGCTTCGGTTTCGTTCGGCACGACGAAGTCCGCCAGCGCGAGCATGCTGTCGGGCAGTGGAGCCGGCGGTGCGGGCGCCGGATTCAGGATGGTAGTGACGCCGGCGTCGCGTGCGATCTTCATGCCGCGCTCGACGATGGAGACGGGCATTTCGAGCTGCGTGAGAAAGATGTGCGCGGAGCGAATGACGCCTTTCATCGCGTCGAGCTCTTCGGCCGTGATGGTGAAGCACGCGCCGGGAACGACGATGATGGCATTCTCGCCGCGCGCCTCATCGATGAGGATGGCCGCGGCTCCGGTGGCGCTGCCGCAATTCTTGGTCAGCGACGCATCGATACCGGCCTCTGCCCATGTCTTGCGCGCGAGGTCGCCGAAGGGATCGTCGCCGAGCTTGCAGGCCATCTGCACCTGCGCTCCGGCGCGTGCGGCGGCGACGGCCTGATTGGAGCCTTTGCCTCCGGGGCCAAGCGCAAAGCCCGAGCCCATCAGAGTTTCGCCCCATGCGGGCAGGCGTGAGGCACGGAAGGCGACGTCGGCGACGAAGCTGCCGAGAACAAGAACGGTACGGGTCATGCTGATTCAAACTCCTTGTTTCGAACTTCAAGCTGCGAACGGGTTATGAGGTGTGCGCGCTGGCGATGAGGATGATCGCCAGAATGTAGGCCGCGAACATCGCGCCGAGATAGCCTTTCGCCTTCGCGCTCGCGCCGCGGAACTCATGCCACACGAAGACGCCCCACAGGCATGCGACCATCGGCGATGCCTGGCCGATGGCATACGAGATCGACACACCGACGGCGGATCCTGCGACAAGATTGAACGCCATGCCTGTGCCCCAGATGGCGCCGCCGAGCAGGCCCAGCGCATGATACTTCGCCGAGGTGCGGAAGTAATCCCTGCCGGCGACCGGCGTGCCGATGATGGGCTTGCGCATGAGGATGATGTTGAAGACGAAGCAGCAGAGGAAGGCGCCTAGCGTGAGGAAGACGGTCGTCGTGTAAGGCGTCAGCGTGTGTGCGCCGCGCGTCATGGCCAGCGTAACGAAAGGCGCCCATGTGCCCATGAGCAGGCCGGAGATGATGCAGACGATCACGCCTTTTCGAGAGACCACCTCGCCGCCGGTACGAAGCGCGCCATAGGCCTTGCCGACGAGAATGACCGCGACCACGCTCATCAGCACCCCAATGCCGAGCAGCATCGGGTTGCCCCTGGGCTGCAGCGCGTAGGCGAGGATTGCGCCTTCTGCGAGCGCGATGCCGATGGAGAGTGGGAAGGCGACGGCGAGTCCCACGATCTCAATGCCCGCGATCAGCAGCACGTTCGCGATGTTGAAGATGAATCCGCCGACGGCTGCGTAGAACAGGTCCATGCCGTCTGCGGCGCGCATGTTGGCGAGGAACGCGGACGGCCCACCCGCATAACTGCCCATGGTGAGCGCGAGAATGACCGCGATGACGAAGATGCCGATCGCGTAATCCCAGTAATAGAGCTCAAAGCGATAGTTCTTCGTTCCCTTGAAGGTGTTGGCGAACGATCCCCAGCAGATGGTGCTGAGAATGGTCATGAGCAGTGCAACGGCAAATGTCGAAGGGACAAACATGGGTAACGATGGTCTCCAGAAAGCGCTCAAGCCAGCTTGCGCGAGAAGCAGCCATTATGCCTTGGCACGCAAGGATTGACCAGTGGCTGCTGATAAGCTCCGGTTGAGAGCCCGATGCGCTTCTGGTTTGCTCCTCATAGTGATGTGCCGATTTATCGCCAGTTGGCGACACAGGTGCAGCTTGCGATCCTGAGCGGCGATCTGCGCGCCGGCGACCGGCTGCCCAGTACACGAGAGATGGCGCGGCGATTTGCTATTCATCCGAACACGGTCAGCGCAGGGTATCGCGAACTCGAACGTGAAGGATGGACCGAGCTGCGGCATGGGAGCGGCGTGTACGTGTGCGATCGGCACGCGCCGCGCGCGGCAGAGTCCGGGGTGAATTCGCAAACCGACACACACATCGAAGAGTTCTTTCGGCGCGCGCACCAGCTCGGCATCTCTTCGACGGCGCTGCGCGAGCGACTTGTGGGATGGGTCGCTGCGCCTCCGGCCGACCACTGGCTGCTGGTGGATTCCGACGCTCAAGCGCTGCAAGTGTTGATGACCGAGCTTCGCGCAGCGACTGAGCGCACAGTGCGCGGGTGCGCGCCTGATGGGTGCTTCTCGACGGAATTGGCCGGCGCCATCGTCTGCTGCCGCCCGAGCCAGGAGCGAGATGTACGCTCGGCAGTGCCCGCCGGCATTGAGGTCCTCGCACTGCCGATTACATCGGCGAACGAGTGGCTGATGCCGTGGTTGCCTGCGCGGCAAGGGCTTCTGATCGCAGTTGTCTCGCATTGGCCCGAATTTCTGGACAAGGCGAGAACGATGCTCGCTGCGGCCGGCGTTCCGTCAGAGGCGCTGATCTTCTGCGATGCGCGCAAACCGGCGTGGCAACGCGGTCTGGAGGATACGAGCGGTATCCTCTGCGATGCGTATACGGCTTCGGCCGTAAAGCTGCCCAAGGGGCCGCAGATCGTGGTATTCCCGTTACTTGCGAAGTCGGCGCGCGAAGTACTGGCACACGCGTGGTTGTGACAGTCACGAAACCATCCTGATCGCACCTTCGCGGCCCTCCATGTCTGGCTACTCTTCTGACAGATTTCTGAAGGAGAGAACGATGCAGACTGAATCTCGAACTGTGAAAGAACGGATTCCCTGGCTGATGGCGGGCACGCGCGCGTTGCTGGGAGCGGTGATGGTCCTGGGCGAGCGCGCCCGGTGGAACGGCGTTGCACTGGCGGTGCTGGTTGTCACTGCGCTTCTTTCTGACATCTTCGACGGCGTCCTGGCGCGGCGCTGGAAGTGCGACACAGCAGCGGTGCGGGTGTTCGACTCGATGGCTGACATCATGTTCTATGCCGGGTGTGCGATTGCGCTTGGGATGCGCCATCCTGGCATCGTGCATGCTTTCGCGGTGCCTATCGCGATCGTTGCCGGCCTCGAGGTGTCGGGCCTGGTGTTCGCGTTAAGGAAGTTCGGCAAGCTTCCGAGCTACCACTCGTATCTTGCGAAGACGTGGGGTCTTGCGCTAGCGTCCGCTCTGGTAGTCGGGTTTGTGACGAAGCAACCGTCCGGATGGATCGCGGCTGCGCTGGCACTGGGCGCTCTGTGCAACGTGGAAGGACTCTTGATGTCAGCAATCCTGCCGGTTTGGCGGCGGGATGTGAAGACGCTCGCCGAGGCCTGTCGACTGCGCGGAATTGCCCGACAGAGCAAGTTGAGGTTCGTCGCGAGTGTCGCCGGCGCAGCCATGGTGTTATTCGCCATGGCCGTCCTGCCGTTGCACGCGCAGAAGCCAGGGCAAGCTGTTTATGAAACCGGAACCACAGGCATCGCCGCAAATACGACGGCGCCGATGATGATCTCTGCGCAGGTCTTGCGATTCGAAGCGCCGACTCCGCTCGCGATCCCTTACGAGAGGATCGACAACGTGGAATGGCGAAAGGACGTGCGCGAGCACATGGGATTCTTCCCGGCGATGTTCGTTGGAATGGTCGCAGCCCGCGAGCATATTTATCGCCTGACGCTGAGCTATCACGACGATTCCGGTGTTAGTCAGGTTGCAGTTTTTCAGGTTAATCGCAACGACGCCATCTCACTGTCGGAGCTGTTGAGGATGCGTGTTCCGCAATGCAGGGAAAAGGCGCGCTGCCTGATGCTCTACGACGAGTAAGAAACAACGAACGAGCTCCATTCCGCAGTCGTTCTCTGACTTCGAATCCTTGCGAGTTCCAAAGCGGCGAGCCGCGTAGACATGCCTCGACTGCAATGAAAAAGTTCCTCAGCAGATGAATGCGGTACTGGACGACCTCTTCAGAAGTCGTAGCGCATGGATGCGGTCAGCAGGCGCGGCTCGCCCAGGTGCGCAAGGTCGGCCGCGCTCTGTCCGGTAATGCTGCCCGGGCCGAGAGTCGACCAGTAATGAACATTCGTGACGTTATTGAAGGTAAAGAGCCAGGTCACCAGCTTTTCGTAGAGACGGGCGCTGTATCGGCCGCCAAAGTCGAAGGTGTTGTACTGCGGCACAAAGTAGCTGTTCAAGTCGTCTGCAGGACGACGGCTGACATGTTGCCAATCGGCGGTGAAGAACAGCGTGGAGAGAACCGGCAGGTGGTACTCGGCGAGGATGTTCGACTTGTAGTCAGGGATGCCGACGAGGTTCTTGTTGTTGGTCACGTCGGAAGGACAGATGAGAGCGGAAGCGGCGACACCCGCGGGATCTTTGCAGGTGGCCGAGACATATTGATTGCCCGCGGGCAGGAGAACGAAGGCGTGCGTCAGCTTCGGGCTGAGCGCGGTAATGCCACCGATGACCTGCAGGCTTCTGGTCAGGTTGCCGGAGAGCATGGTCTCCGCGCCGAAGTTCATCTGCTGTCCGATGATCTGATCGTTTTCGCAGATTTGGTTGGCGGTGAGCGTTACACCACCGCAGTTATCACCGCCAGTGGTTGAGGTCTCGACCACGTCGGCGAAGGGGCGGCGGATGCGGAAGACATCGGCCGTAAAGTTGAGCCTTCGCGATTCCACTTTGTAGCCAATCTCCACTTGCGTGCTGCGGTAGGGCGGGAGCGGCTGGCTGGCGTTCGCGACGACGACGGTCGCGGAACTCGCGGGCGCGGTATCGGGAGCCTGGATGCTATCGGAAAATGTGACATAGGCGGTCTGGTTTCTCGCCGGTTTGTACAACACGCTGCCCGAAGGGCTCGCGCCCTGCGACATGTAGTCTCCCGGGCCCGGCACATGAACCTGATTCGGATAGGTGCCGCTCTCTTTATAGTTATTGGTCCAAGTCCAGTCCTGACTGGCCGCCACTCGCAGAAGCCAGCGCGGAGTCAACGTGATCGTGTCGCCGAGATTGAATCCCTGCTGATGGATGATGCTGGTGACGTAGAGACTGTACTTACCCGTGTAAGGCGTATAGCCGGGGTTCGCATCGATCAGCGGATTGCTGATGTTCGTGTGGCAGACGGTAGGGTCGTTCAGCGCGCACAGGAAAGCCGAAGGCAGCGAGTTCTTCGGACCCCACGTCGCGAACCTGTAGCCTGTGCTTCCGATTACCAATTGATGAGAGATGCTGCCGGTCTTGAAGCTTCCCGTCAGAAATCCAAGATCGCTCTTGACCTGAAACCGGCCGGCGATGGTTCCCTGAAAGAGATTTTCGGCTTCTGACTGGTAGTCACCGGTGGAGTCAAAGAGCGCATTGACCTGCGTGGTTAGGTTGCGAACGCTGATCTGGTGCAGGACGCCGAGCATGAGATGCCAGTCTGGGCTGAAGTCGTGCGTGACCCGTACCTCTCCAATCTGGTTGTTGGTATTGGAACCAAGGAATCGCTGTCCGTAGCCTTCGCGTTCAGGGTCAGGGGCCTGGACTGGCAGCTTGGAAAAACATCCTGCGCTGTAACTCGTCGTGCAGGTCGCTGTTGGATTGAGCGTGGGGTTGTAGGAAAACCAGCCAGGATATCCATGCTGGTAGAGGTTGTAGTAGCTGAAGTTTCCGCCGATCGTGGTGTGCGCGAATGGCCGAAAGTCGAAATCGCCGACAGCCAGTTGGCGGCGAAGCTGGCTGTTGGTCACGTAGCCCGTGCCATCGCCCAGCAACCCGTTGATGCGATAGCCGAAGAATTTTCCGGGGCCGAGACGGCCACCCACATCGAGATGGCCGGTGGTAACGCTGCGGCCTTCATATTCCACCTCGGCTTCGCGCAGCGGTTCGTCGGTGGGAGTCTTGGTGACGAAGTTGAACGTACCCGAGGGGTTCGATGGACCGTACATGGGGCCGCCTACTCCGCTGAGGACCTCGATACGCTCGTATTCTTCCAGCGCGAAAGGCACGGTGACGGCAAATCCCATTCCATCCATGCGGTCTCCCTGCATGTTGGTTCCCTGCATGCCGCGAGTTTCAGGACGCAGAATCTCGGGGCCCTGCATCTCCTGAAACGACACGAGAGGCAGATACCTCGCGACCTCCTTGAAGTTTCTTGCCATGGTGTCATCGATCAACTGTCGCGAGATCACATTGATTGTGTAGGGAAGATTGACGATGGGCGTTGTGCCAAAGGGCGTCGCCGGTGCCAGCTTGTCGACGCGGTAGGCGTTCTCGAAGGTGCCCGACGAAACCTGGATCGATTCGACGTTGGACTCCAGTGAGAGAGCAACATTCTGGACGACCGAAGCCTGCCCCGCGACAATGACTCTCGCCAAATTGATCTTGAAGCCGTTCGCTTTGACGGCAAGAGTGTATTCGCCGTTGGGTACGCCGGAAAACTGATAGGCTCCACGTTCGTCGGTCATGCCGGCACGGATGGTGTGGCCCGCTTCTGCGGTCAGCGATACGGAGGCTCCCATGACAACCGCGCCGCTGGGATCGGTTACAACTCCGGTAACTTCCGAGGGCTGACCAAACGCCGACGGAAGAAACACAACTGCAAAGGCGAGACCGAGAGCCAGATTCGTTAGAACCTTCCGCCGCCACGTCAGCCAGATCAGGCAAGAGAATGCAGACGTGACGCTGGACAATGGAAAGCTCCTCCACCGGCTCGAAGATTTATGGAATGTCCGTTCCCAGAAATCGTCTCATACCGATAGTTCTAATCATATAGAATCGGAACTCGATTTGCCGGTTGTACTGTCCGCGCTCTGTCGCCGCTCGTTGTGACGAGCAGCAATGAAAAAGGGAGCGCCAATGGGCGCTCCCTTTCAACTGCAAATGCTTGCTGGCTTACGCGACGACTTCGAGACCCATCGAGCGAGCCGTGCCGCGGATCGTCTTGGCCGCTGCCTCCACCGAGGCAGCGTTCATGTCCGGCAGCTTCTGCTTGGCGATCTCGAGAATCTGCTTCTCGGTCACCTTGCCGACCTTGTCCTTGTTGGGGGTCCCGGAACCCTTCTGCACGCCGGCGGCCTTGAGCAGAAGCACAGGGGCGGGCGGCGTCTTGGTGATGAACGTGAAGCTGCGGTCCGCATAGACGGTGATGACGACGGGGATCGTCATGCCGGCCAGCGCCGGCTCCTTGCCGGTGCGATCGTTGAACTGCTTGCAGAACTCCATGATGTTGACCTGCGCCTGTCCGAGTGCGGGGCCAACCGGCGGGGCCGGCGTCGCCTTGCCCGCCGTGATCTGAAGCTTGACGTAGCCTTGTACCTTCTTCGGTGCCATATTCTTAGTCCTTCCATATAGATGCAGACCGATATTTTGGTGCTGCAAGGATTGGTGGTGCCTGAGGAGCTAGAAGGTCCGGTGAAGCGGCCGGGCTGGAACTCCTGCGATCAACCTTTTAGGTCCCCGGTGAACTGCTGGCCGGGGTAACCTTGGCGCGGAGAAGAACCCAGTGGAATTCTGCTCTTTGCCATCGTGCAAATTGTGGTGCAACGCCTGTGGCAACCCTCCGGATCGGCGACCGGAAATGCTGCGGAAACCCTGTCCACTGGCCGCCGGAAATCCTGTGCGGCAAAGTGGTGAAATCCTGTGCGCGATGCTCGCGCGAAAACCCCTTACTGCTCTGCCTTCTCCACGTTAGCGAAGCTGACTTCGGTAGGTGTTGGACGGCCGAAGATCGAAACCATCACCTTCAGCGTCTGCTTATCCTCGTTCACGTCGTCGACCGCGCCATTGAAGTTTGCGAACGGGCCCTCGGTGATGCGGACCTGCTCGCCCTTGGTGAACTTGAGCTTGAGCTTCGGCTTCTCGCGGGTCACGTCGCTGCGGTTAAGCATCGCGTTGACCTCAGCCTCGGAGAGCGCGTTGGGCTGATCGCCCGTCTGCAGGAAGCCGGTGACGCGCGGCGTGTTCTTCACCACATGCCAGAGATCGTTGTCGAGCGCCATCTCCACAAAAACGTAGCCGGGAAGAAAGACGCGATCGATCGTGTACTTCTTGCCGTTGCGCAGTTCGGTCGTGGGCTCGGTCGGGATCTCGATGCGGCCGACGCGGTCCTCAAGATGATAGGCGGCGACGCGCGACTGCAGCGACTCCTTCACCTTGCGCTCGAAGCCCGAGTAGGCGTGAATGATGTACCACTTGAAGTTTTCGTTCACCGGAGCCGCAGCCGGTTCCGCCGGCGCAGCCTGCTCCGTGCCGGCGTCGAACGCCGGTGTCTCGTCAGCATCCGCCCCGAGGTTCTGGTCAACTGCTGCGGTCTGTTCTTCCGTGGTCTGTTCGAGGTTCAACTCGTCTGCCATCGTCTTACTTTCTTTGCGCTCATTCCCTTACACGGACAGCGCCGGAAAATCGTTCATGCTCCTTCAGGAGCGGAATACCTGCGAATGCTAATGACTGCTGAGATGCAGAAATATCTGGTCAATGCCTTTGCCCAGCACAATGTCCACCAGCTCAAAATACGCAGCAAAGAGGAACACCGTTACCAGCACGATGATCGTCATGTTCTTCACCTCGACGCGTGACGGCGTGACGACCTTGCGCATCTCCTGGCGAGTCTCCTTCAGAAACTCGACGAGACGTTTTGGACCCGATGCCACCTGCTGAAGACCGGAGCTTGAATCTTCCGGGTTCGCTGCTGCTGCAATTGCCTTCGCCATAGTGCTTCCTGACTTCTAGACGTACCGCGATTCGCGCGGGTGCTTCGGAAATCCTCAGGAGACGTCCCTGAAGGTAGAGAAAACAACAAAACAACTTCAAACTCGGATGGCAGGGGAGCTCGGATTCGAACCGAGAAGTCCGGTTTTGGAGACCGGCAGTTTAACCGTTGAGCTTACTCCCCTGTATTCAAGGAGAAGCTACTTGGTCTCCTTGTGGGCCGTGTGCTTGCGGCACGTGTTACAGAATTTGTTGAACTCGAGACGGCCAGTCGTAGTCTTCTTGTTCTTGGTGGTCGAGTAGTTCCGGTTCTTGCACACCGGACACTGCAGGCTGACGATCTCGCGCATACGCTTCTCCTAACGTGGCCAGCCACCTCGGCTGGCAAGCAGCTTGTCTTCTTCCGAACGACACGCCGCGACGCAGGGTTACGGCCCCTGCTGCCTGGTTTTCCTGAATGTTGCTTCCCTGAACGGTTGCTGCTTGCAGGTGTGGACGATTCAGGCCGCCCGCCCGTGCCCGCAGAGACTCCGCAGGCTCAGGCCCCTCGATTGATTATCTCGCAAAAGGTCGAAAAGCGGAAGACGCCAGCCAGCGTTTGGGCCACGCCAGCCATCTTCTTTGGTCAGTGTAACTTGTACGGCGTCGCAGGCGTTGGGATCTCGGCTGGCGGCTTCGGCGGGGGCATCGGCTGCGCTCCGGCGAGGCCGGTGCCGGTTACGTCGTATGTGTTCAGCAGCGCGCCGCTGTAACCAGTGACGTGCATGTTCTTCAGGACCACATGCCGTGCGTTCGCCAGGAAGATGCCCTCTTTGCATGTGCCGGAGATGTTCGTGAGCCACAGGCCATCGAGCGGCTTGCGGGGGTCGAGCTCCACCGCCTGCACCAGCTTCGGCACATCGTGCACCACCACGTTCGAGAAACGCCAGTTGCGCGCCGTAGGAATGCCCTCGATGCCAGGGACGGGGTCCTGGTCCTGAATCCCGCTGTTCGCCATGTTCAGCCGAAGGAAGCCGCCGGCGCAGTTCGAGACCTCGAGCCCGTCGGCGAAGATGTTCTCGATGAAGGCGCCACGACCCGGCCGGCTCTTGATGTAGATCGCGAAGGTGCGCGCGCCGATGAACTTGCACTCCTTGATCCACACGTCGCGGATGCCGCCCGAGGTCTCACTACCGATGCCGATGCACGCGAAGATCGAGTCCGCAAAGGTGCAGTTGGAGATGTGAACGTCCTCGGTCGTCTCGAGCATCGCGTAGGCTTCGGCGCCGCGCCCGCTCTTCAACGAGATGCAATCGTCGCCGGTCGAGATATCGCAACCATCAATCGTCACGTGCTTGCACGAGTCGATGTCGATGCCATCGCCGTTGCCGCCCGTCGAGCGAATCGTTAGATTTTTGATCGTGATGTTCTCCGACGACGTCGGATGCACGGACCACATGCTCTTGTACTCAGTCGAGAAGCCTTCAAGGTGAATGCCATTCGAGCGGATGAACTCGATCAACGCCGGATGCCGCCGTGGCGAACCGGGCCGCGGACGTCCTGCGACGGCTGGGTTACCGATGATCTTGCCCGCTCCGATGACAGCCACGTTCTGCGCATCGATCGCATAGATCAGCGCGATGTGCCCGGGAATCCACTTCCCTTCCCATCGAACCGTTGTTACTGCGTAGTCGTCGAAGTTTGGCGTCCCGCGCAACGTCGCCGCCGCATCGAGCCGCAGTGTTGTGTTGGAGCGAAGTTGCACACTGCCGATGAGATAGTCGCCCGCAGGTACCTGCACTTCACCACCACCAAGCGCCGCGCAGCGATCGAGCGCCGTCTGGAACGCTGCGGTGTCGACGGCACTGCCATCGCCCTTTGCACCGAAGTCGCGTACGTTCAGCGAAACCTTGGGCGAGGACAGTTGGGTCGTCGCTGCCGGGTGACGCGAATGCGTCGACGCACTCTGCACAAGAGCTGCTGATTCGAACAAAGCAGCGGCGGGAACTGCTGTGAGGCCCTGCAGAAATCGGCGGCGCGCGATCGTTTCAGACATTGCGCGAAGTGTACCGCGTTGGTCGGTGAAGCAAAACAGGCCCGCGCCAACAGAAAGCGGCGAACCGAAGCTCGCCGCCTTGATTATTTGCTGCCGCATCCGGCGTTTGCGCGAAGCGCGTCCCGCCGCACCGCAGGTGCCTACTTAATAATCTCGCTAATCGTTCCCGCGCCGACGGTCCTGCCACCCTCACGGATGGCGAACCTGAGACCCTTCTCCATGGCCACCGGCGTGTGCAGCTCAACCTCCAGCGCGATGTTGTCGCCCGGCATCACCATCTCCGTGCCCGCCGGCAGCTTCGCCGATCCCGTCACGTCCGTGGTGCGGAAGTAGAACTGCGGACGGTAGCCGTTGAAGAACGGCGTATGGCGTCCGCCTTCTTCCTTCGACAGCACGTAGACCTCGCCCTTGAACTGCGTGTGCGGCGTGATCGAGCCGGGCTTCGCCAGCACCTGTCCGCGCTCGACGGCCTCCTTGGCGATGCCACGGAGAAGAAGCCCAGCATTGTCACCCGCCAGACCTTCATCCAGCTGCTTCTTGAACATCTCGACGCCCGTCACGACTGTCTTCTGCGTCGGCGTGAAGCCCACGATCTCGGCTTCCTCGCCCACCTTCACCTTGCCACGCTCGATACGACCCGTCACCACAGTTCCACGGCCCGAGATCGAGAAGATGTCTTCGATCGGCATCAGGAACGGCAGATCTACAAGTCTGTCGGGTTGGGGCACATTCTTGTCCACCGCCTCCATCAGCTCGTCGATCTTCGCCTCCCACTGTGCTTCTCCATTCAGCGCACCGAGCGCCGATCCGCGAACCACCGGAACGTCGTCGCCCGGGAAGTCGTACTTCGACAAGAGCTCGCGCACTTCCATCTCGACCAGGTCGATCAGCTCCGGATCCTCAACTGCATCGCACTTGTTCAAAAACACCACGATGTACGGCACGCCCACCTGGCGGGCAAGAAGGACATGTTCTTTCGTCTGCGGCATCGGACCGTCAGTCGCGGCCACGACCAGGATCGCTCCGTCCATCTGCGCTGCGCCGGTGATCATGTTCTTGATGTAATCCGCGTGACCCGGGCAGTCGACGTGCGCATAGTGACGGTTGGCCGTCTCGTACTCCACGTGCGAGGTCGAGATCGTGATGCCGCGCTCGCGCTCTTCCGGCGCATTGTCGATCGTGTCGAACGAACGAAACGCGTTCTTCGGGTTGTGCTTCGACAGCACCTTCGTGATCGCCGCCGTCAACGTCGTCTTGCCATGATCGATGTGGCCAATCGTTCCCACGTTCACATGCGGCTTGCTGCGATCAAATTTTTCCTTCGCCATGACTGCTCTCTCCTGTATCTAGCCGGAAACCCGGCGATTCAATTCAAAATCTCGTGGGAAACTCACGCCTTAGTAATAGGCGTAGAGCTTGAAGTACTTATCCCGGAGCGGAAGCTCGACCTTTTCGAGCGACGCGAGATAGAACTCGCGAATCTGGCCCTGGTCTCCATCGGTCAGCTTGTTGTACTCCACGGCCGTACTCACGCCCAGCTTGCCGGCGTTCAGCACCGACTCGAAGTCGCGGATGCGGAGCCCGGCGCGCTCCAGCGAGCGCAGAAACTTCTCGACGTTATGCGCGGCGAAGGAGCTTTCTATGGCGGACCTGACAGTGCGGAAGGTTGGCTCGTCGACAATGGCGACGGGAGGGCGCTCGTACAGCGCGTTCGAGCGGTTCACCTGGCTGAGATCTATCTGTTGCTGTTGCGGTTGCGACATGCGGCTCCGGAGTTCCTTGAAAATCTGGAGCGGGAGACGGGAATCGAACCCGCGACCAACAGCTTGGAAGGCTGTGACTCTACCACTGAGTTACTCCCGCCCTACTGCAGCGAGTCAGCCGGTTAGCGAGTCAGCAAAGCAGCGGAAACGCTTGCTGGGCCGCGACACCTGCCGCTCACCTGAAATCTGGAGCTGATGATGGGGCTTGAACCCATGACCTCTCCCTTACCAAGGGAGTGCTCTACCACTGAGCTACATCAGCCTTCGCGCAACCACCGCGGCTCAATACCACGGTCGCTGCCCTTACTCTACCGCGCCCGCATCCATCCGATGGCGGACTTGAACGCGAAAAACCCCAGCAGCAGCCAGGTAACGTCCCGCACCCGGCCCGGTTCCATCGTCTGCCAGACCAGCAGCGCCAGAACCACAAGAACCGCAAGCGTGATCGCCAGCCGGCCTGATCCCGCAGGAGCAAGATTCACAGAGCGCTCCAACGGAACCGCACCCCCAAAAAATCTGGTGCACAGGGGAGGATTCGAACCTCCGTAGCGCGTTGCGCGGCAGATTTACAGTCTGCTGCCATTAACCACTCGGCCACCTGTGCACTTCTGTGCCTGCCCCGATTCTCTCCGCGAGCCATTCCGGCCCAGCGTACCGGCCGCCGCCCAGAGGCTCTGGAGCGAACAAGACGGAGGCTGTAGGCTGGTGGACACTCGCGAGGAAGAAATCCTGACAAGCAGTACAACCAAACTCTTCTGCACCGCTGCATGATCCAGGTTCACCCCCGGAGACTGGAGCTGGCGAAGGGATTCGAACCCCCGACCGCCTGATTACAAATCAGGAGCTCTACCAGCTGAGCTACGCCAGCCTGATTCCAGAAGCGCACCCAGCCACAACACCGAAGGGGCGCAAACAGCACAGCGCGCTGCCGGAAAGCGCAGCGCTGACTATGACTCTACCATAGGCGCACCTGCGGCAGAAAGCGCGTCCGCATGTCCACGAACGAGCGCTCGTCCGCGCGAAGACTAATGAATGATCTGCGGTTTTCCCGGCACAACGGACCCGCAGTCCGAGCTGATAAATTTCCCGTCGGTCTTGATCGTCATCGGCATCGTCTGACCCTGCACGGTCATGTTGAGTGTGACGGTCGAGTGGCTGGTCTCGGGGTCCGGAAAGTCCACCTCAAAATGCCCGCTCGACTGCGCGTTATTCATCGTGCACGCAATGTCGGCACTGGCGTGGGTCGCGGTCCGAGTCTGGTTGCTCACGGTGCAGCCGGGCGGCATCCGCGCGAAGGCATTCTGATAGCTATCGGCTGTCACGCAGACTCGCGCCTTAAAGCTGTTCGCTCCCATCATGCCGCCGCTCATCGTCGTCTCCCATAATCCGAGCTTGATGGGAGGCGGACCCGACGTCGGCGCCGGCGGCACGGCAGAGACAGCAAGAACAAGCGGAGCGGAGAGAAGGAACTTCCAAACCATGACACGATCCCCTTTGTCGACGAAGTCGCATACGGCCCGGCCCGGCCCAAACGGTCTGGTCTACTCTGTCACATCCGCGCCAGATGCGCTATGGCCGGCAGGTACGAGTCCTCAGGCTTTAGCCCGTCTCAGGAAGATAGTGAGGTTCGCTCCAATGGATTCGGCTCTCTTCTCTGCCACGCGCCGCTCGCTTCAGTTGCCGCTTCGTCGCCGCCGCTGCGGTGGTAGCATGTCTCGCATGACGAAGCGTGTCTCGTCGCTCCTCGGCCCCGGCTGGCATTTGGTGTTGGCAGTTTTCCTGACATTTTTTGTTGTCGGCGCTCCGTCCGCAGCAGCCCAGGCCGCTTCAACCGAAGACGGCCCCACGCAGCCCACCGGCGACGTCTCCCGGCCGCACTTCATCGACAACAACACCATCATCAAGATGAGCAAAGCCGGGCTCGACGACACGGTCATCATCCAGACCATCCAGACGCAACCGGGCCATTACGACACCACTCCCGACGACCTCATCACGCTCAAAAACGCTGGCGTCTCACAGCAGGTGATCGCTGCCATGCAGGCCCGCAGCGCCGGCCTCGCCTTCCACGCCAATGAGAAGGTCAATCCCGCTCCGCTCTCCGCCGGCGTCGACGAGATCGGCGTCTATTACCAGGACAGGAAGACCGGCGAGTGGCTGCCCCTGAAGACCGAGCGCGTGGAGTTCAAGTCCAGCGGCTGGCTGAAGAACGCCGCCACCGACGGCCTGGTTAAGCAGGATATGAACGGTCATCTCGAAGGGCAGCAATCGCCTCTCGTCCTGCCGACAGGCGTCAACATCCTCATCTACGCGCCCGCGGGCACGCAGCCGGAGGAGTACGACTTTCTCCGCTTCGAGCAGCACTCGCATAGCCGCGACTTCCGCGTGAAGACCGGCGGACTCTTCCATTCCCAGACCGGCTCCGATCGTGATGAGGTTGAATTCACGCCGCATAAGATCGCTCCGCAGATGTACGAGTTCACCGTGCCCGTCGATATCATCAAAGGTGAATACGGCGTTCTGCCGCCCGGCTCCTCGAATGTGCCCGGCATCTCGAACGCCGGCAAAATCTTCACGTTCTCCATTCGCGAGTAGCCTAATCTGGTTGTGGTGAACTCTCGGAGTTTGATGGTCTCCCAATCTCTAGTTCCGCGGTCTTTCAATCGCTGATGCGACGACGCACCTGGATCTCTCTCGTCATTGCCCTCGCCGTTCTGGGAGCCCTCGCCGTTGCACTCTACCTCCGCGCCAAGGCGCCGCCTGAGGCCGCGCGCCTTCTGCCTGAGAGCGACGCGATTATCTACATCAATCTGAAGCCGCTGCGCGCGGCCACACATTTTGACCAGACGCCCGTCATCCGCAGCGCCGATCTTCAACATTTCATCAATGCAACCGGTATCGTGCCCGAGCGCGATCTCGATGCTGCGGCTCTCGCTCTGCATCGCATGCCCAACCCGCACGGACCGAACGGCCCAGTCGCTTACTCCGAGGTCTTTGTCGGGCACTTCGACGGCCAGCGCCTTGCGCACTATCTCGCAAGCATTGCGTCATCGCAGGAAAACTACGCCGGGCAGACGATCTACACCATCCCCGTCGAAGGCCGGAAGCTCCGCGTCGCACAAATCGCCTTCGACATGGTCGCCGCTTCCAACATGCCGACGCCAGAGCAGATTCATTCCATCGTCGACCGTTCGCGCGCCTCCGCCGTCAGCTCTCCCGGCTCGTCGCTGCTGGCAGCGCGCTTCCATGATGTTCCCCTGCTCTCGCAGGCGTGGGGCATCGGACGCATCGGTCTTCCCTTCGCGCAAAACGGCCGCATCACGTTCCTCGGCCTGCAACTTCCCGTCACGGCGGAGAGCGACCTCGTCGCCAGTCTGCGCTGGGTTCCCCTGCGCGGAGGCACCGCCGATCTGCGCATCGAAGAGTTCGCCGGGGATGCGCTGGACGCCGAACACACCGTCAACGCGCTGAATGCACTTCTCAGTTTCGTGCGCGGCCTGGCCAGCGCCGAACCGCCGCGCGGTCCCGCCGATGCTGCCATGCGCCAGATCATTGATTCCGCGACGTTGCAGCACAAGGGCGATCGCGCAATTCTTCACGCGTCGGCGACGCTCGATCAGCTGAAAGCGATCTTGTCTGCACACAATCCGTCCGCTGCAGCCACCCAGCCTGAGACCTCATCAGACTCTGAAGCGTCGAAGTAACTAGCAGCGCTTCTGTTCAGCCCCACAATCCAGCTCATTGAGGTCGCGGATGCCCAGACTGTCTCTTGTCCTCTCTCTTGTTGCCGTTTGCTCCTTCGCGTTCGGCGCAGCAGCGCAGCAGCCGCTCCTCACGGGCCAGTCGGCGTTTACCGATTACGCGCAGGAGCAACCCGGCGTGCGCCACAAGATCACGTTGGCTGACCTTCCCGCGCCCGACCAAGCGGAGGCCGTCGACAACGGCCCAACCGTCGTCCCCCGTCCCGCCGATGTCTGGCCCACCGCACCCCCGGGCTTCAAGGTCACGCTATATGCGGGCGGCGACTCCACGCCGATGCAGCGTAGTGACAGCCGGCGTCAGACCACTCAGGCCACCGAAGGCACCTTTGTACAGCCGCGCCTCATCCGCTTCGCGCCCAACGGCGATCTCTTCCTCGCCGACTCGCAGGCCGGCATCATCTTCGTCCTGCGCGGCGTGCGCGCGGATGGCAAGGTTCAAAGCATCGAAAAGTTTGCCACCGGCCTCGACCACCCCTTCGGGATCGCGTTCTACCCGCTGGGGCCCAATCCGCAATGGGTCTACGTCGGCACTGCCACAACCATCGAGCGCATCCCGTACCACAACGGCGATCTCCACGCGCCAGGCAAGCAGCAGACGGTTGTGCCGAACATTCCGGGCTACGCGCAGCTTCGCGGCGGCGGTCACTGGACGCGCGATGTCGTCTTCACCGCCGACGGCAAGCACATGCTTGTTTCGGTCGGTTCCGGCTCCAATGTCGACGATGCCGACACGCATCCGCGCGAGTTCCACCGGGCCGACATTCTCGAGTTCACGCCCGACGGCAAGTTTGAAGAGGTCTACGCGCACGGCATCCGCAACTGCGTTGGCGAGGCCATCAACCCCGAGACGCATTCGCTCTGGTGCTCGGTCAACGAGCGCGACAACCTCGGCAACCACCTCGTTCCCGACTATGTGACCAGCGTTCCCGAGAGCAGCTTCTTCGGCTGGCCGTGGTACTACATGGGCGGCCATCAGGATCCACGCCTTCCGCAACCCTGCGCCGACGGCACCGGCCCCAACCCGCAGCTGCCAAAGCCGCTCGATCCCTCCGCCGCCGACAACTGCAAGCGCGTCGATCTCAGCAAGCAGGTCCGAACGCCCGACGTCCTCGTACAGCCCCACATGGCCTCGCTGGAGATGACGTTTTATTCCGACCACAAGAGTTCCTTTCCCGCAAGCTACGAAGGCGGTGCCTTCGCCGCAGAGCACGGCTCCTGGAACCGCAAGAACCGCGCCGGCTACAACGTCATCTTCATCCCCATGAAGAACGGCCATGCCACCGGCGAGTACGACGACTTCCTCGACAACTTCGTCACCAAAGACGGCCAGGTCTGGGGCCGTCCCGTCGGCGTCGCCGTCGCGCCGGACGGTTCGCTCTTCGTCACCGACGACGGTTCGCGCTCTGTCTGGCACGTCACGTACACCGGCAAATAGACCGGCGAATAGCTCGTAACACGTACGAATCGACAATCCGAATCTGGCGAGAAAAGCCTCACCCGAAATACGTGCCTGCCGTATGATGGCGCGCATGACCCGCGTCACTCGCTGCGTTGTCCTTCCGCTCGCGCTTCTTGCGCTGAGGCTGCCTGCCGGCGCACAGACCCCGAGTGCGCCGGATACAGCGCCTTCGACATCTGCTTCACCGGCTCCCACGCCCCCGCACGCCGCAGCGTCTCCCGGCACAACCAAGCTCATCGCCGCACGCGCTCTTTACTACACGCCTACCACGCAAGGACTTCAGTCCTTCCACTGCGCCGTCGCTTTCGACTGGAAAGACATGCTCACGCGCTACTCCGGCGCCACAGTCCCCGACGACAATCCGTTCCTCCAATACCTCCGCACCGTGCAGCTTGGCGTCACCGACGACCTGAAGGGCGCCGGCCAGCTCGAATGGACCGCGAGCGCCACGCCGCCGCCGGGACAGGAAGACTCCGCCGCGAAGATGAAAGATGGCATGCAGCAGATGATGACCGGCTTCTTCTCTTCCTGGAACGCCTACATGAACGGAAGCATGGTGCCCGCGCCGGACGCAACCACCACCGTCACCGAAACACCAGACGGGCTGCGCATGCATGCCACCGCACCGGACGCTGACGTCACCGAGCTCTTCGACAAGAACATGCTGCTCACCGAGGCCCACGTCGTGCAGACCACCAGCGACGTTTTCGCGTACCCCACCTATATCGACACGCCCGATGGCCGCGTCGTTACCGCCATCCGGACCGTCTACCGTCAGCCGCCGACGGCGCCGCCCGCCGAGCTGACGCTGAACATCGCCTACGCTCCGGTGCAGAACTTCCGCCTGCCCGAATCGCTCAGCTATGAGCTCAAAAACATCGGCGCCTTCGCCTTCAAGTTCTCCGCCTGCTCGGTGCAGACCGCCGCCAAAGCTCCCGACAAGCTGTAGCAGTCAGCAAGCTCCCCAACCCAGCGCCAACTTGCCGACCCGCTGATTCGCTCACTTGCTGATTTATCCCGCTTCCAGCATACGGTTTGACTTCTGCTTTAACTCGCCGAGCAGCCGCTCGATCTTCTCGTCGCGCTCCAGCTTCTCAAACTTATCCTCCAGCGTGTCGCCCGAGATCGCACTGTTGCCGTTGCTCAACTCCTTCGCCGCATAATTCTTCGCCTCAGCGTCGCCAATGCGCGCCTTCATCCGTGTGATCGCATTTCCGCGCGCAACAGACCCAACCGCAACGCCGGTGATCTTCTCCTGCGCCGCGTTCGCTTTGCCAACCATCTTCGCTCTCCTGTGCTCGGCTACCAGCAGCTCGCACTGGGCTTGTGTCTCTTTCAATTTCTGCTGCAGCTTGTTGAACGTCGTGCGCAGCGCACCGGCCTCGGCAGACTGCTCCTGCACCTGCCGCGCGAACGCCTCCGCCATCCCGTCGTGGCTCAGCGCACGCTCCAGCGCCAGCCGGGCTAGGTCGTCCTCATTCTTTTCAACGGCGAGCTCCGCCTTCCTGCGCCACCCATCCGCAGTCTCCTTCTGCTCGACCGCTTTCTTTTCCAGCAGATGCTGATCCGCAATCGCAATCGCCACCTGCGTCTTCACCTGGAGCAGCTGGTTCTCCATGTCCGTCAGCAGTTGCTTCAGCATCTTCTCCGGATCCTCGGCGCGATCGATCAGATCATTCACGTTCGCGCGCAGCAGCGTCGCAACTCGTTCCATCAGTCCCATGGTGTGCTCCTTTCAAAGCTCATGCTTCAGTTGTTGTCAGCCGTCGTACTTCCTTCAAGCAGCGTCGCGCTCGGGCTCGGGCCAGACCCATTCGATCCGTTCGAAGAAACTCCATTCGGCCGCGCCGCCATGCTCTTCACATTCGTCATCAAGTCTTTAAGGTTCATGCCGCTCAGCGCCTCAAACAGTGCCGGCACCTGCGCGGCAATCTCCGTCATCTCGCCGGTCAGCTTCGATGCGCCCGTCGTCTTGCCATCGCCCGTGGACACGATCGTGATCTTGTCCACGTTGGCCAGCGGCTCGCTCATCGCGCGCACCACATCCGCCAGGTTCGTGATCAGCTTGTCGACGACCGCCGCCTGCGACCACTCCTGATACGCCGCGGCCTTCACGTTCATAGCCTTCGCCTCGGCATCACCCTTCTGATAAATAATCGAAGCCTCCGCTTCGCCCTGCGCGCGAATCGCCTGCGCCTTGCCTTCGGCCTCGGCCACCAAACGCGCCTTTTCCGCATTGGCCATGTTCTCGATCCGCTTCTTCTCGATTTCAGACTTCTTCAGCACCGTGGCGATCAGCTCTTTCTCATTGCGCTGGATCTCGGCCTCCTGCACCTTCACCTGCGCCTCTTTCTCCACCTGCTGTACCTTCACCTGCTCGGCGATCACCTTCTGCTGCATCACGTTCGTCTGCAACTCATAGGCCTTGTCTGCGGTTGCCTGCTGTCGCTTCGCCGTCTCCGCAAACTGCGCCTTCTGCACATCCAGATCGCGCTGTGCCTCGGCCTGCTTGGCCAGCGACATCGTCTCGGCCAGCACGCGCTCCTGGTCCGCCGTCGCCTTCGCCACCGCAGCCTCGCGCAGAGCAATCGCGCGGCGGATCGCCGTATCACGCTCCGCCTCCACCGCCGCAATCTCTGCATCGCGCTTAATGCGAGCCACATCCGGCCGCCCCATGTTGGTGATGTACTCGTTCTTGTCGCGAACCTCCTTGATCGTGAAGCTCACCACTACAAGCCCCATCTTGCTCATGTCCTCCGCGCAGGTCGCGCGCATGCGCTCGCCCACCATCTCCGGCTCCTTCACGATCTGCTCCACGGTAAGCTGCCCGATGATGCCGCGCAGATGACCCTCCATCACCAGCCGAATCAGGCCTTCGCGCTCCTGCGGCGTCTTGTTCAGAAACTGCTCTGCCGCAGTCATAATGCTCTCCTTGTCGGAGCGCACCTTGATCTGTGCAACTGCCTCCACCGTCACCGCGACACCCTGCTTCGTGTACAGGTCCTGCTGCGGTGCGACGTCGAAGCTCATCAGCTCCAGCGACAGCGAGCGCGCATGCTGCACCATCGGATACACGATCGCACCATGGCCGATAATCACCTTCGGTCCGCCGAATCCGAAGCGAATGATCGCCTCATTCGGTCCGGCCTTGCGGTACATCCGTGCCAGCGTGCTCATCAGCACAAGCACCACCAGCACCATTAACCCAATCACGACGATCTCATTGTTCGACATTTGCTTTCCTCTTCCCTCTTTCTCTTGCTGCCGACGACTTCCTCAGACTCCTCTTGCCTCTGAACCTCTACTCCTCCGCTTGACCCGCGGCCTCACCTTCCAGCAGGCCGTGCTCAAACTCATCCCAGCGGCGCACGTACGCCACGCCTTTCGCGCGCCGCATCACGATCACCTCCGCGCCGCGCTCAATCGCCGATCCGTCCTCCGATCGCACGACCGCCGACCAGCGCGAGCCGTTCTGCGAATACAACATCTCGCCGACGCCGTTGTTCGAAATGCCTCCGCTCAGCTTGCCCACCACGCCCACAATGTCCGTGTCTGCGGCCTCCAGCGTCTTCTCCTTCGCCAGCAGCACACGACTCAAAAACCAAAACACCACCGCCGCGCCGGCCAGCCCGCTCAGCATCGAGAGCAACAGCACCAGCGCATTCGAAAACAGACTGCCGTGATGCAGCAGATATCCCGTTCCCCCGAACCAGCACAGAAACGCCACCACCGTGAAGCCGTTCAGTGGTGAGGTGTGCGGTCCTTTCGCACCGCCGCCCTTCAACGACCCGCCATGATGGCCGGCGGCGTGATGCCCCGTATGGAGCCGCAGATGCCCTATGTGCAAATGCCCGAAGCCGCTGAAGAACGCCAGCAGGCTCAGCACCAGGCCAATTCCGAAACACGTCAGATAGATCGCTTCCCAATCGAAGGTGATCATCGCTTCGACCCTCCACTCCTTCCCTCCGAAACCTTGCTCTTCGAACCGTTGCTCTTGACACCTCGCGAACCATTGCCGCTGGCCCCGTTCGAGCCCTTGCGTACCGCACGCGGCGCGCTTTCCGATGCAACCAGCAACGGCGTGCGCGGCGCCGCAGCCGATACTCCCACTTCAGGCCGCAGCACCTCCAGCAGCCGCTCGCCCAACGCCGGCGTCTCCAAAATGCTCTCCAGCAGCAGCAGACAGCGCCGCGAATCCTCATGCCGCGCAATCGCGAGCAGGGCGCGGCGCAGCTCCGCATCGCGCCGGAACCGCTCCGCTCCTCCGATCAGCCAGAGGTCGAGCTTCTCGTCCAGCGTCACCTGGTGGCGCAACTCGCTCACCAGCTCGTCCTGATAGCCCTCCGGGTCCTCGACGAGATAGCCCGGATGCACTTTGAAAAACTTCGCCAGCAGCAGCCGTGTCGTGTTGGTCAGGTGCGGCCGCGCTCCGCTCTCGATCTGCGAAAGATAACTCTGGCTAAGCGTCCCGCCCGCATCGCCCATCTCCTCGCGAATCGCGCGCACCGCCTCGCCCTGCGTCATCGCGCGCCCCATGCCGCGAAGCTGTCCCTCCACCTCGCGCAGGTACCGGATTTTGTCCGACAGCTTCACAGTCTCAGGAACAAAGCTCACATCCGTAAACAGTTTTCATTACGGATCGCGATGAGTATATCGCAATTTGTAATTTCGTCAAGCATAAAAACATTCAACCAAATGGTTGACAGATTTTCTTACCAGTTCTACTATTCAACCGAATGGTTGAATCATCCGCAGCTCGCCTCGACTCCGTCTTCCACGCCCTCAGCGACCCCACACGGCGTGCCATCCTTCGCAACCTGACCGAAGGAGAGCGCACCGTCACCGAGATCGCCAAGCCGCACCGGATGACACTCGCTGCCGTGTCGAAGCACCTCAAGGTGCTCGAGTCGGCCGAGCTCGTCGCGCGCGAGCGCCGCGGAAGCTTTCACATCGTTCGCCTGCAGGCCCAATCGCTCAAAGCCGCGGAAGAGTGGATTGCCTTCTACTCCCGCTTCTGGAACCAACGCCTCGACAACCTGGAAAAGTTCTTAGAAGGAGATGAATCATGAGCACAGCCGCGATCACACCAACCGGGGCCACCGCCCCACCCCCTGCTCTGCACGTCCACATCTCACGCTTTCTTCGTGCCCCGCGGGAACGCGTCTTCGCCGCCTGGACAGACGCCGCACAGATGAAGCAGTGGATGGGGCCAGTCAACTTCACCTGCCTCGAAGCCGAATCGGACCTCCGCATCGGTGGCCGATACCGCATCGTCATGCGCGGCACACCGCCGCCTCGCGATGGCGAGGCTCCGCAGGAACGCACCAGCAGCGCCAGCGGCGAATACCTCGAGGTCCGTCCGCCGGAGCTCGTGCGCTACACCTGGAATGCCGACTGGGCGCCCGGCGAAGCGAGCATCGTTACACTGCGGCTCCGTGAAGAGAATGGAGGCACACGCCTTGAGCTCGTGCACGAAGGCTTCGCCTCGGTCGAATCCGCCAACGGCCACAACCAAGGCTGGAACGGCGTCCTCGACAAGCTAGCCGCCTTCATCGGGCGCTAACGGCCAGAAAACGCCTGCCGCCAAAGAGAATGGGCACCCGGTCGTATCGACGGGTGCCCATTGTGCTTCGCGCAGAAACGTTGGTTGCGAGGTCCTTAGTTGCTCATTCCCTTACTTCGCTGTCCGCTAACTTGTCGCTCCGGCTCCGCCCAGCTGCGCCATCGTCGTGCGCAGGTACTTATGCGGATTCACTGCCGTGCCGCGCACCTGCACCTCGTAGTGCAGATTCGGCCCGGTCACGCGGCTGCCGCTATGGCCCACGTATCCGATCACCTGCCCCTTCACCACCTGCTCGCCCACTGTCACGTTGAAGCCTTCGAGGTGCGCATACAGCGTCACGATGCCGTTGCCATGGTCGATCTCAATCTCTCGTCCATAGCCCGTGCCCCAGCCGGCCTTGATCACGCGCCCATCAGCCGGCGCATGCACCGGCGTTCCATCCGGCGAGCCGATATCAATTCCCTTGTGGAACTCGCCTTCGCCGTTGCCCAGGATCGGATCTTCACGCTCGCCGAAGCCGCTGGTCACCGGCCCCAGGATCGGCCACATGTCCGGCACATTCGGTCCGGTCACACTAATCCCTGCAAAGCCGCTCAGCGCCGCGCGCTCACCCAGCGAGGGATCGAGATGCAGACCCATCGCAAGCCCGCTATCCGCCGTCTTTTCAAGATTCAAATACGTGTCCAGCGACTGACGGTACCCGTCATCGCCGGATTCCAGCGTCTTCAACGGAGCATTGGCCGCTTCCTGCGCCGCCGTCTCGTTTGCCTTCGCATGATGGTGCATATGCACCAGGTTCAATTTGCCTGCCGTCAGCCCATAGATCGCAGAAATCTCGCCGGCCAGCGAGCCCAGGCTCGCCACCTGAACATCCTTCTCGCGGTTCGCCTTCTCCAGGTGCGCGTAGTCCTGGCGGCTCATCGCCAGCTCATCGCGCAGATGGTTGATCGATTCCGCCTTCACGAGCATCCTCGTGTAGGAACCGGCCATCCCAGCAAAGGTGAACATGCCCGCCACCGCCGCGGCGAGGAAGACATAGACATAACGCATCGGGATCGAGACACGATCACTCGTGCCGTTCTCTCCCTCAGTAACGTAGACAAAATATCGCTTGCGCAACGTGCGGGCCGCTCCGTAATTCCATCAGCGCGCGCACTCAACTGCGGCGTCGCCTCTGGTGGGGGTTGGTGCCTCGGGCCACGCTGCGCGGCCTCGGAAGGCAGGAGGACGGGGCAGCCGGTTGCTGCGGTCCGTGTACCTCAATGGTAAATGGTCTGGCGCTGTCGAGACAACGCTAAACCTACCTCTTTCGGACCACAATCCCGCCAAAAAGTTTTGCACCGGTCCTCACCCCGCGGCTCACAGGCAGGCAGCGTATCTTTATCCCCGATGCCTTCCCCAAACACCTCCAGCTCGATTGCGGACCTTCCGTCCGCACGCTCCGAGCCGCCCGGAACTCCAAGGCGACCGTCCGTCCAGGCGCCGGACAACGCCCCGAAGGGCGAACTCGAGTGGATCGAGCGCATCCGTCAGCGAGCCGCCGTCACCGCGCGCGGCGCGGGCGCACTCCGGCTCGGCATTGGAGACGATTGCGCCATCCTCGCCCCACCGCGCGGTCACGAGATCGTCGTCACCACTGATATGTCGCTGGAAGGACGCCACTTCCGCCGCGACTGGCACCCCGCCCGCGCGGTCGGCCATCGCGCGCTCGCCCGCGGGCTTTCCGATCTGGCCGCCATGGGAGCGCGCCCGCTCGCCGCATTTCTCTCCCTTGCCATTCCCCGATCGCTGGCCGCAGAAGGTACTTGGGTCGGCGCTTTCCTCGACGGCCTCCTTGCCCTGGCTGCCGTCTCCAAAACGCCCCTTGCCGGCGGCGACACCGCCGAAGCCGTCTGCGAGAACGTCATCGTCGATATCGTCCTTCTCGGCGCCACTCCCACTGGTCGAGCCCTTCGCCGCACCGGTGCTCAGCCCGGCGACCGCATCTTCGTCACCGGAAGCCTCGGCGGTTCCGCCGCCGAACTCGCTTCCCTCGCTGCCGCGCCTGCCACCTCTTCAGCCGCGGCGAAATCCCGCGTTGGCCATTCGTCCGCAGCTTCGTCACGGACAAATGGGGCACACTCCAACGGCGACCACCCGCACCTCTACCCGCAGCCGCGCCTCGCCGCCGGTCAAGCCCTGCTTCGCCGCCGTCTCGCCACAGCCTGCATCGATCTCTCGGATGGTCTCTCCACCGATCTCGCGCACCTCTGCGCCGCCTCCAACGTCGCCGCCGAGATCGAAACGGCAAAGCTTCCGCTGCATCCGCTCAGCCGCACGCAATCGCCTGACGCTGCGCTGCACTCTGCGCTGCACGGCGGCGAAGACTACGAACTGCTGTTCACGGCGCCGCCGTCTGCCTCCGTCCCGCGCGCCATCGCCGGCGTTCCTGCCACCGCCATCGGCGAGATCCGCCGCGCCGGCCGCAACCGTCCTCTCATGACGCTCATTGCGCCCGATGGATCCCGCGCTCCGCTTGACCCCGGCGGTTGGGAGCACCTGAAATAAACACGTTTGTGCGAAACCTGAAAAACTGATCCTTCATGTTTCCCGACTCAGCCATGCAAACCCGCCTCGCCTTCGCCGCGAGTTGGACCGCCGAGATCCTCGCGTCGCCGCCGCTCATCGCACCCGCGCGCCAGTTCACCTGGCCGCAACGCGTCGCCGGCGAAGAGGACGCACTCGCTCGCGGCGCCATGCTGCTCCTCGTCAAGCCCGCATCCGGCGGCAGCTTTCTCGCCACCTGCGCGCTCGGATTCCGCGCCCCCACTGCCCTGAGCGGCGTCTGGTCGTGCCCGCGCCCCGATGACATGCTCGCCATCGCCGGCGGCTACGCCTATCTCGCGGACACGCTCGCGCCTGAACGCCCAGTCCATCTGCCCATGCGCCCCATAACGCAGGTGCTCCCCGCACCCGACGCCAACCTGCTTCTGCTCGCCGGCTTCCACAACATCGCAGCCATCGGCGCCTCCGGCCTGCTCTGGGAAACCGCCCGCCTCACCTGGGAAGGCCTCACCCTCAGCGGCGTTCACGACACTCAACTCCACGGGCTCGGTTGGGACATGCGCACGGACCGCGAACTCCCCTTCACTGTCGATCTCACCACCGGAGCCCACACCGGCGGAGCCTTCGACCTTTGAGCAAGGTAGGGAATCGGGAGCCGGCTTACCTAGCCTTTCCGAATTCGCGAATCAACGCCCTCCCCAGAACCCCCACCCTCGGCAGAAAAAGCAGGATGGCGAAAGTCAGGCCAAGATGTACAGCAATATCCGTGAACCAGCCCATCTCGAAGGAATGACCGCGTCCGAACGCCCCGGTGGTCGCGACAATATAGCCTGCCGCACCAGCAGAGAGAATTGCATATAGAGCGCTGAATCTGGACGACAGCAACGCGAGGACCGCCCAGCCGAAAGGACTCGTGTAGACGAAAAATACATAAGTCTCGAATCCGGCGGGATCGCGAGTCGACATGATCATGCTGATTGCCGCGGCTTTGAACATGCACCAAAATGCCCACAGAAACAGCACGATCAAAGTGATTGGTTCAAACTCTCTGATTCTTTCGTTCACGCATCACCTGAGTCCGCACAAATTTAATCCTCACTGGACCCTACCTGCTCGATAAAAACTCAGCGCGGCATCGCCCTGCTCCAGCAACCTGTACCGTTCCAATCCCCCAAAATGATCCGCCAACTGCACCTTCCGCGCATGCTCCGCAACCACCACCGCATCCTCCTTTAAAATCTCATCCGCATGGGCGCCCAGAAACTCCATCGTGCGCTCGTACTCCTCCGCCGCCTTATACGGCGGATCGAGGAACACCACGTCGACTTCCGCGCGCGCACTCTTACTCAACGAACCGAGCAGCCGCGCCACTCCACGATCCTCCACCGCATACCCGCCCGCAACCTTCAGCGCCTTCAAATTCGTCCGGATCGCCGCAACCGCCGGCGCGGCCGTCTCCGCAAACCAGCAGAACTCCGCGCCCCGGCTCATCGCCTCAATCCCCACCGCACCCGAGCCCGCATACAAATCCACAAACTTCGAGCCGACCAGACGCGCCCCCAGCACATTGAACAGCGTCTCGCGCAGCTTGTCGCTCGTCGGCCGCGTCGCCATCCCCCGCGGCGTCTCCAGCCGTCGCGATCGATACTCTCCCGCAATCACGCGCATGCCTTCCTAACCTAACCCAAACTCGCCGAACAGGCAGCCGTTCTCCGTTCTCTGATCTCTGCTCTCCGATCTCTCTTCTACAATCAAACCCAGATGCTCCGCTCTTCCATCCCCTTCGGCAGATTCTTCGGCGTCGAGGTCCGCGTTCATCTCTCTTTCCTTCTCTTGCTCGCGATCGCGGTCGGCTACTCCGCCATCGTCATGAACAGCGTCGGTCGCGGCTTCGGCCTCTGGCTGGCGCTCTGTTTCGCTGTCATCGTGCGTGAAGTCGCACGCTCTCTCGCCGCACTGTACTCCGGCTTCCGCCTGCGCGCGCTCGTGCTGCTCCCGGTCGGCGGCGTCATGGCCTTCGCTCCGCGCGAACCCGGCGCGCCGCAGCCACGCACCCGCCTCATAACCGCCGCCGGTCCCCTCGCCAACACCTACATGGGCCTTCTGCTCATGGGCTTCTGTTACGGCCTCGAACCCAGAGTCTCGCTCCTCGCGCAGCCTTGGATCAGCTTTCACCATCTGCTGCGCAGCACCATCTGGATTCAGTTCGTCATCGCCGCGTTCAATCTTCTTCCCATCGCCGCTGCGCCCTCGCGTCAGTTCCTGCGCCAGCGCGCACCCGAACCCGCGCCGGTGGTGCGATCGTCGAACCCCGCCTTCGGACTCAGCGCCGCACTCGCCGTCGCCATCGTCATTGCCGGCTTCGTCCTCTCGAACGTCTGGTTCATCTTCTTCGGCGGCCTCGTCCTTCTCTGGACGCAGCTTCGCATGGGCACCTCGCTCGATACGCTCGAAAGCTCCGCCATCCTCGTCTCCGACGTCATGCTTACCGAGTACACGCTGCTCTCAAGCTCTGACACTCTCAGCGGCGCGCTCGCCCAAACCTCGCACAGCCTCCAGGACGTCTTCCCCGTCGTTCGCGGCGACCGCCTCGTCGGCGCTATCTCCCGCCAGACCCTCGTCTCGCGCCTCGCCAGTGAAGGCGACGGCTACCTCCAGGCCGCCATGACCCGCAATCTCCCGCTCGCCGAACCCACCGAAAAGCTCGTCGACGCACTCCGCCGCGCCTCCTCGCTCGGCGCCTCCGAGTTCGTTCCCGTCGTCGAGAACGGTTCCCTGCTCGGAATCCTCACGCCGCACAGCCTCTCCCGCGCCGTCAACCAGGTCCGCCTCACACGCCCACCCCCACCCAGCCGCAACGAGTGATGAAGCCCGATCAGCCCACACACGATCCGCTCGCACCCGGCCTCTATCTCGTCGCCACGCCCATCGGCAACCTCGAAGACATCACCCTGCGCGCGCTGCGCATCCTGCGCTCCGCCGACCGCATCGCCTGCGAGGACACCCGCCAGACCGCGAAGCTCCTCAACCACTTCGGCATCTCGACGCCCACCGTCAGCTACCACCTGCACAACGAGACCGGCCGCGCCGACGAACTCCTCGAACAGCTCAAGACCGGCGCGCGCATCGCGCTTGTCTCCGACGCCGGCACACCCGCCATCGCCGACCCCGGCGCCGAACTCGTCGCCCGCGCCGTCGCCGCCGGCATCGCCGTCTTCCCCATCCCCGGAGCCAACGCCGCTCTCACAGCCCTCGTCGCCGCCGGCCTGTCCACCGAGCGCTTCACCTTCCACGGCTTCCTTCCCTCAAAGTCCGGCCAGCGTAGAACTGTCCTCGAAAATCTACGCAGTCAAATTGCCGCAACGCCCGCAGACGAACCGCGCACCACGCACATCTTCTACGAAACCCCACATCGCATCCTCGAAGCCCTCGAAGACATCGCCGCCACACTCGGCCCCTCGCACCACATCGTTCTCGCCCGAGAGCTCACCAAGCTCCACGAAGAGTTCCTCCGCAGCCCCGTCTCCGATGTTCTTTCAGCTTTGCGCGAACGCCCGGCCATCCGCGGCGAGATCGTTCTACTGCTCGACGGCGCCCTCACCACCACCGCAGCGCAGCCCGTACAGCAATCCCTCGCCGCCGAGATCGCGCAACTCATCCGCTCCGGCCTCACCGAAAAAGACGCGCTCAAGCAAGTCGCAAAATCGCGCGGTCTAGCAAAGAGCGAAGTCTACCGCGAATGGCAGCGCACCAAACGCTGACCCGCTAAACCGTCTCTCTACCCTTCAACCGGTCGTACACATACTTGTCACTTACTGTGCCCAGCGACTCGTTGTACAGCACCAGCGCGCCCACCGATTCCTTCAGCTCGTCACTGAACTTGTGAATCGAACGCAGATGCTCCGCCGTCGCGGGAATCTCCAGCTTGCTCGTCTTCAGAAATTTCTGATATCCACGATCCACCAGCCGCGAGATCTCGCCACCCAACACCCAGCCCGGCTTGCTGACGATACGCACCGGTTCGCCCTTGCCCGGTCCCGGCGCTATCTCCGCCGCACATCCATACTTCGACACCCGCCGCGCTCCCGCCGCGCGGTTCGCGCCTTCCGTCGCCGGCGACACATCAAACCTCTCGCTGCCCAAGGTCGACAGCACCTCATCAAACGTCTTTTGCTTCACTGCCTTTGCCATCGCCAACCCTGCTCGCGGACAGCCATTCAAAACATCGCATCGCCCGCAGTAAACTCAACTTAGACTGTCGCACATCGGCGCGGCCGGTTCAAACCGCCCGATGAGAGCATCGCAAAAGAAAAATGATCGCCGCCCCAGCCAAACCGCTCGGCCTCACCCTCCTGGACCGCATCGGCAACACGCCGCTCCTGCGGCTCGACGGGCTCACCGCCGGCGCGCCCGCGATGCAGGGCATCCAGCTCCTCGGCAAAGCCGAGTGGACCAACCCCGGCGGCAGCGTTAAAGACCGCGCCGCCTCCGCCATCGTCGCCGATGCCATTCGCCGCGGCCAGCTCACGCCCGGCTCAAAGACCAAATCCCTGCTCGATGCAACGTCCGGCAACACCGGCATCGCCTACGCCATGCTCGGCGCCGCGATGAACTTCCCCGTCACCCTCTGCGTTCCCTCCAACGTCTCGCCCGAGCGCAAGAACATCCTCGCCGCCTACGGCGCCCACGTCCACTGGACCGATCCCTCCGATGGCTCCGACGGCGCCATCCGCATGGCGCGCAAACTCATCGCCGATCGCCCCAACGACTTCTTCTACGCCGACCAGTACGGCAACGACAACAACTGGCGTGCCCACTACTACTCCACCGCCAATGAAATCTGGCAGCAGACCTCCGGGCAGATCACGCACTTCGTCGCCGGCCTCGGCACCTCCGGCACCTTCATGGGCACGACGCGCCGCCTGCGCGAACTGAACCGAAGCATCCAATGCATCTCCATGCAGCCTGACTCGCCCTTCAACGGCCTTGAAGGCCTCAAGCACATGGCCACCGCGATCGTCCCGCCCATCTACGATCCGCACCTCGCCGATCGCAACCTCGACATGCCCACCGAGCGTGCGTACGCCATGTGCCAGCGCCTCGCCCGCACCCAGGGCCTGCTCGTCGGCATCTCCGCCGGTGCCGCCGTCGCGGCTGCGCTCGACATCGCCCGTGAAGAAGCCCGCGCCAACCGCGAAGCCGTCATCGTTACCATCCTCCCCGACTCCGCCGACAAATACCTCTCGGACCGCTTCTGGTCCGAAGATCACGACGAACAGATCGCTGCAGAGAGCGTTGCCGAAACACGCTAAACCGGAGGAATTTGTGCAACTCAGATTTAGCGTCGGCGATAGACAGGTGACGTTCTCCCGAAGTTGGTTGACAGGACGGGCCACACTCTCTGCTCCGGGCGAAGACATCGCTTTGCAAAATCCGTGGAACCCAACGACCCACTTCAGCTTCAAGCTTCTCAAGGTGTGGCACGCCGATCTCTTCGGCCACAAAATAGTCATTGAGAAGTTAAGGCCGCAGTTCCTGGCGGGATTCCGATCGCAGACTTATCGGGTTCACGTCGATGGACAACTGGTCGCCGAAGAGACCGGATACTAATCTCTGAACCATCCCGACGAACGAGACACAAGACCCCATGTCCCTCATCCTCTCCCGCGCCCTCTACGACGACCTTCGCGCTCACGGCGAAGCCACCTACCCCAACGAGTGCTGCGGTATCCTCCTCGGCCACGCCGACTCCGACGCCCTCCGCGTCACGACCCTCGTTCGCGCCGGCAACACCCGCACCGACTCCGCGCACAACCGCTACAACATCGCGCCTGAAGAGCTCATCGCGGCGCAGCGCCAGGCCCGCACTTCCGGCCTCGACATCGTCGGTTTCTACCACTCTCACCCCGACCACCCTGCGCACTGGTCGCAAACCGACTTCGCCGAGGCCCACTGGTTCGGCTGCGCCTATGTCATCACCGCCGTCGCCAAAGGAAAGTCCGAAACCACCAATTCCTTCCTGCTCTCCGGCTCCAACGAAGACGACAAGCGCTTCGAACCCCAGCCCATCGTCGTCGAGTAGCACTCACGTCGCCCCCCTTGCCGCCGCGTTGCAAATCATCTGCAAAGCAGCGCAATCGTCTGTCGTCACGGCAAACACTCGCCTCCGAATTTTCGAAAACATCACATCATTTTCGATGCATCTGGAATCTGCGCTACAACCCTGCGTGCCGGCGGTCTGATCTCAAGGGGCTGAGAATGTAACACACGGAGTAGCCGCACAGATAAGTGCCACACGCTTGAGTTTGGGCGTCGTGTCGGTCACCGCTAAAACTTTTTAGGAGATGAACAGGATGCACAAGTTTGGTGTCTGGGCTCCCCGTGTCCAGAAGATGTCATTGAAGTGGCGCGATCAGGTCCTGCCCATGAACGGCCCCAACAAACGTGGCTGGTGGACTCTCGTCGTGCCCGAAGCAGAGTGCGGCGACAGGTACGCTTTCCTGCTCGATGACGATCCCACACCATACCCTGATCCCCGCGGCCTGCGTCAGCCCGATGGCGTGCACGCAGCCTCCGAGCTCTACGATCACTCTCGTTTCGAGTGGCACGATCAGCTCTGGCGAGGCTCTCCGAAGACCGGATCCATCCTCTACGAGCTCCACATTGGCACCTTCAGCAAGGAAGGCACCTTCGATAGCGCCATCCCGCACCTGAAACATCTCGCCGAGCTCGGCGTGACCCATGTCGAAGTTATGCCCGTCGCAGCATGGGCAGGTAACCAGGGTTGGGGATATGACGGCACCGCGCTCTTCGCGACGCATGAACCCTACGGTGGGCCGGAAGGCTTCAAACGCTTCGTTGACGCCTGCCACGCAACCGGTCTCAGCGTGATTCTGGACGTCGTCTATAACCACTTCGGTCCGGTCGGCAACTACGCCACCAGGTTCGGTCCGTATCTCGACCCAAATCGCAAAACTCCATGGGGCGACGCCGTCAACCTCGACGGCGAAGGCAGCGATGAAGTGCGCCGCTTCTTCGTGGACAACGCGCTCATGTGGCTCAAGGACTATCACTGCGACGGCCTGCGCTTCGACGCCATCCACGCCTTTATCGACCTTTCCGCAGTCCACTTTCTCGAGCAGCTATCGCTCGAAGTCGAACGTCTCGGCGCCACGCTCGCCAAAGAGTTCTACCTGATCGCCGAAAGCGACCTCAACGATCCGCGTGTTGTCCGATCGCGTGAAGCCAACGGCTACGGCATGGATTCTCAGTGGAGCGACGATTTTCACCACGCACTCTTTACCTTGATCTACGAACCGAAGAACGGAGAAAGCGGCTACTACCAAGACTTCGGCTCCTTCACCGATCTGCACCGCGCGCTCAAGCACGGCTATGTTTACGACGGCCAGTACTCCAGGTATCGCAAGCGCCGGCACGGCCGCCCAACCAACGGCGTCTCCGCGCATCACTTCATCCACTTCGACCAGAACCACGATCAGGTCGGCAACCGCGCATGGGGCGAGCGTCTCGAGCACCTCGTTGGCATTGACACCGCCAAGGTTGCCATCGGCCTTGTGCTCACGGCTCCCTACATTCCCATGCTCTTCATGGGCGAAGAGTGGGCCACCTCATCACCGTTTCTCTACTTCGCCGATCACCAGGACGAGGAGATGCGCAAGTCGGTCGCGGAAGGACGCAAGCGTGAGTTCGCCGCCTTCGGCTTCGACGGCGACGTGCCCAACCCTGAAGACGTACAGAGCTTCGAAATGTCGAAGTTGAACTGGGAGGAACAGGGCGAAGGCAAGCACGCCGATATGCTCGCCTGGGTAAAGTCACTGATCGCCTTGCGCCGCAGCAACATATGCCTCAACGACGGCGACACCCACCACCTGCTGGTCTCCACCAATGACGAACGGCGAACCCTTGTAATGCAGCGCCAGGAGGCTCGCGTGCTCATCAATCTAGGCGATCAGCCGTACTCCTTCGCGCTGCTCGAGGGCGAGGAGCTGCGGCTCATCTCGCGCGATGGCATCGGCGTCAAAGACAACTCCCTCAATCTTCCGCCCATGACGCTCGCCGTGCTCATGTCCCCGAGCGAAGAGGTCGAGGATCGTGAAGTAGCTCGCACAAACAACAACTCGAACAATTCCTAAGCTCCACCTGCGGTATCTTCCGCGTACACTGCTGCGGATGCCCACTCGCAATCTCGCTGTCCTTACGCTCCTCCTGGCCTGCACCGCGCTCTTCGCGCAGCAGCCCGCCATCGCGCATGACCCCGCGCCCAACCCCTCCGCGCCCACGCGCAACCTCGAGACCGTCCTCGACTCCCACGGCAGCCGCATCGAGGGCATGTTCCTTCTCGCTTCCGGAACCGACCCGCACCCCACCGTCATCCTGCTCCACGGCTTCCCCGGCTACGAGCAGAATATGGATCTCGCGCAGGCCCTCCGCCGCGACGGCTGGAACGTCCTCGCCATGCACTACCGCGGTTCATGGGGATCGCAAGGCACGTTCAGCTTCGCGCACTGCATGGAAGACGTCGGCGCCATGCTCGCCTACGTCACGCAGCCCGCCAACGTGCAGAAGTTCCATATCGACACACACCATCTCGTCGTCATCGGCCACAGCATGGGCGGCTTCCTCACCGTCGCCGCGCTCGCGCAGCACCCCGAGCTCAAAGCCGGCGTCGTCATCACCGAAGGCAGTCCCGTCCACGACATGCGCGACTACTTCACTGATTCCGACCCCGCCGACTACGCCCCACTCGTCGGCACCTCGCCCGCCGCGCTGCAGAGCGAAGCCGGAGCCCACGCCGCCACATGGACATTCTCCGCCTTCGCCGCAAAGATCACGCCACGTCCCGTGCTCGACATCTCCGCGAACGACGGCCTCCGCTCCTCCAATGACGCTCTCGTCTCCGCGCTCAAGCAGGCCGGCGCGCCCGTCACCTCCATCCACTTCGACACCGACCACGGCTTCAGCGACCACCGCATCGCTCTCGAATCCGCCATCCTCAAATGGCTCGACGACACCGCCCGCTGAGCCTTGTGCTCTTCAGGCAAACACTCATCGCCGCCCACAAACTCTTCGCTTGCGGATTCGCCCGCGCACCGCTAGATTGCGTTAGGAAAACGCTCCGATGCTGTCTCCGACATCGAAATCGCTCGTCCGGGTACCCCGCGCCGCACTATGTCTCGCGGCCTCATTCATCCTTACGGGGGCCTGTAGCTATGCGCAGACGCTCACGGTCACCCCGGCAACTGCGCTCGTCGACCAGCCGGTCGCCATCACTGCCTCCGGTCTTGAGCCGGGCGAGGTCGTTACTGTTCGCGCCGACCTGGACGATGCAGCAGATCACGGATGGAGCGCAGAAGCCAAGTTCGCCGCTGACTCCGGCGGCAAACTCGATCTGACCCAGGATGCTCCGCTCAAGGGCAGCTATCACGGCGTCTCTGCAATGGGCCTCGTGTGGTCCATGCAGCCTACAGGCGAAGCCCGCATCTACCAGCCACCTCGCGACCTCGGTCCGCAGACCATCCGCTTCACCCTCCACAGCAAGGCCGGCTCGGCAAAGGCGCAGCTTGAGCAGATCATCCTGCTTCCAGGCACTCGCATTCTCGAGCTCAAGGGCGCCCTGCATGGCGCGGTCTTCTTGCCGCCCGATACTGCCCCGATGCCGGGACAGCTCGCTGCGACCTCACCGCAACGGCGTCCCGCCCTGCTCGTGGTCGGCGGTTCTGAAGGCGGAACTCCCCTGCGGCGTGCCGCATGGCTGGCGAACCACGGCTATGTCACCCTCGCACTGGCGTACTTCGCTGTGCCCGGACTGCCGCAGGAGTTGCGCAATATCCCACTGGAATACTTCGGCGAAGCAATCAGTTGGCTCTCCCAGCGCCCCGACGTCGATCCCGCGCGCCTCGGCGTCGTCGGCACCTCACGCGGCGGAGAACTTGCGCTGCAGCTCGGTTCCATGTATCCCGCGCTGCATGCAGTGGTAGCCTTCGTCCCCGCGAACGTCCGCGTCCAGGCCTGCTGCGATGGATACGGCGGCGGAGCGTGGACATGGCGCGGTCACGAACTGGCCTATGCGATGGGCAGCTTCAACGGCATGGCGAAGAACGAGGCCGCGCAGATCCGTGTCGAGCTGACCCACGGACCCATTCTGGTCGTCTCCGGCCAGAGCGACGGCGTCTGGCCCTCCTCGCAGATGACGGCCATGGTCGTCTCGCGCCTGAAGTCCGCGCACTTCAAGTACGAAGTCGAGCGATTGGACTATCCCAATGCCGGCCACCGCGCCGGCGATCCGGAGATCATTCCCGCATGGCTCGGCGAACTGCGCCATCCGATCTCTGGCCGGCCGATGGATCTCGGAGGCACACCTTCCGGCAACGCCGCCTCCGGACTCGACGCGGGCCCGCGCATTCTGGCATTTCTTGCGCAGGCGCTCGGATCCCCGTCCGCTGCGGCTGCAGCCGCGCCCGCGCCCTGAAACCTGCACCTGGCCTAGGATCTTCCGCATCCAATCGGGCGGTACGGCATAATAGGACTATGGAAATTCACATCCCAACTCCGCTGCGGGCCTACACGGAACGGCAACAGACCGTTTCCGTGGGGGGCGTCACAGTCGCCGAGGGTCTGGAGAAGCTGGTCGAGCGGTTCCCCGCCATGCGCCAGCATCTCTTCACCACCGACGGCAAGCTGCGCTCCTTTGTGAATGTCTACGTCAACGACGAGGACGTTCGCTATCTTCCTGAAAAGGAACACACCGGCGTCGACGACGCTGCTGAACTCACCATCATCCCCTCCATCGCCGGCGGTTGTTGTCCCCTCGCTGCCTGTTGTTGTCGCTAGAACGCGAGAACAACCCGGAGCTCCCACGCTCCTCCCAAAATTTCATCCGACAAGTCCTATTGGGCCGCACCAAAGGTTCACCGTATTCGCTTTCCGCGCAGCCGGCACGAATCGTCGTGTTCGCCCACCGCATCTTCCTAACGAGGCCAGAATGCTTGACGCCGCTGCTACAATTAACTTAGAGCCCGATGCCGCCCAGGCGTGCCGTCGGGCCTTCGTGTTTGCTATAGAAGCTCTTTGTCATCAAGACTTTGCGGCCCAACATTCGGCGACGTCGCTTGTTTTCAAGACTTTGCCAAACTTCAGAAATTGAAGTCCAACCCTAAGTCTAATTTTTTGAAGACTTTGCAAAAAACACCGGGGGGAGGGGGTCCCTCCAACAAGGAACCGAAATGCCCACACTCGAAGCCGTCGAACCCCAGCTGCCCAAGCTCTCCAACGAGGAAATTTCGCGTTACTCGCGCCACCTGATCCTGCCCGAGGTCGGCATGGGAGGCCAGCAGAAGTTGAAGGCCGCGCGCGTCCTCTGCGTCGGCACCGGCGGTCTCGGAGCTCCGCTCGCGCTCTACCTTGCCGCTGCCGGCGTGGGCACCCTCGGCCTCATCGACTTCGACGTCGTCGACGAATCCAACCTGCAGCGTCAGATCGTCCACCGCCAGTCCACCGTCGGCGCCCTCAAGGTCGACTCCGCCGAGCAAACCCTCAAGGACCTCAATCGCAACGTCAACATCGTCAAGCACAACACGATGCTGACCTCGGCCAATGCCCTCGAGATCTTCAAGGACTACGACGTCATCGCCGACGGAACCGACAACTTCCAGACGCGCTACCTCGTCAACGACGCCTGCGTCCTCACCGGCAAGCCCAACGCCTACGGCTCCATCTTCCGCTTCGAGGGCCAGGCCAGCGTCTTCGCCACCGAGGAAGGCCCCTGCTACCGCTGCCTCTACCCTGAACCCCCGCCCCCCGGCCTCGTCCCATCCTGCGCCGAAGGCGGCGTTCTCGGAATCTTGCCCGGCCTTGTCGGCGTCATCCAGGCCACGGAGGTCATCAAGCTCATCCTCGGCATTGGCGAGCCGCTCATCGGCCGCCTGCTGCTCGTCGACGCGCTGGGCATGAACTTCCGCACCTTGAAGCTGCGCAAGAATCCCGAGTGCCCGATGTGCGGCACGCATGAGATTAAGGAACTGATCGACTACGACCAGTTCTGCGGCCTGCCGAAGCGCGACGAAGCGCCTGCGCCGCTCGAGGTCTCCTCGCATGCCAACATCGCGGAAGCACCGGTCGTCGACGGCATCCCGCAAATCTCCGTCGAACAGCTCAAGGCTGAACTCGACGCGGGCAGGAAGCCGTTCATCCTCGACGTCCGCGAACCGCACGAGTACCAGATCGTCAATCTCGGCGCTCCGCTGATTCCGCTTGGCCAGCTACCGGCACGTATCAATGAAATCCCCGTCGGCAAGGACGAGGAGATCGTGATCCACTGCCGCAGCGGTGCGCGCAGCCAGAAAGCCTCGCTGGAGCTCAAATCCGCGGGCTTCACGAATGTGAAGAACCTCGCCGGAGGCATCCTGGCTTGGGCCGACAAGATCGACAAGACGATGCCGAAGTACTGAAGCCAGAGAACAGTCGATTCGTTAGTCGGTCTCCCGATCTTCCTCAACGAAGATCTCAAGCACCAGCGGCGCTTCGATCATGAAATCCATCGAAGACATCACAGCCACCGCGCGATCGAGTGTGGAGCGCAGGCACGGCTCCGTGGTGACCACGAACGGCAAACGATCGCTTGCATGACCGCGGTGTTGCAGCACGGAGTCGATATTGATCTGCTCATTGGCCAGCGCACCCGCAATCGCTGCGATGATTCCCGGCCTGTCCGCGACCACCAGCCGCAGATAATGCGGTGCGCGGACGTCGCCGGTCACCGCAAGCTTCTGGATCGACGGTTGCACCGTGGCGCTGCCATGCGCGATTGTCAGCACATCGCTTACAACTGCAACGGCGGTAGGATGTCCGCCGGCTCCATGTCCGCTGAAGACGACGTCTCCCCCGAACTTTCCGCTGGTAACGATCATGTTCTGCGTTCCGCGTGACCACGCAATGGGCGAGGTCTTCGGCACCAGCATGGGACCGACGCGCGCGCGTACCACATCGCCATCGAGCTGTGCGCGCGACACCTGACGAATGGTGCAGCCGAGTTCCTTCGCGTAGGGGAAATCTACGGCCCCGACGTGACGAATCGTCTGCGCCGGCACATCCTCGGGACGAACCTCGGCATGCAACGCGAGCCGCGCGAGGATACACAGCTTCGCGCGCGCATCGAAACCATCGACATCGGCTGAAGGATCCGCTTCGGCGTAGCCTGCACGCTGCGCGTTCGCAAGCACCTCGCCGTAATTCGCTCCCGTCTCCATGGAGCTGAGAATGAAGTTGCACGTCCCGTTCACGATGCCGCTGATGCGGCGAATGCTGTCGCCGCTGAGCCCCTGTGCCATCCCCGGAATGACCGGAACACCGCCCGCCACCGATGCACCGAACAGAAGCTGCACGTTGTGCTTCGCCGCCAACTCGAGCAGCTCGGTTCCGCGAAATGCGAGCAGTTGTTTGTTTGCCGTGATGACGTGCTTGCCCGCCGTGATCGCTGTTCGGAGCCAGCCCTCGATGGGATCGAGGCCGCCGATCAGCTCGACGACCGCTTCCACGTCCGGTGCGGTCAGAACATCTTCTGCGCGGTCCGTCCAGACCGCCTGAGCAGGAACGAACCTTGCTCGATCATGCGCGCGCTTGCGTTGCACGCCGCGATTGAAGACGCGGGTAATCTGAATCTCCTTGTGTTCACCCGCAGCGAGGACCTCCGCGAACGAACTGCCCACCGTGCCAAAGCCAAGCAAACCTACCCGCAATGCTCTACTCCTCGCTTCAAAATTTCAGTACTCAATTTTGTTGGGACTGGCTTCCCAGGCGGCGAAGCTTTCCCACGCCTTCTCCGGCAACATGTTGCGAATCGGGATCGCGCGCTGCTCGAGAGGCTTGCGCATCTCGTCGTAGAGAAACGAGTCATCGAAGCCAATGCGCGCGGCATCGGCTGCGGTGTTGCCGTAATAAATGGCGCGGCAGTGCGACCAATAGAGTGCGGCGAGGCACATGGGACACGGCTCGCAACTTGTGTAGACATCGCAGCCGTCGAGACGGAACGAACCGAGAGCCTTGCACGCCTCACGAACCGCAACGACCTCCGCGTGCGCAGTGGGATCGTTTGTTGCGGTAACACGGTTCACGCCCGTGGAGATTACCTGACCATCCTTGACGATCACCGCCCCGAACGGACCGCCGCGTCCGCTCGTGACGTTCTCTGTCGCCAAAGCGATAGCCTTCTCCATAAATTGCGGCTGCCCTTCAATCACTTCATCTCCAATGGTGTGCGTGCGAGGGTCGCGAAAACGGGCATAATCAGCATCATGGTACACGGTCTGCGGTCCCGTCGCGTGGTGACGCCGGAAGGCGAACGTGACGCTGTTGTTCTTATCGAGGACGAACGCATCGTTGCGGTGAAGGACGCAGACGAGATTGCGGGCGAAACATCAGTTGAGGACCTCGGCGAATGGGCGCTGCTTCCCGGACTGGTCGACGCGCACACGCACATCAACGAGCCCGGACGCACGGAGTGGGAGGGATTTGCGACCGGCACGCGCGCCGCGGCCGCAGGAGGCTTCACGACGATCGTCGACATGCCGCTGAATTGCCTCCCCGAGACGACGAACGTCGAGGCACTGGAGCTGAAACGCGACGCGGCGCGCGGCAAAGCGATGGTGGATTATGCGTTGTGGGGTGGTGCGGTCGACGGCAACCAGCACGAACTGGAACCGCTGGCGCTCGCGGGAGTCGCCGGTTTCAAGTGCTTCCTCATCTATCCGGGCTGCGATGGATTCGCGGAGATCGATCGCGCGAATCTCAAGTTGGCAGTTCCTCACATCGCGCGAACAGGATTGCCGCTGCTGGTGCATGCAGAGCTTGCCGGACCAATTGATGCAGCCGTTGCGGGGCTGAATGCGAGCGGCGCTGATTGGCGCAAGTACGCGACCTATCTTGCCTCGCGGCCCGATGAAGCCGAGCTCGATGCAATTGGAATGCTGCTCGACCTGTGCCGGGCGCACCGATTTCGTCTCCACATCGTGCATCTTTCGACCGCAAAGGCCCTCCCGATGATTCGGGCGGCGCGGCTAGAGGGTTTGCCGTTAACGGTCGAAACGTGCCCGCATTATCTGCACTGCGCCGCAGAAGAGATAAAGGACAGAGCAACGCTGTCCAAGTGCGCGCCGCCGATCCGCTCCGCTGAGAATCGCGATCAGTTATGGGCAGCGCTGCTGGATGGAACGCTGGACCTGATTGCAACGGATCACTCGCCGTGCCCGCCTTCGATGAAACGGTTGACCGCGCACTCGCCGGGAGAGGAGGCGGGGCGTTTCGATGAAGCGTGGGGCGGCATTCCTTCGCTATCGACCGCGCTGCCGGTGCTGTGGACAGACTGCGTGAGGCGAAAGATTCCACTGATGCAATTAGTCACGTGGATGAGCGCGCGGCCGGCAAAGCTCGCGGGGTTGAGTGTGGAGGTCGGCAGCATTGAGCCCGGGAAGCATGCGAATCTCGTCGTCTTCGACGCGGAGGCTATGTTCACTGTGACCGCTGACGATTTGCATTATCGGCATCCAATCTCGCCTTACATGGGCGAGACGCTGCGCGGTGTTGTGCGCTCGACTTGGCTGCGCGGCCAACGCGTGTGCGAGCGCAGAAAGGAAGGGGTGGTCTTCCCAAACAGACCACGGGGACGTGAGTACGCGCTATCCTGTTCCCTCACCCGATGACTCCTGAAGAGATTCTCGATGAATGGAACAGGCTGGATGACACAGCTGCGGCGCAGGTGATTCTGCCATGCAATGGGTCAAGCGCGTGGGCGCAGGGGGTCGCGCGACGACGGCCGTTGGCCGATGCGCAGCAGATGTTCGCGGCGTCTGATTGCGTGTGGCGCAGACTTTCTGAACAGGATTGGCAGGACGCGTTCGATTCTCATCCACGCCTGGGTGAGCAAAATGCGAAGGCAGCAACGCGCCAAAGCCTGAATTGGAGCAGCCAGGAGCAGAGCGCTGCTCAACCCGATGATGCAATTCGGGAGGCGCTGGCCAAGGCGAATCGCGAATATGAAGCGAAATTCGGGCGCATCTTTCTTCTCTGCGCAACCGGGCGCAGCGCCGCGGAGATTCTGGAGGTTCTGCGCACGCGGATGACGAATGATGCGGCTGCGGAACTGCATGAGGCCGCCGAGCAGCAGCGCCTCATCACACGGCTGCGCCTACGCAAGTGGTTGCAGATGCCGCCGTTGACATGTGCGGAGCTTGTGGCGAGCTTAGAAACGGAAGCAGCTTAGGAGACGGATGATGGGACTTTCGACGCACATCCTGGATACATCGCTCGGTCGGCCGGCGGCGAACGTTTCGCTGCTGCTCTCGAAACAGGCTGGCGACGGCTGGCAGGAGATCGGGCGTGGCGTAACGGACGGCGATGGACGGTGCCGCACGCTGCTGGGCGATGCATCGCTCGAAGAGCGGAGTTACAAGCTGCGTTTTGAGGTTGCGCCCTACTTCGCAATGCAGAACATCCCAGCCTTGTATCCGTATGTCGAGATCGTCTTCGCCGTTGCAGAGCCATCGCAGCACTATCACATTCCGTTGCTGCTCACGGCCAATGGTTACACCACGTATCGAGGAAGCTGATGTTTGAAAACAAATGCGCTTTGGCGAGTAATCGGTATGGAAAATCGCGTGTACGCGTAATGCGCGTGACACGGCAGCTCTCTCACCATGACCTCGACGAATGGACGGTTGAGGTGATGCTCAGAGGCGATTTCGAGACCGCACACACGATCGGAGACAACTCGAAGATTTTGCCGACGGACACGATGAAGAACACGGTGTACTTCCTCGCTGGCCGCAGCAAGGCGGAGAGCACGGAGGATTTCGCGAAGCACCTTATCGACTTTTTGCTCGCGCGCAATCCGCAGGTTTCGGGTGTCGAGGTGACGATCGAATCGCATCTGTGGAAGCGGATGGCAGTAGACGGTCAGCCGTACCCGACGGCGTTTATGCATGGCTCTGACGAGCGGCAGACGACGCACGTCTCGCGCCGACAAGGAGGTACGTTCGCGATCACCAGCGGACTCGACCGGCTAAACATTTTGAAGACGGCGCAGTCAGGATTCGTCGGCTACATCAAGGATGAGCTGACAACTTTGCCGGAGACGACGGATCGTTTGTTCGGCACGACTCTCAAGGCTGAATGGCCCTACACGGTGCGTGCCATTGCGGAGGGAATTGACTTCAACAAGGTGCGGCGGCATCTGCGCGAGACCATGCTTTCGACGTTTGCGAAACACGACTCACTGTCCGTGCAGCACACACTGTTTGCAATGGGCGAAGCCGCACTGGCGCATACGGACATCATCGATGAAGTTCATCTGCTGATGCCGAACAAACATAATCTGCTGGTCGACCTCGGCCGCTTCGGCGAGGCGAATCACAATCATATTTTCGTTCCGACAGATGAGCCGCACGGCACCATTGAAGCAACCGTGCGGCGCGCGTGAGCTATGGATCAAGCTGCCAGACGAATCATCGATCGATGCCGTGAGCTCGCAGCCATCTCGGATGTTGAGGGCGAGACGACACGGCTATTTCTCTCGCCAGCCACGCGCCAGGCGCATGCACTCGTGCTCGGCTGGATGAATGAGGCAGGACTCGCGACACGTGTCGACGACATCGGGAACGTGCGCGGCTTCCGCGCCGCCAGCGAACCAGATGCATCCACGCTGCTGCTCTTCTCCCACATCGATACGGTGCGGAACGCAGGTGCGTTCGACGGCCCGCTCGGGGTCGTTCTAGGCATCGAGGTCGTCGCAGCACTCGGCGAACGGCGACTGCCATTCAATATTGAGATCATTGCCTTTTCTGAGGAAGAAGGTGTTCGCTTCGGATTTCCTTTTCTATCTTCGCTTGCGGCGACGGGTCAACTGGCTCATACACAGCTGGATCTCGTCGACGCAGAAGGCATTGCGGTCGCTGATGCTCTGCGGAACTTCGGGTTAACGCCGGAAGCAATTGCGCAGACTGCCGCTCTTCCGCCAGACAGTTTTGCTGCGCTGGAAGTCCACATTGAACAGGGACCGGTCCTCGAAGCGGCGAATGAATCGCTCGCGGTTGTGGAGGGTATTGTGGGGCAGTCTCGTCTCCGCTTCACGTTTGAAGGCCACGCGAATCACGCCGGCACAACGCCGATGGCGCTGCGCAAAGATGCGCTGGCCGCAGCGGCGCAGTGGATCACCGAGGTGGAGCGTTACGCGGCGGACAACGCTCCGCTGGTGGCGACCGTCGGCCACGTTGAGATATTGCCGGGGGCCGTGAACGTGATTCCCGGCCGTGTTGTGGCATCGTTGGATATACGCCATCCCGACGACAACGCGCGTCGCAGCGCCGTTACGCATTTACAGGATTTTGCAAAGCAAGTCGCAACGCAGCGCGGCGTCAGCCTGCTCTCAGAACTGACCTCCGAACAAAATACAATCCAAATGGACGGTCCGCTGACGAACAAGTTGCTGCATGCGGCGCAGGGTGGCGCGGAACCCGTGGGCGCCATGTATTCGGGCGCCGGCCACGATGCGATGATCGTCGCGCCGCATGTGCCGACAACGATGCTGTTTCTGCGCTCGCCGGGCGGAGTGAGCCATCATCCCACCGAGACCGTCCGCGAGCAGGATGTGAGTGCGGCGCTTCGTGCAGTCCTGACGTTCATCGCAGAGCTCGAACGCGAGGTAACTGCAAGGTAGTTCGCGAACTGCGAACCATCCCGTACAATCTTGCCCTATGCACCAGGTTGGACAGACACGGAGCGCGAATCGACGCGACCATCTTCTGCTTACTCCGGATACCTTTATCCGCACGCCACTGCCGGGTCTCACGAACGGATCGGCGATCGTACATATTGCGCCGCAAGGAGGCGCTGCGTTCACCATGATGACCGTCGAACTGGAGCCTGGCGGCGCGCTGAGCGAAGGCCCAACGCAGCGATTTCTTTACGTGCTGGAAGGTGAGGCAACGCTCACCGAATCCTCCGAAGCAGCGCCGCATGCAATGACGACCGGCAATTATGCATATCTTCCAACGGATTATCCGCACAAAATTACGGCAAAGACAAAGGCGCGCATCGCCGTTGTCGACAAGCCGTTTCTGCCCCTGTCTCCCGCGAATGCACAGCAACTCGACAAGCCGCGGCCGTGGTTCTTAGTCGGGCGTGAAGAGAACGTCGCGTCCGTTCCTTTGAATGGCGATGAGGGTTTGCAGGTGCGGTCGCTGCTGCCAGATTCCGCCGCGTTTGATTTTGCATGCAACACGATGACCTACGCGCCGGGCGCCGGGCTTTCCCAGGTGGAGATTCATTACATGGAGCACGGACTGCTGATGCTCGACGGGGGCGGTATCTACCGGCTCGGCGACCAGTGGTATCCCACGCAGGCGGGCGATTTTATCTGGATGGCGCCGTACTGTCCGCAGTGGTTCGGCGCAATCGGCAAGCAGCCCGCAAAGTATCTAATCTACAAGGATTTCAATCGTCACACGTTGTCATAGTTCTCGAGAGACCAATGAGTTTTCGAAAATTTCCAATTACGATCCTTCTGCTTGCAGCTGTGGCGGCCTGTGCGCAGCAGCCGAAGACGTTCAACTTTGTCGCTCCCAACGCAAACGGCCGCGTGATTCTGCCGCCCGGAAACGATTGGAAGCCGCAAAGCATCATCCTGCTTGATGACGGAACGCGGCCTGTGATCGCCTTCATGAATGAGGCGTCGCACATTGAGATGTCAGTCATTCTCTTTCGGAATGACACCAGTGCCCCAACCTCCGAGTCCTGCCGGGAAGCCGTCATTGACCCGATTCTGAACAACCTCGCGAACTCTGCCGTGGTGAAGAACATTGCAAAGGCGACGCGACCGCAAGCCAAAGGGCCGGCTCTCGCGGTGCAGTCGTACTTCATCGAGCGAGTTGGCGATACACCGATTCGTCAGCAGAATCTCTTTGGCTTTTATGGAGATCGTTCCATCTGTGCTGAAGTTCACGTCTCAAAAGCGCTCTACGTAAGCGCTGACGCGCCCCAGCTCGAGAGTGCACTGAAGCTTTTTCGATTTGAACCGGGATATGTGCCGGTAAGCAACGACTACAGCACGATCGGAACAATCTTTTTCGCTGCCGCGAAGAACTTTGCGAGCGCCGCCGTGTATTACCAGCGCGCGCTTGATACGCTCGGCTCCTCTGCCGCGAATACGAATACGCGCCGGTTTCTCGTCGATCAACTGTCGATGTCCTATGGCATAGCAGGTGACCTGGCTGATTCGCGAAAGGTCAATGAAGACGCCATCGCGAAGGACCCAGACTATCCGCTTTACTACTACGATCTTGCCTGCGCCGACGCGGAAGAGGGCAAAGCGAATGCGGCGCGAGTTCATTTGCAACAGGCGTACGATCGTCGCGCCAATGTGCTTCCGGGCGAAACATTCCCTGATCCCGGCGCGGATGACTCGTTGCTCAAGCTGAAGGACAATACACAATTCTGGGATCTCGTCACCCAGATCAGCGCCAGCGAAAAGAAGGACTCTACCAAATGAATCCGACGATCAATCCGGACCGCCTTCTTGAAGAATTGCATCAGCTCGCGCACATCACAGACTGCCCGCCGAGCGAGGACGAGTCCCTGCCACAACCCACGCAGGCCGTCACGCGGATCGTTTTTACACCGCGTGATCTTGAAGCGCGCACGTGGCTGAAGTCGCTCGCGAGTCACGCTGGCTTCGCTGTGCGCGAGGACGCAGTCGGCAATACATTCATCCGCTGGGAAGGAAGCGAGCCTTCGCTCGGTGTTGTGGGGACCGGATCGCATACGGACGCGATTCCGCACGCAGGCATGTATGACGGAACGGTGGGCGTGCTCGGAGGGTTGGAGGCGTTGCGCTCGCTGAAGGAATCTGGCTTTCGGCCGAAGCGTTCACTGGAACTGCTAATGTTCACGAGCGAAGAGCCGACCCGCTTCGGCATCGGCTGCATCGGATCGCGTTTGCTCGGGGGAGTGATTGACCCGGAGGCTGCCGAGAAACTTCAGGATCGCCTGCATGAAACCGATCCAAATGCGCCTGAAGGAAAGACTCTGCGAGAGGTACGGGAGAACGCGGGATTTCGCGGCCCGTTATCTGCGGTGAAGCTGCCGGCGAAGTATTACGATGCGTGGCTCGAGCTGCACATCGAGCAGGGGCCCTTGCTGGAGCGCGACGGGATCGAGATCGGCATCGTCACGGACATCGCCGCGCCGGCGAGTTATCGCTACATAGTGGAAGGATTTGGCGGGCATGCGGGAGCGCTGCTGATGCCGGACCGACGCGATGCGCTGTGCGCCGCGTCCGAACTCATCCTGTCGGTCGAGAAGCATGCGCTGGCGGCGAATGCTCGCGCGAAGGTGCAGGGGCAAAGTGGTGTCGACACGGTAGCAACCGTCGGCATGGTCATGGTGTATCCGGGCGCGGTAAACTCCGTGCCCTCGCGAGTGCAGTTGACACTCGATATTCGCGATACAGACGTCGATCGCCGCAACTCCGTGATGGACGCAATGCATGCGGATCTACGCGAGATTGAACGGCGGCGCGGCGTGCGCATTACTGAAGAGCTGGTTAACGCCGATGCTCCAGCACACTCCGATCCTCGCATCGTCGATACGATCGAAGCGGTCTGCAGGGAAAATGGGGCATCGTTCCGCAAGATGGTCGCGCGCGCTTATCACGACACCAACTTCATCGCGCCGATTGCGCCGGTCGCTATGATCTTTATTCCTTGCCGTAACGGTGTTTCACACCGTCCCGATGAGTACGCCAGCCCGGAGGCCATTGCGTTGGGGACGCGCATCCTGGCGGGAACACTTGCGAAACTATCGCTGGCTTAATTCTTCAGCGCGGTTAAACTGTGATTGCGCATGAGTTTGCGTTCCGGCCAAGTACGACGGCATGCCAATTCAGTCCCTCAATCCCGCGAACGGCGAGCTGATTCGCAGCTTCGACCCTCTTTCGCCGCAAGCGATTGAGGCCAAGCTGGCGCTGGCACACGAGGCCAGCCGGAAGTATTCTGCCGAACCGCTCGGACAGCGTACCTTCTGGATGCGGCGGCTGGCGCTGCTACTCGACACCGAGCAGGAAGACCTGGCCGCGATGATGGTCCAGGAGATGGGCAAAACCATCACGGCGGCGCGTTCTGAGGTGGCTAAGTGCGCAACGGCATGCCGCTACTATGCGGACAACAGCGAGGCGATGCTGACACCTGAGTTTGTTGCCACGGAACACGCGCGCAGCTATGTGCGCTGGGATCCGTTGGGCGTCATCCTCGCGGTGATGCCCTGGAATTTTCCGATGTGGCAGGTGTTTCGCTTCCTGGCGCCGGGGTTAATGGCAGGCAATGTCGGTCTATTGAAGCATGCGTCCAACGTGCCGCAATGCGCGCTTGCGATTGAGGCGCTGGTTCGGCGGGCAGGGTTTCCCCGCGGAGTTTTTCAAACGCTTCTGATCGAGTCCCACCAAGTTGAAACGGTGCTCGCGGATGAGCGCATCGCTGCGGTGACGCTCACGGGATCGGAGGCAGCAGGGCGCGCGGTTGGGTCACAGGCGGGTCATCTCATCAAGAAGAGCGTGCTGGAGCTCGGCGGCAGCGATCCATTCATCGTGATGCCCTCGGCAGACCTGACGGAAGCCGTAAAGAATGGCGTGCAGGCGCGCTGCATCAACAACGGGCAGAGCTGTATCGCCGCGAAGCGCTTTATCGTGCATGAGTCGGTGTATCGCTCCTTTGAGGAGCGCTTTGTTGAGGCGATGGCGTCACAGCGCGTCGGCGACCCCATGCTCGAGGACACACAGATTGGCCCGCTGGCCACGTCGCAGATCGCCGACGATCTGCAGAAGCAGGTAGACGCAGCGATCAATGCGGGCGGACGGCTGCTGGTGGGCGGACGGCGACTGATGCGCACTGGGAACTTCTTTGCGCCGACCGTCATCGCCGGGCTTCGCCGCGACGCTGCCGTCGCACGCGAAGAGACATTCGGTCCTCTGGCCTTCATATTCAAGGTCGGCTCGCTGGACGAGGCCATCGGACTTGCGAACGATACACCCTTTGGGCTGGGCGCAAGCTGTTGGACGAACGAGACCGCCGAGCAGCAGCGGCTCGCGATCGAACTGCAGTGCGGCTCGGTCTTTTTCAACGCGCCAGTCGCCAGCGATCCACGTCTTCCCTTCGGCGGCATCAAGCGCAGCGGATATGGGCGGGAGCTTTCGGCGGCGGGCATGCGCGAGTTTCTCAACGCGAAGACGGTGGTCATCGCCGGCCCGGTTGAGGCCGTGCGATCCGCCCAAACGGCAGCGGAACATAAGATTGTGCTGCCCATGCGCGAGCAGCCGCTGGTAACCGCAAAGGCGGAGGCCGCGAAGCAAAAGAAGTCGAAGCGCGGAATAGCGACGCTGGGACTGAATTCGCCGCCGGAGTAGCAGGCCGGTGCATGTACGATGGGCTCGTGCGCTCAATTTATCTGTTTGCCCTCGCCCCTGTGCTTGCCTTGGCGCTGATTTCGAACGCCCAGGGCACTGCGTCTGCCGCATCCCCGACCTACAAGCCGCTCGAGACTTTTGCTCCGCTTACCTTGCCGGACCCGGTGAATGTGTATCGCTCCTCGAATGGAGCGCCTGGGCCGCAGTATTGGCAGAACCGCGCCGACTATGAGCTGCATGCCAGCATCGACACGCAGAACAAGGCGCTTACGTGCACGGAAGCGATCACGTACACGAACAATTCGCCCGACACGCTGACGTCGCTCTGGCTGCACCTGGAGCAGAATACTTATCGAAAGGATTCGCGGTCCTCAGCTTTTTCTTCGGGCTTCCGGCGGAGACGCGGTCCTGCCGTCGCCGGGCCGACCAATACGGATGGATACATCCTGGAGTCGGTTGAGATTCAACCGCTCGGCCGAGCGCATCAGGCGGCAATCAAAGCGAAGACCGTCATCAGCGATACGCGCTTGCAGATCCAATTGCCGGAGAACCTTGCGCTTCGCCATGGCGAGCAGATTCGCATCCGCATCCAGTATCACTACACCATTCCGGGGCTCTTCGGCGGCCGCACCTCGTGGGGCAAGGCGAAGCAGGGCGACATCTACGACATCGCGCAGTGGTATCCGCGCATGTGCGTCTATGACGATCTGCGCGGATGGGACACATTGCCGTACCTGGCGAACGAGTTCTATCTCGAATACGGCCATTTCGACTACTACATAACGGTTCCGGCCAACATGATCGTTGCGGGTTCCGGCGAACTGGTGAATGCGAACGCGGTGCTGACGCCAGCGGAGCTCTCGCGGCTGGCGCAGGCGCGCAACAGCGACAAGACTGTGATGATTCGTACAGCGGAGGATGTGGACCGCGCTGTCGCTTTGACAACCACGCAGACGAAGACGTGGCACTATGCGATGGATTCCACGCGCGATGTCGTCTTCTCGGCATCGGATGCGTTTCTGTGGGATGCGGCCCGTATAAATGTGCCGGCGGGCGCCGGCCATGCGGCGCATACATCGCTTGCACAGAGCGTCTATCCGATTGAATCGGCCGGCAACGACGCCTGGGGCCGATCGACCGAGTATCTCAAGGACGCAGTCGAGCATTTTTCGGCGCGCTGGTATCCCTATCCTTATCCGAACGCGATCAACGTCGCGGGCTTCTCCTCAGGCATGGAGTATCCAGGCGTGCTGTTCGATGGCATCAACGACAAGGGCGCAGCCTTGTTCTGGGTGACGGCACACGAGATCGGACACACGTGGTTCCCGATGATCGTTGGCTTCAACGAACGCCGCCATGCCTGGATGGATGAAGGCTTCAACACCTTCATCGACATTTTCGAGAGCGATGAGTTCGAGCATGGGGTCTACGGGCCCAAGCGTGATGCCGAGTTCGCCCCCGATCCCAAAATCCCGCCGGCTGACCAGATTGTGAAGGTGCTCGACGACCCCGACGCGCCGCCGATTATGACTCGCGCCGACGCGATTCGCGAAACGTATCGTCATCCTGTGACGTACTTCAAGTCTGCGTTCGGCCTTGTGCTGCTGCGTGACGACATCCTGGGCCCGGAGCGCTTTGACTTCGCCTTTCGCAAGTTCATCCGCGACTGGGCCTACAAGCATCCCAGCCCATCCGACTTCTTCCGCGCCATGGAGTCGTCAGGCGGCGAAGACCTCAGTTATTTCTGGCGGGGATGGTACTTCAACAACTGGAAGCTCGACCTTGCCGTCACCAACGCAAGCTATGTCGACAGCAGCGATCCCAGCAAGGGACTGCACGTGACGGTGGAGAACCGTGATCGCCTCGTGCTTCCTGCGACGTTGCGTGTGGAGTTGGCGAATGGCAGTCACGTAGACATCGCCGTGCCGGCAGAGACGTGGATGCAGAACACGACGCATACGTTCCTTGTGCCGATCACCGGCGCCGCGACATCCGCCACGATCGATCCGGATCACGCACTACCCGACGTCGATCGCAGCAACAACACGGTTACGCTCGCACCCTGAGCGACTGCAGGCAAAAGATAACGGCCGCGGAGGATTCCGCGGCCGCTTCTTGTGCCTTGCGAGCAGTTAGAAGTTGAAGGAAGCCTGCAGCGCGATCCTCCGGATTGCGGCATTCGTCGTGTACGGTCCACCGGAGAGCTGTGTCTGTTGACCGAAATAGTTCGAATTAAGAACGCCGTTTGGAGTGGCGAGGTCCTTGTTGTTGAACAGATTCTGTACCTGAACGCCAAGCGCGAAGTTGTAGCGCTTGCCGGTACTGGAACCGCCGCCGAAGAAGCCACCACCGCCGCGTCCGCCACCACCACCACCACCGCCACCGTGATGTCCGCCGCCTCCTGGGCCGCCGCCAGGACCTCCCCCGCCCGGACCACCGTGCCCGTTCTCCGCGCCGTTGTTCTGCGCATAGCGGGATTCGCCGAAGCCCCAGGTCTTTGTCAAGCGGAGATTGAAGGTGAACAGCCCAGGTCCGGTGCAGTCGTTGATCGGGGCAATAGGCGAGCCCGTGGGCTCTGACCCAGGGGCAGCGAAGGTGCCGCAGCCGGGAATCGTCTTTATGGTCTTCCCGTTCGCAGTTACGCCCGTCACCTTGTAGGGGCGGTCGTTGAAGAACGTATCGCCGTTCTCGTCCTGGCCGAGGATGATGTTGTACGGATTGCCGCTCTGCGCAATAACGAACGGGCTGAACTGGATGTACTTCGGGAAAGAGATCGATCCGGCGAGGAATGCGCGATTGCGCACATCAAAGTTCGTGCGGCCATAATCGGCCTGTATGTCATACGGCGTGGAGATCTCGGAGCCTGCGCCCGAGGTGTCGCCCTTGGCGTAGTTCAGGGAATAATAGCCAAACAGCGAGACGTGGCGGCCAGTGGAGATGCGCCCATTCACGATCAGCTGATCCTGACGGAATACACCCTCCGAAAAGTACTGATAGTCGGCCGGCACGAACTCTCCCGCCGGAGGAGTTTGCCCCACCGGAATACCGTGCGGATAGCCAATGTTCTGCACCGCCAGCTGATGCACGCCCTGCGAGTGAACGTAGTTCACCGACAGCGACCCGGCCCGCGTCACCTGCTGGTCGAAGCCCACGGCAAACTGCGTGGTGTATGGCGTGCGCAGATTGGAGGTTGTCGCGTAGGTCGTCTGCGCCTGCGCGGTCACACCGGCGATGCAGTCCTGTTTGTAGTTGGGATCGGTTGGCGAGCAGTTTGTCGGCTGGCTCACCGTGTACTCCTGCTCGTTCGTCCCGTTGTAACGCAGCAGGTTCAGGATGTAGCCACCGGAGAAGCGATCGTAGAACATGCCGAATCCGCCGCGGATTACGGTCTTCGGCGATCCTTTGCCGCTCCCCAGGCCATAGGCAAAGGAGACGCGCGGCGCAAAATCGTGATGATCGCGCAGGTGATTTTGCGTCTCGTAGCGGAAGCCGTAGCTGAGCGTGAAGTTGTTCAGCGGCTTCCAGTCGGTCTCGGCGTACAAGCCTAAGTCCGCAAAGGTGTACTCCAGCGATGGCTTGTTCACGACGGTAAGCGTGAACTGGCTTGGTGTGCCGGTTTGATAGCTGTTGTCGACCACCGTTCCAGTCTGCCCAGTCGCGCAATCTGTATAGCGAAGGCACGCGTAGGTGAAAGAGCCGTTCGTATTTTGCACGGGGCTGGTTGCCTCGCGCGTCGCGCGCAGCCTGCCGCCCATGCGGATAAAGTTCTTCTTCAACTGGATCGAGGTGTAATTCTGCACCTCGTAGTGATCCTGGTGGTCGGAAGCGTTCTGTGCCGTGTTGCCGCCGCTCGTAAACGAATCCGGAACCGAAACCGCCGGCGCGCCGCTCAGCGCGTGGTCCGCCGTATGTTCGCGCTCATACTCAAAGCGCGTCTCGTTGATCAGATTTGCGCTCCACGTCTGTGTGTCGCTCATCTGCAGAATGTTGCTCATGGCCGACGTGTTTACGCCAGACGTGGGCAGGCTGAAGTTGCCGATGCCGGAGTTGGTCGCGACATTGTGCACAAACTGATAGCGCGTGGTCAGAACATTCTTCTCGCCGAGCGCAAGGTCAAGCCGCGGATTGAAGTCGCCGCGCGTCTGCGGGTAGTACGACGAGTAGACATAAGGAGCGAGAACGCAGGTCGTATCGCCGGGATTGCAGAGCGTCGTTGAAGTGGAGGTGGGCGCCAGAATCTGCGCATTGACCAGCTCATCGTCCTGAATCTGCCGGAAGCTGCCGCCGAGGTTGTACGACGCTGACTTGTTCAGCGGGCCGGTCAGATTTCCGAACATGAACAGCGTGTGATACGGCGGCTCCGTCACCGTCGCCAATGGGTTCGGCGTGTTGAACTGCGAAGGATTGCCGTTCATCTGGAAGTTGCCATGCAGCTTGTCCGTGCCGGGTTTGGTGAAGACCTCCACGCGGCCGTAGCCCAGACGGTCATACTCGGCTGAAAAGGGATTCTGATTGATGCGGATCTCGCGGATGGACGATTTGGGCGGAAGCTGACCGCCGGTGAATCCGTCTACGTAAATCTGTCCGCCGTTGGGACCGGCGGCGGGTCCGGCCAATGCCGTCAGCTCGCTCTGGAGTTCGTCAGGGTCGTCGGAGAGCGCGTCAAGGTCCTTGCCTTGAAGAATCGTGGAACTCGCATTGGCGTCGGGGTCGACGCTCAACTGCACGGCGCTCGCTTCAACGTTGACGACCGTGTTTTCCTGGCCGATCTTGAGCTTTGCATCCAGCGTCGTGCTGGGCACAGCCGGGACTTTGAGGCCGGTCATCAGGTAGGACGCAAACCCCGGCATGGAAACCAGCATCGTGTACGTGCCCGGAGCGATCGTGATGCTGTACTTGCCATCGCTGCCGGACTGCACGCTGTGGCCGGCGCCCTTGTTCGGCGTGAAGGTGACCGTAGCCCCCGGAATCAGCTCGCCGTCGGGGTCTGTGATCGTCCCATGCACTCTTGTCCCGCCGGTCGGAACCTGCGCTCCGGCGGTAAGTGTATCCGGCGTCGGCTGGGTCGCGGCGGGAGCGGACTGCGCAGACGCGGCCTGCGTCGCGGCAGGCTGAGTCTGCGCTGCAGGGGCGACCGGAGAAGCCTGTGCCGCCGGCGTCTGCGCGCGGCCTCCGGGCGTCAATACAAGCGAACACACTAGTCCTGCAAGTAGCGTCTTTGGCAAATACATCCTCACTCCTCAAGAAGTTCGAGAACAACAACAGCGGCTGATGATTAAGACGGCTTGGGGCTCACTTTTGTTCGAGACCGATCCGCTTCATTTGCGCCTGATCGACGGCCGTCCAATCATCGGCCTGGGCCGCCGCCTTCACCCATGCTGCCGGCGTCCGGCTCGCCGCCACCGACACTCCAGGGTGTAAGCGTCATTCCTTCGCCGCTCGGTGCAGCCGTCAGGATCGGCTCTACACCCGTCAGCAGCGTTACAGCGGAGCTCTGCTCAGAACCTGAAGTTGGCGATGTGGCGACGATCATCACCGCCTCGCCTGGCTTCAACCCCGCAATGGTTTCAGTAGGAAGCCTTGAAAGCATCTGCGACAGATCCATTCCCGCGCGGCGGGCGCCCATCGCGGTTCCCTGCTGCTCTCCAGCGCGCTCGGGCCTTTGCGCTCCACCATTTCCGCTGGCGGCTCCATTCGCCCCGCCGCGCATGCGGGCGGCGATCATCTGCGCGGCCATCGGCGGCAACCGCCGCACGTCGCTGCTCGGCGTCACAACAACGGTCACGACCTTCTTCGTCGCCAGATCTTTCAGCGTCACCGTTCCGGCGGCCGGATCCACGGCGGTCAGCAGGCCCGAATAATTCTTGAACGAGCCCGTGACAATCGCATCGGCGGCAATCGAGCTTCCATCTGCGGACCGTGTGCCGCGCACGCGAAGCTGGTCCCCCGGTCGAATCGCGGCGAGATCGCTCTTCACCGCATCTTCGAAGCGTACAGAGTTCCCCGCATAGCGCTTCACAGTCGTTGCCGGCGTCGTGGTGACGGTGATGTCGTGCAGTCCGCTCGAGATCACGATGGTGCCCGTCGCAGGATCAACAGACTTCACAATTCCGCCGCCCCCATGGGCCCAGGCCGCCTCTTCGGCTGCATGCGTCTCAGCCAGCGCGGAAGACTTCATCAGAATCACCCGCACCGCATTCAGTGTCGCCCCGGTGTCTCCGCTCGAACCCGTAACCAGCGCGCGGTCGCCCGGCTGCACATCCGCTGCCGAGCCCGCCGTCGCCGTGCTCAGGTCCTTCGCGCCGGGCGGCACGATCAGCACCTTGGCCGCCGCCGGCACGTTCACAGTGACGTCCTGGCCCGCCGCTGTCGTCAGCACAAAACTGTCCGCGCTCGCCGATTTCACAGTGCCCGCCTGATGCGGCGGCGCCTGCGCCAGCATCCTGACCGTGCATCCCAGCACTAAAACCATCGCGAGCAGGCCCGCTGCGACAGACCGTATATTTCGATTGTGTGAGGTCATCATTTCTTGAATAAAAGCGAGAGAAAAACTGTCGCGGAGCGCCCTTAGCCGCTTGAAATGAGTCGATTCCAGCCGGCGAGAGACCGCTGCTTAAAGCATACGTTTGAACCCCCTAAAAGTTTCGGCAGCGAAACCTTTCCACGGGCAAAAACGACGCGGCCTCCTCAGTATCGTAGAACGATGCGGATCCGAGCGAGGGCTCTCCGCCCAAAATATCTTCCCGCTACGGAAGCTCGGCTCCGTCTGCAAGTGGAAGCTCGAGATGGGAGGGATATTTCGGCGAGTCATAGATGGTCAGTGTCTCCGCCTTGTACGCCGACGCCGGCGCATCCATAATGTTCGGCACCCATGTCTGCGGGTTGCGGTCGTACAACGGGAACCACGTCGACTGGACCTCCACCATCATGCGGTGACCCTTCAGAAATGTGTGGTCAGCTCCGTGCAGGCTCCACTTGTACTCGGCGATCTCACCTGGCTTCACCGGCTCAGGCTTAGTAAAGCTGTCGCGATAGCGTCCCCGCAAAATCTCCTCGGCCACCATCAACTCATAGCCATCGGGATACACATCGATCAGCTTCGTCACCCAGTCGGTGTCGGACCCTGTTGTTGACGCAAACAGATCGGCCACAACGTCGCCCGTCACCGTTACATCGTTGTTGAGCACTGGCGTCTCGAAGTTCGCGAGGTCCTTGCGGTCGGAGACAAACCGCTGATCTTCCACCAGCCACGTGCGCCATTGCGATCCCTGCCCATACGTCGACTGGATCGGCCGATGCCGGTATGGAATCGGATTCGCCGGATCAGACACATAGGTCGCGGCAATCGTGTCCTTGCCTCTCGGCGCAGTCAGGCTGAGGCGCTGGTCCGGTTCCAGGTAAAGATTGGCCTCGCGGAAGCCTGACTTCGGCGGCCAGATGTCGTAGCGGTGCCACTTGTTCTCGCCGGTGCGGAAGCTCGCTGTGTCCTTCAAATCGAACCCGGGCTTCCCTTTCAGGTAGAACTCGAAGAACGGCGCCTCGAAGGTCGCGCGATAGTAGGTCCCAGTGTCCTCGCCGCCGAAGGTGATGCCGCCGTAGTGGCTCATCAGCTCCGAGCCCGGTCCATACGACCAGCCGCCGTGATTCCATGGCCCCAGCACCAGATAGACCCTGTGCTCCGGATCGTTCGGGTTTTCATGCGGACGCAGCGCGGCATACTCGGCTTGCGTTCCCCACATATCCTCCTGGTCCCAGTAGCCACCCACCTCGAGCGTCGGCACCTCGGGCTTGCCCAGGTGCGGCTCAACCGCCATATCCTGCCAGAACTTCACATAGCTCGGCTGCGAAAGAAAGACCTTCGCCGTCGGCAGATCGCTCATCCCTGCCGCTGCCGCCGCGCCCGCAAAGTTCACATGATCCAGGAAGAAGGTGTACTGGTCTTCCTTCGAGCTCTGCGCCACATCCGTCTTCTGCGCCTCGAGCTGCTGGACGTAATCGAAGCCGTAGGTCTCGCGAAACGCTCCGTTATGGAAGAAGTCGTCGCCCTTCCAGATATCGGTCATCGGCGCCTGCGGACTGATGGCCTTCACCGCCGGATGCGCATCGATGCCGGCCATCATCGCGAGAAATCCCGGATAGCTCACACCCAGCACGCCCACCTTACCGGAGTTGTTGGGCACATTCTTGAGCAGCCAGTCGAGCGTGTCGCGCGTATCCGTCGTCTCATCGACATCGTTCTTCGTCTTGTGCTCGACGATCGGCCGGTTCATCACAAACTGTCCACCCGAGCCGTAGCGCCCGCGAATGTCCTGGTACACAAAGATGTAGCCGCTCGCCGCGAGCTCCGGCTTCGAGATCTCGGGTGACGCGTTCTCTACGCCATAGGGCGTTCGCGTCATCAGGAATGGCAGCGGCGGTCCGCTCGTATCGCTTCCCTCCGGCCGCAGGATGACCGTGTGCAGCTCCACGCCGTCGCGCACGGGAATCATCACCTCGGAGCGCACGTACTTCGGTCCGCGGTAGTTCTTCAGCAGATCCGCCATGCGCTGGGCACGCGCCTGCTGCTGCGTCGACTGCTCAGGCTTATGCGCCGGGGCAGGCGTGCTGGTCTGCGCCAGTGTCGTGGCAGCGCACAGGAGAATCGAACAGCCGATCAGTTTCAGCATGGTTGCCTCCCAAGAAGAGTGAAGAATGAGTAGTGAATAGTGAATGAGGTAAAGCGCGGCTCTTCACGAACGACCGTTGCTATCTTTCAATGAACCTGCTGCCCGGTCTTATGCACTACTCACTACTCACTATTCACTGCTCACGATTTCACGGCCTTACGTGAGATTGCCTGGGCTTGTCATGCACTGCCAGTTATTTCTCGCATGCGATCCATCGCAGAACGGCCGCTTCTCGCTCATACCGCAGCGGCACAAGCTTACCGCGGGCTTGCCCGTCAGGTCCCACTCCTTGCCGTCTGCATCCTGGAGCACGATGTGGCCTTCCACCCGCAGCGGCCCGTTCGGCCGCACTGTAATGCGAACTGCTTCGTCTGCCATTGACTGCTCTCCTTAGAGAGCCAGCATAGCAGTGCGCATCGTCTCTTGCCGAAAGCCGCTACAGGCTCACCATCGCTTCATCGACGTAGCACCACCCCCAGCGCTCGCCCGGCTCCACCGAGCGAATCACCGGATGCTTGGTTGCATGAAAGTGCTTGGTCGCATGCTTGTTCTTCGATGAATCGCAGCAGCCGACCTGCCCGCACACCAGGCATTCGCGCAGATGCACCCACGTGTCGCCCATCTTGATGCACTCCTCACAGCCCTTCGCGTAGCTCGCCGAAGCGCTGGGCACGTCCTTCAGGTTCACATGATCGAAGTGATGACACGCCATGACGTTCTCCGTTCTCGTTGTCGTTTACAAGCATCCGCTCCCGACTGCATCGTTGCCGTTCCTCAGAGACAAGCAGCACTGCCAATTACCCGAGGCACACCTTCTGCGCCTCCAACAGCTCGCGAATCCCCCGCTCCGCTACATCCAGCATCTCGTCCATCTGCGCGCGGGTATACGTTCCGCGCTCGGCGGTGGCCTGTGTTTCGACGAATCCGCCCGAAGCCGTCATCACTACATTCATATCCACTTCAGCGCGCGCGTCCTCCTCATAGGCAAGGTCCAGCAGCACGCGCCCGTCGACAATGCCAACGCTCGTCGCGGCCACCATCTCGCGCATCGGCGACTGCTTCAACGTGCCCGCCTGCACCAGCTTGCCCAGCGCAATCGCCAGCGCCGTGCAGGCGCCTGTGATCGCCGCCGTGCGCGTGCCGCCGTCCGCCTGCAAAACATCGCAGTCCAGAATTACCGTGCGCTCGCCGAGCAGCTTCATGTCCACGACGCCGCGCAGACTGCGTCCGATCAGCCGTTGAATCTCGTGCGTGCGCCCGCCGATCCTTCCGCGCTCGCTCTCGCGCGGCGTTCGTGTCAGCGTCGCTCGCGGCAACATCGCATACTCCGCCGTCACCCATCCGCGTCCCGAGTTCCGCATCCACGCCGGCACACCCTCCTGCACTGTCGCATTACACAACACTCGCGTGTGGCCAACCTCGATCAGCACCGAACCCTCAGCCGTCGCGACAAATCCCGTGGTCAGCCGCAGTTCGCGGGCCTCGCTCGCTCCGCGCCCGCCGCTCCTGAAAATCTCTTCACCATTGGCCATCCGGTGATTGTAGTCGTGTTGCACAACTCAAGCGATACACGCTACGGCCTCGCGATTGTGCGGCCCCGCTCGTTGCGTTATCGTTGTGCATCGTCGACACGCAGACTTCCCTGCGTGGCTCGAACCCCCATGGAGTACTTCACAGAATGCCGGCCCCCTCGCAGAGCAGTACAGCCGCACAAAAATCCTCGACATCCTTCAAACCAAACCTGACACCACGGCCCGCAACGGGCCAACTCCGCGTTCTTGTCATTGAGGACGATCCTCCAGTCCGCGACGCGTGCCTCGAAGTCGCTTCCAGAATGGGCTTCATCACCGTCGCAGCCGATTCCATCGCATCAGCACATCAGTCGCTTAAGCAGCCCGTCGATATCGTCCTGCTCGACCTGAAGCTTCCCGGCGGCAACGGCCTCTCGTTGCTCGACGAGATCCAGACCCGGCATCCATCGGCGGTCATTATCTTCATGACAGCCTACGCGACCGTCGACTCCGCCGTTGAGGCTCTTCGCATCGGCGCCGGCGACTATCTCTCAAAGCCGTTCACGCTCGAAGATCTTAGCTCTACGCTGGAGCGCGCCGCGGAACGACGCACCTTCGACTTCGAAGCGCGCGCCTTGCGAGAGCGCCTGCGCAGCGGCCGCGGCCAGGGTCAAGTCATCGGCCGCTCGCCCGGCATCGAAAAGCTTTACCGTATCCTTTCCAAGGTCGCCTTCACCACCCATCCCGTTCTCATCCTGGGTGAGCCCGGCACAGGCAAAGCCACAGTCGCACGCGCCATTCACCTCAATGGCCCCCATGCTGCGGAGCCATTCGTCACAATCGACTGCACTACCCTGACGCCCGGTTCGATCGAAGCTCGCCTCTTCGGCGCACCGCAGCAACCAGCCTCACTCACACAGCCAGGCACGCTTTTCCTCGATGAGGTGGCGGGCCTTCCCCTCGATCTGCAGGCCCGGCTCGCGCGCGCTCTCGAAGCCCGCTCGTTTCCATCCGGCCAAGGCGCAGTCCAGGCTCCACTGGCGGCGCGTGTGCTCGCGTCCTCCAGCCGCGACCTCCAGCATCTCGTCGAAACCGGGCAGTTCCGCAAAGACCTCTTCTATCGCCTCAATATCGTGAACCTCCGGCTGCCGCCGTTGCGCGAGCGCAAGGAGGATATCCCGATGCTCATCGCACAGATTGCGCACCAGTTGCACGGAGACACCTCGTACACCATCGCCCCGGACGCTCTCCATCTGCTGCTCGGATACGACTGGCCCGGCAATGTTCAGGAGTTAAAACATGCACTGGAACGGGCACTCGCGCTTACCAGCGGTCCCGTTCTGCATCTCGGCGACTTCCCCACACAGCTCCAGAACGCCGAGCGCGAGCTCCGTCTCGCTGCGTCTCAAGGCCCGGCCAACGAGGCGCCGACGCTCACCGTTGAAGTTCGCTCCATCGCGGATATGGAGAAACAAGCCATCCTGTCCACGCTGCGCCAGCTCAATGGCGACAAGCTCACTGCCGCCCGCCTGCTCGGGATCGGAAAGACAACCCTCTACCGCAAGCTCAAGGAGTACGGCGTGACGGACGATGACCTCAGAGACACGGCGTGAGCGGACGCCATCGAGCCGAGTCTCAGCGGATTTCGATACAATCGCTCCCTGACCGCTGAAGCGTTCGATTCAGGCACTTAGAACAGGGAGAAACGATTCGATGAAGCTCACACCAGGAAAGCTCGCCGGCCTCAACGCAGTCTCCGATCCGCGCGGCGTCATTGCGGCAGCCGCGATGGATCAACGCGGATCGCTGCAGAAGTCGCTCGGCCAGGCGCGCGGCGCTCAGGCCGACGCCCACGACCTCGAGGTCTTCAAGACCCTCGTTACCGACGTTCTGACGCTGCGCGCCTCCGCAATTCTCCTTGACCCGGAATTCGGCCTACCCGCCACCAAACATCGCCATGGCAAAGGTCTTCTGCTGGCGTACGAGAAGACGGGCTATGACGCCTCCACCGCCGGGCGTCTGCCCGACCTGCTCGACCACTGGTCGGTCGGCCGCCTCAAAGAGGCCGGCGCTGACTGCATCAAGATCCTGCTCTACTACACGCCCTACGACAAGCCCGAGATCAACGACGTGAAGCACGCCTTCATCGAGCGCGTCGGCGCCGAGTGTCGCGCCTTCGACATTCCCTTCTTCTGCGAGTTCGTCGGCTATGACGCCGACGGCGGTGACGAGAAAGGCGTTGACTACGCCCGCAAGAAGCCTTCCATCGTCGCCGGCTCCATGAAGGAGTTCTCCAACCCCAAATACGGCATCGACGTTCTCAAGGTCGAGGTTCCGGTGAATATGCAATTCGTCACCGGCTCCAAAGCCAACAAGGGTGAGAGCGCTTACACGCGCGCTGAGGCCATGCAGCATTTCCGCGACGCTGCGGCGACCACCAGTCTGCCTTTCATCTATCTCTCCGCGGGCGTCTCCAATCCGGTCTTCATCGAAACCCTCGAGCTCGCCAACGAGTCCGGCGTTGCCTACAACGGCGTGCTCTGCGGCCGCGCCACCTGGAAGGATGGCATCCCCATCTTCGCCACCCAGGGCGAGCAGGCCTTCCGCGACTGGCTCAACACCACCGGTGTCGAGAACATCGAGAACGTCAACCGCGCGCTGCAGGGCGCGACCCCGTGGAAGAAGAAGGTCGAAAACGCCTGAGCTTCGGCCAACGCCAAATTAATCATTGAACGCAACAGCCCGACGCCGTACACTCGCCGCAACTCCTCATGCGTCGGGCTGCGCATCATCTTGTCATCACCGTTCTGGCTTTTGGCTGCGCGCTTCCCGGCAAGCTCATCGCGCAGACCTATAACCCGAAGTCCATCGTCTTTCAATCCGCCGACTCCGCACAGCACATCGACTCCGCCGAGCTCCTCCGCATCAGCGGCCTTCAACAAGGCGTGCCGCTCACCAAAGCTGAAATCGAATCTGCCCTGCAGAAACTCGGCGACACCGGCCTCTTCTCAAACCTCAGTTACACCGTCAACGACACCGCGCTGACCGTCCGCCTCACTCCCGCCGGCGGCGGCCAGGCGCTACCCGTTCGCTTCGCGAACTTTGTGTGGTGGCAGCCCGACGAGCTTCTCAAAATCCTCGAGGCCCGCGTTCCACTCTTCACTGGAACTCTTCCGCTGCAAGGCAATCAGACCGGCGACGTTGAAGACGCGCTCGTCACGCTCCTAGCGGAAAAAGGCATCCCGGACGCCCGCATCACGGCCATGCCATCCTCGGCCGGCGCAACTGCAACCGGAGTGGTCCTCTCCATCACCTCGCCTGAGATTCTCATCGGTCAGACGCAGTTCAACGGCAGTGTCCCGGCCATCGACGCCAAGCTCAACACCCTCAATCGCGAAATCGTCGATCGCGACTTCGACCTACAGGACTACACCAACACCATCCGCAACAGTGTGCAGGAAATCTTCGAGGACGCCGGGTATCTCGACGCCTCCAACGATCCTCCCATCTTCGCCGCGCCGCGTAAGGATCTCGGCCGCTATGCCATCGACGCACAGGTCAATATTCATCCCGGTGCGCTCTATCGCGTGGGCGCCATTACCGTTCACGCCGAACCGCCGCTCGCAGAGAGAGACCTCCGCGCCGCGCTGACGATCAAGACCGGCGATCCCGCGTCAGCCTCTGACCTGCGGGTCGCCGCCGGAGAGATGGCGCGCCTCTACACAGACCGTGGTTACCTGCTGGCCAAGTCCGACGCCATCACGGATAAGATTCCTTCCAACCACACCGTCAACGACAGCTTCACGTTTTCACCCGGATCACAATATCGTCTTCAATCCATCGATACCTCTGCGCTGCCAACCGACCTTCAACAGGAGTTCGTCGGCATCTGGCACGTCGATCCCGGCGCCGTCGTCGATAAGGCGCTCCGAGCGAAGCTGCGCGACACTGTGCGGCAGCTCCATACGCACTACGGAATCCTCGTCGGCATGAGGCTCGATCCGTCCGCACACACAGTCGTCCTCGTTCTTCAGGTTCATAACCTTCCCGGCGTCGATCCGGGCGCCACGGACCAGCAACCCTTGCCGTAACCAAATTTGCCGGAATGAAGCTCTATGCAATCGAAGCTTTGTTATCTCTGGACTCTCGTAGCCTTCCTCATCCTCGCTCCGTGGGCAACCGCGCAGTACTCCATTCGCAACATCGAGATCCATGGCGCTGCACCGTACGGCGAGAATGAAATTCTTGAGGCCTCCGGGCTGCGGGCCGGCCAGATGATGACCCACAACAGTCTCGGCGACGCCGCCCAGCATCTGCTCGATACCGGCGTCTTCGCCGACGCGGCCATCGAGCTCGCCGGTGCCGGCATGGCCCGCACCGTCGTCATCGAGCTCAAGCCACTCCCCATCGCGTCCTTCCCTCCCGCGACCTTTGCCAACTTCCCCTGGTGGTCGCCCGACGAACTGGACGCCGCGCTGCGCAAAGCCGTTCCGCTCTATCGCGGCGGCATTCCGCCTGCCGGCAATCTTCCCGACACCATCGACGCTGCACTTACCTCACTGCTCGCCAGCAAAGGCATTCACGGCACCGTGACCAACGCCTCCGTTCCACCCACCAATCTTCACCCGCAGCTCACTTGGGAGTTCCATCTGGACGACCCATCGGTCCGTCTCGCCTCCGTGAATCTCACCGGCACGCCCGCCCCACTCGCTCCGACCCTCGAGCGCATCGCGCAGCATGCGTCCGAGTACCCGTACAGCGGCCGCTCTGTCACCGACATGATCCTGGCTCCGTTACGCGACGCAGGTTATCTCGACGCGCAACTTACCAACATCACCACGGCCGTCGATCCCGCCGCCTCCGGCTTCGCCGTTCGTTACACCGCGACCGTGATCCCGGGAGACGTTTTTCACATCGCCGCCGTCACGTGGCAGCCCACCGCCGTCTACGCGCAGGGCGCTTTCGCTCACGACGCCAAGCTGCACGCCGGCGACCTCGCCTCCCAAAGAGCGCTGCTTGTAACGGAACAGTCGATCCTCAACGCGTACCTGCACCTCGGATATCTCGACGCCTACATCGACGCGCATCCGCAGGAGAACAAGACCACGCACACCGTCAGCTATTCGCTCTCGGTCATTCCCGGCGAGATCTACCATGTCAAGTCCGTTACGCCGCTCCATCTCTCCGCTGCCGCTCAAAAAGATTTCGACTTCGGCTGGCAACTCAAGCCCGGCGCACCCTACGACCCCATCTACACCGCAAACTTTCTCAACAACAACAGCGCGCTGCGCAACCTGTCCGGGTACACGGCCAGTTTTCAGGCAGCCGCAGACACGAATACCCATCTCGTCGATCTCACAATCGACTTCGTCCACACCGGCGGCGGCCAGTAAAGCCTACTTCAGGTTTCCTGTCACTCCCGGACCGATCGTCAGCGGCTGCCCATCCTGCCCCACAACGTTCAGTCCGTGACTCTCGACCTGCGCGTAGTAAATCTTCCCCGCCTTCTCCGCCTGAATCTGGACGTTGTCCAGTATAAGGTTCTTGATCGGCGCCTCCGGCAAGCCCTCAATATCCAGACCCACCTTCGCGCCAGTCACCTTCAGATTCTCGATGCGAATGCCGTCGAAGTGCGGCGTCAGCCTCGTCAGTGGCGCAGCCGTCGCGGTCACCGCGCCCGCACGATCGCCGCCGTAGTAGTCGGTGATCTGCACCGCCGTCTTCACGTCCTCCATCGTGATGTCCCGATACGTGAAGTCGCTCAGATCGCCGCCGCGGTCGCGCCCGCTCTTCAGCCGGATGCCTTGCGTCGTTCCCTTGAACTGCACACGCTCCACCAGCACATGTTGCACGCCGCCCGCGACCTCACTCCCTACGCTCATCCCATGTCCATGCAGAAAAACGCAGTCGCGTACCGTGATGTCATGCGACGGCGCGTCGGGCCCCGCCGACCCCGGCTGTCCGCTCTTGATCGCCACATTGTCATCGCCTGTATCGATCAGTACATGATCGATCAGAATGTGTCCCGAGCTGAACGGATCGATCCCGTCCGTGTTATGCCCCGCCGGCTCCGGCGCCAGCACCTTCATGTTTCGGAACGTCAGATCGTCCGAGTAGTACGGCACAATCTGCCACATCGGCGAGTTCTCCACCGTGACGTTCTCCATCAGCACGTGCTTGCAATGGTCGAACACGATGAGCCGCGGCCGCACCTGGCGGGGATTCACCCACCAGCTCTCGCCGCGCCCATCAATCAAGCCGCCGCCGCGAATCGTAATGTCTTCCGCATTCGTCGCACTCAACAGACTCTGCCGCCCCTTGCTGTGGAACTGCTCGATCTCCGGATAGTCGTCGTGATTGGTACTTCCCTCGAGCGTCGTTCCCGCGGCGATCTCCAGCGTGATGTGACTCTTCAGCACCAGCGGAGCGCTCACGAACTTCGCTGCTCCGGCCAGCCGCACCACACCGCCGCCGCTAGCCGCGCAGTCATCGATCGCCTTCTGGATCGCCGCCGTGTCCAGTGTCGTTCCATCGCCCTTTGCTCCGTACTGCTGCACCGCGCATACCTTCGCGCTCTGCGCCACCGCGAGGCCTGCCGTCACCAACACCGCCAAACCCACAAACAAAATCCTTCTCACGTTCGTCCTCACAGCGCGCGCAGCAACTCCGCAACGCGCCATCCCATCATGTCAGAATCCAGCCGGCCGCTCATCCGCAACGTGGAACGCGTGCTCCAGCGCCACGCCCGCTGCGCACAAAGTGCCCTCGTCAAACAGGCTTCCGATCAGTGTTATGCCGTGCGGCACCCTACGCGGCGGGTTGAACTTCGGCAGCGGATGCTTCGGGTCCGGAGCCCAGTCGCTCCGCGCCTCACTGACCTCCACAAAGCCCGCACGCAGCGTCAGAGACGGCTGCCCCGTGAAGTTGAAGATCACCAACTGCTCATCACGCAGACTCGGCACCAGCAGCAGGTCTACATTCTTGAACACACGCTCAATCTCCAGCGCGACCTTCCGCCGCAATCGGTCCGCCTGCACAAAATCTACCGCGCTCAAAAATCGCGACTGTCGAAACGTATTCGGCCACGCATCCGGCGTCTGCATCTTCAGCTCGTCGACCTCGTCATTCAGCGTGATCTTCTCGAACGCCGCCGCCGATTCCGCAAACAGGATGATGTTCAGCGAGTCATACGCCCAGTTCGGCAGCGTTACCGGAACCGCCGTCATTCCAAGATGCTTCACCACTTCGAGCGCATGCCGATCCACATCCGTCGCGGGCGGCTCCTGCATCCAGCTCTCGATGTACCCGACACGCAGCCCCTTCACATCCGCGTTTTCCTTCAAAGCAGGCGAAGGAACACTCCCCGTGTCGCTCGCGTCATAGCCCGAAATCGCCTCCAGCACCATCCGCGTGTCCTCGACGCTGCGCGCCATCGCTCCCAGCTTGTCGCATGTCCAGCTCAACGTCATGGCTCCGGTGCGCGGCACGCGCCCAAATGTCGGCCGCAGCCCGGTCACGCCGCAGCGCATGCTCGGCGAAATAATCGACCCCTGCGTCTCACTCCCGATCGCGAATCCCACCAGCCCCGCCGCAACCGCCGCGCCCGGGCCAGCGCTCGACCCGGATGCGCCTTCTTCCAGCAGCCAAGGATTCATCGTCTGCCCGCCGAACCACACATCGTTCAACGCCAGCGCACCCAAGCTCAGCTTTGCCACCAGCACCGCACCCGCCTCATTCAGCTTCTTCGTTACCGCCGCATCCTTCTCCGGCACGCGATCGCGAAACGGCTCCGCTCCCCAGGTCGTCCTAATGCCCGCCGTATCCAGCAGATCCTTCGCTCCCCACGGAATCCCATGCAATGGTCCGCGATACTTGCCTGCCGCAATCTCCTTATCCGCGGCCCTCGCCTTGTCCAGCGCATGCTTCTCGCACAGCGTAATCACGCAATTCAGCTTGGGAGTAAATCGCTTCAGCCGCTCCAGATAAATCGTCGTTAGCCGCTCCGAGGACAGCTTCGCAAATCCAACCCATTCGGATAGCTGCGATACAGACGCGAATGCAATATCTTCGTCACTCGCAGGAACGGGCGAAGAACTAGCGACTTTATCGGTGAACACGTTCATCGAGCGATCGTCAAGCAGCGCTATGGTCGAGCAGTTTTCTGCCTCGCGGTTCTTCTCGAGCTCGGCCTCGCCGCTCAGCCGCGGATTCCACACCGTCGCCGGTGCATCCTCATGCCCAATCTCCACCTTCCGCGGCCCGGTCCGGCGCTCGTACACCGCGGCCATCGACTCCCGCCAGTTCCCCGCCATCTCCGCGCGGTGCTCGGCCGAGTTGGTCACCTGCACCAGCTTCTCCGCCTCCACAAACGTCTGCGTCGACACCTCCGGCCCCACCGGAGCCGCCGTCCCAAATGCCGGCGGAGCGCCCGGCGTCGCAGGCGTCTGCGGCGTCTGGCCCTCCGCAACCGAAGCCTCGCCCGTCACCACCGCGCCAATCAACCCCATCGAGCTCTTCGCCAGAAACTCCCGCCGCGAACGTCCCATCCGCATCCTCCACATTCAACTCATCAACCGCGAATACCGCCCGTTATAGCAGCCGCATGGCCCTATTCACTATTCACTACTCCTTATTCATGGCCTTACCCTCACTCTCATGCCGCTCGCCACACTCACCCTCGAGCTCGCCATCGAGCACGCGCACTCCCTCAAGGACCGCCGCCAGGCCGTGCGCTCGCTCAAGGAAAAACTCCGCCATAGCTTCAACATCTCCATCGCCGAACTCGACGACGCGCTCGTCTGGAACCGCGCCACTCTCGGCATCGCCGCTATCTCCCGCTCTCCCAGTTACCTGGCCGGGCAGCTCCACGAGGTCGAGTCCGCGGCCCGTCGCATTGCCGTCGGTGGGGTGCGACATATACGAAGTCTATGTAGAAACGGACGTTTCGCTCGACTCCCCCGATTGAGCCATGTCGCCCTTTCGGACACAGGGTGATATTCTGCTGGGTCAACCTATGCCCGAGCAACGAGCCAGACAATACCATCGTGACCGCGTCGCCGGTACGTTCACCGAGGAGATCACCGCGATGCTCGAGGGCGAGCTGTCCGATCCGCGCATCGCTCCCTGTCACGTCACCGAGGTTTTGCTCGCGCCCGGCGGCAAGAGCTGCCGCGTCTTCATCGCCGTTCTCGGCGACGAGAAGGATGAAAAGAGCACCCTCGACGGTCTCATGGCCGCGCGTAACTATATTCGCACCGAGATTCGCGAGCGGATGGGCGTCCGCCATGTACCCGAGCTCAACTTCGCCATCGATCGCTCTGAAAAGATCAACGCACGCATGGACGAACTCCTGGGCCGCGTCACAAAGCACCGTGAAAAATTAGAGCGCAAAGCGGCACCGGCCGCGCAGGAGACACACCGCTAAGTCATGATGCGCGCCGACGCCATTGCACGAATTCTCCGTATCGTTGCGGACCATGAGAGCTTTCTCATTACCTCGCACGCTCGCCCTGACGGCGACGCCATCGGCTCGGCGCTGGGCCTCATGCACCTACTCGAGCCCATGAACAAGCGCGTCACTGTTGCGTTCGCCGACCGCATCCCCACCATGTATCGATGTCTTCCCGGCATCGAACGCATCGTGCCGGAACTTCCGTCCGAGATTCATGATGTCGCCATCCTTCTTGAGTGCGACTCCATCCAGCGCACCGGCTTCGATGCGATCGACGCCGGCATGATCCTCAACATCGATCACCACCAAAGCGGACGCACCTTCGCCGACTTCAACTGGATCGACCCCCAAGCCTGCGCCGTCGGCACTATGATCTACCACCTCGTGGTCGCCTCCGGGGAAGAGCTCACCGCCGAAATCGCGAGCTGTCTGTACTCCGCCATCCTCACCGACACCGGATCGTTCACCTTCGCCACCACCGACGCCTCTGTTTTCGGTGTCGCCGAGCATCTGCTCGAGCGCGGCGCCGATTCCAGCGGCATTGCACAGTCCATCTACTTCTCCAATCCCGAAAGCAAGGTGCGTCTGCTCGGCGCCGCCCTTTCGAACTTAGAAATCGACGGCGAGGTCGCCTGGACCTTCGTCACCCGCGACGAGATGGAGCGCGCCAACGCCATCGTTGAAGACTGCGAAGGCATCGTCAACTACCTCATCAGCATCCTCGGTGTTCGTGCCGCCGTTTTCTTCCGCGAGCTGCCCGCCGGCGACTGCTTCCGTCTCAATCTGCGCAGTAAAGGCGCCGTCGATGTCGCTGAGGTCGCCGAGCGCTTCGGCGGCGGCGGCCATCGCAACGCCAGCGGCTGCACCATGCAGGGTCCCCTCGCCCAGGTCGTCTCCACGCTTACCAATGAGCTGCATTTGGCCTGCCGTTCTGCTTGCGCCACTCTGTTAGCCTAGTGAACGCTCGGCACTGCCGCGAGCAGATGAGGCCAGAAACAAGAACGCGCAGTTGACCGAAGAGACCCAATCCGTCACCCTTCCCAAGCGCTCCTCTCCCTGGCAGCGGTTGCGTGCCCATCTCCCCGCAGACTTCTCCCACTCCCTGTGGGAGTTTGTCATTCTCATCCTGGTAGCCGGCTACTTCCTCTTCTACGGCCTCACTCCGTACTTCGGCGGCGATCAGGTCGGCCTGGTTGGCGCCGACGAGCCGCGCTACGCACAGATCGCCCGCGAGATGCTCGCCGCGCACTCCGTCGACTGCCATGAGGTCCACGCGCGCATCACGCCGCACAGCCTCCGCGCCAAAGACCTTCACGCCAGCTACGAGTGCCTCATCGGGGGCACCGTCACGCCGGTTCTCTACGGCCGGCCCTGGCTTGAAAAACCCGCCCTCTACTACTGGCGCGCCATGAGTTTCTTCAAGGAGTTCGGCGTCTCCGACTGGTCCGCCCGGCTGCCTTCCGTCACCGCCGCCGGCGCCCTCATCATCCTCGCGTTTCTCCACCTCCGACGATTCCGTCCCGGAGGCCATCTCGACGCCGCTTTAATCATGGTTTCCATGGCTGGCATGGTGGGCTTTGCCCGTGGTGCGTCTACGGACATGCAACTCGCCGCGCCATTATCCATGGGCCTGCTCGGCTGGTACGCCTGGTATGAGACCGGCAAGAAGTTCTGGCTCTTCGACCTTTACTTCTTCGGCGCCGCGGCCACGCTCGCCAAGGGCCCCGTCGCCATTTTCCTTATGCTCGGGACCATCATGCTCTTCCTTGGTCTGCGTCGCGAGTGGCAGGCGATTCGACGGAGCCTCTGGCTCCCCGGTCTGGGACTTTTCCTGCTCATGGTTCTTCCCTGGTACATCGAAGTCCAGCTCAAGAACCCGCACTTCTTCCGCATCTTCTTCCTCGAGCACAACATCGAGCGCTTCGCCACCGATCGTTATCAGCACTCGCAGCACTGGTTTTATTACGTGCTCGTGCTCATCATCGCGCTGCTGCCCTGGACCGCCATCGCCCTTCGCGCCCTGTTTGATGGCATGGCCGTCTCCATCGACGAGTGGAAGGTCCGTCACAAACCCCAGCGCTATCTCGGCCACGTCCGCGCCGGCGACGCCTTCCCCGAATTCCTCTGCCTCTGGGCCCTCCTTCCCGTCGTCTTCTTCTCGTTCTCCGTCTCCAAGCTGCCCGGCTACATCCTTCCTTCGCTGCCGCCGCTCGCCATCCTCGCAGGCGACTATCTCTTCCGCAGCCGCCGCAATGGCATCTCCCATTGGCTGCTTTATCTTCATGCATCGCTTACAGGCTTCATGACCTTCGTGGTTCTGCTCTGCCCGCAGTACATGATCTATGAAAAGATCGTGCCTCCCCTGCACGACATCCTTTGGGCTGCGCTGCTCGGCGTACTCGCCGCTCTGCTCATCATCGTCGTCGTTCGCGTCTATGGTGTGCGGCACCTGCGTACCATCACCCTCGTTCCGCTCGTCGGACTCATGTACTTTCTGCTCGGAATGAACGGCCATTTGCTCGATCTGAACTACTCCGCCCGTCCGCTCGCCCGGGAGATCCGCAAGGCAGATCCCACCGATCAGATCGTCGCTGTTTACGACGTCCGCCGCGATCTCGACTACGGGCTCGCCTTCTACCGCGATCAGGACATCGTGCACTACGACACCAACGGTGTCCCCGCCCAGGGCCACATCCTCGTAATCCCCACTAAAGAAGCCTCCGAGCTCCCGCAGATTCTGCCCGGACGCACCTACCAGCAACTCTTCCTCTACAACACGCAGGGTCTCTCGGTGTATAAGGTTTATCCTCGCGGTTAACTGCAACGGGGTCGCAATTTTGCGATGGGATTACCTGCCGCATGCGCCTTGCTGACTCGCTAACTCGCTGACTTGCTAAATATGGGCCTCTCTTCTCAGCTCGAAGTACTCGACCTGCGCCACTTCTCTGCGGCGCAGTTGCAGCCTCTGCTCATGGAAGAGGCCGACCGCTGGCAGCGCCGCCTCTTCTGGGACTACTCCGGCTCAACCTCGGTTCTGCTCAAGTATCTGGACAGCCGCGTCCTTCCCGGCTTCGTCGCCCTTCGCCGCGGCAAGATCGCCGGCTACGCCTTCGCCGTCTTTGAGGCCGCCAAGGCTGTCCTCGGTGACGTCTACGCTTTCGGCGAGGGTGAAGACATCACCAACCCTGTGTGCGAAAGGCTCCTCGTCCATCTGCTCGAGATGCTGCAGGCCGCGCCCGGCGTCGATCGCATCGAGTCCCAGCTCCTTATGTTTCCAACCGGCGCGCTCGCCGAGCCGTTCGCCGCGCACGGCTTCGCTCCCCACCCGCGGCTCTTCATGGTCGCCGACCTCACAACGACCCGCCGCGTCCCGCCGACTGCAAGCGCACTCCCCGCCGGTGTAACGCTTGAGCCCTGGCAGCCCGCCCTGTACGAGTCCGCCGCCGAGCTCATCTATCTCTCCTACGCCGGCCACGTCGACAGTGGCATCAACGATCAGTACCGCAGCGTCCACGGTGCGCAGCGCTTCCTGCACAACATCGTGCGCTTCCCGGGCTGCGGCATCTTCGATCCAGAAAGCTCCTGGGTTCTGCGCAACCCGCGCTCGCACGGCTCTCAGTCTCCAGACCTGCTCGCGATGATCCTCTCCAGCCGCGTCCGCCAGGACTCCGCCCACATCACGCAGCTCTGCGTCACTCCCGCGCTGCGCGGTCTTGGCCTGGGCCCTGCGCTGTTGCGGCATTGCATCCTCGGCCTCGCGGCCGCCGGCGTCAAAAGTCTTTCGCTAACCGTCACCGAAAGCAACGACGGCGCCCGCCGTCTCTACGAACAGCACGGCTTCCACGTCGCCCATCGCTTCGACGCCATGGTCTGGGATCAGTCGGAGACCAGCCGCCAGCGCCTCCGCGAATCGGACCTTCGCATCTCCGCCGCCGTTTAGCGTTCGGCCGATTGGCTGACTCGCTCTACTCCACGTGATAGTTCGGCGCTTCTCTGGTGATCACCACATCGTGCACGTGGCTCTCTCTCAGACCCGCACCTGAAATCCGAATGAACTTCGACCGCGTCTGCAGCTCTTCAATCGTCGAGCACCCCAGGTACCCCATACCCGACCTTAGTCCACCCACCAGTTGATAGATCATTGCCTCCAGCGGTCCACGATGCGGAACGCGGCCCTCGATCCCCTCCGGCACAAACTTCGCCAGCCGGTTGCCGCCGTTCTCCCGCGCCGTCAAATCCTTCCGCTCCGCTGCCAGCTCCACATCCGCCTGCCCCTGGAAGTACCGCTCACCCGAGCCTTGCGCCATCGCGCTTAAACTTCCCATCCCTCGATACGCCTTAAAGCTTCTGCCCTGATACAGAATCGTTTCGCCCGGGCTCTCATCCACGCCGGCAAACAGCGATCCCATCATGCAGATGCTTGCGCCCGCCGCAATCGCCTTCGTGATATCACCCGAATACTTGATTCCGCCATCGGCAATCACCGCCACGCCGCGCTCGCGCGCCGCGCGCGAAGCCTCCGCAATCGCTGTAATCTGCGGCATGCCCGCGCCCGTCACCATGCGCGTCGTGCAGATCGAGCCTGGGCCGATGCCCACCTTCACCGCATCCGCGCCCGCTTCAATCAGCGCTGCCGAGCCCTCATACGTCGCGACATTCCCGGCTAGCAGATCCATATCCGGAAACCGCCTCTTACACTCGCGCACCGCCTCCAGCACGCGCGACGAGTGTCCATGGGCCGAATCGATTGCCAGCGCATCCACTTTCGCTCGAACCAGCTCCGCCGCCCGCTCCAGAAAATCGCCTGTGGCTCCAATCGCCGCCGCCACGCGCAATCTTCCCTGCGCATCCTTGCTCGCATTCGGATACTTCACCTTCTTCTGAATGTCCTTGACCGTAATCAAGCCCTTGAGCTCATACGCGTCATTCACCACCAGCAGTTTCTCCACGCGATGCTGATGCAGAATCTCCTCGGCCTGTTCGAGCGTCGTTCCCACCGGCACCGTGATCAGGTTCGTCTTCGTCATCACGTCGGCAATCGGAATGTCTGTCCTCGAAACAAACCGCAGGTCGCGGTTCGTCAAAATTCCCACCAGCTTGCCGTTCTTCGTCACCGGCACGCCTGAAATTTTGTAGCGCCGCATCACCTCCAGCGCGTCCGCAATCGGCCGCTCCGGCTCGATCGTCACCGGGTCCACAATCATTCCCGATTCGGACCGCTTCACCTTGTCGATCTCGCCAGCCTGCTGCTCGATCGTCAGGTTGCGATGCACCACGCCGAGCCCGCCCTGCTGCGCGATGGCAATCGCTAGACGCGACTCCGTCACCGTATCCATCGCGGCGGACATCAGCGGGGTATTCAACGTGATATTGCGCGTCAGCTTCGTCTGCGTGCTAACCTGCGCCGGTACAACGTCCGAATAGGCGGGCACCAGCAGCACGTCATCAAATGTCAGCGCTTCTGCAACGGGGGTCGAAATCATGCGGTTCCATCAATTCTAGAGCCTCCATCCCAAAAAGTTGTAGGACCCTCGCAGGCAAAGCATTGCCTATCCCCTATCCGGAGCATTGAAGCGATTTCCGTCATCGTCGATAAGAAGGGTTGCGAGGTATTCGGTGAATTCGAGTGTTCGTAGAGAGGGGTCGGCAGCCCGTCTCGGCCGCCGCCGTGACGGTTCCGTCGCGCATCTGCCACTGTCCATGGCGTTTCAGCCCATCGTGGACATCGCGCAACGCACCATCTTCGCCTACGAAGCTCTCGTCCGCGGCACCGAACAGGAATCCGCTCTCGACGTCCTTGGACAAGTAACCGAAGAAAGTCGCACCGCCTTCGACCAGAGCTGCCGCATCAAGGCCATGATCCTCGCCCAACAGCTTGGAATCGCCGAGCAGGGCGCCCTGCTCAGCGTCAACTTCATGCCCGGCGTCAACTACTCCGCCGCCGACTGCTTCCAGCGCACCGTCCAGGCGGCCGAATGGACGGGCTTCCCTCTCACCTCGCTCATGTTCGAGATCTCCGAGATGGAGTCGCTCAACGACATCGAACGCCTCCGCGCCATCTCTGCCGAATATCGCCGCCACGGCCTCACCATCGCCCTCGACGACTTCGGCGCCGGCAACTCCGGCCTCAACCTCCTTGCCGACATCGAGGTCCAGGTCCTCAAGCTCGACGGCCGCCTCGTCCGCGGCATCAACTTCCAGCCTCGAGCCGAACAGATCGTCCGCTCCACCGCCGCCATGGCCCACCGCCTCGGAATCCAGATCGTCGCCGAGTGTGTCGAGACCGAAGCCGAGGTCGAAATCCTTCTCGACGCCGGCATTACGCTCATGCAGGGCTACCTCTTCGCCAGGCCCACCTTCGAGTCCATCCCCGAGATCACCTGGCCGGCCATCCCCACCAAGACCCGCTCCCTCAAGCTCGACCTCGCCCCCAAGGGCCTTCCCTCGGTCGCCTAGATCTCGCATCCCCACCGATTTCGCAGCCGCCGCAGGGTGACCTACCCTTTCGCAGAGGGATGGTTTGTCGTTTGCGATAGCAAACGATTGCAAGTTGCCGCAGGGTACGACTCCGCAGAGCTTGGCCTTCGATCCGTCGCCCTCTCGCCTTTGGACGCCTGAAGCCTGTCTTGCCCTCCCACCTCAAAAGGCCTAAACTGTCTATAGCGACGAATCATTCCGCCGCGGTAGCGATGAGCGCCGTGCAAAGTCAGCTGTGAGCGTACCGGCGACCTGGCGGAAGGGAGGAGTGGGCGATAAGCCCACTTTTTATTTGCTCTCAAAACTGCGCTGAACCGGCCCGAAAGTGCCCGGTCAGCCCCAAAACAACCCCTATGGCCCTTGCCCTCGACACAATTCGCGCCACCGCCGACCGCGTCGCCGCCTCGCACGGCCTTGAAGTCGTCGACGTCGAGTTCGCCGGCGGCGGCAAGCATCGCGCCCTTCGCGTCTTCGTCGAAAAGAACGCCGCAGGGCGCGCCGAACTCGCCCAGCATGCCGCCGAAAATGCGGACTCCCTGCCGAAAGGCGTGCCCGTCGAGCTCCTCTCCGGCGTCACCCACGAGGACTGCGAGCACTTCGCCCGCGACTTCGGCACCCTCCTCGACGTCGAGGACCTTGTCCCCGGCTCCGAGTACACCCTGGAGGTCAGCTCCCCCGGGCTGGAGCGCAAACTCCGCGGCCCCGCCGACTTCCAGCGCTTCAACGGCAGCCTCGTGAAACTCCAAACCTTTACATCGGTAGCGTCTGCGGCTGAAGGTGCAGGAAAGCCCAACCGGCACTTCACCGGCCGCCTCACCGCCTTCGATGGCCAGCGGCTCACTCTCGACCTCAGCGCCGTCAAACAGAAGGGCAAGGCAAAAAAGACGCTCACGGGCCAGACAGTCACCATCGAGCTGGCCAACATCGAAAAAGCGAACTTAGTCGCAGAAATCTGAAGAAAGGCAAGTGAGCAGTGAAGAAGTGAATCGTGAATAAGCCGGACCGCTGGCGAGTTCAAAATCATCCCCACAGTCGGCCGCACTATTCACTACTCACGATTCACTCCCGAAAAACAATGGCAAGCGCACTCTATCAGTCCATCGAAATGCTGAGCCGCGAGAAGGGCATCGACCCCGAGATTGTCGTCGGCGCCGTCGAAGATGCCATCGCTCTGGCGACGCGCAAGTTTTACAAGACCCAGGAGACCATGCGCGGCGAGCTGGACCGCGAGTCCGGCGAGATTCGCGCCTACGTCTATAAGACCGTCGTCGAGGATGATGACCAGGTCGAAGATCCCGAGAACCAGCTCACGCTCGAGGAAGCCCGTGCCCTCGCGCCCGAGGTTGAAATCGGCGGCGAGCTGCGCTTCTACAAGGACACCTCGCCCCTCGGCCGCATCGCCGCCCAGATGGCCAAGCAGGTCATCTTCCAGAAGGTCCGCGAAGCTGAGCGCGACACTGTCTTCCAGGAGTACGGCGGCCGCACCGGCGAGATCCTCACCGCCACAGTCAAGCGCCTGGAGCCCATGGACGTGATCTTCGACCTCGGCAAGGCCGAAGCCCGCATGCCCAAGCGCGAGCAGTCGCGCCTCGAGCAGTTTGCCATCGGCGAGCGCGTCCGCGTTGTCCTTCTTCGCGTCGACCGTGCCGCCAAGGGCCCACAGGTCATCGTCTCTCGCGCCGCTCCCGCTCTCGTCCAGTCGCTCTTTCAATCTGAAGTGCCTGAAATTTACGACGGCACCGTCATCATCCGTGCCATCGCGCGTGAGGCCGGCGAGCGCACCAAGATCGCTGTCATGTCCCGCGACAAGGACGTTGACCCCGTCGGCGCCTGCGTTGGCATGAAGGGCATGCGTGTGCAGTCCATCATCCGCGAGCTGCGCGGCGAAAAAATCGACATCATCGAGTTCTCCGAGGAGATCACGACCTTCGCCGAGAAGGCCCTCCAGCCCGCCAAGGTCTCCCGTGTCTCCATCACGGACCTTGGTGAGAAGCAGCTTGAGGTCATCGTCGACGACACGCAGCTCTCGCTCGCCATCGGCAAGAAGGGACAGAACGTCCGTCTCGCCGCCAAGCTCCTCGGCTGGAAGATCGACATCAAGTCCGAGGAGGAGAAGCGTCAGGAGGTCGAGCAGCAGATGCAGGCCATGCAGGGCACGCCCACCACGCCCATCGAGCAGATCACCGCGCTCGGTGACGGCATGATGGAGAAGCTCATCGCCGCCGGCATCACCACCGTCGAACAGCTCGCCGACATGACCGAGGAAGAGCTCGGCGAAGTCCAGGGCATCGGCGAAAAATCCGTCGAGAAGATCGCCGCCGCCGTGCGCGACTACTTCGGCCAGCTCGAAGCGCAGCACGCTGCCGCCGGTGGAAAGGAAAATCCCACCACCGTTCCGGAGCCCGCGCTCGCACTCGGTGAGGAAGCTGTCGCCGCTGGCGCTGCATCAGATGTTGCGGGAGATGAGGAGCATTCCATGACACTGACGCCAGAAGAGATTCTCGCCAACGAAGCCGCCAAAGCCGATGGCGCTCGCGAGGTCGGCGAGTACTCCGTCGAGGACATCGCCGCCGCCGAGGACATTCTGTCTGGGTCCGACGCCAACGATGCCGCCGATGCTCGCGAAGAGGCCATCGAGCTCGACAACGACACCATCGACCAGCTGGTCGACGACGCGCAGGAACTCTCTGAGGAAGGTCCGGACACCGACCCTCGCGACCGCTAACAACGTCCGGCGCGCAGCCGCCGGCTTCAACCGCCGAACAAGGCTCGAAACAAGAACGGGCTTTGGTCCCGGACAACAGCGCCCCAGGCGCATCCGAACGGACGGACCTCCATCCGTCCATGCTTTGAAAGGCGCGGCTTTCGCCACGCCGCTACCGTGCAAATCCCGGCGGGCTTCAGCCCGTGAGGAAACGCTCAGTAAAACCGCACTCGTGCAGCCATCGCATCGAATCCGCGGTCGGATGCTGAAAAATTCAAGTTTTCGAGGGATAATACCCTTGAACCAACTCTCACTACGATTGAGGCTGTTATGACCAGCTAAGCGCGGTGATTCAGGGCCGCGGTGAACCGCCGCCCTCAACAAAAGGAATCAATGAGCAAAGTTCGCATCAACGATCTTGCACGGGAACTGGAAGTCAAGAGCAAGTCCATCCTGGACGCCTTGACCGCGGTCGGCGTCACCGAAAAGAAGACGCACTCATCCTCCATCGAGGAGAACGAGGCCGAACAGGTACGTGCCTACCTGAACCGTGGCGCGCGTCCTGCACCGGCCAAACCGGCCTCCGAACCCAAGCCCGCCTTCAACTTATCCCATGTCTCCAAGCCCGGAGACGCGCTCAAGGCCATCCTCGAGCGCAAGCAGGCGGAGGCCGCCGCAAGATCCCGCCCGCCCGCTGCGTCCGCCCGTCCCACCGTGGCCAATCCCGCTGCTGCCGCCGCTGCCCGTCCCGGAACAGCCGCGGTGCGGCCTGCCGCGCCCGCTGTCTCTGCGGCCCCCGGCGCAGCCGCCGCACCCGCGCAGCCTGAAGCTCCCGCGCCGCGCCGGATCGTTCCCCAGCCGCGTCCGGCCGCTCCCATCGTCTCCGCGTCCCCAGTCGCCGCCACGACCCGTCCCGTGGCAGCCCGCCCTGCCGCAGGTGCGCCCGCCGTTGCTCGTCCGGCTGCCACGCCCGCAGTCGCCTCCACACCCCCGGCCGCGCCGGTCGTTGTGAAGCCGTCGGCTGTGCCGCCGCCTGCCCCTGCAGCCACGGCGTCCCCCGCTCCAGTTGCGGCCGCACCTGCGCCGCCCGCAGCCCCACCAGCGGCTACGGCCACTGCTTCGCCGGCCGCTGAATCTCCCGCCGCCGCCGCGCCGCCTGTCCGGCGGGTGGTCATGCCCCAGACTGGCCCGCGCCCCACGTACACCGCCGCTCCCGGCGCCGCCAATGCTGCCCGCCGGCCCATCTTCGAGCGTCCTCGCCCGCAGACTCCCGGTGGCGGCCCTCCCGGCAGCCGCACGCCGCTGGCTCCCGGCGCCCGTCGGCCGATGCACCCCACCCGCAACTTCCCAACCGGTCCCGGCGGTCCCGGCGCACCCGGAGCTCGGCCTGGATTCGGCCAGCGTCCCGGTTTCGGCGGTCGTCCCGGTTTTGGCGGACGTCAGGGCGTAGGTCCCGGCGGTCTGCTGCCGCCCACTGAGGCTGCACCGGCCCCCGGCCGTCCCGCACGCGGCGCCGCCCGCGGCCGCGGTGGCCAGCGCTACGTCAAGGACAAGGAAGTCGCACTCAAGGGCTATGCTCCGCGCCTCGGTGCCGCGCAGATCCCCCAGGGCGACATGCCCATCACCCGCTCCATCACCGTCACCGAGGGCATCTCCGTCAAAGACCTCGCCGAGAAGCTCGAGGTGCGCGGCAAGGACCTCATCGCCACTCTGCTGCTCCGCGGCGTCATGGTCACGGTCAACCAGTCGCTCGACTCTGAGCTGGTCAAGTCTGTCGCCCGCCAGTTCGGCGCCGACGCCACCGTCATCTCTGTCGAAGAGCAGCTCGAGAACGAAGCCATCGAAGGCCTCCTCGAAGACACCACCGGCCTCGTCGAAGTCGTCCGCCCGCCCGTCGTCACCGTCATGGGCCACGTCGATCACGGCAAGACCTCGCTGCTCGACGCCATCCGCTCCACGGAAGTCGCCGCAGGCGAAGCCGGTGGCATCACCCAGCACATCGGCGCCTACAAGGTCCGCATCACCAAGGAAGACTCGCCCGCCTTCGGCCGCGAGATCGTATTCCTCGACACCCCCGGCCACGAGGCCTTTACCCGCATGCGCGCCCGCGGCGCTAAGGTTACGGACATCGTCGTGATCGTCGTCGCTGCCGACGACGGCGTCATGCCTCAGACCCTCGAAGCCATCGACCATGCCCGCGCCGCAGAAGTCCCCATCATCGTCGCGGTCAACAAGATCGACAAGCCCGAGGCCAATCCCGATCGCGTCAAGCAGCAGCTCGCCGATCGCGGCCTGCAGCCCGACGACTGGGGTGGCGACACTCCGTTCGTCAACGTCTCCGCCAAGCTGCACAAGAATCTCGACGGACTCGAAGAGATGATCTGCCTGCAAGCCGATCTGCGCGAGCAGAAGCTGAAGGCTACCCCCGAACGCCCCGCCGTCGGCAAGGTGATCGAAGCCAAGCTCGACCGCGGCCGCGGCGCCGTCGCCAGCATCCTCGTGCAGAACGGCACGCTCCGCATCGGCGACAGCTACATCGTCGGCAACACCTTCGGCAAGGTTCGCGCCATGTTCAACGACCGTGGCCAGGCCGTCTCCGAAGCTGGTCCCTCCACCCCCGTTGAGATCCTCGGCCTCGAGTCCATGCCCGACGCCGGCGACACCTTCCTCGTCATGGCCGATCGCGACCGTGCCAAGGAGATCGCCAACTACCGCACCATGAAGGAGCGCGAAGCCCAGCTCGCCAAGAGCTCCCGCGTCTCCCTCGAAGGCCTCGCCGAGCAGATCAAGCAGGCCGGCGTCAAAGACCTCAACCTCATCCTCAAGGGCGACGTGCAGGGCTCCGTCGAAGTCCTCGCCGACTCGCTCGAGAAGATGTCCACCGAGAAGGTGCGCGTCAAGGTGCTCCGTGCCGGCGTCGGCGCCATCACCGAGTCCGACATCCTGCTGGCCTCCGCCTCCAACGCCGTCGTCATCGGCTTCAACGTCCGCCCCGAGCGCAAAGCCCAGGAGCTCGCCGATCAGGAGAAGGTCGAAATCCGCCTCCACTCCATCATCTACGAGCTGCAGGACGAGATCACCAAGGCGATGTTCGGTCTCCTCGATGCGGTCTACAAAGAGGTCTACGCCGGCCGCGCCGAGGTGCTCAACGTCTTCAAGATCTCCAAGGTCGGCCAGATCGCCGGCTGCGCCGTGCGCGATGGCCTCATCAAGCGCGACAACAACGTTCGCATCTTGCGCGACGGCAACGAGGTCTGGAAGGGCAAGATCGCTTCACTCAAGCGCTTCAAGGATGACGTCTCCGAAGTCCGCCAAGGCGTCGAGTGCGGCATCGATCTCGCCGGCTACAAGGATATCCGCGTCGGCGACATCATCGAAGCCTTCACCACCGAGAAGATCGCCGCCGAGCTCGGCCAGAACACCGCCGAGCTCAAGCGCCAGCAGATGGCCGAGCTCAAGGAAGCCAAGGAGCGCGAAAAAGAGATCGCTGCCGCTACCGTCTAGCTCGTCAACTTATCTCCAATACAAAAGCCGGGAGCCATCCCGGCTTCTCTTCGTCCTGAAGACGGCGTGCCGTCACACCGCTGCTTTGCTCTCCTGCGTCTGCGCGCTGCCCTCCACACGCTGCGGCACCGGCGTCAGGTACTGCTTCAGCGGCTCCCGCGCCTCGGGCGATGTAATCAGCACCACGCGGTCATCGGCCTCCATCACCGTATCGGGATGCGGCAGAAGCACGTGCTCGTGCCGCGTGATCGCTACCACCTCGAACGGAAGCTCTCCCATCTTCTCGTACAACAGGCTCAGCGGCTTCCCTGCCAGCTCGCTCCCCGGCTTAACCGTCGCCTCCGCCAGCTCACGATGCCCCGGCAAATCGAAATGGATCCTCGACCGCAGCAGCCGCAGCAGATCCACATGCCCCACGTCTTCGGTCACCTGGATCTTCCGCTTGCCCAGCAGCCCCAGCGCAATCTGAATATGCTCCATGTAATGGGCCGGCGAATCCTGCCGTGTGTCCACCTGCGCCTCATACAGGCTCTTGTAACGCAGGTGCGCCGCCATCCGCCCCTGCAGCAGGTACGCGATCATCACTGCGATCCCCGCCGGCACCAGCAGCTGAAATCCGCCAGCCATCTCCGTCACCATCAGCATCGTCGCAATCGGCACACGCGCCGCCGCTCCGAACACCGCCGCCATGCCAACCACGACAAACACTGCCGACGGCTGGTGCAGCAGGATGGCGAAGCTCCCTCCCAGCATCGCTCCAACATACAGGGACGGCGCAAACACGCCGCCGGATCCGCCCGACGACACCGTCAGCGCCAGCGCCACCATCTTCGCGCCCACCAGCAGCAGCATCAGCTCCAGCGCCATGCGCCCATCGATCGCGGCCTGAATCCACCCATATCCTCCCTGCAACACTTGCGGCAGCCACAGCGCGATCACGCCCACACCCAGGCCGCCCAGCGCCGGCTTCATCCATAAAGGCATCTTCAGCGCGCGAAAGCCGTCGCGCACCCGATAGAACACCATAGGCAGCAGCGTCCCCAGCACAGCCGCCGCCAGTCCCAGAGGCACATACGCCCCATAGTTCTTCAGCGTCGGCATCGGCGTCGTTGGAATCTGAAACAGCGGTCTGTACCCCACAAACACGCCATTCACCGCATACGCCACCGCCGACGAACACATCGTGTACAGCAGCGCGCCCACCTCGAACTCCATCGTCCCGTACAGCACCTCGATGGCGAATACGCCCGTTCCCATCGGAGAGCGAAAGATCGCTGACAACCCCGCCGCCATCCCCGCCAGCAGCAGCAGCCTCCGCTGCGCCTCGCTGCGCTTCGCAATCCGCGCATAGTACGAGCCCAGCGTCGCTGTAATCAGCGCAATCGGCCCTTCGCGTCCCGCCGATCCGCCGCTCCCGATCGTGATCGCGGACGCCACCATCTTCAGCGGCGCAACGCGCGGACGAATGACGCCCTCCTCGCGATGAAACGCATTCACCGCCGTGTCCGTGCCGTGGCCCTCCGCCTCCGGGGCGAAGCTGTAAACAATCAACCCCGACAGCAACCCACCCAGCGTTGTCACCAGCGGAACCAGCCACAATCCATGTGGCCCGATCACCTGCGCGTGTCTCTGTCCCTGCTCACTTCCCGGCGCCCAATATCCCGCGATATCGCCCAGCAGAAGGTGCGAGCACACCCGCAGCATCCACACAAACGCCCGCGCCGCCAGCGCTCCCACCACACCCAGGGCAGCCGACTCCAGCAGCAGCCGCGGCTCGCCCTCCGCCTTCAACAAGTCATTCGCCCTCGTCTTCCCGGCCGGCGCCCACGCGCCTCTTCCATCCTCCGGCATCTCTTCTTCAAAGGATGCCGGCCGGCCGCACCGAGGCTGGCTCCCTCCCGCAATCAAAACCGGAACAGATAGCTCGCCTTCACAAAAAACTGCCGCCCATCGTTCAAATACCCCGGTGCGCGCGGCAGAATCGGCTGCGTCGGATCGCACGTCCCACCCATCCGCGCGCACAGCGTGTGGCTATAGTTCTGAAGATCCTCATTCCATCCCACATACACCACCGTCCCCGGATGTGGAAGCCACGTCAGCAGCGCCTGCGTCTGCACCTCCTTCGTCCGCACCAGCGAAGTCTCCGCCGGGTTCGCCAGCGTCGAGTCATACTCCACAATCACTCGTGCCGAGAGCGCCCGCGTGAACTGGTAGTTCAGCTTGGTGCGAAACGTCTGCGACTCATACACAAATGCATTCGTGTGCGCGTCGAAATCCCTGTCCAGCAGATACGTATTGTCCGCCGTCAACTGCCGCAGCGGATTCACGCTCACCAGTGCCTGCAGCGTGTTCTGGTTCAGCAGAAACGGCGTCTTCCCCGGCGTCGGGTTGTAGTTCACATTGCCACTCCGCAGCCACTGCAGATTGAAGTTCAATTGTGCCCACGGCTGCCCGCGCGCCACCAGTCCGCCGAAGTTCTCGGTGAAGTTCTCGCTTTCCGGCAGCGCATATCCATCCTGCGGCCCCACGGTATCCGAGTTCTGTCCGCCGATCGGCGCCAGCACTATATTGCGCGGCAGCAGCCAGAACGGATCGAACGTCGTGTAGTGATATACGCGATTGTGCGCGTGGTCGAACGCCAGATTCTGATTCGTCTCCAGCCCATAGCTCTGAATGACGCTGTGCTTCGGAAACCACTGGTACGTCGCATGCAAATGATCGCTGCGGATGTTCGACGTCTGAAAGAACCCCAGCGTGCTCGTGAATCCTGAGCTCACATCCTGATACTCGTCGAACAGGTTGAACGAGTGCCCGTTTCGCTGCACCTGCACATCGGTTGCCAGTCCCGCGCCATACCCCGGCGGGAAGATCGTCGCCGCGCTCGCCATCTCAGTCGGCTTCGTCGAGCTCTCCACCGTCTGCCCCAGCAGCGTCCAGTGACTATTCGCCCTCCACCTGAAGTCCACTCCGCCGATGCGATTCCATCCCCTGCCGAACTCCTCATCCGTGTACATCAGCCCCACATTTGACCCGTTGCCCAGATCCTCAGAGATGCGCCCCACATAGGCTTCGGCTCGCTTCTCATACAGGGGATCGTCCGGCGTCACCGTCTCTCCCGGCTCGCGATCGTCAATGGCCAGCAGACCCAGGTTCAGATGTCCTACTTTGCCCGTTACGCGTCCGCCATACTCGGGCCGCACAATGTTGCGCGTATACAGCAGCGTCATCGGCGTCTGAAAGTAGCTTGCGTTTTCCAGGAAGAACGGCCGCAGCTCCGGAAAGTACACGGGGTAGCGCTGATTCACCGTGAACTGCGGCTGATCGCTCTCCACATCGCTGAAGTCGGGATTCACCGTCGCGTCGAACACGATCGCGTCCTTCCACACCGCCTTCGCCTCGCCGCCCGCCGTCGCCTCTGCATTCCTCGTGCTGAAGACCGGGTTGTTCGGGTCCAGCGTATTCAGCGTGTGCACATTCTGCCCCAGCGCATACGGATTGATCTGCACGTTATGCGAGCCCGCCACACCCTCCATTCCCGGCTGATGCATCGTTCCTTCCTGGCTCAGCATCCCGCTCACCGCCGCCGACACCCTCGGCCACCAGTCGTTCTCGCTGTTGCGCGGAAAGTTGCGGAAGAACACCACGCCCCACGTCGTCCCTCGCGCGGGAAACCGAAGGCTCCGGAACGGAATCGCAATCAGCGCCATCCATCCGTCCTTCGTAATCTTCCCCTCCGAGTCCCACACCTGGTCGTAGCTGTAGTCCGCTCCATTCGCCTCGGTATACGCCGCATCCGCCTGCACGCCGGCCGGGTTTACCTGAAACAGCACACCGCGCTGCCGGTCCTGAAACGGATCCAGATCCACCGAGACATAATCGTCGTTCAGGATGTTCTCTCTTCGCGCTAAGTGCGACCGGATCAGCTCCGGATGCTTGTCGAAGCAGAGGAACACCACATACAGCTCCGTCCGCGTGCGCCCCAGCCACACCTCGGTCCTCTCCGTCGCCGGAGCTCCATCCGTTGGCGTGTTCTGGATAAATCCCCCGACACGCGCCAGCCGTCCGCGCCACTCCGGGCTCGGTCGCATCCCTGCAAAATCCGCCAGTGTCAGAGGCTTGTCGATCACCGGCACCGTCACATCCGAGTCTCCGGGCCGTCCCTGCCTCGGCGGAGTCACCGGCGTCACCGTCGGCTTCGCCTGCTGTCCCGAAATCACCTGCCCCCGTACCCCGCCCCAATTGATGCCCAAAAATGCGCAGCCCACCGCCGCCAATCCAACCCGAACCCGCCCACCTCGACCCAATCCCAGCTCCAATCCACAACTCTACGTCCTCCCACACATACGCGACTTTTTGATCTTCAGTTCCCGCCGGTTCTCATAGCCGCCACAAACCCAAAACGGAACACCCTTGCGATGTTCCTGCGCAAGAAAATTCGTGGCGCTTCGGGGCAGGATGAGGACGCATCGGGGCGTAAGTCATTGAATCAGCAGGTTGCAAGCGCCTCGTTTCGGCCGCCGATGGAAAGTGGATTGCCCAAGCACAGGTGTTCCCTCAGAACAGTGAGGTCTCCCACGACCCGGGTCATGGTGGAACAAAAACATCACAAGGAGCTTCGATCCTCATGAAAGTTATTGCTCACCTTTCCCTGGTCTCTGCGGCCATCATTCTTATCCCCGCACTTGCCTTGGCAGACTCCACGGTCAACGGAAACTCGCAGGTCAACGCCACGGACAACATTTATGCCTCGGGGTCTCAGGGCGGACTCATCACAAACTGCAGTGCACCTTCCATAAACTACTGTGGCGCGGGAGGCCAGGGGACCCCGCCCGGATTCATCCTCCTCAATGGCGCAACCTACGTCACCTTCTCCGCCTCAGGGACGATCAGCCTCGATGGCAACGATGAGCAGTTCAACGACCCGGACGGATACTACAACGGCATCCCCGCTTATAACTTGGTCCCGACGTACGCCTCGTCGAATCCCGGCTTCGAGAGCCTCTCGGGAATCACGGCTCCCGGAGCCGGTTATCTGGTAGGCGTCTTCGTCGGTCCGGATGGACCGAGCGGTTCGGCTCCGGCTTCGCTGGACTACACGGCCGCCGGGGCGGAGAGCCTGACCTCGTACTCACCTCTCCTGGACCAGGTGTTCTTCATCGGCGACGGCCTCACGGGTGACGGCACCGGAACGGTGCAGGATTTTGTCGTTCCGGCCGGAGCGACGGAGCTCTACCTCGGAATCAGCGACGCATGCAATTTCCAGGGTCCGCCAAGTTGCTATGGGGGGAACGACGGCGCCTACAACGCTAACTACAGCTTGGTCACGACTGGCGGCAACTCCAGCCCGTCGCCAACTCCCGAACCACAATCCCTGCTGCTGCTCGGCACCGGCGTGCTGGGAGCGGCCAGTGCGCTGCGTCGCCGCATTGTTCGGTAACGTTCAGTCTCTGAAGCGGTTGCCGCGAGGATCTAATATTACTCGGCGCAACCCGGTCCGCTTCAGAGCAGAGTTCTCTGCCAGATCGCGCTGGTAGAGGAAAGCCTCCCATCCTCATTGGGGTGTGGGAGGCTTTTTTGCGCGAAATCGTGAGGTGTCCGATAGAATTCGGGAAAACAGCGGATCGGGCCATCATCTGAATCGTGAAAGCCTGGGCTTGTTCATGGGATCCAGCGACATTCTGCAGGGATGGAACGCGATCGCCGAGTTTCTGAGCTGCGATGTACGTACAGCAAAACGGTGGGAGACGGAACGCGGTCTGCCGGTGCGGCGAATGCGGCGCACGCCCGGCGAAGGCCGCGCCAACGTCTACGCCGTCATCGCCGAGTTGGAAGCCTGGAAAGCTGCGGCGACCGTCGCAATGGAGTTGTCAGCGCGCAGCGTGGCTGCCGCACCGGAGAATTCAGCCTCGGCACAGTCAGTTTCGGCAAACGCGATTTCCGCAGACGTGGCGGAGACTGAGCCTGGTCGACAGTTTGGATCGCGGTGGTTGGCCCCAGCCGTTGCCGCAATCGCGGTATGCGCCATCGCCGCTTCCCTCGTGGCGTGGGGTCGGGGACACCGCAGCGCAAAGATGCCTGCCGCGGAGACAGCCGGACTCGTGGCTGCACCGCCAAACTCGTCCGGTTCCGCCACGTCCCCAGTGGCCGAGCTCTACCTGCACGGCTCCTACCTCTTCGAGCAGCGAACCCCCGAGACGCTTGGCCAGGCGAAGACCGACTTTCAGCAGGCCATCGCTCGTGATCCCGGCTACGCGCCCGCCTATGCCGGGCTTGCAAAGACCTACGACCTGCTGCGCGAATACGCCACCATGCCGTCAGACCGCGCGTACCCTCTGGCCAAAGCTGCCGCTCTGCGCGCCATCGCCCTCAATCCGAAACTCCCCGACGCGCATGCCGCGCTCGCCTACGAAGAGTTCTTCTGGGAGTGGAACGGCGCCGAGGCCGAACAGCAATTTCGCCAGGCCATCACGCTCGATCCCAACTCCGCCCTCGCCCACCACTGGTATGGCGCCATGCTCATGCATCAGGCCCGGTTCGACGAAGCCATTCGTCAGCTCGATCGCGCCCAGATGCTTCAACCAGCCTCCGCCGGAGTTCTCGGTACCCGGGCCTACGCCATCGGGCTCAGCGGTCGGCGCGACGAGGCGGTCGACCTCCTGCAGGACATTCTCACCCGCGTCCCGGACTCTGCTCCGCTCCACTACATCCTCGCCCAGCTCTGCCTTCAAAAGCCCCGCGACATTCCGCGTTACGTCGACCAGATGCGCAGGTTCGCCTCGCTTCGCCATAGCCGTGATGAGTTGCAGCTCATGGATGCCGCCGAAGCCGCCTACCGGCGCGGCGGCGAGCCGGCCATGTGGCGCGAAATGCTCGCCACGGAGGAGCGGCTGCACCCCAACGGGCGTACCTATTCCATGGCCACGCACGAAGCCGCGCTCGGCATGAACGACGCCGCCATCCACGACCTGACCCTGCTGATGCAGCAGCACAACGACCTGGTCATCGGCCTCGCGATTGACAGCCTCTTGGTTCCGCTCCGTCCCGACCCTCGCTTTCAGGCCATCGAGCATCAGGTCGGCCTCCCCGAGATCGCAGCTCGATAACAAGCCGCCGCCCTCACAGGTGCTATTCCACAGCCGTCCACAGCGCAGCTCTTGACGCCGCCGATAGAATAGAAGTAGGAAGATCTCTCGCCCGGCGCCTCGCCGGGCGGAGTCGCTTAATGCCACTCAGGCGGCAGGGGTTGTCACCAAGTTCTTTTTCATCAAGACTTTGCGCGGTAGTAGATAGTAAGCCATTTGGTATCAATACTTTGAACTATAAGTCCGACGCTAAATCATTTCTTTGGAAGACTTTGCGTAAAACTGCCGGGAGAGGGGGGTAGGGTCTCGGCGAGCAGCTTGCTGGGGTAATGCATACTAGGCAGGATGAATCTCTCAGCCATCCAGTCCGCGCTCCGCGATCAGCATCTCGACGGCTGGCTCTTCTACGACCACCATCATCGCGACCCAATCGCCTACCGCATCCTCGGCCTCGATCCGCAGTCCTTCGTCTCGCGCCGCTGGTTCTATTTCGTCCCCGCCGAAGGCGACCCTCGCAAGCTCGTCCACCGCATCGAGACCGGCAAGCTTGACGCTCTGCCCGGCAGCAAGCGCGAGTACTCGTCCTGGCAGGAGCTCGAACGAAACCTCGAAGACCTGCTCCACGGCGCGACCAACATCGCCATGCAGTACTCGCCGCGCAACGCCATCATTTACGTCGCCATGGTCGACGCGGGAACCGTCGAGCTGGTTCGGTCGTTCAACAAAAACGCCGTCAGCTCGGCCGATCTCGTCAGCCTCTTCGAAGCCGTCCTCACCGAAGATCAGATCGCCACGCACTTCGCCGCGCAACAGCGCCTCGACCGTGTCCTCAGCGCCACTTGGAAGCACATCCACGACCGCACTCACCGCGGCGACCACACCAACGAGTTCGAGGTCATCACCTTCCTCAAGCAGGGCATGGAGCGCGAAGGCCTCTGGACCGACCATGGCCCCAACTGCTCCGCCGGTCCCAACTCCGCCGACTCGCACTACGAGCCCACCGACCTCCGCACCGCGCCCATCTTCCACGGCGACTTTGTTCTCATCGACGTCTGGGCCAAGCTCGCTGAACCCAACGACACCAGCCGCCCCCGCCCCGGCGCCATCTGGTACGACATCACATGGACCGGCGTCGTCGGCCGCGCGCCTACCGACCGGGAACAGCAGATCTTCACCACCGTCCGCAACGCACGCGACGCAGCCATCGCCGCCGTCGAGCAGGCCTATGCAGCCAATCAGCCCATCGCCGGCTTCCAGGCCGACGACGCCGCCCGCAACGTTATCCGCGACGCCGGTCTCGCCGAGTTCTTCACCCACCGCACCGGCCATAACATCGCCGTGGAGCTCCACGGCAACGGAGCACACCTCGACAACCTCGAAACCCACGACGAGCGCCTGCTGCTGCCGAACACTTGCTTCTCCGTCGAACCCGGCATCTACTTCCCGGGCGAGTTCGGCATCCGCAGTGAGGTGAACATGATCACGAAACCCGGCAAAGCCGTTGTCACTGGGCCGCGCCAGACCGAGCTCCTCCGCATCTGAAGCTAACTTGCCAACCCGCTGAGTCGCTGACTTGCTGCCTTTTGCGCTGATACAATCAACTCGAATGGCGACCGACGCCCAGCAGATCAGCCAACGCGTTCCCGAAGAGAAGTCGAGCCTTCCCGCGATGGTCCTCATCGCCGGCTGGCTCATCCCCGGCCTCGGCCATCTCATTCTCGGCAAATGGATTCGCGCGCTGCTGTTGTTCGTGTCGATCCTCGGGATGTTTGTGATCGGTCTCGCCGTACAGGGCAAAATCTATTCGCCCGCCACCGGCGACATCCTGGACATTCTCGGCTTCGCCGGGCAGCTTGGCCTCGGCCTTCTCTGCGGCCTGGCGCACTGGTTCAGCTGGGGTGCGACCTCCGCTGTGAACACCATCGCCGACTACGGAACCAAGTTCATCGTCGTCGCCGGCCTGCTGAACTACATTGCCGCTGTTGACGCGCACTCGCTGGCCAACGGACGGAAGGCCTCGCTATGACGCTCAGCCACTTCAGCGCCGTGCTCCTGTTCTCGCTCTTTGTGTCGGTTGTCTTCGGCATCACCCAGCGCGCGGAGCCCAGAATGATGATCCGCTTCGGAGCCTACTGCTTCGTCCTCTTCGTCGGATCCGTCATCGTCGCCAGCTGGATCATGTACGCGATCAAGCACTAACTGTTCAACTAGTTTGAAGACCCCGACAGCGGCGTAGGCGTTGTAGTTGTCGTGCTGCTCGATCCGCTGCTTGAGTTCGGCTTTCCCGACAGGTCGTTTCCAAAACTGCCCGCGGACTGCGAGTTCACACCGCCGCTCGTGCCGCCCCCGAACAGGCTCGCCTGCTGATACAACAGCTCGATCTTCGGGTCATAGATGAACTCCCACGTCTCATACGTCGTCTGGCCGTTAGGATTCAAAATGCTTTCGCCGGTCTTCGATGTGCCAACGCCCATGATCTGACCGATACTCGTCGTTCCGCTCGAGCTTGTGGAACTGCTGGAACTCGGGCTCGAAGTCGTCGATCCGCCGGTCGTTGAGCCGCCGATCGTCGCCCCCTGGAAACCGGCGGACAGCGGAGAGTTCGAGTTGACGGTCGTCGACGGCGTTGTGGTCGAGCCCGTCGATCCGCCGGACGACGATCCGTTGGTGGATGATCCACTGGCCAGCGACGAGGCCGAGCCCAGTCCCCCGCCCGCGCCGCTCGTGTTCAAACCCCCCAGCGGCTCGCCGAAGAAGCCCTTCACCGTCGTCTTGTTCTCGCCGACATGAATAATGCGCCAGTCGTTCTTGCCCGTCAGCGGATCGATGTACTGCTTGCGCAGAAAACGGACGTTGTTCGTATTCTCCAGCGCATCCATCGACGGCGGATAGGTCTTGAACTTGCGATAGTACAGCCGGATCGCGCGCACATACTCGTTGGCGCGATGCTGGGCTTCGATCTCTTTATCGCGCTGCAGGTCCCGCGCCACCACCGGGGCCGCAACCGCCAGCGCGATCAGGATCAGCGCCGTCATCAGCACGACGAAGACCAGCATGAAGCCGGCTTCGGAGCCGGAAACTTGCGGCGGCGTGGGTGATTCGATTTGCTTTGGGGTCTTCATCGTCATTGCATCAGCAGAGGCAGCGTCTGCGTGTTGTTGTTCTGCAGGTCTTCCACCTGAATGCTGTTCAGGCTGATGGAGAGAATCTTGTACTTGTGCGCGACGATCTCGCCCACGGATGCCAGATAGACATTATCGTTCTGCAAAAGGAAAGCCTGCACGACCCCGCTCTTTCGCCTGGCTGTACCGAAGAACTTGAGGTTGATCGGCGGAGGAGGCGGTGGCCCGACCGGAGCGGGCGGCAGCGTAATTGCCTTCTTCGGCCGCGCCGACGGAACGTTCTTCGGGATCGGCGGTGGAGGCGGCGTGTAAGTCAGCGAGAAGATGTTGCGCCCGGTGCCAGAGTAGACAAGGCTCTCCGTCCGGTGCATGGCCCGCTCATCGAGGGTGGGATCGAGACTGGCTGAAGTGCTCGCGAGCTTCTGCGCGTCAACGCCGGCCATCGTTGTCTCCGAACTGCGGTTTCCGGTCAGCCCGGCAGTCTGCGTTTCGGCTGCCGGCTGCGCTGCCGCAGCCGGCTTGTTGAGGGGGGCCACCGTCGGCGGCGGAGCGCTCGAAGAGCCTGCGAACAGCGCGTTGTACGCGTAGAAGACGCAGCATAGAGCGACCGCGCCGAGAGCGCCCGCCGCAATCGTCTTTTTGCGATTTTCTGCTCCGGGCTTCATTGTGCGCCTCCCGCGGGAGCAGTCGGCGCCGGCTGCTGCAAAGCAGCTTCCTTCGCGCTGGACGTGCGAAGATACGTCGTCAGCCGGATGCGAAGGTTGACCGCTCCCGTCTGCTGCCCGGAGAGGCCGATTCCGTTCACCAGGAAGAACAGCTTGTCGCGCTCGAGCGAATTGATGAACTCGACGATGGGGCGGTAGTCGCCGGAGACGCTGGCATCCATGCGCAGCTCGGTCAGTGCATACTCGCCAGACAGCACGGGGGACTGCGCATACTGCACATTCGCCAGCCGCACATTGCTCTTCTGCGTCAGCCGTCCCAGCTCCGCCAGCACCTGCGAGTACGCGTACGGCAGACGGTCTGCGTAGAACAGGTCAGCGTCCTGCGTCGACGCCGCGATCTTGCCATCGAGCCCCCGCAGCGGAAGCGCCTGCAGCCGCGCCGTCTTCAGCATCATCTGCTGACGCATCAGCGCGTCCGCATCGTGGTCGGCCAGCGAATGCGAAAGAAAAATCAGATGCATGGCCATGTACAGCACGATGACCAGAAGAGCGACGACACCGGCGTAATGCAGGTTCACCGCCGTCAGCAACGCACGCGCGCGGCTTGTGAGACGCGGAGCATGGCGCACCAGCGAGGAGCTGCTCGGAGGAGGAACCGTAGCGGTCGCGCTCATCGGCCTTCTCCTCTCACCGCGGCTGTGCCCGACGCGTTCGCCGCCGAAGCCGGCTTGGAATAGGGCTCACTCTCAGGAAGCGGATTGTAGTTGGCGAGAATGTCGAATTCGACTCCCGGCGGCGCCGCGTTCATCTGCGGCTGCACGAATCCTCCGCGCTGCGCGACGGTCTGCTTTGCCTGTGCAGCTTCCCCGCTGAGACGCGGGTTGAGGAAGCGGCGCGAGTGCTCGAGGTTGCGCACCAGCTGCACGGCGCGATCCCGCTCGCCGGAGACACGAAGACGGATGATGACGTCGCCGCCGGGCGATACCATCGGATCGATCGATGTCACCTGCACGCCGGTCGGCAGCACGTTTTCGAGGTCCATCATCACCGCGGTCCACGAAAAGCTCTTTTCCAGGAACAGGCGGTTGAGAAAGTGCGCGCGGTCGAGCACGGCGGCGTTCGGCCCCTGGCGCATGCGCGCTTCGTTGTGCAAACGCTCTTGCTGCGCGGCCATCGTTTGATCGCGCAGCGAGTCCATCTGCGCCGTCGCGATGTTGAGCTGCTGCTGCTTCTTGTGGGCCCACACGCCGAGCGCAATGGCAATCGCGGCAAGCAGCGCCATGAGAATCCGCAGCCGCAGAAAGAGCGGGCGGAGCTCGACGAACGGGCGCGTAGCGAGATTGATGGAGATGCGCATTCAGCCTCGCAACGCTCCTCGGACGCCCGCGAGCGAGCCCCGCGGGATGGAGCCCGTAACCGCGTCCGCGGCGAACGCTGAAGCGTCCACGAGCTCGCGAACCTGGAGCGCATCGGCTTCGCTGTAGCCGTTGCTCGAGAGCAGGCGGCCGAGGGAGTCGGCCGGCAGCGCGCCCGCGCTCAGGATCGTAGAGGGAGGCGCCGAAAGATTGTCTTCGTAATATGCCACCGCCACGCTCACAGCCTGCGCGATCTCGTTCGTCAGCTCATCCGGCGAAAGCTCCTGCAGTTGCGCCGGAAGTGCCGGGTCGATGCCGGCGGACTGCGGCTGGAGATCGACGCTGCGATGCAGCAGCAGAACGCCGTCGCGGCTGATGGCCGTCGTAATGCCGGCGTGAGTGGCGTTGACGACCAGCGATGCGTCCCCTGCGCTGAGTCCGGCGAGCGCAGCGAGCGTGCTGGGAAGAACGGCGCCCGGTTCAAACCCGGCCTCGCGCACGGCCGTCTCGTATTCTTCCAGCACATCGCGCGGCATGGCGACCGCGAGCACGCGCACGTTACTGCGCGTCGAACTCATCACCTGGTAGCTGATCATCGCGTCGTCCGCCTCGAAGGGCAGCAGCTTCTTCAGGCGAAAGCGCACGATGGGCAGCGCTTCGGTCAGCTTCGCGGGCAGCGCGTCGAAGTCGAGCAGAAGGACGCGCACCGCCGCGTCGGGAATGATGATCGTGAGGTCGGCGCCGCGGCTGTTCGGGCGGATGGCGACGCGGCCGGGCCGGATATCGATCGACTCCAAGGCCCGGCGGATGGCAGCGATGACTGCAACGCGGTCCGCGAGGTTGCCGGGCTTGAGGCCTGGCATCACTGCTCCCGGCGCCAGCGGAACACGCGCCACCGACTCGAGTGGCGCCTCGGCGCTGTCCGCGCGAGCAGCCGTAACTCCCTCCGGCGCAATCTCGCAGGCCAGGCGCGGGCGGGTTCCAGAGGCTTTGGGAAGCAGGTTCATCGTGAGTCTTTCACTAGACTATCGTGCGGCGCCCGCTTTCGGAGTTGAATGGAGGGGTCCAACCCATTGGACGAACCAGCCGTAGGCCCGTTTGCGTGCCTAACGTCCCGTTTCAATGAAGGTTACCTTGTTGATCTCGCGCAGGGTGGTGATGCCGGCGCGGACGCGCTGCAGCGCCGAATCGCGCAGGAAGTTCATGCCCTTCTCGCGAGCCTTTTTGCGGATCTCCGAGCCCGGCCGCTTTTCGAGCAGCATCTCGCGAATCTCGTCGTCCAGCTCAAGGAGTTCATGAATCGCCGAGCGGCCGCGGTAGCCGGTGCCGGCGCACTCCATGCAGCCCGCGCCCTCTGCAAAACGGAAGCCCCGCCACTCCGCGGGATCGAGGCCGTTGAGTTCGAGCTCGGCATCGGTGTAGGTGACCTCGCGGCGACAGAAGTCGCAGATGGTGCGGACGAGCCGCTGCGCGAGAATGCAGTTGAGCGCGGAGACGAAGTTGTAGGGCTCGACGCCCATGTTGAGGAAGCGGCCAAGGACGTCGACCACGTTGTTGGCGTGGACGGTGGTGAAGACGAGATGGCCGGTGAGCGCGGAGTTGATCGCGATCTGCGCGGTCTCGGCATCGCGGATCTCGCCGACGAGAATCTTGTCAGGGTCGTGGCGAAGGATCGAGCGCAGGCCGCGCGCGAAGGTGAGGCCCTTCTTCTCGTTGACCGGAATCTGCGTGATGCCGCGAATTTGGTATTCGACCGGATCTTCGATCGTAATGATCTTGTCCTCTTCGCTCTTGATCTCATTCAGCGCGGCATACAGGGTCGTCGTCTTGCCAGATCCTGTAGGGCCGGTGACCAGCACCATGCCGTAGGGCTCTTTAATGTAGCGACGGAAGCGGCGCAGATCTTCTTCGGCGAAGCCGACGACGTCGAGCGAGAGGTTGGTGAACTTCTCGCTCATCGATTCCTTATCCAGCACACGGAGCACAGCGTTTTCGCCGTGGACGGTGGGCATGATGCTGACGCGAAAGTCGATGAGCCGGCCTTTATAGCGCACCCGGAAGCGGCCGTCCTGCGGCACGCGGCGCTCGGCGATGTCGAGTTCGCTCATGACTTTGATGCGCGAGAGGATGGTCTGGTGATGCTCGCGCGCGATGGATGCCATGGCCTGCTGCAGCACGCCGTCGATGCGGTATTTCACGAGCAGCGAATCGTCGTACGTCTCAAGGTGGATGTCGGAGGCGCGCCGCTCTAGCGCGGTGAAGATCGTCGTATCGACAAGACGAATGATGGGCGAGATATCATCGTCGGCCGCTAGCTTTTCGATAGAGATGTTCTCTTCGCTGTTGTCGTCGCCTGTGAGCACATCAAAGGCGAGACCCTCGGTGGCTTCATCGAGGACGCGCTGCGACTGCTCTGTCTTTTTGAGCAGGTCGGTGATCTGCGAGAGCGTCGCAACGCGCGTGATGATGCGGGTGCCGAGCAGGCCGGCGATCTCATCCAGCACCATCAGCTTCGAAGGATCGGCGACCGCAATCGCCAGGCGGCCGTCGGTCGACTGCTCCAACGGAACGAAGTTGTAGCGGAACATCATGTCCACGGGCACTGACTTGAAGAGCTCGTGCTGGATGTTGAAGTGCTTCAGGTCGACGAACTCAGCGTGATAGCGGCGCGCCAGGCGTTCGGCGCGCTCGGCCTCGGTGAGGGAGTCGTTGGGAAGCGGGGTTGCGACCGGAGTGGCCATGATTCAAACTCCTTGCGTGTGAAGCGTAAGGCTAGCTGCCGATGTTGCCCAGGCTAAAGATCGGCATGTAGAGCGCAATCAAGATGACGACGACCACGGCCCCCATGACGATCAGGATGACGGGTTCGATAAGATTCATGATCGCGGCGAGCGAGGTCTGCACGTCCTCTTCAAAGAACTCGGCGACCGAGTTAAGCATCGCGGGCAGCGCGCCGGTGGATTCACCCACCTCGATCATCTCGACGGAAAGCTCCGGAAAGACGCCAGTTTCTTCCAGGCTCGTCGCCAGACCGCGGCCTTCACGCACGCTTTCGACAGACGCGTACACGGCCTTTGAAATCTGGCGCGATTCGATGGACCGTGCAGCCGTCTCAAGGCTCGGCACCAGCGGCAGACCGCCTGTGAGCAGCGTGGAAAGCGTGCGCGAAAACAGACCTACCTGGTACTTCAGCCACACATTGCCCAGGCCCGGCGTGCCGATGCGCACCCGGTCCGTGAAGTTGGCGCCGGAGTCCGTCCGGGTCCAGCGAACGATTAGGTAAATGATGATCGCGAGTAGCACGCCGATATAAATCCCGTAGTGCTGCGCATTGTTCCCGACGCTCAGCAGGAAGAGTGTGAGCCCGGGAAGGTGCGTTCCAAGCTGATCGTAGAGCTGCGCGAATCGCGGGACGACGAAGGTGATCAGAAAGACGAAGAGACAGATCACCATGACGATCAGAAACGATGGATAGATAAGCGACGACTTCAGCTTTTTGCGGAACGTCAGCGAGACGCGTTGGAAGTCCAGATAGCGCTGCAAAACCTCTTCGAGGTTGCCGGACCGCTCGCCCGCCAGCAGCGTCACCGTGTAGACCACCGGGAAGCCGCCTTGCGCTTCGAATGCTGTAGAGATGGATTCGCCAGTCTTCACCCGCGCGACGATGTCCTCAAGCTGCGCGCGGAAGACAGGATTCTTCTGGCGTTTGGCCAGCAGCTCCAGCGAGCTGAGAATCGGCAGACCGGCGCGGATCAGCGTGAGGAACTGCTGGTTGTAGATGAGAAATGGTTCGAGTTTGACCTTGCGCTTGGACCCGCCCGCGAAGCCGGTGCGCGGCTTGACGGAGTAGACCAGATAGCCGGCCTGCGCAAAGCGATTGCGCAGTTCGGCGGCGCTGGCGGCCGCGTGCGTCTGCTCCTGGATGCGGCCCCGTTCGTCGGCAAGGCGGATTGTGAACTCTGTCATGCGGCTGGAAGGGCTGGGAACTATTTTAGAGCTTCGTTGCTCTCTGTAAGACGGATGAGAATGGCGTTTGCACCTAATGCGAAGGCCCCACCGGATGGGTGAGGCCTTGCTGCAACCTTTCAGGGATGAATCTGGGCGGATTAGACGCTGAAGCTCGATCCGCAGCCACAAGTGGACTTCACCTGGGGATTCTCGAACTTGAAGCCCGCAGCTTCCAGCGTCTCCACGTAATCCACCGTGCAGCCGTTGAGGTACATGGCGCTGGTCGCGTCGACGAAAACCTTCAGGTCGTCGAACTTGACGATCTTGTCCATCATGCCGGCCTGGTTCTCGAAGCTCATCGAGTACTGGAAGCCGGAGCAGCCCCCGCCCACCACGCCGATGCGCAGCCCGGCCGGCAGCGGATCCTGGGTCGCCATAATTTCCTTGACCTTGGCAATCGCGGCAGGGGTCAGCTCGACGGGATTCTTGCGGGGTGTTTCGGTGCCGGTTACAACCTCGGCAAGGGGGGCGGCGCTGGTAGCCATAAAGTGTCTCCTTCGACAACGGTCTGACGGACAAATTCAAACCGATGCGCAACTCTAAGTGTAGCTACAGGTTGGCGGCCAATCAAGCACTTCCTAAACCCTGCGCTACGTTCGACTTCTATTGGATGCGTTCTATTGGATGCGCGGGATTCGCCGCGGTTTCGCGGCCTTGCGATTTCCATATTGGAACCACGCAGGATGCGGCCAGAAGAGAACCTTTGCAAGAAACATCGCGGGGCGTATGATCTAACCGGCCCAGCGTACCCTCCGAGCCCGAGGCTCATGATCGGACCCGCCCGGTATCCCGGACCAGATTCTTCATGACTCTGGGGGAACTACCGCCATGCACGTGCTCCCAATTCTGCTCGTCCTCTGGGGCGCCTCCGTCATCGGCTTCATCGCAGTGATGATCTACCGCGCCACGCTCACGCAACATGAAACTGACCAATTGTTCCTCGGCGACGACAGCACGCATGTGTCGATGGGTCACCAGGAACATGACGAGATCGTAGCGCGCGTCGAGCGGCTCGGGCCCTATTACAAGGGTCTCGGCGGTGTCGCCGTGCTGATGACCGTTCTCGTGGTCGGGGTTTACATTATCGAGCTGCTGCCAAGCTTGAACTTCTAGCACTGGCCGTTGACCATAGCAGTTGCATCAGGGACCCATCGTGGGTCCCTGCGTTCTTTTTGGGGGTCGATTTCTTGGTCGATCGAACTGCTTCAGGTAATCCATTTCACGCGGCTTGGTAGCGCCCGAGCTCGCGGACCATGCGGCTTTCAGAACGCAGTTCGTCCAGCGCCGCGTCCGCCATGGCCGCTTCGGTATATCGGAATTCAACAAAAAAGACATATTCCCAAGGCTGGCCGGGAACGGGCCGGGACTCGATGCGCGTGAGATTCACGCCCGCGAGCGCCATGGCCTGCAGCGCCTTCACCAGCGTGCCGGGGCGGTGATCGACCGCAAAGGCGACGCTCAGCTTGTCCGCATCGGCCGGCGGTGCTGCGGATTCGTCACCCCGGAGAATCAGATGGAAGCGCGTGAGATTTCGGGCATGGTCTTCGATATTGCGCAAAAGAACGTGCGCGCCATATTCCTTCGCCCCGAGCTCCGGTGCAATGCCTGCGGTGTCACGCAGGGATTCGGCCATCACGTGCTTCACGCTGCCGGCGGTGTCATAGAACGGCAGAGCGCGGGCCTGCGTGAAGCCGGAGAGAAATTTTCTGCATTGATTGAGGGCGACCGGGTGCGAGAGCACGGTGCGGATTGCTGAAAGCTCAACGCCCGGCGCGGCGATGAGGTTGTGCTGGATGCGCAGCAGGCTTTCGGCAACGATGCGGACGGGATGGGTGAGCAGCAGATCGTAGTGCTCGGCGACGGATCCGTGCAGCGTGTTCTCGATCGGCAACGCAGCGCAGTCGGCACGTCCATCGAGCAAAGCGGCAAAAACATCGGCCGAAAGCGCACACGGCAACACGTCGCACCCCGGCGCGAGCTCGAGCGCCGCCATGTGGCTGTTGGAGCCGCGTTCTCCTTGGATCGCTACCGTGCGCCGCGAGGATGACGCCGAGTGCGTCCGAGTTGTCTCGCTACGATGTGTTCCGTCGTCTTTCAGTCTCGGGCTCCTTAATCACAGATATACCAAGGGGTTGGGACAACCTCAGCATACTTGCTCGCAACTTACCATAGCGAACGCCGCCAAGACGGCGCATTCAACGTGGCCAATCGAGGTCACCCATCAAAGGAGATGGATCTATGCTTTGGACGATCACCATCATTCTTGTAATTCTTTGGATTCTGGGCCTCGTGACCAGTTACACGCTCGGTGGATGGATTCATATCCTCCTTGTTTTGGCGATCATCATTCTCATCTTCAACCTTCTCTCCGGCCGCCGCGGCATCTAACTGAAGGCGTCTGGAACTTCGCAGTGCCTTCCACGCAAAAGGAGATTTACATGAAGACGGGAACAGAGAATAAGGCTAAGGGGAAGTTCGACGAGGTGGCCGGCAAGATCAAGCAGTCGGCTGGAGAAGCAATGAACAACCAAGCAATGGCGAATCGCGGAGCGGGACAGCAGGTCAAAGGGCAGGCAGAGCAGGCCATTGGGTCCGTCCAGAATGCCGTCCGGGACGCGCACGATCGCCACATAGAAGAGACCCGCGCAGAAGCCCACGACGTGCGCGAGCGCGTTACATCAACTGCACAGAACGCAAAGGAACGCGTCGAAGATAGCGTAGACCGCCACCGGAACAAGTAACCGGTAGAGGTCCACGTGAATCAAATGGGCTCGCCGGCAGCGGCGGGCCCACTTTTCTGTGTGGTTTTATCGGCGTCGCAGAATGTCCGCTGCGATGAAGACAAAAAATACAACCGAGATCACACCGTTAAGAGTGAAGAACGCCGCGTTCAGCCGCCGCAGATCGTTGGGCGCGACGATCGCATGTTCATAGGCCAGTAACAGCACACAAAGCACCACTCCAACAAGCGCCATCGGGCCCAGCCGAAAGGCATGCAGCATCACGAAAAGCAGAATCACCATGCCAACATGCATCGCCCGGGCAATCCAGAAGGCACCCTGTAAACCGAAAGCCTGGGGCACACTGTGCAGACCGACCCGGCGATCATGGTCAAGGTCTTGACACGCATACAGCACGTCAAACCCGCCCACCCAAAGCAGAACAATTGCCGTCAGGAGCAGCGCTCGCACATCCAGCGATCCCCGCACCGCAATCCACGCGGCCGCCGGCGCGATCCCGAGCGACAGCCCCAGCACGAGATGCGACCATCGCGTGACGCGTTTCGTGTAGCTGTACGCCAGCACAATCGCGAGCGCGAGCGGTGCAAGCTCGAGCGTCAGCCGGTTCAACATCGCCGCGGCGAAGACGAACACGGCGCAAGAAACAACGACAAAAGTAATGACGAAGCCACGCGATACCAGTCCCGCCGGCAACGCGCGCGACGCGGTGCGTGGATTTGCTGCGTCGATTTCGGCGTCGGCGATGCGGTTGAACGCCATTGCTGCTGAACGCGCGCTGATCATGCACACGATGATCCAGCCAAGCACTCGCAGCGATGGCCAGCCGCCGGCAGCCAGCACCGCGCCGGTCAGCGCAAATGGGAGCGCAAAGATGGAATGCTCCCACTTGATCATTTCAAGGGTGATGCGTGTGCTGTGCAGAGCGGATCTCATTCCTGTATTCATGCTACGCGAAATAGGGTGAGAGCCGCTCTGCCCAACATGCATCCACAGACGGACTTAGTGCTCGTTCTGTCCGGCGACCTGGATGTCGTTGGTTACCGAGAAAACGCCCGGCACAGAGTTCGCGCGGATACCAGCCTGATCGCGATCGCTCACGCTGTCGACGACGCCAGTGAGCGTGACGTGCCCGTTCACCACAACGATGCGGATCGGCTTCGCAGGATTGATAGCGTACTTGGTGAACTGCGGAAAGCCGTAGATGGCCCGATATTCCTCTGCCCGGATGCGATTGTCCATCGGCGAAACCGGCGCGACCTGCAGATGATCGATGACATCGCGGACGCCAGGGGTGTTCTTCACGATACCCAGGGCAGAGTCCTTGTCCACTGGCTCGACGACAACGCCGCCGATCGTCACAACGCCGTCGTGCACCTGAAGCGTAATGCTGTTGAACGGATATTCGGCATATCCCTCGCGGTCGTAGAGCAGCTTCTTGGAGAGCGTCTGGAATAATTGGGCATCAGAGACGCTGCCAGCGCCTGCGACAGAAATCTCATTGCGGACACTCGTCGCCTCGTGCATCTTGTCGATACGTTTCTCTGCATCCGCTTTGTCGGCGTACCGATCGACCTGTCCGGTGAGCTCGACTACACCGCCCTGCACCTGGACATGCACGCCGCTGAATTTCTTGTCCTTGAGCTGTCTTTGCGCGTCCTGAAGTATCTGGGCATCGCTCGCATTCTGCGCTCGAATCACCGGAGTCGCGACGGCTAGCCCCATTGCGCAGCAGGCCAGGGCAAGGATACGGGTATAGCTACGGCCAAATCTGTTCATCTACTTCCTCCTTCTCTCCGGAGAAATTAGATGCAAGCTGCGCGAATAACGGCACGCCGCGTGCTTAACGGTACCGCTTCCGAATCTTGTAGACGATCGAAAACACGCCCGATTCATCGCGCGTCACGACGATCGCTGTATCCTCGTTGATCTGATATTGCACCTGAATCAGCTGTTCGGCCGACTGGTTCACGTTGGTCGCAAACGTCAGGGTCAGCTGCTTCGACAGCGGTTCCTGCACGGTTATCCGCGCCGTTGAGTTTCCCAGCGTGCCTACAAACGCCGGGTCGATCTTGATCGAACCCGCGCCGAACAGCTTACTGACGCGACTGGAGACCGTCGCATTCAGCGCACCGCCGAGCAGCGCACTCGTGGTCGGATCTTCGCCGGCCTGCAGCTCCTGCTGGGAGTTGAGCTGCGACTCCTCCTGCGTCCTGCCGAGTGCGAGCAGATTGAAAATATCGGCTTCGGTCAGAGGCGGCGAGGAACGGTAGGTCGGCTTGAGATTATCGATGTCGCCATGGATGCCGATCGTGATGTCATAATTCTCCACGCGCGTGGATACATCGAGATCGATCACCGGATCGATTCGTACCGGGTTGCTGAAGTAGATGGTGCCGCGGTCCAGCTCATACTTTGTGCCCGCGAATGTTGCGCTGCCGTCGGTGATGCGAATCGAGCCGAGGATCGTCGGTTGCGCAATGGTGCCGCGCAGGTTCAGATCCACCGTACCCGCCAGCTTCGCGTATGAGTTCTGGAAGTCCAGCTGCGGCGAGCTCGTCACATGAACATCCAGCCGGATCTTGTTGCTGAACGCATTCGGATCAGGAGGCGTGGGTATTCCACCCGCGCTGGCGAAGGCCGCGAAATCGACATCCGGACCAACCCCGAAGCGCGTAACCAGGACATTGCCGGAGAGAAGCAAACTCTGCGGTCCGCCCTGCAGCCGCAAGGTGGCATTCGCCGTCGAGCTCAGGCCGTAAAGCCGCACGCGAACGTTATCGACGTTCGCCGTTAGATCCGCAAACAGACCGCGCTGGTATGCGATGAAACCGCCCAGTGTCACCTTACCGCCGCCAGAGGTCGCAGAGACGTCGCGGACCTCGAGCCGGTTCTGATTGAAGACCATCGTGCCCGTGAGATCGCTCAGGCCGTTGGGGATCCCATCTTTCGCAACGTTGGCGCGATCGAACTTTACGGTTCCCGTGAGCAACGGCTGTTTGATCCGACCCTGTACGCCGAGGTCCAGCGCGATTCTTCCCGAAGTGATGTAGTCCGGATCGATCGTGTGAATCAGCGCAAGATTCACGCCGCCCGTCGCCTTCACATGGATCTCCCCGCCATTCGGGTTCGTGTCTCCGAAGATTCTCGCCGTGCCGCTGGATTGGAGATCGATACGCGGGCCGGTGATATGAAATTCATCCAGTGACGCGACACCATCCTTGAGGCTCGCGCGGATCGGCCCCTGCGAGATCAGAGTCACGGTTTTCATCGTTATGCTGAAGTTTGTGAGATTGGCCGTCGCTGTGAGTTGTTGAGGTTTGGCGGCCGGACCGTCGATGGTGATCGTGCCGTTGATCTGGGAGGTCGCGCTGATCGAGTTCGACGAAAACAGCGGCAGCGCATTCGCCACATTGAAGTTCGTCAGTGTCACCTTGGCCTGCGTTTGAAAATTGCCTTCGAGCGATGTGCTTCCCGTCGCCTCTATGTCGGCTCCTACCAGCTTCGATTGCATCTGGTAACTTACAATCGGGCCCGAGCTGCTGGCCGTCAATGTCAGTCCGCCAAGCTTGTTTCCCTGGTAGGTGATGTCGTCGAGCCCAATCTGCGCACGCAGATTTGGCTCCCGCACCGTCCCGTCGGCGTCAATGTCCATTGACAGCAGCGCATCCAAATCCGGATTCGCATTGTGAACCAGCTGGAACTTGGATAGCCGAAGATTGTTCCCAGTTACATGAGCGACGATGTGCTTGCTTGCGATGTCGTAGCTTCCGCTGCCATGAATCGCCATGTCGTGAGCCTGGACGAGTACCCTAGTCGCGTTCACCTGCGTTCCATGTGCGCTGATGTCGACAGCAATCGTCTGATAGGGCTCTCCATACACCACTCCATCCTTCAGCGTAAGGTTGCCGGAGCCACTGAGGCTGCGCAGAGTTCCCGTCGCGTGCGCGCTAATGCTCGCGGTGCCGGTTAGCTTCACCCGATCCTGCTGGCCGGCGATTTGCAACAGGTCTGCCGCCTGCGCGTTGGCCAGCTTGGCCGTCACATCGAGAGCGAGAACGTCATCCCAAACATAGGAGACCACCCCCCGGCGCGAAACGACGCGGTGCGGACGGAACGTACCCAACACATTCAGCACTGCCGTCTTCCGCGTGATCGTCGAAGAAGCGATCGCCAGTCCCGCACTGGGTGAGTACTCCGCGTCGGCTACCACCGAGTCGACCTGGATATTCGCTTCGCTACCCAGGTGAACGGTGAGATTGTTCGCCTGCAAATGTCCTTTCACATCCAGGTTGCGCACGGCCCCTTTCGCAGTCCCGGTGAAGCTCATCGTTCCGTGTAGGTCGACGGGAATCGCCGCACTGCCGCGCTTGCCGTTCGCCTCGAAGCCGAGCGTCTGCAGTGTCTGATCGAACTCACCAAGGTTGCTCGCCTGCAGGTTGACCTTCAGGTCGGTCAACGGATCGCCCTGATTCACTCCAAGCACACCGCTGACATTCAGCACCGTCGCCGGCGTGTGAATATCCACGCTCTGGATATTCACGACCTGTGCTCGACCGTCATAGTGAGCGACCACCTCGCCGCTCACCGGAACGTTTGCAGCAGCGCCCTTCCGAGGAACGCCCGTTGGAGTGAGTTTCAGGTTCGCGTCCACCTGCACCGAACTCGCGATGTCCTTCGCCGGTCCTCCCCACTCAACCTTTACGGGACCGCTAATCGCCGTGTCCAAGCCCAGGTCGCCGTAATGCTCGGGCGCCGTGATGTCCATGATCGTGCGCAGCGTAATCCCCTTCACCCCCACCGTCATGTAGGCGTGTGCAGGCTGCACTTGCGTCAGAGTGACGGATTGCACCGGCGGCCTAGCGTTCACTCCTTTGGCCGCATTGTTTGCTGTCTTCGCTGCAGCCACAGTTGTGGCCGAAGCTGCCGGAGCGCTTGACGGGACCTCGCCGAGCCAGTTTTCGATCTTAAGCTCACCTTCAACGCGGCCGCCGCCGGGGAGCGTTCCCGTTAACGCCGTAAACAAAAGCTCGGTCGGCGTCACGTGCAGGTCGGCTGTCGCGTCCACTCCGGCAACACGGACTGCGGGAATGCGGTAGGCAGCATCGTGCACCTTGATCTTGCCGACCAGAAGATACCCTGCGGTGCACTCTGGGCTGGGTGGAAGTATCTTTGCTTCCGGTGGCACACGCGGCCGCGTGCGGCGCTGCCAGAAGTGTGGATGCTTCTGCGCAACCTGCGGTGAAACAGTGCAATTGCGTCCTTGCACATTAAGATCGAGCGTCCCGCCCTCAAGTCCGTCGACGCCACCGAGATATTGAATCTCTTTGAGCGCAAGCTCTCCGTTGACGGAGGCCTGCCACTCCGGGTGTGCAAAGTGTTGGATCATTCCCGTCGCTTTGAGATGCGAATTCATGCCCGTCTCAAAGTCCAGATCCGAGAGCTGCGCCATATCGCGGCCCAGTTGCACATCCACATGCAGCCTGGATTGCACCTCGGGCTCCTGCTTCATGCGCGTCTCAAGATCGAAAAGGTCGACCGTAATTCCATAGCGGTCTGTAGAGCCGATGTAGTGCACGTTGGCATTCAGGTTCTTCGCTGCGGCGTCGAATGGAATCGCGCGGTCATTGACGACTGCCAGACCGTTTACCAGTTCCACCTTCTTCGCCTGGAGATCGAGCAGCGTGTCCTGCACGGGCTCGTTGCTGGTAATGGGATGCTTCGGGACCGGCTGATTGGTGTTGCCATCCTTGTCGATGATGAGATGAAGATGCGGCTCTTCCACGCGCAGATAGGTCAGGCCAATGTGCGACTGCGGCCCCTTGCCCACCGTGTGCGAGATGAACGTGTTGATGCGCAGACGTAGAAAGATCTTCGCCGCCGAAAGATACGGCATCTCTCCGGGACCTTCCGTACCATGAATCACAAGGTTGTCGGCTTCGATGGCGAGATGCCAGAGATCGAACGAGATGTGTCCGAGCTCTACGCGGCCGCCGGTCGAGTCTTCGAGAACGCCGACCACTTTCGCGCCGACGCGACGCTGAAAGTCCCCCGTCGTGGTGTACCACGAGAGGCCCGCGACCAGCACGATGAGAAGAATCAGGATCGTCGCGCCGATCCATCCAAGAATTCTCAGCAAACGCGAGCGCTTCGGTTTCGCTTGCGCTGTCGGAGACGCTTCATGATGCGCTGTGCTCATGGCGCCTCCTCTCCGGGATGCAGAACGACGACACTGCCCTGCGCGCGCAGGCTCTGCAGCCAGTCGCTTAGCAGATTCGTGATTTGCTGTTGCAGAAGGACCTCACGAATCTGGCCGGAGATGGCATCCAGCTTCGGAGCCGGAGCGTTCTGTTCCTTGTACTCCGGCAGCAGCGTCTTCTCGTAGTAGCTCTGGATCTGCGCCTGCGTAATATCGATACCCATCTGGAAGCGGTCCTCGATAAAATCGAGCACCTCCATGCGCTGCTTCCAGCGCTTGAAAAGCGAGGCTTCCGTGAAGCCGTTGTCCGCAAGAAACCGGTCCCACCCGGCCTTGCTCTCACAGTCATAACGACGGCAGGCCGGAATGTTCTTGCGCAACTGCGCGATCTGTTTATCGACGTCGGCATCGCTCGGCTCATCTGCCGGCTGCAGCTTCAGCTGCTGCAGAATGAGATCCCGGTTGATCAGCCGTTCAATGATGCGATCACGGGAAAGCTTCTCATCCGGTGTCCGGTAGGGTTCGAAGGCCTCAAAGCGTTGCTCCTCGTTGACGTCGCTATCCAGTATCAAATCCCCATTCACAATCGCGACAACGCGATCGAGAGTCGTTCCCGGTACTGTGGGCATCATCGACGGAGTGGCCGGTGTGGCTGGCTGCAGCGCCGGCGTCGGAATTTCAGGCGTCTTCGAAAGTTCCGGAACCGGCTTGGCCGGAGGCTTCGATCCAGTCGATTGCGCGCGAACCGGCCGCGGCGATGCACTCCAGCAGCACAATAGCGCAGCGATCGCGATCGCCCCGTGCATTCGCCTGTGCCGTCCGTTCTGGAAAATCTGTTTCATCGCAACCTAGAATGCCTGTCCGATGCTGAAGAAGAAGTTGAAGTGGGCAGCCTGACCAACGTAGGGCGGCTTGCCGGTGTAGTCATAGAAGACCGGATAGACCGGCGGGTTGAGGTTCCAGCTAAAATCCACACGAATCGGTCCGACCGGGGTTTTGTAACGCAGGCCAAGGCCAACAGCGTGTGAGTAGTAGTTGAAGTTGCAGGTGCCGCTCACGGTGGAAACGTCGGTTGTTCCCGGAGGAACGGTGACATCGCGGCAGGTGGATTCATTGGGCTGATGAAAGTTCTTAATGCTCGTGAACATGTCGCTGGGGTAACGGAAGACGTTGCCCATGTCATGAAAGAGCACAAACGACAAGCTGTTGCCGACCAGCGGAAGTGTCGGCGGCGGCATGCGCAACTCAAAGCTGTTAACGACCACCGCCGATCCGCCCACCGGATATCCCGTGGTCAAGTCGCGTGGTCCAGCTTCGTTGATCCCAAAGCCGCGGTGCGACGTTGCGCCACCGGCATACATGCGTTCCGGCAGCGGGATGGGATTGCATGTTGCGTTTGTCATGTACAGATTGCCCTTGCAGTTCGCAACGCCAAGAGTCTCCCCGCTGCTGCCGTTCGACCCGATGGTGTTCTCAAAACCCACACGCGTGTTCCGTGCGAAAACATACTTGCTTGTGCCAAAGGTGTAGTAGGAGGAATACGACATGTCCAGCCGGTTGAAGTTGGTCTGCGCGCCGAACTTCGAGGACGAGACAAACTCCTGGATGGAGTAGAAATCTCCACGAGTCGCGTCCAGCGGTGTCGGGTCGCGGGTGTCATGGAAGTACGTCAGCCCGGGGCCGCCCACGGTCACCGGCTGCGACAACTGCGGAATCAGGTTCGGCGTAATTTCCAGGCTGTCCGCATTCACTGAAACCCGCCGGTAGAGAAAGTCATAGATGATCGTGTCGGCCTTCTTGTACTTCTCCGTGACGCGAAAATCGCCTTGCAACGTCGAAGCCTGGAATGTGGTGATGTTCTGCACATTGGAGTAACCGCCGGAGACGGCCGCCGTGAAATCCGGCCTGCCAAGAAACTGCGGATTGTTGAAGGTCAGCGTGGCCACCCGCTCCAACAGGCCGAAGTCCGAATGCAGTGTCAGCGACTGCTGCGTGCCTCGGAAGTTGATGCGAGAAACGTCCAGCGAAACGCGCGGGCTGACTCCGGCCTTCCCGTTCTGCGCCGCCGTCTGACCGCGGGTCGTGCCCGGCACCAGTGCCGGCGTTCCAGTCTGCGCCTCAAAGCCGAAGCCGTACGTCACGTCCCACCGCTTCGCCTCGGTCAGCTGCACAAGAACGTTTTTTGAGGGAGCGTTGCCGGTCGGATTCTGAACCGCCGTATTGACCTCGTTGAAGAGCGCGAGGTTGTAAAGATTGCGTTGCGTCTGCAGCAGCGCCGCCTGGTTCAGTGGATCGCCGGCGTGGACCAGTATCTGATGCTCCACCACGGCCCGCTTCGTGTGCACCAGGCCTGAAAGCAAAACATGGTCAACGATCACCTGCTGGCCTTCTGAGACCGCCAGCGTGACATTCACGCGTTCCGGATTATCACGATCTACCTGCTGCTGAATCTCCACCTGCGCCAAATCGAAGCCGTGCGCGAGGTAGTAGCTCAGCACCGCGTCCCGGTCGCTGGAAAGCGTAATCAGCGAAAACGGCTGTCCGGTCTCTGCACTCAACAGCCCACGCACCGCGGCCTGTCGGGACGGGTCGACACCTGAAAGGTCCACAGCGCCGAACTTCTGCTGCGGTCCCTCATCAATGCTGTAGGTTACGTCAATGTAGGCGAGCTTCAGCGTCTGCCCGGTGGGCGTCTTGTCCGTGTCCTTCACCGCAGAAGTCACCTTGACATGTGTAAATCCGCTGGCTCGGTACAGCGCTTCGATGGAGCTGCGGTCGTCTTCCACCAGCTGCGTGCTGTAGGTACCGCTGCGGACGTACAGATTCGCCTTCTTCACGCGCAGCTGCTCTCGAATGAGAGCGTCGCTGAAGTACTTGTTTCCTTCGATCTTCACCGAGCGCACCTTATGCTCCCGGCCCGGCACAACCGTGTACTGCACGGTGACGTTGTTCGTTCCCCGGCCCAGCAACTTCACAGAGTCCGAAGCGTCGAAGTAGCCTTTACGCTGCATGTAGTCGCGAATGTTGAATGCGCCTTCGTTCACCAGGTCGCGATCGACCGTATCCTCCTCGTAAACCGGCACCAGCAACTTCTTACGTGAGTTGGAAATTTTGGCGCCCTGAATCGTAATGTGTACGAGCGGTCCCTGATCGGCGCGGAAGTCATAATCGAGCTGCCGCCGCGGCGGAGCGTACGTTTGCCCCTGCTGTGAGATCGTTCCTTCCAGACGATCAATCTTCTGGTAGTACTTGCGAACGCCGGACAGCGCATTGCTCGTCGTGTCGCGCGTCACCTTCACCTGGCAGTTGCGGAAGATCATTCGATCAAGCGTCGAGGAAAACCATCCGCAATCGAGGTGACCCTTCTTGCGGAACTCCAGAACCGTGATGCCCGGATCCTTGCCTTGCAGTGTCACGTTGCCGACACGCGCCTGCGGTCCCTGTTTGATGTGGAATGTGACGTTGACCTGATGATTCACATCGTCGCGTGTCATCGTCGTGTGAATGATCGTCTGGAAGTACCCGTTCTGTTCCAGCGACTGCTTTACAGCGGCGACGGACTCCGGGATCTGCGGCTCGCTGAACGGTGTGCCTGGGTCCAGCTTGGTCGCAAACTCCAGCAGGGAAGCAAGGCGCTCCTGCGCGATGCCGTCGATCTCCACGCGCCCGACGTAATATCGCGGCACGCCCGCGTAGATCAGCGTCAACCCGTTGCCGGCTGTCTCGCCGGAGACACTGATGTCGCGATATCTTCCGCTTGCAAACAGCCGCCGCAAGTCGGCGCGAACCTTGTCCGGATCCAGCGGCTGTCCGGCCTTTTGTGTCAACTCGTTGACGATGGCGTCGTTCGCCGCGAAGGTAACGCCTTCGAACTTCACCGCCACAACAGGGACGCCGCGCTTATCCCAGATGCTCTCGCGGAGCGGAGGAAGCGGATTGGTCACCGTCGCCGGCGCCGGCTCGTTGTTTCCCGCTGCCTCCGCCTGCTTGCTTGCCTGCGGGGTTCCCTGAGGCGCATTCTGGTTCACGCTGGTCTGCGGCCGCGCCGGCTGGCTCGCCGACTGCGAATTCATCGTGTCCGGACTTTGCGCCGCACACACCAACGCCCCGCCCGATGAGAGAAGCACCACGCTGGTAAGCAACAGCGTCCATGGATACGTTTTTGCTTGCAGCAATCGACGTGCTCGCGCTCCTGTGGCAGGTTTCGCAAGCTGGCTCTCGACGAGGTTCGATCGCCTGCTCCGGCCAGACACCCCAGGACCCTCCAGACTCTATTCTCGCCCAAGATGCAGGCTCAATCCGCCTATCCTCTTGAGTTCCTTCGCCTTTGAACTCTTCAGGTCACCCCTTCCCAGCGCCTGAAAAAAGTACCGTAATTTCTCGTACAGATGCAGATTTGGCAGGCCGCGTCCACCTGAGAGCGAAGGGCACCTGCCGAACCGGCTCGTATACTTGGCTTTGACGATGAAGCTGATGGCGAACGCAACCGAGGACCGCACGCCAGACTTGAATGGCCCCGCCGGCGAACGTTCTCACGAGCCGATCGACGACGCCGAGCGGTATTCGCGTCAGGTTTTGTTCGCTCCCATCGGCCAGCCCGGCCAGCGCCGACTCGCACAGCGCCACGCATCCATCGTCGGCGTAGGCGCCACGGGAGCCGCCACAGCCAGCCTGCTCACACGCGCCGGCGTCGGTCGAATTACCCTCATCGATCGTGACTTCGTCGAACCCTCCAACCTGCAGCGACAGGTGCTCTTTGATGAGGAAGATGCGCGCCAATGCCTCCCCAAGGCCGAGGCTGCACGCCGCCACCTCGCGCTCGTCAACTCCGGCATAGCGGTTGACGCGCGCGTCGCCGACCTTACTCTACGCAACGCCGAAGAACTCATTGCAGACGCCGACGTCGTTCTAGACTGCACCGACAACTTCGAGACGCGCTACCTCATCAATGACCTCTGCGTCCGCGACGGCCGCCCCTGGATCTACGCGGCTGCCGTAGGTTCTTACGCGGCGACGATGAATATCCTTCCGCTCCCCGATGACGGAGTGACCCCACCCTACGTCCCGACGGCATGCCTGGCCTGCATCTTTCCCGAAAGCCCAACCGGCAACGTCGAAACCTGCGACACCGCGGGCATCCTGTCGACCGCGGTCAACTTCGTCGCCTCGCTGCAGGTCACCGAGGCGCTGAAGCTGCTCACCGGCCAGCCCGAACGCATGCGTCACACCCTCCTCGCCTATGATCTCTGGACCGGCGAGCGCTCGGAAGTCGCCGCCTCCAGTCCGCGGATCGGCTGCACCGTCTGCGCTCAGAGGAACTTCCGCGCCCTGGCCGGCGAAGGCCGCCCGACAATTACCCTTTGCGGCCGCAACTCCGTTCAGATCCACGAGCATTCCCGCCCTGTCGATCTCGCCGCGCTCGTCCGCCGGCTCACACCCCTGGGCGAGGTCCGCGCCAATGGTATGTTGTTGCGCTTCCGTACGGGGGCGTACACAATCACGGTTTTTCCCGATGGCCGGGCGCTCGTTCAGGGAACCACGGATATTGGCCGAGCTCGGTCCCTATACGCCAGATACATAGGCGCTTAGACTCAAGATCACCCGTTTCGGTACAACCTCTCGGGCCTCGTTCCTATCCAAACCGCTTGAAACCTTTCCGAGATTGGGTGCGTTACGCTGAAAGCAGGCGCGGTAGCCGGCATGATCGAACGTACTGACCGGAGACCTCGCTTTATGGATATTCAAGGCTTGCCAACGATGCAGACAAAACCGAACGCCGGCTTGTTCAAGCGGAATCCTCCAATCGCCGGCGAGGCCGAGGCTATCGAGCGGGCCAAAAACGGCGATCCTGATGCCTTCTCGAAGCTCTACTCGCTGCACAAGCGGCGTGTGTACACTCTTTGCCTCCGCATGCTCGGCAACGTCTCTGAAGCCGAGGACATGACCCAGGAGGCTTTTCTTCACCTCTTCCGCAAGCTCGGCAGCTTCCGCGGCGAAAGCGCCTTCTCCACCTGGCTTCACCGCCTAACCGTCAACCTCGTCCTGATGCATCTGCGCAAGAAGGGCCTTCAGCTCGTCTCGCTCGAAGAGACCATCAACCCCTCCGAAGAAGACGCGCCGAAGCGCGACTTCGGTTCGCGCGACACACAACTCGCTGGCTCCGTCGATCGCGTGACCCTCGAGCGCGCCGTAGCCCAGCTGCCTCCGGGATACCGGATGGTGTTCGTCCTGCATGATGTGGAGGGGTTCGAGCACAACGAGATTGCTACGATGCTCGAGTGCTCCACGGGCAACAGCAAGTCGCAGCTGCATAAGGCACGCCTGAAACTCCGTGAGTTGCTTCGCCAGCCGGACCAGTTGCATGAGCTGGAGAGCTCGCGGGAGGTTGTGCAGTGAGTGATCTCTCCAAGCTCGATTTCAATTCGATGACCACGGCCGAGTTCGAACAGTATCTTCCCGAGTTGTTCGCCAGCAGTGAGGGCGGCAGAGTCAGCCAGGATCCTCGTCTTTCCAACTTCCTCAAGGCCAACCCAGATTGCGCCGCGCTCGTGCGAGATCTTGAAACCATCGCCGAGACCGCCAAGAGCCTCTTCGAACCTGACGAGGAGCCCAGCGACGCCGTCTGGTCGAACATCGCCAATAAGCTGAAGCTCGAATAACCTTCCTTCTACAGGCGATACCATAAGCTCTGAATGCCGCACCTCGGAGAGCCGATTGGATCGCGCCCACATGACCGGTCTTCCCGCAGAAGGAGTGCGCTCGAGCGAAGTGATCGAGCGAATCGTCTTGACCGGCTTCATGGGCTCCGGCAAGACCACCATCGGACGCCAGCTCGCCGCCAGGCTCGACTGGCGCTTCGTCGATCTCGATACCGCGATCGAACAACGCGATGGCCGCACGGTGGCCGCCATCTTCGCCGAGAGCGGCGAGCCGTATTTCCGCCAAAGTGAGTCTGCCGAGCTCGCTGCCTCACTCAAAGAGTCGCAACTCGTGCTCGCCTTGGGCGGCGGTGCCCTGGAGACTCCGGCCAACCGGCAAACTCTCGCCTGCGCCGAAAAAACTCGTATCGTTCTTCTTAGCGCATCGTTTGACACGCTGTACGAACGTTGCCGGCAGCAGATCGATTCCAACAAGAACTCCGACCTGCCCGTCCGCCCACTTCTGGGCGACCGCGACGCCGCCGCCGCCCGTCTTGCCCGCCGCGACGCCACCTACCGCCAGACCGCCCATCTCATCCTCGACACTACCGGCCAGCATCCCGAGCAGAGCGTCGACGCCCTCCTCGAACTTCTCCGGGGTACGTTCTAGCTTCCATGGCTATCTGTGGCTGTCCCTCGCCGCATCAGACGGATAGAGCATTTCTCCTGAAGGTGTGATCAAGCGAGAAGCGTCGGCGTCGTTTTCTCTCAAGGAAAACGCCTCCACAAATTTCTCGGAGGTGGAGTTTCAGGAGAAATGCTCTAAGCTACTCTACGCAATGCATCTTCTTGAGGAACCGTGCCACTGATCGTTCATCCATCCAGTCCCCCGCCGGAGCTGACGCCGCACGAGCAGCAGGTCCGCGACATCCGCGGCTACATCCTGTTCTTCTTCGGCATCGCCATTTTCGTCGGCGTGCTTTGGGTGCTGCGCGGCGTACTGGAGATCGTCTACGTCAGCGCGCTCTTTGCCGTTGTGCTAATGCCCGTCGTGCAGCAGGTCATGAGAGTGAAGATCTTCCGCTGGCAGCCGTCGCGCACTGTCGCGGTGCTCGGTCTGGTCATCGCTGTGCTCGTTCTGCTGGCCGTGTTCTTCATCACCACGATGCCACCTGTGATCCATGACATGCAGCACTTTGCTTCGGATCTTCCTGCGCGACTGCCTCGCGTCGAGCAACGACTGCGCAACCTACCCTTCGCCGACCACATCGGCATGGATTCGCTCGCGGCAAGAATTCAGAACGGCGCCGCCGAAACGGCCTCCTACGTCATCGCCACAGCGCCCAAGTGGTTTGAACGTCTGTTCGACGTTGTCACCTCCGCCATCCTCTGCGTCTACTTCATGCTCGAAGGCGAGTTCGCCTACTTCTACTTTCTCTCGTTCATTCCGCTGGAGTACCGCGACCGCCTCGCCCGCACCCTGACCGCCGCCGAAGGCCGCATGAGCAAATGGCTCATCGGCCAGGCCGCGCTGATGGTCATCCTCGGGGCCGCCAGCACCGCCGTCTTCCATGGCCTGCACGTCCGTTACTCCGTCCTGCTCGGCGTGCTGATGGGCCTGTTCAACATCGTCCCCGTCGTCGGCGGCCTCATTACCATCGTTCTCGCCGCCGCTGTCGCCGCCATGGACTCCTGGTCCAAGATGGCCGGCGTCCTCATCTTTTACGTGATCTACATCCAGATCGAGAACGCCTATCTGACGCCGCGCATCATGCGCACGAGCGTCAATCTAATGGGATTGTCCGTGCTCATCGCGCTGCTCGCCGGCTCTGCATTAGCCGGCGTTGTCGGTGCGCTTGTCGCCGTTCCTTCGGCCGCACTCGTCGCCGTCATCATGGACGAGTACCTGGTGCAGAAGGACGCCGACGCCAGCGCCAAGGTGGCCGCCGCCAACGTCATTGCTACCTGACTACTTCGTCGTGAACGTCCAAGTGGTCTCGCTGTGGAACGTCTGTCCCGGCTTCAGCTCCGTTGTCGGAAAGTTCGGATGATTTGGCGAATCCGGAAAGTGCTGGGTCTCCAGGCAGAATCCATCGCGGAAGTTATACTTTGCTCCCGTGCGGCTCTTGAACGTCCCATCCAAAAAGTTCCCGGAGTAAAATTGTACGCCCGGCTCCGTCGTCTCCACACTCAGCACGCGCCCGCTGGCCGGATCATAGACTTGCGCCGCCGGATGCAGAACACCCATCTTCCCGCGCAGCACCCAGTTGAAGTCGTAGCCGTGGCCCAGCTTCAACTGCTCATTATCGGCATTGATCCGCTCGCCGATCTTGTGCGGCGTCGTGAAGTCCAGCGGCGTTCCCCCCACCGGCGCCAGCTGCCCCGTCGGAATCAGCGTCGAGTTCACCGGCGTGTACTTATCGGCATCAATCGTCAGCACCTCGTTCAGGATCGTTCCGCTGCCGTCGCCCGTCAGGTTGAAGTAGGTATGGTTCGTCAGGTTCACAACCGTCGGTTTGTCCGCCGTCGCGCTGTACTCAATGACAACCTTGTTGTCGTGCAGCGTATAGCGCACATGCGCCGTCAGCGTCCCCGGAAATCCCTGGTCGCCATTCGGACTCACCAGTGTGAACTCCACTCCGGACGGGATCTCTTTCCCGCTCCAGTTCAAATCTGCGAATCCCACCTTGCCGCCGTGCAGCGCATTCGGTCCATCATTGATCGTGATCTGGTAGGTCTTTCCATCCAGTGAAAATCTTCCGTTGGCAATCCGGTTCGCATACCGTCCCGGCACCGACCCGAAGTACGTCTTGTTGTCCTTCAGATACTCGTTGAAATTCGCATACCCCAGCGCGATATCGCCCATCTTGCCGTTACGGTCCTTCGTATCGAGCGAAACAACACGTGCTCCGTACGTCATCACCTGCAACTCAACCGCCGGGCTCTTCAGCGTGTAAATCTCTACAGGCTGGCCATCAGGCATATGGCCGAAGACATTATGTTGAACCGTGGTGGCGGCAGAAGCGGCGGTGAACGATGTCATAGTGAGCAGAATAACGCGAAGCAGCTTCATCAGGCGGTGGCGCTCCCGAAGATGAGTTAAGGATGCGATCGGCAACCACACGCAACTATACTGGACTCGATATGGCTCTGACGATTCCGCAAAAATCCCTCCTCCACTTCCTTGCTTCGTTACTGCTAATTCCATCTCTCGCGACATTCTCCGCGTCCGCGCAGGAAAATTCGGGCCACTGGGTCGGCACATGGTCCACCTCGCCCGTCTCCGCAACCAACAACAATGGCCGCTTTGCCGACGACACCACTCTGCGCGAAATCGTGCACGTCTCCATCGGCGGTCCCAGCCTGCGCATCGTGCTCAGCAACGCCTTCGGCACGGACACCCTGAAGATCGGCGGAGCCAGCGTCGCGGTTCCCGCAGGCGGCGGAGCCATCGATGGCAACGCGGTTCCCGCGCTCTTCCACGGCCAACCCACTGTCGAAATCCCCGCCGGCGCAGAGGTCGTCAGCGATCCCATCGCCCTCAATCTCGCTCCGCTCAGCGATCTTGTCGTAACCGTTTTTCTTCCCGGCCAGACCGTCAGCACCATCACGCAGCACAGCTTCGCCGACGACACCAACTACGAGCTCACCGGCAACCAGCTCGCTTCCACCACCTTCACCGATGCCAAAACGCTGCGCTCGTGGCCTTTCCTCAAAGCCGTTGAGGTCACCGCGCCCAAAGACGCCGCTGCAATCGTCTGTTTCGGCGACAGCATCACCGACGGCGCGCACAGCACCATGGACAAGAACATGCGCTGGCCTGATGTCCTCGCGCGCCGCCTGCAGGCGTCGAAAGGCACCAGTCATCTCGGCGTGCTCAATGAAGGCATCGGCGGCAACCGTCTGCTTCATGACGGCGTCGGCCCCAACGCGCTCGCCCGCTTTGACCGCGACGTCCTCGATCAGAGCGGCGTAAAGTACCTCATCATTCTCGAAGGCATCAACGACATCGGCCACGCCTACGACTCCGTCCGGCCCTACGACCTCATCACCGCTGAGCAACTCGAGATGGGACTGACCCAACTCATCGATCGCGCTCACGCGCATGGCATCAAGGTCTACGGCGCCACCCTCACCCCTTACGTCGGCGCAAAGTACGAGTCCCCTGCCGGAGAAAAAGTGCGCGAAGCCGAGAACGACTTCATCCTCCACAGCGGCAAGTTCGATGGCACCATCGACTTCGCCAAAGCTACCGCCGACCCGAACGATCCAACCCGCTTTGCCGCCAGCGCCGGCAGCGTAGACAATCTGCATCCCGGCGACCCCGGCTACAAAATCATGGGCGACGCCATCGATCTCAAACTGTTCAAGAAGTAGCTCGCACAACGGAAACGGCCTGCTCTTTGTGAGCAGGCCGTTTGCATTGGTGCGAGAGGACTACTTCAACTCATACCCCGCGAAGAAGTATCCGATCTCGAACGCCGCCGTATCCTCCGCGTCCGATCCGTGAATCGCGTTCTCGCCGATCGAGGCGGCATACTTCTTGCGAATCGTTCCTTCATTCGCTTTCGCTGGGTCCGTCGCACCCATCAGCTTGCGCAGATCTGCAATCGCGTTCTCCTTCTCCAGCACCATCGGCACGATCGCGCCCGAGCTCATAAAGGTCGTCAGCTCGCCGAAGAACGGCCGTTGCGCGTGCACATGATAAAAGCCCTCGGCCTGCTCTTTGGTAAGGCCGACCTTCTTGATACCGACAATCCTGAATCCCGCCTTCTCGATCTCGGCGAGGATAGCCGCCGTGTGGCCCTTGCGGACCGCGTCCGGCTTGATAATGCTGAAAGTGCGTTGTGACACGAATGGATCTCCTGAGAGTTTCTTGTTCAAATGACAGCTCTTCTAGTGTAATGGCCCGCAGCCGTCCAAACGCCGGCCCTCACGGCCGCCAAGGAGCGAATCTGCAATGTCCGCGTCAATCGCCAGAATGATCAACGCTACACCCATCCTGCGCGTCAATGACCTGCAGGCCAGCGTCGCGTACTACACCGGCATCCTCGGCTTCAAACTGGATTGGCAGACCGGCGGCTTCGGCTCCGTCTCCCGCGACCGCTGCACACTCTTTCTCTGCGAAGGCGGACAGGGCCACGCCGGCACCTGGACCTGGACCGGCGTCAGCGACGTCGAGTTGCTCTACACCGAGCTGCAGGGCAGCGGAGCAAAAATCCTTCAAGGCCCAACCAACTATCCCTGGGGCTCCCGCGAGATGCACGTTGTCGATCTCGACGGCCACGTGCTCCGCTTCGCTTCCGAAGCCACCGACGAGCCCTTCGGGCAGTTCCCCTCCGATCGCACCGACGCCTGACAGCCTTCAATACACCCAGCTCGTCAGGTCCGCTCCCGGCGGCGCCGTCTTGTGTATTTGCTCCAGGATCTGCGGCACATACATCTGGTTGTAGTGCAGCCGGCTGTACCAGTTCGGATGGTCGAAGTCGCCGTTCCAGCAATGCTCCGCCTTCGGTCCGTACTTCACCTCGCCCTCATACGGAACCCCATGCCCGGGCGTCCCCGTCTCCTTCAAAAAGTCCTCCATCAGGTACACCGCATCGTTCAAAAAATACGAGTCGTCATACCCGACGTAAATATGCAGCTTACCCTGCAGCTTCGGCCCCAGCATTGGCCACTCGCGCTGAAGGATCGCGTCCAGGTCGTAATGGTCGTGCCAGTACTGCGCGGTCTTGCGATCGATCACCCCGGTCTCCTTATCGAAGATCGGCTGCGGATATCCGTCCGCCCCCACCGGTGAATACACCGCCTGCCATATATCGAACTGATCGCCTGAGCGACCATGATCTCCCAGCGCCGCCTCATACGCGATGTTGTTGCGCATCGAAATCAGCGTCTGCCCCAGGTAGTTCCGCATCGCCGGCTGCTCGATCTTCCGCTGCGCGCCGTCCAGGTAGAAAACATTCTTCTGGTCGTAAAGGTCCGCGGTCATGAACGCATGAAAGTCCACCGGGTCCGGGCAGGCCACGAACGCGCCGTTGTAATGGTCCGGATAAAACATCTGCACCGCCAGCGACTCCCATCCGCCCGTCGATCCGCCGTATACAAACCGCGCCCATCCCTGCCCAATCCCGCGAAACTGCTTCTCAATCGCCGGAATTAGCTCGGTTTCAATCGCATCGCCATACGGCCCCAGATTCGCCGAGTTCACCGCATAGCTGTCGTCGTAATAAGGGTTCGCATGATTGATCTTCACAATCAGAAATCGCGGCTGGTTCGGCTTAATCCAGTCCAGATAGTTCTTGTAAGCCTGCTCCTGCACGATGCGGTTGTAGCCTTTCAAGTGAAACCGCTCTGAGTAATCCGGTTTCAGATTCGGGTCCGGCGGCATCTCGCGAAAGTCCATAAACTCCGGCTCGAAGTGGTCCTCAAAAACCATCAGCGGATAGTGCGCATTTGGGTGCTCATCGAACCCCGCTGGAACCATCACCACCGCGCTCAGGTACATTGGCGTGCCCCAGAAATCGCTCAGCAGCTTCGACTGAATCCGCAAATGCCGTATGTACTTCGTGTCCGGCTCCGGCTTGATCGGCGGTATCACCTCGGTCAGCTGCAACGGCACATCCTGCAGCGACCCCGGCGCAACATGCACCTTCACCGGCTTCGAGTAGAGGTTTCCCGGCTTGATGTTCCAGTGCTGGCCCTCGCCCATATCCGCTGGCAGTTTCACCGTCTTCCCGTCGCCGCGATGAACCGTCTCGTAGACATTCAGCACGGCCTGCACGGTGTAATCCCCGGGCGGCATCTCCGCGAGCGTGAGGTGCGGGTACCCCTCAATCTTCGAAACAACGCGCGGCCCGTTCTGCGTCTGCGTTCCGAACGCCACCGCCTCACCCGGCCGCAGCCCATCCACCGTCAGCCCAAACACCTGCTGCGACCCCGGCGAGATGCCGATCTGCATTCGCGGCTCCTCGCTCGGGTCATTCGAAAGGAGCAGCAGCACCCTGCCATCCAGCTGCGTCGAGCTCCGCGACGCCGGAAAGCTCACCGTAAACACCTGTCCCCAAAGGCTTACGCTGACCAGCCCCAGCAAGGCTACTGCCATTCCACGCGCTGTTCGCATAGCCGAAAGTGTAATCCACACCTTCGCCGAAGCCCCGGTATCCTCAGCACCGTCCAATGCTCATGCGCAAAACTGCGTGGATCTGGCTTGCCGGTTGCATCGCGTGGATGTTTGACGCCGCCGTCAGCGTCAGCCGCCATTCCGCCGCTCACGCTGAACTCGCGCTCGCCGTCGCCACCGTATTCGGCATCGCCTGGCTCTTCTATCGCAGCCAGCCTCGCTGATCGGCTACGCTTTGCCCAACACCTTGGCCATCGTCTCGCCAATCTCAGCCGGCGACTTCACCACATGAATCCCCGCATCGGCCATCGCCTGCATCTTGCTCTCGGCCGTACCTTCGCCGCCGGAGATGATCGCGCCCGCATGCCCCATCCGCCGTCCCGGAGGCGCCGTCTGCCCCGCGATAAATCCCACCACCGGCTTCTTCACATTCGCCTTGATGAACTCCGCCGCCTTCTCCTCATTCGTTCCGCCGATCTCGCCGATCATGATGATCGCCTCGGTTCCCGGATCTTGATTCAGCAGTTTCAGCGCATCGATGTGGTTCGTCCCGATGATCGGATCGCCGCCAATTCCAATCGCCGTCGACTGCCCGATCCCGCGCGTCGTCAGCTGATACACCGCCTCATACGTCAGCGTGCCCGAGCGCGACACAATCCCCACCGTTCCCTCTTTGTGAATGCGTCCCGGCATGATGCCGATCTTCGCCTTCCCCGGCGAGATCACGCCCGGGCAGTTCGGCCCGATGAGCCGCGACTTCGAATGCTTCACCACCTCCCACACCTTCACCATGTCCAGCACCGGAATGCCTTCCGTGATGCAAACCACCAACGGCAATCCCGCATCCGCCGCCTCGAGAATCCCATCCGCGGCCGCCGGCGGCGGAACAAAAATCATCGTTGCATTCGCGCCCGTCTCTTTCACCGCCTCTTCCACGGTGTTGAACACCGGCCAGCCCTCATGCGTCGTTCCACCCTTGCCCGGCGTCACTCCACCGACCACAAGCTTATTCCCGAACTGCTTTGCATACTCATCGCAACCCTTCGCATGAAACGTACCTTCACGCCCGGTAATTCCCTGCACGATGAGGCGAGTATTTTTGTCGACGAGTACGGCCATATTGTTCTAAGTCCTTTCAAGATCAGGCGCAGCTTCCTCATATTCTTCGAGAACGGAGTCACTCATGTGCGCAAGGTGTTCCTGTTTCCGCAGTTCGTCCAAAGCGTCATAAGAGAGGAAGGTGCAACTATTTGCGAGAGGGCCCTTATCGAGAAGAGCAAAAACAGGCCGTTGTATTTCGTCTAGCACCTTGTCACGCCTATGCTCGGGAGCAACGATGTGTAGCTTGATATCAATATTTGGCTGTAACGCCAGCAAATCGGCCATTCGCATCAAGCCAGAATAAATCGCTGTCGTGTGCTCAATTTCGAAGGCTCGCGCTAACGTGCGCTTCTTCAGCCAGAGGACATCAATGTTTTCGATTGTTTTGAATGTCACTCGATCGAAGTTCAAGGGAAGCTCCCGAAGGATTTTCTCCCGGGCTTCACTCGATAATTCACGCTCCACACGTGCTAAATCCGCCCTCGGAACCCAAATATCAAATCCCATTTTGGCCCCAATTTCTACGAGCTCGGCTTGCTTCTTAATCGAATCGCGAGCTTCTTCCAAAACGTGAAACGATTGGGCTGTTCCCTGGTCTGCGTCTGTACTTTCCGGAACGACAACAGTCACCAACCGCCCCGGGGACTTGACGGTTTCAGTTGAACTCCCCAAAAGCTTTTTGTCCCTGTCCGACAGCGGAAATAAACGCTGTTCGTCGACCTGACGCTTCAATGCAGTTGCTAAGAATTGTCCATCCTCCTGCGAAAGCTTCACCAGCGACGACTGAAGAACTGCCTTCACTGGCCACGAGTGTGAATCCTGCTCGAGAGATCGAGTCCGACTGAATCCTTGCCAGATTTCCGGTTGCCGAATGGGGATAGAGGTTTCCGGCGAAAGCACTACCAATGGCATAACCTTGAAGCGGGTCGTCCACGGATCATTGCCTTGCCGGAAGATCGGTGTGTCGTCCTCATAAACGTCAGAGGTCGCCTCGAGCAACCCGCACCATCTGGATAAACGCACCATGTAGCAGACGAAGATATCTCCTTGACGCACAAGATTACGTGCTCGCGACCAATGTGTGGCGGTGAAACCAGTCACATCGCACCCATGGACCTGGAATGCATTCCAAGTTTCGGGCGTAATAAATCGAGAACGTAATTCACTGATTTCCCTTCGCGGCTGCGACCACGAGGTCCGCGGCGTCTTTCATCGTCGTTCCCACCTGAAATTTGAGTCCGCTTTGCTCGATGATCTTTCTTCCTTCCTCGACATTCGTTCCTTCTAGACGAAGAACAATGGGCAGACTCACATTGAGCTTCTTTGCAGCAGCGACCACAGCTTGCGCCAGCACATCCACGCGCAAAATCCCGCCAAAAATATTGATGAAGATCGCCTTTACATTCTTGTCGCTCAGCAGAATCCCGAATGCATTCTCTATCTGTTCCTGGTTCGCTCCGCCGCCGACATCCAGAAAGTTCGCCGGCGACCCACCCGCGTACTGAATGATGTCCATCGTCGCCATCGCCAGCCCCGCGCCGTTCACCATGCATGCAATGTTGCCGTCCAGCTTGATGTAGTTCAGCGCAAACTTCGAGGCTTCCACCTCCAACGGATCCTCTTCGCTCAGATCACGCAGCTCCTTCAAATCCTTGTGGCGGAACATCGCGTTGTCGTCGAAGTTGATCTTGCAGTCCAGCGCCGCCAGCTTGCCGTCCTTCGTCACGATGAACGGATTGATCTCCATCAGCGAGCTGTCCGTCTCCATGAACGCGCGATACAAGCCCATCATGAACTTCACCGCTTCGCCCACCTGCGCTGGCTCCAGTCCGAGCTTGAACGCAAGCCGCCGGGCTTGATATGGCTGAAACCCAATCGCCGGGTCAATATATTCCTTGTAGATCGCCTCCGGCGTCTTGTGCGCCACCTCCTCGATCTCCATGCCGCCCGCCTGCGACGCCATAAACACCACCTGCGAACTCGCCCGGTCCAGCACCAGCCCCAGGTACAGCTCGCGCGCAATGTTCGACCCGGCTTCGATCAGCAGCCGCTGCACCTTCTGTCCTTGAGGCCCCGTCTGGTGCGTCACCAGTTGCATGCCCAGGATCGCCTTCGCGTACTCGTCGGCCTGCTCGATCGTCTTTGCCAGCTTCACGCCGCCGCCCTTGCCGCGTCCGCCCGCATGGATCTGCGCCTTCACCACCACAACTGAATTGCCGGCTGAAAACAGCTGTTTTGCAGCCGCGTCGGCCTCTTCAATGGTCGTGGCCATCTCGCCCGCCGGCACGGCGACGCCGTACTTCCGCAGGATCTCCTTGGCCTGGTACTCATGGATCTTCATGCGCGCTCCAGTGCAGTGAAGGTAACTGCATCATGGTAAAGACCCGCCGAAAGCCCCGGCAAGCGCGTCTGAACGATTATCGATGAAACTGTGCGGTCTTCACTTCCCGCCGTGCTGCAGCCGCACAATCAGCCGCACCACCGCGCCCGAATCGATCGTCTCCGCCGCCCGAGCAATCCCATCCGGCAGGTTGCGCGCAATCCCCGCAACCACCAGCACCGCCGCCGCGTTCAGCAGCACAATGTCCCGCCGCGGTCCGCGTTCGCCCGTGAAGATCGCTCGTAGAATCCCCGCATTTGTCTGCGCATCGCCGCCCACCAACTCTGAGAGCGGCGCCTTCGTCAGATGAAACGCCTCCGGCGACACCGTCTCCAGCCGCACCGACTCCTCATGCACCACCGCCACTTCGCTCGGTCCGCTCAATGCAAACTCGTCCAGGCTCTGATGCCCATGCACCACAATGCCGTGCGTCGTGCCCAGCAGCGACATCGCCTGCGCCACCGGAGCCACCAGCCGGCTGGCATACACGCCCATCACCTGCCGCTTCGCCCCCGCCGGATTCAACAGCGGACCCAGGACATGCAGAATCGTGCGCACGCCAATCGCCCGCCGGATCGGCATCAGCGCCTTCATCGCCGGATGGTGTGCCGGCGCCAGCAGAAAGCAGAAGCCGACCTCCCGCAGCGCATTCGCCGCCGCCTCCGGCTCCAGCTGCGTCGGAATCCCCAGTGCATCCAGCACGTCCGCCGATCCGCAGCTGGATGTGATCGCGCGATTGCCATGCTTGGCAATCTTCGCGCCCGCGCCCGCCGCCACCAGCGCCGCCGCCGTCGAGATATTAAACGTCCCGCTGCCGTCCCCGCCCGTCCCGCAGGTGTCAACAATGTCCGCCCGCTCCTGTTCCGACAGCGGCAACGGGGTCGCCAACGACCGTAGCGTCTGCGCGAACCCGGCAATCTCAGGCGCCGTCTCTCCGCGTCCGGCCATCGCGCCCAGCAGTGCGGCCAGTTCCATCTCTGGAATCTGGCCCGCAAGAATCTCCTGCATCAGCGTCGTCGCTTCGCCTCGGCTTAATGTCGCGCGGTCCTCGACAATTCGGCGCAACTCCGTACGGATTGCCATGGGTTTCTAGAGCCTATCAGGACTTTCGCGGTTCAGAAAACGTGAAATCTTGCGGGCGCTCCTTCGAAAGAACCTCTATCCTGCAATCGCTCGCATTGCTTGACCAACACCACGGTTCGTGCACGTGACACGCTTGTTCCTTCCGCGCCGTCCGCCATTCCCGGAGGATCCTATGAGCGACGCTTCTAGAACATCATTGAACTTCGATCACTCGCTCGTAACTACCGCTTTTGAGCTAGCTGGCTACAAAATCATCCGCAACCTCGGCGTCGTGCGCGGCATCGTCGTGCGATCGCGCTCGCTGTTCGGCACCATCGGCGCAAGCCTGCAGACGCTCGCCGGTGGCGACATCACTCTCTTCACGGATATGTGTGAGAAGACCCGCTCGGATGCCTTCGAGCGCATGATCGCCCACGCGATCGCGATCGGCGCGAACGGCGTCATCGCCGTGCGCTATGACGCCAACGAGATTATGCAGGGAGTAGCGGAGGTGCTGGCTTACGGTACTGCCGTCGTAGTCGAACCCCTGTGACGGGTCTGTCTGGCTCTTGCCCCGGCGAGCCCTATCGGCTGGCCGGAGCCAAGGCGGCCTGCCCCCTTATAAAGCGGGAACAGCAGGCCGTTGAATCTATGCCGCGGCGTGAACCGGCTTAGCCGACGCCGGCACTGGTGCGGGCGTCGTCGCATACTCCGACGCCTTCCAGTCTCCCAGGCAGCGGCTCAACAGAGCCGCCGCGCAGCGCTCGCCGCAAAGCACAATCACATCGTCCTTCATCGCCAGCTTGGAATCCCACGGCATGAATTTCACATCGTGTTCCGAGGTTACGGCGAGAATCCAGTGATTGCTCGTCTTCTTCTGGATTCCGCACGTACAGGTAAACAACGGGGTGGCTGCCATTTCAGTCTCCTCACTGCGGGTGCGCAGTAATCGTTGCTGAGTAATAGAGCAACTGCCTTGCCATTTACTCCGATCTCTAACTCGCCCATCTGCGACCCTTACGGCCGCCGGTCACAAATTCGCCATGTCCAACTTGGAGTTCCGAGGGAAATCCGTTTCCATGTGTGCAATAATTTGCAACCTAGGTGGTACGATACCACGCTGCATGGGTCAGGTTGCCGCACGGAGGTGGTACGGAAGTTTATCGTCGAACGATGAGTCGGCTTGCACAGCTATCGTATTGAAAACAAAACCGACTTCGAGCACCAAAGGCTCTTGCCGAAGCAAGTCGGCACACACCGAGGTTACTTTTCAGGACTGATCGCTACTCCTGCGCCCTGGCTCTGCCGCCGGACCTCTTCAATCTGGGCGTTCACCTCCTCCACCTCGGCAGGGGAACGGGCAAACGGCCGCGCCGCCTCCAGCACCGCCAGCGCCGACACCATCTCATTGCGCTCCATGTGCAGGCTCGCATTGTTCAGCCGGTAGCGGAGATTCTCCGGATCCTCGCTGATTGCCAGGATGCTCAGCCGGACCGCATCGTCCAGGTTCCGGTGCATCGCCGCGTAATACCCCGCCAGCGCATCGTTGGCCGGCGCGAACTCCGGATTCAGTTTCAGGCACTGCTGTAAGTCTGTCTCGACCGCGGGATCCTCCCTCCGCCCCGACCCAATCGTCAGCACTGCCGCGTAGTACCAAGCCAGGTAGCTGTTTGAGTGCAGCGCAATCGCCTCGCCGTACTCCTTGCGCGCTCCCTCGGTATCGCCCTGGCGCAGGTCCAGCATCCCTTCGCTCTCATGCGCCAGCGCGTTGTTTGGGTCGGCCGAAAGCACGCCTTCCAGCAGCTTCTTCGCGTCGTCAGCCCGGCCGTCGCTCACCAACACGTCGGCCCGAAACGCATCTGCGTCGGCGGAGCTCAGCGTCTCCATCTTGTACGACGCCTCATCGATTGGAATGTTGATCGGCATCCGCAAAAACGCATAATCGCCATGGCTGACATGGGCATCCAGCGCTTCCTCCAGCCGCTTCAGATCGCCGAATGTAGCCACCGCCGCCGTCAGCGACGTCTGTCCCGACGTCACCGCCTTGCTATAGTTCTCCAGCACATGCGTCTTATTGCGGAAGTCGTTGATCATCAACATGTCCGTCAGAGCCCACGACTCGGAGTAAAAGATGCTGCCCTTCTGCTCATCGTGGTAGTACGGAGACCCATGGTCGACCATAAACAGCGTCGGCAGCGGAAGCAGGCTCTGCGTCCGCAGATATTGCAGATCGTCCGTCGAAGGCTGGCCCAGCCGCACCTCATGTGCATCGATGTCGGTGTTCTGATAGAACTCCGCTATCCCTTCGTTCAGCCACAGCGGAAGATTGGCGTGCCGGGTGATGTAGTGCGTGTACTCGTGGTACACGACCGAGTACGGATGCTCGCCGCCCGCATCCAGCCGCACAAGAATGTATATGCGGTCATTGCTCTCGAGGAAGAGTCCCGCCAGGTCAAGCCTTCCTTTGCCCAGATAGTCTGCCGGTTCCAAGGCTTGAAAGTCGCGGCGGTTCTTTAGCGCCAGAACTACAATCGGAGATCCCGCGTCGGACTCCGCGGACGGAATCAGCTTGTGAAAAACCGCCTGCATGCGTTCAAACTGTGCCGCCACGTGACGCGCCTGCTTCTCTCCCGCGTCCGTAACCACCGTGAAGTGGGGCGTACTAACCTCGCGCCACTCGGGCGCCGAGTCAGCGTAGGCGCGTCCCGCGAGCAGCGCCGCTACACAAAGGGCCGATAGACAATACCGCATGATTGGCCGCCAGCGTATCGCAACTCCCGCGCGATAGCTACGGGAATCTGCACGCAATCCCGCAAAATCGCAGCGTCTCAGGGCACCGTTGCCGGCAGCTCCAGCTGCTCCGACCCCTGCGCATCCAGGTGCGGCGTAAAGTGGGCCCGGCAGCGTGCCTCGTACAGCCCCGCCGCGCCCACCACCACCAACTCCTGCGACTGCCCCAGCCTCTGCGTATGGATCGCCGCCTGCCCGCAAACCATGCACACGGCGGAAAGTTTGGTCACCTTGTCGGCCAGAGCCATCAGGTTCGGCACCGGACCAAACGGCTCATTGGCGAACGTCGTGTCCAACCCCGCCAGCAGCACGCGCTTGCCCATCGCCACCAGTTCCAGAGCAAACGGAATGATCTCCGGCGAAAGAAATTGCACCTCGTCGATCCCGACGACCTCGATTTCATCCAGCTGTGGATAGAGCGCCTCGCGCAGCTCCTCCACTGAGGCAATCGGCACCGCCTCGTGCGTCAAAGACGAGTGCGACGCGATCGCCGTCCGGTGGTAGCGCAGGTCGATGTCGGGCTTGTAGCAGGCGACGCGCTGCCGCGCGATACGCGCCCGCTTCAGCCGCCGGATCAGCTCCTCGCTCTTGCCCGAAAACATCGGTCCGGTAATTACCTCAAGCACGCCAGGATTATTCGCTTCCATGGTGGGGATAGGGTACGCAAACGCCCGGTGGATATGTGGGACCGAATAGCTCGCTCCGCTCTTCTGGTTTCCGGTCGCGTAAGGCGAGTATGCTGGCGTTGTCTTCTCCAGACTGGATTTCGAGTGAGGTGAAAAACCATGCGTCCAGCAATCTCTCTGGCTTGCGCCGTTGCTCTGGCGGCAGGCGCAGGCGCGGCCTTGGCGCAAACCACGCAGCCGGCCGCAACGCCGCATGAGGTCAAGGTGAAGCTTATTAACTCCGCTGGCCAGCCCGCCGGCACCGTCACCTTCAAGCAGGTCAAAAAGGGTGTCAAGATGACGGTCAAACTTGAGAACATTCCCTTCGGCGAGCACGCCGTGCACATCCACGAGAACGCCGTCTGCGACGCCCCTGACTTCCACGCCGCCGGCGGTCATTTCAACCCCATGCACAAGCATCACGGTTTCCAGAACCCCGAAGGACATCACGCCGGCGACCTTCCCGGCAACGTCATGGTCGGCGAAGACCATCAGGGCGAGGCCAGCTTCCTTCTCACCGACATATCCATGGACCCCAACCTGCCCAACTCCATCTTCGCCAACGGCGGCACGAGCGTAGTGGTCCATGAGCACGCCGACGACGAAAAAACCGATCCCAGCGGAAACTCCGGCAACCGGATCGCCTGCGGGGTGGTCAAGCCGTAAAGGCTCGACAATAGACGGAAAAAGACTTACCTGTACTGTCCACTGTCTGTTGTCTACAATCTCGCCGTCCCTTGATGGCGAAGGATAAGGGAACTTTCAGAGCTGGGATTACGTAACGAATACCATGGCGGCGGCGACCATTCCGGCAGTGCTCCAGCGAAGCATTCCTGTGGCTTGGAACCCTCGCCCCGCAAGGCGCGAGCCACCGGCGAAGGGTCTTCGCCGCGAAGCACATACGGGACCGGCTGCAGGCAAGGAGAGAGCTGTGAACGAGACCCGGCCCGCGCCTGAGGAGCCAGGTTCCCCCGCCGGTCTGGAACGCGCCGCAGTCGTCGCCGAGCAGACAGCACTAGCCGCGCTCGCCGCGCGCTGCCTCGCCGGAGACCCAGCCGCCTGGGAGCAACTGGCAAAGACCCAGCATCGCAAGGTCTATGGCCTCTGCTACCGCTTCACCGGCTCCGCGACCGAGGCCGAGGACCTGACCCAGGAGGTCTTCCTCAAGATGTACCGCAACCTCGCGAGCTTCGATCCGGCCCGCGGCGGCTTCGGCACCTGGCTCACCACGCTGACCCGTAACCTTCTGGTTGACAACTACCGTCGCAGCAGAATGGACCGCTCGAGCGACTCGCTCGATGAATCGATCGACGGCGACGAGGATGGCCCCAGCCGGCTGGACCGGCTCGCCGACTCCCGCCCCGGGCAGGATCATCATGTTGCCGGCCTCGAGCTCCGCGCGCAGGTCCAGCAGGCCCTCGCGCAGGTCTCTCCGGAGCTCCGCGAAGCTGTGATCCTTCGCGATCTGGAGGACATGGATTACAAGGAGATTGCCGAGATCTTGCACGTTCCTCAGGGAACCGTGAAGAGCAGGATCAGCCGCGGACGAAGCGAACTGGCCCGCTTGCTGAAAGGCATGGAAGGGAAGGTGATGTAAGCGTGAAGGAATGGGGCAAATTCGAAAGATTGAGCAGATCCGAAGAGGTTGAAGCTCGGCCCATGGAATGCATCGTGTGCGAGGCGATGTGCCCGGACGCAGTCGACGGCACGCTTACCGAAGCTGACCGCAGAGTTTTCGATCACCATGTCGCCCAGTGCCCATCCTGCGCCCGGGAACTCGAAGACGCGCAGCGCGGCGCCGCCTGGCTGGGCATGCTGAAGGGGCACACACCCGAACCGCCTGCCGCTCTGCTGGCCAAGATTCTCGCCGAAACCACCGGCATCGAAGACGCCGCGCCGCATGCCGCTGCAGCTCCCGTCTCGCAGGCTCCTGCTGAGCCGGTTCCCGACGCCAGCTTCGTCTCGCCATCCATCCCGGCCCCCGAACCCGTTCCCGCCTGGGCGCTCAGCTCCGTACTGCGCAAGGTCGGCGACGTCTTCCGCATCGAAACCGCCCGCGCCACCTTCCAGCCTCGGCTGGCTATGACCGCCGCGATGGCCTTCGTCTCGATCGCACTCACCCTGAATCTCGCCGGCGTGCGTTTGAAGAATCTACGCGCCTCGGACTTCACGCCCTCCGGCTTGAAGCGCGATGTGGCGGACGCAACCGCCAGCGTCGCGCGAAACTTCCAGAACATGCGCGTCGTGTATCAGGTCGAATCTCGCGTGAGCGAGCTGCGCGGCGAGGGACCGCTGGCGCAGCCGGTGGACGCGACCTTCAACCCGGACGCAACCGCCCCACAGCAGCCCCAGCCGCAAGCCGCGCCCGCTTCGCGAAAGAAGGGCCTGTAACAAAGTTTGAATGGAAGTAAACGGAAGGTCGTAACACTGGAACGAGTCGTAAAGCTGGAATTTGTGCAGTGCAATCTACGGACCCTCGAACAACGAAGGGCACGGGAGAGGAGGGGAAGCGATGATCGACGAGACGGCAGGAGCAGGCGAGTACAACGCAACGCCTGAGAATGAATCATCAGGGACGGGAGAGCGTGTTGCGTTCTGCCAGCAGTGCGGCAAGCCGCTGACCGCCGAGACCGTCCGCCGCGCCGGTCCGGCCGTCTATTGCGAACCCTGCCTTGTCGCCCGCCTCGAGGGCCAGCCCTCCGCATCCTCCAGCAACCCCGGCTCGGCGACCGGCCCGAACCCCGCCGCCTCCGGCTGGAATCCCGTTAACGCCACAACCCCGCCAGCCGGCGGAACCGCTCCCCCGAGCGCTGGAACCGTCCCGCCCACCGCGAACCCGCTTCCCGGCAACGAGCCCAGCCCCTGGCTTGCCGCCCTCCTCGGACTCATCCCCGGTGTCGGCGCCATGTACAACGGCCAATACGCCAAGGGGGTCGCCCATCTCGTCATCTTCGCCATCCTCGATTCGCTCAACCACAACGTGAACGAAATCTTTGGCCTGCTCGTGCTCGGCTGGATCTTCTACCAGGCCTTCGACGCCTACCATACTGCCAAGGCTCGCCGCGACGGCACACCCCTGCCCAATCCCTTCGGTCTCAACGACATCGGCGACCGCATGGGCTTCGGCCGCAACTGGCCCGGCAGCGCCTCGCGCCCCGTCACCTCCGCCACCACTGCCGGCTGGGCCACCGCCTCCGCCGGAAGCACCGCTCCACCACCGCCGCCCAACTGGACCGCTTCCGGCTCGTCGGGCACCGGATGGTCCGGCTACGTCCCACCCTCGAACTTCGGCGCCAACGCCGCGCCCCCTCCACCACCCCAGCCTCAGCCATCGGCCTATACCGGCACGCCTGGCAGCAGCAACTGGGCTCAGGTTCCCTACGCCAATACCTACGCCGGCGGGCCCTCGTCAGCGGGCGAGCCCTGGCCGAACCCCGCCGGCGCGCCCGTCCCGCCTCCGCTTCCTTCCCGGCGATTCCCCATCGGCGCCGCCTGGCTTATCGCCATCGGCCTCGTCTTTCTGCTTGCCAACCTCAACGGCTCCTGGCACCTCGGCGGCTCCTGGGCCATTGCCATTGTCCTTGGAGCCCTCGGAGCCTACATCCTCTTCCGCCGCGTCGAGATCGTTCTTGCCTGGTCCAGAATGGCCGGGGAGCAGAACCTGCACGACGAGGAACACGGAGTCGCCTCCCGCATCCTCTGCCAGATCCGCGGTCCCGTGATGCTTCTGGTCCTTGCTCTGCTCTTCGCCCTGCAGGCTGCGGGCATCCGCACCCTCGGCCAGACGTGGGGCATCCTGCTCATCGCCTTCGGTGCCGTACTCATCCTTGAGCGCTCCGTCGGCCGCGCAAACTGGTCTCCAACCTACCCCGCCGCTTCGCTTAGCAGCGCCGCTGTCCCTCCGCCGCCCGCCTCTACGCGAAAGGACGGGCTGTAGCCATGGCCAGCTATCCTCCACCGCCGCCCGGTACACCCGGCGGCGTTCCGCCCAGCCAGCACTACGGTCCGGGCTACCCGGCCGGCTACGCTCCCGGCTCCGCCTACGACCGCCGCACCTGGAAGGCGCAGCGCCGCGCCGCCAAGATTCAGGCCCGCTGGATGCGCGAGCAGTACCGCATGCAGCGCCGCTATCTCCGCCGCGGCTCCATCGTCGGCCCGCTCGTCCTCCTCGCGCTGGGCATCATCTTCTTCCTCGAGCAGACCGGCCGCCTGTCCTGGACCTACAGCCTCGAGTGGTACGCGCGCTGGTGGCCCGCCGTCCTCATCGTCGCCGGCCTCATCCTCCTGCTGGAGTGGCTTCTCGACCAGCAGCAGGCCCAGCACTACGCCGACCAGACGGGCCGCCCCACGGCCACCACCCACGTCCTCACCGGCGGCGCTGTGTTTCTCCTCATCCTGCTCGCTTTCGTCGGCCTCTCCGCCCGCTGGACCGACACTATCGGCTGGCATGACCACACCTGGCTCGGACACAACTTCGGCGGCCTGGACCGCGTCTTCGGCGAAGCCCATGAGTCCGACGACTCGCTGACGCAATCGCTCCCGTCCGGCGGCATGCTCGTCGTCCACGATCCCTGGGGCGCCGTCACCATCACCGGCTCCAGTAATGACAACCAGGTCCACGTCAGTATTCACAAGCAGGTCTACGCCTGGGGCGATGATGAAGCCACCAAGCGTGCCCAACAGCTTCAGCCCACCTTCTCCATCCAGGGCAACAACCTCATGCTCGACGTTCCCTCTGTCGAGCAAGGGCAGGCCGACCTCACCATCGAGATGCCCCACGCCGCCAACCTCTCCGTCAGCTCCGACCACGGCGACGTGCAGGTCAGCGAACTCCACGGCAACCTCACCATCGCCTCGCGCAAAGGCGACGTTGACGTCACCGGAATCGACGGCGCCGTGCTCGCCCAGGTCAATAACGACGACTCCAGCGTCTCCGCAAAGAGCGTCACAGGAGCCTTCACCCTCCAGGGCCGCGCCGGCGACATCTCCCTCGACAATATCGACGGTCCCGTCATGCTGCAGGGCGATTTCTTCGGCACCACCGAGGCCCAGCAGATCAACGGCCCCCTCCGCTTCGAGACCAGCCGTACAAAATTCTCTACCGCACGCATCGACGGCAACGTCGAGATCGAAAACGGCGACCTCAACGGCGAACGCCTGCTCGGCCCCGTAACCCTCGCCACCCGCAACCGCACCATCGAACTAGACGACGTCTCCGGTCCCATCACCGTCTCGAACCGCAACGGCGCCGTATCGGTCACTACCGCGTCGCCACTAGGCCCCGTCAACCTCACCAATCAGCACGGCTCCGTGGATCTCGGCTTGCCCGAACACGCTGGCTTCGTCCTCAATGCCCAGACGCGAAATGGCGAGCTCGAAAATGACTTTGGCCTCCAGTCGCAAAGTCAGGACGAGAGCCACTGGCTGACCGGCACCGTGGACCGCGGAGGCCCGCAGGTGCGCATTGAGACCAGCGATGGCGACGTCACCGTTCGCAAGAGCGTGGCTGCTCCATTGCCGCCCACTCCGCCCGCTCCGCCCAAACTGACGATAACCCCGCAATCCCCGGCAGCTCCCGCGGCTCCCCAGGCGCGAGAAGCCAAACCCGGACACCAAAGACCTGCCACCAAAACCGCCGAACCGGCCGCCGCGGCGCCACCCTCCGCCTAGCCCGGACGGCAGGCCCGAACCGTCCCTCCAAAACCACGCGCCCCCAAAAATCCTGTCAAGTCCCCGTAGGTGTGATAACCGACTCAACTCTCACAAATGAAATGGTTAGCTTTGTTCAAAAATGACTACCGGTTAATTCCACTCAACCTGAAACAATAGAACTAGATAGAAATTCAAGGCCACCGGCACTTCCCAGCCTCGCGGCCTTCATTCTGTGGAAGCCAACTTGGCCGAAGTCCACCCCTAACCAGCCTCATTCCAAGACTTTGCACAAAAATGGGGGGAGGGGTGGACCTGCGCGGTATCCTCTTCTTCAACGAATGAAGCGCATCCTCACTGCCATCGTCCTCATCGTTCTTGTCGGCCTGCTCATCTTTTTTGGCAAGCTGTGGATGGTCACCCTCTTCGCTGGGCTCGTCGCCCTTCTCGCCGCAATCGAGTTCCGCCAGCTCTCGGCATCCAGCGGAAACCCGATCCCGCTCTGGTGGACGCTCTTTGCCATCGCTGCGTTCTTCCTCGCGACCTTCCTTCGTCCCCAGGACACGATCACGGCCGTCGTCTTTGCCACACTGCTCCTCTTCGGCTGGAACACATTCCGCACGCCGCTCGCTCGCGTCCTTCCTGAAACCGCCGCCGGCCTGCTGCTGCTCATTTACATCGCCTTCCCGCTCACCCTTATCCCGCTCATCTGGAACCGCGATCAGGGCGACGGCCTGGTGCTCGTCATCTTTCTCTTCCTCTGTGTCTGGTCCGGAGATATCGCCGCTCTTTACGTCGGCAAGCGCTTCGGCCGCCACAAGCTTGCGCCTACGCTCTCGCCGAACAAGACCTGGGAAGGAGCCGTCGCCTCAGTCGTCGCCTCTGTAATCTTCGGCCTCGCCCTTATCCTCTATGGCGACTGGCTCACCGTGCACGGCTCGAGCTTCGCTCGCCTGCACACCAATGCACCCTGGTGGCAGTTCCTCCTGCTGGCGATCCTGCTCAACGCCGCCGCCCAGTTCGGCGACCTGCTCGAGTCCGCCCTTAAACGCGGCGCCAACGTGAAGGACTCCGGCACCCTCCTGCCCGGCCACGGTGGTGTCCTCGACCGCATCGACGCATTACTGCTCGCCGCACCTGTGCTGTGGTTCGTGCTCGTCATTCGCGAGTTCTTCGCGCTCGGCAGTTTTTGATCGCATGTCTGCGAAAATAATCCAGTGAAGAAGATCGCGATCCTCGGCTCGACCGGCTCCATCGGTCGGTCAACCCTCAACATCTGCGAGTCCCACCCCGACCGCTTCCAGCCGATCGCTCTTGCCGCCGGCTCGAACATTGACGCCGCCTTCGAGCAATGCCGCCGCTGGCGGCCGCAGATCGTCTCCGTCGGCACCGAAGCTCTCGCCGACCAGCTTCGCTCGCGCCTCAAATCTGCCGGGCTGACTGACACCGAAGTCGTCCACGGCACCGCCGGCACCGTCCGGGTCGCCACCCTACCTGATGCCAACTTCGTCGTCTCCTCCATCGTCGGCGTTGCCGGTCTCGAAGCCACCTACGCCGCGGTCCTTGCCGGCAAGACCGTGGGGCTCGCCAACAAAGAATGCCTCGTTGCCGCCGGCGATCTCATCCTCAGCGCGGCCCGCGAACACTCCGTCGACCTTCTGCCCATCGACAGCGAGCACAATGCGATTCACCAGTGTCTTCGCGGAGGCCGTCCCAACGAGGTCAAGCAAATTTGGCTCACCGCGTCCGGCGGCCCGTTCCGCAACACGCCGTTGCCGGAGTTCGAACACATCACGCCGGCGCAAGCGCTCCAACATCCCACCTGGGTCATGGGCCAGCGCATCACCATCGACTCGGCGACGATGCTCAACAAGGGGCTGGAGATCATCGAGGCCTGCCGCCTCTTCAACCTGCCACCGTCGCAGGTCAGAGTCACCGTGCACCCGCAGTCCACGATTCACTCACTCGTCGAGTACATCGACGGCTCCATCCTCGCGCAGATTTCGGTGACCGATATGCGTCTGCCGATTCTCTATGCGCTCTCGTGGCCAGATCGCATTGCGAGCAATCTCATCTTCGACATGGCCGCCTTGAAACAGCTCGACTTCCAGACCCCTGACCTCGAGCGCTTCCCTTGTTTGCGCCTTGCGTACGAGGCGGCCGCAGCTTCCCAGGCGCATTGCATAGCGCTCAACGCCGCCGACGAGGTCGCGGTGGCCGCGTTTCTGTCCGGCAGCCTGCCCTTCCTCGGCATCCCACGTACAATTGAAACAGTGCTCTCGCTAACTCCAGCCGCCTCGCCCGCATCCATCCCCGAGGTCCTCCGGCTGGATCAAACTGCACGGGCGCTCGCAGAGCAGGTGATCTCCCGCGATCGCCAGCCTCAAACTACCGCCCGCTGAGGTCTTCTCAAAACCCCGTATGCATCTTCTCCTGGTCCTTATTGAGTTTGGCATCGTGCTCGGCATCATGGTGCTGGTGCACGAGTTCGGCCACTTTGCCGTCGCCAAGCTCTGCGGTGTTCGCGTCGAAACATTCTCGATCGGCTTCGGCCCGCGGCTCTTCGGCTGGCGCCGCGGCGACACCGACTACCGCATCTCGCTGCTTCCCCTTGGCGGCTACGTCAAGATGTTCGGCGACGAGCCGGGGTATCAGCCAGGCGGTCAGGTCTCGCCGCGCTCCGAAACAATCGACGTCCTCGGCGTTGATCTAAATGCCGAGGCACTTGCCGCCGCCACGGGGCGATTGAATCGCCCGGGTGTCAGGGATGCGTTCAACGAGCAACCCCGCTGGCAGCGCGTCCTCATTGCGCTCGCCGGTCCCGTCGCCAACTTCGCGCTCTCCTTTGTATTGCTGGTCTGGGTTGGCATGTTCCACCACGAGGTGGATCAATATCTCGACGGTCCCGCCGTCGTCGACTACGTGCCCGCCGGAACAGCTGCTGCCCAGACAGGCCTCGGACCCGGCGACGTCATCACACAGTTTGGCCGCGATCACAATCCGACCTGGACCCAGATCGTCGAAGACTGCGCTCTGAACATGCATCGCAGTCTTCCCATCACGTTCACGCACGACGGGCAGGCTGTCAGCAGCACTCTCCGTATCGACACCGCCACCACGGATGACTTCACGCCGGACAGCATGCCAGAGATCGGCCTGATCCCTCGCATGCAGCAGACGCCCATCACCGTGATGAGCGTCGAGAACAACACGCCTGCGTCACGCGCCGGACTCGAAACCGGCGATGAGCTTGTTCAGATTGATAACCTGCAGCCGCATTCGGTCGCTGCGCTATTGGCGTATCTGCAGGACCGCAGCGGCGCACCGGCGCAGGTTACGCTTCTGCGCAAGGGTCGGCCGGTCCACGTCGTCATCTCGCCCGAGAAGCTTCCCGGCAATGCCGGCGAGCCGGAATACCGGATCGGGTTCAGCCCCAAGCCCACGCCGGTCGAGATTCAGCATCTTCCACTCGGCCGGGCGATGGTCCAGTCCTACAAGGACAATCTGGACGACTCCACGCTGATTCTGCGCGTGCTGAAAGGCATGTTCACGCACCATGTCTCGGTGCGCTCGCTCTCCGGCCCGGTCGGCATCGCTCAGCAGATCGATCTCGCCGTCCAGTACGGCTTCTGGACGCTCATCCGTCTGATGAGCACCATCTCGCTTAACCTCGGCATCTTCAACCTCCTGCCGATTCCGATCCTCGACGGCGGCATGATCCTCTTTCTCGCGATCGAATCCATCATGCGCCGCGACCTCAACCAGCAGATCAAGGAGCGCGTCTACCAGGTCGCCTTCGTCTGTCTGATTGTGTTCGCAGTCTTCATCATCTTCAACGACATCACCAAGCTGCACCAGCCATAGTCAATCGCGGGAACGCAGCTCCTCGGCGATCTCCTTTGCCGCCGCACGCGCATCGGCTTCTCTGTCCACCGGGAAGCTGATTGCGCCCACGCGCGCATGCCCGCCGCCGCCGTAGCGCTCGCAGATCGCCGCAAGGTTCGCGAGCTCGCTCGCCGGCTTCTTCGTCCACGGATTCGTTCCCACTGACACCTTCGTGCGGAAGCTCGACTTCGACAACCCAACGTTATACGTCCCGTCCGGATGCAGATAGTACGGGATGAACTTGTTGTAGCCCTCCGTCGGCTGGTCGGTGATATCGAACGTAATCACGCCTCGCTCGCATACTGATCGCTCACGGATCAGCTCAATCGCTGCGCGATGCTGCTGCATCAGCGGCCCCAGCAACTGTTGCACGAAATCCTGATCCAGAACCTGCTGCAACGGCATCGCCGTCAGCAGCGGAATAATCTTCTGCACCAGCGCTGAATCCGTCGCGCTCTCGATCACCATGGTCAGCTTCATCGCCGGCGCGGCCATCTCGACTGCACTCTCCGCGCTCTCATATCTCGCTCCGTCGACGATGTCTGCCCAATGAATCAGCTCCTTCAGTGGGGCAACATCCATACCGAACTTCGTGCTCGCGATATGCGCGATCCAGCTTGTACAGCTCGTGTAGTTCGGATCGAAGAACTGCCGCATCGCCTCGGGCCCCGGCGTCCCGTCAGGATTCTTCTGCCCAGCGCGGAAGTGGGCTTCATCCTCCGGCGTCAAGAACGCGGAAAGATGATGATCGAACCACCACGTTACGCGCGGTGACGACGAGTATTTGAAATCGACGATCGCGTTCTCATCCGCGTGCTCGAACCAGCTCTCGTCATACAACGAGCCCGCGCGGTGCACCAGCCCTTGATAGGCAAACTGGTCCGCCGTGCCGATGCACTCACGGTGAAAACGTGTGAACAGCGAAGCCGAGCATGCGCCGTCGAAACACTTGTCATGGTAGAAAACGCGGCAGTTCAAGCGATTATGATCTCCATCTCCCGGCATCCGAAGTCTTCAGCATAGACGAAGCCGGGGAACGATTTCGTCACATTCGCCGTATCATCTGAAAAGACCCGAGGCGACAATGAACGACGGCCCGCAGCTCACAGAATCGAATCACACGACTCCAGACCAACCACATTCCTCAAGCCACTTCTTCACCGGACCGAATGGGCTGCGCTCGTTCTGGTGCCTGATTCTCTACGTTCTGATTCTCACAATTCCGACCGCCGTCCTGGCCACGCTCGCGGACACGATGCGCGCCCACGCGGCGGCAGCGGGAGAGAAGCAACTGGAGTTGACTCCACTCAACTCAATTCTCATGGAATGGGTTGAATTCGGCATCGTCTTCTTCGCGACCTGGATTATGTCGCGCATAGAAGATCGCAGCGTCTTCGACTATGGTCTCGCCCGGACGACCCGCCGTGGCCGCTCCCTCATCGTTGGCGCGCTTTGGGGCATCCTCTGGCTCTCAGTCCTCGTCGGCATTCTTGTCTCTACCGGCCATCTCGTGATCACCGGCGTCCTCCTCACGCCATTGCAGGGTCTCCGGTACGGCGCCGAATGGGCCGTCATGTTTATCGGCGTCGCTTTCTTTGAAGAGTTTTTCTTCCGCGGCTATCTGCAGTTCACGCTCGCGCGAACCTTCGCCGGCGCTGTGAAATGGATCGCGCCTTCCAACCGCTATGCGCGTCCCATCGGCTTCTGGGCTGCTGCCCTCGTCATCTCCTTCGGCTTTGGTTTCGCTCACAGATCCAATCCCGGCGAATCGCCAATCGGCATGCTCTGCGCGGGCGCGGCCGGCCTCATGTTCGTTCTGGTTTTGTGGCGAACAGGCTCGTTGTGGTGGGCCATCGGCCTGCATGCTGCATGGGACTGGGGGCAATCGTTCCTCTATGGTGTGGCAGACAGCGGGGGCATCAGCGTTCACCATCTGCTTTCATCACACCCAGCCGGTTCTCCGCTGCTGAGCGGCGGCCTCACCGGCCCGGAGGGCAGCGTCTTCGTCCTGCCGGTAATGCTCTGCATCACACTGGTCATCGTGTTTACGCTACCTAAACGGCCGACGCCGTTCGATGCCGAGCCCGAGGTCGAGTCAAAAGAAATGGTCCCCGCGGCGGTAAACTCGGCACACGGATGACTCCTTCCAACGATGCGAGCGAGGCGCCGCTTCGAGCAAGGCAAAGCGATTGGCGGCTGACGCCATCCCCTGCCGCAGCAGACCTTGAACCGCGGCTGCTCACGCGCGAGGACGAAGCGCGGTGCGAGCATGCGCCCGTCCCCCAACGCGGGCGCAGAAAGCTTCGCTGGCTGTTCCGCGGCGTTTTGACGCTCCTGACCCTCCTGGCTGTGCTCACGGGGGTCGCGACGATCTGGATGCGCCGAGCGATGCGCGCCGCCCTTCCTCAGATCGACGGAACGCTTGCTGTGGCCGGCCTGCATGGTCCGGTAACGGTCACGCGCGATGCACAGGGCGTTCCCTCCATCCGGGCGACTTCGCTCGACGATCTGTTTTTCGCGCAGGGATTCGTCACCGCGCAGGATCGCCTCTGGCAGATGGACACGCTTCGCCGGCACGCCGCGGGCGAGCTCGCCGAGATTCTTGGCGCCGGCCTCGTCGAGCACGATGAGCAACAGCGTTATCTGCAGCTTCGAGCTGCCGCCGATCGCGCCATCTCGTCTCTACCAGCCGACCAGTTGCAGCAGATTCAGGCCTACACACGCGGCGTCAACGCATTCATCGACAGCCATCGCGATCGCCTTCCACTTGAATTTCGCCTGCTGCACTACGCCCCTCGACCGTGGACGCCGCGTGATTCAATCCTTGTCTCCCTGGTCATGTGGCAGGATCTCTCGACGACCTTCCCGGAGAAGCTCGACCGCGAGTTGCTGTCTCATCACCTTCCAAAAAACTTGCTTGCGGATCTGTATCCAGTGGGCTCATGGCGCGACCGCCCGCCAACGCAGCCGGCAACGGACCTTACGGCTCCGCGGGAGATCGAACAGATTCCGCTCGATAACACGCAGTCGCGTCTCGCTGCGCCCGGCTACGCCAGCCCGAGTGACCTGTTGCGCGTGACCGAAGCTCTCAGCGCGTCGGCGTGTTCCGACTGCCGTGCAGGTTCCAATAACTGGGCAGTGAGCGGTGTTCATTCCGCCTCCGGAGAGCCGCTCGTCTCCAACGACATGCATCTTGATTTGCGCGTGCCCGACATCTGGTATGAGGCTGCGCTTCATCTTGCAGCAACACCCGGCGGCAATGCGCCTATCGACGTTGCAGGCTTCACCCTTCCTGGCCTTCCCTGGGTTCTCGTCGGCCGCAATGCACACGTCGCGTGGAGCTTCACCAACCTCGGTGGCGACGTGCAGGATGTGCGCGTCGAACACACGCGCGGCTCCGGCGACAATCTTCAGTTCGAGCAGCCCGATGGTACATGGGCGCCGATGGAGCATCATACCGAGCACATCATCGTGCGCGGTGGCCATGGCATTTCGCTCGATGTCCTCACCGTCTCGCACGCAGTCGGCGCAGTGATGGTGCCCAGCCCGATTATCTCGCCGCTCTACCCAACAGAGCACCGCGCACTTTCACTGGCGTGGACGATCTACGATCCCTCCATCATCAACGCGCCATTCTTTACAGTCGATTCGGCCAGCGATGGTGCTGCAATCGTAGCGTCCTTCGCCACTTTCGGCGGCCCATCGCTGAACCTCATCTACGCGGACGATCAGGGACACATCGGCTATCACGCCATCGGCCGGATCCCCATACGCGGTCCTGCCGTGCAGCATCCGCGTGCAACGCAACCCTTCGTGCCTCCGCCGCCGGAACCGGATTCGGATGAAGACAGCGGCGCGACCAACAGCGAAAGCCCCAGGGCCTACTTTATTCAAGCATCGCGGCCCCGGCTGCTGCTGACTGCAACCCGTCACCGCCTGCGGCGCAGGCAGCCGAAGGAGCAATCCAGATCAGCCGAAATCTCTCAGCCTGCGTCTTCCACGACCCAGCAACTCGCGCCTCAGCCGCCCGCGAACAACTTCACCATCGGCTCTTCCATCTCGCCGGTGCCGGTCGATTCACTCGACGCCTTGCAGGTGTGGTCCGGCTATGTGCCTTACAACGAGTTACCAGCCATCCAGGATCCGACCTCCGGCATCCTCGCCACGGCCAACGCGCGCATCACGCCCGAGGACTATCCCTACGCGCTGGCCAACGATTGGATGGATCCCTACCGTGTCGAACGGATCTACCGCAAACTGGCCGCGCATGACGGTTGGACGCCCCAGGAGATGCTTGCGCTCGAAGCCGACCAGCACTCGGAGTTCGATCTCGCACTCGCACAACGGCTCGCTTATGCCATCGACCATTCTTCGGGCTCGGCACGCGGCGCTGATACGGTTCGTCTTCGCCAGGCCGCCGATCTGCTCCGCACCTGGCGTGGCCAGATGAGCGCCGGTTCGCCCGCTGCCGCCATAGTCGCTGCAGCACATCAGGACCTCTGGAGTGCTCTGCTTGTCCCTCAGATTCTCGCGCATGACAGCGGTTCACGCACCGGTGCAATCACCGCCGCACACCTTTACCTTTGGGGAGAGAGCACAACCGCGCTCGAAAATATTGTCACGAACACACCCGCGCGCTGGCTCCCGCGCAATGCGGCCAACTGGAACGACTTTCTCACTACGGTTGTCGAACAGGGCCTTCATAACGCGCACGCTCCGCGCGATCTCGCCAAATGGCAGTACGGCACAATCCATCGCATCGACATCGAGCATCCACTCTTCGCGGATCGGCGAATCTTTCGCTGGCTGCTCGGCACGCGCACCGGCAGCGGATCGCGGCCCGTGGGCGGTGACTCCACGACGATCGACGCGACCGGTATAGCCTTCGGTCCGAGCGAGCGCTTCACCGCCGATCTCTCCAATCACGCAGCCACCATCGGCAACATCGTTACCGGTGAATCTGGCAACCCTGCTTCATCCTGGTACCTCGATCAACTTCAACCCTGGCTCGATGGCACGAGTTTTTCGCTTCCGCTTGAAGACGCACGCGCGGTGCACACGCTCCTTCTCGTTCCCGGCCATTAGCTGCCATCGCTTGCTCTGAGTCCAACTGCTACTCTGACTGCATGTCTCGCTTCACCGCGCGCTCTGCGCGAGCATGGCCTGCCGCTCTTCTTGCTCTGCTCGCGCTCCTCGCCGTTATCCCTCTGGTCGCGCACGGATGCTCCTGCGGCCACGACTTCGAATTCCATCTGCAGAGTTGGCTCGACGCGGCCGCGCAATTCCGCCACGGCATACCGGACCCTGCCTGGACCAACTCGGCAGCGTGGAATGCCGGTGAACCGCGCTTTCTCTTCTACCCGCCACTCTCCTGGATGCTCGGCGCGTTGTTGACTCTTCTGCTTCCGTTCTCCGCCGTACCCATCGCCTTCACCGCCTTCGCGCTCTTTGGCGCCGCCGTGTCGATGTACAAACTCGCGCAGGCGTACGCTCCTCGTTCGATCGCAATCCTGGCTGCGGCCATTTACATCGCAAGCCCTTACATGCTATTCACCGCCTTCGAGCGCACCGCTTACGGCGAGTTACTTGCTGCTATATGGCTGCCCTGGCTGCTGCTTTCCACGCTTCAATTGCGGCCCCGAATTCTCCAGATTGCGATGTCGCTCGCCCTGCTCTGGCTCAGCAATGCTCCTGCTGCCGTTATCGGCGTCTATGTAGTTCTCATCATCGCTATTCTGAGAGTTGCGCATGCTCTCTTTTTGCGACAGCCATTCGCTGCAGAGAAGCTCTTCGCGCGTTTCGCCGCAGGCGGTGCACTCGGCCTGGCGCTTACGGCGTTCTATCTCATACCCGCAGCATACGAGCGGCGCTACGTACAGGTCGCGATGGCGATCATCCCTAACATGCGCGTCGAAGATAACTTCCTCTTCGGCCACACAGGCGACGGCCCACACGACGCCGTGCTGCACACCGCCAGCCTTATCGCCGTGGTGATGCTCGGCGTCACCGTGATCGCGTTGCTCGTCGCCTGGCTTATGCAGCGAAATCCAAACCACTCCGAACGCAAAACAAACATCCACACCCCGCTTGCTCTGCTGGCGGCACTCACTGTCTGCATCGCGTTCTCTCTCACGCCGCTATCGCTTCCGTTCTGGCATCATTTGCCGGAGCTTGCCTTTCTCCAGTTCCCATGGCGCATGCTCTCCATTCTCGGCGCAATCCTGGCGCTCGCGATCGCATTTGCCCTTCGCAACGTCCCCGCGAATAAATACGCAACAGCCGTCGCAGCGATCGTGGCGTGCCTCTTTGTCGCCGCCATGTCCATGCGCGATATCTCCGCGTTCCGACAGCCGTGCGAAGCGCTTGATCCGCCCGCGGCGCGTGCGCAGCTCTTCGCCACCCATCATGGCGTGGAGCCAACCGATGAGTACACACCCACCGACGCGGACAATGACGTGCTCCGCTGGGACGATCCGGCTTACTGGCTCGCGCCAAGCCCCACAGCATTCGCTCCCCACACCGTTCCCAATCCGGCCGCGACGATCGTCAACTATGACACACCGCCTCCTATCGCGCAGACCGTCAGCGGGATCGCGCCGCATCACCTCAGCGTGACACTGCCCCATGCGGACGTCCTCATCTTCAACCTCCGTGATTACCCAAACTGGCAGGTCTTTCGCAACGGCTCTCTCATTACCGAACACCTGCAGCGTGACGACGGCCTGCTCGCCGTTGAACTTCCCTCCGGCCCGTCGGACATCGACGTCCATTGGCGTCGATCCTGGGACGAACTCACTGGCGATGCGATCAGCCTCGCGGCGCTGCTCATCCTCGCAATCGCGCTCCGGCGCTCGCGTACAATCAAGCCTGACGCATGATCCCCGACGTCCTCTCACTTTTGAAATCTGGCGCTGCGCTTGCTGATGACGCCCTCGAGCGTCTCCTGCCGGCCCCCACGGTCGAACCTCACTCCATCCATCGCGCCATGCGCCACTCCACCTTCGCTGGCGGCAAACGTCTTCGGCCGATTCTCTGCATGGAAGCCGCACGCATGGTCGCAGGCGACGAAACTCTACCGCAGGGCGCCACCGAGCTGGGCGCATCGATCGAGATGGTACACACCTACTCGCTGATCCACGACGATCTTCCCGCCCTGGACAATGACGATCTCCGCCGCGGGAAGCCGACATGCCACGTCGCTTTCGGCGAAGCCATCGCCATTCTCGCCGGCGATGCGCTGCAGACGCTCGCCTTCCAAACCATCGCGAAGCTGGAAGCGCCACCGGCTCGCGTCGTGCAAATCTTTTCCTATTTCTCTGCAGCCATCGGCACTGGCGTCGGCGCTCCCACGCCTTTACCACCCGGCATGATCGGCGGCCAGGTCATGGACATCGAAGGCGAAGGACAGAAACCCACAGCGGAGTTAGTCGAACGCATTCACCGTGCCAAGACGGGCGCGCTGATCACCGCGTCCATCGTCTGCGGCGGCTTGCTCGGCCTTGGTTATCGCGACGTCCAGCACGCTCACGCAAAAGATGGATCTCCATTGCAGCAGAATGCGTTCCATGGTCTGCCGGACGATACAATTCCACGCCTTCGCACCTTTGGCGAAAAGGCCGGTCTCGCCTTTCAAATCGTCGACGACATTCTCGACGTCACGCAAACCTCCGAGCAGCTCGGCAAGACCGCCGGCAAGGACACCGCGACCGATAAAGCCACCTGGCCCGCGGTCTTCGGCATCGAGCAGTCCCGCCACGACGCCAGCGAGCTGATAGCCGACGCCTTCGCCGCACTCGAGCCCTTCGGGCGTACCGCCGACCCGCTAAAATCGCTTGCTCTGTATCTTGTCGAGCGCACTCACTGACCGGAGCCCCAAATGCGCTTTCGCCCACGCCACTACATTCTCATCGCCATCATCCTCGCGCTTGGCCTCTACAACCTGTATCGCATGCATCGTCCGCATGCGACGCGAGTGGAAACGGTGAACGTCGTTCCCGCTGGACCCGTCTCACAGTCGCCCTCATGGCAGGCCTTCGATAAGGCTGCTGCCCTCCGCGACGCACCGGACGCGCAGTTCGAGCCGGTGCTCCAACAGCTGCACCACGAAATCGATATCGCCTCCGCAAAAGAGAAACCTGACCTCGACGGTTGCCAGACATGGCTGATCTTCTATCGTCAAAACTCGCACGCCGCCGCGAACGATCCCTGGCGTCAGCGCAGCACGCAACATCTCAACAACTGCGTCAGCCAACACCGCGACATCAGCAGCTGAATTGCATGACCCACGACGATCTCCTTCGCGCCCTCCGCGACTGCTACGACACCGTGCAGCAGCGCAATATCATGGATCTCGGCCTTGTGCAATCCGCCACCTTCACCCGCGACGACGACGCTCCGGGAGCAAATGTTCGGGGCATCGCTCCGCGTTTCATCGCTCACATCACGCTGCGCGCACCCAGCAACGACGAAGCGCGCAACGCCCAACTTCGCGCGCAGATTGAAAACCGGCTCGCCGGCCTTCCGCAGATTTCGCGCACCGAGATCGAGCTCCTGCCCGCGCTTTTCCCCATTCTTAGTGGACGCCGCGCCTGATGCCGCCGCGCCGGCCTGCAGTCCATCCCTTCGACGTAGCCTACGGGACCGAAACCTCCGGCCTGCTTAGCGGCAAAATCATCGCGCGCGGAACTGGCGCCGCTCCAGAAGACCTCACTGCCTACTACGGCATCGCGCCGAGCATTCTCCGTGCACTGCTCGATCTCTGGCTGCGCGAGCTTCACCCGCCCGCGCCGATTGAGCGCACCGTCTTCCTCGACGTCGGCGCCGGCAAAGGCCGCGCCATGCTCGTCGCCTCCGAGTATCCCTTCCTAAGCGTCGAAGGTATCGAGCTCAATCCCGCGCTTGCATCCATCGCGCGCCGCAACATCTCCCTCTGGACTCGGTCAGAGCAATCCAACATGCTGGCCCCGCTCGAACTCCACGAAGCCGATGCGACGCGCCTGCCACTCCCCCGCGAACCTATCCTCGCGCACCTCTTCCATCCTTTCGAAGATCGTCTTTTGCGCCGCTTCCTTCGTCACGTTGAGAAAGATCTGGCCGCACATCCACACCCGTTCGATCTGCTCTATGTCAACGCCGAGCACGACTCGCTCATCGATCGGCATCCTGCTTTCACTCGCCTGTGGCTCGGACGTATTCCTATGTCCGCTGAAGATCACGTCGCCGATCTCGCAGCCATCGCACAACAAAAGGAATACGGATCAACAGGCGATGAACTGTGTGCGATCTATCGCTACACGAAACATGGAACCAAACCCCTCCGCCATACGTATTGACAAGAACCCATTAATAAATCAACGACTTGTGCATCCGGTAATCGCTCGTTTGTGCGATTTTTATGGAACTGCGGGAACTCCCATCTCATCCCATCCGTATGGATATGAGTATGAGGCAGCCGGGTCAGACAGAAAACAATCTGCTACCGCGCCTCAGGGGCCAACTTTTCCAGTGACCGCGACGGCTGAGTCAAGACCTCACAACCGCCCGCACTGACGATTCCACCGACAACCCCGAATCGGGTTCAGCGCCGCAGCTTTTGCGCACGCAATGAGGAGACACGTATGTACGACCTTCTGATCGCAACTTTCGCAGCTCTCACAGTCTTCGTCCCCACCTTCATCGGCATTCGTGCCCGCACCAACGCCAACTGGCGGACGCTGTAAAAGCCTCCGGTCACACGCAAAGAAATCGCAAGGAGAACACCATGTACGACTTTTTGATCTGCACCTTTGCCGCTCTCACCGTCTTCGTTCCCATCTTCATCGGCATTCGCGCGCGCACCAATGCGAACTGGAGAGCCGTTTAGCCCTTCCTGTTCTTCGAAGGTTTCTTAAACCATGGAACATCCGCAAGAAGAATGGAGCGCCGCAGGCAAACAAGCCCGTCGGCGCTCGGCGCGTCTAACGAGCTCTTATTCGCGCCATCGAACCATCAGCAGTCGCTCGGTCTCATGCTCACCCTGCTCGATGATGATCTCTGCACCCGCCCGCGCCACCAGCGTCGGAAACCGCTCGCCCCATTCTGCGAGCACCAGGGCATCGCCGCGTTCCAACATCTCTGATAATCCCAGCGCTTCGAGCTGCGAATCGCTCTCCAGACGGTACAGATCCAGGTGATACACGGTTAGCTTGCTTCCGCTGTATTCGTGCACCAGCGTGAACGTCGGACTCGCGACATCGTCAGGCTCCGCGGCTCCCAGCGCAGCGACAATTCCCTTCACCAACGTCGTCTTGCCCGCGCCCAGGTCGCCGCGCAGCAGCACGAGCTTCGGCGGCCGCAGCAGCTCGGTCATCATCTCGCCCAGCGCCAGAGTCCCATTCACGCTCCTCGTTCGCAGCCGTTTCTCGCGCGTGAACTCAGGCATTGCTGCCGCCCCCACCTGTGCGCGACGCGCGCGCGGCCAAACCTGCAATCCACGTGAATCCATCTTCATCGGTCACGCGCTCGCGAAACGCCCGCCACAGATGCGCGACGGTGTCCAACGCCAGCACCGTGTGCTCATCCTGCGCCAGCGTCGCGTAGTCTCCCGCGAGCCCATGCAGAAACACCGCAGCCTCTACCGCCTCGGCCATGTTGTCCGGATACTGCGCCAGCATCGCGGCAACAATTCCCGTCAGAATGTCGCCGCTTCCGCCCTTCGCCATGCCGGGGTTGCCTGTCGTATTCACGGCAATACGCCCATCCGGGTGCGCCACCAGCGTGCGCCACCCTTTCAGCACCAGCGTTACGCCGTGCTCCCTCGCAAAGCGCCGGGCCAGTTCGACGCGATCCGACTCAACCTCTTTCACACTTGACCCCACCAGCCGCGCCATCTCTCCGGGATGCGGCGTCAGCACAATTGTTCGCTTCTTTCCCTTAGCATCTGTCGCGCCCGCAACCCGCTTCAGCAACTCAGTCCTTCCCGCCAGCGCATTCAACCCATCGGCGTCGATCACCATCGGCAACGAGACACGCTCCACAAACCCACGCACGAACTCCGGTATCGTCCGCTCCTGCCCCAGCCCGGGCCCAATGCTGACGACAGTGATGCCCTTCAGCAGCTTCTCCAATCCATCCGCCTCCAGCTGATCCAGCGATAATCCATCCTCCAGTGGCGCGCACATCAGCTCCGGAGCCACTCTCGCCACCGTGGGCAGAATGCAGGCCGGCACCGCCGCCGTCGTCAATCCCGCGCCAGTGCGCATGCACGCCAGGCTCGCCATCGAAGGCGCGCCCGCTTTGCCCAGGCTCCCCCCGAGGATCAGCACATGCCCAAACTTGCCCTTGTTGCCATTGACGTCGCGCGGCGTCTCCGCGATCCGTTTTGCCATTCCGGTCCAGTGCATCTTTGCATGGGCCGGTATCGACTCCAGAGGCGTCCCGATGTCGGCAACCACCACGGATCCAAATGTTTTTCCTGGCGTCAGATGCCCGAAGACATGTGCATACTTCGGCGCGACAAACGTCACCACCGCATCGGCGCGAAACGCCTGCGCCACACCGCTGTCGTCCGCCGACGTCTCCTTCGTCGAGTCCGCATCCCACCCGCTTGGCAGGTCAACGGCAATCACCGGCACGTGAAGCGCCGCAATCAAATCGCGCGCCACGGCGGCCAATCCACGCAGCGGCGGTTTGAATCCCGTGCCCACCACCGCATCGAGAATCAACTTCGCGTCCTTCAGCGCCTCGCGCAGCGCCGCTTCATCTTCTGCCTCGACAAATTCCAGACCCCGCGTCGCTCTGGCACGATGCAAAGCGTCTGCAGCATCACCATGCGTATCCTCGATCGAGCCAAGCAGCACCAACTTCGCGGGAGTCTGCGTCTCCGCCAGCAGCCGCGCCGCCACAGCTCCGTCACCGCCATTGTTGCCTTTGCCGCAAAGCGTCGTTATCGGCAGTCCCGGATATCGTTGCCGGCAGAAACGCGCCACCGCCGCGCCCGCATTCTCCATCAACACGCGCACCGGTACGCCGCGCTCGCCGGAGTCGCGGTCGATTGCTCCCATCCCTGCCGCCGTCACAATCTCCATCGCATCATTGTCCACCAGATGGACAATCAGATGCGACCGAGCCCGGTGCGCCGGCCCTCAATTGTCTTTGCTTACCGCCCGGTCGCCATCGCCGACTGCGTAGGCTCCGCCGGCTTTGGCGCGAAGTAGTTCCGCTCATACATCGCGCGGTAGAACTCGCCCGTCAGCTCGGCAGCCTTTGGTCCAAACGTCGGCCGTCCGCCTTCCAGGAAGACTACGGTGACGATCGGTCCGGTTGGCGCCTGCCCATACGAGACAAACCACCCGTACCGCGTTCCGTTGTTCGAGCACGTACCTGTCTTGCCGAACACCGGGAACTGCTCAAAGTTTTCGCGCAGCGACCGTGCCGTTCCGTTTGAGAAGTCCACCGCTCCGCGCATGCCCGGCAAAATCTCCGGAATGACATCCTTGATATCGAGCTGCCGCTTTACTTTGGGCTCAAAGTTCGCAACCTCTTCCGGCGTCGTCGGATGTTGCAAATAATAGAGAGTGCCGCCGTTCGCAATCGCGGAAACCAGCGCGCCCAGCTGCAGCGGCGTCATCGAAATGCTCTCTCCAAACGAGCACATCCGGCCCACACCGCCTTCTGCTTGCGGCAGCTCCACATCCGGATACACACCCAGCTGCTCACCCGGGATGTTGTAGCCCGCCAGCTCACCCAGCCCAAATTCATTCGCATAGTGCTTCACGCGCTCAAATCCCATCGCGCGCCCTAACACTTCAAAATACAAATTCACGCTCTTGGCCAACGCATGCGTCAGGTCGAGAGAATAATGGCCGCCCAGGTTCACCGGCGTATCGGCCTTAATCAACCCTTCCTTCAATGCCGCCAGTGCCACCGCGACTTTGATGGTCGAACACGGCTCCGCGCCCGCGCTCAGCGCGAGCTTCTGATTAACCATCGCCAGGATGCGGCCGTTCGAAGGATCGATCGCAAGGACCGTCCCGTTCATATCGCCCAGTGCTTCCACAGCAGCCGCGCGAACCGTCGGATCCTCACCGCCGGTCACATCGCCCAGCGTCAAGTCGTCCGCAAAGCTGCTCGTCGTGAATCGCTCCACAGGCCGATACACCAGCGTGCGGCGTACGTAATGCACATGCCCGTGGATGACCACTCGCCGCAGCACAGTGCGTGTCGCACGCGAGCGCGTTCCATGCGCCACCGTCTTCGCTAGATGCGCTCTTGTGCTGTTATGCCGCACAATATGGTGTTGCGGATTCGCAGCCAACGCCAGCCCGGCGCTCGCCAGCAGAGAAAGAGTGAGGCCAATGGTTCTCTGTTTCATGTACTCTCGTCTGCTCCCGCCACCTGCTTGAAGTGTTTGATGCTTCGTCCGGATTCCCTATCGGCTGCGACGCAGAAATGCCGGAATGTCCAGCTCGTCCTCATCGGAAGATGAAGAATTTCCCCCCGCGTAGCCGGCGAAGCTTGGAACCTTGGCCTCCGGCCAGTGCGTTTCGGGCTTCGGCGAGGCGGCTACCGGTTCCAGCTCGCGAACATCTTCTTTCGCCCATCCTCGCGGCTCCGGCGCGTTCGCACGAAGCTCCTCATTCGGCTTGCGGAAGAAATCGTCATCGAACACCGAGGCGGGCACCGCAACTAACTCCGGCTTCGGTTCGCTGGACGCGGCCGGGACATACGCCCCATGCACACGCTCCGGCTCCGGCTCACGCGGTGGCGTAATGCGGAGCGGCTCGTTCGGCACGCGCAGAGGTTCGGTATGGGTTGCACGCACAGGTTCCATCGGCGGAGCCGCGCGCATCGGTTCGCTCGGCGTGATTCTCAAAGGATCGGCCGGTTGCACTGCGCGCTGTGGCTCCTCGGCGCGCGCAGCGGTTGCTGGCGGCTGAGGAGGAGGTTGCATTGCGACGGGCTCCGGTGCAGGCACTACTGACTCGCGCTTCTCTTGAGAATCCTGGCGGCTCTTCTTGCGGGCTGCCGGCTTCTGCTGCGCTTCCACAGGCGACTCATGCTCTTCGGCCGCCGCATAAATCTCGCTCGCAAACGCCGGCATTGGCTGCGGGCGTTGCGCGATGCGCGGTGGCGGCGGAGCGACGGGCTCCATCCGCGACGCGGGCAGCGCCGCTCCCTGCAGCATGCGCTCTCTCCGCTGCGGCATCTCTTCTTTGAAGCCCGTTGCGATGACCGTGATCTTCACGTCCTCGCCCATCGACTCATCCTGCACCGCGCCGAAGATAATATTCGCGTCCTCGTGCGCTGCATTCTGAATAATCGTCGACGCCTCAAACACCTCATTCAGCTTAAGGCTGCTTGATCCCGTAATGTTGATCAGGATGCCCTTCGCTCCGTCGATCGCGCCCGATTCCAGCAGCGGGCTCGCCATCGCTGCTGCGGCCGCCTCCTTGGCGCGCTCCGGCCCGCTGCGCACGGCGGTTCCCATCACCGAGTAGCCCATCCCTGCCATCGTCGTGCGCACGTCCGCAAAGTCGCGGTTGATGACACCCGGAATCGTGATAATGTCCGAGATTCCCTGCACGCCCTGACGCAGCACATCGTCAGCAATTCGAAAGCTCTCAAAGAAGCCCGCGTCGCGCGCCACCGCCAGCAACTTCTCGTTCGGAATCACGATCAGCGTATCGACCGATTCCAGCAGCTCCTGCATGCCACGCTCTGCCTGCATCATGCGCCGCTTGCCTTCGAAGCTGAACGGCCGCGTCACGACCGCCACGGTCAGCGCGCCCATCTCGCTTGCCAGCGAGGCAATCACCGGCGCTGCACCCGTGCCTGTGCCGCCGCCCAGGCCGGCGGTCACAAACACCATGTCCGCACCTTCCAGCGCCTCAATAATCTTGTCCGAATCTTCGAGCGCGGCGCGCCGTCCGATGTCGGGGTTCGCGCCTGCACCCAGGCCGCTCGTCAGCTTCACTCCAAGCTGCAACTTCACCGGCGCAGCCGAGCTCTCCAGCGCCTGCACATCGGTGTTGGCCGCAATAAACTCCACGCCCTCCACCTTCGCTGCGATCATACGGTTTACGGCGTTGCCGCCGCCGCCGCCCACGCCGATCACCTTGATGCGCGCATTGCGCTGCGCCTCATCGTGATAGTGGATGCGTATGGCATCCTCAGGCTGGTAGGACATACGCGGGCCTCCTCAGGCGATGGGGGTCGCCTGCTTTGATTCTGCATGAGGTAAAAGAAAACGTTTGAAGAAAGCGCGCCGCCTCGTATCTTTGTGGATTCGTGGCGCTTCGATTCTTGGCCAGCAGAGTCGTACCGCGCCGCGTCCCTTCTCTCAACAAACTCCTAGCGCGGCGTGTGGAACACGACGCCGATACCAATCGTTTGGATGCTGTGACTGCTCGGACCGAAAGCTTCCCCGGCCCCAAGCTCGATGGCACGCAAATCCAAAATCGGAAGCAGCGTGATGTCTGCTCCCGCAAATCCTTGCACCTGGGTGAAGTTCTGGTAGATCTCCGGATTGTTGTCGATGAATGCAGCATTCGATCGCCCCAGCCCCGCTGATAGCTGCCCGTACGGATGCAGCCACTTAAACGGCGTGCGGAACTCCGCGCGCACGCCACCGAGTGCCGAGTAATGACGGACAAAATCGACGCTGGAGTTATTGGTGACAACACTTTTGTTAGAGTTCAAGACAGAACCCCGAACGTCAACACCCAGCCGGATTGGCCCTATCGAACGAAAGTCGTAGTAGGCGCCAAAGCTGCTGCCGTAGGGCTTGGCGACACCGTTCGGCGCCGCGCATCCCGTCGTCACCTGGCACTGAAAGCCGCCGAAGCGCTCTCCCGTCACCGTCCCATAAACACCAAACTGAGCTCGGGCTGCGACAGAACAAAAAAGAAAGACCAAAAGGGCGAGGCCAGCGGCCGTCCTGCATCGAAACATGAGCTTTATTCTACCTGCCAAACCGCCTGTGGGTGGCCTACCCTTTCGCCGACGAAAGGGTAGGGTATCGTTTGCGGACGCACGAGCGCTTCTCTTGTTCATCGCGAATACGAACCACGTCGCCGCAATCTTGGCGGTTTGGAGACGGGCTCGCCTCAGAAGCTCCCGGCAAAGATCGACTTCAGCTTCTGCCGCAGCCCCTGCTCCTCGCTCGCCTTCCTCACCTGCGTGCGATGTGTGTACAGCAGCATCCCGATAGCCGTCGAAAACTCCGGCTGCGCCAGCTCCGCCGGCATCCGGCTCAGCGGCACTGGATAGCCAGTCCGCGCCGGCACGCGCAACAGGCTCTCCGCATGATCCAGCAGCCCGGCCAGATGCGCTCCTCCACCGGTAAACACGCAGCCTGCGCCCATCGCCTCCAGCACGCCGCCCGCGCGCAGATTGTCGCGCATCATCATCAGCAGCTCGCGCGCCCGCGGCTCCAGAATCTCGGCCAAAAACCGTTGCCGAACCATCCTCGCGGGCCCTCCGCCCGTCGCCAGGTCGCCCCCGACCTCGATCTCGTTCAACTGCGGAACCGCCGTCACGACGCAGTTGCCGAACGTCCGCTTCAAATGCTCGGCCTCTTCCACGCTCACGTGCAGGCCTACTGCTAAATCGTTCGTAAAGTGGTCGCCGCCAATCGGGAGCACCGCCGTGTGCGCGATCGATCCCTCAAAGAACACCACCATCTCCGTCGAGCTCGCGCCGATGTCCGCCAGGCACACGCCCAGCTCGCGCTCATCCGCGCTCAGCACCGCTTCCGCCGATGCCAGGCCCTCGAACACCGTGTCCACGACCTCAAGCCCCGCCCGGTTCGCACACGTGATCACGCTCTGCGCCGCACTCCCCGAGCACGTCGACATGTGCAGGCACACCTCGAGTCTGTTGCCCACCATGCCAACCGGATCATGAATCCCCGCCTGATCGTCCAGAATGAACTGCTGTGGCAGAAGGTGCAGCACCTCGCGGTCCGGCGCCAACCCAATCGACCGCGCGCGGTCGATCGCCGCCCGCACGTCTTCCTTCGTAATCTCCTTCATCCGCGAGCCCATCGTGATGCCGCCCTGCGAATTCATCCCGCGGATATGCGGCCCACCGACGCCCACCACCGCCGTCTCCACTGGAGCCTTCGTCACCCGCTCCGCCGTCAGCGCCGCATCGTTGATGGCCGCCGCCGCTGGTCCCAGGTCCGAGATCACGCCCTTCCGCATCCCCCGCGACGGCTGGATCCCATGCCCGCGATACCGCAACACCCCATCCGCCAGCTCAGCCACCATCACGCAGCTCTTGGAGCTGCCGGCATCGAGCACGGTAATCAGGGTGTCGGACTTCTGATTCATTGCGCACCAGCTCCGGCCGCCTGCTTCGCGCGAGCCAGCCGTGCCCGCCGCGCCGCAGCCAGATCAGCAAAGATTTTGCCATTGCCCGTCTCTGCTTTTCCAGTAGAACTTGCAGCCTTCCCTTTGGACGGAGGCGCGACCGCATGCGCAACCGCCTTTGGAGGGGCCTTCACCGGAGCCTTTGGTACCGTACTGGCTGCTGCCTTCGGACGCAGAGGGGTCGCCGCCGCGGCCGTTCCCGCGCTCGTTGAACCTGTCGCTCCTCCACTCACCGGAACGCCCGTGCCTGGCTGCATCTCCAGCACCACCTGCCGGTCATAACGCATGTCAGCGGCGGCCAGCCTCGGATATTGTTGCCTCCACTCCGGTAGATGTTGCTCAAACTCCTGATATCGATGCAGAAAGTCCTCATCCCCGAAGTGCACAAGGATGTCGCTCCCGCCACTCGAAACCACGGCCTTCAAATCCTCCGGGTTCGATACATCCGCCTCGCTGATCGTGCCCGAGTTCGCCGCACCCAGCTCCTGCATGAACCGCAGATAGATCGCCATTCGCGCCGCCCGCGTCGACAGCGGATCGTTCACCGAAAGCCCCGTCAGCACCGGAAACGAATAGTGCGGATCGCCCGCGGCATCCGGAGGCATATCCAGTAGCACACCCGTCGCGTCCACCATCCCGATCTGGCTTCCATGCCGCACAAACGCCACCGGCGTCCGTTCGGTCAGCGCCACGCGAATCCGGTTGGGCAGCAGCCGCATCACCGTCGCATGCTGCACCCACGGCAACCGTTCCAAATCGGCGCGCCGCTCGTCCAGCGGAACGCGAAAGATGTTCCGCTCCAAGTCCGCACCGAACACGCTTAGCACCTCGGACCGCGTCACATTGTGGTTCCCCACAATCTCAATGTTCTCCGAGGTCGGTACCACAAACCGGCTGTCATGCAGCAGAGCGCTCCGCAGCCCCGCCAGGCCGGCAAAGATCACTCCCACTACCGCCAGAAATCCCAGAGCAAACAACCCGCGTCCTACCCAGCTCTTCGGCAATCCCTTGCGGACGTTGACCCTCAACCCTCCGCGCTGCCGCTTGAACGCGGGCTCATCGAAGGCATCGGCATAATCATCGTCTTCGGGAACGACATAGCTTGGCTTCCGCGAAGACCTGCGGCGAGGCGCCTCCGCCTCATAAGGTGACTCTTCGTCCGGTGCCTCAAGCACCGCCCCACCGCGCTTCGAACCCATCTTCATCTCCAGCTGACCCATGCTCGAACCGTCTTCCTGACAGCGTCGGAAAAGCGAAGAAGCTGGTGCCGTTTTCTCAAGAGGAAAACGGCCTTCTTTTCGCTGGACAAACGCCAAGCATCAGGAAAGCTGCTCGAGGCCGCGGACAAATCGCCTCCTCAACTATACCGAGCGAATCGGCACGGGAAACCCGCCTCACGCTCCGGGGTACCCCGTCAGGAACTCACACCCGCATCATTGTTGCTAACAACCAGTCGCGAACCACCCCTACTGCACCACCCCCGGCGCCACGACCGTGTTCATGTAGCTCACCAGCAACTCCCGATGCCCCGCCCGATAGGCGGGATACTCATGCCGCAACCCGGCGTCATGAAAGTTCAGCATCTCAAACGGTCCCAGGAACCCCTGCTTCCTCAGTTCCAGCATCGCCCGGATCCCCGGCTCCATATTGGCGTCCGTCACCGTCCCCGCCGCTACCTTCCTCTGCACATCGTCGAGCATCGCATTCAGCGCCGCCAGTTCCTCATCCAACGTGTGCACATAGCCACTCGGCGTGAACTGCCCATCCTTCATGGTGGCCCCGGCCATCATTAACTGCCCTGGCGTCCGCGCTCCATGCGCCACCCTCACCTGCTCATAGACCAGCCACGAGGCATGTCCGTCGCCCGTCTCCTTTTCGAGCGCTGGATCCACCTTCAGCTGACCGTTCGGCGTCGTGAACTCCGGACGGTGCACACGCACGATGATGAACGGCGTATGCGTCGCTCCCGCCCATTGCTGCAGCTTCGACCACGTCGAACCCACGAACGGCTCCGCAATGATCGCGTCGATAAACTTCGCCTTCGCGCCCATCTTGTCACCCGCAGCCCACAGAGCGTCGCCCCAGTAGCGATACGCCGTCTCGCGGTCCGGATCAATCGCGACCGCCTTCTGAAACCAAATCCCCGCCTGCTTCCAATCCTTCTCGCGAAAGTACGAGTCACCCGCATTCAGCGCCGCCAGGTAGAACTGCGGGTCGGCCTCGCTTGCCTTGATGTACAGCTTCGCCGCCTGCGCAAAGTTTTGCTGTCCAAACTCCTGCTCTCCCTGGTCGTACAGCGCTTGCGCCCGCGCCGATGCCACATGGGTGTAGCCCACCGTCAACGGCAGCATCCCATAGGGGGCGCCGATGACCGCACCCAACGGCGTCTTCGACGCGTTGTACAAGGTCTGAACCAGCAGCGGGCTGTTGTCGCCCAGACGTTGCGCCCTCTGGAGCTCCGCCAACCCCGCACTCCCCAGCTCGGTCTTCTGCTTTATATCCTCCGTCGTCTCTGCCTTCTCCAGCAGCAACAACCCATGCCGCTCCGCAAACACCGGAATCGTCTGATCCTGCTTGCAAAGATCCTCATACAGCGGCAGCGCCTCCTGGTGCTTGCCACTGACAAACAGCTCATCCGCCTGCCGCCGCTCCGCCTCGAAGTTCGCCTGATGCTGCGGCGCCGGCAGAGCCTGTCTCTGCGGCGGAGCCGCCTGCTGGGAACCCGGCAAAGCCTGTTGCTGCGCCGCCACACTCACGCCGAGCGAAAACAGAAACACCACACTCCAGCGCATACAAGCACCCCCTGCACCACAGCGTTTTAATTTCCGCCCTACTCTAGCACCCTCGCGAGAAATCCGGGCGGCCCATCCTTCGGCCGAATCGCCACAGATCGAGCACCCCCTTCATCGCGCGGCCTTTGCGTCCCGGGTACGATCCACTAACCGCTCCAGAACCACCGCTCCCGCCTGCGATACGCTTCCCGCCCCCAGCGTCATGATCAAATCGCCATCCCTCGCGCGCTTCGCCAGCCTCCCCACAGCCTCGTCCACACTCGCCGCATATTCGGCATTCGGAATCCGCTTCGCCAGCGTCTCACCCGTCACGCCCGGAATCGGCTGTTCGCTGGCTGCATAGATGTCCAAGACCTCCACGGCATCCGCATCGCCAAACGCGCCCGCAAACTCCTCCATCAGATCCCGAGTCCGCGTGTATCGATGCGGCTGAAACAGCACCAGCACGTGCTTATATCCGCATTCACGAGCGGCCTGCAGGGTCGCCTTAATCTCCGTCGGATGATGCCCATAATCATCCACTACGGTGACGCCGCGCTCCTTGCCCTTGATCTGAAACCGCCGATCCACGCCGCGAAAGTCATGCAGCGCCTCCGCAATCTTCTTCGGAGCAATTCCCAGTTGCACCCCAATCGCCACCGCCGCCGTCGCGTTCAGCAGGTTATGCCTGCCGGGCACATTCAGATCGAACGGCCCCAGCAACAACCCCTGCGCATCTACCTCAAACGTCGCATGACACCCCGCCCGCGCCTCGCGTACACGCAGCCCAAAGTCCACGCCATCGCTCTCGCCGTACGTATAAACCTTGCGCGTCACCCGCGGCAGCACCGCCTTCAGCCGGGCGTCATCCGCACACGCCGTCACCGCTCCATAAAACGGCAGCTTGTCCATGAACTCCACAAACGCCGCCTCCACATCCTCCATATCGCGATACGCTTCCATGTGCTCGCGATCCAGGTTCGTCACCACCGCCAGCACTGGACTCAGTTTCAAAAAACTCCGATCGCTCTCATCGGCTTCCGCAACCAGATACTGCGATCGCCCCAGCCGTGCATTCGACCCCATCGCATCCACGCGCCCACCCACCACCACCGTAGGATCCAGCCCTCCGCCAGCCAGCACCGCCGCAATCATGCTCGTCGTCGTCGTCTTCCCGTGCATCCCGGCAATCGCGATCCCATACTTAAGCCGCATCAACTCCGCCAGCATCTCCGCCCGCTGGATCACGGGCGTCTTCCGCGCCCGCGCCTCCAGTACCTCGGGGTTGTCCTTGGCCACGGCCGAGCTCGTCACCACCACATCGCACGCCCGCGCATTCTCCGCGGTATGCCCCACATAGATCGTCGCGCCCAACTGCTGCAATCGCTCCGTCACTGAAGACGCCCGCAGATCCGAGCCCGAAACCGCATATCCCATCGTCAGCAGTATCTCCGCGATCCCGCTCATCCCAATCCCGCCAATCCCGATAAAGTGCACTCTTTGCGACGGCGCAAACATGGCGTGTTCCGGCAAGCTCATCTCCACAATCCCCACTCCATTCTGCACGAACCCGCCATGATTCCCCGCCACCTCAATCGTTCTTTGCGCTATGCTTCCCTGCGCATGCGAAACCACGCTACCCAGGCGCTGTTTCTCGCGACTGCCCTTCTCGCGCCCCGCGTCGGCCGCATCTACGCTCAAGTGCCAACAGCAGTCGACACCATTCGTATTACTCCCGCCAACACCGGCGTTCCCAAACTTCTCGAATTCAACCGCGACAGCATCGCCGCCGCCAACATCTCCCTGCTCGACTTACTTGAACTCGAATACCGCTACCCCCTCCGCGGCCTCCGGCAGGACCAACTGGCTCATCGTTTCGACATCACCGGCAGGATCGATCCACCAGGCATCTCCGACCCCGAACATGATCCGCATGCCTATCGGTTTCTGCTCGACACGCTCCTGAAAAACCACTTCGACCTCGTAGCCCACCAGGCTCTGGAAGCCGGAACTGCCCAGGAGCTCGTCATCGCTTCCGGCGGGATTAAATTCCGCCCTTCCAATTCCATGCCGCACTGCCGCTGCGATCGCCGTTCCACTGTTGTCAGCGAAAATCGACTAACAAGTTCCTACATTTCCATGTCAACCCTGGCTGCGCGCCTCTCGCAAGAGTTGCATCTTCAAATCCGCGACACCACCGGCCTCCAGGGCGCCTTCGTCATCGATCTCAAGTGGCCGCCGGAAGCTGTCGCCCCCGCGCTGCCGCCGGGCGTTCTTCCTCCGCTGCCCCGCCCGCTCACTCAAACTCCTGAAGACTTCCTCCGCAAGGCGCTCGAAACGCAGCTTGGGCTCACTCTGCGGCCTACACAGACAAAGCAGCTCGTAGTTGAAATCGATAACATCGAGACCCCAGCATCCGCAATGTGATCGGCCGGGGCGCATCTCGGCAGAACCCGCGCCATCCTCAACACGGGCGACGATCTTACGTCGCCTGCTCGCCGTTTAGCCGCTTGTTAGCTTCGTACCTCATCGTCGACTGGGGCCGCCGGATCCAGACCATCGATCGCGGCTTCTGATTCGTCCCAGCTTCCGCCTCAACTTGCGGTATGCTCTCCCCACACATGCGAAATCACTGCGCCATCCTCACGCTGCTGTTCGCCTCCGTGTCTTCTCTACTCGCGCAAACTCCTCAAACCCTGCTCGCTACACCATCTACCGTCGCCTGGGGCTACTACTCGTATCACGCCAAGCCCGCGCTCACCGTCCACTCCGGCGACACCGTCATCATGCAGACCGCCTCCACCTGCGGCCCGCCTGAGCGCCTCGAAGCTGAGGGCGTGAAACCCTCCGAGGTCCCCTCCTGGCTCGACGCCATCTACAAGCAGGTCCCCCGCGAAGACCGGGGCCCCGGCGGCCACATCCTCACCGGCCCCGTCGCCATCGCTGAAGCTGAGCCCGGCGACGTCCTCGAGGTCCGCGTCCTCAAAATTCAGCTCGACACCGACTTCGCCTGCAACGGCTTCGGCGCCGGCCGCGGCTTTCTCCCCGACGACTTCCCTTACGGCCGCACCAAAATCATCCCGCTCGACCGCACAAAGATGCTCGCGCACTTCGCCCCTGGTATCGAGATCCCGCTGCATCCCTTCTTCGGCTCCATGGGCGTCGCCCCGCCCGAATCCGCCGGCAAGTGGAACTCCGCTCCGCCCTGGATGCACGGCGGCAACATGGACAACAAAGAACTCACCGAAGGCTCCGTCATCTTCTATCCCGTCCACGCGCCCGGCGCACTCTTCGAAGCCGGCGACGGCCACGCCGGCCAGGGCAACGGCGAGGTCGACATCACCGCGCTCGAAACCTTCCTCACCGGCACCTTCCAGTTCATCGTCCACAAGCGCGACCCCAACGCGCCCGAGTCCGAGCGTCTCCTCTGGCCCCGCGCCGAAACCCCGCAGTTCTATATCGCCATGGGCTTCTCGCCCGACCTCAAGACCGCCACCGAGATGGCCGTCCGCAACATGATCACATTCCTCACCACGCAAGCCCCCGCCACCGACCCCGGCTTCCCGCACCTCACCCGCGACGACGCCTACTCTCTCATCTCCGTCGCCTGCGACGTCAACATCACCCAGCTCGTCGACACCAACGACGGCGTCCACGTCATGTGCCCCAAAGACATGTTCACCAAAACACGCCGCTGATGAACTCGTCAGTTACGGTGAATAACTGTGGCTGGCGCTCACAGTTGAGTGCAAAATGGTCTGCGAGTTTTGAGGTGCCGGATGAGACGCGTTGGCTCGATTGTCCTGCTGTTTGCCTCCTGCACCTTGCTGTCTTGGTCGCTCTCCGTTGTCGCGGCTCAAACGACCACGGCTCCCACCACGCCCCAACAACCCACACCCGAAAGTCCTGAAGTTCAGCCCGGAACCGCTCGGGCGCTCCAGGCCCACGTGTTCGACCTCTTTCAAAACAGCCAATACGGCCAGATCGACGCGCTCGCGCAACAACTCCGCACCCAGCACACAAGATTCCGCGGAGGCAACTGGCAGTTGAACTTCCTCTATCAAGTCATCGACTCGCCCGGAGCCCTGACCGCCACCGACGCCGACTGGCAAGCCCTTATCGCCAGACTCAAAAGCTGGATCGCCGCCGACCCCCAATCGCCAACGCCGCGCATCGCCCTCTCCGGTGCCTACGTCGCCTTCGCCTGGAAGGCTCGCGGAAACGGCTACGCAAAATCCGTCACTCCGGAAGGTTGGGCGCTCTTCAATCAGCGTATCCAGACCGCGCGCACAATCCTCGAAGATGCACGCGACGTCGGCGTGAACTGCCCCGAGTGGTATCACGGCATGCAGTTCATCGGAATGGTCCAGGGCTGGCCGCGCGAGCAGATGGACGCTCTCGCTCAAAACGCTCTGGCCCGCAATCCGGAATACTTCTATATCGCGTTCGGCCAGGCTGAAAACCTTCTACCCAAGTGGCACGGCAAATCCGGCGAGACGGAAACCTACGCCGCCCAGGTCGCGGACACCATCGGCGGACGCGAAGGTGACGCCGTCTACTTCCTCATCGCCGACCACCTCAACTGCTGCGGCCGCCCGGAAGCGCCGGGCATGGATGAGGCGCGCGTGCAGCGGGGCTTCACCGCCTTGAGCCAGCTCTACGGCTATACAAACGGCTACCTCAACTCCGCCGCCTTCATGGCTCTACGCGCCGGCGACACTGCCACCGCCCAGGAACTCTTCAAAAAAATCGGTGACGACTGGTTCGCCGGCGTCTGGGGTTCCAAAGCACGGTTCGACGCCAGCCGCACCGGCCAGCCCGTCGGCAACGTACAGCCCGTCGGCCCCCTGCCGACGACGGCAAATCCCGGTCCGGCCGAAAGTCCGAACAACTGATCATGCCACGAATCCTCACTCGCATCGCGCTCACGCTCTCTCTCCTCGCCGTCGTCGCCGCCTGCGTCCTCGTCACCGCATTCAAACTCCTCAGCCACCGCATCGCCGCCCGCGAATACGCTCCCGCACTCCAGCTCCACCCCGAGCGAGCCACCGACCTTGTCTTCCGCACCCTCGACGGCCAGCCCGAGCATCTCCTTCCCATCAACCATCAGGTCGTCTTCCTCGATCTCTGGGGAACATGGTGTATCCAGTGCGTCGCCGAAATGCCCACCGTCCAAACGCTCTACAACCACTACCTCAACGACCCTCAGGTCCGCGTCTCCCGCCTCGACACACCCGCACGTGTCCGTCTTTACGCGCGCCACTACCACTACAATCTCCCCTTCTACATCACTCACGATGACGACATCCCCGCATCCATGCAGCTCCAGCAGTTTCCCGAGACCTTCATCTACTCCCCGGACGGTCACCTCGTCTCCAAACACACCGGCGCCGCGAACTGGTCTGCGCCTTCGGTCATCGCCTTCATCGACAAGCTCAAGTCCCAGCCCTGAGCCGCAAACAAAAGCTCTGCGATGATCACTCCCAACCCCATCCTCGGCACTGCCTTGCACGGCGTTGGCGCGCTCTCCGCAGCGCTTTGCTACACGCCGCAGAAACGCGTCAAAGCCTGGTCGTGGCAAAGCTACTGGCTCGTGCAGGCCGCGTTCTGCTGGTTTCTCCTGCCCATCCTCGGCGCCTGGCTCACTACTCCCCAACTCGGCGCGGTCCTGCGCGAAGCGCCGCGGGGCGCCATGCTCGAGACCTTTGTCCTCGGCGCGGCCTACGGAATCGGTGGCACCGCCTTCGGCATCTCCATTCGCTACATCGGCTTCTCGCTCACGTACTCCATCGCCGTCGGCCTCTCCACCGTCCTCGGAACCCTCATCCCGCCGCTGGTGAAAGGCACTCTCGGCGCAACCCTCAGCAAGCCCGGAGCCGGCTGGGTCATCGCAGGAATCGTCATCGGCATGATCGGCATCGGGTTCACCGGCCTCGCCGGACGCATGAAGGAGCGCGACCTCAGCGCCCAGGCAAAGCTCGAAGGCTTCTCCTTGATGAAAGGCTTGTCGCTCTCGCTGATTGCCGGCGTACTCTCCGCTGTCTACGGCTTCGCCCTCGCCGCCGGCGAACCCATCGCCGACGTCGCATCCGCGCACGGAGCCGGCGTCTTTCGCGGCAACGTCGTGTACATTTTCTCCAACACCGGAGCCTTCATCACCACCGCCATCTACTGCCTCTGGCTTCACAGCAAACACAAAACCCTCGGCGAAATCGTCGAGCTGCCCGCCGGACAGGAACGCGCCAGTCTTCCCGTGAATTGGACCATGGCTATCCTCACCGGCTTTCTCTGGTACGGACAATTCTTCTTCTACAACCTCGCCCACGTGCGCATGGGCGTCTATCAGTTCACCAGCTGGGCCATCCACATGATCATGCTCATCACCTTCAGCATCATCGTCGGCGTGGTCCTCCGCGAATGGCGCGGCTCGCGCATCGCAACCCGAATGGCCGTCGCCATCGCCTTCGTCATCCTCGTCGGGGCCGTCGTCTCCCTCACCTACGGCAACCATCTCGCAGAGCTCGCCACCACCGCCGGCTCATAAAATCACTGCGTCGCCGCACCGCCCGGAAGAATCCGCGACGTCACCTCTGTCCTGTGACAGTTGCGATAGCTTGCCTTGTACGTCCACACCGTCGCATGAAACGTGTTCGCATCTCCAACCGACCGCTGGCTTATCGCCGTCGGCAGCCAGAACGTCTGCCCTCCCAGCACCACCGGCGCATACTCCACCGTCAACACCCGCTTGCCCACCACTGGCGACGCATACGGACTCCCATGCACAATCACATGATGTGGAGTCGTCAACTCCAGCCGAGTAATCTGCATCGACCGCGGATCGATCACCACCCGGCCCTCACTCTTCTCCTGCAAAAGGCAACCCGCAGAGTTCTCCTCGGTCAGAGCCGTCGCAAAGCGCACAACATAAGGCTCGTCCACGCGATTCCTCTTCCTTTTCTCCAGCGTGTACTTCATGCACGTCTTCTGGTTCGCCGACACCACCGCCAGCCCGCCCTCAAACACGCCGCTCACCAGGCTCGGGCCCTCCATGTCCTGCGAGTCCGCCGCCCTGCCGTTCACACTCTTGATCTCGCGCGACTCCTCCAGGCTCGTCGTATGTTCGGGTCCCGCCGTCCGCTCCAGACGGAACAGCGAGTCCGTCACGGTATCTGCATCCCGCCCTCCCGGCTCCATCTGCGAAACAACGTGCTCATCGCAAAACAGGCTCGGCAGGTCTCTGTCGTAGCGGTTCAGATTCGCATCCAGCCGCTCCAACACCTCATCAATCGTCGGTGCACTCGCCTGCTGCGCATTTAGCCCGAACGAGAACCCAATCAAGATGACACATCCAGCGGCAAAGGATTGTTTGGACGTCATACCGTGACGTCCCATCATATTGAGTCAGCTGTTTTCCCCCGAAAATTCCGTCCGGCGCCTCGAATTCGAAAACAATCGCACAACGCACGAAAGTACTGGGTACGTGAATCGCGAACCGCGAATCGCGCTCGCCTCCCACACCCTGCGATCCTTCCCGCAACAACTCCCTTCGACATGTGTCTAATGGAACGGGAACCGGAGCAGGCAACATCTGCCCGCCGGAACTCACCGGAATCACCCGCAAACCCGCGTATAGTGGTCGGGCAACGAGGTGCTACCGGAAGGATATTTTTATGCAGATCAAGCGCGCATTTGGCCATACAGCCCGCAACCTCATCGCAGCCGCAGCGCTCGCCGGGACCGCAGTGGTCCTCGCTCCCGCGCCGCAGGCGCACGCCGCCGTTTTCCTCTCCGTCGCGGTCGCTCCCCCCGTCATCCCCGTCTACGCCCAGCCTCTCTGCCCGGGCGACGGTTATATCTGGACCCCCGGCTACTGGGCTTGGGGACCTGATGGCTACTACTGGGTCGACGGGGCATGGGTTCTCGCGCCCTATGACGGCGCTCTCTGGACCCCCGGCTGGTGGGGCTTCGACGCCGGCTTCTACTACTGGCACCCCGGCTATTGGGGACGCACCGTCGGCTACTACGGCGGCATCAACTACGGCTACGGCTACTTCGGAACCGGCTTCTATGGCGGCTACTGGAACGGCGGCCACTTCTTCTATAACCGTGCCTATGGCCACTTCGGCCCGGGCTTCCACGGCAACTTCTATAACCGGACCTATGCCGGCTTCAGCGGCCGTCCCGGCGGAGCCAGCTTCAACGCTCATCCGCCCGCCGCGTTCGCGCACGATGCAGGCGGCTTCCGCTCCACCGTCCACGGCGCCGAGTTCCACAACAATGCAGCCGTAGCCAATCACGGCGCGGAAGGCTTCCGCGGCAACGAAGGCTCTGCCAACCGCGGAAACTTCAACGGCGCGCAGCCCAGCTATAACCACCAGGCTCCGCGATACAACGGGGCCGCACGGGGAAGCTTCAATGGCGGAGCCGCTCCGCGTTACAACGCTCCCTCGGGCCGCGGATACCGCGGCGGCTCAGCCCCGGCTCCGCACTATAGCGCCCCGTCCGGTGGCGGCGGAAACCATAGTGGCGGCGGCAGCGCGAGTCATAGCAGCGGCGGCGAACACCGCTAATCGCCGGACCGCGAATCACGGGTCCGCAAATCAAAAACGTCAGGGCTGGGATCAAATCTCCCAGCCCTTTCCTTTATGGACCGAGCTCGCCCACCCTTCCGCTAGCCAAACCATAATCCGGGTGGCCTACCCTTTCGTTTACGAAAGGGTGGGTTGTCGTTTGCGGCAGCAACCGATAAAAGTAACGGGCACAACTCTCCGCCCTGCTTGACAAATCTCCGTCCCCAGGAAGCACTCTCGCGATCCACTGCGCTCCATCGCGCCCGAAGTCCACCCCTAAAGTCTCTTCTCTGAAGACTTTGCACGCAAACAGGGGGAGGGGGCGTCAGCTCCCCGCCAGCCGCAAAACCATCTCCGCGATTCGCTCCAGAGCTCCCGGCTGCGCCAAACTCTTCGCCGCCGCAGCCATCCGCCTGCGCTTGTCGGCATCGAGCAGCAGCCCGGCCAGCGTATGCTCCATCACCTCCGGCGTAGCATCCCGCTGCAACAGCATCACGGCCGCGCCCGCGCTCGCCAGCACCTCCGCATTCTTTCGCTGGTGATCGTCCGCCGCCGTCGGCAGAGGCACCAGCACCGAAGGTTTGGCGGCGGCACACAGCTCGGCAATCGTGCTGCCCGAACGCGCCAGCACCAGGTCGGCCGCCGCATACTCCGCCGGCATGTCCGTCAGAAATGCCTCAACCCGCCAGCGCCTCGGGTCGGCTCCGCTGGCCTCATACTCTGCCTGCGTCTCCTCCAGCCTGCGCGCTCCCGACTGATGCACAATCGTCAGCCCCGGCACCGCCTCCAGCAGCCGCACCGCGATCTTCGGCAGCGTCTCGTTAAAGATAAGCGCCCCGTTCGAGCCGGCCGTCACCAGCAGCCGTGGCGCCGCACCGGCCGGCCTTGCCGGCAGGTCGAAGATCTCCGCCCGTACCGGAACGCCTGTCACCTCGGCGTTGCGAAAGTACCTCGCCGTTCCCGCAAAGTTCACCGCCGCCGCGCTCACACGCTTGCCCAGCAGCCGGTTCGTCATTCCCGGGACGGCGTTCGGCTCGTATGCCAGCGTCGGAATTCGCTTCAGAATCGCGGCGATCATCGCGGGCCCACTGGCGTAACCGCCCACACCGATGACCACCTGGGGCCGGAACTCCCTGAGAAGCCTCATGCAATGCAGTACACCGAGGGGAAGGTCGGCGAAGGTTTTCAGCCGTGTCGTCAGGCTGACGTTCTTCAACTGCCCGGAGCGCACCAGCTCCAACCGGAACCCAGCCTCGGGCACCAGTTTCGTCTCCAACCCGCGCGCCGTCCCGATGAACACGACATCAGCGCTATGTTTGTCACGCAGCTCGCGGCCGATCGCGAGTGCCGGCACCACATGCCCCCCGGTCCCACCACCCGCGATGACGATTCTTAGTTTTTCGCTGACTGAACTCGCTGGCTCGCTGGCTCGCTGCATCAATCGATCTCGCGCGTAACGTTCAGCAACACGCCCATACAGGCGAGGGTCACGAACACACTCGTTCCGCCAGACGAGATGAACGGCAGCGGAATCCCTTTGGTCGGCAGCAGAGCGATGACAACGCTCATATTGAAGAATGCCTGCACCAAAATCGCGGTCGTCAGCCCGAAAGCCAGGAACCTCGCGAACGGATCGGTGGACAAGAATGCCGCCCTCAAACCGCGATAGCCGAGGATGCAGAATGCCGCAACAACACAGAGCGCTCCAATCAGACCCAACTCCTCGCAGATATTCGCAAAGATAAAGTCTGTATGCGGCTCCGGCAGGAAGAACAGCTTCTGCACACCTTCCATCAATCCCTTGCCTTGAATTCCGCCGGTTCCCACGGCGATCAACGACTGCAGAATGTGGAAGCCCGCACCCTTCGGGTCGGCCTCCGGGTTGAAGAAGACCATCATGCGCGCGCGACGGAATGGGACACGGAACAGCATCCAGTACATCACCGGAGCCGCGGCAACCAACGCCACGCCGATCCACTTCATCTGCATACCGGCGAGATACAACATGAGCATCAGGACTACGGCGCAGACCAGCGCCGTGCCGAGATCCGGCTCCTTCAGGATCAGCAGGACGTATACCATCGGCGGAATGACCGCCGGCAGAATCGTCTCCTTCAGGTTGTCGATCGCGTGAATGCGCGTCTGCAGAAACCACGCCAGAAAAAACACGATCACCGGCTTGGCCAGTTCCGAAGGCTGCAGCGACGCGGGCCCGAAGTGCAGCCAGCGATGCGCTCCGTTCATGCTGCCCCAGGCGAATACACCCAGCAGCATCAGTGCAGTCACGGCCATCATCGGAAAGATCAGCCGCGGGTTGTTGTATTTGCGATAGTCGACACGCATCAGGCCGAACAGCGCCAGAATCCCAAGCCCGGCCCAGATAGCCTGCCGGATGACATACGTATACGGAGACCCGGTCGTCGCCTTGGCCATCACGGCCGACGCCGAAAACACGCATACCAGCCCGAACAACACCAGCAGAATCACCGTGCCGAACAACCACTTATCGACGCCGACGCGCTTTGCCATTCCCTGCTTTACTCCAGCGCGCCGACAAGTTGCTTGAAGAGGCGGCCGCGATGCTCGTAGTTCTCAAACTGATCGAAGCTGGAGCACGCTGGCGCAAGCAGCACTACATCGCCGGACCCGGCCTCTTTCCGCGCCCAGGCAACTGCCCGCTCCATCGTTCCCGCTCTCTCTATCTTCACGACACCGGCGAGCTGCGACTCGATCTTTTCCGCTGCCGAACCAATCGTGATAACTGCCTTCACGCGCGCGCGAAGCAGGGGCGACAGCGTGCTATAGTCCGAGTCCTTGTCCTTGCCCCCGAGAATCAGCCAGATTCCTCTAGGAAATGCTTCAATCGCCTTCGCCGTCGCGTCGACGTTGGTTGCCTTGGAGTCGTTGAACCAGCGCACCCCATCAAGCTCGCGCACAAACTCCAGACGATGCTCGACTGCATGAAACGCCGCTACCGCCTCGCGGATCACATGCGCCTCAACACCGGCCAGACGCGTGGCGCAGACCGCTGCAAGCACGTTCTCCACGTTATGCGCCCCTGCCAGCGGAATCTCGGCGACCGGCAGTATCGGCTCGGCCTCGCCGCCTTCGTTCGCGCGAAAGAGGATGCTTTCGCCGTGCACGAACGCGCCTTGTTTAACCTGCCGCTTTGGACTGAACCAGTAGACCTGGGCTTTGCTCTTCGCTGCGACCAGCTTGGTTGGTTCGTCTTCGGCGTTGAGGATCAAGCAATCGTCTGTGCTCTGGTTCTCGGTGATGCGCGTCTTCGCCGCTGCGTAGGCCTCAAAGCTGCCGTGCCGGTCGAGATGGTCCGGCGTGATGTTCAGGACTAATGCGACCTTTGGGTGGAACGTTTGAATTGTTTCGAGCTGAAAGCTGGAAACCTCCAGTACGCTCCAGCTTTCGGGTGTGGCCTCCGCAACCATGTCCACAACAGGCCGCCCAATATTGCCACCAACGAGCGTCGGCTTGCCGCCGGCCTTGAGAATCTCGCCGATGAGCGTTGTCGTGGTGGTCTTGCCGTTCGATCCGGTGATCGCAACGACCTGCCCTGATAGAAACTGTGCTCCGAGCTCGAGCTCGCCGATGATGGGAATGCCAAGCGCGCGCACCGTTGTTAGCTCCGGCGTATTCGACGGCACACCAGGCGAGACGACGATCAGATCCTGACGGCGGAAGGTCAGCAGCCCGTGGCTTCCCGTCTCGACCATGATGCCCGCATCGAGCAGTGCCGGAAGCTCTGCAATCAATCCCGCCGGCCGTATGTCGCTGACCGTCACCTGCGCTCCATGCGCCTTGAGAAAACGCGCGGCGGCGATGCCGCTCTTGCCCAGGCCGACGACGAGTACGCGTTTGTTCTTCAGTTCCATGTCTTTCGCTTCACTGCCTATCGTTTATCGCAGTTTCAGCGTCGTTAGTGCAAACAGCGCGAAGACCAGCGCCATGATCCAGAAGCGGGCGATGACCTTGGACTCCGACCATCCACCGAGCTCGAAGTGATGGTGCAGCGGGGCCATGCGGAAGATGCGTTTGCCGCCGCGCAGCTTGTAGCTGCCCACCTGCAGCATCACGCTGACGGCCTCCAGGATGAAGACACCGCCGATGAACGGCAGCAGAAGTTCCTGCTTGATGATGACCGCGACCGTCGCAATCGCTCCACCAAGCGCGAGCGAGCCGACATCGCCCATGAAGACCTCCGCCGGATGCGCGTTGTACCAGAGGAAACCGATGCTCGCGCCGACCATCGCTCCGCAGAAGATCGTCAGCTCGCTCACGGCGGGCATGCGCTGCAGCTCAAGATAGTCCGCGAAGACAACGTGGCCGCTGACGTAGGTGAGCACCGTCAGCGCGCCGGCGGCGATGATCGTGCAGCCGATCGCCAGCCCATCAAGGCCATCCGTGAGGTTGACCGCGTTGCTCGAAAACGTGATGACCAACATCACGAAGAGGACAAAGGGAATGAAGGCCAGCGGCCACATGTGCGGCACGCGCAGCAGGCTGTCGATCATCAGGTTTGGGCGGAAGCTTTTGGCGAACGGCACGATCAGCCGCGTCGAATAAAAGCCTTGTCCCTGCAGCACAATCAGCGCGACCGCAATTGTTCCGCTCACAATGAACTGCAACAGCAGCTTCTGCCGCGAGGTGAGCCCCAAGTTCCTCTTCTTCGCGACCTTGGTGTAGTCGTCTGCGAAGCCAATGGCTGCGAAGGCGATGGTCGCGAACATGACCAGCCAGACGAACGGATTCGAAAGATCGCTCCACAACAACGTGGGCACGAGGATGGAGATGCAGATGAGCACGCCACCCATCGTCGGTGTGCCGCCCTTCTTCTGATGGCTCTGCGGGCCCTCCTCGCGAATATATTGGCCGATCTGGAACTGGCGCAGGCGATCGATGACAAACGGGCCGATAAGCAAACCGATAAGCAGCGCTGTCAGGCTCGCGAACACGCAGCGGAACGTGACATAGCGAAAGATCCGGAAGTACCGGAAGTAGGGGAAGAGCTTCTGATAGAGGAGCCAGAAGAGCAAGAAGCCGCCTCGCGTGCGATTGAATGACCACGCGCCGAGCCGCGGTCCATCGCTATCTTACGCTGCACGCCTGCGCAAAACCGGGGCTGAAACAGGCGATGAATCAAGCTCGTTCCCTGCGCAGACTACTCCTGGAGCGCTTCGAGGGCGCGCTCCAGATGCACTCCACGCGAAGCTTTGAGCAAGACGACATCGCCCTTGCAAAGATTCTGCTCCAGCCACACGGCTGCTTCGCCGGGACTTTCGACAAACTCCGCGGCAACGCCGGCAGAGCGCGCGCCATCGACGATCTCCGACGCCAGTCCGCGAACGCCGATGACGACGTCGATGCCAGTCATCTGCTCGCCGACGGCACGATGCAGCGACGGGCCGTCCGGGCCGAGCTCCAGCATCTCACCGGCGACGACGATCCTTCGTGTGCCCGCGGTTTGACGGAGCGCTTCGACCATCGAGGCGAGCGCCTTGGGGTTGGAGTTGTAGGTGTCGTCGATGAGGCGAGCGCCGCGGACCTCGATCACGCGGCCGCGCTTTTCTGTGGGGCGCATCTCCTCGACGCCGGCGCAGCAGGTATCGATGTCGATGTCGCTGAGGAGGCCGACACTGATAGCCGCGAGCGCATTGAGCACGTTGTGCCGGCCGATCAGGTGCAGATGAATGTCGCGGCGCAGTTCCTCGACCACAAGGACGAAATGAGTTCCATCAATGCCAAGGTCGCGAATCTCGTCGGCGCGAACATAGGCGCGCGGCACAGTGCCATAGAGAAGCGCGCGCTCGCCCAGCCCGCGGGCAAACGCGGCAACGCGCTCGTCGTCGCCGTTCAGGATTGCGTATCCATCCGGAGGAAGGGATTCGACCAGCTCGTACTTCGCGCGCGCGATGCCGGCAATGCCGTCGGGAAAAAACTCGAGATGCACGGGCGCCACATTGGAGACGACGGCCCAGTTTGGCTCGGCGATCTTTGCGAGTGCAGTGATCTCGCCGGCGTGATTCATGCCCATCTCCAGCACCGCGACCTCATGCTGCGGCTCCAGCCGGAGCAACTGCAGCGGCACACCGAAATGGTTGTTGAGATTGCCCGTCGTCTTCAGCACCTCGAACTTCTTCGCAAGAACGGCTGCGATGCATTCCTTTGTCGTGGTTTTGCCGGCGGACCCGGTGACGCCGATGACACGGCCGCCCCAAACGTGGCGAACGCGGTTTGCGAGTCGTTGCATGGAGGCGAGAACGCAGTCGCCGTCGCTGTCGGGAACGCGCAGCAATTTCTTCTCGTCGACGATTGCGGGCGCGAGCCAGCGCATGCTGACCACGGCGCCGATTGCGCCGTTGGCCAGCGCCGCTTCCACGAAATCGTGGCCGTCCATGCGTTCGCCGCGCACCGCGAAGAAAAGCTCACCTTCGGCTACCGTTCGCGAATCGATGGAGTAACCCACGGCCATCTGGCTCACGTCGAAGTCACCCTCCGCGTGAATCCAGTCGGCGATCTGTCCCAGAGTCAATCTCAAGCGCGCACCTCGGCGAGCTGTTGCAGGATTCGTGAGGCTTCTGCTACATCATCGAACGGAACCGTGCGATCCGCGAAGATCTGTACCTTTTCATGTCCCTTTCCAGCCAGGAGGACGATGTCGCCGGGATGCGCAGAGCGAATGGCGCGTTCGATCGCGGCGCTGCGGTCGGGCTCCACGAGAAAGGGTGCATTGGTCCCTCGAATGCCGGGAAGAATTTCGTCGATAATCGCGGAAGGCTGTTCACCACGCGGATTATCGCTGGTGACGATAACGAGATCGCTTCCCTTCGCTGCGGCGCGGCCCATCTTCGGCCGCTTGGTGCGGTCGCGATCGCCGCCACAGCCAAACAGCGTGATTACGCGGCCGTCGTGAGCGGCAACACTCTCACGCGCGAGACGGATGAGATTGTCCAGCGCGTCGTCGGTGTGGGCGTAATCGACAACCACGTTGAAGCCGGCGCGTTCCGAGCCGGGAACGACCTCGAAACGGCCGGGCACCTGCTTCAGCGAAGCAGTTGCCCGCGCAATCTCGCCGAGCGTGAGGCCGCGGGCGAGCGCGGCGCACATCGCGGCGAGCAGGTTGTAAACATTGACGCGTCCGCTAAGGCGTGACCGGATCCGGACGGTCTCTTCCGGCGTGGCGAAGTCAAAAGAGGTGAACCCGGCATCCACGGAAATTCTCTCGGCTCGAAACTGCGGTGCATGGTTGGAGGATGCTTCCAGTCCGTACATCCATACCTCGCCATGCGCGCGTAAGGCTACGTCCCGAAGACCATCTGCGTAGGGATCGTCTGCGTTTACAATCGCGATGCGCGGTGCGGCGGCGCCGACTCCCTGGAAGAGTTTCGCCTTCGCGGTGAAGTACGCTTCCATCGTGCCATGGAAATCGAGGTGATCCTGCGTGAGGTTGGTGAAGATCGCGACGTCAACAGGAAGTCCCCAGACACGCTCCTGCTCGAGCGCGTGCGAGCTCATCTCCATGACGGCTTCCGTGCAGCCTGCTTTTACGCCGTCGGCGAAGACAGCGTAGATGTCGCGGCTTTCAGGTGTCGTGTGCTCGGTCGGGCGAATCTCTCCAGCGATGTGTGTCTCTATGGTGCCGAGCAGAACGGTCTTGCGACCGGCGCTCGCCAACAGCTGCTCGAGAAGAAAGGTCGTTGTCGTTTTGCCGTTGGTGCCGGTCACGGCGCTGAGCTTGAGATCACGTTCCGGATGGCCGAAGACAGTGCCACTCACCTCGGCCAAGGCGCGGCGGCCGTGTTCTGCGAGGGCGATCGGCAAATCGGGTTGTGTGTTGTGCAATCGATCGAACACTTGGGCTGAGTCGGTCACAATGGCCGCAGCGCCCTGTTGTAGAGCGGTGTCGACGAACCGGTTGCCATCCGTGGAACCGCCGCGCATCGCAACGAAGACATCGCCGTTGCCGACGCGGCGCGAATCATACTGCACGCCGCGGATCTCCGTGCGGGCGTTGCCAACGGTCTTTACCGCCTGCAGCTCAGCCGTGATGTCACTCCACTTCATCCTGGCCGCCCACCTGAAAGACGAGTTCAACGAGCGAATCGCACTACAATCTCCGTCCCTGGGGGCACCATGGTGCCGGCGGCCGGCATCTGGTCGCGAGCCAGACCGCTTCCCAGCGTCTCCACCCGCAGACCAAGGTCCGTCGCCTTCTCGACAACGCTGCGAAGTGCAGCTCCCTGGAACTGAGGGACCGCAATGCGGCTTCCCGCATCCACCACAACCGCTCCATTGCCTTCCGGCTGTACGGCCGGGTCGACATGCGCAGGCGGCGAAGACGGTGCCGCATCCCCGTCGGAGATGACTAAAGTCGTATCGCCGCCGGCGCGAAACGCGGAAAGCACTTTGTCCGGCAATCCCAGGAGTCCCTTATCACGCTTGGGCTCGCTGGCCGCAAGAGCCGAGGCGGCTGCGGCGCGCTCATCGGCAATCTCATTCTGCTGAATGGCGGCGGCGGTTGCAGGCTGGCGCAGCGGATCGTCGGCCGGCAGGCTGTTGATCTGATCGAACATTGCGCTCATATCGGCGCTCTCGTCTGAAACATCGTCCGGTTGCGCACTCGCGGCGATCTCCTGCATCTGCTGCTTCGTTTTCAGCGGCTGATCGTGCGGCACACCCAGATACTCCAGAACCTCCTGCGCCAACTCTCCAAAGACCGGCGCGGAGACGGCAGTGCCGTAAGAGCTGCCCACGGTCGGAGTGTCAATGACTACCGCGATCGAGATCGCAGGGTCGCTGACCGGAGCGAAGCCGGCAAAGCTCGCGACGAGCTTGGTGTGCGAGTACGTATGGGTTGCAGGATCGATCTTCTCAGCCGTGCCCGTCTTGCCGGCTGAGCTGTAGCCATTGAGCTGTGCCGGCTTTCCGGTACCATCGAGGACAATGCCTTCCATCATCGCGCGCATCTTCGCGGACGTCAGTTCAGAGATCACGCGGTGCGAGCCGTCGGGAAGACTCGCCGGCAACTGATACTCGGGACGGAAAGGCTGAGCTTTCAGCTGCGCGCCGGCCTTGGCGTTGTCGCTGGATTCAAGCAGGATATGCGGCGGGATATAAACCCCGCCATTCGCGATGGTGGAAACCATCGTCACGAGTTGGATCGGCGTAACCCCAACCTCCTGTCCGATGGCCAGCGAGAGAATACTGGTCGAGCCCCACTTGCGCGGCGGACGCAACAGGCCGCGGGTTTCGCTGGGCAGCTCGATGCCGGTGCGCTGACCGAATCCGAAGGCGCGCATGTACTTGTAGAACTTGTCGGGCCCAAGCTTCAACGCCATCTTTGCTGCGCCGACGTCGCTCGAGACCTCCAGCGCCTTCTCCACGGTGATCACGCCAAAGTGGTCGGACCTGTCGTCGTGCAGGGTGCGTCCGTACATCGTCATCTGACCACCCTGGCAATCGACTAAATCGGTCGGCTGCACACCCGCGCCGTCGAGCGCAGCAGAGTAGGTAACGAGCTTGAAGGTCGATCCGGGCTCATAAATATCACTGACGGCGAGGTCGGTCAGGTCCTGCGGATCCACCTGACGGGAGTCGTTCGGATTGAAGCGCGGCGAGATGGCAAGCGCAAGAATCTGGCCGGTGTGCGGGTCCTGCACCACGATGGTTCCATGAGCTGCCTTCACCTTGGCCATCTGCGCATCGAGCGCGCGCTCCGCCATGTACTGAATATTGGCGTCGATGGAGAGTTCAAGATTTTCGCCGGGCAGAGGATCGCTTTCCTGCGACCCCATCACGTGGCGCTTCGCATCGACGGCAGTCAGCTTGTGCCCTGGAACGCCGTGCAGCTCTTCATCGAACTCGCGCTCCAGGCCGCCAAGCCCATTGTCGTCCGTTCCGACATAGCCGAGCACATGCGCGCCCAGATCGCCATCCGGATAAAAGCGCTTGAACTCCTTCTGAAAGTAGATGCCCTTCAGATTGAGTTCGCGCACGCGGTCGGCAATGTCCGGCGTGACCTTGCGTGCCACCCATGCGAAGTTGCGCGAGTCATTGAAGCGCGCGAGCATCTGTTGGTCCGTCGTGTAGTGATCGAGCGGATCGGTGTGCACGATCCGGGAAAGGATTGCGGCGTCTTCCGGACGGTTTTCTCCCAGCTCGCTGGGCACGGCGTAGATGCTATCAACCAGCACGGTCATCGCCAGCTCGCGCAGATTCCGGTCGTACAAGACGCCGCGACGAGGCGCCACCTCAAAGGTGCGCTGCTGCTGCATCGTGGCGCGTTTGACGAACTCACTGTGGCGAACGACCTGAAGCCAGAACAGCCGGAAGCCGATGGCCCCGGCCCAGAAGCAAAAAAAAGCCGCCACGTAGACGAAACGGACCCGCCGGATGGGCGCGGTCATCGTCTGACGTGGCGAAGACTTCATTCGTCGATTTCCTGCTGTGCGGGAGCGAACTCCAAAGGGTGACTTGCCGGATCGTTACTGCTGAAACTTCTCAGGAAACTTCTTATTGAGCTACGCCGAAGCTTGGCTTGTGCGCTTGCGCAAGAACCGGCGCCACACCGCCCGAGCCATCCGGACGCACCACTTGTCCCGGGAGCGGCGTGCCAAGACCGAGCTGCCGCGCAATCTGATCAATGCGGCCCGGCTCAGAAAGCTGCGCCTCAGAGAGTCGAAGCTGCCGGTTCTGTTCCCGGAGGAGCTCGACGGACTGCTTCTGCGCCTCAACCTTGTAGCCGACCTCAATCGCTGAGAAGTGCTGCCAGACGTAGACCATCGTGAGCGCGAACAATAGCGTCATCACCATGGTGAAGCTGCGCATCTCGCGCTGGCGCTCCGGGTCGTCGGCCTTCACCAGCCGGGTGTTGTCGATGTGCTTGGTGAAGAACATCTCGGGCGTAGGCCCGCGGCGGCGAGCGCGCTGCGCCTCGAAGAGCTCACGGTTGCGCTCAGCGATGCTGACGGTGCGCGTGTGCGCGCGTCGCGTCTGCATCTGCTCCATCCCCTGACCTGCCATTGCCATCGTCGCCATCGCCCGCCTCCTTTCAGAGTAACGTTACTTTTGCACTACAATTCCACTGCCTTTTCCACATCCGCGTGAAGCTACCCGGGCCGGGGTTGTGGATGAGGAAGGGACTTTTTGTTGCGGGTTGTCTTTCGCCTGAAAGCACGGCAGGACAACCCCGGCCCGAACTCAAATCTTCTTCGCCGCGCGTAACTTCGCGCTGCGTGATCGCGGGTTCCGGAGTGATTCTTCCTCCGTCGCCACAATCGGTTTCTTCGTCAGCAGCTCGTACTGGCCTGCCTTTGCGCCGTCTCGTAGCGCATCCTTTACCAGCCGGTCCTCCAGGGAGTGAAAGCTGATCAACACCAGCCTTCCGCCCGGCTTGAGCAGCGATCCCGCGCTCTTTAGCAGCGATTGGATCTCCTGCAATTCGTCGTTCACACGAATTCGGAGTGCTTGAAAGGTCCTGGTCGCCGGATGAATTGGACTTCTGCCGCGCTCAGACTTTATTGGCGGGGCAACGGCCGAAACGACTCGAGCAAGATCTGCTGTTGTCGTAATCGGCCGCGCCCGCACAATAGCTCTGGCGATTCTCCGCGACCTCCTTTCCTCTCCGAATTCGTAAATCAGGTTGGCGAGCTCTTCTTCGTCCGCCTGATTTACCACTTGTTCGGCCGTCAGTTCGCTGCGCGGATCCATCCGCATGTCCAGCGGCCCATCGGCCCGAAAACTGAATCCTCTGTGCGCCTCATCGAATTGCAGGCTGCTGACGCCGAAATCGGCCAGCAGACCGTCGAGCGTGCCGGGTGCGATGACTTGAGCGACCTCCGAGAATGGGCGGCTGACGTACTCGACCGTCGGCATCCCTGGACCGCTTTCGCCGCCGAGTTCTTCGGCCAGCGCTGTAAGCCTTGCCTGCGCTTTGCTCATCGCCTCAGGGTCGCGATCAAAAGCAATCAACTTCCCTTCCGATCCGAGCCTCCGCGCGATCTCCGCGGAGTGTCCGGCAAGCCCGAGCGTCGCGTCCGTGTAGACGCCGCCGGGGTGCACAGCGAGGAATTCGAGACTCTCTTCTAAAAGAACCGGTACATGCTGCGGTGTATCCATCTGCTCCCGCCTCATGCGCCCCGCTAGAGGGCAGAAAAACAAGGGACCAAAAACTTACAGCCCAACCACTCCCAGCGACTCGATGTCCTCGTCCGTGGCCGGGTTCTCCGTAATCTGAGCCCTGAGCCTTGCATCGTTCGCCACAACCAATCTCTTCTCAATGCCCATCACTGCAACATCGCCGACCAGGCTTGCCGCATCGCGAAGCAACTGCGGAATCAACAGTCGGCCCTGGTCATCCATCCTCACCACCTGCCCGTAGTAGTTCGTCGCATCGAGCAATCTCTTCTTCGCTCCACTGGCCGGCAGTTTCGCAAGTGCGTCCTCAATTGCTTCCCAATCCTTCAGTGAGTGGATCTCGGCCCGCTGTCCGTCCCGGCTGGTGATGAAGCACTCCCGTCCCTGCGCCTCCAGTGCGGCCTTGAACTCCGACGGGACCTTTAACCGGCCCTTCTCGTCGACCCGCGCTGGATGATTGCCCCGAAACATGCCCGAACCTCAACTGGTACCTCGTAAAGAACTTGGGGAAAGTAAACTTAAGGAAGCACGAAATCGTTTCCTTGCTCCTCTTTTTTCTACTTTTGACCACTCAACTCCACTCATCGTGCAGCGGCAAATCCCGCATGTAAAGCACTAATTTGTGGATTCGTCCCCAGATTTCCTCGCACTTTGTGGAAAACCGGGCATATTGCGGGAAGAGTTTCTGATGCCCCTATATGTTGTGTTTGGCTCGTGGATTCTTTACCAAGTGCTCACTTGCCCAAGGGTGGGATGCTGAGATAGCGAAATTTAGGCGAAAATCCCGGATCCGGTCACGGGACCTTGGCTGCCTCGCGCTGTCTCTGCCGACGCAACAGCCACACCAGGTATGCCAGCACGGCAAGATTAATGACCAGGAGCCCGATGCGCAGAACTGTCACCTCTTTGGTCAGCTCGAAGCACTCCCACGGCAGCGCAAGCACGGTGAGGGTTACCGTGAAGTACTCTGCCCAGCGTTTTTCGAGCATCAGGCCGGTGCCCTCGACGAGACAGATCACCGCGTAGGCGAAGGTCAAAACGCTGAAATGCCGTAGCTGTGGCGCTCCGATAAGGTCGGCTTTGCTCATCAGCAACGCTACGGCCCGGCTTTCCGGGTCGATCTTCAGTACATCGCTGACGCGGAGCACCACGACGCCGAGATCGTGATGCACCAGCTTCAGCGCTCCTACGCCGAGAGCGACCGAAAGCAGCGCCTTGCTGAGCTTGAACAGACCGATCAGAAGCAGACCGCGTGAATGTTCCGCGTGTTTCCACCGGCTCCATCGTGAGGATGAAGTCGTGGCAGACGCTGACCGGGGCTGAATGTCAGTGGTGGTCTCCGCCGGCAAGATCAGTCTCCATAACCAGTTGATGAGTGCTGTGTGGCTTTGTCAACGAGCGGGCAGCCGCGAAGGTTCGAATTTTCTTGCAATCCATCCCTGCAATCTCTTCGTAAACAAGATGTACGTCTTGAATGCGGCCGCGGAAAGACGGAAGCTCCATACCTCTCAATGAAGGAAGGATCATGAAGAAGAACATCAAGAGCCTTTGTGTTTCGATGACCGCAGCAGTCCTGGCGATTGCATGCCTTACCGCGGCTGCACAGAAGAAAGACCCGGATGTCGGCGGGGCGCCGATGTACCCGAACAAGACCATCGTCCAGAATGCGGTGAACTCGCCCGTTCACAAGACGCTGGTTGCAGCCGTCAAAGCGGCGGGTCTCGTCGATACGCTCAACAGCCCCGGTCCGTTCACGGTCTTCGCTCCCACCGACGATGCCTTCGCCAAACTGCCTGCCGGCACGGTCGATAACCTCGTGAAGCCGGAGAACAAAGACACGCTCGTCAAGATTCTCACCTACCATGTTGTGCCCGGCACCTACAGTACCGGCAAGCTGATGCACGAGATCAAAGCCCACGGCGGTACGCTGAAGCTGAAGACCGTCGAAGGCGACGATCTCACCTTCACCATGGACGGCGGCAAGATCAAGATCACCGACGACAAGGGTGGATCTGCGTGGATCACAACGGCAAACGTCTATCAATCGAATGGCGTCATCCAGGTCATCGATTCGGTGCTCATGCCCTGACACTTTGTCCAAAGAGCGGCCCTTTTTCGGGCCGCTCTTTTTTTGCACTGCTACATCTCCGCCCACTGTCGCAATAGATTGTGATAGACGCCGGTGAGCTGCACGGAACTCTGCTTCACCTCCGGCGCCGCCGTCTGCTCGGACCGCGCCAGCCGCTGGATACTCTCGTCGAGATCGAAGAGCAGCGTGCGTTGCGCGTCCTGGCGGATCATGCTCTGGATCCAGAAGAACGAGCTGATCCGATTGCCGCGCATTACCGGTTCCACACGATGCAGGCTGGTGGCTGGATAGAGAACCATGTCGCCGGCAGGCAGCTTCACGCTCTTCTCGCCGTAACTATCCTCGACGATCAACTCTCCACCGTCGTACTCTTCCGGCGGCGTCAGGAAGAGCGTCGCGCTCAGGTCCGTGCGGATCCTTTGCCCCGTTGAAACAAGCTGCCGAATCGCCGTATCGACATGCGTGCCGAAGGTCTGGCCGCCGGCGTAACTGTTGAACATCGGCGGAAACACGCGCAGTGGAAGCGCGGCGGACATGAACCGCGGCGAACGCGCCAGACCCGCAAGAATCATCCCCTGCAGCTCCTTCGCTACCGGTGAATCCTCGGGGATCTGCGCGTTCCTCTTCACCTCCTGCGCCTGATAGCCGGCGGTCACGCGGCCATCGGTCCACTGCGCTGTCGAAAGCTTCGCGCGAGCGATCTTCACCTGCTCTGGGGTGAGAACCTTCTCAATGGCAATAAGCATGTGCTCTCCCCCCTAGAACCTGAAGTTCGCGCCGATCAATGCGCTTAACCCCGCGCCCGGGATCAGATGGCTCGGATGCGGCTGATCGATGTAGAAGCGATTGAGCAGGTTATATACATTGGCCTGCAGTTCCAGCCTGTCCGTCACCGGCCGCTTCAACATCGCATTGAACACCCAATAGCCCGCAACCTGTTTCATGGCCGTCGTCTGCACCTGGTAACAGGTCACATTGGTGGTAGCACTCGGATTGCACGGCGCCGTTCCTGGAGCAAATGTCACTCCCGGACCAAAACTCGTGGGCACATAGGGCACCGTCGAGCTTGCCGTGCGACTGCCCACATAGTTGCCGCCCAGACCGAAATTCAACCGCAGCGGAAGATTATGCGTCAGGAAAGCGTTGAATGTTTGCTTCGGCACGTTCGCCAGCGGATATCCGACCGACGCCGGATACGCATTCGATTTGATCACTGCGCTATTCAGGTACGCATAGCCAAGCACCATATCCAATCCGCCGCGTAGCTTGCTTACCGCGCTCGCCTGCATGCCTTTCACCAGTTGGTTGCCGGCCAGCACATCAACTGTCGAGTCTGTCGGACTTGGCTCGCGTGCGTTGTCCTTCTCAGTCCGGAACCACGCTCCATCCGTCTGCAGACGGTCGTGGAAGAAACTCCACTTCGCGCCGACCTCGTACGTCTGGTTCTCCTCAGGAGCCAGATCGACTGTGCTGGTGCTCAGGCTCAGCGACTCCGCCGACGGATCGAAGCTCGTCCCATAGTCGAAGTACACACTTCCATGCGAGCTCGGCTTCACCACAAAGGCGGCGCGATAGGAGGGCTGCCGGTCGCTCCGCGAAAGAATTGTGACCACGCCCGGCGCGTTTGTCGGCTTCGCCCCCGGGATGCTCGTCGCGGGAGAATAGAGGTCGTAGAAGGTGTTGAAGTAATCCCACCTTGCTCCTCCGCTGATCTCAATGAAGCGGTCGAACTTCACCGTATCGATGAAGTACGCTCCCGCACTCTTTGAGGTCGTGTGCGTGATCGAGCTGATGTAGCCGGTGCCACCAAACACATCTTCCGGATTTGGGTTCGCCAAATTCGTCGAGGGCACAGAGTTGACGCCGTTTTCCGTGTAACTCGTTCGAACCGGATTCGAGATCTCGCGTCCGCCTTCGACACCTGTGGCGAGGTCGTTGCGCATGCCAGCCACACGGAACTCCGCCGTCATCTCCGTCTGGTCCCACAGATCGCCCTCAACGCTGTTAACCGCCAGCTGGTTGCGGTTCACGGTCACCTGCGACGGCGGCGTCTGCAGCGTATACGGGCAAGGTATCGATGAATTCGCCGCCAGCGTCGGCAGCGAGGATACCCATCCACCCACCGGCACGCTCGCGCTCGGGTTAGAGCAGATCTGCGGTTCGGTAATATCCACTTGGCGCGGATAATTCGCCCATCGAGCAATCGTGTGCACGTCCACGTTGTCGCGGAATGTGTGATTCGCCTTCAGCGTAACGATGTCGTCGCTGGCCTTGAAATAATTCGCATTCGGGAAACCGAAGTACGCGTGACGATCCACTCCCGGCGCAAGCTGGCTCAGAAACCACGGAAGACCATAATCCGGCGTGTCGCTCTCGGTCAGATGGAAGTAGCTGATCGTCAGCCGCGTCGGTTTGTTCATTCCAAAGCTGATCGAAGGCGCGATGCCGAAGCGCCGGTTCTCCGCATAGGGACGACCGGCCACGCCACCCTCAGTCCCCATCGCATTCAGCCGGAACGCTGTCCCTCCGCCGATAGCTTCCATCGGCTCGTTAATGTCTGCCGTGATCCTTAGCGTCGCGTCCGTCCCGAACTCCGTATCCACGTGGACAAACTTGTCTGCCGCCGGAACTTTACTCTCCTGATTGATGACGCCGCCCGTCGATCCACGCCCGAACTGCACGCCCGCCGGCCCCTCGAGCACCTCCACCTGGTCGTAGTCGAAGCTGTCGCGGTAATAGCTTCCGAAGTCGCGAATGCCGTCGAGAAAAATATCGTTGCGCGCCGTGAATCCGCGAATCGTCAGGTTGTCCCCCTGCGCTCCGCTTTCACCTGCGGCGATGCTGATCCCCGGCACGTTGCGCACCGCGTCCATCAGCGTGCGATTCTGCTCATCTTGCAGAATGAACTGCGGCACAACGTCCACGGTCTGGGGCGTATGCAGCAGGTCTTCCGTAAATTTGCCCATCGAGACCGCATCCGGCAATTGCGCCGTCACATCCACCGTATCCGTCCGCTGCAAGCCGACCGTCGCACTGTCCGCGTTCTCAAAGCTCACGTTCAGTCCCGTGCCGCTGAGCAACTGCCGCAGTGCCGCCTCGTTCGTGTACAGCCCCTGCAACCCGGCCGTCTGGACCATCGCCAGTTTTTCGAGCGCAATCGTCGACCTCACATTCACGCCGCTCTGCTGCCGGTAGGCCTCGAGGGCGGTGTCCAGCGGGCCCGCCACAATATGGAATCGCCGCACCGGAAGCTGGGCCGCCGCCGGCCCCCTTCCGCTCTCATTCACCGCCGTCATGCCCATCGCACCCAGACGGGTCGTCATGGTGCAGGCCATCGCCGCAGCAATCGCAACCAATCCGGAACGCGAATTTTTCTTTCTCTTTTTCACTCACTTGCCTTTTCTGCCAGCCCGCAGGGCCCTATACGTCGCACCGTTAGGAATATAGGACTCAGTTGGTCCCATTTAGAGTACAGCCTTTATAGGACCAAGTGGGCCTGATATTGATTTTTCTGTGCGATATCCGTTTCAATACGAAACGATGCAGAGATTTCGCGCCGAACAGTGGCTTCCCCACCCCGTGGAGTTTGTCTTCGCGTTCTTTGCGAACCCTGCGAACCTGCCCAGACTCATGCCGCACTGGCAGCAGCCCCGTATCGACGAGATTGAACTTCATCCCGCGCCGCCGAAGTCGACCGGGGCGTTTCCCCGTCCCATTGCCGCCGGCAAAGGTTCCCGCGTGACGATCAGCTTTCGGCCTGCGCCCCTCTCACCGGTGCGCCTGTCCTGGGTTGCACTGATTGAGAACTTTCATTGGGACCATCGTTTCTGCGACAGGCAGATCCGCGGTCCATTCCGTTACTGGCGGCAGTGCCACAGCATGCACGCCTGCCAGTCTGAGCGGACCGGCGAACACGGAACCATGGTCGTCGACACCATTGAATATGAGCTGCCGTTCGGCAGAATCGGGCAAGTGACCAATCGCGTTGCGGTTCGGCGCCTGATCGCAAGCATCTTCCGGTACCGTCACCACCGCACCACCGAGCTTCTCCGCGAGCTCAGCGCAGGTGGGGCGCACCACGAGTAAACGTTCCTGGGGGGGCCAGCGATTTGCGGCACGGCGGCTCCGTCATGTCCCGTTCGCCGCTCGTGAAAACTGTCTCGCCCTGTGTGATGAGATAGTCGGCGGTCCGCGCGGCAAGCGACTGGATCGTCAGGCCGGGGTTAGCCGAACCCTGCGTCGGCATCACCGACCCATCCATCACGAACAGATTCGCCACGTCCCACGTGCGCCCGAACTTGTCGCAGACTCCGCCGTCCGGCGTCTTGCTCATCCGGCAGGCTCCGACAAGATGCGCATAACGCGACTCCTGCACCACCTCGGCCGCACCTGCCGCCCACATGATCTCCTCGACCTTCTTTCGTCCAAACTCGATCAGCTTCTTGTCATTGTCTTTTAGTCCGAACGTGACCTGCGCCACCGGCAGCCCAAAGCGATCGCGAGCGTCGTGCCGGCCTTCGCGCCCGTCCGCCAGCTCGATGCGATTGTCTTCCCACGGCAGAATCTCTCCCAAGAGGCCGAACGAAGCCCAGTGGTTGTAGTCCATCATGGCGCGGCGCATACCCCACCCCCACACGCCTTTCGCATTCATCATCTGCTTGGCGAAAGCAATCGGCAGCGGGCCTACAGTCTGCACCGCAAATCCGCGCGCAAAGTCGCGCTTCGGGTCCGTCTCGTAGAACTCTTCGGTAAGCGCGTGCGCGGGCGGGGCCTTATACATCCGCACCAGGTTCTCAAATCGTCCCAGGATGACGTTGCCAGCCTGCGCCATCAAATATTTGCCCAGCGTCCCGGACGAATTCGCCAGTCCCCGCTCATGTCCAGGACACGCGGAGTTCAGCAGAAGTCGCGGCGACTCCAGCGCATACCCGCACACAATCACTGCCCGCGCCCGCTGAAAATGTTCCTTACCTTCGTCATCGAAGTAAACGATGCCGTCCGTGCGTCCATCCTTGCCCATCGAGATGCGCGCCACCATGCAGCAGTCGCGAATCTCCGCGCCGTTCTTCAGCGCATCCGGCACATGCGTCACCAGCGTCGACGCCTTCGCGCCGACCTTGCATCCCTGAATGCAGAAGCCGCGATAGATGCAGTGTGGACGATCGCCGTGCGATGCCGAGAGAATCGCAACCGGCCCGCCCGCACAAACCGGAATGCCGAGCTTCGTACATCCGGCGATCAGCGCATCGCCGACGCCGCCCATTGGATGCGGCCCGTATGGATGCCCATGCGGTTTGCCCCACGGATACCATGCCGGCCCCGCCACAGGAATCTCCTGCTCCAGCAGCTCGTAGTATGGCTCGATCTCTTCATACGTAATCGGCCAGTCCGCGCCGACGCCGTCGCGCGTGTACACCTCGAAGTCCGACGGATGAAACCGCGGGGTGAATGCAGCCCAGTGCACGCTTCCGCCGCCCACGCCTTTACCGCTGTTGTTCGCTCCCAACGCCAGCGGATGCTCGCCGCCCGTGATGCGCAGATCGTTCCAGTAGAGCTTGTGCGATCCATTCTCATCGCTCACCCAATCGCGTTCTGTGTCCCAGAACGGACCGGCTTCAAAACCAACAACCTTGAAGCCGGCGCGCGCCAGCCGCTGCAACAGCACACCTCCCGCAGAGCCCACGCCAACAATCGCGTAATCCAAAACATCGCTGTCTTTGAAACGCTTCCGCGGGATTTTGATCTGTTGCATCGCCCCTAACCGATGCACGTCATCCTTCGGCTTTTCGAACGCTCCTCCCAGCGGCGAGTTGTGATCAAAGAGACTCAATGTGTGCCTGCCTGCCCTGGATGAGTCATGTGATCGCGCAATCCGGCATGTGGCTCCTCAACATCAGTAATGGAATCGGCCGGCGCCTCCCACGCGTAGCGCTGCTCTTCAACCTCCCATGGCTCCGGCTCGCCCTCTTCGAGGCGCATATATCCGCGCGGGTATGCCGGGCCGCCGAAACCAATCTCGTCCCACGCCCATGGATGTGCGTAGTACACCGAAACGACATCCGTCACCAGCATGGTCCAGAAGCGCTCGATGTTCATCTTCTTCCACAGATGTTGCGCTGCCTGCGGCTTCGCCTGATGGATAGACCGCAGAATCTCCTCCTGCTCCCGCACACTCAACTCATGAAACGCGCGGCCGTGCAGCTTCTGCGCCATCTCCTCGAACGCGCGCGCTGCGATTCGGTAGGCTTCCTGGTCCGGTGGCATGTCTTCAAACCGATATCCATCCAGCTTGTTCTTGTAAAGCCGCTCATCGATGTCCGGCAGGATTGCGATTCGTCTTTCCTCCGTGCGGTCCTCCTGTGGCAGAACCCGATCGACTACCGCCAGCATCGTCGCCGCTTCTTCCGGCGTGAAGAAACGAATTGGCTTCTCACGCGACACACGCTCCTCCACAACTTTGCGTGTCGCCGCATCCCAGTAGCGCTTCTGCTTCAGCGTGCTGAACCCCGGATAGTAGCCCGGCTGCTCGCGCGGTGCCAACTCCGCGCCCGTCGCGGGATCTGTCGGCAAGTTCCTGTCGGTCGCCATAACTATTTCTCCCGTCGCATCAGATAGGCCAATCCGCCCAGCAGCCCGCACGCCGCAAACAGCATCGGCGCAAAGATCGGAGGCCCATAAAGAATGTTGTAGAGCGGTTTCTCCTTCCCACCCGAGCGCGCCAGAATTCCCCGTACGTGATAGCCGAACCCGACGACTCCGTCCAGCATCAGCACTGCGGAAGCCAGAGGAAGCAACGTGTTTGCGATCCGCTTGCTGCGCCGCGCTCCCAGCGTCGCCACCAGCATCAGCGGCGTCAACAGAATAGGCGACCACTGCACCTTGTATTTGAAGTTGTCTTTATAGTGCGAATACCAGCTCTCCATACCGGAGCACAGCGTCCACAAAGCCGCAACCGCACACAGGTGCCTCTGAAACCGCCCCATGCGAATGTCGTCGCGAAAATCCTGCTTGTGAAATCGTGTTGTCAGCCCAACCACACGGCTGCGCACTCCGCCGGCCCGGTCCAGGTCCTCCTCGCGCTGCAGGTAGGAGGCAATCACACCGAGATACGCGCTCGTGCCAAACAATAGTGGCGCAAACAGCGGCGGCCCCATCACCACATTCGTGATTGGCATGCGCCATCCGCCCGGCTTGCGGGCCACACCCCGAATGTGAAAGCCGAATCCGATAACGCCATCCGCCAAGGTGATGTAGCTCAGCCAACGCATCCACGTCGTGGCAGCACGCCGGCTGAAGAATCCCGCCGCTGATGCCGCAGTCAGCGCAGCACCCAGCGTCACGGGTGTGTACATCACCGGATTTGAGTAGCTGCCCTTGTAGTGCTCGTAGCTCACCTCCAGCGTGCTCACCAGACTGCTTCCCGCGACCAGGAGACACATCGAGCGTTGAAAACATCCTCGCTGGATATGATCGAGCGCCGTCTCTGCTGGCCCTCGCAACCCGGCTGGCAGCGTCTTCACTAGCTCACGCGGCGATGTGTCGGGAGATTTCATCGCTCGCTCCAAGCGGAGGACCTAAATGTCATCGCGATATTTCTCCGCATCCGCGCTCTTGAACTCGATGCCCATCCCCGGCCGCGCAAGATCGGGGTACATCACTCCATCCGTCGGCTTCCGAAAACCGTCGAACAGCATGCTCTCAATTCGCTGATGATCGTGGAAGTACTCCACATGCCGCAGCGGTCGCGCCGCGCAAGCCAGGTGCAAGTGCACCGAAGGTCCGCAATGCGCCGACAACGGCAGTGGATGCGCGTCCGCAAGTGCCGCCGCATCCATGAAACCGGTAACGCCTCCGCACCGCGTCGCATCCGCCTGAATCACGTCGACCGACTCCGCCTCAATCATGTTGCGCAGATACATCGCAGTCCACCCATACTCGCCGGCCGCGATGTCCATGCCTGCCGGCGCGCGGTTGCGCAGCAGGCGAAGACCGGCGAGGTCATCCGAACTCACCGGCTCCTCAAACCAGGAAACTCTGTACTCGCTCACAAACCGCTCTGCAAACCACAGAGCCTGCTTGCGCGAGTACGCTCCATTCGCATCCACGAACAGCTCTGTCGAATCGCCGACTGCGTCGCGCGCCACCTTCACACGTCGTAAATCGTCCTCCGGATGCGTGCCGACCTTCATCTTCACGCGCGGAATCCCATCGCTTGCCCAGCCGCCGAGCTGGTTGCGCAACTGTTTATCCGAATAGGTCGTGAACCCACCCGACCCATATACCGGCGCACCGTCTCGCATCTGCCCCAGAACCTGGCAAAGCGGCTTGCCCATGAGCTTCGCCCTCAAATCCCACAGCGCCACATCAATCGCAGAAAGAGCTGTCGCAGCGACTCCATCGCGTCCGTAGTTACGCTGCGCCTTTCGCATGTTGGAGAAGAGGACGTTGGTGTTGTACGGGTTTTGCCCCTCCACGTGCTTCTTCATCAGCTCCCGCGCCAACGGAGCTGCCGTCATATGCGAATACGTGTAGCCCACCCCCGTGTACTTTTCGCAATGCAGCTTCACGACGATCAGCGTCGTCGAGTCCCATGCGAACGTGCCATCCGCCTCTGGCGCGTCCGTCGGGATCGTATACGCCGCGGCAGAAGTCTCTTCAATTTTTGGATCCGACCCGATCATTATTTCCTTGGCCGTTGTTGTCCTCGCACTTCAATAAGGCACGACACGGCTGTTCTAAACCACCTGGCGCACTGTATCGCTCGCTGCCGTCAGCGCAATCCGCAACCTGTGTGGCTCTCCGCGCAGCAGCGCCTCAGAGAACTTCACCGCCTGCTCCGGCTTGATCTTCGCCGGCAACATTGCAGTGTACTGGTCGACGACAGCCTCGATGATGACGGGCCCGGGCGTGTTCAACGCACGCTCGAACTGAGCACTCGCGGTCTTCGGATCCTCCACGCGCACTCCTGTTGCACCTACTGCCTTGGCCAGCGCGACGAAATCAATCGGGAACAGCTCGCACTGATACTCCGGATTGCCTTCAAAGACCATCTGCTCCCACTTAATCTGCCCCAGCGTGTTGTTCTTGATGATCACGAACTTGATCGGCAGTTTGTACGCGACAGCCGTGATGATCTCGCCCATCAGCATCGTGAAGCCGCCGTCACCCACCACCGCAATCACCTGCTTCTCAGGAAATGCAATCTGTGCCGCGATCGCATACGGCATGCCGCACGCCATCGTCGCCAGATTGCCCGAGCAGGAGTGCATCTGCCCCTTCTTCGCCTGCATGTAACGCGCCCATACCGTCGTGTTCGTGCCCGAATCCGAAACGATAATCGCGTTTTCCTTGGTGTGCTTTGAAAGTTCCCAACCCACCACCTGCGGCTTCATCGGCATCGCCGTGCTCGTGCCTTCTTTTTCCAACACCTCGCGCCACGCCTTCATTCCCTTTTGCGCCTGCTCCAGAAACCTCCGATAACTGTTCCGTTTCAGCAGCGGAAGCAGCATCTTCAATGTCTTCTTCGAGTCGCCCACCAACCCGACCTCGACGGGGCAGCGTAAGCCGATTCGCTGCGCGTTCGAGTCGATCTGAATACACTTGCAGTCGCCTGGTTTCGGCAGGTACTCGATATACGGATATGAAGTGCCGATCATAATCAGCGTGTCGCACTGTTCGAGCACATCTTCAGAAGGCTTAGTGCCCAGCAATCCGATGCCGCCTGTCGTGTACGGCGAATCATCCGGCACACATCCCTTGCCCAGCAGCGGCTTCACAATCGGCGCGCCCAGCAACTCTGCCAGCTGAATCAACTCATCGCTCGCGTGCAGAGCACCCTGTCCCGCAAGGATGACAATCCGCTTGCCATCTTTGATGACCGCCGCCGCCGCTTTCAGGTCTTCCTGCTTCGGCACGTTGCCGCTGATCGCGTAGCTGCTCGATGAATGGTGGGGCCGGTTCCGCTCCGACCTGTCGTGTTTGCCGACTTCCATCAGCTGCACATCAATCGGAATCGTGATGTGCGCAACCTGCCGCTTGTCGATCGCCGAACGTATTGCCAGATCCGCCACCGGCTCCATATGCGGAGCGCTCATGACGCGGTTGTTGTAACAGGCAACATCCATAAACAGCTTGTCCAGCTCAACATCTTGCTGCTGAAAGGTTCCCGTCACATCGTTGAACTGCATGCCGGTAATCGCCAGCACAGGCTGCTGATCCATCTTCGCGTCATACAGTCCATTCAGCAGATGGATGCCGCCGGGCCCGGACGTCGCGAGGCACACCCCCAACCTTCCGGTGAACTTCGCATACGCGCAAGCCATGAACGCCGCCGACTCCTCATGTCGCACATGAATGAATCGAATCTTCTTTTGGGCCTTGCGCAGCGCTTCCATCACGCCATTGATTCCGTCTCCCGGAAGTCCGAAGATCGTGTCCACACCCCAGTCAATTAGCTTTTCAACGAGTACGTCGGACGCAGTCATTCGCTTGCTCCTTCCAAAGAGGAGCCGTGGCGGACCCTCTACGGGCATAGACGCCCTCGGACCTAGGCGGGGTTTGCTACAGCCGCCATTCCGCAAAACTCTTACATTGCAATCACATCAATCAAAGCTCGCCGCGCCGCGATCCGAGCGGTCGCGATGCTCGCGCACCAGACGCAAAAACTCCATAAGCGCCGGCCCTTCCCGGCGCGGGTCCCAGACCGCCGCCAAACCAGCAGAAAGTGCTGAAGCAAACGGCCTGAACACCAGCCCCCGCATGCGCAGCGTCTTCACGCCAGAGGGCACCAGCGCAATTCCTTCACCGGCCTCTACCAGCGTCAGCACGCCGGACCACGTCGCAGACGTATTTACAATCTGCGGCGAAAATCCCTCCGCCGCGCAAACCGCAACGATGTTGTCAAAGAACTCAGTATTCGATCGCCGCTCTGCCAGAACAAGCCGTTCTTCTGCGAGATCTCTTGTCTTCACCTCCTTGTTATGGGCCAGCCTGTGGTCCGGTGGCATCGCCACAACCGCCGGATCGCGCAGCAGCAGCTCCGAGCGAAAGATCTTGTCCAACGGCGGTTGCAGCGGACGCGTAAGCGCGACATCGATGTTTCCGGCCTCCAGCGCTTCAATCTGCCGCATGGCATGCATTTCCACCAGGGAGAGCCTGATTCCAGGCCTTGATTTCCGGAATTCGCGAATGATGCGGGGGAAAAAGCCGGCCGTTCCCCACACAAAATAACCGATCGCCAGCGATCCGACCTCGCCGCGCACAGACCGCCGCGTGACATCGATGGCGCGTTGGGCAGCCTCCAGCGTTCGCCGCGCCTCTTCGAGAAAGACCTGTCCCTGCGCAGTCAGCTGCACCTTTCGCCCGGAGCGATCCAGCAACTCGCATCCCAGCTCCTGCTCCAGGTCCTTGATCTGTTCGCTGATGGCCGACTGCGATATATACAGCCGGCGCGCCGCCGCCGTTACACTTCCCAGCTCCGCGACGGCTTGAAAATACCGAAGGTGCCGCAGCTCCATAAGCTCATCCTATCGGTTTTTCCGATAGGACAACGCGGAAAGAACTGCGAATCCCAACCTCAATCTATGATGTCCTTTTAACTGGGGACTCTTCGCCTCCCGGAGCTCATTTTCATGTGGATTGTGCGCCTGGCCCTGAACAGGCCCTACACCTTCATCGTGCTGGCGATTCTCATTCTGATCGCCGCTCCGGTGATCATTCTGCGCACCCCCACTGACATCTTCCCCACCATCAATATCCCGGTTGTCTCCGTCGCCTGGCAGTACACCGGCCTCAGCCCCGAAGAGCTCGAAGGCCGCGTCACGACGCCGTACGAAAAAGCCCTCACAACGCTGGTCGACAACATTCAGCACATCGAATCCACGACGCTGAACGGCGAAGCCATCGTCAAAGTCTATCTACAGCCCGGCGCCTCGCTCGACACCGCCAACGCCCAGGTCTCCGCCGTCTCCGAATTCATGCTCAAGCAGCTGCCGCCCGGCATTCTGCCGCCTGAAATCATTGACTTCTCCGCGTCGACCGTCCCGATTCTTCAGCTCGGGCTCTCCGGCAAAGGGCTCTCCGAGCAACAGCTCAACGACTACGGCGTCAACTTCATTCGCCCGCAGTTGGTCACCGTTCCGGGTGCCGTTCTGCCCAACGCCTACGGCGGCAAGCAGCGCTCCATTATGGTCTACCTTGACCCGAAAGCGCTGCAGGCCAAAGGTCTTTCGCCCTCCGACGTCCTCAAAGCCATGGCGCAGCAGAACGTCGTCGAACCAGGCGGCACTGCAAAGATCGGATCCACTGAATACGACGTGCGCCTCAACAGCACGCCCACCACAATTCAGGGTCTCGCCAACCTGCCCATCAAGCAGGTGAACGGCGCAATGGTCTATGTGCGGGATGTTGCGACCGTCGCCGACGGGTCGATTCCGCAGACCAACATCGTCCGCCAGGACGGCCATCGAGGCGTTCTTCTCAGCGTGCTCAAGTCTGGCTCCGCATCCACGCTGTCTGTCGTGAAGGGCGTGCTCGGTCTCCTGCCGCGCGTTGAGGCCGGCCTTCCGCAGAATCTCAAGATCACCCCCATCGGCGATCAGGCGCTCTTCGTCCGCGCCTCCATCGACGGCGTCGTTCGCGAGGCAATCATCGCCGCCGTGCTCACCGGCCTGATGATTCTCCTCTTCCTGGGCTCATGGCGCTCCACCCTCATCATCGCCGTCTCGATCCCGCTCTCCATCCTCACTTCGATCATCGTCCTCAGTCTGATCGGCCAAACCATTAACATCATGACCCTCGGCGGTCTTGCGCTTGCGGTCGGCATCCTCGTCGACGACGCGACCGTCACCATCGAGAACATCGAGCGCTACCTCGAAGAAGGACATGCCCTCCGCGAGGCCATCCTCGAAGGCGCCGCGCAGATCTCCGTTCCCGCGCTCGTCTCAACGCTCTGCATCTGCATTGTCTTCCTTCCCATGTTCTTCCTCTCCGGCGTGGCACGGTTCCTCTTCATTCCCCTCGCCGAAGCTGTCGTGTTCGCAATGCTGGCGTCCTACTTCCTCTCGCGAACGCTGGTCCCGACACTCGCCATGTATCTGCTGAAGGCGCACGATCGTCACGCGCCTCTATCCCGCAATCCGTTCGCTCGGTTCCAGCGCTCCTTCGAACGCTCTTTTGAGCGCCTGCGCTCCTCTTACACGGCGCTCCTGACGCGCCTTGTCGCCGCCCGCAAACTCTTCATCCCCGTGTTCCTCGGCTGTGGCACTCTCATCCTGCTGCTTGTCCCATTCCTTGGCCAGAATTTTTTCCCGTCTACGGATAACGGCTCATTCATCCTTCACGTTCGCGCTAAAACCGGCACACGCATTGAAGAAACTGCACGCCTCTGCGACCAAATCGAGAACTCCATCCGCCAGACCGTTCCTCCATCGCAGATGGATACCATCCTCGATAACATCGGCCTTCCATACTCACCGATGAACACGCAGCACGCCACCAGCGGACTCTTCGGCGCAGCCGACGCGGACATCATCGTCTCGCTCAAGCAAAACCACGCGCCTACCCCCGATTTCATCCGCGAGCTGCGCAAGAAACTCCCTTCTCAGTTCCCCGGAGTCACCTTCTACTTCCTGCCGTCCGACATCGTCACGCAGATCCTCAACTTCGGCCTGCCCGCTCCTATCGACGTGCAGATCGATGGCAGTGACAGTCTCGGCAATCGCAAAGTGGCCGACCGCATCCTCGAGCAGATCCGCCAGGTTCCCGGCATCGTCGACGCCCGTCTGCAGCAGCCCGATGACTATCCGGTGCTAAACCTCAACGTCGATCGCACCAAAGCACAAGGCGGCGGCTACACAATTCACGACGTCGGCTCGTCCGTACTGAACATCCTCTCCGGTTCGTCGCAGCTTTCGCCCATGTTCTTCCTGAACAGCCGCAACGGAGTGCTCTACAGCATCGTCGCCGAGAGTCCGCAGTACCGCATCCAGTCGCTCTCCGATTTGCAGAACATTCCGATCACCGCATCCGGCGCAACTCGTCCCGAGATCCTCGCCGACGTCGCGACGTTCTCGCGTTCGTCCGAGATGCCGATCGTCACACATTACAATCTTCGCCGCACGCTCGACGTCTACGCCAATGTGCAGGACCGTGATCTCGGCTCGGTCGCCCGCGACGTGCAACGCATCGTCAATCAGAACTCCGGTTCGCTCGCGCGCGGCAACTTCGTTCACATGCGCGGCCAGGTGGAGACGATGGACAGCTCCTACATCGCTCTGCTCTTCGGCCTCTTCTTTTCCATCGTTCTGGTTTATTTGCTCATCGTCGTAAACTTCCAGTCCTGGCTTGATCCTTTCATCATCATCACCGCGCTTCCAGCCGCGATCTCCGGCATTGTCCTTTTCCTCTTCTTCACGCGCACCACACTCTCGGTTCCCGCGCTGATGGGCGCCATTATGTGTATGGGCGTCGCCACCGCCAACTCCATTCTCGTCGTCTCCTTCGCCAAGGAACGTCTCCTCGAGACCGGCAACGCCATCCGCTCCGCCATCGACGCCGGCGCCACGCGCTTCCGGCCCGTGCTCATGACTGCGCTCGCCATGATCATCGGCATGATTCCCATGGCCCTCGGTCTCGGCGACGGCGGCGAGCAGAACGCTCCGCTCGGCCGCGCAGTGATCGGCGGTCTCACCCTGGCAACCGTGGCCACGCTCATTTTCGTTCCCGCGGTCTTCGCCCTGTTGCACGGCCGCGACAAAAATCGCGAGCCCCACGATCCGACACAGGAATCTGCGACGGCCTACGCATGAGGAACTCCATGACTCCCGGCTACAACACCGAAATGACCACTACCTCCACCGCACATTCGACGGAATCGACCGGGGGCGCGACCGAGTCCACGCGCTCCAGGGGGCCATGGATCGCGCTTGTCATCGTCGCCGTTCTGCTCATCGGCGGCATCATCTGGGGGATTGCCGCGCGCTCTTCAGATGAGCACCGGCTCGCTCAAACAACCCGCTCCAGCTCTGAGCTCACCGTCAACGTGACGCATCCCACCGTCACCGGCGAAGCCAGCGAGATCGCGCTCCCCGGCAATACCCAGGCCTTCGACGACACTCCCATCTACGCTCGCACCAACGGCTATCTCAAGCAATTCTTCGTCGACATCGGCCAGCACGTCCGCCAGGGCCAGCTGATGGCCATCATTGAAACGCCCGAGATCGACGAGCAGCTTCAGGTCGCCCAGGCTGACCTCAAGAGCGCGCAAGCCAATCTCTCGCTCGCCGACACCACGGCGCAGCGCTATCAAAACCTCCTCAAGTCCGACTCCGTCTCCAAGCAGGAGACCGACGTCGCCGTCAGCGGAGCCGTAGCGAAGCGCGCCTCCGTCGAAGCCGCCGAAGCCAACGTCCGCCGCCTCCAGCAACTGCAATCCTTTGAGCGCATCTACGCTCCATTCTCCGGCATCGTCACCGCACGCAATACCGATATCGGTGATCTCATCAACGCCGGAACCGGCGACGCGAGCTCGGCCGCCGCACCCAAGGATCTCTTCCGCATCGCCGCCACTGGAAAGCTCCGCGTCTTCGTCGCCGTGCCAGAAATCTACGCGCCCGACATCCACGACGGCGACACCGCCACGCTCACGCTGGACGAGTACCCCGGCCAGCAGTTCACAGGCCGCATCGCGCGTAACTCCAACTCCATTGACATGGCCTCGCGCACCCTCAACGTCGAAGTAGACGTCAATAACCCCGACGGCAGGCTGCTTCCCGGCGCGTATGTTTTCGTTCACTTCAAACTGCCGCAGCAGCTGGCCCAGCTCTCCGTCCCCGCGAACGCCCTTCTCTTCCGCAGCGAAGGCCTGCGCGTCGCCCTCGTGCGCAACGGCCGCGTTCACCTGCAACCCGTCACCATTGCCAAGGACAACGGCGCCACGCTACAGATCGGCAGCGGCCTGAACGCAAACGACGAAATCATCCTTGATCCTGCAGATTCCATCGCAGAGGGCCAGCCCGTTCACGTTGCCGCATCGGGAGCCGCCCGGTGAGCGCAAGGCCCATGACCACTCGCACTCTCCAATTCACCCTGTGCACCACTGCACTCCTCATTGCCGGCTGCCAGGTCGGACCCCGGTACGTCGCGCCCAATGTTCCTGCGCCGCCCGCATACAAAGAGGCCGGTCCAAACGTGGCTCCAGTTGCCGCCGAAGAAGGTCCCGGCACCAGCGCCTCAAACACCACATGGCAGCAGGCCAAACCCTCCGAGGCGATCCCGCGCGGCGCCTGGTGGACCATCTTCAACGATCCGGAGTTGAACAAACTCGAGCCCCAGGTTGAAACAGCAAATCAAACGCTCGCGCAGGCCGACGCCAATCTCACCGCCGCGCGAGCCGAAATCCGCGTGCGCAACGCCGACCGCTTCCCCACCATCGGCACCGCAACCAACGTCAGCGGCGAGCGCTACTCCGATACCCGGCCTTACTTCAATCCCACCGGTCCCAACAACGGTGTCGCCGACATTCAGCTTCCACTCGAAGCCAGCTACGAGGTCGATCTCTGGGGCGCCATCCATCGCAACATCGCCGCCGGTCGCGAAGAGGCCCAGGCCACCGCCGCCGATCGTCAGAACATTCTGCTGTCGTTGCAGGCCGAGCTCGCACTCGACTACTTCAATCTCCGCATCGACGACTCGACGCAAAAACTACTGAATGACACTGTTTCGCAGTACCAGAACGCACTTCGCATCACCACCAACCGCTACCAGGGCGGCCTCGCCGTCAAGAGCGACGTCACGCAGGCCGAAACGCAACTCGAAGCCGCACGCGTTGAAGCCTCCGACATCGGTATCGAGCGCGCGCAGTACGAACACGCTATCGCGAACCTCATCGGCCAAGCACCCGCCTCGCTGTCCATCCCATACGCCCCGATGCCCGTCGACACGCAGCCGCCCGTCATCCCCACTGGCCTTCCCTCGTCCCTTCTGCAACGCCGCCCCGACATCGCCGCTGCAGAACGCCGCGCCGCCGAAGGCAACGAGGCCATCGGCATCGCACAATCCGCGTTCTATCCATCGCTCGACTTCAATGCCGCCGTCGGCCTTGAAAGCACGGCGCTCACCTCGCTCTTCAATCCATCGAGCGTCGTTTACTCTCTTGGGCCTGGCCTTGCCGAAACCTTCTTCGATGCTGGCCGTCGCCGCGGCCTCAAGCAGGAAGCCGTCGCCGTCTTCAATCGCGACTCCGCCGCCTATAAGCAGACCGTTCTCACGGCCTTCCAACAGGTCGAAGACAACCTCGTCGCTCTCCGCGTCCTGCAGCAGGAAGCCACACAACAGCACGCCGCCACAGCTTCAGCGCGAGAATCCGAACGCATCTTTAACAACCGCTACGTCGGCGGCGTCGACACCTACCTGCAGGTCATCACGGCGCAGACAACCGCACTCAACAACGAGCGCAACGACATCGATATCCTGCGCCGCCGCATGGACGCCACGGTCCTCCTCATCAAGGTTCTTGGCGGCGGCTGGGACCGCTCGCAACTCCCGCCTTCTTAGTCAGTAGCGCCGACGCGTGCTACCCTCACAGGCAAATGGGCCCGCCTCTCACTCGCCGCAACTTTTTGGCGCTCACCAGCGCCGCGCTCACATCGCATCTTCTCTACGCGCAGAACGCTCCAAACGTACCCACGGCACGCATTAACGTCGCTGATGCTGAACGCCCTCGCATCCTCTCTGAAGCCCCTCACGCTCTTGCCGCGCCCGTCACACCCATCACATCGTCTCCCGCACCGCACGCTCCGGCCAACACATTCGTCTCCGAAATCGAACCCGAACGCGGCGTCTCCGATCCGCACGCCAGCGCAAAGCTCTTCCGGACCCACGCCGTCGCTCTCCGCAACACCTCCGTCAACATCGCCTGCCTCTCGGCGGCGTATCTGCTCACGCATGACGAGCAATACGCGCATCGTGCGGGCGCTCATCTGCGTGCATGGTTCATCACCCCCGCCACTCGCATGCTTCCCAACGCCGATCTCGCGGGCCGCGAGTACGGCTCCGAAACCGGCACACCCGCAGGCATCGTCGACCTCGCTCCGCTCGCGGAGCTCATCCGCTCCACCAGCTTCCTCGTCGACTCACAAGCCCTCGCCGAAGACGAATTCGACGCGCTCAATCAATGGTTCGCCGACTTCGCCTCCTGGCTCGACACCAACCGCAGCGCCGGCATCGCACGCGACGCGAAAGATCATCGCGCCTCCGCATGGCTTCTTATCCGCTCGGCGATTGCACGGTCCGCACGAAGCGACGCCGACCTCGAAGCCTGCCGCAAACGCTTCCGCGCTCCCACTCTTCGCAACCAGATCAACGAGGCCGGCATCTTTCCCCAGGAGGTCGCCACTCCCAATCCCTACCGCAACACGCTCTTCAACTTCGATCTCCTCGCGGGCGCCTGCCAGCTTCTCGATTCACCCTTCGATCTTCTCTGGGAATATCAGCTCATCGACGAAGTCGGCATGCGCTCCGTCGCCGCCTATCTTTATCCACTCATCCTCGACCCTGAAAAGTGGCCTTACGTCGCCGACGCCGACCACTTTATGGAGCTGCCCGGCCCGCGCCCCGCGCTCCTCTTCGCCGGTCGCGCCTACGAGCGCCCCGAATACGTCGCCCTCTGGCGCAAGCTTGACTCTCAACCCGTGCCAGAAGACATCGCCGGTTCCTTCCCCATCCGCCAGCCACTCCTCTGGACCGAGCGCGCCGCCCACGGCTACTGATCGCCGGGTGGCCTACTCTTTCGCAGCATTATCGCGAAAGCGTGGGTTAACGTCTGCAGTAGCAAACTGGCAACTCCGCCCCAATCGCTACTTCGTTCTACTGCGGAACTCCCGCACGATCTCCAGATACTTCTTCGCGCTCTGCGTAATCTTCTCTGGGTGACGTTCCGCCATGGCCTTCGTGTCGACGAGATCAGCACCAACTCCGAGCGCAAACGACCCAGCCTCCAGAAACTCCTTCGCCGTCGCTAGCGAGACACCGCCCGTCGGAATCATCTCCACCTGCGGCAGTGGAGCCTTCAGCGACTTCAGGTACTTCGCTCCGCCAAGCGCGCTCGCCGGAAACACCTTGATCACATCCGCTCCCGCCTGCCACGCCGTCACAACTTCGGTCGGCGTCAGCGCGCCCGGCAGCACAGGTATGGAGTACCGATGACACATCTCAATCGTCTTCAGATTCAGCGCCGGACTCACCACAAACTGCGCACCCTCCAGCATGCACATGCGCGCCGTCTCCGCATCCAGCACCGTCCCCGCGCCAATCAAAATATCCGGCCGCTCCTTCGTCAGCCGCGCCATCACGCGAATCGCGCCCGGCACCGTCATCGTGATCTCCAGCACCGTCACGCCGCCATCCGCAATCGCCGACGCAATACCCAGCGCCTGCTTCTCGCTCTCTGCGCGCAGCACCGGCACCAGGCCAATCTCCCGCAACTTCGCAACAATCCCTTCTTTCCGCATCTCCACTCCTAATCTCGAATCTCTGACCTCTACCTTTGCACTCGCGCGCCGCCGCCCTTCATCAGCCGCTGCACCTCATCGAACGTCGCCATCGTCGTGTCGCCAGGAGTCGTCATCGCCAGCGCTCCATGCGCGCATCCGCAGTTCACCGCCCAGTCCGCGCCTTTCTCATTCAGGAACCCATAAATCAGCCCCGAAGCAAACGAGTCGCCTCCACCCACGCGATCCCATATCTCCAGATTTGGCATCGGCCGCGCCTCGTGGAACGCTCCCTCGTAGTAGCAGATCGCGCCCCAGTCGTTCACGCTTGCTGTCTTCGCATGCCGCAGTGTGGTTGCCACCGCCTTGAAGTTCGGATACTCCGCGACCGCCTTCTCGATCATCCTGCGGAAGCTCGCACTTTCCAGCTCCGCCAGCGTGTCGCCCACGCCCTCCACCTCAAATCCCAACGCCGCCGTAAAGTCCTCTTCATTCCCGATCATCACATCCACAAACTTCGCCAGCTCGCGATTCACCTCCGTCGACTTCGCCTTCCCTCCAATCGCCTTCCATAGCGAGTCGCGATAGTTCAGGTCGTAGCTGATCATCGTCCCATTCTTGCGCGCCGCGGCCATCGCCTCGCGCGCCACCTCAGGCGTCGTCTCACTCAGCGCGCAGAAGATTCCGCCCGTATGAAACCACCGTGCACCCTCCTCACCGAAGATGTGCTCCCAGTCAATATCGCCCGGCTTCAACTGGCTCACCGCCGTATTCCCGCGATCCGAGCAGCCCAGCGCCGCACGCACGCCAAACCCGCGCTCCGTAAAGTTCAGCCCATTGCGAACAGTCCGCCCCACGCCGTCATATTTCACCCACTTCACATGGCTCTGATCCACGCCGCCCTGCAGCATCAAATCCTCAACCAGCCGGCCGACAGGATTGTCCGCCAGCGCCGTCACGATCGCCGTCTTCAATCCGAAGCAGCGCCGCAGTCCACGGGCGACGTTGTACTCGCCGCCGCCCTCCCACACATCGAAGCGCCGCGTCGTCGCCACGCGCACATTGCCCGGATCGAGCCGCAGCATCACCTCGCCCAGGCTCACCAGGTCCCATTTGCACTCTTCCTTTGGCCGTAACTTCAGGCTCTTCGCCTCGATTTTCGCACTCATGCGCCGCACTCCGCTGAAATAGTTTGAAATGGCAACGTTTTCTATTCTGCAACCTCAGCCGCACTACTGTCTTGCACGCACGTTTACCGAACACACGGCACGATACACCCGCGCAGACATCTGCACCAAACAAAAGGGCGCGGCCCCAGCCGTACCCTCTCACTGTCTGCTCTGTGTTCGTTAGTCGATCGAAATCTTCCGCAGCAGCCGGAAGTCCGACAGCATCTTGCCTGTGCCCAGCACCACGCTCGCCAGCGGATCATCCGCAATCGACACCGGCAACCCGGTCTCCTCACGAATGCGCTTGTCGAGGTTCTTGATCAGCGCTCCGCCACCCGTCAGCACAATGCCGCGGTCGGAGATATCCGCCGACAGCTCCGGCGGCGTGCGCTCCAGCGCCACGCGAATCGCATTCATAATCGTCGCAATCGACTCGCCCAGCGCCTCGCGAATCTCCGAGTCCTCAATCGTTATGGTCTTCGGCACGCCCTCAATCAGGTTGCGGCCCTTGATCTCCATCGTCAGCGGCTTGTCCAGCGGGTACGCCGACCCCAGCTCCATCTTGATCTGCTCCGCCGTGCGCTCGCCCACCAACAGGTTGTACTTGCGCTTCAGGTACGTCATCACGGCTTCATCCATCTGGTTGCCGGCCATGCGCACCGAACGCGAATACACAATGCCCGCCAGCGAGATCACCGCGATGTCCGTCGTCCCACCGCCGATATCGACGACCATATTGCCGCCCGGCTCCGTAATCGGCAGCCCAGCACCAATCGCCGCCACCATCGCCTGTTCGACGAGGTGCACTTCGCTCGCCTTGGCGCGATACGCCGAATCCATAACAGCGCGCTTCTCCACCTGCGTAATCTCGCTCGGCACCCCAATCACGATGCGCGGATGCACCATCATCTTCCGGCCATGGGCTTTCTGGATGAAGTAGTTCAGCATCTTCTCCGTCTGCTTGAAGTCAGCGATCACGCCATCCTTCATCGGCTTGATGGCGATGATGTTGCCCGGCGTGCGCCCGAGCATATCCTTCGCCTCTTTGCCCACCGCCTCCACCTCGTTCGTCACGCGGTTTACCGCAATGATCGATGGCTCATTGACGATAATTCCCTTGCCGTGCGCATAAACCAGCGTGTTCGCCGTTCCAAGGTCGATCGCCAGATCGCTCGAGAACAGCGAGAAGATCGACCGCATATTGCTGACCCGCGATGTGCGCGTCGAATAATTTTTCGAGGACATGAGGCTGTTTAATCCTGACCGGGCAGTGTTTGTCATCTTTATTGTAACGGCCAGAATCTAGGCTGCACATGCGCCTTCGGTCGCAGAACCATCCTCTGCAACGCCCATGCCCCCTGCCGCTAACCGGTCATCCGCCGCATGATTTGTGCGGTTTGGGTACGAGCATTCTCCTGAAGGCTTGCACCGAGATCGAGGCCGTTCGCTTCGTTTCGGCGAAGAAAACGGCATTCGTTGGCGTTGCCAGGGCGAAGTGCAGGAGAATGCTCTACGATACACAGGCGAGGTTCTCAACCGATGATCATTGGTGTCCCTAAGGAAGTAAAAGACCACGAGAGCCGCGTCGGCATTACCCCGGCCGGCGCCAAAGCCCTGACCGAAGCCGGCCACCAGGTGCTCATCGAGCACAACGCCGGCCAGCTCTCCAGCTTCCCCGACGACGACTACCAGACCGTCGGCGCCGAGATCGTGGGCCACGCCACCGACCTCTGGCGAGCCTCCGAGATGGTCGTCAAGGTCAAAGAGCCCGTCGAAAAGGAGTACCACAACTTCCGCGACGGCCTCGTCCTCTTCACCTACCTCCACCTCGCCCCGCTCAACGAACTCACCGACATTCTGCTAAAAAAGGGCGTCACCGGCATCGCCTACGAGACCGTCAAGGACCGCACCAACGCGCTGCCGCTCCTCACGCCCATGTCCGAGGTCGCCGGCCGTCTCTCCGTCCAGGTCGGCGCCGCCTACCTTGAAAAAGAGCACGGGGGCCGAGGCGTCCTGCTCGGCGGAGTCCCCGGCGTACCTCCTGGCAACGTCTGCATCATCGGCGGCGGCATCGTCGGCACCAACGCCGCCAAAATGGCCCTCGGCCTCGGCGCCAAGGTCACTCTGGTCGACCTCAACCTCAACCGCCTCCGCGAGCTCGACGACATCTTCTCCGGCCGCGTCTTCACCCTCGCCTCCAACTCCTACAACATCGAGCGCGCCGCCCGCGAGGCCGACCTCCTCATCGGCGGGGTCCTCATCCCGGGAGCCGCCGCCCCCAAGATCGTCACCAATCAGATGGTCAGCCGCATGAAGAAAGGCGCCGTCATCGTCGACGTCGCCATCGACCAGGGCGGCTGCATCGAAACCGCCCATCCCACCACCCACTCCAACCCCAGCTACGAGGTCGACGGAGTGGTCCACTACTGCGTCACCAACATGCCTGCAGCCGTGCCCAACACGAGTACGCTCGCGCTCACCAACGCCACCTTCCCTTACGTCCTCAAGCTCGCCAACCTCGGCGCGGAAGCCGCCCTAAAATCCGACCCCGGCTTCGCCGAAGGTCTCAATACCTACAAAGGCAAGCTCACCTACAAGGCCGTCGCCGACAACCAGAAACGCGAGTTCACCCCAGCAAGCTCACTGCTCTAACCTCTAAGCTCTGGCGAGCCCATGCACCGGTTGGCCCATCCTTTCACGGGCTTATCGTGAAAGGGCCGGGTGTCGCGCGTTACGACGCGCGAGAAGTGTTTTGTCCACGAGATTGACTGCGCCTCTTCAAGCTCCCGAGTCCGTGCCCTATCCCGCCAGCAGCACCGTCGCCGCAAACAGCAGCGTATCGCCAACGTAGTTCATCCCCTCCAACGCCAGCGCCGTGTGCATCTCCATCAGGAAAATCGGCAGGTAAAAGAACAGCACGAGCGCCACCAGCACCAATCCCGCGCCCGCAGCGCTCTCACGCACCTCCCGCCGCAAGACCAGCGCAGCCCCCGCCACCAGCAGCACCATCCCTACGACATACGCAATCAGCACCGGAACCGGCACCCAGTCAGGCGTCATCTTCTCCAGCGGCACACCCGGTACATGGCGCGGATGCAGAAAGTGCTCGATCCCATAGAACACCATCGCCGCCCCCACGATCACCCGCCCCACTCGCACCAGTGCAGCGCTGCCCCACAAACTCGCCGCCAGCACCAGAGCCCCCGCGCCAAAGCACGTCTCGCGCACCGTCAGAATCCAGAAGAACCGGTCATGCATCCCCTTCGGCAATCCCGGCAGATCAACCACCAGCACGATGATCCAGAAGAACAACACCAGCCCCGCCGCCGCCCACCGCACACCCTTCCACACGACAAAGCTCACCGCCGCCGCCGCCAGTGCCGCGCCAAAGAAGTAGGTCCAGAACAACGGCTCCGGCAGCCACTTCGGCACAATCCCCATCAGCTCGCGCGCGTCCAGAAAGTGCTCGGCCGCAAACATAGCCAACGCCACAGCCTCGAACACCGGCCCCAGCACGATCAGCTTTCCCGCGCCTGTCGCCACGCGTAGCCGGGTCCGTGCCAGCACAAGCCCCGCGACCAGCGCGGCCACACCCGCCCCAATCATCCCCCACACCAATGCGGTCATGCGCCACCTGCGCTCGAGGACTCAGGTTGTCTCGAAGGAGCAACAGACTACCACGCACTTCACCAACCACTAACTACTAACTACGAACCGCTCTGCAACCGAGTAAACTTCCCCCCATGGGTACATCCACCACCCGCCGCAGACTCCTGATCGGCCTTGGCGTGTGCCTCATCCTGTTCATCATCCTCGCCACCCTCAACGCCTTCAATCTCAGCTTCCTCAACCCCGCCTCGCCGCTTCAAACGCTGGTCTTCATTACGCTTTCCACTCTGGCCTTCGTCCTCTTTGTTGTCGTCCTCGTCCTGCTCGTCCGCAACTTTCTTAAGCTCTACGCCGACCAGCGCAGCCGCATCCTCGGCACCCGGCTCCGCACCCGCATGCTTTGGGGAGCCGTCCTCGTCTCGCTCGTTCCGCTCGCCTTCATGTTCGCCTTCAGCTATCTGCTGATGAACCGCGCCGTCGACCGCTGGTTCTCGCAGCCTGTCACCGAAATGCGCGACGACGCCAACCGCGCCACCTTCGAGCTCTTCCGGTACGCCGCCGCCAACTCCCGCTCCGAAGCCGACTCCATCGCTGTCGAACTCTCCTCCACCAACATCGCTCGTCCGCATCCCACGCCGGTCGATATAGCCGCCATCAATCGCATCCTCGAGCATCACGAGCTCACCCTCCAGGGCGGCTTCGCCATCTTCTACATCGACGGCCACTCCGTCACCTCGTTCCACCTTCCGGCCAGCTCCGCCTCGGCCGAGCTTCGAACCCTGCTTCCGCCCGACATCGCCCCGCCCTCCGACGAAAGCCCGCAGCCCTCCGCGCCCATCGCGCACACACCCATCCGCGGCCCGCTCCCTCAAGCGCTTCTCAGCGCCGCTCAGCGCAACGACGAACCCTTCTACTCGCTCGGCACCACCGACTACACCTTCGCCACCGCTGGCGTACAGCACGGCGGTCTCGTCCTCGTCGGGCTTCCCATCCCCTCCGGAATCTCCGACACTGCTACGCAACTCCGCTCCGCCGCTGACACCTACTGGACCCTCTTCCGCGAACGCCGCCAGGTCCGCACGCTCTACATGCTCTACCTGCTATTGATGACCGGCCTCGCGCTCTTCGCCTGCTGCTGGCTAGCGCTCAATCTCTCCAAGCAGGTCACGCGTCCCGTCGAGTCCCTCGCCGAAGCCATGGAAGCCATCGCCGCCGGCGACTACGCCCGCCGCGTCTCGCCCTCTTCCACCGAAGAGCTCGGTGAGCTCACGGCCAGCTTCAACGCCATGGCCACCGACCTCGAATCCTCGCGCGCCCTCGCCGAGCAATCCCGCGCCCAGCTCTCCGAACTCAACGCCACCCTCCAGCAGCGTCGCGCCGAGCTCGAGACCATCATCGAAACCATCCCCAACGGCGTCGTCACCCTCTCAGCCTCGCTGCACATCGTCCTCGCCAATCGCGCCTTCTCCGAGCTCCTCGATCCCGGCGGCCAGCGCCAGTTCGTCGGCCTGCTTCTCAGCGACGTCCTTCCCTCCGAAATCCTCGATCCCATCCAGCGTCTTCTCCGGCGCTCGCACCGCATGGGCTCCGCCTCCGGAGAGATGCAGATGCCCTCCGCCTCCGGCTCACTGCAAATCTCCGCCACCGTGGCCCTCCTCGAAGGTTCTGGCATGGACCCGCACACCCACCTCGGCTACGTCCTCGTCCTCGAAGACGTCTCCGAGCTCCTCCGCGCTCAGAAGCAGTCCGCCTGGAAAGAGGTCGCCCGCCGCGTCGCTCACGAGATCAAAAATCCACTCACTCCGATCGCCCTCAACGCCGAACTCATCCAGCGCCACATCCACCGCCTCGCTCCTCTCGTCGCCGAGCACAACATCGACTCCAACTCCCCCGCCGTCATCGAGCGCGCCACAGAAGTCATCTCATCGTCCGTGTCGACGATGAGATCCCTGGTAGATCAGTTCGCCACGCTCGCCGAGTTCCCCGCCGCACGCCTCCGCCCCGCCGACGTCAACTCCATCGTCGAAAACGCCCTCGCTCTCTTCGCCGGCCGCCTCGGCAACATCCGCGTGCGCCGAGACCTCGCGCCCCATCTCCCGCTCGTCTCCGCCGACCCCGAAGCCCTCCGCCGCGCGCTCTCCAACCTCATCGACAACGCCGCCGAAGCCATGCAGGACTCCCTCCACCGCGAGCTCACCCTCTCCACCGGTCTGCTTCCCTCGGGCCTCATCGAGCTCTGCGTCGCCGACACCGGCCCCGGCCTCACAGACGAGCTCCGCGAGCGCCTCTTCCTTCCCTACTTCTCCACCAAGCAGCGCGGCACCGGCCTCGGGCTCTCTATCGCCTCCAAAATCATTCAGGAGCACGGCGGCGCCATCCGCGCCGAAAAGAACGTCCCCGCAGGCGCAAAGTTCATCATCGAACTCCGCCCAGCCATCGCATCCAACACCGAATCCGATCCCGAACTCACATCAACCTCGGCCACCGAACGAACTCCCGCCTAACCACCTGGCGCTTCACTTACGATTCACCGCCCACGATTCACTTCCCCTATGAACCACATCCTCATCGTCGACGACGAGCCCGACATCCGCGAGTCCCTCGAAGCCATCCTTCGCGAAGAGGACTACGCCATCACCTCCGCCGGCACCGTCGCCCACGCCCGAACCCTCCTCCGCGACGCCGACTTCGACGCCGTCCTCCTCGACATCTGGCTCCCCGACGGCGACGGACTCGACCTCCTCCGCGAGATCCGCGAGATTCACGACACATCCTCACGCGACACCCAGCGCCCGCCCGCACCCGAGGTCATCATGATCTCCGGCCACGGCACCATCGAGTCCGCCGTCCGCGCCACCAAGCTCGGCGCCTACGACTTCCTCGAAAAGCCCCTCTCGCTGGACCGCACCCTCCTCGTTCTCCGCAACGCCATCAACGCCCACAAGCTCCGCGTCGAAAACCAGGAGTTCTCCTCGCAGCTCACCGCGCGCGCCTCCATCACCGGCGAATCCGTCTCCATCAAAGCCCTCCGCCAGCAGATCAAGCTCATGGCCCCCACCAACGGCCGCGTCCTCATCTTCGGCGAATCCGGCACCGGCAAAGAGCTCATCGCCCGCACCATCCACGCCGAATCCCTCCGCCGCGACCGCGTCTTCGTCGAGCTCAACTGCGCCGCCATCCCCGAAGACTTCATCGAGACCGAACTCTTCGGCTACCGCCACGGCGCCGGCCCCGCCTACGCCTCCGCCACGCCCGACCGCCCCACCGAAAAACGCGGTACCTTCGAGCGCGCCGACTCCGGCACCCTCTTCCTCGACGAAGTCGGCGACATGAGCCTCAAAACCCAGGCCAAGGTCCTGCGCGCGTTAGACGAGCAGCGCTTCTACCCCGTCGGCGCCAGCACACCAACGCACGTCGACGTCCGCGTCATCGCCGCCACCAACAAGGACCTCGAAGAAGAGATCGCCCGCGGCAACTTCCGCGAAGACCTCTTCTATCGCCTCAATGTCATCCCCTTTTTCGTCCCTCCTCTGCGCGACCGCAAAGAGGACATCCCGCTCCTCGCCCGCGAATTCCTCGCCGATCTCGGCCAGGAGTACGGTCGCGCCCGCGTGGAAATCTCCGACACCGCCATCAACCAGCTCAAGCTCTACCACTGGCCCGGCAACGTCCGCGAGCTCCGCAACGTTATCGAGCGCGTCCTCATCCTCAACCCCAAGGCCGCGCGCATCGAAGCCAAACATCTTCCCATGCTCGTCCAGCGCACCGACGGCGCCTCGCTCACCAACCCCTCAAGCTCCACCACCCGCTCCGGCCGCGAAGAGTTCTCCACTCTCCAATCCGCCCGCGAAGCCTACGAGCGCGACTACATCCTCAAAGAACTCGACCGCACCCACGGCAACATCTCCCGCGCCGCCGAAGCCCTCGGCCTCGAACGCTCCCACCTCTACCGCAAAATGAAAACCCTCGGCATCCACTTAGGCGAGTAAAAGACCTCACAAATGTCCAGTGACAGGCGGATCAGCGCTCCTTCGGACCTGGGGTTCAAGAGTTCTCGGTTAAGACAAGTCCACGCCGGAGACCCTGACGACGGCCTGCCACGCGGCTTCTTGATTCGCGCGATCATGCAGGTGTGGTTGGCGCTGCACCTCGAGTGGGCCTGAGAACTTTCCCTTGGCCGAGGCAAAGAATTGCCCTGAGACGTCGGTTTCGAACTCCGACGCCTGGAGGTAGCGACGGGCCGCGGTCTCCGGCGTCTGATTCATGCCGGGAATCAGGTTCACGATTGGGATAAATAGATACTTCAAGAGTGGGCTAGCGCTTCGTACCACCTTGGTGGCCGTCGCCCCACCCGGAGAGACAGCGTACACGGCCATGCCGGAGGGCAGCCGGCGCGCCAGTGCCGCGGTCCACCACGCAATGATGAGCTTCGCATCGGCATACGTGTTGTTCGGCACGTATTTCACATTTGGCCCATTGCGGATCAGGGCTTCCACAGCGGCAGTTCGGTTGCCATGGTGATATTTGGCCGCGAATTCTGGCAGGTCGGTGTACTTGAACATGGGTACGCCACCGCGAGCAGGCTCCGCGCCGGCGATAACGATCCGTGCGTCGGGACTCAGCAAGTTGGCATTGAGCAACCCAACAGTCAGTTGATGATGCCCAATGAGCGGAGCCTGAGATGCTTCGACGCCCGCCGCAGTGAGCACGCGCTGCTTGAAGGGAACGAGTCCTGCATTCAGCAGCAGGAAATCGATTGGCTGACCTCGCTTGACCAACGCGGCCACGGCGGACTGAACGTTGGCTGGGTCGTTCAGATCAAGCTCCAGCGGCGTGAAGACTTGTCTTTTGGTCTCAGCTGCGAGTTGAGCCGCCGCTTGCTGGGCTCCGGCTAGGCTGCGCCCGGTGACGATGATTTCGCGCCAACCCTCTCCGGCGAGCAGGCGGGCTGCCGCGTGGCCGAGCCCGGAAGTAGCGCCGGTGACGAGTGCGATCGAATGTTTCATCTTGCTCCTCAGGGAAAGGGAAGGTGGAACCGGGAGGGCGAGAGGCCAAAGCCAATGCGCGAGTTATGAACTATTCAGTTCTATATTGCTAGAATGGGGGTGTCAATGAGTTTTGAACTAAATGATTCAAAAAACTTCTAGGCCGCGGGGTAGACCGCGCAGCTTCGACGAGACCGGGGCGCTGGAAAAGGCGACTCAGGTGTTCTGGTCGAAAGGCTACGACGGAGTGACGATCGACGATCTCGTCGACGGGATGGGTGTGGGACGCCCGAGCCTGTACGCCGTCTTTGGCGACAAGCGGGCGATTTTCCTGCGCGCCCTGCGGGCGTACGCAGAACGAAAGGGCGCAGCAGCCGCGAAGGCACTCCTCGCGCCACAGAGTCTTTGCGACTCGATCGCAGGCTTTCTGAGGTACAACGTCGAGAGTGCGACCGAGAAAGGGTCCGCCCGGGGCTGCCTATTGATGTGCGTTGCGCCGCTTGTGAACGACGCTGAGGTTCAGCGGTTTCTGCAGAGCACGGTCGCGGGCGGCACGGCACTTCTGGAGCGGCGTTTCCGGGACGGGATAACCGCGGGGGAAATTCCATCTGACTTTCCCGTAGCCGCGCGCGCGATCCAGGTCATGGATTTAGCGCGTGGGTTGACCATGCGTGCGCAGATAGGTACGCCGCGCAAGACACTCCTCAAAGATGCTGAGGAAGCGGCCAACTTGGTGCTCCTGCCGCGGCGCAGCTGACGTGTTATCGGAAACAATTCACCTGTACCGTGGCCAGCTTGAGCTCACGCCGTCTGAAGCTCTTTAGTACCGCCGGGTGCCCCATCCCTACCGGCAGCTTCATCGCCGGGACGGGTGGGAATCGAACGACGCACGAACCGGGAACATCGCCCGATGCGAAAATCCCCCACGCGCATCGACCTCAAATCCGCGCGCTCTTCTCTTCCCCTTCCGACCGCCTAGCCCCGAGGCAGCGACGACTCAACCACCCGCACCGGGGACCACACCTAGCCGAGCTCTACATTATCCTGAAAGGCTCCGGCACCCTCCATGGCCAAGAATCGCAACCCACCTGACTTGACAAAACCCTCCCCCAAACACTCCCCGCCTGCGAAGGCTTCCCCCGACCCGCACGCACAAAGTCCACGCCTAAAGTATCTGCCTTGAAGACTTTGCACAAAAAACAGGGGGAGGGGGGTACCCATCCTCCCGCGACCATCGCCGACCCGGACGGAGGATCGAACCCGCCCGGATCGCGCACTCAACGATCGCCCAGGCTCTTCAATCCTTCGACAAGCTTCGATGGATGGACCGGCTTGGCCAGAAGCGGAAATTCATATCCCTTTGAGTGACCCTCTTCCAGGATGTCGATGATCCCGGCCTGCCCTGAAAACAGCATTATTTTCGTTCGCGGATACATCCTCGTGATCGCGATCGCCAGCTGAACTCCATTCATGCCCGGCATCATGATGTCGGTCAGCAGGTAGTCAGGATGAAAAGACGGAATCAAGTCCAAAGCGCCGAAACCATCGTAGGCGGTTCTTGTATCAAATCCGGCGCAGCGCAGAACAGCAGCCGTAGAATCCGCGAGAAGCCTCTCATCATCAACGACGAGTACTCGAGGGAGACACTTCGCTTCCCGCTCTTCCTCTGATTCAGATAGCGGGAAGCCGGACTGTTGATGCGGATTTCGATCCGCGAGGCAGACTGTACTGTCACCAAAGAGTTCCACTATCGATTCTCCCTACCGGATTCGGACCCGTTGATTCCACCGATCTCCCTTCCATTCAAGGGAAGATCAATGGTGACGATCGTGCCGCTGTTGCGCGGATCGGTGCTGCTCGATATGGAAATCTGCCCACGATATCGCTCAACAAGTTGCTTCGTTACCCACAGACCGATTCCCGTGCCGAGATTTCCTTTCGTCGTAAAGAAAGGTTCAAACACTTTGGCGAGGTCATCACGCCGTATGCCCTGTCCGGTGTCGCTTACCGCAATGTGAAGAACATCAACTCCTGCCTTCACCCTGGGAGAAATCGAGATCGACAACTTGCCGCCCTGCGGCATTGCATCGAGAGCATTCGATATCACATTCGAGAAGACCTGGACGATTTCGCCGGGACGAACGCTGATCTTACTCAGATCGCTATATTGGGCGTCAACCACGACGCCGTGCGTCCGCAACCTGCTCTGATACACAGTGAGGACATTTTCCATCAACTCTCTCAGATGGATGTCGCAAGGCGATCCTGTATCCCGATAGTAGCCAAGCGTCTGCCGCGCGATGTGCGAGACGCGCTCGAGCTCGCTCTCAGCCGTCGCCAGGTAATCTCGGAGATCCTGCGGTGCAATGCCACTCTGGCGGGCGAGGAAGATCAGGTTCAGCACAGAGGCAAGCGGATTGTTGATCTCGTGCGCAATGGCTGCGGCCATTCGCCCGGTCGTGGCAATCTTCTCTGCTTGAATGGCCAGACGCTCAACCTTCTTTCGATCAGAGATGTCTCGCGCGATCTTCGACGCTCCAACAATTTCTCCCTTACTGTTGCGGATGGGAGAAATCGTGATGGACACTTCGCGGATCTCGCCACTCTTGCTCACGCGCTTCGTCTCGTAGTGCTCGATCTTTTCTCCGGCTTTGAGCTTCCGCAAAATTCCTTCTTCCTCGTGGCGAAGTTCTTCCGGAAACAGCGTCAGGATTGATCGCCCTATGATCTCCTCGGGCTCATAACCGAATAATTGGCGCGCTCCGTTGTTCCAGGTTTTGATGATGCCATTCAGGTCTTTGCTGATGATCGCGTCGTCGGCCGAATCGACGATCGCGGCCAGGTGAAAGCGGCTCTCTTCTGCGCGCCGACGGTCAGAGATATCGCGCGCGATCTTGGAGGCGCCAATAATCGCCCCGCTATGATCCTTGATCGGCGAGATAGTGACCGAGATCGGAAATCTCTCTCCACTTTTCCTTAGCCGGGTCGTCTCAAAGTGCTCGATGCGTTCGCCGGTGCGGATCTTCCCGAGAATGGTGTCTTCTTCATGGTGCAATTCTTCGGGAATCAGCCGAAGGATCGATTGGCCTATGATTTCGTCTGCTTCATAACCGAAAATGCGCCGAGCTCCCCCGTTCCAACTCCTGATGATGCCGTTCAGATCCTTGCTGATAATCGCGTCATCCGACGATGCAATGATTGCCGCGAGGAAATCCTCTGACGCCTCTGATAAGGCATTCTGTTTCCCGAGGAGTCCGCCGGATAGCTCTTCTTTGACCAATGCGCATCTTCTCCCATCAACGTTGTCGCAGTTACGCCTCCGTAGTCAGATGCGCGTTCACGTGAGATTGGTATTGGGGAGAAACGGTTTAAATCGAATTTCTACGCAGGCCCACTCTCTCCGCAACTCGAAGCGAGCGAGGCTATTAGCCGGAAGCAAGCAGTGTTCTCATGGGTTCGATGCAGGCTAAGATCCCATCACATCGGCCGGCCGCCCAGCCAAATATCGCAGCGATCGCAAGACAGCCAGGCTGCTGCGAGGCGAGCGGTATTATGCCAGAATCAGCCGGACGAAGCGGACGCGACAGAGACGACACGGTTTCCTCAAACGAAAACCAAAGCAAGAATCGCTAGTATGCCTTCGATCGACTATGGCAAATCAACCATGACCCGAGTGCCCGACGTGAAAACCACGTAGCTGCCCGAGAGGGTTGAGGCTGCTTTGTACGGCGAATAGGCGGTTCCCGGAATCGGCACAGTCTCGCTCCAGGTCGCCGCGCCCGTTGTCAGGGAATAGATCGAGTAGGTGTACGGCGAGTAAATCGAGTTCGAATCCACAGTCAGAAAACCGCTCGGCTCATTCGGATTCACATTTGGGGCCATCTGCGGCAGTGCATTCAGCGTAGCCAGCAGCGTTCCCGTCGCGTCGTAGATAACCGCACCCGTATAAGAACCGGCAGAACTGAACGTATTCACCAGCACTCGGTCGTTGTCGATCCACCCAACCACGAATCCATTGACAGTGGCCACCAGCGTTCCGTTCTTGTAAATGCTCGTCGTCACCGGAGACGGATATCCGCCACTGGAAATCACGGGCGTTGACTCCGCGATCAGCGTGCCGTGCGGCGAGAGGAAAATCGCGGCGTTGTCTGGAGGAGGTCCAGCCGGAGGGTTATCCGTCCAGATGATCGGTGAACCGGAGAGCGGTGTAACCTCGCGGGTGTAATTGAAATACAGCCCGTTGTAAGTCCCCAGCAACTGTGCGAGCGCATTCCCCGACTGCGACATGACGAAGTCGAACAGGAACGGCACAGGAGGCGAGTCCTGGAACGTGTACGGGAACGAATTCGTCACTGCGCCTCCCGGCAGTGAATAAATGTTCAGCGTCCGGTCAGGTTCATATTGCGAGTCAAGATCGCTTGCCTTCGCGGCGAGCACAGTTCCATCCGAGGACATCGCGAGCTTCGAACTCGTAAAATTGATCGTGGTCACCACCGCCTGCGCGCTCGGATTGTAGACAAGGATCTTGCCGCTTGCCGTCGCAATCGCCACTTCGCCTGCGGTTCCGCTCATGCTCAACGCATTGCCATAGCCAAAATAACGAGGCGTTGTCGCGGCGCTTGCTCCATCAAGAACAACGCCATGCACATTTCCCACCGCCCACTGTGTCGGGGAGGTCGCGGCAAACGCTTTCAGGTAAGCCACAGGAAGTGTGGCTGTTGTAACCACCGGGGAGGAACCCGACAGGTCAAGAATTGACGCAGAGCCCGTCCCATAGGGAAGCATGCCAATCGTAGAGCCAAACGGAAACACTCCAAAATCGGATCCCAGATTGTAGGTTGCCGTTTCAGTGGAGCCGCCAACAGCATACAAAGTCAGCCCGAGGCTGAGCGTCGGCGCATTCCAGAACCAGTTGCCGTAGCCGTTCAAAGCGCTCACGTCGCCAAGGACAATCATGCCGTCTTGCGTTGAGTCGGCAGAGTACTCGTACACGTCGAAGGAAGCGGGCTGACCTGGAGGATTCAGATCGGCGGAGTTCGTAAGGAAATGGCTGCCGTCTTCAAACCATGCGTTGAAACTCCCTGTGAATGCCGCGCCCGTCGATGAGGTGCCGTTAGGGACACTGTCCGTCTCAATCACACTCGTGCCTCCCGGCCCCAGCGCGATCTGAATCTGTCCCGCAGCAGCGAACGCCATCGCGTGCGAGTAATCGCCACTGCGGTTGAAGAGCAGATGACCGTCCGCCGTACTCCACACGGACAAGCCCGAGCTATAACCGCTCACAACATAGCTTCCATCCGTCGCTAACTTCCACCACGCCACACCGGACGACGGGTCCAGGCTGGGGTCGCTGAGCGTCGTGATAAGGCTCCCATCGTTGTTCGAACGAAGATCAACCACACCCGCCCTTCCGATCGCCATAACAGAACCGGCCATATCGGCGGGATAAGGCGGGGTCGGGCCTTGCGAAAACGAGCCAAGTGGCGCCTGGTCGCCGCTCGCCAACTCGGTCGTTCCCGTGTAATCCCAAAGCACCCAATGGCCGCCGCTGTCCTGGCTAAATAGACGCGTTGGCTGAAGCCGCATCAGGTAAATCGCGTTCGCGTGTCCCAGATCCACCAGGCTGAATGCGGTAAAGCTGTTCACCGTAATCTGCACGTTCGCCGTCGTCGACCCCGAACTGTTCGTCGCCGTGATCACATAACTCGCCGCCGCAGTCACCGCCGTCGCCGTGCCGGAGATCGCTCCCGTTGTCGTATTCAAATTCAAGCCCGCTGGCAGCGCAGGGCTCACCGAGTAGCTCGTCACTGTTCCCGTCACCGTCGGCGTATCCGTCGCAATCGTTTGCGTGACCATCGTTGTAATCGTGGTCTGCGGATAAACCAGGTTCGTAGGCGGCGCAATATTCACCGTGATCTGCACCGTCGCCATCGTTGATCCGGTGATGTTCGTGGCCGTGACGATATAGTTCGCCTGCGCAGTCACAGCCGTCGGCGTGCCGGAAATCGCTCCCGTCGAAGTGTTCAAACTCAAGCCGGCCGGAAGCGCTGGGCTCACCGAGTAGCTCCCCACCGTTCCCGTCACCGTCGGCGTATCGGTCGTAATCGCCTGACCCTCGACTGCCGTGATCGTAGTCTGCGGATAAACAAGATTGGTGGGCGCCGCAGGATTCACCGTGATCTGCACCGTCGCCATCGTCGACCCTGTGACGTTCGTCGCTGTAACCGTATAGCTTGTCTGTGCGCTCACAGCAGTCGGCGTTCCGGAGATCGCTCCCGTCGATGTACTCAAACTCAACCCCGCAGGCAGCGCTGGGCTTATCGAGTAACTCGTCACCGTTCCCGTCACCGTAGGCGTGTCGGTCGTAATCGCCTGACCCACAATCCCGGTGATTGTCGTCTGCGGATAAGCAAGATTCGTCGGGGCCGCAGGATTCACCGCGATCTGCACCGTCGCCATCGTCGATCCGGTACTATTCGTCGCTGTAACCGTATAACTTGTCTGCGCGCTGGCTGCCGTGGCCGTGCCGGAAATCGCCCCGGTCGACGTGCTGAAGCTCAAACCCGCTGGCGGCGCAGGGCTCAAGCCGTGACCGTTCCTGTTACCGAGGGTGTATCGGCTGGGATCGCCTGACCGACAATCGCCGTGATCGAATTCGCGGATACACCAGGTTCGTCGGTGCGGGCGTCTTCGGCGTGCCTCCTCCGCATCCTGCAAGCGCCGCCGCCACGCATGCCAGGGCAGGCAAATACGCTCGTCGAACGAGTTTCCAAAGAGACGGCTGATCGTTTTCGCGGGAAGCTGACTGGATCATGGTCCAACCCTCTTTCCTACAGCGGGAATCCGTGGTCACCATTCACCGGACAAACGTCCGGCTGCGAGACACGACGGGCGGAGGTGGTCGCCGCGGAGTCTATTCCCGGTACGACACACCGTCAATGACATCGTCAGTTGTGCCCGCGAATAGCTAGACCGATGACCTGAAGCTCGTTGCACCAGGACGCCCCACTTGACAAAACAACCCGGAAAGAAACGCCTCTTAACGAAAGAGCCCTTCTACCTCACATCCGAAGTCGACCCACTAAAGTCTCTCTATTGAAGACTTTGCGCAAAAACAGGGGGGAGTACAACCTACATCGACCGCGCCCTGGCCAGCTCGACGATCTTATGGATCATCTCCGTATACGAATAGCCACTCTTCTTCGCGGCCATGGAGAACTCCGCACTGCTTGCCAGCCACGGGTTCGGGTTCGCTTCGATAACGTACACCTCGCCCTTCTTGTTCAACCGCATATCGATGCGGCCATAATCGCGCAGCTTCAGCGCGCGGTAGGCAGCCAGCGCCGTATTCTCGAGTTCCTTCGTCGTCTCCTCATCGAGATTGTCCACCGGCGCAGACTTCGTCACCTTGTAAGCTTCAGTCTCGTGATCGAACTTCACGTCCTGCCCGGCAATTCGCGGCGTCCCCTTGGGAAGTTTCGATAGGTCCAGCTCTATAAGCGGAAGCACTTCGGGATCATCGTTGCCAAGAATCGCCGCGTAGATCTCGCGCCCCTCGATGTACTCCTCGATCAGCGCCGGGCTGTCGAACTCCTCGTGGATATAGTGAATCCGCTCCATCAGCTCTTTCACGCTATCCACCACGGATCCATTGTCGATGCCGATCGATCCGTCTTCTGAAACAGGTTTCACAATGAGCGGAAACTTGATGTCGTGAGAGTGATCCGTGCGGCCCTTGTATGAGGTCGCAAAGTCCGGTGTCTTGATCTTGTGAAAGTCGAAGATCTTTTTCGCGATCGACTTGTCCTGCGCGAGGTACAGTCCCTGCGGTCCACCGCCGGTGTAGGGAAGCTGCAGCAACTCCAGGTACGCGGCGATGTTCTTGTCCATCGTGTCGTGCCCGGCATACGACTCGGTCAGGTTGAAAACAAGATCCGCCCCGCATCTTCCGAGCGCCAGCAGCGATTGATTCTTGCCGTCCAGCAAGTGATACGACGGCTCATGCCCCAGCTCTGTCAGGGACTGAAAGATCTCTTCGCGGTCGTGCAACGGATTTTTCTTCTTCCGGCGTTTCCCATTCTTGCCGCGTGTCGCCTTCACCGGCTCCGGCTCAGGTTCCGGCGGCCCATCTTCCCAGAAATCGTGCAAAATCGTTATTTTCATGACGCCTCTGCGCTTCTTCTGTACCGCTCCCATCTGCCGCATTCGCAGATGACAATCACCCGCTCAAGGCGAAATAAACTTCCCCCGAGCGATGTAGTTCATAGCCAGCGCGGTCGCGTACACCGTCAGTTCCGTTAAGTGTTCCCTTTCGCATTTCATGTCCGCACGCAGACCAAGTTCGCTGACCTTTGCTTCAATCGACTCCACCAGCTTCTTCACCAGCGGACGCTGCACGCCCGTCCAGTAATTGACCTTGTCCACCAGGACCTTGCGATTCTCCCGAAGAAGATCGGCCGCGGGACGAATATTTTTCCTGCGGTGCTTCGAAACGTTGAAAATGTCGCGCAGATCCGTATCCAATGGAAGCTCCCCGGGGCTGAGCTGCTGATCCAGCGCGCGTTGGTAGAACTCCCCCACCGTCACATCCATTTCGTCGACGGTGATATCGGTATCGCCGTGGGCGACGACAGGATCGACATCGCCGAACATCCGGCCGATACGATCCATATAAACAAGCTTCCGCATCGCGCCCCAGCCTTTGTACCGCTGCCGCCAGTTGGAGCGTGGCGTCATCCACACCGCGAACGTCTCCGCAAAATCTTCATCGGGATGCTTTTGCGCGTACCAGCCCTCCATATGCCGGACGAATTGCCTTGAAAACGGAACCGGTTTGTAACTGTCCCGGTACGGCCGGCGGAAGGGCCCAAAGAGGTTGCGCCATTCTTCCGTCTTGTACAGCACGTAGGCGTAGTTGAAAGCATGGCCCGCCTCGTGGCGCATGTACATCATGATCTGCCGCGAGTCTTCGATGTCGTTCATCTCGGATTCCAGCCGCTGCAGTTTCGGATCGGCCAGGTAGAACGGAATTCCGATAACGGGCTCCATATTCGGACAGCCCCACTCATCGGTGAGGTAGCACTTGGGGCGGAACCTCTTCAGCCCTTTCGCGTCCAGTTCCTTGTACAGTTGGTGGACGAAGCGTTCCAGGGGAGAGCCTTCGAGCTTGAGGCCCAGTTGCTGAATCGGCTTGGAGAGAATCTCCCGAACCTCTGCCGGCGCTTTTTCGAAATTGGCCACAGATGGTCGAAGCCTAGCACAGCAACAGCGTCCGGCTTCAGCGCCAGTCTCCTTCTCGATACCCTGGCCCTCGCAAGCTGACACTCTTCGCCGGCGGTGAAATTTGAGTAGACGGCTCGTGACCGGATACCGCACCCGGGAACACGCGTTCCACAGAAAACTTCACTTCTTCACAGTTCTTTGCTGCACACAAATGAATGTTCCACGCGGAACATCGATGTTCCACAGCCAGGGCGGCTTCAATCAGCGATCGCGCCGGTACCGCACCGTTCCTTCATCCTCACCCGAACCGGCGTAAACCATCCCGCAACGCTCCATCACCTTGATCGATTCCGGCAGCCGCGGATACGTTTGCGCGCTCACGCTGCGCACATTGTTCTGCGTCAGCAGCCAATCCACGAGCGCCCTGGCCGCTTCAGTTCCATAGCCCTTGCGCTGATAACTCAACAGCGTCGAATATCCGATCTCGACATCGCCCTCTAGCTTCGGAAAACCACCTACCGCCCCGATCAGCGTATACGGTTGCGCCGCGCCCGGTTCGTTCGGCAGCAACACATACCTGTTCCATCCCCGCGTCCGCGGTTCGTCCACATACTGTTTTTCGATGAACTGATACACGTGCGGCTCCCAATGCTCTGGCGGCCAATCGGCCGGAACCTCCGCGCGCAACAGTCGCCCCAGCGAACCATCCGCCGCCTCATCTGCCTTCAGCATCGCCGGCGTAATCGCCACCAGACGCAGCCGCGCTGTCTTTAGATCCGCAATACCGCGGCTAAACATCTTCACGCCGTTTCCTCATCCTCACTCTTTCGTTCTCCAGCCTGCTTCTCCGCAATCTGCTCCAGCTGTCGCCGCCAGTCCAGTTCTTCTACAAACCCGCGCGACGCTCGCCACTCGCTCTCCACCTTCACAAACAATTCCAGAAAGACTCGCGTTCCCAGTAGCGTTTCAATCTCCTTGCGCGCCGCAGTTCCGATGCGTTTCAGCATCTCACCGCCGCGCCCAATCAGGATCGCCTTCTGGCCTGCCCGCTCGCAGTAGATTGCCGCCGAGATCTTCGTCACGGGCAATTTGCCGTGCTTCGTGGTCTTCGTTGACGAAGGCTCTTCATATCGCTCGATCACCACTGCCGTCGCATACGGAACCTCTTCGCCGGTTAGCAGCAGCACCTTCTCGCGAATCAACTCCGCAACCAGAAAACGCTCCGGTTGGTCCGTCAGCTGATCCTTAGGAAAATATCGCTGTCCTTCCGGCAGCAAAGCCACAACCTTATCCAGCAGCAGTTCCAATCCCTGCTTCTTCTTCGCCGAGATCGGAATCACATCCGCGAACTTATGCAACCCGCCCCAGTGCGCAATCAGCGGCAGCAGCGCCGGCTTCGGCACAGCGTCAATCTTGTTCAGCACCAGCACCACAGGACAATCCAGCCGCTTCACCAGATGCAGCGCAAAGTCGTCTTCGGCGCGGGACATCGATCTACGCTGCTGCCCGGCGGTCTTCGCTTCGCCCTGCTGCACCTCGTGCAGTCTCCGCGTCGCATCCACAAGGAACAGCACGGCGTCGCCCGATTCCAGCGCGTCGTGCACCTCCTGCATCATGCGCTTGTCCAGCTGCGTCGCCGGTTTATGCACGCCGGGCGTATCCACCAGCACTACCTGCGCCGCCGGCCTGCCCGCATCGGTCTTCGATTTCTTGCGCAACGGAAGCTCCAGCACGCCCACGATGCGCGTCCGCGTCGTCTGCGGTTTGTGCGTCACAATGGCGAGTTTCTGCCCTAGCAGCGCATTCAGCAGCGTGCTCTTGCCTGCATTCGGTCTTCCTACGATCGAGACAAATCCACTGCGAAGCGCCATAGGTATTCAAGATACGAGAAACAACACGCGAGATGCGAGGCCGCCTCACTCGAGCGGCGGGTGGTCGCGCTTCGCGTACCTGGCATCTCGCGCCTCATTGCTCAACATCACCCGCACCCGTTCCACCTTCCTGTCGGTGGACTCTAGCACTTCCAGCCGCAGCGGACCGCTCTCCACAACTTCGCCGGGCAGTGGGATATGACCGGCGATCTCGCTGACCAGTCCGCCCACCGTCGCCGCTTCGTAGCCTGTCAAAAGCTGCGGCAGACCTTGCTCCCGTGCTTCATACTCCGCCCCATCGCCTGCCTCGGCAGCCTCGCTTGCGTTGCCCTGCAACAGAGGCTCTTCGAACAGACTGCGCAGGCGGCTCACATCGAAACTTCCCGGCACCACGTACGATCCGCCCGGCTCTACAACCGGTTCGCTCTCAGCCTGCACGTCGTGTTCGTCCTCAATGTTGCCGACGATCGCCTCCAGCAGGTCCTCGATCGTCACCAGCCCCGCGACGTTCCCATACTCGTCGATGACCACGCTCATGTGCTGCTTCCCGCGCTGCATCTCGCGCAGCAGCTCATTTACCTTCTTCGTCTCGGGAACAAACATTGCCGGCCGCGCCAGCTGTTTTACGGTCTTCCGATCCGGCCGCCCTTCCCTTGCATCCAGCAGATCGCGAGCGAAGGCAATGCCGACAATCTCGTCCATCGACGCACCATAGACGGGCACACGCGAAAACCCATGCTCTCGCACCGCGCGCGTAAACTCGCTCAGCGACATCGTCTGCGGCACCGCAAAGATCTGCGGCCGCGGCGTCATCACCTCGCGCACCACCTTGTCGCCGAACTCGACCACACTTCGCACCAGCTCGCGGTCGCTCTCTTCGAGGATTCCCTCTTCCTCGCCCGCTTCCAGCAGCGCATCCACGGCCTCGCTGGGATGTTCCGGCACCTGCTCCTCGCGTTCCGCCAGACCCACAATCGAAAGCAGCAGCCCAATGGTCAGCGTCACCGGCAGCACCACATAAAACAGCGCCTGCAGCAGATACACAATGCGACGAACCCACCATCCGTGCGTGCGCGTGAACAGTACCTGCGGAATCAGCCGGTCGAAGAACACCAGCACCAGCAGCAGCTCAAAGACCGTCTGCGCAATCGCCGCCGGACTGTGGCGCAGATTCCAGTGCAGCCGCATTACCAGCAGGAACGCCAGCGCGACCAGCGCAATCTGCCGCAGAACCGACGCTGAAACCGCCGCCGACTCGCGGCTCAAACGCAGGCGCGGCTCCACGGTACGCTCCCACGCGTCCACATTGTCCGCGTACTCACGCGACAAAAACTTTCCCATCGCCGTATAGATCTCGTCCGCATACGAGGCCAGCGGCAGCAGACAGAGAAACGCGACGACCGTCAGCCCCCAGCTCATCGTCTTCCCTTCTTTCCGGCGGCAACCGCCACTCCGCGTCTGGCAGCGGATTGCGCGCTTACCTTTCTTCCCGCTCGCGCGATCAGTCCGCTCTTCAACCTAAGCTTCTTTCTCAGTTCTGCTTCCTTGGCCGCCATCTCGCCCCGATCGGTCTCATGGTCCATGCCGCTCAAATGCAGGAGTCCATGCAGCAGCAGAATGCGAACCTCATCGCGCAGCGAGTGCCCATGCTCCTCCGCCTGTTTCGCTGCCGTCTCCAGCGAAATGGCGAGGTCTCCCGCAAACTCGCCGCGCAACTCTTCCACCGCCGGAAAGCTGAGCACATCCGTCGCCTTGTCTTTGCCGCGAAAGCCGCGATTCAGCCGCCGCAGCAAACGATCGTCAGCCAGCAGCACATCGACTGCGCCGGCCAGCCCCACAGCGCGTTGCGCCTCGCGCACGAATCGCGCCAGCCCGGTTTTCGACAGCCCCAGCGCCTTCCACTCCTCCGTTCCGGCGGGCAAACCTCGGGGAAGCTCCAACGTAACCATGCGTCTCACCATGCTACCGCCAAGTCACTCGACAATCTCATTTCAGATTCGGCGTCCGGGCAACAGCTCTCCACGCAATTCCATCCTCCCTAAGGTACGTACATGCGGAACCGCATCCCCAATCTCTGGACGCTCGGCGGTCTTTCTCTCCCAGAACTGCTTCGCCGGACGATCGTCGAGTCCTGGCGTGACGACGTCTTCGGCCAAGGCGGACGCATGGCCTTCTACCAGTTCCTGGCCATCTTTCCATCGCTGCTGATTGCCTTTACGCTGGTCACCCACATCCCACACCTCACGCAGCATCTGCGCACCTGCCTGAACGATGTCTCCCGGCAACTTTTTCCGAACGACGTCACGCAGCTCTTCCAGGGGATGGTCACCAACTTCAAACAGCGTCCCCGCTTCGGACTTCGCCTGCTCTCGGTCTGCGCTGCCGCGGTGTGGGCCGCGCACAACGGAACGTGGGCCATGATCTGGGGACTGAATCGCGCCTACGAGGTGGAAGAGCGGCGCTCCTGGTGGAGCCTCACCGTCACCATCGTGCTTCTGACCGTCTGTCTTATCGCCGCCGCAGCCGCTGCGCTGCTGCTTCTCTTCTCCAGCGCCTTTCTGCAGCAGCACGCGCACGGAAGTCCGTTGCTGCTGCGCACGCTGGAGTGGGTGACGCTGGCCGTCTGCCTCTACTTCTGCTTCGCCGTGCTCTACCGCTTCGCTCCCAACATTCCGGAGCACGCACTTCGCTGGAGCACGCCCGGCGCCCTGTGTGCGCTGATCCTCTGGATCGCATTTACCTTCGGCGCCCACATCTACTTCGATCACATTAATGACTACAGCCGGAGCTATGGCCCGTTGAACAGCGTCGTCATGCTGCTGCTCTGGCTCTACGCGAGCAACGCCGCCCTGCTCATCGGCGGTGAGATGAACTCCGAGATCCAGAAGGCAACGGATGGAGATCGCGGATCTCATCCTTCGAACACGGGCATAAAACGCCGCCCGGCGCACCGCTGAATCGAACCGATCGCCGCTGCGGGATGTCTGCGATTTCCGTTATCGTTTCCCGCGCATTCCACATCTGTTTCCCGCATAACTCACATCCAGCCACAGCCGGCGGAATTCGTTGTTGAACAATACCTCGTCTGCCGTCACAAATTCCGCGGTGCTCCCCACTCAGAAAGAAATTAACTCCGAGACGTAACTTCCTCTGCACACAAGCTATCGAATCGTGGTGGAAAATTTGTGCCATTGTTCACAGAGCGATGGCTGCTCTATGAAATTCAGGATTTCCACCATATCGTCATCTGTTATCGCGCATGATCCTCAACGTTGCCCCCCTTTTCGATTCTCGTTCGTCAAAGACGAAGCTTCCGCCGCAGATCACCCATTTTCGCTGCGCGGCGGGGCACGGTCATGACGAGCGGATTCCGGAGGCCGCCGACCGACGCTAACGAAAAGGGAGTGACTCATGAAAATTCAACGCCGACTTACAACCACCTGTGGCCTGGCCATGTCCCTGGCCATGTTTACTTCTCTCGGTGTCGCAGCCAACGCGCAGGACGCGCCGCCGCCGCCAGCACCAACAGCAGCAACCAACGGACAGCACGCGACGATTCAGGGCCTGGTTATTGGAAGAGACGGCGCCGACATGTCGGTGAGAACAGCAGATAGCCCCCGGGTCACCGTTGTTCTTTCCGACAGCACCAAGGCCACCGAGAAGGGCGGATTCCTCGGTCTCAGCAGAAAAGATCTCGGGATTACGCAGCTCGTTCCGGGCATGCAGGTGAAGGTGGAAGGATCCTATGATCCCGATCATCAGCTGATCGCGAAGAAGATCACCTTCTCGCGCAGCTCCTACAACACGGCGCAGCAGATTGACGCTGGCTTGAATCCCGCCAACGAGAAGATTGCGGCCGCGCAGGACCAGCTTCGCAGCAACCGCAAGGACATCGACCAGACGCAGCAGGACCTCGCCTCGGCGCGGAACGACATCAACACAACCCAGCAGGGTCTTGCAGCGAACGTGCAGGCCACCGGCCAGAATACGCAGGCCATCGGCCAGACCAACAATCGCATCGGAACCCTCGATCAGTACGACACTAAGAACACGCTTACGATCAACTTTGCGAACGGACGCTCGACCGTCACGCGGAAGTACAAGGACCAGCTCGTCGATTTCGTGAAGCAGGCTTCCGACACACCGGGCGCCATGATCGAGGTGCAGGGATATGCCTCGAAGGTTGGGTCTCCGGCGCTGAATCAGCGGTTGAGCAGCGAACGTGCTGACAACGTTCTCACCATCATTCAACAGGCTGGCGTTCCTCTCACGCGAATCCTTGCTCCCGCTGCGATGGGAACAACGGAACAAGTGGCGAGCAATCACACCCGCTCCGGCCAGGCAGAAAATCGCCGCGTCGTCGTCACCATCGTCGTCAACAAGGGCATCAGCGGCGAATCGAACCAGGCGTCCGTTGCTCCCGGCTCCGGCGACTAAAACAAACACTTCCTCCAGCAGAAAACCGCCGCCCATTGGGCGGCGGTTTTATTTCTGGCTCCCTGACTTGCTAGCTTGATGACTCGCTTTGCTTACTGCTTCAGCACCGGCTTCCGTTGCGGCTCGGCCATCGGCAGCGGCTCGCCGTCCATGGCCAGCGGAAGCTGCTCGGCCTGCTTGTAGCTGTCGTAGGCGCGCACAATCCGCTGGACGAGAGCGTGACGAACGACGTCGACATCCTCGAAGTGGCAGAAGCGAATCCCTTCCACTCCATCCAGCACCTGCAGCGCCTCAAATAATCCGCTCTTCTTGGGATTCGGAAGATCGATCTGCGTCATGTCGCCGGTAATGACGGCCTTCGACGAGTTGCCAAGGCGCGTGAGGAACATCTTCATCTGCTCGGTCGTTGTGTTCTGCGCCTCGTCCATGATGATGAACGCGTCGTTCAACGTGCGTCCGCGCATAAATGCCAGCGGGGCAACTTCGATCACGTTCGTCTCCAGCATCTTGTCGACCTTCGCAGGATCCAGTAGATCGTACAGCGCGTCGTAAAGGGGACGGAGATACGGGTCGACCTTCTCCTGCAGACTGCCGGGCAAAAATCCTAGCCGCTCGCCCGCCTCGACGGCCGGCCGCACCAGCACAATGCGCGAAACCTTCTTCGCCATCAGCGCGCTCACTGCCATCGCCACCGCGAGATACGTTTTGCCTGTGCCCGCCGGCCCCAGGCCAAAGACCATGTCGTGCGTCTCGATCGCCTCAACATATTTGCGCTGGTTGGGAGAGCGCGGCTGCACCACGCGCTTGGCTCCTACCGCACGCTGCTTTCCGCTCTCCACCAGCGAGCGCAGCGTTACATTCGGATCTGCCACCACCATCTTCAATAGCCCATGCAGTTCGCCGTTGTGCGGATGCACGCCGTTGCGCCGCAGGTGCTCGAAGTCCGCAAAGATGCCCTCCACCCGGGCCACCTCTGCCGCCTCACCCAATACGTGAATCGAGTCCGATCGCAGATCGATCTGGACCCCCAGTCCGTCTTCCATCAGTCGAAGGTTTTCGTCGCGAGTGCCATACATCGGCTCGATTCCCGGGGTGATTTGCAAAGCCTTTTTTACCAAAGTTGGACCTGACCTCCATCAGAGGAATGCTGTTGTCTTGCCTGAGGATTAGATGTTGAAAACGGGGTGCAGATGCCGGTCGCTCCACGGGCCCCCACCGAACCGCCGCGTCCCCTGCCCGCCGCGGGTCCCTCCGGGGTTCCCAAGCCGCCTACGGCTCGGGTTTCTATCCCACCCGTAATGGTCCTATTTCCCAATAGAGCGCCGATGTTGGCTGTACAGTAATCCCGCCCTAAACCGGCGTCAAGCACCATTGTGTGAAAAGAGGTACCCAACCGGCTGCACCGAAGCTAAACTCAAACGATGCGGCGCCCGCCCAGCCTCAAACGGCCTTCCAGGACGCTCGCTATCTGCTTTGCCCTGTTCGCCTTAGCAGTGATTTTCGTCGGATTTCCCGGCCCCTGCACCTTCTCCGGGATCTTTGGCGACTGGCTCGCACGGACCACAGTCGGAGATTGGGTCGCCTACGGAATAGTCGTCCTTCCTCTTGTCGGTGTACTCGCGAGTCTTATCTGGCTCCTCACAGCGGCAGTGCTTTGGCTTACGATTCCCAAAGGCGACCCTTTTCGTTGACCGGCCCCTGCAATCCACGTTATCCTTAGGTGTTGCAGAGGATGCGGCTGAGCTGTGTCCGCTCCAGCCCGGCGTTCCCGGCCTGCATCCCAATCTCCCGCTACGTCCGGGTCAAAAGAGAGTTTCTGATGGCAAATCATGTCTCGTCCCTGAAGCGCGCCCGCCAGACCGTCACCCGCACGGCGGTGAATCGCGCTAACAAGTCCAAGCTCCGCGGCGCGCTCCGTCTCATGCGCGAGTCGCTCACTGCCGGCGATCATAAGTCCGCGACCGAAGCCTACCGGTCCACCGTCTCCATCCTTGACAAGAGCGTGCAGAAGGGCGTGCTGCACAAGAACACTGCCAGCCGCTACAAGGGCCGCCTCAATGCGCGCCTGAAGGCGATCGCGACGAAGAAGGCCGCCTAACCGCGTTCTCCCGGCACACCAAAGGCTGGCATCTGCCGGCCTTTTTCATTGGCTTTTCGTTCCGCCAGAGCGTGGTGTGCCAAGCCGTCGCCGAACCCCCCTCACTGCGGCGGCCCCGACCCCTTCACTTGTTCCACCGTCTCGCCCGGCTCCAGCAGCGTCGGCGGCTTTCGCGGCGCGGCATCGATCGCGTCGCCGGAGGCCTGCGCAGCAGCAGCGCCCTTCAGCGCCGCTTCATTATCCTTCGTCGCCGAACCTGCACTCGCCGGCGCCCCCTTCGCCGCAGGCTGCGCCGTGGGAATCCTGGCGCCGAGCGCCCTCGCCGCCTCCGCGTCGGTGATGCCCTCCGCCGCATCGTTCGAAGCGCTCGCCGTCTTCACCTCCGCATTAGGCGACGCTCCGGCCACGCCACCCTGCTTCGCAACGGCTGCGTCTGTCGCAGCAGCCGGTTCCGGCTTAACCCTGGTCACATCGCCCGCCACCGGCTCCGGCCCGCCGCCCGGCCCTGCACTCGATACATCCGCCACCGGCGTCACTCGCGCCGCGTTTCCGCCGCCTCCGCTCCCTGCGGTCTCGCCCTGGTCCGCCGCCGCAATATCGCCCTTCGCCGCGTCCGCCGACGCCTCCAGCCGCGCAAAGCTTACTGCCGCTTCCGACACCGGCGGCGAGAAGCTCTTCGCCAGCGCCAAGTCCTTCAATTCCTGCTTGTCCGGCGGCGGCAGCTTGTACACCTCGATCGCGCCGTCGTTCACTACCGCAGCGACCAGGCCGTCCTCGCTCAGGTCGAAGTTCTCCGCAAACCGCGTCACCGGACTGGTCGGCGTCTTCAGCAACAGGTCGCCGCTCTCCGTCTGATAGACCCGCACCTCTTGCGTGGCTCCATCCGGAACCCCAGCGGCTCCCGCAAACTCATCGTCCGTGACCACCGACGAGATCCTGCTGATCGCGAACCGTCCGGCAGCCGGCGCGAACGCGAACTCCGGCAGACCGTAGCTCGCGCCGAAGCTCTCTTCCCACGTCTCGTGCCCATCCATGCCATAGGCCTTCATCTTCGTCCGCGACTCCGATGCCATACACGTGAACGCGAGAAACTCAAACCGGCTCACCATCTGCAACCGCGGCGAGCAGCTCGAATCCACCGCGCCGATCTTCACCTCACGGCCGCCAAACTCGTTGAAGCTCACCGGCCATCGGCCGCGCTGCGGATCGCCCGGCCACAGATACCCGTCGCTATCCATCGGCAGCACAAGCGGGTCGGGGGCGCGCACCATCCCCACCTGGGTCATGGTCAGCGGCTGGCCCGGCTCATCCCCGCCCGTCATGCGATAAAAATCCAGCGCAATCTGTGGCCGCAGGTCCTCAATCATCAGGCCTGCATCGATCGCTTGCGCTCCCGGCTTCTTCGCCGGCAGCGCCGTCTCGACCGTCAGCATCACGTTGTCCGGCGAGACCATCGCGGCCACCGGCGTGCCCGCCCGGTTCGGAAAGGTCAGCGGCTTCAGCGGATCGGCCGTCTTGAGCAGGGCTTCCGGCGTTATCACAAACAGCGAATTCCGCGACCGCACCATGAAGCGCCCTTCGCCCAGCCGCCACAGGTAGCGCGCATGGTCGTGCATGTGCCAGTCTTTGGTCGCCACGATCCGGCCGGTCGGCAGCTCCACCACTTCGGCCGTCACCATTCGGTCTTCGTCAGTTGGAGGATCGCCCGGCACTCGCGGCACCAGACCGCGCGAGCTAAATGTCAGCAGCAGGTGCGTGTCATCCACCAGGTCCAGCGTCAGCATGGAGCTGCCAACCTTGAGCATCGCCGGCGGCATCGTCGGCACGCCCAGCGACCCCAGCGAGATCGTCACCCACGGTTGCGGTTGTTGTCGTTGAGGTCGCTCCGCGGCCTGTGCCACAGCGCTCCACAGCAAAGCTGCGGTCAACGCGCAAATGCACGCCTCTCCTCCGGCGCGCGCGGCCCAACGCCGGGCGTCTCCTGTCCGCAGATGTCCAGCCCAAATCATAGGAACCTGCTCGTGGGAAACTGTCTCCCAACACTCTTGCACAGACCCCGCATTTCGCGCCAGTCCGGGCGTTTCACGATAGTTCAAAATCTGCTCCACGCAGGTTTTGGCCGCCCATGGAACCGCCGGGCCGCTTTGCCGGTATATGACATCAAGCCCTCGTACGCTGTAAAACTTGGAACGGCTACCGCCTCACCCTGGAGACTCCACATGTCGCTGCTCCGGTCGCTGATTGCGACCCCTCGTTCGTCCCTGGCACTCCTGTCTGCCGGCTTCGCGCTGGCTCTTACGCCTGCACTCCGCGCTCAATCCGGAACCCCGGCAGCGCCCACGACCGCCAAGACCGCGTCCGATGTCGCGCCCATCACCCACTACGAGCCCGCGCCGGCCCTCGATCTTTCTTCCATGGACAAGGCCGTCAATCCCTGCGACGACTTCTACAAGTTCGCCTGTGGCAACTTCGCCGCCAACCATCCCATCCCCGCCGATCAGCCCGAGGTCGACGAGTTCTACCTCCTCTACAACGTCAACACCCAGGAGTTGAACGGCATCCTCACCAAGTACGAGCAGCCCGCCAACCAGAAGACTCCCAACGAGCAGAAGATCGGCGACGACTACGCCGCCTGCATGGACACCGCGCTCATCAACCAGAAAGGACTCACTCCCATCGATCCGCTCTTCGATCAGATCGACAAGGTCTCCAAGCACGGCCTTGCATATCTCGCCGGCGAGCTGCAGCGTTACGGCGTGGACGTCTTCTTCGGCTACGGCGAGATGCAGGACTTCCACGACTCCACCAAGCAGATTGCCTACGTCGATCAAGGCGGCCTCGGCCTCCCGGAGCGCGACTACTACACCCGTACGGGTGAAAAGGACATCAAGCTGCGCGATCAGTACGTCGATCACGTCGCCAAGATGCTGACCTTCGCCGGCGAAACGCCCGAGCAGGCCGCCACCGACGCGAAAAACATCCTCGCCTTCGAGACCGAGCTGGCCAAGGGCTCGCTGACCGTCACCGAGCAGCGCGATCCGCACAAGATCTACAACCCCACCACGCTCGACAAATTCGAGCAGGATGAGGTTCCCGGCGTTCCTTTCGCCAGCTTCCTCGAGGCCGTCCATTCGCCTGAGATCACCAATCTGAACGACGCCAGCCCTGGCTTCTTCCCGGCCCTGGTTGCGGCCGTCCACGGCGCCGACATGCAGACCCTTCGCGCCTACATGAAATACCACCTCATGACCACCTTCGCGTCCGATCTGCCGTCGAACATCGACGACGAAAACTTCGCGTTCTACGGCCGCATCCTCAACGGTCAACCCCAGCAGCGCCCGCGCTGGAAGCGTTGCTCCTCCGCCGTCGACCATGCGCTCGGCGAGGCGCTCGGCCAGGTCTACGTGGACGAGTACTTCGGCGGCGACGCCAAGGCCAAGACCCTGCAGATGGTCCACGACATCGAAGACGCGATGAACCAGGACCTCAGCACGCTGGACTGGATGAGCCCCGAGACCAAGGAGAAAGCCAAGGCCAAGCTCCAGGCCGTCGCCGATAAGATCGGCTACCCCGAGCACTGGCGCGACTACTCCAAGCTCGAAATCTCACGCACAGACGCCCTCGGTAATCTCGAGCGCGCCAACGCCTTCGAGAACGATCGCGAGCTCAACAAGATCGGCAAGCCCGTCGACAAGCAGGAATGGAACATGACGCCGCCGACCGTCAACGCCTACTACGACGACAGCATGAACAACATCAACTTCCCCGCCGGCATTCTGCAGCCCGCCTTCTATGACCCGCACGCCAGCCTGGCCACCAACTACGGCCACATCGGCGCCGTCATCGGCCACGAACTCACCCACGGTTTCGACGACCAGGGCAGCCAGTTCGACGCCAACGGCAACCTCAGCAACTGGTGGACGCCCGAAGACAAAAAGAACTTCGAGGCGCGCACAGGCTGCCTGGTGAACGAGTACTCGAACTTCGTGGCCGTCGACAACCTGCACGTCAACGGCAAGCTGACCCTGGGCGAAAACACCGCCGACAATGGCGGTCTTCTGCTCGCCTACATGGCCTACCTCGCGCGCGCTAAGAAGGACGGAATCGACATCAACAAGAAGATCGACGGCTTCACCGGCCCGCAGCGCTTCTACATCGCCTTCGCGCAGAACTGGTGCGAGAACTCGCGTCCGGAGATCGTCCGCGAAGAGGTCCAGACCGACCCGCACTCACCGGACCACTTCCGCGCCAACGGCGCCATCGTCAACCAACCCGGCTTCGGCCCAGCCTTCGGCTGCAAGACCGGCGATCCGATGACCCCGGCCAAGAACTGCCGCGTCTGGTAGCGCTGGGGGATTCCGACCAACCGGGTGTCCATCCTCGCCTGAGGAAATCTGCTTGACGCACCCGATATACTTGACTTAAGGAAACAACCTTGGCCCGGCCTCCGCCGGGCCAAGGTTTTTGCGCGGAACTGGGTGTCGAAGTCCAAAGCTAAAGTCTCTTGTTGGAAGACTTTGCGAAAAAACAGGGGGGAGGGGGACCACTGGAGCCGCAAACCCAACGCAATCGCTCCCTGGGCTTTTCCGCCTGCTGCCTCGCCGGGATGTTCTGGGGCTGTGGATTTTTCTTCGGAAAAATTGCCCTCGCCGAGATGAACTCCGGAGCCATGGTCCTTTACCGGTTCCTCTTCGCCGCGCTCGGTCTGCTCCCGTTCCTTATCACGCACAAGCCCGGCCTCAACGGCCGCGAGTGGCTCCTCCTGCTCTTCGCCTCTGTTCTCGGCGTTCCGCTGCAGTTCCTCTTCCAGTTTCACGGCCTCGCTCTGACCACGGTCTCGCACGCCGCCCTAATGGTCGGGACAATGCCCGTCATCCTTGCCGTCGGCGCCACGTTCTTCGCCCACGAACGCCTGCACAGGCTGGGATGGATCTGCCTCATCGTCTCGACCGTCGGCGCCGCGCTCATCGCGCTCGGCGGAACGCACAACAGTTCGCCCAACGGCCCGACGCTGCGCGGCGACCTCTACGTGGTCTTCTCGCTGTGCATTGCTCTGTTCTGGGTGCTGCTCAATCAACACCTGGTGATGCGCCACAGCGCCATCGTGATCACAGCGTACGGCCTCTGCTCGGGCACCGTGATGCTCCTCTTCGTCGTCCCGCCGCTTTACGGTCTTCCGCCGCTGCACCACATCTCGCTGAAGGCATGGCTCGCTCTTGCCGCCAGCGGCATCCTTTCTACGGCGGCCTCGACGCTTCTGTGGAACTGGGGCATGACCAAGGTTCCGGCATCGCAGGCCGCGGTACTGCTCAACATGGAACCGCTCATTGGTTCGCTGCTGGGTGTGTTCGTGCTGCACGAGGTTCTTGGTCCCATTGCGTGGCTCGGCGGCGCCATGATTCTTCTTGCGGCGGTGACGCTGACCACTCATCCGCGCCGCTCTGACACTTTTGTCGAGTCTGTTGCACTTTGACGTTCTGCTACCATCGGCTCGCCGGGCAAGTCCCAGCTATTCCGCACTGGAGTTCCACGCATGTACCGCCTTGCTTCACTGGCCCTCGCACTTACGCTGCTCATCGCGCCTGTACTCACCGCTCAAACCCAATCCTCGAACTCGCAAACTTCGTCGCAGACGCAGCCCAAAGCAGCCGTTCATCACCCGTTCGGCACGCCGCGCGCGCAAGCCGCGCCGGGCGGCGGCCCCGACAAGGTCTGGGTCAACCTGAACAGCAAGGTCTATCACTGCCCTGGCGACCGCTACTACGGCAAGACCTCGAACGGCCGCTACATGACCGAGAAGGACGCTCTGGCGTTCGGCGCTCACGGCTCGCGCAACGAGAAGTGCTTCGCGAAATGATCTGCTCCTGCCTCGGCCTGTTTAGATCGGCGTGATGATTCCGCCGACCGGCAGCGAGGTCGGCAGCGATCCGGGTCGGCGCAAGTGCATGGCCGACGCGACCGCGTCGGTGTACTTCAAGCCGGCTCCCGTGTTGAAGAGCACCACTCGCTCCTCGGCGCGCAATTCGCCGCTGCGAAGTATCGTGTCGTATGCTGCCGTCGCCGCTGCGCCTTCAGGCGAGAGGAACAGACCCTCGTTCTTCGCCCAGTCCTGAATGGATGCCAGAATCGCCGCATCGTCCGAAGCAACTACGCGGCCCCCGGATGTGCGCACGATATCCAGAATGATGTCGTCTGCGTAGGGCTTTGGGACGCGCAGGCCGGACGCGAAGGTCTCCGCGCGCTGGAAGAACTCGCTTGCCGGTTTGCCCTGCTCGAACGCGCGCGCAACCGGAGCGCAGCCGGCGGCCTGCAGAGCATACATCTTCGGTCGCTTGCCGCTAACCCAGCCGAGCTGCTCCATCTCTTCGAACGCCTTCCACATTCCGATCAGGCCGACGCCGCCGCCGGTCGGATAGAACACTGCCTCCGGATACTTCCATCCGAGCTGCTCGACAAGCTCATAGCCCATGGTCTTCTTGCCTTCGACGCGGAAGGGCTCTTTGACTGTCGAGATGTCGAACCAGATATCTTCAGGAGCGTCACCGCGCTGCTTCTGCTCGCGGATGCGCTCGCCGACCATGCGGGCGCAGTCGGAGATGAGGCCGTCGACCATCGTGACGTCCGCTCCGTAGAGCACGCCCTCGAGGTAGTTGGCGAGCGGCACGTCTTTCGGCATGAAGAGATGCGCAGCGATGCCGGCCTTTGCACAGTAGGCTGCCAGCGCGCTGGCGGCATTGCCGGCCGATGGGATGGCGAGATGCTTGAGTCCGTAGTGGCGCGCCATGGTCACGGCCATGCTGAGGCCGCGGGCCTTGAACGTGCCGGTTGGATTTGCACCCTCATCCTTGACCAGCAGACCGGCGTAGCGGCGGCTCTGGATCATCGGCGTCCATCCCTCGGCAAGCGTGACGGGCTCCGCGTCGGGAAGGACATCGGCATAGCGCCACATGCCAAGGCTTGCGGACGATTTCGCTGCCAGTTCGGCGGGCCGCTCGCGTCGCGCGATGCGGCGAAGCTCCTCCATGTCATAACGCACATAAAGGACGCCGGCGTCTACAGGACAGACGGTTTGCGGGGCGTCTGCTGAAACGCGATTGCCGCAGCGCGAGCATTCGAGGAACGCAATTCGAGCCATGGACTGAATGCTACCGGATGAGGCTGGGTATGTTTGAGAGCGGCTATGCTTGGGGAGGAATGTCTATTCGACTCATCGCCATCGACATGGATGGAACATTGGTCCACTCCGACGGCCACGTCAGCAAACGGAATCTGAACGTCCTGGCGCAGGCTGAGCTGTGCGGCGTTGAGATTGCCATCGCCACCGGCCGGCGCCACTGCTACGCGATGCGGGTACTGCGCGACCTGAACTTCGCGGCGAAGCGTGCGCTGATCAGCTCGAATGGAACGGTGATTCGCACTATCGGTTCCGATCTGCTGCATCGGTCGCACATGCCAGCCGAAACTGCGCGCTGGCTCTGCGAGCACGTGAACGAGTTTCGCGGGACGCTGGTGCTTACCTTTGACAAAGTGCGCGCGGATGGCGAGGACGATCGCGGGGCGCTGGTATGCGAGCGTATGGAAGAACTGAATGCCAGCATTGGCCGATGGATGGAGGTCAACGAGCCATATATCGACTATGTTTCACCGATCGAGCGTGCGCTGGAGGACGCAGCCCCGATCCAGATGATGCTTTGCGGACCGATCGCTCGCATGCGTGAGGCGGAGGCGCATCTGCTGGCCGATCCGCGGATCACGAGTGTCGACGGGCCTTGCTCGCCGGGCATTGAGGTGACGCTGCATCGGACCGAGTATGCGCACCGCGATCTGTGCATCCTGGACATTCTGCCGGCGGGATGTTCGAAGGCATCCGCCTTGCTGCATCTGGCGGAGCTTCGCGGGATTGAGGCGAGCGAGATTTTGGCGATTGGCGACAACTGGAACGATCTTCCGATGTTTCAGGCCGCCGGGAGCGCCGCGGTGATGGCGAATGCGCCGGAGGATCTGCGGGCGCTTGCAAGGGAGCGTGGGTGGACGATCGTTCCCTCGAATGATGAAGATGGGGTCGCTGTAGTGGTTGAGGCCGTGCTGGCAGCCGATTGTGACCTGAGTTCCGCGCTTCACTAAACCTTCGCTTTTAGGTGGGTGCAACTGCTGCCGCAACCTGCAACGATTGAGGAACGCTCACCGGCAGGGCCGAGTGCTAGTCTCATATCCAGTGCCTCCGCACCGATTCCATCCTGTTCAGGTTGCCGCCGCCGCGCTTGTCCTGTGCATGGCGAGCCCGGTGGCGCACGCCTATGATCACGTAACGCTGCGCAACGGCTTCAGCTATGACTGCGCGCATCGCGAGGCGCTGCCCGACGGGCGTGTGCGGCTGTTTTTGAGCAGTGGAGATTCCAACTACATCGATCTGCCGGCTGCTGAGATCGAGTCGGTCGCAACGCTTCCGGATCCGCCTGCTGCGGCGAAGACGTCTGCGGCCTCAAGCACGGATGTTCGCAGCCTGCTGAGTCAGGCAGGCCAGGAGCACGATATCGACGTGGAATTGCTGGCGAGCATTGTGCACGCGGAGAGTGGAGGATACGCTCACGCGGTTTCGCGGGCTGGAGCGCAGGGATTGATGCAGCTGATGCCGTCGACGGCACACAATCTGGGCGTGAAGGACAGCTTTCAACCGGAACAGAACATCAATGGCGGCACGGCGTATCTCGACGCTCTGCTGACGAAGTATCACGACAATCTTGCGCTGGCGCTGGCTGCTTACAATGCGGGCCCAGCAGCGGTGGACAAGTATCACGGGATTCCGCCGTATCGCGAAACACGGGCGTACGTGGCGCGCGTGATGACCGAGTTCAAGCGCCGCAAGCTGCAGCTTGCGCATCAGCAAAGTGTGCAGACGGCTGACGTTGTCGCCTCGCGGCGCTGAGGCGCATCACACATCCATGCCCGAAACAATGAGCGACACTCAACAGCCGCCCACCACCATCGCTTCTGAGGCCGCGCCGAAGAAGAGCGGGGCGAAGGCGCTGCGTGCGTCGATCTTCGCGGCACTTATTGCGCTGATCGGGTGGTATCTCTGGCACAAGCGTGCGAGTTTCGATTGGCGATCGCTGGGGCCGCAGCTTCGCTCGGTGTCGGTATGGATGGCGCTGGGCGGCATTGCGATCATCTATGTGTGCTATTGGCTGCGCGCGATGCGGTGGTCGGTGTTGCTGAAGTCTCTGCGGCCCGCGTCCACCTGGGATGTGCTTCCGGCGCAGATCATTGGGTTCACGGCGGTGGCACTGTTCGGCAGGCTGGCGGATTTGGCGCGGCCCTACATCATCGCTCGGCAGCTGGAGACGCCAGTGACGACGCAGCTTGCGGTGTATTCGGTGGAGCGCGCATTCGATCTTGGCGCCGCGGCGATTCTGTTTTCGCTGACGCTGGCGTTTGGCGCCGCGGGGCTGCCACACCATGAGGCGTTCACGCGTGCGGGCGTTGTTTCGGCGCTGGCGACGCTGATCGTAGTGGTCTTTGCGGTCGCCTTACGACTGGGCGGCGACCGTGTGGCGGCGCTTGCGGGAAGAGTTACCGGCAAATTTTCTCCGAAGTTTGGAGCGGTGGCCGAGGCGCGGCTGATGGACCTGCAGACCGGGTTCCAGACGCTGGCGACGTTTGGCGAGTTTGCCGCCGCGTTGGCACTGTCGCTGCTGATGTGGGCGGCGATTGCACTGGCTTATATGGTGTGTGCGCGAGCGTTTCGCAGCTCGCCGTCGCTGCTGCACTTTGGAGTCGCCGCGACGATGCTGCTGATGGCGACGAGCATCGGCGGGTCGGTGTTTCAGCTTCCGGTGGTGGGATGGTTTACGCAGATTGCGGTGCTGGCCGCGGCGCTGCATGGCTTCTTCGACGTGCCGCTGGAAACCGCCACAGCTTGCGGCGCGATCATGTTCGTAGTGACGTACCTCGCGGTGATTCCGGCGGGCGTGCTGTTTGCACGGCTGCGTGGGATGTCGCTACGGGGCGCGGCGCACAGCGCAGAGAACGCGCCGACAGCTTGATAGAATGAAAGCTGCATGAAATGTCCGTATTGCGGCTTTACTCAGGACAAGGTGATCGACTCGCGGGAGAGTAAGGACGCCGACTCCATTCGCCGCCGCCGCGAGTGCGAGCGATGCACGAAGCGGTTCACGACCTATGAGCGGCTGGATGAAATTCCGTACATGGTGGTGAAGAAGGACGGACGCCGGGAGAAGTTCGACCGGCAGAAGGTGCTGGCAGGGCTGCTGCACTCGTGCCAGAAGCGCAAGGTTTCTGTGGCGCAGATGCAGTCGATCGTTGACGCGGCGGAAGGGTTTGTGGTCGATTCTCCGGAGCGCGAGCGGTCGACGACCTCCATCGGTGAACTGATTATGCAGCGGCTGAAGGAGATCGATACAGTCGCCTACATTCGCTTCGCGAGCGTCTATCGCGACTTCAAAGATGTGAATGAGTTCAAGGAAGAGCTCGAAGGTCTGCTGCGCGGCAAGGACACGAAACCCAGGCGGCATAGCGCGCGCTAACTTCGCCAGGAAGAGAAGGAAGTTTTTCGGATGAAGGCAGCAACACGCACGCACAAGATTACGTTGATTCCGGGAGACGGCATTGGGCCGGAGGTGACGGCGGCGACTGTCAGCATTCTTGAGACAGCAGGGCGGGCAACCGGATGCAATTTTGACTGGGAGCGACACGATGCGGGCGCGGATGCTTTCGCGAAGACGGGCGAGTACATTTCGCAGGCGCTGTATGACTCGATTACAGAGAACAAGGTGGCGCTGAAAGGACCGGTGACAACGCCGATTGGGCAGGGCTTTTCGTCGATCAACGTGACGCTGCGTAAGAAGTTCGATCTCTATGCGAACTTCAGGCCGGTGAAGTCACTGCCGGGATTGAAGACGAATTATCCGAAGATCGACCTGATGATCTTTCGTGAGAACACGGAGGATCTTTACGCCGGGCTGGAAGTGATGGTGCAGCCGGATGTAGCGCAGTCGCTGAAGATCATTACAACGAAGGGATCGACGCGGATTGCGCGCGCGGCGTTTGAGTTTGCGCGCAAGCATGGCCGCAAGAAGGTGCACGCCATCCACAAGGCGAACATTATGAAGCTGACGGACGGGCTGTTTCTGCGGTGCTGCAAGGCAGTTGCGGCGGAGTTTCCGGAGATCCAGTATCTCGAGCACATCGTCGACAACGCATGCATGCAGCTGGTTCTGAATCCGTATCAGTACGACGTCATCCTGACGGAGAACCTTTACGGCGATATTCTGTCGGACCTGTGTTCCGCGTTTGTCGGCGGCCTGGGACTGGTGCCGGGAGCGAACATCGGTGCGGACGCAGCGATCTTCGAGGCGGTCCATGGATCAGCGCCGGACATCGCGGGACAGGACAAGGCGAATCCGACGGCCGTGCTGCAGTCGGCCGTGCTGATGCTGCATCACATCGGTGAAGCGGAGACGGCGGAGTTGATTCAGCGGGCTTTGAATCACGTCTACGCCGAAGGCAAGGTGCTTACGCGCGACGTTGGAGGAAACGCGGGTACGCGCGCGTTCACGAAGGCAGTGCTGGCTGCGCTGTAGCCGGCATATAACCGGCAAGTTCTGCCGAGCATCCAAAGGAGCATTGTGACGATTCGCCGATCCTTTGCCTGGTTTGCCGTTGCGGCTACGCTGCTGTTGAGCGGATGCCATCGTAAAGCTGGAAACACAGGGTCCGAGAGCAACGGCGGCCCGGCTCCGGCTGCAAGCCAGGCGCCGGTTATCGATCCGGCGACGGCGGGCAGCATCTCCGGCGTGGTCCACTTCAATGGCAAGGCCCCGGAGCGGATCAAGATCGATATGTCCGCGGACCCGGCCTGCGCGATGAGCGGCACACCGAACTACACAGAGCAGTACGTGGTCACGGACGGCCGATTGGCGAACGTGTTTGTCTATGTGAAGAGCGGGATTCAGCCATGGTCGGCGCCGGCAGATGCGGCGCCCGTGGTGCTCGACCAGAAGGGCTGCAGGTACGTGCCGCACGTCATCGGGGTGCAGCAGGGCGGAAAGGTGGAGTTCAAGAACTCCGATCCCACGACCCACAACGTCCACACACTGCCGCAACAACCCGCAGATCACGCCGTGGATGTTTCGGAGATGCCGGGCGGAGAGCCCCAGACGGAGACCTTCCGCGCAGCAGAGCTTATGATACCGGTCCGCTGCAACAACCACCCGTGGATGCAGGCGTACATCAACGTGGCGCCGAACGCGTTCTTCGCGGTCACCGGGCCGGACGGAACATTTACCCTTCACGGACTGCCTCCCGGCACCTATACTGTGGCGGCCGTCCATGAGAAGCTCGGCGAACAGGACATGCAGGTGACTGTTCCGCCAAAATCAACGGCAAAGGCGGACTTCACGTACTCCGCGAAGTGAATCAAAGCTGTTTGCACAGTTTGGCCCGCAGTTCATCGCTGTACCCACACCGTCGTTGAAAGGCTGCCGATGCACTTCTCTCTCACGTTTCCAGTCCACGCGATTCCGTTATGGTTCCTGGTTCTGTCGCTGTTTCTGCCCCGCATCTGCATTCTGGTGGCGTGGCTGCAGCACAGCATGACGGCCTTTATTCCGCCGACGCCCAATCTTATCGGCATCATCGTGGCGATTCTCGTGCCGCGTATTCTGATCCTTTTCTGGATCTACCAGGATCAGGGGATCACGATATGGTTCCTGCTGCATGCGATTGCGTTGATCATTGCGTGGGGCGGCGGTTCCAGACGAGTGATTACGCGCCGCAGGGTGGTCGAGGTCGACGGCTAGCGGGGACTTTCTCTGTGAGCTGGTGCCGAAGCCGTCTGCCGCATGCAATGCCTGCGATAAACTTGGTAGATGGAACGGCGCAATGTAGGAATTCTGGGGGCAACTGGAGCTGTCGGACAACGATTCATCCAGTTGCTCGCCGATCATCCCTGGTTCAACATCACCTGGCTGGCGGCCAGCGACCGCAACGTCGGCAAGCCGTACGGCGAAGCCTGTGCGTGGCGGCTGGAAACCCCTCTGCCAAAACGTATTGCGCAGATGGTCCTGCAGCCGAACACACCGGAGGGCTCGGCTACTGAGCTGCCGCGGATCATCTTTTCGTCTGTTGATGCTCCGATAGCGCGCGAGTTGGAGCCGAAGTTTGCCGCAGCCGGTTGCGCGGTGATCTCCAACAGCTCCGCATTCCGGATGGGCGCGGACGTGCCCCTGGTTGTGCCGGAGGTGAATGAGGCCCATCTGGACGTCATCGAGGTGCAGGGGACGCGGAAGACATCCGGCGGATACCTGGTCACGAATCCGAACTGTTGCGCGATAGGACTTGTGCTTCCGCTGGCTCCGCTGCATCAGCGGTTCGGGATTGAGAAGCTTTTTGTTTCGACGATGCAGGCGGTGTCCGGCGCGGGATATCCGGGCGTGGCTTCGCTGGACATCCTCGGCAACGTGATTCCGTTCATCAAGAATGAAGAGGAGAAGCTGCAGGAGGAGGTTGCAAAACTGCTCGGCGGCTTGCGCGTTGAAGGCGATCAGGCTCGCGGATTCCAACTCGCGGAGATGACGGTTTCGGCCATGTGCAATCGGGTGCCGGTGCTTGAAGGACATACGGAGTGCGTGAGTGTGAAGCTTCGCAAGCCGGCGTCGCGCGAAGAGATCCTGGAAGCATGGCGGGATTTCCAACCGCTCAGCGGGAAGGGACACGAGGGTCTGCATCTGCCTTCGGCCCCACTGCACCCGGTGGTGTACGCGGACGGCGAGGCGCGTCCGCAGCCGCGGCTTGACCTGGAGCGCGGCAGAGGCATGACGACGACGGTGGGACGGCTGCGCCCGTGCTCCATCTTCGATTGGAAGTTTACGCTGCTCTCACACAACACGATTCGCGGAGCCGCCGGCGCGGCGATTCTGAATGCGGAGATCTTGGCGGTGCTTGGCAAGCTTGATTTCCGCGGATTCCCGACGCCCGGTGCTGTAGCTGTTGAAGAGAGCGCGGTGCCGGCATGAGCGCAAGGACAAAGGGCTCGGCTCATCCCGAAATAGTGGTGATGAAGTTCGGTGGGACGTCTGTCGAAGACGCTGCAGCCATGTTGCGCACCGCGAGCATCGTGGAGGGCAGGGTTCGCAAGGGGCTGAAGCCGGTAGTTGTCGTTTCGGCCATGGCCAAAGTCACGGACCAGTTGCTGGCTTGCGCGGCGGCGGCGCTTGCCGGGCGCGGCGATCGAGACGCGGCGATTGAGATTACGGCACGGCTTCGTGAGCGCCACATGCAGGTTGCGAAGGACCTTGTGAACGGAGATCGTCTCGACACGTTGCGGCTGGACATTAACCGCGCTTTCGATGGGCTGGATGAGCTGGTCCGCGGCGTTGCGGTCGTGGGTGAGTTGACCGCGCGCACGTCCGACCTGATTGTGAGCTTCGGGGAACGGCTTTCGAGCGTAATGGTTACCGCTGCGTTTGAGGAGCGAGGCCTGAACTCAGCGCACGTTGACGCGCGCGAAGTGATCCTCACCGATGATCATTACGGCAAGGCGGCGCCGGATCAGGCGGCGATTGAGCAGGCTCTGAGGGAAAAGGTTCTTCCGCTGGTGGCCGAGGGCCATGTGCCGGTGATGGGCGGATTCGTCGGCTCCTGCAACGGAGTAACGACGACGCTGGGCCGCGGCGGGTCCGACTACACGGCTGCGCTGGTGGGCGGCGGACTGCATGCCGGCGCCATAGAGATCTGGACCGATGTCGACGGCATAATGACGACGGACCCGAGAATCTGCCCCGATGCTCTGCGCGTGCGAACCATCAGCTTTGAAGAGGCGGCGGAGCTCGCGTACTTCGGCGCGAAGGTGCTGCACCCGGCGACGATTTTGCCCGCGGTGCAGAAGAATATTCCGGTGCTGGTTCTGAACAGCCGCAATGCGACGAACGAAGGCACTCGCATCACGGCAACACCGCCGCCATGCGCTAGCCCGTTCAAATCCATCGCAGCGAAGAAGAAGCTCACGATCATCGACATCGTCGCCAGCCGGATGCTGCTGGCGCACGGCTTCCTCAAAATGGTCTTTGACATCTTCGACAAGCACAAGTGCGCGATCGATATGGTGTCGACGTCGGAGGTTTCCATCTCCGTGACTGTCGACTCGCGCGAGTCGCTGCCGGCTATCTGCGAGGAGCTGGGCCGGATCGCGGACGTGAAATATGAGAGCGACAAGGCGCTGATCTGCCTGGTAGGCGAGGATATTCGCGGCCAGAGCGGTATCGCCGCCCAGGTCTTCGCGGCGATTGCGCACGTGAATATCCGCATGATTTCGCAGGGCGCCAGCGAGATCAATATGAGCTTTATGATTAACGAAGAGGATGTCGAAGAGGCCGTGCGTTCGCTGCACAAGAAGTTTTTTGCGGCGCCGGACCCGAACATCTTCGATGTGGAAGCGCGGCCTGTTACGTCAAACGCTTAGGAGAAGGTCTCCGTCATGCGCATTCTCGTCCTTGGTGTGGGCAAGACCGGCAAACTGGTCGCAGAGGTTGCGGCGGAGCGCGGCCACAGCGTGCATGTGCTCGACGCAAAGGAGAACAAGGACGCGGCGGCACTGACTCCGCCGTTCGTCGCGGGCTTTGACGTAATTATTGACTTCACCACGCCCGAGGCCGTGGTCTCCAATATGCGGGCGTGCCTGGCCAATGGCGCGAAGATGGTAATCGGAACGACTGGATGGTACGACCGGCTGCCGCGCGCGAAGGAAGCAACGAAGCGCCGTGGGGCAAGCCTGCTGTACGGAACGAACTTTTCCATCGGCGTGCAGACGATGCTGAAGTTCGCGGAGATCATGTCGCGTGAGTTGCAGGCGGAAGGTTACAAACTGTCCATCTCAGAAACCCATCACCTGACCAAACTGGACGCGCCCAGCGGGACAGCGCTGACGCTGCGCGACGTGGTGATGCGTTCCGCGAAGCTGGAGGACGTTCCCATCAAGTCGATCCGGCATGGTGAAGCTGTGGGACAGCACGTTCTGGAGGCGGAAAGCGAAAGCGATCGCATTCTGCTGACCCATGAATCGCACTCCCGCAGAGCGTTCGCCGAGGGCGCCGTGCGCGCAGCGGAGTGGCTATATAAGGCGAAGCCGGGTGTGTATGACTTTTGTGAAGTCTTCGACAAACTCTGACATTTTCAGCTTGCTCTTCGTCGATCACAATCGAGGTTTCGATCGTCTCGCACTTGCGGCCAAGTCGAGAAAGCTCCTACCCTTGAAGCTATGAGCTCTGCCCCCGTGTCCGCGCCCGCCTTTGCGTCCCTGACCTTCGAACAAAAACTTGATCGTCTCGCTGAGGTCGCCGTTCGCGTGGGTGTGAATCTGCGCGAAGGACAGGAACTTGTCCTGACCGCACCGACGGATGCGCTGCCGCTGGTTCGCAGGATTACGGAGCAAGCCTATAAAGCCGGAGCGAAGTCGGTCATCGCGTTTTATGCCGACGACACAACGACGCTCGCGCGATTCAAGTACGCGCCGGACGCAAGCTTCGATTACGCGCCGGAGTGGTACTACAACGCGATCGCACAGAGCTTCAAATCCGGTGCCGCGCGCATGGGCATTACAGGAGCCAATCCGGCGCTGCTTTCCGGGCAGGACCCGCAAAAGGTTTCGCGGGCTAACGTCGCCGTATCGAAGGCATATAAGCCCGCAATGGAATTGATCACGCGGCACGAGATCAACTGGACGATCATCGCTGCCGCAACTCCGGCGTGGGCCGCGCTGGTCTTTCCCGGCGAGCCCGAGGAACTCGCGATGGGAAAGCTGTGGGACGCGATCTTCCGCACGTCGCGCATCACCGCAGACGATCCCGTTGCCGACTGGAAACGACATGGCGAGAATTTGAAGCGCCGGGTGGACATGCTCAATGCAAAGCGCTATCACTCGCTGCACTTTTTCACGCCGGACGGAGCGACCGATCTGACCGTCGGGCTTGCCGACCAACATCTCTGGGCCGGGGGCGGAACGACGGCGGGCAATGGCATCTACTGCCAGCCGAACATTCCGACAGAAGAGTGCTTCACGACGCCGCACAAAGACCGCGTGAGCGGCGTCGTTGCCGCATCCAAGCCGCTATCGCATCTGGGAACGCTGATTGAGAATATTCGCTGCCGATTCGAGGAAGGCCGCATTGTCGAAGTGACCGCAACCCAGGGCGAGGAAGCGATCCGCAAACTGATTGCCACCGACGATGGCGCGCGCCGGCTGGGCGAAGTGGCGCTGGTGCCGCACAACTCGCCAATCGCCCAGTCGGGCGTGCTGTTCTGGAATACGCTGTTCGATGAGAACGCGGCGAGCCACATTGCGTTGGGTCAGGCTTACTCAACGTGCCTGATCAACGGCGAGAGTATGAGCAACGAGGAGCTTGCGGCCCTCGGCGCCAATGAGAGCTTGATCCACGTGGACTGGATGATTGGCGGTCCAACCATGAACATCGACGGCGTCAGCGCGAGCGGCACGGCCGAACCCTTGATGCGCCATGGCGACTGGGTGTAACGAATCGCAGTTCATCCTTCGCCGCGCGGCGGTCGATGACCTGCCACAGCTCGTCGGTTTGATTGAACGCTACTACGACGAGTGGCATGTGGTGCAGCGCGATCCGCCGGAGCGCATTGCGGAGTATCTAAGCAGTCCGGAACCGTGTGGGTTTTTCATCGCGGAACTGGAGCATGCGCTCGCTGCCTGTGTTCTGCTCCGCGAGCTGCCGAGGCTTGAGTCCGCCCTAGAATGCAAGCGTCTCTACGTCCTGCCCGAGTTCCGTGGCCACGGGCTGGCGTCGAAGGTGATGGACAGCGCCGAAGCTCTTGCCTCGCGCTTCGCCGACTGGCTCTACCTGGACACCGGACGCGATTTCGCGGCGGCGCAGTCTCTCTACAAAGCCCGCGGTTATGAGGCGTGCGAGCGGTACAACGACAACCCTCAGGCGGTCTTCTTTTATCGCAAAAGGATTCGCAATTGAGATAGCATCAGCATGGTGATACGAGCTCTGGCCATCGCGCTGCTGGCTGTCTTTTGTCCCGCCACCGCGCAACAAGCGGTACAGACAGCGTGCACTGCGCGTCCGCCGATCGATGCCTACATTCACCAGAGCTGGGATTCGTTGCAGCGCTCGATGGACGACTGCAACTCGCTGGTCGATCCAAAGCTGGCGGCCGTGCCGGTGCTATACCTTCCGGCCGGGGAGCCGGTGCCCGCCGCGGTGAGATCGATGGAGCGCAAGTGCCACGTCGAGGTGAGTTCACTCCCTAGGGCCATCCACCACGAAGGCGAGCTGATGCCCGACGAGATCCCGAAGCCGGGGCTATTGTATCTTCCGAACCGTTACGTCGTTCCGGGCGGGCGCTTCAATGAAATGTATGGATGGGACAGCTACTTCATTCTGCTGGGCGAGATCTCGGATGGGCGGCTCGATCTGGCGCGCGGTACGGTTGAGAATTTCTTCTATGAGATCGACCATTACGGAGCGATCCTCAACGCGAACCGCACCTACTATCTGACGAGATCGCAGCCGCCATTTCTCAGCTCGATGGTGATGGCAGTGTTCCAGGCCGTGCGTGCGCACAACAAGCGCAAGGCGACCGAGTGGTTGCAAAAGGCCTTGCCGTACCTGGTGCGCGACCACGCACTTTGGACATCGGCGCCACACCTTGCAGGCCAGACCGGACTTTCCCGCTACTTCGACCTCGGCCACGGCCCGGTGCCGGAGATGGCGGATGACAGCGACTATTACGTCGACGTTGTTCGATGGCTGGAGGCGCATCCGGAACGGACGCCGCCGGACTATCTCGGGCCGGCCGGAACTCATCCACAGCCATGTGCGGCAGAAGCAAACTGCCTGCGCACAAGCTTTGGAGGAGAGGAGCTGACGCCGTCGTTCTTTCTCGGCGACCGAGCCATGCGCGAATCCGGGTTCGACACGAGCTTTCGTTTCGGACCATTCAGCGGCTCAACGGAGGTGTTCGCTCCTGTTTGTCTGAATTCCTTGCTGTACAAGTATGAGCGCGATCTCGCACTGATCTCAGCCATCCTGGGAGATACAAATGCGGCGGTGCACTGGAAACAGGTGGCGGATGGGCGCGCGGCGACGATGCGTTCGCTGCTGTGGAACGAGAAGCTGGGAATGTTTGTCGATCTTTCAATTGGGCCCGAGAAGCTGCCGCTCTATCCCTATCTGACTACTTATTACACGCTCTGGGCGGGGCTGGCCACGCCGGAAGAGGCGAAACGCATGGTGGCGAATCTGCCGCTCTTCGAGCGCGAAGGCGGCTTGCAGATGAGTACGGAGGACACGGGCGAGCAGTGGGATGCTCCTTATGGATGGGCTCCGACGAACTGGCTGGCCGTGGAGGGTCTCGCGAGCTACGGCTATAACAGTGACGCGCAGCGCATCGCACGCAAGTTCATGGCAACGGTGGAGCGCGGGTACGAGCATGACGGCACCATTCGCGAGAAGTACAACATGGATACAGCTAGCTCTGACGTGAGTGTGGCCGCCGGCTACAAAACCAACGTGGTGGGCTTCGGCTGGACAAACGGCGTTTATCTGCAGATGGAACAGATGCTCAAGAACCCTGCGTCGCCGGCTCACTGAGGAGGCTGTGGCTTCGCCGGTGCGACGCATTCGCGCTAAACTCGACTTTGCATGAATCTGCATGGTTGCGGCACCGCACTCATTACACCTTTTCTTCCAGATGGCGCGCTCGACGAAGCCGCTCTGCGTGCGCACATCCATTGGCAGATTGCCAGTGGTATCTCTCTGCTGATTCCCTGCGGAACGACTGGCGAAGCAGCGACCCTGAGCGAAAATGAATGGCTCCGCGTCATCGAAATCACGGTGGATGCCGCGAACGGACGTGTTCCTGTTTTTGCGGGAGCAACACACAACTCCACGCATGAAGCCGTTCGCCGCGCGAAGCAGCTGAATCATATTCAGGGACTCACAGGCATTCTTACTGCGAACCCGTACTATAACAAGCCCTCGCAGGAGGGCCAGTACCAGCACTTCCGCGCCATCGCCGAAGCCACACCTCTTCCGGTGCTGCTCTATAACATTCCAGGACGCACCGGCGCGAACCTGGAACCTGCAACCGTCCTTCGCCTCGCGGAGATCTCGAACATCATCGGCATCAAGGAATCGTCGGGCAACGTGATACAGATTACTGAGCTCCTGACGCAGGCGCCGCGTTCTTTCCATGTGCTCGCTGGCGACGATGCACTTGCGCTGCCGATACTTGCGGTGGGCGGCGTGGGGCTGGTGTCGGTCGCGTCCAACGCGATTCCGCAGCCCATGGCGCAGATGGTCAACGCCGCGCTGAGCGACAACTGGATCGTCGCACGGCGTATCAATCGTCACTACTTCCACCTGATGCAGGCGAACTTCAGTGAGCCCAGTCCAGCGCCGATTAAAGCGGTGATGGCGCTGCTGGGGCGCGGCAACGAAGAACTCCGTCTGCCCATGGTGCCGGTTACACAGGCGACGCGGCGCAAGCTGGAACGCATTCTCGGCGAACTTGGATTGCTGACCAACTCGCCGCACGAGAATCTGCGTGTGTTTTAGCCGTTTCTAGGGCAGCGGGAACAACGTATTCTCATTGGAAACGGAAATGACCGGTTACCCCAGCGCGTTGGTTTGGATGGCCCTCGCAGCCCAGGCGATTGCGTGGCCGGCGGTTCGCCTCCATCAAACCACTGGCGGATTCACGCGGCTGCCGCCGGCAGAGCGCGCCATCGCAGAGCACCTGCTGCGGCCGCAGCTTGGGCCACTCTTCCAGGGTGAAGGCGCCTCTCAATTGAACGATGCCATTCGATCCTTCCGCGCGGAACGGCTGAACCTCGGCGGCACGCCGGCTCTTGCCGTGCAGCCGACTGGAGAGAACCTTTGCGGATCGGGCGGCAACTGCTCGTTCTGGATTATCGATCTTCGTCAGCGGCGCATCGTGCTACACGCAGAGGGTGTGCAACAATTCGGCGTCGAGCCGGGCTCGAAGCGCGGACTTCCGAACATCATCACTCGCACCCACGAATCGGCGACCGACGGCGATCTCATCCGTTGGCGTTTCACGAATGGGAGTTATGAATCGGCGGATTGCGCGACGGAGGACAACGCAGACGCTGACGGCAATCCTCTGTCCCAACCGAAGATTACCCCGCATCCCTGCGATCCGGAAGGAAACTGACGCAGCATGAACACGCCGCCGCTCGATAAGCTTCAGCACTTCATTGAACACTGGTTTTCGCTTGGGTCGGAGGCGTTTGGCAATCCGGACGCCCTTGCTGCGTTTCACACGCTGCGTCACGCGCTTGAAGCGGGAACAGCTCGCTCTGCGGAGCCTGACGACACTCAGCCCACCGGATGGCGTGTCAACGGATGGGTGAAGCGCGGCATTCTTCTTGGATTTCGCCTCGGCACGCTCGAATCGATGAACGGATGCGAGGCAGCCGCCAACTCCATACTGAGCTTCGTCGACAAGGCTACGTATCCGGCCCGGCGCTTCACACCGGAACAGGGCATCCGCGTCGTTCCGGGTGGAAGTTCGGTGCGCTCGGGTGCGTTCCTCGCAAGCGGCGTTGTGATAATGCCGCCGGCCTACGTGAATGTGGGCGCCTATGTCGACGAAGGCACAATGATCGATTCGCACGCCCTCGTCGGCTCGTGCGCGCAGATCGGCAAAAAGGTGCATCTCTCCGCGGCGGCGCAGATCGGCGGCGTACTTGAACCCATCAACGCTTCGCCTGTCATCATCGAGGATGATGTTCTGGTTGGAGGCAATACCGGCGTCTACGAGGGCACGATCGTTCGCAGTAAAGCTGTGCTGGCCGCAGGCACCATCCTCACGCGCGGCACACCTGTGTACGATCTTCCGAACGATACCGTGCATCGTGCTACCGCAGACATGCCGCTGATCATCCCATCGGGCGCGGTCGTTGTTGCGGGGTCGCGTGCGATCCAGAAGGGCAACGGCCGGGATCTCGGCCTTTCCGTCTACACGCCGGTCATCGTCAAGTACCGTGATGAGAGGACCGAGCTTTCGACCGCACTCGAGGATATTCTGAGATAGAACCGTACGGAACCGCGGCGGTTCCGGCAGCGTATCAACTTCGGAGGCAATCCGTGCTGAAACTTCTGCTCTTCTGCATTCTGCTCATCGTCTGCTGGCCGGTCGCAATTGCGGCACTCATCCTCTACCCATTTATCTGGCTGATCCTGCTTCCCTTTCGGCTTGTGGGCATTGTCGTGCATGGAGCGTTCGAGCTCATTGCCGCAATCTTCACGCTTCCCGCTCGCGTCCTCCGCGCCATCTAAGCAGGCAGCGCGGCCCTCTGCGCTACACTGAACTTTCATGGCTTCAGACAAGCTGCAAATCATCCCTCTTGGCGGGCTGGGCGAGTTCGGCATGAACTGCCTTGCTTTGCGTTTCGGTGACGACATCGTCGTTATCGACGCCGGCCTGATGTTCCCCGAAGAAGAGTTGCTCGGCGTCGACATCGTCGTCCCGGACATCAGTTACCTCATTGAAAATCGCGCCCACGTGCGCGGAATCGTCCTGACCCACGGCCACGAAGATCACATCGGCGGTCTGCCGTGGATCCTCTCCGAGCTGAACGTGCCCGTGTACGGCACCGAGTTCACGCTCGCCTATGTCGAAGGGAAACTGGACGAACATCGCCTGCTCGATGATGCCGAGCTGATCGAGATGCTGCCTGGGCGGCGCTTTTCGCTCGGCGCATTTTCTATCATGCCAATCCGCGTCACGCACTCGCTCGTCGACTGCGTTGCACTGGCCATTCACACGCCCGCGGGCATCGTCCTCCATACCGGCGACTTCAAAATCGACCTCTCGTCCCCCGACGGACACCCGTTCGACCTGCAGGCCTTCGCCGATCTCGGGAAGCAAAGTGTGCTGTGCCTGCTGCAGGATTCTACGAACGTCGATCGCACGGGGTTCACGCCGGGCGAGCGGGCCGTCCGCCCGCGGCTGGACGACATCTTCGGCGCCGCGCGCAAAAAGCTTTTCTTCTCCTGCTTCTCGTCGTCCATTCACCGCATTCGCATCGCAATGGAGTTGGCAGAGAAGCACAATCGCAAAGTCGCCCTCATCGGCCGTTCCATCGACAACTCTGCAGAAATCGCACAGGATCTCGGCTATCTCGATCCGCCGCAAGGTCTGCTGATCCATCCCGGACAAATCAAGGAGTACAACGACGAAGAGCTCTGTATTCTCATCTCCGGCACACAGGGCGAACCAATGAGCTCGCTCTCGCGCGCCGCGGTCGATAATCACAAGTTCGCTAAAATTGACGCAGGGGACACGGTCATCCTCAGCTCACGCATCATCCCCGGCAATGAGAAGGCCATCTACCGCGTGATCGATCACCTCGAACGCCGGGACGCGCGCGTGATCCATGACGACGGTACCAACGGCCTGATCCACGTCTCCGGCCACGGCTCGCAAGAAGAGCTTCGAATGATGATCAATCTTGTTCGGCCGAAGTTCTTCGTTCCCATCCACGGCGACTATCGCCATCTGAAGCGGCATGCCGAACTGGCCGCTGCCACAGGGATTCCCGACAAGGTGCTTCTCCTGGAAGATGGCGATGTGCTCGAGCTGGATCGCGATGGAGCCGAGAAGGTCGGCAAGATCACCACCGGCCGCGTCTGCATTGACAATAACTCCACCGCAGACGTCGTTGAAGACACGGTGATTCGCGACCGTAAGCAGCTCGGCGGCGACGGTCTCTTTCTTCCGATCATCGCAATCAACAAGCGTACAGGCCAGGTCGAAGGTTTGCCCGAAATCTCTACGCGCGGCTTCGCCGCCGATGACCCAGAGTTGCTGCGCAATGCACGCGATATCGTCGCACGCACACTCGAACAATCGAGTGAGGAAGAGCGCCGTGACTATGGCGTAATGAAGGACAAGATCCGCGGCGACCTCAAGCGCTTCATCCAGAAGAACGCCAACCGGCGGCCACTCATCATGCCCATCATCCTCGAGCTGTAGGAATTCGCTATGCGCGCAGGCAGCGTGGAGAGCTTGTCCGAACACCCCACCCTATCGGAACGTGCGCATCGTGATCGCAAGAAAGGCTACATTCCCACATTGGACGGCTGGCGCGCGGTCGCCATCGCCTGGGTGCTGCTTGGGCACGCGCAGCAGTGGTCTTTCGGCTGGTTTTCTCTTCGCTCCACGTTCCAAACCGGGGGGCATGGAGTTGAGCTCTTCTTCGCCCTCAGCGGATTTCTGATCTGCACTCGCCTATTGCGCGAGGAAACGTCCTCGGGCTCGATCTCGCTCAAGAGCTTCTACACGCGGCGGCTATTTCGTATTCAGCCCGCCGCGCTAACATATCTCGCCGTCGTGGTGCTGCTTGGTTCCGCGGGAGTCATCGCACTTTATCTGCGCGGCGTTTTCGGTGCGGCTCTCATGATCCGGAACCTCTGGCCGCCTCCACCGGCCCCGGGTTACTGGTACACAGCGCACTTCTGGAGCCTCGCCGTAGAAGAACACTTTTACCTCCTTCTTCCCGGCTTTCTGGTTCTATGTCGGCGGCGCAGACTGACAATTCTTTCGCTAACGATCATCGGATTAGAGATCTGGAGATTTATTGTCTTCGCTCACCCAGCTCTCCAGCAATTCGGAATCCTTATCTACCTGCGAACTGACGTCGTGTTGGACGACATCCTGCTAGGCAGCCTCTTCGCGGTCGCACTTACGAGAGTATCGTTTCGCTCGCTTGCCGAACGCTGGCTGCGCCCCTGGGTTGCGTTGCTTTACACAGCCACCGTATTCACCGAACTGGCCGTCCATACCTCACGGTTCGATCACCCTCTCCTGATCTCGGTCTACCCCATTTTGATAACCGCGACGGTCTTCCATCCCGACACTTGGCTGGGCCGGCTTCTCGAGTTCGCTCCTGTGCGCTTTGTCGGCCGGATTTCCTACAGCCTGTACCTGTGGCAGGAGTTATTTCTCGATCCCTTCAACAAGTTCCCGGCCCATAGCTTCCGATCCCACAACTCGCTCGCCTGGACGGCAGCCATAGCTTGCGCCGTCGCGAGCTACTTCCTGGTCGAAAAGCCGCTCATCAAAGTAGGCCACCGTCTGGCAAAACGCTTCGATCGCGCCCCTCGGCAGAACCCGCAGCCGGCGACGTAGGGTTAACAATTCGAGCGAGGCGGAGCGCCAGACGACGACTTTCTCCGCCCTCACTCTCCCCGTTCCACCTCTTCGAGCACCGCCTCACTAGCCATTGGCTTGCGCCCGAAGTAATAAAGGCTGAACGCAAGCGCTGCGAAGGCCAACACGCTCACCCAGTCCTTGTACAGCGGGTTTGTCGGCTTGAACTGCCACACTGTGCGATGCGTGGCATCCTCATAGAGCTTCGCGCATACGCCCACGAGCCCCATGATTCCCCCCGCAGCGATCAGTCCGGAAGCAAACAAGCTTCCCGAACTGATCTCGCTCTCCGCCTCCGTCGAAGGCCCTGTTCCGGCGCGCGCCATCGCGCGGTCCACCATCCAGCGCACGACTCCGCCGCAAAAGATGGCCAGCGTCGTTCCAATCGACAGATAAGCCCCAACCGCGAACGTCAGCGATCGAACACCGAGCAGTTCCACGCCAATCACCAGCGCCACGCCCAGCAGCACCAGGCTCCACGGCAACCTCCTGCTCAAAATGCCGTTGATCACTGTCGCCATCAGCCGCCCCTGCGGCGCCGCCGCGCGCTCTGAGCCGATTCCCTGCACCCACTGGATCTCAATCCTGCCCGTCGCGGGGTTGTAGAGGTACTTCCCGTCCTGCAACGTTGAGGAGCCGATGGAATTCAGAACGATATACCGCCGCGCGTCGTTGATCTGTTGCGGTGCGATCGGCTTGCCGGCCTGGCCCTCGGAATGCATTGTCAGCGTGATCGAATTGCGGCTGAAATTTCCCTGGTCGGTCACGCCGGTTGGGAGTGCGCTCAAGGAGAAGGGCGCGGACTGTGCGATAGGGTGAAAGCTCTCGAACGCCACATTCATCCCGCTCAGCACCGGGCCAATCGCAAACACGCTCACCACCACGCCGATCATGACGGCCAGCTGTTGCTTCCACGGCGTCGCCCCAATCAGAAAGCCGGTTTTCAAATCCTGTGAGGTGTCGCCCGCATTTGCTGCTGCGATGCAGACCATCCCGCCCACGGTGATCGCAAGCGCACCAAACGCAGGCGCAGTCCATCCCTTGACGAGGAAAATTGCGGCTGTTGCCATCAACGTCGCGATGGTCATACCGCTAACAGGGTTCGCGCTCGAGCCGATCAGCCCAACGATGCGTGAGCTTACCGTCACAAACAGAAATCCGAACACCATCACCAGTAACGCCGCAGCAAGATTTGCGAGCCATCCCACCTGCGCTCCAGGGATCGGCTTGAACTCCAGGAAGAGGAACATCAACACGACGAGCAGAACACTCCCGCCGGCCACGACGCTCATCGGCATGTCGTGCTCGATGCGGCTGACGTTGCGCGCGACGCGTGAGCGCTCGCCGCCCATCTTGCCGAAGCCTGCCGACAAGGCGTTGATGATCGTCGGCGCAGTGCGCAACAGCGTAATCAATCCGCTTGCAGCGACCGCGCCTGCGCCCATCGGACGCACATAGGTCGACCACAAGTCGCTCGGGGTCATCTGGCTGATGGGCACGACTCCCGGATACACCGGCGTGGGCAGATGCTTGCCGAAGAACACAATTGCCGGCATAAACACCAGCCATGAAACAACGCCACCTGCCAGCATGATCGCCGCGACCCGTATGCCGATGATGTACCCCACCCCGAGATATTCGGACGTGACATCCGCGCGAATCGCCGCGCCCTTCATAATCTGCTGCCCGTGTGGATCGAAGTTCGGCGACCAGTTCGGCGTGTCTGGAAACAGCGCCAGCAGATTGCTGTTCTGGAACAGCGCATAAAGACCGCCGAGTCCAAGGCCTAGAAACACTCTGCTCGCGAACGATCCGCCCCGCTCCCCGGCCTGCAGAACGTCCGCGCACGCGGTTCCTTCCGGGTAGGTCAGCGTGCCATGCTCTTCGACGATCAACTGACGCCGCAGCGGGATCATGAACAGCACGCCCAGCCATCCGCCCAGCAGCGCCAGCGCAAAGATGCGGAAGCTCTCGAGATCGAAGCCCAGAAAGATCAGCGCGGGCAGCGTAAAGATCACGCCGGACGCAATCGACTGTCCGGCATTTCCCGTCGTCTGAACGATGTTGTTTTCGAGGATGGTCGCCCGCCCAAACGCGCGGAGGATCGAAATCGACAGCACCGAGATTGGAATACTGGCCGCAACAGTCAGGCCGGCCTCCAGCCCCACATAAACCGTCACCGCACCGAAGATGACGCCAAAGATCGCCCCAAGAATCAGCGCCCTAGCTGAGAGCTCTTTGGGTCTCTCGTGTGCAGGCACAAAGGGGCGAAACGTCGCGGTGGTCGTGGCCATCAGGCGGAGTCTCCTTGGCAATCAAGTCAAAGGCTGCACCGGAGTGTACCAGTGCAGCCTCTCAAAACGCTCTCAACATCTCCGCAGCCCGCGCGGCCGCGCAAACCGGCTAGCGCCGCATCGTGCGCCCGTGACGGCTCACAATCGCCAGGCGCTCGCTGCCCAGAATCCGCTTCGCCTGAGCCTTGGCGTGGGACGCCCATGGGCCGCTTGGATCGAGCTGAATATATCGGGTCCAGTGCTGCAAAGCGCGGCGCGGTTCATGCATCCGCTCGTAGGCTAGCGCCAGGTTGTAATGGGCATCCGCGTATTGCGGAACCAGCTTCAGCGCCCGCTCATACGCCGCAATCGCCTCCGGCAACCGCTGCAGCTCATCCAGCACGTTGCCGAGATCGAAAAACGCCAGCGCGTACTCCGGATCGGCGTCCGTCGCCCGCCGATAGAGCCTCTCCGCGCCCTCGAAATCCCGCTCGTTGTACCGGATAGTTCCAAGGTTGATGGCCGCAGGAGCGTGATCCGGCTGCATCTCCAATATTTCGGCATAAACGGCTTTGGCTTCGGTCAGAGTCGCCGAGCTCTCTTCCAGCCGCACTGCACGCAGGAACTTATCCTGTATCTCCGGCGCCGCCGCGTTAGGGTCACCGCCAGCGCGTCGAACAACCGCCAGACCCGCTCCCGGCGAAAGCTCGAAATCGAACGCCATCTGACGGGTCATGGGATCCACGAGGGCTCCTCCCTGGCGAAAGGTCAGCCTCGAGCCGCGCGGCACCACGGCCAGCTCCACCAGTGGGTTACTCAGGCCGGCGACCTTCTGCATCGCGTCGACGGACTGCCGGATGCTCTTCACGGAGATTCGGGTCTCGGCAAGCTCCCGCAACTTACGAAGCTGCACCAGCTCGTCGAAGGAGTAGTGTTCCGAGGCGGTGATCAAACCCGCCCGCTCCCATGCATTTAACTGTCGATGAGGGAGGCGAAGGATGCGCAGGACGTCTTCTCGGCGGTACTGGGTCACGGCGCTCGTCTCTCGGGTCCAGAGCGATCGCCCCGCGCGACCGGCTCTGCTCCAGAGTATGCGGTGCAGCCGCCCGCGCTTCAAGCGGAGAATAGCCAACATGTATCTTTTCAGTGGATAACTGGAATCAAATCAGGTTCAATCCGGGATATCCACGGATTCAACACTGCCAAAAGAAACTGGAGCCGACGAACGGACTTGAACCGTTGACCTGCTGATTACGAATCAGCTGCTCTACCAACTGAGCTACGTCGGCCTGCTCTCCTCATTCTAATGGCAAAGCGGAGAGCCGCCAAACCGCCCAGATGTTCAGGTTAGGAAATGCTTCGGCGCTACTCAGCCTTCTCGCTCTCCATGCGCCCGGCAAGCGCAACCAGAGCAAGCACTGCAAGCATCGCCAGCGTCGTCAACGAGACCGCAATCGTCGCCATAGCTCTTGTCCTTTGAGTCTTCACCTTCTGAGGTGTCGCTCTGCGCTTCTCACTATCTTTCCGGTCGCACGAAACACCAATCCCCCACTCACCCTCCGTCGAAGTCTCCGCGGTTACGTCTCCTGCAACGGAAGAGCTACGACTTCGGTGTCTGGCTGTATTGTCTGCGGCGATCACCGGCCGAAGGCCCCGCTCTTAACGGCAAAAGGGCCGCCCGGCAACAGGGCGACCCTTTTTCTATGGGAGGCAGCTCCAACGGAGGCAAAGCCATCGGAACGCTCTGGTGCAAGAGTATGTTCGGCTCAGGGTGGTGTCAAGACACAAATCCTGCAAATCGCAAATGCATGATATTGCAAGACTTAACACGGAAAGAGGAAGGAATGCCCGTTTTTCGAGGTTATCCGCCTCGATCCTCAGGCAATAGTTACTCCCACTCAGGGACGTGCGTTTGGCCCGGGCTGCTCCCAATGCGGCGTCGGGTTCTGCGGTGCGAGATGAAGGCTCAAGAACTCGGGCTCAGAGGCCGCCGGCTTGCCTTGCATCACCCGGATCAGCGCCCTCCCACCGCCCAAAAACAATCCCAGGAGTACTGCCGCGCCCATCAACACGCCGGCAAGGACCGCAATGCTGGTGAGAAGGCTGATCGTCTTCTGCACCTCGACATGAAAGACCGGAGGCATGTCGCGGTCGATCGTGACTTCCTGCTTCATGTGCACTTTGTCGAGCATCGTCTGCGCGTCGCTTCCAGGCAGCGCTCCCGATGCAAGCATTACCAGCTCGTTCTCACGACGCACTCTCGCGTTGGCGAAATTCGGCCCCAGCTGCTTCACGCCGGTCGAAAGCCGCCGCTCAAACGCCTCGGCAATCTGCGGCGTCGGATAGATCAGCAGCGTCAGCGTCTCGTTGCCTTTCCGCTCACGGTAGCTCGCCGTGACAGCCTCGGCACTCTTGTCCCAACCCAGCGAATTGGCAGGGAGCACGCCGCCCTCTGCAGCATAGGTCGCCGGCCCGAGCGCGTAACGCAGACCTGAAGGCACAAGATTCTCATCCGGCACGAAGCTTGGAAGCAACGGAGCAACACCCTGGCTCCCGGTTACCTTGGGCAGCGCCTTGGCGAGCTGGCGCAATGCCTGAAGGTCTGCGTTCGACGCAGGCGCGGCCAGCACCAGCGTATCGCCAAGCGTGAACAGAACCGCTCCGTCGCCAACCGCATCCGACGACCCAAGATCCTTGGCAGTCTTCATATCCGGCCGCACAGCCAGCGTGAACGCGCTGTATGCGCCGGTCCGGTCGCCGAACTCAATCGCCTCTACGCGCATCGCCCGGCCGCCCTGCCTGTAGCCATCCACCTGCGAACGCAATGGACCGCACTCCTGGAGCGCCTGCTTACTCAGAGTGGTGAGCGAAGGTGTGATGTCAGGCGTCGCCGGCGCATTCGGCGTCTTTTGCCACCCGTCAAAGCTCTGCGGCAGCAGCTGCACGGGCGGCTCGCTCAGCGTCACAGACTGCGCATGGACTTGCACGGCAGCCAGCACCAGCGCGCACGCCACAATCCCAAATCCAACTCGATTGCCCGCGGCCATACAGCCTTCAGACTACACCCGCCGGCGAAATGTTAGCGAATCACCGCCCCGCCGCGCCGCCGATGGAAGCGCGTTCCGTCGGCAGCGAATGGCTGGCTCCATTGATCGTCTTCGCGTAGCGCGCCACGCCGGCGTATAAGCTCTCGGCGACACGCTCGCGGTACTCCGGTCGGCGCAGTTCCTCCGCATCCGTTGGGTTCGTGACAAAGCTGATCTCAGCGAGGATCGACGGCATATTCGCTCCGATCAGCACCACAAATGGCGCCTTCTTCACGCCGCGATTCTTCAGTCCCTCATTGCCTCTCTCCAGCCCCTTGTATAACGATTCGTCTACATCCTCGGCCAGCTCCCGCGACTCATCAATCTTGTCCTTCAGCGCAATCTTCTTCACCAGATCGCTCAGCTGATGCACGCTCTGCGTCGACACCGCGTTCTCTCGGCTCGCCACTTCCATTGCCTCCGGATCGCTCGTGAAGTTCAGATAGTAGACCTCAACCCCTCGTGCACTGGGGTCCGGCGAGCTGTTCGCATGCACGCTGATGAACAAATCTGCCTGCGCCTTGTTGGCGATCGCGGTCCGAGTCTCCAGCGGAATAAATGTGTCGTCCGCGCGCGTGTAAACAACCTCCGCGCCCAGCCGGTCATGCAGCAGCTTGCCGAGACGCAGCGCCACATCCAGCACAACATCCTTCTCCTCGATGCCGCCCACGCCCAGCGTGCCCGAGTCATGGCCACCATGGCCCGCGTCAATAACGATCCGCCCAATCTTCAATCCAAGTGCACGCATCAGCGTCGCATCACCATCGGCCGTCGGAGGCGGCGGCTGAGCCGGCTCACCCTTCACATGCCTATTCCTGGAGCTCCGCGTGCTCGCCTTAGCACCCGCTCCAACCGTGCGCTCGACGATCGGCTGCGATGTCGGCCTCGCTGTCGCTTCAATCTTCCCCGGCTGGTCGCTGACCTCCGCCACCTCGATGCCGTTATCCGCAGACTTTGTCGCCACCGAGTTCGGCACCGGCTTCAGCGCCGTCGGCTTCGACGGAATGATCACCCGTGGCCTCGCGACACCCTGCCTGTTGTCCTTTGCGGCGGCCGCATCGCGCTCGGGCAGCCCAAAGCCCGCGCTTCCATCGGTCACCGGCATCGGCGGCAGGCTCGATACCTCATTCGTTCCATTCCCTGGCCCATCACTGTTGGCCGCGTCGCTCGTGCGCGGAGTCGGCACGGGATTTCCGTTCGCCTGATCGCTCGCTGCATCCTGCAGCGTCTCATTCTGCTTGCCGTGAATGTCGATGATCAGTCGATAAGGATTCGGCAACAGGAACGCCGAGTACTCCGCCACCTGATGCACATCTAGCACCACCCGCGTAACGTCGTCCGAAAACTGCGCCGCGCGAATCCGCGTCAGGAAGCCATCATCCGTCACGGCAAAGCTCTTGCCCGCGAGCTGCGGCGCCAGCCGGGCATGGTGCAGATCGAAGAAGATCCGGTCCGGATGCTCGACACGCGCAGCCTGGTACTCCACCGCACCTCCCAGATCAATCGCCACGCGCGTATATGTTGGCGTCGACCAGTGCCGGATCCCGGTCACCGTCGCCATCTTGCGCGGCCTCTCTTCATCTGCCACCAGCGTCGCGCTCGACGGGTGCGCTTCATCAAACTCGGCGCCGTCATGCGTCGCGGCGCCGTCAGCTCTCACCGCCGAAGCGTCGTCACTCTTTCCAACCACCGAAGGCTTCCGATAATGCTCGATCGAAGCCGGCGCCTCGGAGGTGCTGGCCGCGATCTCCGCGTCGTCCGACCTCCGATCTCTGGTCTCTGTTCTCTTCGCCAGCTCTTTCGCTTCTACGCTGCGCGGATAGTCCGTCAGCAACTGCTCGCGCACCTTCTTCTCTTCCACCGGATCGTCGGCAGTGTCCTTTGCCAGCAGCTCCATCGCATGCCCCAAGGCCTCCGGAGCCATTCGGCCGCCCGGATACGCCTTCGCCAGAAACTCATACTGTCCCGCCGCATCGCGCAGAGCTTTGTGATCGCTGAACTCACGGCCCTCTTCGGCCAGCAGCTCTGCCACCTGCTCTACCGCGCGCGCAGCATGCGCATCGCCCGGGTTGCCGTGGTAGATCGCGCGAAAGCCATCCATCACATGCTGGTATTCAAGCTTTGTATGAGTCCCCTGCGGCTTCGCCTCGAAGACCTCGCGCGCCTTCACCGCGCTGTCCCACGCGCTCACTGCGGGCCTGCGAGCCAATGCGGTGGACGCCGTCACAACCAAACACGCGCTCGCGGCTGCGCCCATCCAGCCGCGGCCGCATCCTCTCCCGCTCTGCCGAGACACACGCATAGCCCACCCTAAGTGTAGGTTCGCCATGCGCCTCGCCACGTTGCGAATACGCCGGGGTACCCACGCATGTACCTGTTACCAACGTGCCGTAGAAAAGCACTTGCAACCGATCGCTGTCAGCAACTTGCGAACCCGCTAACTCACTGACTCGCTGAGTCGCTGACTTGGTGACCCGCTCGCTACGCGATCATCTCGCCGATGACGGACGCCGCCTGCGCCAGCACGTTGTCAAGCGCAGCGACATCGCTGCCGCCTGCCTCCGCCAGATCCGGACGGCCACCACCCCTGCCGCCAACCTTCGCAGCCAGTGCGCCAACAATCTTCCCTGCCTGCACGCGCGACGTCAGGTCCTTCGTCACGCCTACAATCAGCGACACCTTGTTCTCCGGCGTGGCAGCGCCGAGCACAACAACGCCGGAGCCGAGCTTGCCGCGCAGCTCGTCCACAAGATTGCGCATCTGCGATTTGTCCAGTGCATCCACGCGCCGCGCGAGAACCTTCACACCCTTCACCTCAACCGCCGAAGCCGCCGCATCCGCGGTCGCCGCACTGGCCGACTTCATCCGCATCTGCTCCAGCTCGCGCCGCAGCTTCTTCATCTCTTCTTCCTGCTGCGACAGCTTCGATTGCAGCGCCGCCGCACTCGGCTCCGTCGCGCCAACGATCTGCCCCGCAACCTTCGCCACATCTGCGTCGCGCCGGAACAACTCCAGCGACCCAGTTCCCGTCACCGCCTCCACGCGCCGCACGCCGCTTGAAACGGAGCTCTCACCCAGCAGCTTCAGCAGTCCAATCTCCCCCGTCGCCGCCGTATGCGTTCCTCCACACAGCTCCGTCGAGAAGTCCCCAATCTTCACCACCCGCACGCGCTCGCCGTACTTCTCGCCGAACAGCGCCATCGCCCCCAACTCATGCACCGCCACATCGATCGGCACATCCACCAGCGTCTCTACTTTGTTATTCGCCAGAATCTGCGTGTTGACGATGTCCTCAATCTCCTGCAGCTCCTCGGCGGCAACGCCCGTGAAGTGCGAGAAGTCAAACCGCAGCCGCGTCGCATCATTCAATGACCCCGCCTGCTTCACATGCGTGCCCAGCACCTGCCGCAGCGCCGCATGCAGCAGATGCGTGCCCGTGTGATTGCGCATCGTCGCATGCCGCACACCGGCATTCACGACCGTATCCACCACATCACCCACTGCAATCGCATGCTTCGCAGTCACCTGGTGCGCAAACACACCCTGCACTGGCTTCCTGCATCCAGTCACTTCGGCAATGGCTGTGATGTGATCGCTCGCATACAGCCAGCCCACATCACCCACCTGCCCACCCGAGTCTGCATAGAAGCTCGTCGCATCCAGCACCACCTCGCCGGTCTCACCCGGCTGGAGACTCGCAACACCAACTCCATCCTTCACTAGCGCCAGCACACGCGCCCCATCCAGCCGTGTCGCCCCATATCCCTCAAACTCCGTCTTCGGCAGCTCCCGATACACGGGCGCCGCCGTCTTCTGCGACCCACCCTTCCAACTGGCCCGCGCCCTCTGCTGCTCCTCCAGCTTCGCCCGCTCAAAGCCTTCGTAGTCAAACTCAATTCCAGCATCGCGCGCCGCATCGACCATGAAGTCCAGCGGTATACCAAACGTCTCGTACAAGCTGAACGACTTCGCGCCATTGCGCAACGTCTCGTCCGTCATATTGCGAAGCCCAAGCTCCAACGTACGCGCGAACTGCTGCTCTTCCGTCAGCACCACCTTACTCACGCGCTCCGCTGACTCCTTCAGTTCCGGATAGGCCGCCTGCATCTCATCGCGCACCGCGAAGACCATCTCGTGCAGAAACGGCTTCTCCTGCCCCAGCAGCCTTCCGTGCCGAATCCCGCGCCGCATGATCTTGCGCAACACGTACCCGCGTCCCTCATTCGAGGGAAGCACGCCATCCGAAATCAAAAATGTCGCCGCGCGTGCATGATCCGCAATAATCCGGAGCGACGCCGCACCCTTCTCATCGCTCACTGCGAGCTTCTCAACATCACTCGGATCTCGTATCTCGAATCTCGAATCTGATCGCGTCAACTTCGCCGCCGCCGCAATCAACGGCGTAAACAGATCGCTCTCATAGTTCGACAGCTTCCCCTGCAACACGCAAGCAATGCGCTCGAGCCCCATGCCCGTATCAATCGACGGCTTCGGCAGAGGCGTCAGCGTTCCATCCGCCGCGCGATCGAACTGCATGAAGACCAGGTTCCAGATCTCGATATACCGCTGATCGTCATGTGGAAACGGCTTGTCTTCTCCTGTTTCACTCGCTGCGACACCAAGATCGAAAAATATCTCCGAGCATGGGCCACACGGTCCCGTGTCGCCCATCTGCCAGAAGTTGTCCTTCATAGACATCTCGAAGATGCGTTGCTTCGGCACGCCGGTCTCGATCCAGTACCGTTCCGCCTCATCGTCGCGCGGCACAGCTTCTGTGCCCTCGAAGATCGTCACGTACAGCCGCGAAGGATCGATCCCGAACCACTCCGGCGAGGTCAGCAACTCCCACGCGTACGCAATCGCATCCTTCTTGAAGTAGTCGCCGAAGCTGAAGTTACCCAGCATCTCGAAGAACGTGTGGTGGCGGCGCGTGAAGCCGACATTTTCGAGATCATTATGCTTTCCGCCGGCGCGCACGCACTTCTGGCTAGTCGTTGCACGCGAATACTCGCGCTTCTCCGCGCCAAGAAAGACGTCCTTGAACTGATTCATCCCCGCGTTGGTGAACAGCAGCGTGGGATCGTTGGCCGGCACCAGCGAGGACGAGTGCACACGGCGGTGCCCTTTACCCTCAAAAAACCGCAGAAAATCTTCACGAATCTGGTTGCCGGACAGGTTGCGCATAAGAGATAAGTTTATCAGCGCAAATGCTGGCCTCTCGCTATTCCGGCTCGGTTACGCCAGGCCGCCAGGTGAGACCTTCAAGGCGCAGTTCCGGATTGCGCGTCGCTTTCAACTTCCCGAACTCGTCCGCATGTCGCGCCATCTCGATTACGCTCACCAACGCGTCGAAAGCGTCTTCACTTCCCTGCGCTTTCATGAGGACCGCTCGGCCGAGCAACGCGTACAGCGCATCCGTTTTGCGTTTCGCCGAAAGATACCTCTTGCGAGCTTCCGGATTCGACTTCGCAACGGCGCCTGTCATGAGGCGCGTGTACATCTCGACGAGAAGCGGGCGCGGGCGCCTCGCGTCGATCGCCGAGTTCTCCAGCGGCCACACCCGAAAGCCTGCGTCGTGCAGACGTTCGAGCATCGGCATGGCACGCAGCGATCCGGTCCCTACGCTTCCCGATCCACCGATCTGAAACGGAGACTTCGGCGTGATTCCGCGCATCTTGGCGGCGCGCTCCGGATCTCCACCCTCCAGTGCTTGCGCGATCTTGTTGTCGTAGTCGGCGAAGCGGAACATGCGGCGATAGCCCGGGCCGCAGAACTGCGCGGGGCGCTTGTGAGGCTTGCCCCAAAAGCGCTCGTCACGCGCAATCTCATCGCGCTCGCGGGCGAGCCACTGCTCAGCAAGGCCGGCGTTCGCTTTGCGCCAGAAGGCGAACATGTCGGCGCAGCCGTGCTCGGCGAGGAACCAGCCGGGGAAGCTGAAGCAGCAGTCGATGGAGACGACGAGGCGCGGGGTTTCGCGGGCGAGCTCAATCAGCCAGTCGGTGATCTCGTCGCGGGTGCGGCCGGCTTCGAGCTGAACCTTGCTACCGGTTTCGCTGCGGGTCCAGATGGCGGACCAGATGTGACGCCGCTGGCCCGCGGCGTCGATGCGGCCGGACCAGTCGATGGCGATCAGGCGCAGCGTATTTGCCTTATTCACTCTTCACTGCTCTCTTCGATATCTATCTCTTCGACGTCGCTTCCCGCCCAGTCGCGCAGGACGGCCCAGATGGCGCGCGAGGAAAAGCCTGCGGCGACGAGGCGGCGCATGATCTTCGCCGTTTCCTTCTGTTTCTGTTCGCGGTCTCCGCTGGGCTGCGTAAGGCGTTTGCGCTCTATATATTGGCGGGCGAGGGTGACTTCGTCCACGTCCTCGTATTGCTTTGTGATGGCCTCGTTGGCGAGCGGGCTTGCGATGCCTTTTTGCATTAAGCCCTGCTGGACGCGGCGTTTGCCGAATTTCTCATTCTCCTGACGGAGGCGGGCGAAGTCTGCGGCGAAACGGGCATCGCTTAAGTATCCTATTTCCTTTAGTTTATCGATGACTTTTTCGATGGTGGGGCGGCCGGTTTCGTCAGACGGGACGCGATCGGCGAGTTTGCGGCGGAGATCGCGCTCGGACTTCATCTTGGAGGCCAGGGATTTGACGGCGTAGTCGAGCAGCTCCGGTTCGGTGAGTGGGACCTTAGCCTTGGCGGATTTCTTATGCAGTGGCATGGCCCCCCTCCCCCCCTGTTTTCATGCAAAGTCTTCAGCGGATTTGACTTAGCGGTGGACTTCGGCGTTCTAAAGGCGATTTTGGTGCAAAGTCTTCAAGAGAAAAGGGTAATCCTTACAGGTATATGCAGTCGTGTGAGGCAAAGTCTTGATCCTTATGGGTTTGCGGCGGCCGGATTCTTCTCTGGGCCGGACGAGGCGTACTTGTTCGTACCCAGCCAGCGGTCGCACCAGTCGTTGACGGTTTCGTTCCAAAGCTGAGAGTTCTGGGGCTTGAGGACCCAGTGGCCTTCGTCGGGGAAGTAGAGCATCCGGGAGGGGACGCCGCGGAGTTGGAGCGCGGTGAAGAGCTCATAGCCTTGCGAGACGTCGAGGCGCATGTCGCGCTGGGAGTGAACGATGAGCGTGGGTGTGTGGGCGTCCTTGATGAAGCGCATGGGCGACCACTTGATGAAGGGATCGTCCATCTCGGGCTTGCCATAGAAGTCCCAGGGGTGGGAGGGTTTGGTCTGCTCGACGACGGCGTCGGGGGCGTTGGAGGCGAGCGGGCGGAACTCCCACTCCATGAACCAGAGCTCCTCGGTGGTGCCGAAGGCGGCGGCGGGGTCGGACATGCCGTCGTGGGTGACGATGCACTTGAAGCGGTTGGTGTGGGTGAGTACCCAGTCGGCCATGTAGCCGCCGTAGGAGGCGCCGAGGGCGCACTCGCGGTTTTTGTCGATGAAGGGGTAGTGCTGCTCGGCGTAGTCGAGGCCCTTCATGAGGTCGATGTAGGGACGGCCACCCCAGTCGCCGGAGACTTCTTCGAGGAATTTTTCGCCGTAGCCTGTGCTGCCACGCGGGTTGATCATGATGACGACGTAGCCGTTGGCGGCGAAGAGTTCGGGGTTCCAGCGGTAGGACCAGGCGTCTCCCCAGGCGCCCTGCGGGCCGCCGTGGATAAGGAATTTGACGGGGTATTTCTTGGAGGGGTCGAAGTTGGGTGGCTTGACGAGGAAGCCTTCGACCTTAGTGCCATTCGCGCCGGGCAACCAGAAAGGCTCCAGTGGCGCGAGCGACAGCTGTGAGAGCTCATTCTGGTTCAGGCGAGTCAGCAGCTTCGGCTCAAACAAAGGCGGTGTTACGTCTTGGTTAGGGCTCTTTCCTGTGAGGTCTAGCTTGATCGTGCGGGTGCTGTCATCCATTCCCGTAGCATCGAACGCCGCAATCTCCGTCGGTCGGTCGACGCGCATGAGACTTCCGACCATTTCGAAGTTTCCTCTGACACGAGCGAGAGACAGCTCGCTCCATTCACCGGCAGCTTTGCCGTAGCGGTGAAGCTCGACCCCATCAATGCCTACCGAATAGATTGGTGCTTCTCCTCGGCTTTCGGAGACAAAGAAGATTTCTTTGGATGTGTCCGACCAAACGAACTCGTCGATCCACATGTCTAGGTCGGAGACCTCGCCGCGTGCTGATTTGGAATAATCACGCTGCACTCGATCAATTTTTCTGATCTCGCCACTAGCGCGATTCAGTACCGCAAGTTTGAACTGATCCGATTCGTACCCGTTGCGGGCTTGGGTGCGCCACGCGAGCCATTTGCCGTCGGGAGAATACTGCGGGCCGTCGTCGCTGCCGGGTGAGGTGGAGACCTTTACGGCTTTGGCGTTGGGGTCATCGAGCTTGAGGGTGAAGATGTCGTTGTTGGTGGACTCGCCCGGCTGCGGATAGACGCCGGGTTTTGCGAAGCCGACTTCGAGGTTGGTGACGTAGGCGATCTCGTGCGAGTCGGGAGCCCATGCATAACCCAATGGCCCGCCGAGTTCCCAGGTTGGAGTCTCCGCATCTCCTACAGCCGAGCGCGGCGTGAGGTCGCGGAGATGCGTTCCGTCGGCGTCGACGACGGCGATGTGGCTGCGGCGCGGGCCGGTGAAGTGGTCCCAGTGGCGGTAGAGGAGTTGCGTCCAAAGCTGTGCTTTGACGGGCGAGGCGTCGGCGGCCTTCTGCTTTGCGGCGTCGCAGGCATCTTCTTTCGACCAGTCAGCGAGGTCGGAACATTCGGGGTAGACGTCGACGGTGAAGAGGAGCCGTTTGGAGTCGGGAGACCAAATGGCTCCGTCGGCGCCGCCGTCGACGTGCGTGATCTGCGTGGGGGCGCCGACCGTGCCGGCGACGTCGTCCCAGGGCATGGTGAAGATCTGGTCCTTCATGGTCAGGGCGATGGATTTGCCATTGGGAGCGAATCGTCCATTTGCCTCGCCGTCGCCGAAGGTGAGCTGATGCTCTTTGGCGCTGCCGTCGAGCGGCACAGCCCAGAGGTGGTTGACCTTCGTGTTCTTCTCGAGCGAGACGTCCGTGACGGAGAAGAGGACCCATTTGCCGGAGGGAGAGATCTGCGGGTCGGAGACCCGGCGCATGGCCATGAGGTCGGCGAACGTGATGGGACGTTTTTGTGCAACCGGCTGCTGGGAGGCGAGCGGCAGGGTGAGCGTTGCGGCGAGGAGACAAGTAAGGAGGCGCATCGGGGGTAAGTGTAGCGCGGGGATGGCTTGCGAGCACGCGCGACGGGCAGGGCAACGGCGACGGCAAAAGACTCACGCGTCTTAACCCGCGACACCCCACCCTTTCACGATAAGACCGTGAAACGGTAGGCCGCCCGATGGATGGGGCAAACGTTGGCGGGGCGACCGTTGATGGGTCGGCGGTAGCGGGCGGTTGCAGAACCTTTTGGCCCGGCCTACCGTCTAGTGAGGTAAGGGATTTTGTGAATATGCGCCGGTGTGTGTGTCGTTTTGTGTATGGCTCGTTGATTTCGTTCGCGCTGATTGCGTTGGCTGCGCCGATGGTGGCGCAGAAGGGCTTTGGGCCGCTGGATCCGGCGCAGCCAACGGGCACGACCGTCGACCAGATTGTTCAGAAGATGGGCGCGCGCGAGACGGCGTTTGAAGCGGCGCGGGATCAGTATGAGTTTCGGCAGACGGTGAAGATCCAAACGATTGACGACGACACGGGGCGGCCGGATGGACAGTATGAAGAGGTGACGGATATCACGTTCGATCCGCAGGGGCATCGCGTGGAGCATGTCGTGTTCGCTCCACAGAACACGCTGGAGCGCGTGATGCTGACCGAGAACGACATGAAGGATATTGCGGAGAGAATTCCGTTCATTCTGACGCAGGCGCAGCTGCCGGATTACAACCTGACGTACTTAGGCAAGCAGCATGTGGATGAGTTGGAGACGTATGTGTTCGATTGCGCGCCGAAGGTGCTGGTGAAGGGACACCGGTACTTCCAGGGGAAGGTTTGGGTGGACCAGCAGGATGACGAGATTGTGCTGGTGAACGGGCTGAACGTGCCGCAGGATCTTCGGCGCGGGCATGAGGATTTGAGCCCGCCGTTCACGACCTACTACGAGCAGATCGATGGCGTGTACTGGTTTCCGGTGTACACGAAGGCGGAGGGGATTCTGCACTTCGCGGCACAGAATGGAGCGCTGAGTCAGGATGTGCATATACGCGCGATCGTGACGTTCACGGACTACAAGAAGTTTAATTTCCACTCGAATATCAAGATCACGTACGGCGATACGACGATTGCGCCGGGGCAGAAGCAGCCGGACGGATCGGCTTCGCCGAGTGGACAGCCGCAGCCGAAACTTTAATTTCTAAGGGCGCTCCAGCGCGAGTGCGACAGAGTTGCCGCCACCGAGGCAGAGTGCGGCGATGCCCTTGTGCGCGTTTCGTCGCTGCATTTCATGCAGCAGCGTGACGAGGACGCGGGCGCCGGAGGCTCCGATGGGATGGCCAATGGCGACGGCGCCGCCGTTGACGTTGACGCGGTCGAGCGAGAGGCCGAGCTCCTTGGTGACGCCGAGGGCCTGCACGGCGAAGGCTTCGTTGAGCTCAAAGAGATCGACGTCGGAGAGCGCCCAGCCGGCGCGCTCCAGAACTTTGCGCACGCCGGTGACGGGAGCGAGCATGACCCAGCGCGGAGCGATGCCGCTGGTGGCCTGCGCGCGGATGGTGGCGAGTGGAGTGAGGTTGAGGGCACGGGCTTTGTCGGCGGACATGACGACGACGGCTGCGGCAGCGTCGTTGACGCCGGGCGCGTTGCCGGCGGTGACAGTGCCGTTCTTGCGGAAGGCGGGTTTGAGTGCGGCGAGGGCTTCGAGCGAGGCGTCGTCGCGGACGCTTTCGTCGCGCGTAACGGTGGTGCTGGATTTTTTGCCGGGAACTTCGACGGGGACGATCTCGGCGTCGAAGCGACCGGAGTTCCAGGCGGCAGAGGCTTTGCGGTGGGAGTCGAGTGCGTACTGGTCCTGCTGCTCGCGGGTGAAGCCGTGCTTGTCGGCGACGAGCTCGGCGGTCTCGCCCATGTGGAAGTCTTCGCAGGCGCACCAGAGGCCGTCGCGGATCATGGAGTCGACGACGGCGGAGTCGCCCATGCGCATTCCTTTACGCGCGGCGGGGAGAAGGTACGGCGCGTTGGACATGGATTCCATGCCGCCGGCGACGACGATTTCGGCGTCGCCCTGCGCGATGGATTGCGCGGCGAGAGCGACGGCGCGAAGGCCGGAGCCACAGACCATGTTGATGGTGAGCGCGCTGACGGTGTCGGCGAGGCCAGCGCGCAGAGCGGCTTGACGCGCGGGATTTTGTCCGAGGCCGGCGGGAAGAACGCAGCCCATGATGCACTCGTCTATATCCTGTGGCGCTACGCGATCCTGTGGGGCTACGCGATCCAGTGGGGCTGCGCGTTTCGCCGCGTCGGCGTGAGTGCGTTCGATGGCGGCGCGGATCGCGATGGCACCGAGCTCGACGGCGGTGAGTGAAGAGAGCGCGCCGAGAAATTTTCCGACCGGTGTGCGAACGGCGCTGACGATGACAACTTCACGCATGGATGAAATCTCCTGATGGCGACGGCGTGTATGTGCGCCGTCGCGACGACAAAGTATACGTCTCGTTTGGATGCGCGGGCGGCACCAACGATGCTGCGTTGCGAGACGAGCGGAGCGCTCAAGAGGAACTTCGAGAGGAGATGGAACGGGTGTGAGGCTGTGCAAAGCAGGGCAGAAATTTCGTTCCTAAGCTTCTTTTTTCTCTTGACTCTAACGCGCGGTAAATCTATACCCTTGTTAGCTGCATTGCAGCGTCGATGATGTTCATCGATTGGGAGCGCAGGCAAACGCAACCCAAGGCAAAGCAACAAACAAAGGCAACACACTCGGGGGACGCCAAAGAGAGCGTCCCCCGAGGTGTTTTTGATTAGTGTTCATGCGGGTTTTCGATGCACTCTCAAACTTCTTAGCATCGCAGTATGCTGAAGAGCAATGACAAGAAGACGCTGGATCGCCGACAAATTCACCGACACGACTGCAACTCTTGAGGGAGACCAGGCGGCGCATCTTGCACGCGTGTTGAGGGCGCAGCCGGGACAAATTTTCGATGTGGTGGCGAATGGCTACCTTCGGCGTGCCACGGTCGTCAACGTCTCCGAGGAGCGGGTAACGTTCGAGTTGGGCGAGGAGTTGGAAACGGAAGCAGCGCTTCCGGTGCATCTTCTGCTTGCGGTGATCAAGTTCGATCACTACGAGTGGGGACTCGAAAAACTTACAGAGCTGGGTGCGGCGAGAATCACTCCGGTGATTGCGCGGAGAACGGAGAAACATCTGGCGCAGGCGGCGGCGAAGCGCGTGGAGCGGTGGAGACGGATTGCGCTGGAGGCGGCGAAGCAGTCGAGAAGAAGCGACCTGCCGCAGGTGGATGATCCGGTGTCGCTGAAGCAGGCGATTGCGCAGGTGAATGCACCGGTGAAGCTGCTGCTCGCGGAGACGGAGGAAGAAAATTCGCTCCGCAGGGAGTTGATGAGCCAGCAAGTCAGCGAGTCAGGGATCGCGCTGGCGATCGGGCCAGAGGGTGGATGGACGGCGGAGGAGATGATGCTGTTCAGCGAGAGTGGGTGGCGGCATGTGACGCTGGGCCCAAGGATTCTGCGGGCGGAGACGGCGGCGATTGCGGCACTAAGTGTGTGTGCGGCGCTGATATAGGCAGCGCGCCGGTTACTTCCATCCTCTACTCGCCAGCCACTCCTCCCACCAGCGCCGGTTCTCGAGGATCGCCTGCTGCTCCTCAGCCGGCAAATCCGGTCCCGCCTCCGGAATTGTATGAAGAGGCTTCAACCCGACGCTGGCGCGCAGTTCGTCGACTCGCTCCGGTTCAGCGAGCGTCCACGGACGGACGCACCCATCCCGCGGATCGTCCATCCACTGCGTACCGAAACGCTGGGCACGATGCTCAAGCATTGCAACGCGGTCCTCGAGATACGCATAGTGCCACTTAGGCACTCCTCCGCGCTCGGCGCAATCTTTTAGAAGGCGCAACGTTTGTTGCTGCAAATCCGGATGGCCCATCGCATGCTGCGCGATCAACCACGCTGCCTCCGCACCATCAGCGCCGACAAGGTCCTGGTCAGGCCAGCCACGTGTCGAGATGATCTCCGCGAGCCGCAGCGCATTTCGGCGATGCACCTTTTCCATCCGAGGGACGTAGTGGCCGCCAAGCTCGCCCGAATCCACCAGCTCCTGCCGAACGCGGAGGTCCTCCGCACGCATCGCCACAAGCTCCGCCCGCAGAGTCTCGTCCATCATCCACCACTCCGTGAATCGACGACTGCATGACTGCGTTCGCTAGCTGAACATCTCTTTGACCTTGTCGAAGAGGCCGCGCGATTGCGGGACGTTATCGACCTTGAGGGATTCGCTGAGCTGGCGCATGAGGTCTTTCTGCTGCTTCGTAAGTTTCGCGGGTGTCTGGACGCGAACTTCGACGATGAGATCGCCGCGGCCGTGGGAGTTGAGGTGTGGGACACCTTTGCCACGCAGACGGAATTCCTTACCGCTCTGCGTTCCTTCAGGGACTTTGAGGGCTTCGGGGCCGTGGAGGGTTTCGATGGTGAGCTCGGTGCCGAGCGCGGCCTGCGGGAAGCTGATGGGCATCACGCAGTGCAGGTCGTCGCCGTCGCGCTCAAAGAACTTGTGCGCACGGACCTCGAGGACAACGTAGAGATCGCCGGACGGGCCGCCCCACTTGCCGGCATCGCCTTCGCCGGCGTAACGAATGCGCGTTTCGTTTTCAACGCCGGCGGGAACTTTGACGAGGATCTTGTGCTCGCGCTGAACGCGTCCATCGCCGCGGCAGGTTTTGCATGGATTGCGAATGACGGAGCCGGTGCCGGAGCAGACGGGACAGGTGCGCGCGACGGAGAAGAAGCCTTGTTGCGTGCGGATCTGTCCGCGACCGCCGCACTGCTGGCAGGTTTCGGGCTGGCGTCCGCCTTCGGAGCCAGTGCCGGAGCAGTCAGTGCAGGCTTCGGCGCGGCGGATGTTGATTTCGCGCTCGATGCCGAAGACGGCCTCCTCGAACTCGAGGCGCATGTCGAACTTGATGTCGCGACCGCGCTGCGCGCGTGAGGCGCGGCCAGTGCGCGAACCCATGTTGAACATCTCGCCGAAGATGTCACCGAAGATGTCGCCGATATCGCCCTGCGCGAATGGACCGCCGGCAAACGGATTGCTTGCGGCTCCGGCACCGACGCCGGCGTGACCGAAGCGATCATAGGCGGCGCGCTTATCGGGGTCGCTGAGGGCCTGGTAGGCCTCGCTGCAGGCCTTAAACTTTTCTTCCGCATCCGGATTGTTGGGATTGCGGTCGGGGTGGTACTGCATCGCGAGCTTGCGGTACGCGGCTTTAATCTCCACGTCGGACGCGGTGCGATCCACCTGTAAGACTTCGTAATAATCCATCTTCATTGTTGCAGTCGCCATTTACACACTTCCCATGATCGCTCTCTCATGGGGCTGAAGGCCCGTTGCGAGAGAGGTTCTTACGGCGCGGCCGAGCCGCGCGCTTTCAAAGCTAGTCGCTAATCTGCTTTGCGTTGGTTGCAATTTTTACGAGCGCGGGCCGAAGGAGTTTGTCGCGGAGCTTGTAGCCGCGGCGGATCTCCTCGACGACCTGGTGGTCGGGAACGTCCTCGCGCTCTTCGCTGCCGAGCGCTTCGTGCAGGCGCGGGTCAAACTGCACACCGACCGATTCGACGGGCTGGACGTTGAGGCCGCGCAGAGCTTCTTCCATCTGCTTGAGAATGAGCTGGACGCCGGCGCGCAGCTGCTCTGCGGATCCCTGGGATTGCAGCGCGAGCGCGAAATTGTCCATGACGCCGAGGAACGGTTCGACGGCGGATTGGACGGCGTAGTCGCGCGTGTCGGCGCGCTCTTTGGCTTCGCGCTTGCGGGCGTTGTCGAACTCAGCCTGCAGGCGGGCGAGGCGGTCCTTGAGCGCGTCGCGCTCTTCGCGCAGCGCGGTGAGCTCGGCGGCCTGCGCGGCGAGCTGATCATTTTGCTGTGCTTGGTCGGCGGTCGACTGCACTGGATCGGCGCCAGGACCTTCCTGCGCCTCCTCCACCCGCTGAATCTCTTCTGTTCCTGTCATACGTCTTTCCTTTCCGAAAACGGCCGGCCGTGGCCATCGCGTGCGATTGTTGCTCATCGGCAACCTCTTCCTTACATGTCTGCCAAACGCTCTCTATGTACTGATGCGCCTAGGAGCTTCGCGGCGTCAGAGCGCGCTCCAGCATCTGCGCGATGTAGGCCACGGCGTTCATATTGCTTGGGTAATTCATGCGCTTGGGGCCGATGACGCCGACGGAGCCAAGGTTTTCGCCAGCAACGCGAGCGGGCGCGGCGATGAGGACGAGGCCGGCCATCTCGGGCGCGTGCTGTTCGAGATCGAAGACGACGCGAACGGATTCCTGGCGGGCGTCGATGTAGGCATTGAGGAGCTCGATGAGGCGTTCCTTGGCTTCAAGCGCCGTGAGCATTTCGCGGAGGCGGGCGCGGTCTTCAGGGAGGCCGAGAAGATTGGCGACGCCGTCGACGAAGACGGCTTGGGCTCCGGCAGCGGCGCCTACGGTCTGGTTCCAGAGCTGCTGGGCGGCCTCCATCATCTGCTGATAGGCGCTGCGTTCGGTTTCAATGCGGCGGGCGAGCTCAGTGCGGATGCGCTCCATGCTCCAGCCGCGGAAGTGTTCGTTGAGGAAGCGCGATGCGGTCTCGAGGTCGAGCGTGGTGAGTTCGCGGTCGAGCGAGAGGACGCGGTCGCGGACCATGCCGCTGCGGGTGACGACGACGGCGAGGACGCGGCGCTCGGCGAGGCGGCTGAAGTGGACGTGCTCCAGTGTGTCGTGCGAGCTGGCCGTGGACATGGCGAGGCCGACGCCACTGGAGAGCACGGCGAGGACGTGTGAGGTGCGCTCGAGGAGAGCTTCGGCACCGGCGATGCCGGCGAAGCTGGTGTCGATGCGGGATTGCAGCTCGATGGTTGAGGGCCCGAGGTTGTCGAGGCGGGCTCCGTTGAGCTGCTCGACGTAGAGGCGGAAGGCGCGCGCCGAGGGCACGCGGCCGGCGGAGGTGTGCGGCTGCTCGAGCAGGCCCTGCTCGGCGAGCTCGGCCATCTCGTTGCGGATGGTGGCGGAGCTGGCGGGGCCGGAGGGGAGGGTTTCGAGGCGCGCGATGGCGCCGGAGCTGACGGGCTCGCCGGTGGCGATGTACTGCTCGACGATCGCGGTGAGGATTTCGCGTTGCCGGGTTGTGAGAGTGGTGGGCATGATGCGGTTCTGGGTGCGAGGCTCCAGGTCCTAAGAAATCTCCAGGACGTTTTCGGTTTGGGCGGCGACTTGTTCGGCGCGCGCTTTGATTTTTTGAGCGATGAAGGCGAACTCGCGTCCGCGGGCGGATTGATCGCCGGCGAGTGAGGCCGGAAGGCCACGGTCTCCGCCTTCGCGGACTTGCGGGTCGAGATCGACGGAGCCGAGGAAGGTGATGTTGAACTGCTTGGCGGTCTGCTCGGTGGCGCCGGCGCCGAAGACGTCGAGGACGGTGCCGTCGGGGAGCGTCATCTGGCTCATGTTTTCGATCATGCCGAGGACTTCGACGTTGACCTGGTGGAACATTTCGAGGGCCTTGCGGGCGTCCTGCAGGGCCACGCTGGAGCCGGTGGAGACGACAACGGCGCCGGTGAGCGGAACGGTCTGGACGAGCGAAATGACGACGTCGCCGGTTCCGGGTGGGAGGTCGACGATCAGGAAGTCGAGTTCGCCCCAGGCGACCTGCTGAAGGAATTGCTTAATGATGCCGTGGAGCATGGGCCCGCGCATGACCATGGGCTTGTCGCCCGGTGAGATGAGACCGACAGACATGAACTTGATGCCGTGCGCAGTGAGCGGCTCGATCATGTTGCCGGGAAGCACGGACGGCTGGCGCGTGATGCCGAGCATGGTGGGGACATTGGGACCGTAGATGTCGGCGTCGAGCAGGCCGACCTTGTGACCCTGTTTGGCGAGCGAGACCGCGAGATTGACGGCGACGGTGGTTTTGCCGACGCCGCCTTTGCCGGAGCCGACGGCGATGACATACTCGACGCCCGGAAGCGGTTGGGGGCCCATCGGCTGTTGTCCTGTGTGTGCCATCTGATTCCCTGCTCTCTTCTTTTCTTTGCTTGTCTAAATCTCTTTGACTAAATGTGCCACTCGGGTGGCAGAGTGGCGCGAAGATCTTTGCGGCGCTGCACTTCGCCAGAGCGCATTTCGCGGCGGCGGCCGGCGTCTTCGAAGCGGCGGCGCTGGTGGCCGGTTTCAGCGATGACCTGCGGGACCTCGATGCGTTTGCCGGTCGCATCGACCGCGACGAAAGTCAGGTACGCGGACGAGACGTGGCGAAAGCGACCCTCGCGGACGTCTTCGACCATGGCTTTCACGCCGACCTCCATCGAAGTGCGGAAGGCGCGGTTGACGCTGGACTTGAGGATGAGCAAGTCGCCGACCTTGACGGGCGCGACGAAGTCAAGGTGATCCATGGAAGCCGTGACCGTGTAGGCACGAGCGTGCCGGCTGGCGGCCATGGCGCCGACGAGATCGATGAACTGCATGAGACGGCCGCCGAAGAGGTTCCCGATCGCGTTGGCGTCGCCGGGAAAGATAATCTCGCTGCGCTCGGACTGGGACTCGGAGACCGGCCTTGCGGCCACACCTTCGCTCATCCTGTTTGCCACACCTCCGCTCAGATTTCGGGAGACGGCTTCTGATTCCGCGATTCGGCTCCCTTCTCTATATTCTAAATGTCTGCGTCCTGGCGTGCCGAACGCGCATTTGGAGTTCGGGATATCCGAAATTTCAGGGATTTAGCAAGCCCTGCAAGGATCTTTCAGAGGAGCCATCCATGAACGCCGCCGTGGTCGAGTCCGCTCAGTCATCGCCTGTATATAAGACCTTTGACGACCCCGTGCCGGAGACGGGCGAGTCCCTGGTCCGGGTGCTTGCCGTCGGGCTTCATCCTGTCGTGAAGTCGCGCGCCAAGGGCAGCCACTACACCAGCCGCGGACAGTACCCTTTGATCCCCGGGGTGGACGGAGTCGGCCGGCTCGATGACGGACGCCGCGTGTTTTTTGCGGCCTCGCACGCTCCGTTCGGCTCGTTCGCCGAGCTTTCCCTGACTCGTCCCCAGACGGTGTTTCCTCTGGCCGACTCCATTCCCGATGACGTGACGGCCGCGCTTGGCAATCCGGCGATGTCTTCCTGGGGAGCCCTGACGTACCGCGCGAAGTTTCAACCCGGGCAGAGCGTGCTGATTCTGGGCGCCACCGGCGTGGCAGGCCAGCTCGCAGTACAGATCGCCAAACGCCGCGGAGCTAAGCGCGTGATCGCCTGCGGACGAAACCCGAAGGCTCTGGAGAAGACGAAAACGCTGGGCGCCGATGCGACCATTTCGCTTGAGCTCTCGAAGGAAGAGCTTCTTGCCGCGCTCAGCCGGGAGATCAACGACGGCGTCGACGCGGTCCTGGATTATGTTTGGGGCCCACCCGCGGAGGTGACGCTCGAGGCCATCGCCAGGAGAGAAAACGAGACTTCGCCGCTCCGCTATGTGCAGATAGGAACGATGGCGGGCCGCACGATTCCGCTGGACGGCGCAATGCTGCGCAGCAATGCCGTGGAGCTGGTCGGCAGCGGGTTTGGAAGCGTCGCGCTTTCCGACCTTCTCACATCCATCGCCGACTTCTTCGCCGAGGCCGCACGCCAGCCGTTTCAGATAGACGTGCGCACATTGCCGCTGCGCGAGATTACCGCTGCATGGGATCAGCCCGATGGAGACGCGCGCTTCGTCTTCGTCCCCTAGCTCGCGAAGAAGAGGCCTGCAAGAATGTTTGTATGGACAAGATTGCGATGCTGACGGAGATACTGGCGCAGAATCCGACAGATGCGTTTGCGCGCTACGGGCTTGCGATGGCGTACGCCGGTGAGGGAAAGAACGAGGACGCGCTGCGGGAGTTTGCCGCGACGATTGAACACAATCCGGATTATGTGCCGGCGTTCCAAATGTCGGCGCAGACGTTGCTGAAGCTGGGCCGGACCGACGAGGCTCGGCAACTATTGCAGCATGGGCTGACAGCGGCGGCCCGGACGAACAACGCGCATGCGGCGAGCGAAATGCGGGCGATGTTAGACGACCTGGCCTAAAGCATCATCGAAATCAACAGAGTTGACGATCCATGCCATTCAATCTGAGCTGGGAACAGATCGCGCTACGAATCCTGCTGGCTACAATTGCGAGCCTTCTTATCGGCCTCAACCGGGATGAGAAGGGCCATCCGGCCGGAATGCGGACGACGTTACTTGTGTGCCTGGCGGCATGCCTGGCGCAGTTGCAGGCAAATCTCCTGCTGCCCACGGCCGGCAAGACGATGTCGTCGTTCTCGGTGCTGGACCTGGAGCGCCTTCCCCTGGGCATTCTGTCGGGGATTGGGTTCATTGGCGCGGGCGTGATTGTGAAGCGCGGCAATGACACGGTGAGCGGCGTTACGACGGCGGCGACGATCTGGTTTGTGACGGTGCTGGGTCTGTTGTTTGGAGGCGGTCAGCTCAGGCTGGGATCGTGTGCGACGGCCATGGGTGTGGCGATTCTGTGGTGTCTCAAGTGGGTGGAAAACCGCATTCCGCGCCAGGAGACAGCGAGTCTGTGGTTGACGCTGGATGATGGCGCGCCCGACGAGAGCGAGATTCGGGCGCTGATTTTGAAGGCCGGTTGCCGATTCACAGAGTGGAAGCCGACGTACGATCCGCCAAGCCGATTGAGCTTTCTGGAGTGCAAGCTGGAATGGCGGGAGCGGCCCGCGCGGGAGTTGGATACGCCGGAGGCAATCCAGCGACTTCGGACGGTTCCGGGCGTGCGATCGCTCACGTGGCGGCACTGAGTAGCGCGGTGGTTCAGCGCGAGGGCGCGGTTGCGGCGAGCTCGGGCTTGTTGTCGCGGTCGCCTTCCGTCGACAGCCCGGGGCGCGCAAGAAAGCGCGCAGTGGGAAATGCGGTGGGATAGTGTTCGCGAACCCAGTCCATCATTTCTTCGCGAACGAGACATTGCAGGTTGAAAGCTTTGCTGGAGTCGGCCGCGCTCATGAGGCAGCGAATCTCCATGCTGCGGTCAGTGAGATTTGTGACTTGAAGACCGACGACATCGCCGTCCCACATGGGTGCGGATTTTACGATGCGCTCGAGCTCGGAGCGCAGCTCTTTTACGGGGACTTCATAGTCGAGATAGAGGAAGGATGTGGTGAGAATCTTTGCGCTTTCGCGGGTCCAATTGGCGAAGGCATTTTCGATGAACCAGCTGAGCGGGACGATGAGGCGGCGGAGATCCCAAATTTTGATGACGACATAGGCGCTGGTGATCTCTTCGATGCGTCCCCATTCACCCTGCACGACGACGACGTCGTCGATGCGGATGGGCTCGGTGAGCGCGATCTGGAGACCGGCGAGGAAGTTGGAGGCAGTCGACTTTGCGGCCGCGGCAACGATGAGAGTGGCGACGCCAGCGGAAGCCAGCAGGCCGGAACCGTAGTGCCAGATGCGTGGATCGTTGAAGGTCCAAAGGAGGGCGCCGATCGTGATGACAATGACGAAGGCGATGGCGATTCGGCGAAAGACCTGGAACTGAGTGTGGACACGGCGGGCGCGAACGTTGTCGGCGACCGTGATGTCGTAGCGGCGGAGCAGCAGATTCTGCACGATGTAAATGCAGCCGACGGCGAACCATCCGAGCGCCGCGACGATCACCATGAAGACGCCGTGCGCGATCAGATGATGAACGTGCGTGGACAGACCCGGCACGAATGGAAGCGAGATGAGAACACAGGTGAGTAGAAAGATGGCTCGTGCGGGGTGAGCGAGGTGATCGCGCAAGCCGAGGCCGGGGGTGCTGGATGCTGCCTCCTTGCGACCGGCGACGCGAAAGAGCACGTAATGAACCAGGTTGGCGACGACGATTGCGCCGCAAAACAGGAAGATGACAAAGAACCAGGCGTGACGGAAGTGAAATGATGCCATGCAGTTCGCTCCTGAGAAAAAGAATCGGCTCAGGGCGCGCGGCCCCTCACCGCTTTAGACGCGGTAAGAGACGTGAGCTGCCGCCTGAAGCGTGAAGCGATTCGCAACATCTATACTTGTATCTATGCCCCAAAACGCGCTTCCTACGACACTTGGCCAGCTTCGCAAATCGAGAGAATTCAGCCCCGAGCGCGTTTCGCGTTCCGTGAAGGATGAGCTACGCGACAACCTGGTTGCGCGGTTGCGCGAGATCGCGCCAGGCGGAGCAAAGGAAGGTGAATCACTGTTCCCGGGCATCGTTGGCTATGACGATACGGTGATTCCGCAGGTGGTGAATGCAATTCTTTCGCGGCATAACTTCATTCTGCTGGGGCTGCGCGGGCAGGCGAAGTCGCGAATGCTGCGCGCGCTGACGACACTGCTGGATCCGGCCGTGCCCTATGTTGCGGGATCGGAGCTGCGGGACAATCCGTATCAGCCGTTGAGCAAGTTTTCGCGGGACCTGGTTGCGTCTTTGGGCGATGACACGCCGATTGCGTGGATGACCCCGATGGAGCGCTATGTGGAGAAGCTGGCGACGCCGGATGTGACGGTTGCGGATTTGATCGGCGATGTGGATCCGATTAAAGCGGCGCGCAGCGGGCATGAGCTGGGCAGCGAGCTGACGATGCATTATGGGCTTTTGCCGCGGGCGAATCGCGGGATTTTCGCGATCAATGAGATACCGGATCTCGCCGGGAAGATACAAGTGGCGCTGTTCAACATCATGCAGGAAGGCGATGTTCAGATTAAGGGCTATCCGGTGCGGCTGGAGTTGGATGTGGCGATTGTGTTCAGCGCGAACCCGGAGGACTATACGGCCCGCGGAAAGATTGTGACGCCGCTGAAGGACAGGATCGGGTCGGAGATTCGCACGCACTATCCAGAGTCGCTGGATGAGGCGATTGCGATTACGGAGCAGGAGGCGTGGACGGCGCGCAGCTATGGACCGGAGAACAACCAGATTCAGCGCATCCACATTCCGCATTACATTCGGCAGATCGTGGAGCAGATTGCGTTTGTGGCGCGCGAAGAGAAGAAGGTGGACAAGCGCTCGGGTGTGTCGCAGCGGCTGCCAATCTCGACGATGGAGCTAGTGGTGTCGAATGCGGAGCGGAGAGCGTTGCTGCATGGCGAATCGCTGGTGGTGCCGCGCGTGGGCGATATCTTTTCGGCGCTGCCTGGGATTACCGGCAAGATTGAACTGGAGTATGAGGGTGAGTTGCGCGGGTCCGAGGTCGTGATGCGCGAGATTATTCGCCAGGCAGTGGCGAGTGTGTATGACAACTATTTTGCGGCCACGGATACGCAGCAGATTGAGCAATGGTTCAACCTGGGCGGCACGGTGGAGCTGAATGACAAGCAGCCGGCGGCGGCGGTGCTGAAGGCAATGAAGGAGATCCAGGGGCTGTTCGAGAAGTTGACGCCGTTGAAGCTGGCGAAGAATCCGGAGCCGGAAATTGCCGTGTCAGGGGCGGAGTTTCTGCTGGAAGGCATGACGGCCCATAAACGCATCTCGCGTTCGGAAGCGCGGACGTTTACTGCGGGTGAGAAAAAGCGGCGTATTGAGGACGCGGCGAATCTGGGCGAACGGATGCGCGAGCGCGAACGCGAGAATGCCTTCAACCGCACGCGGCGGGGATTCAATTAGTTCGGAGCATGACAGATATCGGCTCCGACAGGTAAGATGCTGTCGTCCTATGAAGACGACTCTTTCGCTCACCCTTATTGCTCTTGTCTTTGGTGGAGTTTCACTCCACGCGCAGAAGATTGCTGATCCGAGTGCGTCCGTGCTCGATGTGCAGGCACGGCGGGCGTTCCTCAAGTCGACGACCGATCCACGTATCCGCAGCGCGATGAAGCAGCTGGGCTCCTGCGTAGCGTCGCCGATGGTCGCCGCGCCGGTCGGCGAGATGCAGATTCCGCATCATTACATGCATGGATCCAACGGACCGACGAATCCTGCGGAGGCGGAGGCGACGCGGACGTATGGAGCGTTTGAGAAGCGAATCACCGCGGGCATGAACCAGTGGGTCGCGACGGGAAACGAGGCCGAGGCGCGGTGCGCGCTGGACCAACTGGATGCGTGGGCGAAGGCGAAGGCGCTGACGAACTATGATCCGAAGGCTTACAGCCAGTCGTGGTACCAGGCGGAGTGGACGCTGTCGTCCGCAGGTGTTACGGATTCGGTGTTGAAGCAGGATGGAGCGCTGGACTCGGTGGAGCAGGAGCGCGTGACGGACTGGCTGCGCAAGGCGGCGCACCAGTTGATAAGCTATGAAAAACCCGGGCTTGGGAACAATCATCACTACTGGCGCGCCCTGGCTGCGACTTCGATTGGCGTGCTTTCCAACGATGACAAACTGTTCCGCGACGGCGTGGAGGTCTTCAAGCAGGCGGTGAGCCAGGAGGATGACAGCGGCGCGTTTCCGCTGGAGATGGCGCGACATGAAAACGCGATCCATTACCAGGCGTTCGCGCTGCAACCGCTCATCATGATCGCGGAATTCGGCGAGCGGCAGCACGTGGATTTGTATGGTGTGACCGCGCACGGCCGCACGATACGGAATGCAGTGTTGTTCCTGGGAGAGGCGATAGGTGATCCGGGGTTGGTGAAGAAATATACGGATGACGTGCAGAAGACGAACTTCAGTCCAGACGGTATCGCAGAACTGGAGTTTTACCTTGCGAGGTTTGGAGCTGCAGGGATATCTTCGTCGATCACGAACCTGCTGCAACGTCCGGTATCGGCGACGCGCATCGGGGGAAGCACCACTGTTCTCGCGGGCAAGTGATTCAGAGACAACACGGCGGAGAAGGATGTATCTCTTCTCCGCCGCGTTTGACCCGCTTGACTGCGGGCTGAAGCTGCCGGCCATTTTACATCCGGCTTTATGCTTCCCTATTTAAGTATGGGGGAGAGCCGTAGATCACCGCTTGTCAGAACTTCCCGAGCTCTTTGAACTTCCGGAGCTTCCACTCTGCGATGTCTGAGACCCGCTGGACTTCTTATTTTCTTCGTTGGACCGTTGCGACGTTGAACTGCTCATTCCGGAGGATTGTGTGCGGTTCGGATCCTGGCTGCTCTTGTTTCTCTCGTTTCCCATGTTCTGATCGTGTGTAGCCATAGCATGTAACTCCTCGTCACTTCAGGTGGGCGTTAGGGCCCGGTAATTACGTAGGAGGAGCACGCCGCACACGGCGTTGCCTCGTACTGGCTGCGGCTTTTGTTGCTTATCTAACCGGACCAAAATGGAGCAGCGACAGCTTCTTATTGCAGCGTTTGTTCAGAGACGGATGCTGGATGTTGGAGATGCGCGGGTTAGCTCGAGTATGCTCTTTGCAATCCGATGCCGGAGCTCCCTGACATTGTCGCGTACCTGACTGCGCTGGCTCCACGAGTAGTGGGAAAGCCGCTGGAGAAGGTTCGTATTGCGAGTCCGCTGCTGCTGCGAACGGCCGTTCCTCCTATTCAATCGATTGAAGGTCGAGTAGTGAAAAGGCTGAGCCGGCTGGGGAAACGTATCGTTTTCATGTTTGACGATGCAAGTGGAGACCAAGCGCCGGTTCTAGTGCTGCACCTGATGATCGCCGGCCGGCTGCATTGGAGAGAGCGCGGAGCGAAGGTGACCGCGAGAAATACCCTTGCGGCATTTGATTTTCCGGACGGATCGCTGGTGCTGACTGAAGCAGGAGGACGGCGCCGGGCGTCGTTGCATGTTGTGCGTGGCGAGGCGGCACTCGCGGAGCTCGATCCGGGAGGAGCGGATGTTTTTGCGCTATCGCTCGAGCAGTTTCGCGCGGTGTTGATCGCGGAGAATCACACGCTGAAACGGTCGTTGACCGATCCGCGGGTTCTGTCGGGGATCGGCAACGCGTATTCCGACGAGATTTTGTGGGCAGCGAAGCTGTCGCCGCTGGCGCAGACGCGGAAGTTGACGGACGTGCCATGGGAGCGACTGTACGGCGCGACGCGCGAGACGCTACAGCTTTGGGTCGATCGGCTCAGCAGCGAAGCCGAGAAGAAGTTTCCGGAGACGGTGACAGCGTTCCGGCCGGAGATGGCGGTGCACGGTCGATATGGATTGCCATGTCCGCGATGCGGCGCTCCGATTCAACGGATACGGTATGCGAGTAACGAGACAAATTATTGTCCGATATGCCAGACCGAGGGTAAGGTTCTGGCGGATCGATCGTTGTCGCGGCTGCTTGGTGCTGACTGGCCGCGCACCCTGGAAGAGCTTGAGGCGTTGAAGCGCAAATGAGCGCATTCGAAATGCTTATCATTCGGCGTGAGTGTATTTGCTTCGCTTATTCTTCAATCCATGAGCACGAACCAGAGCCGCACTGTTTTTGATGCAACCGCTGCTACCTACGATCGTGATCGGATGAAGCTGATCCCGGGACATGAGGCGTTTTATGCAGCGGCGCTGGAGCTAATTCCGACGGATGCTATGAGCATCGCGGAATTGGGAGCTGGATCGGGTTTATTTTCGATGATGCTGCGTGCGGCGTTTCCTGAGGCGCATCTGACGCTTATTGATTTTTCGGAGAAGATGTTGGAGCTCGCGAAGGAACGGCTTGGCGATGATTCGCGTGTGACGTTCACGCTCACCGATTACACGATTGATCCGCTGCCGAGGAATTGCGATGCGATTGTGTCGTCGCTGTCGATCCATCACCTGGAGGACGAACGGAAGCGGACGTTGCTGCGGTCGATCCTTGAGGCGCTGAAGCCGGGTGGACTGTTCGTGAATGCCGACCACATTGCCGGACCTAACGCTGAGCTGGAAGAGGTTTATCAACTGCGGTGGTTGGCAGATGTGCGGGCTCTGGGAGCCACGGAACAGCAGATTTCCGATTCCCTTTATCGTCAGCAGGAGGACCGGCGATCGCCGGTCGCGGCGCAGCTTGCGTGGATGCGTGAGGCGGGCTTCGCCGATGTGGACTGCTGGTACAAATATTCGAGCTTTGCGGTGATGTGCGGAGTGCGGCCGCGCTGAATGGTTCAGCGAAGCGCGTTTGGCGTTGTCTGTGGGGCGTCGGACCGATATCCTTACCGGGCATTTCCATCTGATCTTACTTTTCAGCTCCAGAGGTTTTGTTTGTCCATTTTTCGGCGCCTGTCCTCTGCCCTCGCCGTTTTGGGCCTGTTCATCTTTGCCAGCGCAGTTTCTGCTCAAACGTCGGTGTATGGGAGCGCAGCGGCCATCCGCTTCGGGTTCACGGGCGACAACTATCCGAACGGTCCGTCGTTTAAGGCCGAAACGGGAGGACTGATTGCGGGAGCATTCTACACGTTCCCCAGCGCGAGTCGATGGAAGGCGGGCCTTGACGGGCGTGTCGCGCTGAGTCCGGGTTACAACGGCGGACGTGCGTATACCGGCGCGCTGCGAGCGAGCTTTGTACCGAACCACAATCGTTTCCGGCCTTATCTGCAGATTGGAGGCGGCGTCGCATCCACCCAGCTTCGCGAGACCATCTGCAATGGGTTTGAGTGCGGGGCTGAGACAAGTCAGGTGACGAGCGGTGTGGTCCAGCTCGATTTCGGGCTGGACATACGCGCGACAAGTCATTTGGATGTGAGGGCCTTCGACTGGGGTGCGGATGCAGGGCCATCCGGTGGGTCCACGCACGCGGGCGTGGGTTTCTTCTCGGCCGGCGTTGTCTATCACTTCCGTGCGTGGAATCGCTGATTGGCCGTGGGCGTCTAATCTATTGGAAGGACGACGCATCCACATGAAGCTCACTCGATACACGAAATTTACAGGAGATCTTTCAACAAGCTTCGATCTCGAGGATTTGATGGAAGCGCTGTCGGATTTCTTTCTCGACTCGGGCTTCAATGATCCGTACTCCCAGTTTTCCGACGCTTCCGACTCGATGGAGGATTTGCGTGAAGCGATACGGCAGGCGCTGGATTCGGGCGAGTTGCTGGACGAGGATGCGCAGGAGAAGTATGAGGAGTTGCCCGAGGAAGGTAAGCAGGAGCTGGTCGAGAAGATCATTCAGCGGATGAAGGATGAGGCGTTTCTAAACGCGGAAGCGCCGGATGAGCAAGCGCAGTCGCCGGGACAGCAGAGCGGCGGCGAGGCGGATGCGCGCTTTGAGGTCACGGATAAGGGGATGGATTTTCTTGGCTTCAAGGCTCTTCGGGATTTGCTCGGACCGCTGGGCAAGTCGTCGCTGGGTCGGCACGACACGCTGTATGAAGCGGCGGGAGTAGAGACGAATGGATCGTCGAAGCTTTATGAGTTTGGCGACTCGCTGAACCTGGATATCGGAACGACACTGAATTCGGTGTTCGCGCGGGAAGGGCCGCCGGATGGGTCGGGAGTTCTGAACTTGGAGTACAGCGATCTGCATGTGCAGCAGGCGGATTATCAATCGTCATGTGCAACGGTGGTGCTGCTGGATTGCTCGCACTCGATGATTTTGTATGGCGAGGACCGCTTTACGCCGGCGAAGCGGGTGGCAATGGCGTTGAGTCATCTGATCCGGACGCAGTATCCGGGCGATCAGCTTTCGCTGGTGCTGTTTCATGATTCGGCGGAAGAGATCGCAATTTCGCAGTTGCCGCGAGTGAAAGTGGGGCCGCACTACACAAATACGCGTGAAGGGCTGCGGGTGGCGCAGAGGATTCTGCGGAGCAGCGGCAAGGACATGAAGCAGATCGTGATGATTACCGATGGCAAGCCGTCGGCGCTGACCCTGGACGATGGGCGTATCTACAAGAATGCGTTCGGCCTAGATCCTATTGTTATCTCGGAGACATTGGAAGAGGTGGGTCGCTGCAAGCGTTCGAACATCATGATCAACACGTTTATGCTGGCGAATGATTTTCAACTGGTGCAGTTTGTGCAGCAGATGGCAGCGATGTGCAAAGGGAAGGCGTACTTTACGACACCGCAGACGCTGGGCAACTACTTGCTGATGGACTTCATGGCGCGGCGTTCCAAACATGTGAATTAGGCAACGCGCAGAGCATGTCCAGGATGAGATGGACGCTCTGGTGGCAAGACGGCGCCCCTCAAAAGAGGCCAAAAGAGCAGAAATGCCGACCGTGGCCGAGCCAAGGCGTCACTTTGCGCGGGATTATCATCCAACCCAAAGGAACCCTCCGAAATCGTTCGCGACGGAAGGAACGGCGAATCAGCTTAGACGCCGAGAAAAAATGAGTTCTGTTTCCGACAATTCGCGGGTTCTCGAGGAAAAACTTGAGCTGGTAGCGCAGACAGCTCTACTGCTCGCTCGAACGGCTCATTTTGAGTCCCTCGTGCAACGCGCGACGGACGCGGGTCTGCAGGTGGTCGGCGCCCAATACGGGGCGTTTCTTTACAACCTTCCCGATCGCAAGGATGTGAGTCGGGCATTTTATCGCGTGTCCATCGACGAGAACGGATCGAGATCCTCCGTTGTTCTGCCGCAAGATTCAGCCCCGTCGGGCCCGTCAATAAAAGAGGGAACCATTATCCGGTCACGGAATATAAATCGCGATGTTCGGTTTCGCGGGCCGCTTCCGAACGACGCCATGCCGCACGCTCAGCGCGATTTGTCGAGCTACCTTTCGGTGGCCGTCCGGAACCTGGCGGGCGATGTGCAGGGCGCTTTGGTGTACGCGCACGAGGAGGCCGACGTCTTTGACGAAGCGGCCGAGGTAATGGTGGGGACGATCGCCGCACAGATGGCGGTCGCAATTGAAAACTCGCGCCTGCGCGAGCAACTTACGCGGCGCGTCGCCGATCTTGAGGCGTCCTATCGCAAGCAGAAGATCGATGCGAAGCGATTGGGTGAGCTGGCCGCCATCGTGGAGTCATCCGACGATGCCATTATCAGCAAGGGACTGGATGGGATCATCACGAGCTGGAATGCCGCCGCCACTCGCATTCTGGGTTATACAGCGGATGAGATCATCGGCAAGTCTGTGCTGACGATTATCCCGGAACATCTGCACGCGGATGAGCCGGTGATCATTTCGACGATTCGCTCCGGAAAGCGGCTAGAACATTTTGAAACGCAGCGAAAGACGAAAAGGGGTGACCTACTGGATGTTTCGCTGACGGTATCGCCGGTAAAGGATGAGAACGGAACTATCATTGGGGCCTCGAAGATCCTTCGCGATATTTCAGCGAAGAAGCGGCTGGAGAACTCGCTGATTCAGGCGGAGAAGATTGCGGCGACAGGACGGATGGCAGCGACGATTGCACATGAGATCAACAACCCGCTGGAAGCAGTACTGAATCTGCTGTATCTTTTGCGGCCGTTGGTGAATGACTCAGAGGGTAGGAACTACCTGAACACGGCGGAGATGGAACTGAGCCGCGTGGCTCACATCGCAAAGCAGACACTGGGGTATTATCGCGAACAGGCTACAGCATCAAAAGTTTCACTGCGGGAGCTTGTGGAGCACGCTGTCACCGTGTACAGGCCGCGGTGCCTTGTCCACAATATTTCGATCGAATCGCGGCTGGAGTCTGACGCGAAGATCTATGCGCGACGCGGAGAGATGATGCAGGTGATTTCGAACCTGATCGCGAATTCCATTTATGCGATGCCCGACGGAGGAACACTTCGCCTGTCGGTGATTTCTGTGAAAGAGCCCAATCCAGGGTTCGTTCTGAGTGTTGAGGACACGGGCACCGGAATCCCTCCCGAGAATTTGAACAGGGTCTTCGATGCGTTCTTTACGACTCGAATGACCATCGGAACGGGCATCGGACTGTTCGTGGCCAAGCAGTTCGTTGAAGGCCATGGAGGTTCGATTGCATTGGAGAGCAGTGTAGATCCTCCGGCGCAAGGCACTACGGTCTCCATATTTCTTCCGCTGCAGACGCGCTACGAGAAGATCAACTGATCGGTATGCGAATTTATTGCGAGCGATCGCACCAGACGCGATAGACACCCCAGGCTGCTGCCGAACAGTTGTCCATTACACGTCCGTCGAGCAGCATTGATTCGAATTCGTCAACGCTGACGCGGTGCACGGTCATGTCATGCTCTTCCGGGTCACGATCGTGATCGCCCTGCGTAAGACCTTCCGCGAGAAAAACGTGATGAAGCTGACGCATGACACCGTAGCCGATCCAAAGACGAGCAATCTCAGTCATTCGCTGGGCGCGGAGGCCGGTCTCCTCACGGAGTTCCCCGTTTGCCATTTCGAGCGGGTTCGCCTCAGCCTGTTCCCATCCGCCTTGGGGAAGTTCGTAATAGGTACCGCCAACGGTGTAGCGATATTGCCGGACAAGCCAGATAAAGTCGCCGGCGGCAGAGTGCTCGATCGGAATGACAATGCAGGCAGGATCCTTTTCGACAACACCGTAGATGCCACGTTGACCGTTTGAGCGCTCGATGACGTCTTCGCGCACGGTCGTCCAGGGGTTGCGATAGACCTCGCGCGTACTGATGGTCCTGATACTCTCGGTTGCCACTATCGCCTCCAAGACCATGCTAACGGCGACGGCTCTTACTTGCTCATCAGAAGAGCGAAGCTCATCTTTGGCAGTTCGATCTGGGCGGCCCGGACAGTTATGCCACTGGATGAAGAGAGGCAAAGCGATTCGTGCTCGCGAAGGTCAAGAGAGACCGACTTGTCTCCGAGATTGGAAAGGATGCGCACAAGGCCGCGCTGCATGATGAGGAGGCGGTCCTCCTCACGGCAGTCGACCCTCAAGTGACCCAAGTCGCCATCATTGAGCGCCACGGTGGTCCGTCGTAGCTGTATGAGTTTTTTCGACCAATCGAGCATTTCGGCATGCTTCCCTTCGTGAATCTCGCTCCAGATAAGCTTGGAGCTCTCGAAGGTCGATTCGTCCTCCGGATCGGGAATCTGCGATTCGTCCCAACCGAAGCAGGCGAAGTCGCGCTTTCGGCCTTCTGAGACGAGCCGCCGCATCTCCTCTTCCTCGTGGTCAGCGAAGTAGAGAAAAGGCGATGACGCGGCGAACTCCTCTCCCATGAAGAGCATGGGAATGAAGGGCGCGGTAAGAACGATACCAAGAGCGACCTTGGCGGCGTCCAGACCGACGAGATGCTCGAGCCGCTCACCCACTGCGCGATTGCCAACCTGATCGTGGTTTTGGATGTAGCCGAGAAAGTGGTGAGCCGAGAGACCGTCGACAGGCCTGCCGTGGCGATGGCCGCGGTAACCGGAGAAGCGGCCATCATAAACAAAGACATGCTTGAGGCTCTTGACGAGATCGTCGAGTGAGCCAAAGTCGTCATAGTAGCCCCGGCCAGGATCGTTCCAGAGCAGCGTGAAAAGTGCGTGATGAAAATCGTCACTCCATTGCGCGTCCATGCCATAACCATGGGCTTCGCGCGGACGCACGAACTTGGGATCGTTGAGATCGCTTTCGGCGATGAGCACAAACTTGCGGCCCAGTGTGGCGCCGAGCCGCTCGACTTCTGCGGACAGCTGCTCCATGAAGTGGATGGCCGATCGATCGATGAACTCGTGGGTTGCATCGAGACGGAGGCCATCGACGTGGTAGTCCTTTAGCCACATCAGGGCGTTGTCGCAGAAGAAACGGCGAACTTCGTCACTGCCGCCTTCGTTGAAATTGACTGCAGCCCCCCAGGGCGTGTGGAAGCGCTCCGTGAGATAGGGGGCGAATTTATTGGTGTAGTTCCCTACCGGCCCGAAGTGGTTGTAGACCACATCGAGAATGACGGCGAGGTTCTTTGCGTGGCAGGCGTCGATGAAGCGCTTGAGGCCATCGGGGCCGCCATATGGCTCGAAGGGCGCGAACAGGAAGACACCGTCATAACCCCACCCGCGCTGTCCGGCGAATTCGTTGACGGGCATAACATTGATGTGCGTGATTCCCAGATTGACCAGATGATCGAGCTTGCGAATTGCGCCGTCGAAAGTGCCTTCCTCGCTGAAGGTGCCGATGTGGAGCTCATACAAGACTGCGCTCGAAAGCGGAGGAGAATGCCACATTCCATCCGTCCATTCGAAGGCGTTCTGATCGTAGATCCTGGAAGCGGAGTGCACGCCGCGCGGCTGCCAGGCGCTTCGCGGATCGGGATACGGTGTGGGGTCGTCATCGACAAGGAACGCATAGTCCGTGCCGGGACCAGCTTCCTGGACGGCTGAACACCACCAACCATTCTGATCGGGCCCATCCATGGCAAACGGATCGCGGTCGTCCAGTTGAAGGCGTAGGCTCTGCGCACGCGGCGCCCACACTCTGAATTCGTGCATGTGCCTCTCCTGATGTTCTTAGGGCGCTCTTCGAGAGCCCCCTGCTATACCCTGCGTTCGAGAGCGAGAAGCGAAACCGGAAATGCTTTGAACAGGTTGTCGAGCTCCTGAACTCCGTGAAACATGCGGCCGCTGAGACAATCGGTCCACTGGCCGGTGGGTAGATCCAATGTTGTACTGCGCCACGATGTGCGTGACTGCGACCAACGGGGAACGACGACGAGCACTTCGCCGCCGCGCAGGTAAGCGACAACGCGGTGCGCCTCCGGTCCGTGTGCAGAGCATGCCGTGTATGCACCCTCCGGACTGAAGCACCGAGCGCGTTCGCGACGAAGCCAAAGCGCATGATGAATGACCCACAACTTCGGCAAGCCTTCGTCCATGCGCGCAATGACTTGATCGACGGTCATCGACCGAATTTCATCGAGGAGACGCCGCCGCAATTCGTAATCCACAGGACGCCGGTTGTCAGGATCGACAAGGGAGTGATCCCAGAGCTCGGCTCCCTGATAAAGATCAGGGACGCCGGGCGACGTGCACTTCATCAATGTCTGCGCCATCGAGTTAACGCGTCCGGCAGTCGCAATTTTCGCAACGAACTCGTCCAACTCCGCGACAAACGATTTGTCAGTGAGCAGCGCGTCGACAAACCGGCGTAAGGCTTCCTCGTATTCGTTGTTATTGGCGACCCAGCTTGTACGAATTTTGGCCTCGCGCATCGCCTTCTCCATGTATCCACGGAGGCGCTCCGCGGTGATGGGCCACGCGCCAATGAGCGTCTGGTAGAGGAACCACTCGGTACCTCGATCAATCACGCCACCCGACATGTAGCGCGCATTGCGGCGACTCCAGTGCTCGGCCAGGGCATTAAAGTCATCGGGGATTTCACTCAGAACGATCAGGCGCGCACGAACGTCATCGGCGCGCTTGGTGTCGTGTGTACTGAGGGTGGTCATGGTTTGCGGAAACGTACGCTGCATGGCCTCGTTGTAGGTATGGAAGTATTCAAGCGAAAAGCCGTCGCAGTCTGGATCTCCACCTACTTCGTTCATCGCGACGAGGCGATTGGAACAATAGAATGCGGTGTCTTCAACGCCCTTCGCCATGACGGGACTGGTGAATTGTTGAAACCGGTAGACGAACTCGCGCGGTTTTTCGCCGCCTACTTTGAGCGTGAGGACGTCGCGCATGAAGTCAAACAACAAGCCGTCGATGTCCTGGCGATTGTCCTTGGCGCAGCGAGTCGCGCGTTCGATGACGCTAATGTCCTCTTCGGTTATTTCGTTGCGATCCGGAACGACGTAGGTGCGGTAGATGGCGAAGCAGGCAGCAACCTCGCGGATGGCGCGGCGAACGTCGGCGCGCGTAAAGTCGCGCTGGTCCCGGCTGGCTTCGCAGATTTCGACGAAGAGACTGGTTAGGCGGTTGACGTCACTGCCCAGAGCCTCCTGGGCGACATTCATCTTCTTGTCGTGGGCAACGACGGGATAGGGCGTTGTGTCACCGGTGAACTCGGCATAGTACTCGCCGAGCTTTTCCAAGCCGTCCGGCTTTACGAGAACGCCGAGGGCGCAGTTCATGAAGTCATAGCCAGTAGTGCCTTCGATCGGCCAATCCGCGCGGAGCCACTCGCCGGGCTCGAGGATCTTTTCGCCGATGATCCATGCATCCGGGGCACGCTCGCGCAAACGGCGAAAGTACTGGAGCGGATCGCGGAGGCCATCAGGATGGTCGACGCGAACGCCATCAAGAACTCCCTCCTCCAGCCACTTCAGGATGAGTGCATGCGTCTCTTCGAAGACATACTCTCGCTCCACCCGGAGGCCGATGAGAGTGTTGACGTCAAAGAACCGGCGGTAGCCGAGCTGCTGATCGGCGGTCTTCCAGTAGGCGATCCGGAAGTGTTGCTGTTGCAGGAAGTCATCGAGCGCGTCGATATTTTCATTGAGCTCGCGGATCGCGCGATCGACAGCGGCGGAGACGTTCTCATTCTCGCGGCAAAGCTGGTCGAAGAGATTTTGAAGAACAACCTTGTCGCGATGACGTGCCAAAATGGTGCGACGATCTGTGAACTCCGCGACCGGAAGGCGGCCGTAACTTTCGGCGAGAAAGTTCAGCGTGTCACTCCGCGCGTAGTCTGCTGCGCGGAAGAGGATCGGGGCAAGGCTTTCTGGGGCGACAGGAAGAGTCTGGCCCGCAGCTTTCACGGAAAAGGTGCTGCCCTGGCGTTCGACGACGATGCCGCCGCGGCTCAACACGCGGCCGTACTGGTCATCAAGAATGGGCACGAGCACTTTGTCACGAAGGCGCTCTTCGTTCGGGTTCCAGTCGATATCAAAGAAGCTGTCGTAACGACTGTTGTGCCCGTTTTCCAGAACATCGTGCCAATAGCGATTCTGTTCCCCGAGACTCATGTGATTCGGCACAATGTCAAGCACCTGGCCCAGGCCGACCTCACCGAGGCGACGGCAATAACGTTCGTGGGCTATCGCTCCTCCGAGCTCTTCGTTCACGGAGCGATGATCGACGACGTCATAGCCGTGCATACTGTTGGGCGCAGCCTGCAGGTAAGGCGAGCTGTACACATGACTGACACCCAGCGCCCGCAGGTAATCGGCGATCGCTGCAGCGTCGTCAAAGGTGAAACCCTTATGAAGCTGCAACCTGTAGGTCGCGCTGGGCACTCGTTTCACGAATGGCTCCGCCTCCTTTTTCAGATAGGTAAAGACTCGTCAGCGATTCTGGTGGACGTGCGCAGGACCTCTCCCGATAGAGTGAGCAGACTGCGAACGAGGTTGCATGTGCAGCTATAGGCTGGGTGAGTAGGGCTCCGGCCGCCACTGGCCTGAGATTGTGAAGGCGGCATGAACCAAAGCGATGTGCGACAGCGCCTGCGGGAAGTTACCCAGCATGCGTTTATCTTTTGAATCGTACTCCTCGCTGAGCAGGTCAACGTCATTGGCGAGCGAGAGAAGCCGGTCAAAGAGCTCACGCGCCTGTTCCTGCCGCCCGATGAGCCAGAGACAAGCGACAAGCCAAAAGCTGCACGCGAGAAAGGCGCCTTCGCCGCCGCTCAGCCCGTCTGAAGTCTTATCGGGGTTGTAACGCAGAAGCAGACCATCTTTCATGAGGTACTTCTGAATGGCGTCAATCGTGCCAACAATGCGGGGATCGTCGGGTGGCAAGAAGCCAACAAGAAGAAGACGTAGACACGAAGCATCCAGGTTTTTTGAGCCGTAACTTTGCGTAAAAGCATTGAGGCGCTTGTTGAAGCCCTTTTTGCAGATTTCCGCATGAAGCTTGTCGCGATTCTTACGCCAGCGTTTGACATCTCCGGCGCCGTCGTACCGTTCGTAATGTTTAATGGCGCGATCGAGCGCGACCCACGCCATGACTTTACTGTGCACGAAATGACGCCGACCGCCGCGAACCTCCCAGATGCCCTCGTCGGGGAGATGCCAGATGTCGCAGAGATGATCGACGAGATGGGCCTGAAGCTCGGTGGATGGCACCCGAATGTCCTCATTCGCTTCAGGCGTTCGGGCCAGCGCAACGCCGACCTCGCCGTAGACGTCGAGCTGGAACTGTTCAGACGCGGCATTGCCGATGCGGACGGGCCTCGAGTTCTCGTAGCCGCACAGCCAAGAGGCTTCCCACTCAACCAGCTTGCGCTCGCCGCTGAGGCCGTAGAGGGTTTGGAGCTGATCCGGATTGCCGGCGATAGCACGCAGAAGCCAAAGACGCCAGCCGATCGCTTCCTCCGTGTAGCCGGCACGCATGAGGATGAGGAGAGTGAAGGAGGTATCACGAAGCCAGCAGTAGCGATAGTCCCAATTGCGTTCTCCACCAATCTGCTCGGGCAAACCGGCCGTCACGGCAGCAACGATTCCGCCGGTGGGATTGTAAGTGAGGGTTTTGAGCGTCATGAGGCTGCGCTCGACGGCATTCTTGTAGGGACCCTCGTACTTTGATTTGGCGATCCATTCGCGCCAGAAGGTTTCAGTGTCGTTGAAGGCATCCTCGACAGGGACCGGCTCGGGCACGTCTTCGGTGGAAGCCGCGTAGGTGAGGACGAAGCAGTGCTCCTGATCTTGCCGAACGGTGAACTCGCTCGCGGTGATCATGTTTTCACCGTGGAGTTCCGCCGGCTTGGCGCCGTTGCACTCGGCGCGAAGCACAACCATGTTTGGCCCGGCGACTGCGCGGAGCTCGTGATCGGCGCTGGTGACCCAGGGGACGGTGAGCCCGTAGTCGAAGCGGATGGCGAGCTCCATGCGAATGGCCACCTTGCCGCGAGTGCAGCGAATTCTGCGGATAACGTCCGAGTGCTTGCCACGCGGCGGCATGAAATCGGTGAGACAAACCTCGCCGGACGGAGTGGTGAATATTGTTTCGAGGATCATGGTGTCGCGACGGTAGCGACGCTGAACCGAGAGTATTTTGCCCCGGGGACGCAGGCTCCAGTAGCCGTTATCGGTGGTGCCGAGAAGAGCCGCGAAACAGGCGCCGGAGGAGAAAGTGGGCCAGCAGAGCCAGTCGATGGAGCCGCACCGGCTGACCAGCGCAGCAGTTTCAAGGTCGCCGATGACGGCGTAATCCTCGATGCGAGCACCGTAGACGGGCTTGGGTTCACGCTTTCGAAACCACTCCGGCAATATGTCCTCCATTCACGACAGCGGACTGCGTTCTGTTTACGAGTTCACCCATCTGTCGATTTCTGCTTCTTAATTTGGATGCAGTGCGAGCCGGAGGTGGCTCTTGGCGCGTTAGACTTCAACGGGGTGGGCAGTTTTTTAGCGGAGGCCGCAGGCGTAATGAAACCGAGCGAGGGACGCCGTCGCGTCGTGATTGAGGAAATAACCCTGGAGATCGACGGGGGCCGATATCCGGCTAAGCGGGTGATCGGCGACGTGGTCGAGGTGACGGCGGCTATTTTTGGCGATGGCCACGACCATGTGAACGGACGGCTGCTCTACAGACATGAGTCGGAGAAGCGGTGGCAGGAGACGAGATTTGTGCCGCTTACGAACGATTTGTGGCGCGCGAAGTTTCTGGTCGACCGAATTGGTCCGTGGCGATTCACCATCGAGGCATGGGTGGACCACTTCGACACCTGGACACATGATCTGTTGAGGCGCTTGGAGGCGCAGCCGGACCCAAAGGAGCCGACGCAGCAGGTGACGCCACAGGATATTCCGCTGGCGCTGCGAATTGGGGCGAATCATATCGACGCCGCGGCGACGAGAGCAGAAGGAACGGATGCGAAGAGGCTTGCGACGGCGGCGGCGCAGCTTCGCCATCTGGCGGATGCGGCTCTGCCGTACTATGACTCTCCGCTCACGCCGGAGCTGGAGGAACTGGTAGCAAAATATCCGGATTTGAACTTTGCAACAAAGCTTGATCGCGAGCTTCCGTTATGGGTGGATCGGGAACGGGCACGGTTTTCGGCCTGGTATGAGCTGTTTCCTCGCTCGTGCTCGCCGGTGAGCGGAAAACACGGCACCTTTCGGGAGATGGAGGCGCGGCTGCCCGAGATAGCAGCTATGGGATTCGACATCGTTTACATGCCGCCAATTCATCCGATCGGGGTGCAGTACCGAAAGGGTAAGAACAATTCGGTTATTGCAGAGCCGGGGGATGTGGGAAGCCCATGGGCGATTGGCGGCGCAGAGGGTGGACATACGGCGCTGCATCCGCAGCTTGGAACGATGAACGACTTCTCTCATCTGGTCGAGGAGACCCAGAAGCACGGAATGGAGATCGCACTGGACATCGCCTTCCAATGCTCGCCGGATCATCCGTGGGTGAAGCAGCATCCGGATTGGTTCACGATCCGGCCGGATGGGACGATCCAATACGCGGAGAATCCGCCGAAGAAATATCAGGACATCTATCCGCTAAATTTTGAATCGAAGGATTGGCGCGGATTGTGGGATGGACTCCACGGCGTGTTCAAGTTCTGGGTGGACCGGGGCGTGCGCGTGTTTCGCGTGGATAATCCGCATACCAAGGCGCTGCCGTTCTGGGAGTGGTGCATTACGGAGATTCACAGGACGCACCCTGACGTGATCTTTCTGGCGGAGGCGTTTACGCGTCCGCATGTAATGTATGCGCTGGCCAAGGCCGGGTACACGCAGGGGTATACATATTTCACCTGGCGCACGGGGAAGACCGAACTGCAAGAGTACTTCGAAGAGATTTGCAATCCTCCAGTGTCGGATTTTTTTCGGCCGAACGTGTGGCCGAATACGCCAGACATTCTGCATGAACAGTTGCAGGAGAAGGATCCAGTCCGACGGCGAGCGGTCTTTCAAGTGCGAGCAGTTCTGGCAGCGACGCTGAGTGCGAACTGGGGAATATACGGGCCTGCTTATGAGCTATGCGAAGGGCGCGCAGCGAAACCTGCTCCGGGCAAGACGGGCAGCGAAGAATATTTGGATAGTGAGAAATATCAGCTGCGGCAATGGAACCGGCGCGATCCGATTTCAATTGCACCGCTGATCAAGCGCCTAAATCGCATCCGAAGGGAGAACGCAGCGCTGGGGAGAAACGAACATCTGATATTTCACGATGCTCCGAATCCGCAACTGCTGTGCTATTCGAAATCGAGCGCAGACGGCTCAAACATCATTCTGGTGGTGGTGAATCTCGATCCGGCCAACGAGCAGACGGCATGGCTTGATTTGCGGCTGGACAAGCTAGGACTGCCATGGAAAGGCAGCTTCACCGTCGAGGATCTGCTAAGTGGGACGACGTATGAATGGAAAGACCAGTGGAATTACGTAGCGCTGCGACCATGGGAACGCCCCGCGCATGTGTTCCGAGTAATAAAGCCGTAAGCAAGAGATTCGTTCGGGTCTGCATCCAACCAGGCATGATCACGAAAGGCAGAACGAGTGAAGAAACCGTGCAGCGCTACTGATCCTCTCTGGTACAAGGATGCGATCATCTACGAACTGCACGTGCGCGCGTTTGCGGATTCGAACGATGACGGCATTGGCGACTTTCAGGGATTGATCTCCAAGCTGGACTATCTGCAAGAACTGGGGGTGACGTGCCTATGGGTGCTGCCGTTCTTCCCTTCCCCGTTGCGAGATGACGGATATGACATCGCCAACTACACCGATGTGAATCCTTCGTACGGGACGATCGACGACTTCAAGCAGTTTCTGGATGCGGCCCATGCACGCAACATGCAGGTGATGATCGAGCTGGTTATCAACCACACCAGCGACCAGCATCCGTGGTTTCAACGGGCGCGGCGGGCGCCGAAGGGATCGCCGGACCGCGAGTATTACGTGTGGAGCGACACGGATCAGCTTTACAAGGATGCGCGGATTATCTTCACGGACACCGAGAAGTCGAACTGGACGTGGGATGACGTCGCGCAGCAGTACTATTGGCATCGCTTTTTCTCACATCAGCCGGACTTGAATTTTGATAATCCCGCCGTGATGGAAGAGGTGCTGAAGGCCATGCGTTTCTGGCTGGACATGGGTGTGGACGGGCTGCGACTCGACGCGATTCCATATCTTGTGGAACGCGATGGGACGAACTGCGAGAACCTCCCGCCGACGCACGACAAAATTAAGCAAATACGCGCAGTGCTTGACGAGGAGTACGAGAATCGCTTGATCCTGGCCGAAGCAAACCAATGGCCGGCAGATGTCCGGCCGTATTTTGGCGATGGCGACGAGTGCCACATGGCGTTTCATTTTCCCCTCATGCCACGCATCTATATGGCGATCCGCCAGGAAGACCGCCTGCCGATCACCGACATCATGGCGCAGACCCCGGAGATTCCCGCGAATTGTCAGTGGGGCATCTTCCTGCGGAATCACGATGAGCTGACGCTGGAGATGGTGACGGACGATGAGCGCGACTACATGTATCTCGCGTATTCGGCTGATCCGCGCATGCGCATCAACGTCGGGATTCGGCGCAGGCTGGCACCGCTGGTCGACAATAATCGGCGACGCATCGAGCTGCTGAACTCGCTGTTGTTCAGTTTTCCGGGTACGCCGATTATGTACTACGGCGACGAGATTGGGATGGGCGACAACATCTATCTGGGCGACAGAAATGGTGTTCGCACGCCGATGCAATGGAACTCGGACCGGAACGCGGGATTCAGCAAAGCGGTTCCAGCGAAGCTGTACTTTCCCGTGATCATGGATCCGATATGGGGATACCAGGCGATTAATGTCGAGGCGCAGCAGGCAGATCCGTCTTCGCTGCTGCACTGGACGCGCAACATGATTGCCTTGCGAAAACTGTTTCAGGTGTTCGGACGCGGGACATTGGAGTTTTTGCACCCGGAAAACCGGAAGATTCTTGCTTACATTCGCGACTATCAGAGCGCGGATGGGATGCAGTCGGAGACGATTCTATGCGTCGCAAACCTGTCTCGCTTCGCGCAACCTGTAGCGCTCGATCTGGCGCGCTTCCGCGGGCGGCAGCCAGTGGAGATGCTGGGGTATGTTTCATTCCCTGAGATTGGCACGCAACCCTATCCGCTGACGCTGGCCCCTTACAGCTTCCTGTGGCTGGAGATCCAACCGGCAACTCGGGCGCCGGTGCCGGCTATACCTGAAAGCGAAAGACGAGAGGCGGAGGAGCTTCTCGGCGTGCCTGCGTTCTTTTCGTTGGAGGAGATCTCCGAGCCCGGGGTTCGTACATCACTGGAACAGTTGCTTCCGGGCTATCTCATGCAGCAGCGCTGGTTCGGCGGCAAGTCACGCTCGATTGCCGAGATTCGGATTGTGTCCTCGACGATGATCTCGCCTGCGAACGCTGTGCTCGCAGCGATCGAAGTGACGTACGCGAACGAACCGAAGGAGTCTTCGGAGACGTATCAGCTTCCCCTGGTCGTAGCGACAGGAGCGAAGGCCGAAGAAGTCCGAGAACACTCGCCGCGCGCCGTTGTAGTGGCCGACGGCGCCGGAGCGAAGACGCGCGTGCTTTATGACGCATCGGCGGGTGAGGATTTCCGTGTGGCGTTACTGAAGATGATCGCAAGGGGCGGCTCGACGGCGAATCGCGGCGAGGAAGGCGCGTTGATCAGCGAACATTCGGATGTTCTGGATGCATCGTTGCTACTGTCACAGCCTTCGCGAGTGGGCTCCGCTGAGCAATCTAATACCAGCATTATTTTCGGAGACCAGGCGATTCTCAAGCTGTTCAGGCGCTTGAGTCCGGGCGAGAATCCCGAGGTTGAGATTACGCGGTTTCTCACTGAGGGAGCGCATTTTCAGGGTGTTCCTGCATATCTGGGCGACATTCGCCGCAGCAGCGATGGCGGAACCGTGGCGGTTCTGCAAGCGTTCGCGAAGAATGAAGGCGACGGATGGGCGTGGACACTGGACGAGCTTGCGCGCTATTACGAGGAGGTGGCGGCATGTCCGCCGCCTGCGACGATTGGACCACAGGCGACGATGGCGTCTTCCGTCGAAATTCCAGCCGAGGCGCGCGAACATGCGGGCCTCTATCTCGATGCGGCGCACCGGCTGGGGACGCGGACTGCGGAGTTACACCTGGCGTTAGCTACGCCAACAAGCAACGCGGCATTTACTCCGGAGCAGTACAGCGGCGAGGACCTCGCGATGGAACGCGAACGCATCGAGCAGCAGATGAATGCAGCTTTGGCCGCACTGGAGCGGGTGCTGGCGACCTCCGAGCAAGGGATGGCGCCTGCAACCATGCAAGAGGCGCGCGATTTGCTGCAGCAGCGAGGCAGCCTCAAAGACTTGCTGGCTGGTGTCAACGGAGACTCGGCACAGTTTGGTCAAAGAATTCGAATCCACGGTGATTACCACCTTGGACAGGTATTGCGTGTGAGGAACGATTTCCTCATCGTGGATTTTGAGGGAGAACCGGCGCGACCACTGGAGGAGCGCCGGCGCAAGCAGTCGCCACTGCGCGATGTTGCAGGCATGCTGCGAAGCTACAGCTATGCGGCAAACGCCGCTCTGGCGAAGCATAGCCAGAGATTCCCCGAGCACGGTTCCAACATTTGGCTTTGGGCAAGATTGTGGGAGCGGGCTGTGTCTAGCGAATTTCTGAATGCCTATTGCGGGACAATGGATGGGAAGGGATTGCTGCCTGCTGAGCCGAAAATCGACATCTTCCTGCGGGCATTATTGCTCGGAAAGGCTTGCTACGAGTTAGCCTACGAGTTGAACAACAGGCCGGCGTGGGTGCATATTCCTCTTGCGGGCATCCGCGAACTCATTGAGTGAATAGCTGGATTGCTCCGCGCAGCATCCAAGTTGCAGAAGACCACTTGAGGTCCCCGCATCATGGCATCTTCTCCCAGCGTCGCAGGACTTAGCTCTGACCATGAATCGTCTGCGACTGAAGCAGCGGCGCTGCATGGCCATATGCCGCGCCTGCTGGTTTGTGTGCCGTCGATGCCGGATGAGGCGTTGCAGACATTTCTAGAGGATTTGGCGACAGTATTTCGGAAGGATGAGGTGCTGATCGCCTCGCCAGATCTGGAGGAACCAGAATTTGCTCCTTCCTTACCTCTTACGGTCTTCGACGCGACGCGCATACGAAGCGATTGGGTGCTGACGGCGAGTGACTTTCTGGCGGCGAATGAGCTGGCACAGAAGCACGACGCCGCACAGATTCTTCTGCTCGGTTCTGATGCGTGCTCGCTTCCAGCAGTTTGTATCCGACAGATGGCCGACCAGATTGCGACGGGCATAGACCTCGCCGTGCCAACGTACTCTATGGGCGCGCACGATGGGCTGGTGACCTCAGCGCTGCTCTATCCTCTGACACGCGCGCTGTTTGCGGTCAATGTCCGATTCCCTCTCCCGATGGACGCCGGAATGTCGCGGCGAATGTCGGATCGCATGGCGTCGGTTGCGCGGAGGCATGCGGGGTCTCAACCGGATGCGCTGCTTTGGACGGTTGCGGAAGCAGCCACCGCTGGATTCAGAGTCAAACAGGTTGATGCGGGAGCGACGATCCCGGCACCACCCTCTTCGTCAGACTTCAATGCCCTGTTTGCAAGCGTCGCGGGCGGAATTTTCGCCGACATTGAGGCGAAGGCTCCTTTCTGGCAAAAAGCACGTGGATTGGCAGACGCGGTGCCGGAGTTGCGCGGAGCGAGCAGCAGGACCTCTGACAGTAACGATGTTCCCGAAGAGCTTCCGGGAATGGTGGACGCATTTCGGTTGGCATACAAGAATTTGCAGGAGCTTTGGTCGCTGGCGCTGCCGCCCCAATCGCTGCTCGCACTGAAAAAACTTGCTTTGAGCGAACCTTCGGCATTCGCAATTGGACCTGCACTGTGGGCACGCATCGTTTATGACTTCGCGTTGGCTTATCATCTTCGCACCCTGAACCGTGGCCATTTGATGGGAGCGTTCACGCCACTCTATCTGGCTTGGGTGGCTTCAACTTTGCGAATCGCCAATGACGACGCCAGTGCCATGGCTCATCGCGAGGAGACCGCGGCCGCGTTTGAACGAGAGAAATCTTATCTGGTGGCGAGATGGCGCTGGCCGGATCGGTTTAATCCTTGAGGCTACTGAAGCGGGCTGCTTTGGAACAGGTTATGGTCCGGAAAGGAATTAGAGATGGGTCAGCAGGTTGAATTCGCGCTCCGGCAGTCGATGCATCGAGTGTTGGTTGTGCTAGTGAGCTTTCTACCAGGCTTGCTCGCATTCCTTGTAGCGGTGATTCTCTTCGCGATTATAGGTGCTATCTTCGCGATTATCGTGCGTCGGATTCTCCTCTGGATTCGATTCGATGAGCGATTAAGTGCAGGAACGCCTAATGCGTCGGTGAGTTTGTTTGAGTGGAGTTCGACGCAACCACCTTCGCGATTAATTGCCGGCCTTCTCTTCTGGCTCTGCACACTTGTGGGTGTTGCGATCGGCATTTCAGCGTTCGGCGCGTCCTATGCCGTGGACTCACGAATGCCGATCTTTCTGCTGCCCTATCTCACTCACGTGATTGGAGCTGTGCTTATTCTGTTCGTGGGGACCGTCGTTGCGCGATTCCTCGCAAGGTCGGTACTGATCAGCGCGACCAATGCGCAGTTGCAGTATGCCCGGATTCTTTCGGTCGGGGTGAAGTGGCTCGTGCTGGTGTTAGCGGCGGCGATGGCGCTCGACCATCTGCGAGTTGGTGGATCGATTGTCAGCCTCGCCTTCGGAATCTTGTTCGGCGGAATTGTACTTACGCTGTCACTGGCTGTCGGTCTGGGGTCGCGTGACCTCGTAAGCCGCTCCATTGAACGAACCATGGAGCGGCCCAGCGGGCCTACCGAGATGACGAATCCGCGGCCAGCCGATACAACGCCGCGGTCTCGCCTGCGTCACTTCTGAGCAAAGGACATGACGTGAAGGCAGGTTTGTACTATCCTCTTCGGATACTCCGGAGCCGAAGGATCAGTGGCAGAAGATAGGGACATTCTGGGAGCTTCGCCGTTTCGCAAAGAAGGCCGTGCGAAGGTCCTGGGCGAAGCGAAGTATATAGACGACCTGAGCCTGCCAGGAATGTGGCACGGAGCAACTGTGCGATCTTCGATCGCGCGGGGGAGCATTCGGACGGTTCACTTCTCTTCTGAAATCGACTGGTCACAGTATGCGATTGTTCGGGCGAGCGACATACCGGGCGAGAACACCATTGTCCATCTGACCAAAGATCATCCGTGTCTGGCAGCGGATCGCGTGAATCATCCAGAGGAACCGATCCTGCTGCTCGCACATCCTGAGAAATCTGCGCTACTGGCGGGTGTAGCCGGGGTGCGCGTTGAGTATGACGAGTTGCCGGGTGTGTTCACCATCGAGGAGTCTGAGAAGGCGGTCGAAGACAACGACACAACCCGAATTATCTGGGAGGGCAGTGCGCACGGCGGCACCGCCAACTGCTTCAAGCAGTATGTGCTGCATTCCGGCGGCGCGAAGGAGGCGGAGGATGGTCTTGCAGCGGCATTCGAATCTGCGGACTTCATCGTGGAGGGCGAATACCACACCGGAGCACAGGAGCAGCTCTATATCGAACCGAATGGTGTGATCGCCGAATGCAAAAAGGATGGGAGCGGGAGGGTGATCAGCGTATGCGTGCAGGGCTCAATGCAATGCCCCTACTACGTCGTTCACGCGCTAACTCTGATTTTTGATCTTCCGGAAGAGAAGTGCCGCGTCATACAGACCGAGACTGGCGGCGCCTTTGGCGGCAAGGAAGACTTTCCGTCCGTGATCGGATCGCATGCAGCACTGCTAGCGATGAAGTCCGGGCACCCGGTGAAGATGGTCTACGATCGCGCGGAAGACATGGCCGCGACGACCAAGCGACATCCTTCGCGGACGAGACATCGGACGGCGGTATCGAAAGATGGAAAGCTATTGGGTTGCGAAATTGAGATCGCGCTGGATGGCGGAGCCTACGCGACCTTGTCTCCCGTTGTTCTATCGCGCGCTACGATCCATGCACCCGGACCTTACAAGTGGCCATACGTCCGGGTGCGCGCGAAGGCGATGGCTACGAATCTGCCGCCCCATGGAGCATTCCGTGGCTTCGGTGCGCCCCAGTCTCTGTTCTCTTTAGAGCGACATATGGATAAGGTTGCGCGAGCGGTGGGGATTGCGCCAGAGGAGTTGCGCCGGCGCAACTTTCTCGGGACGGGCGACAGAACGGCAACGGGCCAGTTGCTCGCGGAACCGGTTGATATGCAACATCTGATGGATCGTGCGTTGGCCGAGAGTAACTATTACGAGAAGGTTGAGCGGTTTGCAGTAGAGAACAAGCGATCGGCTGTGAAACGGGGCATGGGAATCGCCAGCTTCATGCACGGTTCAGGCTTTACCGGATCGGGAGAGCGGCGGCTGAACTCCCGAGTGGATGTCGAACTCTTGCCAGATGGCAGACCGCAGATCCTAGTTTCGTCGACGGAGTTTGGCCAGGGAACGAATACGATTCTGTGTCAGGTTGCGGCGCAGACTTTGCGCATTCCGTATGACCAAGTAGCGATTGCGCAGGTCGATACGAGCGTGGTGCCCAATTCCGGCCCAACGGTGGCGAGTCGAACAGCGATGGTCGTCGGAAAGCTGGTCGAACGCGTGTGCGCGCAGATGGTGGAGCGATTGCACGCGGACGCAAACCTTACAGGGCGATATGAGCCCGAGGAGTTTACCGCGGCGGCGCTGCGTTATCTCCAGCGGCACGGATCAATGCGTTGCTCCGTTCGGTATGAGCCGGTGAGGCCGGTGGAATGGGATGACGAGTTGTTTCACGGTGATGCGTATCCGGCGTATGGGTGGGCCGTATACGTCGCAGAGGTCGCCGTTGACCTGAACACCTACAGCGCTTCTGTAACGCGCTTCGATGCGGTCCAGGAAGTTGGAAAGATCATGCATCCAGTGCTGGCTAAGGGACAGGTTGAAGGAGGCGTCGCTCAGGGCATTGGATATGCGCTGTATGAGAAGTGTGTTTGGAAAAACGGCCGCATGATGAATAACCAGATGACGAACTACATCATGCCCACAAGCGCCGACCTGCCGGAGATACAGGTGCACTTTGAAGAGGTTCCTTCAGTCCATGGACCCGGTGGCGCAAAAGGAATTGGGGAACTGCCCATGGATGGGCCCGGCCCGGCAATTCTGAATGCGATTCACAATGCGACGGGCGTGAGTTTCGATTCGATTCCGTTGCTTCCGGAAGATATCTTCGAACGTCTTACTAGCTTCACCGAGCCTTCCCATGGAGGAACAGAGGACCTTGACCCGACTAGAGAGGGAGAGTTTCTTCCCGAGGTGAATGCATGAAGTCGACGGTTGCGATGACCGTGAATGGCGAAGCACGGAAGGTTGAAGTGCCGCCGATGAAGCGCTTGCTGGATGTACTGCGCGAAGATTTTCACCTGACGGGGGCCAAGGAAGGCTGCGGAGAGGGCGAGTGTGGTGCCTGCGCGGTTTTGGTAGACGGAGAGCTTGTGAACTCCTGCCTGGTTCCAATACTGCAGGCGAATGGGACCAGAATATGCACGATTGAAGGTGTGTCTACGGAAGGACGACTGCATCCGATTCAACAATGCTTTCTGGGAGAAGGCGGGGCGCAGTGCGGGATCTGTACGCCGGGCATGATTCTCGCAACGCATCATCTTCTTGAGAAGCATCCGAACCCTACTCTGGAGCAAATCCAGGAAGGGCTGGCCGGAAATCTCTGCCGATGCACGGGCTATATGCGCATCTTTGAGGCCGTTCAAAAGGCTGTCGAGGCCCAGCATGCGATCTGATGTTGCAGCCTATGAACTGAGTGCTCCCACAAATTTGCAGACAGTGTTGAAGCAATTGGCCGCGGAGCCAGGACGGCATGCGTTAATTGCGGGCGGGACCGAGCTCATGGTTGCGCTGAACACCGGAAGGCTCGAATCAAAGGAACTTCTATCAATCCAGCATTTGCGCGAACTCCGATTCATTCGGACGGAAGCGGATGCGATCCACATTGGCGCGGGTACGACGTTCAGCGATATCCGACGGAACGAGGCCATCGCCGCGGAGCTGCCACTGATGATTCGAGCGGCGTCATGGACCGGATCGATTGCCAATCAGAATCGGGGAACGATTGGCGGAAATATTTGCAATGCGTCGCCGGCAGCCGATACGCCCCCGGTTTTGCTTGCCTATGAGGCCAGCGTAACGATGGTAAGCCTGCGAGGAGAACGAACAATTCCCTATTCGCAGTTTCATCTCGGCTACAAGCGCACCGTTTTGCAACCAGATGAGATTGTGTATTCAGTCAGCGTTCCGCGAAGCTACGGCGAATGGAAACAATACATCCGAAAGGTGGGCACGCGGAACGCTCAAGCGATCTCGAAGGCCGCGATTGCTGCGGTTGCCAACGTTCAGGCGAACCGCATAGAAGAGATCCGGATCGGCGCGGCGTCGCTGGCAGACAGACCACTGCGATGCGCCAGCGCGGAAGCGGCGCTGCGCGGAAGATCGCTGGAAGAGCGCGCCTTGGAGGATACGATTCGAGCAGGCCGAGCTGCTCTGGCTCGTGAAGCGAAGCCTATCGACGACATTCGGTCCACCGCAATGTACCGGCGTGCAGTTGCAGAGAATCTGCTTGAGGAGTTTTTGCGTCAACTCTGTTCGTGAGGATCTGACCTGAATAGAGCGCGTGCGCGATCGAGATCCTGCTCAGTATCGATGTCCAGCTCGAGCTCCTCTGCGGAGATCGAATGCGCGGACTGCAAGAGAATGCGAGCCCCCGAATCACCTTTCAGCCGCAAAAGTTCAGCAAACGATTCTCGGGGAAAGTAAGCCGGCACTCCGTTGGTATGTGCGTAACGGGAGCCGGTAATGCGAGCCTCATCGGCGCAAAGGCCGCGAAGGTGGGTCGCGGTGACAGCTGGCTGGTCGCACGTCATGATGACCGCGCCTGCGACCGCTGTCGACGAAAGCGCGGCGATTCCGCAGCGAATCGATGAGGCAATGCCTTCCTCTGGATTGGGGTTCATGACGAACTCGGCTTCTGTTTGCGTATCGACGACCGGACAGGAAGTTTCGCGAGTGACCACGACTCTCGGTGAGAGACCGGCTTGGAATGCGGTGCGTACGGCGCGCTGCAACAGGGTCTGACCGGCTAGGACTATGTTCTGTTTCGGCCGGCCGAGCCTCTTCGACGAGCCGGCGGCAAGGATGATCGCAGCAACAATCAACGTGCACACTGCAGGTAGAGAGATGAGCCGCCAAGGGCAATCTGTTCCATGATCATCGCAGGAGTCATGCGGCGCGAATATCCCAGCTTACCTTCGCAGCAGGCTTGAATTTCAGCAATAGCGGCCAAGGCAATCGCCTCTGCTCCGTCGCCACCAATATCCAGACCTATGGGAGCGAATAGATTCTGACAGGCACGATCGAGCGTCCAGCCGCGCATGGCGGCAGCTTCACTGACGATTAACGAGCTCCTGTGGCGTGAACCAAGGATGCCAAGGTACCGAGGCTGATGAGAAAGCATTGCGGTCAGCCATGCGCGATCCTGCTCGTAGCTGTGCGTCATCAGGATGACAGCGTCTTCGTGGCCGATCATGTTCTCTTCCAGAGTGTCGACGGCGAGGACTTCATCCGCTGCAGGAAAGCGTTCGCGGCGTGCGAGCTGCGAGCGCCCGTCGATCACTGTAATTCGCCATCCGAGAAGCGCAGCGAGCTCGGCCATCGGCTGTGCGTCATCGCCTGCGCCGAAGAGGAATAGCCTTTGCGGTGGTTCGAGCCACTCGTCGAACACATCGTTATCCATGCGCTGGTCTGAGCTTGCGAAGAGTGTCCGTCCGGAGTCATCGAAGACTATCCGACACAGGGGCCTTTTGGCATCGGGTAGCCATGTGACTACGTTCCGGCGCGAGCCATTGAGGGAATCGCGCATGGCCTCAAGAAGAGCCCGCGCTTCTGGAGTGTTCATTGGTTCGATGAGGAGGTTTAGAGTGCCTCCACAGCCGAGTCCGTAGGGAATCTCGGATGTGTCTTCGAAGGTGGTTGAGATGCGTTCAACGGTTGCGCCGTTGCGAATCGTCCAACGTGACCGGCGAACGACCTCTGCTTCGAGACAGCCACCGGAAATTGCGCCGACGCTCGCACCGTTTTGTTCGATGAGGAGCCGTGCCCCGGCTCGGCGATAGCTCGACCCTTCCGTGCGAACGAGCGTGACGAGAGCGGACGAGTCGCCCTTTTCCCACTCCTCGACAATCCGTCGCCGCTCTCTCATCGCCTTATCTCTGGCGCCGAGTACGCCAGCTATGCCTTCTCGCTGAAGGTATGGATGCCGCACTCCAGCTTTCTGCCGCCCCAGCGGCCACTTCGAGGATCAGCTCCAGCGGCCGGGCGCGAAGTGCATGGCTCGCAGCCAATGCTCGTATACCCTTCATCGTAGAGCGAGAGGCGCGGAATGTCATGCTGCTGTGCGTACGCCTCGACCTGCGACCAGGTCCAGTCCGCCAGAATACTGACTTTTTTCACGGTTGTTCCGCTGGGAAGACGATGGTCCTCAACTTTTTTCAGGTTGGCGCGGGTTGGCGATTGCTCGCGCCGGAGACCCGTAAACCACCAGCGATAGGGCTCGAGCGAACGCATCAGTGGCTCGACCTTGCGGATTTGGCAACACTGGGTGGGGTTGATGATGTGCAAGATGCCAAATTCGGCTTCGTGCTCAGCGAGCGTGGTGAGCGGAAGTGCGTTGACGAGATTGAGGTTCCATTCGCGGGCCAACCGGTCACGATATTCAGTGACGGCTGCGAAATGGTAACCCGTCTCAAGAAAGATGACCGGTACGCGAGGGAGATGCTGGCGAAGAAGATGCAGCGCCACCATGTCCTCGGTTTGGAAACTGCTGGTGAGACAGATACCCTCGTTGGCGGAGACGCGTACGACTTCGGCAACAAGCTCGGCGGCCGTCAGATGCTCGGCCTCTTCCAGCAGATCAAGCGCAGAGTTCGTCATCGGCCTTTCTCCAGCCAGCGACGAAATCCTGGTTCGTCCTCAATCCAGCCATCCCTCACCAGAATCTGGACTGCGCGAATTGTCTCGCTATCGAGTTCGGCTCGACCTGTGATCGCGACGACTCCGGCGAGTTGCAGAGCCCGTGTCACAGCTGGGATCGACTGCTCAGGAATAGCAGGGTCATCGATGATCACCGCGGCCTCGCCGGCCTCTGTCAAATCTCTCTGAATGTGTTGTGGGAGGAGTTCATCACCCCGCATCCAGATGAATGCCGGGCGGAAGGATCTCTCTGGCCCGCGCTGTTCTCCTGCTAAACCGGAGATCATACCCGCAGCGACGGTTGCGTTGCTGATCGGATCGATCAGAATGAGCGATCCGAGGGGGCGGCTTTGTTCGTAAGGGTCGAAGAAGAGCGGCAGGTTCGTCTGCAGTTCGACGTCCGCGATGTCATTCATCTGGAGTTCGGTCGCAGGGCCTTGCTGCGTTGTAACGACGTCGATGCGGTGCAGGATGGCCCGCACGGTCGCACGGACAGTGCGTGTTGTGTGCTTCAAAAGAAGCGTCTGGCCTTCGACGAGCGTCTGTTCATTCATCCAAACAATGCTTGCCCGAAGCGCTGTGCTGCTCAGCGGCGATGGCTGGCTGGCATCGACGAGCATCTCGCCGCGGCTGAGGTCGATCTCATCTGCCAGCGTCACGCTAACGCTTTGAGGAGACCGGGCAGATTTGAGTTCGCCATCATAGGTGGTGATGCTGGTGATGCGAGTGGTTCGGCCGCTGGGAAGTGCGCGTACGATTTGGCCGACGCTGATTTCGCCGCGGTCGACCCGGCCGGCAAAGCCTCGGAAGTCGGCGTGAGGGCGCAGGACGAGTTGCACCGGAAAACGCAAAGGCTCGGATTGCGAATCGGAGGTGCTCAGAGGAACGTTTTCGAGATATTCGAGGAGCGTTGGACCGGTGTACCAAGACATTGCTGAGGAAGAATCGACGACGTTGTCGCCGACGAGGGCGCTGATCGGGATGAGTTCGACCGAGCTCAGTTTCAAGCGTTGTGCGAGCTCGAGAAACTGGGTCTGCACCTGCGTGAAGACGTCCTCCGAGTAATCGACGACATCCATCTTGTTGACTGCCGCGACTACATGAGGGATGCGAAGAAGGCTGGCGATGAAGGTGTGACGTCGGGATTGAGGTAGAAGGCCACCGGCCGCGGTGAATGCCTTCGCGTCGATCAGCACAATGGCGACGTCAGCCGTGGATGCACCGGTCGCCATGTTCCGGGTGTACTGCTCATGACCCGGTGTGTCGGCGATGATGAACTTGCGCTTGCTGGTTGAAAAGTAGCGGTAGGCGACATCGATGGTGATTCCCTGCTCCCGCTCGGCGCGCAGGCCATCGGTCAACAGCGAGAGATCGATGGCACCGCCAGAGCGATTGATACGACTGGAGCGTATCGACGCGAGCTGATCTTCGTATACGCTCTTGGTGTCGTGGAGAAGCCTGCCGATGAGTGTGCTTTTGCCGTCGTCGACACTGCCGGCTGTGGTGAATCGAAGCATCTCCTGATCGAGGTGGCGGTCAAGAAACGTGCGGAACGCCTGTTCGTGCGAAGAGGCTGGGGCATACGAATTGAGTTCAGTGTGGCGCATTAGAAGTAGCCCTCCCGCTTCTTGAGCTCCATGGAGCCTTCCTCGTCATGATCGATGGCCCGGTTCTCGCGTTCGCTCCGGCGGAAGCCTATGAGCTCCTCAATAATCCTGGGGAGCGTATCGGCGTCGCTGCGTATGGCGCCGGTGCACGGTGAGCAGCCGAGAGAGCGCATGCGAACCTTCATCAGCTCCGGCTTTTCGTGAGGTAGGAGCCGTGTCGTCTCGTCAACGAGCGTGAGGGTCTCGCCGCGCTTGACGACCAAACGCTCCTCTGCAAAATAGAGCGGCACGATTGGAATCTGCTCCGCGTAGAGGTAAAGCCAGATGTCCAGCTCGGTCCAGTTGGAAAGTGGAAAGACGCGGATGGATTCGCCCTTACGCAGGCGCGAATTGTACAGACTCCACAGTTCTGGCCGTTGGTTCTTGGGATCCCATTGGCCGGCAGCGTCTCGAAAGCTGTAGACACGCTCCTTGGCGCGAGACTTTTCCTCATCACGCCGCGCGCCACCGAAGGCTGCGTCGAAGCCGCCTTCGGCAAGAGCGTCGAGGAGAGAGCGAGTCTTGAGTGCCCCGCAGCAGTTTTGCGTTCCCAACTTCCATGGACTTGCACCCGACGCTATGGCCTCTTCGTTGCGATGGACGATGAGATCGGCGCCGATCTCGCGCGCATAGCGATCACGAAAGTCGATCATCTCTTTGAACTTGTAACTCGTGTCGATGTGGAGCAGAGGGAACGGAATTTTGCCGGGATAGAAGGCCTTTTGGGCCAAGCGGACCATGACGCTCGAATCCTTGCCGATGGAGTAGAGCATGACGGGACGCGCAAATTCAGCGACGGCTTCACGCAGAATGTACAGGCTCTCGGCCTCAAGGGCCTGCAGATGGTTGAGCCTCTGACGGTGTAGGCGATCGACATTGGGATCGATTTCGCGCAGTGTAGGCGGCAAAAGGACCTCCGGAAAGAAGTCGAATACACCGTCAAATGCAGCTCGGGTCTGCAGATGACAAGTGATCGCTCAGATATGTATCAGGAAGATGCGGGTCGGCCGGAGACGCTCAGCGCGTCAATCCAGCCCGTATGCGGGCAGCGTCAACAACAACAACCAAGTCGCTGGCAATGGTGGACCGTGCCCTTCATAGTGCTAGTGTAAAGCTCTCTTGGGGGATGCGGCAACTACACCCCCGTTGCACAACTGTCTACATCGACAGAGGTTTGTGGAACTTGGCGGCAAAACCCGAGAATGGCTCCAGTACACTGCCCGGAGAGTAGCCCGTGCTTCGCCGTTCGCGCACCATGCCTGAAGGAGTAAGTCGCATGCTTGCATTCCGCCTCCGGCTGATTGCGGTCTTCGCAGTCACCGTAAGCCTGCTGGGCGTGAGCGCAAAGTTGAATGCGCAGGCGACGAGGAGCGCAACGGAATATCCGGATTCACGGGTTGATATCTACGGCGGTTACGGGTACTTTCACCCGATCAATAGCGGCGTGGGCTTTAAGCAGTACTTCGATGTCGACAATCTGAATACAACGATCAGCGTTACAGGGTATTTCAATCGCTATATCGGTGTAGCGATGGAGGGTGGCTATTTCTCCGGCGTACGAGAGCATGCCGCCTACGATCCCAACTGCGTTGGCGAAGGATGTTCGCAGCTGGTCTACACCGCAGAAGCAGGTCCCGTCTTCCGCGTGCCGCTTGGCCCCTGGATCCCGTTTGTTCATGCTTTGGGCGGGGGCGTGCGGAACAACGGACCGGTTGACCAGCCGTTGACATGGGGCTGGGGCGTCAGCGGTGGTGGGGGCCTCGACTACACGGCACCGTTCTTCCATAATCATCTGGCGGTTCGGATCATCCAGGCGGACTGGCAGTATTCGCAGGTGGTCTACGGACCCCTTGTGCTTCCGGAGGCGGTAAAGGGTGGCTTCGGAGAGATCGATGCACTCAAGCTTTCTGGCGGGCTCGTCGTAAAGCTGGGTGAGGTGACACCGGCGAAGGTGCTCACGGTTGGGTGCGCTGTGCAACCTGCAGTAGGCTACCCGGGCGACGTCATCACGGTGACAGCAGCGTCGGTCAACTTCGATGCCAAGAAGCCCGCAGCTTATACATGGAAGACCAACGGCGGACGTTTGAAGCCGGATCAAGCTCAGGCGACGATCGACACAACAGGATTAGCGCCGGGCGAGTACGAGGTAAGCGCCCACGTTGTGCAAGGCATGAAGGCACGGCAGCAGGCTTCCTGCACGACACCGTTCACGATCAAACCGTTTGAGCCGCCGACGTTGAGCTGCGCAGCGAACCCGTCGACCGCTACCGCCGGTACCGTCGTTGATATCAGCACTACCGGGACGAGCCCGCAGAACAGGCCGCTGACGTATTCCTACACGGCCAGCGCCGGCCAACTGACAGCCACTGGGCCGACAGCGAAGCTCTCAACCGCAGGTCTGGGGGCCACAACAATTACGGTCACTTGCAATGTTGTCGATGATCTTGGACAGTCAGCACAGGCGAACACACAGGTAACTCTTACCGTACCGCCGACTCCTGTCGTCGCGGAGACGCAGGATCTTTGCCATATCAGCTTCGAGCGCGACCGCCGTCGTCCCGAACGTGTGGACAACGAGGCCAAAGGCTGTCTCGATGACATCGCGCTGACCATGCAACAGCAGGCCGGAGCGACGCTGGTAATGGTTGGCAATTCCTCTGCGAATGAACGTCCGGAGGCCGGAGCTGAACGTGCACTCAACGCGCGTGAGTATCTGGTCAAGGAAAAAGGGATCGACAGTTCTCGCATCGAGGTTCGCATCGGGTCCGTGCCCGGAAGGTTCGTGAGCAATACCTTGGTGCCGCCCGGAGCGCATTTCGATGGGTCAGGTTCCCATACCTTCGACGAAAGCACGATCGTACGGCATGGGCAAGCCTACGGAGTTCCGGGGCAGAATCTGCGGAGACTTTCACCGAGTCGGTCGCGCCGGAGTGTCACGCCGCGCCGGTATCCACATTCGGGGACGTTGAAGCCGACGCCGCGATCAAACCCATCCGCGACGCCCAAACCCGGCTCATCGACGCCCACAAAACCTGGGCTACACGCAAAACCATCGCCGGCCACCCCGATGCCTCCAAAGCCCACTCAGGGAAGCCGGAGACCATCAACCGCGACGACGATTCACGCTAAGGCAGCAAAGCCGTCTCCTGCTACCCCGATGCCGCGGTCCGCGAAGCGGAGCGATGGTGAGAACAAGTCCGCAGAGTGAGCCCGGCTCAATGACATCTGTTAGACTTAGTCAGTCGGATGTGCGGGCGATTCGCCGGCTCTGCGGAACTCCGAACCGCAGAATTTCCGATTCATTCACGCCAAGGTTCGGGGCGTAGCGCAGTCTGGTAGCGCACCTGCTTCGGGAGCAGGGGGTCGTTGGTTCGAATCCAATCGCCCCGACCATTTTTAGGCACGTACGATCCGATTTACGCGGGATGCGATCAGCGTTCAAGCAGTTCGGCCTCTTCAAAAGTCTTACGAACCCTAGAAGAATGCAAGGCCAATACTCTCTACATGTCGCGGGGAGCCATCTCTCTGAAAGAGATGCCTAAACGACCTGACCAACGGAGAGGCTCATCGGTTTGGCCTGCCGGCCAGGGGTAACGGGGCATCGGGGCGTGACGGTGGAGCGGCGTTCGCTGCCCACGGCCACGTCCCCATTCCTTCTCTGCGTGCCCGTCGAAAGGATCTGGAGTCCAGATTCCCATCGATGGTCATACTATCGGGACGATGCGCGGTTCGCTGAAGGGAATAACGGCGGAGTTTCCGATCGGGAAAACAGCACAGACTACGCTCTTGCAGGATCGAAATAGATGGCACCAACTCCTGTATTATCAAAATATGGAGCCACAACAACCAATGGGTTTGTTGCAAGTCCCATGAAGTCTCTGATGTTTCGTATGCGAAACATTTTGAGACGCTAGTCGCTTCCCAGAAGTGATTTCTGTGTCGCGGCCTGACCGTTATTGAGTTTTACAGCTTCAAAGGGAAGAGGATGGACGGAATTGGAAGCAAGCTTCGCGCCGCGCGGATGGCCCGGCAACTAACCCTGCGTGAGGTAGAGGAGCGTACCTCACGTCTGGCGCAGCAGTCGGGTAACTCGTCCTATCGCATCTCCTCCAGCTGGCTTGCCCGGGTGGAAAATGAGAATGGCGGCCTTTCTGCTATGAAGCTGATCGTCCTCGCCGTCATCTACGACCTCACGGCTCAGCAACTCCTCAACTTCTATCCCGATGTAACGTCGAATCCGGCCGAGTTCGATGAGGTCGCCAGTCCCAACTCAACTCTTTTGCTGTCGAGTGGCAGGCTTGAGGAGCATGCAAAGCAATGGCTTCCCGACACCCTGGTCAATGATCCGCCTCCACAAGACACTACCCTTCTGCCTCCTTCGTCGAACCCGCTCCCCGAACACTACCGGCGCGGCATCATCGGCCAACGTGATCGGACCATGGATCCCATGGTTCCACCGGGCTCGATCGTGCTAATCGATACGCAGAAGCGAGCTATCGCCCGCAGGAAGGATTGGAACCACGAATTCGATCGTCCCATCTACTTCCTTCTGACCCGAACAGGCTTCGTCTCCGGGTTCTGTGAACTCGATCGAAACTCAGAATGGCTGACGCTGATTCCGCATCTGCTCTCTCATGAATCAAGCAGGCGTTGGCGCTATAAGAAAGAGATCGAGGTGATTGGGACGGTCACCGCGGTATTCAGCCGCCGTGAGGCATGACTTACGCAAGAGATATCTGCACCTCTTGAACGCCCGGCATTTCTGCAACCTCATATAGCGAGACTAGACGACGCGTCATGAGGTAATAGATCGCAGCGATGCGCTGCGCGTACTCTCCGAAAGCCGCTCGAGAGCTTCCATTTCGTGCCGCCGCGTCCAGCCGGTCAAGATGCCATTGGATCTCTCGTGCATTCAATCGCAACGCTTCCGCGACAACCAATGCCTCCGGATACATCCGCTGGCAGTAACACGCCAGATCGATCAGAGCGTCGCAATTTTTCTGGATGGCCCGCAGCCCTTCAAAGCCGCCAATGAGCTCGACGATCTCCGAGGCCTCAAGCTCGCACGGCCCATCCGGGCGGTCCAACCGGTCCGCCTCACCAAGCAAATCAAACGCCACAGTCCTCAGGTTTCGCTTGTCGATCGGGGTTACCCTTGCGAGAATCGACTCCCAACTCTGGCCGTAGAGCTTCCGAGCCCGCCGATGATAGTAGATCCAAACTGAGGTGAGCGCCGTTACCAGCAGCACCACTAGCGTTATGAAAAGGTACAACCGTTCATTCATAGCCTTCGTTTACCTCTCAACGTTTGAAGACTCGCGACGGTCTCCTGTCGCAGCAATTCCAAATCTGACTGGATCCCGTCCGGCGGGTGCTCCGGCTTGGGCTCCGGCCGCCACAAGGTCATGATCCAATAAGCGAGACAGAGTAAATACAGCAACATTCTCGCTCGAGTCATTGTCATCGAAGCGGTGGTACCGTTGGCAAGACCAAAGTAGCTATTGGCCGCCTCCACCACAATACAAAAGATTGAGTAGATCCCGAGTCCTTGTATGATACGCGCCGCGTGGGTCTTCCAGGGCAGGCCCGCGGTAACCGAATGCGCCGTCATTCCAACGAACAATTCTGCAAATAGGGCGGCTGAAAAGAGACTGCCTCGCATAACAAGAGCCTCTCTCCACTCGTAGGCGCGCGGCGAAGACAGCCATGCCAGGGCGATTGCCACACAGACGCTCAGCAGGATCAATCCGATCAAGCGTCTGCGCACGTCAACCGCCCAACCACCAAGCGGGCGGAAGACACAGGAGGCGACCTCGTAGACGACCCCCAGCTGAAGGACCAGATTCAGCGCAACAAATCCCCAGTATGTATAGAAATACGCATATGGATATGCTCTCCGCGAGCCGCTGGGGTAAATGAGATATAAGACAACCGTACTGAGCACACTGCAGAATACAAATGCCGTGAATAGCGGAAAGCGGCGCGCCCGTCTCCGGAACAGAAGTACAAAGAGCAGGGCGAGATGGCCCACAAGACCGAGAAGCCAGAAAAGAGAGTCAAGATGCGAGAGATGCATCTGGCTCCCCTTTCTGGCATCGTCATCCGCAGATGGGATGAATTATAGACTTCCGAAACTCTTTGCTGAGAAGCTGGGCGGCGGAGGTGGCGGGACGGGATCGGTTCCTGTGACGGTGCTGGGCGATGGCGTCGAAATCAGGACGGTCGATGATGTCTGCTGCGCATGGGCCGAGGCGCTGCCGAGGCAGGCCAGTGCAAATGTCGCGACAAACCCGAAAGCGATGGTGCGAATGTACTTGTGAATCACGGTAAATCTCCTTGAGGCGTGTGGTGCGCCTGCACGGAGACTATGGATTCAGAGCGGATTTCTTTAGCACTTAATAGCTTTGCTGCTTATCAGAAACTATCGGCGAAGCTCCCTAATACCATGAACCTTTCAATTCTCCTTATTTCTCTGTGGCTCCGACGATTTCGTTGCGTATACGTCACATTACTGCCTGGCAGTGCGTTCCGCGCGACTGCCATTTCATGGGTCGACCGGTCGATGATCTCCAGCCCCTTCCGGGGCTCGCGGGATCAGCTTCTTTCCAACGTCATTCCCAGCAGCCCCAGAACGATGCCATACAACTCGCTATGGAACGTACAAGCGGCGAGTTCCCTGTTCGGGTCCAGCGGAACTTCCACCGTGAAGGCCGCTCCGCCGGGGATTGGGCCGCCTCTGCCACGTAGCAACTCTTTTGTGAGCTGACGCGGTCGTCCGCTGCTGAGATCAATGCGCCACGGCAGCGGAGAGTTGTCCCCGCCGAGCAGAAAGATGTAATCGTCGACCGGATAGTCCTGTTCGATCGGCCACCAGGCGTGTGGGCTGCGTAGTTGTACCGTCTTGGGGGAAATTCCGTCTTGATACTCGACCGTGATCGTTGCGTGGGTTGAGCCGGTCGCCTGGGGAAAGGTTGTTCCCGCGATCAGCAGATGCAACCTGTGTGCCCGGCCAGCGAGCTTGACGCTGACATGCTTCGGATCCATAGCCCACTGAGAGACATAGCAGCAGTTAGGCGCACGAGGATCGGATGGTGTTTGAAAGCGTAGCCCGGTCGGCAACTCGATCTGACCGCCGCTGCGACGGAGGCCGGAGTCATCGACTGCGGCGGTCGCATCGAAGTTCGCCCAGCCGCCCAGAAGCGTATCAGGGAGGGTAAGCGAGCAAAACGGAGAGCGGGGTGCGTGATAACCGCGGCTTAGGATTTCGTTCACAAATCCGGAGAATATCTGGCCCATTTCGATTGGTTCAAATACGTTTGAAGACTTTTGTGCACGAGAAGGCGCCGACGCACCGGGAGCGTCGATGGACAGTTCGACCGGGAGCCAGTAACGACCGTCTTCGAATTCCTGAAGAGCGAAGATACAGTGTTTACCCGAGGCAGCGGGAATACCGTTAGTGAGGCAACCTTGCGGATCCTCGATTCGGTGATGCTGAACGCCCTGCGGCCAGACAATGGTCGCGCCAATTGTGCAATGCAACGGTCCTGAAGGAACTTTCGGGGGCGCATCTCCGTGCCAACGTAGCTCGATATCCCAAGGGCCGGGCTTGGCTGCCTCAAGCACAACACGGGGAGTGCCGACAGCGTCGTCCACAAAGTGAATGTCATGAGGATGACCGTTGATCTTTACCTCCGGAAGGCGGATCGTTCGTGCAACGAGTTCCAGGGTGAGAGCTATTTCCTTTGCGAAGGATGGCTTGACGTTCCAGAACTCAGTTCCCTCGTGGACACGAAATTCAACGACGATGTCGGGATGACGAAGCTCGGCCTCGCTCCACTCAGATGGAAGTTGTGGCGAGATATATATTCGCTCGTTCAGTAATTCAGGACGCAGACCCCAAAGACCCTGGACGATGGCCCGCGAGGCGCACCCGATGGGGTCGCCAAAATCACGTTGCGATTCCTGGCGATGAGGATCGAGTTGAAGAGACATGGGAAAGTTGCCAGGGCATAGGCCGCGATAGCCGGCGTCAAGCAGACTGCCGCGAAGTAGGGCGTAACCGTCCCGAGAAAGCCCGGCTTGAAAGAGAGCCAATGCGGTAGCCAGATTTTCTGCGAGCGCCAGGAGCGTAAGCGACCACACATAGGGCTGCCAGTCCGAGCAGGCCATCTGCCAGCCTGCGTCCTTCGGAACTCCCTCTCCGATGACCGGGATCTTTTGCAATGAGCGAAGCCGTTCCGAAGCAACGAGCCAAGCTTCTTTGCGATCGCAAACCTCGCTGTCGAGAGACTGATACATCGTCCATACGGCCGGGTTTTCCGCGAGCTTGCGCCCGCCGAGCCATTCGCGGCTTTCCGCAAACGCTCCACGTCTATCCATCCACAACAGCTTCCGCATGGCGCGGCCGATGGCGTCCGCTTCGGCCTGATAGGAGGCAGCGATCTCGGGCTGCAGCTCGAGCCGCTTACTGAGTTGGGCCATCTTCCGGTTGAGATAGAGACTGTAGGCAGAACTATGGGCGGCCCCGCCTCCGTTGTACTGCAGGTTATCGCTCGCCCAGATCGCTGCATAGGCTTCGTAGAGCGGAAGCGGCTCCGAGGCGGTACCGAAATCGCGGCGGAACAGCCGTCGCTCCCACGCCGCGTGACGCTCCAGCGCAGGCCAGGCCTCGCGTGCAAAATCCATGTCACCAGTCCAGCTGAGATGACGCAGCAGCGCATCGAAGAACACAAGGTTCATGTCGTAATGACTGTGACTGAGATCTCCGGACGAGTGGAGAAGCCTTTCTGAGCGCGATTCCGCAGTGCCCGGGTCCGGCGTGCCCTCCGCTTCCCTTACCTGCGCAAAGCCAGTTTCTGTCGCCACCCCAGCGGAGCCGTTCTCGACAGGAGAGACATTTTGTCTCCCGATCCAGTGCCGCAGATGGCGGCGCATGCGGTCATGGTCGCCGACCATATCGAGCACGTAGGGTCCACGCCAGCCAGCGAAGGGCTGCCGCCACGCGACAGCGCCATGCATAACGCAGCCTTGTTGTTCATCCCAAAGTGCGTCCGCAGCCACTCCCAGTGCGGGTGCGATTCCATCGATATAGGGATCAGGAGTTTTCCATGAGAGACGATCTGCGATCTGCTTAAGTTGATCCCGCCGCTGGGTGTATGCATTCGCGAGAACGCTTCCGGAGGTTTCCATGGCCTGAGTCGGCGTGAGAGTTACGGCCCGAGATGCCGGCTGTACAACGCCATCGAGCGCAGTGATTCGAATCATCTCAGACTGACTCTTCAATGCGAGGCGGCCTACCAAGAGCGGCAGATCGGTCCCGTCCGATGTTGAATCCCACAATGCGTTCCACCCTTGATTCCATTGCTCGGCCGAACCGATCTTGAAAACCGATCCAGATGCCGAGTCGACTCTCAGGCGGAACTTGCCGGACCTCACCGTCGCCGAGGATCCGTTCGTTGCAGATCCTTGCGAGAGCGTCCAGACATTTCCGCGGCACTCTTCTGGGCGCATCTGGAAGAATGCACTGACCGGTTCGACTTCACAACCTATGTCGCCATTGCGTCTGCCTTTGCGCCCGCTCACTCCCCCAAATGCCAAGATCAAATCGATGTCGCGCAAATTACCCGACGGAGCGACCTGCAGCCAGAGCGCCGCCCCAACCGTAAGAACCTGCAGATGGATGGAACTGGAGTGGCCGAGCACAGGATCCTGCAGCGCGTAAACGAGAGCCCCCCGCGTCGTAGGAAGCCACTATCGTTTCGAATTCGAAAAACCATTTACTGCGGCCCGAGTGCTGTGACGCAACGCCCAGTCTGATGTTGCCTCCGTGTCCAGGCAAATAGAGAGAGAACTCCGGAAGATCCCCGCCATCGGCGCGAAACGGAATGTTCGGTCCGTAAAGGGGGCGATTGAAAAATTGCTTTCCATTGCGGATGTGAAACGCACCGTCCTCCGGCAAATAGCGCAGCGGCCGCGCTACGTTCTCGTGGAGAAGCGGCACATACCGGCCCGCAATGACCTCCGGCGAATTACGTTGCGATTGTGGCCGCTGCTGGCCAAGGAGTAATCCCGTTGGCGACGCAGTGAGTGCCGCGGAGGCCGATGTCGCTTCAAGAAATCGTCGTCGAGTCCACATACCCACGCTTTTGACCATTCTCAGCGCCGGCTCCTCGATCGACCACTCGTTTCATTCAGGACGCTTGGATCACCGGATGCCGACGATCTTATGTGTTTGCAGGCTTAGTCGCCATAAAGGATGATGCTTGCAATACTCGATTGTCATTTGAAGTGATCGTTCGGCCTCTGTCCCATCTTTTGGTTGGAGATAAAAGTGCTCGAAATCCAACTTTTCAAATGTTTCCGGATCAACATCCTGCGGATAGACAAGCTTTAGTTCGTTCCCGCTGCGAACGACCAGCTCGGATCCGATCTTCGGGCTCACGCACACCCAATCGATACCACGAGGAACGCGCACAGTTCCGTTGGTCTCAACAGCGATGACGAACCCTTGCCGATGAAGCGCATCAATCAGCGGCTCGTCCATTTGCAGCAAGGGTTCCCCGCCCGTGCAGACTACGAAAGGTATCCCACTCCGGGCACTCGGCCAATGGCTTGCGATGCTTGCGGCCAAATCCTCTGCATCGGCAAACTTGCCTCCGCCGTCACCATCCGTACCCACGAAGTCGGTGTCGCAGAAGGTGCAGATCGCAGTTGCGCGGTCCTGCTCTCGTCCGCTCCACAAATTGCACCCGCTGAAACGGCAGAAGACGGCCGCTCGTCCAGCATTCGCTCCCTCGCCTTGCAGCGTATAAAAAATCTCTTTGACCGCATAGGACATAACTACCCTTTGTACCCCAGCGGATCTGTACGACCGGCCTCAGCAAAGCCTTTGAGCCGAAGCAGGCAGGCGTCGCATTGGCCGCACGGCACTCCCGTGGCAGATGGATCGTAACAGGATGTGGTGAGGCTGTAATCGACTCCGAGGGCGAGTCCCGCATGGATGATTTGGCTTTTGGACATTTCAATTAATGGAGTCCGGATTCTCAACCGAACCCCATCCTCGGTTCCGACTTTCGTGGCAAGGTTCGCCATCTCCTCAAACGCACGGATGAATTCCGGGCGACAGTCTGGATAACCGCTGTAGTCGAGCGCATTGACGCCGATGAAAATGTCTGCAGCGCCGATCACCTCTGCCCACGCGAGCGCAAGCGAAAGAAAGACTGTATTCCGGGCCGGCACATAGGTCACGGGCACGCCCGTGCCGATCTCAGCAACTGAGCGAGCTTTCGGGACTGCGATCTCGTCTGTCAGGGCCGAACCTCCAAACGATCGCAGGTCAACTCTTATGATCCGGTGCTGCGCCACTCCAGCGCGCTCTGCGATGCGAGCCGCGGCGGCCAGTTCGATGCGGTGGCTTTGGCCGTAGTCAAAGCTAAGGGAATAGACGACGTATCCCTGGCTCTGCGCTATTGCGAGGACGGTACTAGAGTCTAAGCCCCCGCTCAGGAGCACGACCGCCCTTTTTTCCCGCGCACCATCGCTTTTCAAGGCCATGGGATCAGTTTATCGAGAATGTCAATTCGTTTCTTCCCTGCCTCCAAAACCGCATTTCGAATGCGTGCTTAGCCCTTCTTCTTATTCAATTGTGACGAATGGGGCCGTTTCAGTGACCAGCGACGGACATTTGCTGGATTCATTGCCCCCGAAAGATATCGCTCGCACTGCCAGTACGTCAGTCAGATGAGAGCCAACACCTAAACCGGATAACGGAAACTCCCTGACCGATCGAACCTTCGCCGCGAGATTTGCGTAGAAGAGTCAGGAGTTTCGCCAGGAGCTTCTTCCAGAAATTGCCGCCTGAGAAACCAAGCCGCACTCTCCCTGCCTTCATGCACCCAGCTGCCTTCCTGGGCGTGGGGGCTCTGCTCGCAATACTGTTTGCGCTTCAGGAGTGGGTAGAAGTTCATCAGATGAGCCGTCACGTCAGCTTCATGCTCTTGTTGGAAGCCTGGGGAGTGCAATACCTGCTGTGGGCGCTCATCTGCTGGATGCTGTGGTGGCTCCTCGGTTCGAAGCTGCAGCGCGTCAATCTCTTTTGGGCAATCGTTGGCGTACTTCCCTTCAGCATCGCCACAAGCGTGGTCGAAGAGATGATTTGGGTGATGTGCTTTCCCAACCTCCCGCTTCACATGGCACACATGGACTTTTGGCCAAGGGTGTTCTTCCAGCTTCGCGCAGAGATGGTCGACGGCCTCGTGATCTTCTGGTGTGCCTTCTTTCTCTTTCGAGCCGTCGGCTACTATCAGCGGTTTCGCGAGAAGGAAGCGACTGCGGCCCAACTGCAGATTGAACTTGTGCAGGCTCAGTTGCACGCCGTCCGAGCCAACCTAAATCCGCACTTTCTTTTCAATACCTTGAACAGCATCTCCAGTCTCATGCGCACGGACGTGAGCGCCGCGGACCTGATGCTTGAACAATTCAGCAATCTTTTGCGTATGAGCTTGGAAAGAGGAAACGTACTGTTGATTCCTCTTCGCGATGAAATGGAGTTTGTCGAGATGTACATGGCGATGCAGGACCGCCGGTTCGCGGGACGAGTCTCGCAGGATCTTCGCGTCCAGCCTGAGCTGCATGATGCATTGGTCCCCGCGATGATTCTTCAACCCATTCTCGAAAACGCGTACAGCCACGGGCTTTCGCAAATCGCGGGAGCGGGTCTGTTGAAGATCGAGGCTCGGAAAGAGGATTCCAGGCTTCGATTGGATGTTCTTAACAGCGGTGTGGGCATAAACCCGGATCGCTCGCCTCAATTTGCGGGCCACCGACTCGGTCTGACGCATGTGCAGGATCGCCTCAGGTTGCACTTTCCCGGTGCACATACATTTTCGATTCGAGAAGTTTCTCCAGATAAAGTACTTGTTTCCATCACATTGCCTTTGCGTCTCTGTGAAAGCCCTCCCGAAGTTCTAACAAGATACGGTGCGTGATGATCCACACAGTTTTGGCCGACGATGAGTTGCTCGCCCGACAGAAGCTGCGCCAGATGCTTCGGCAGGAGCCCGAAATCGAAATCGTGGGAGAGAGCAGCACGGCTCTCGAAACGATCGAGCTCGTTCGCCTTTCCCGTCCTGAACTTCTTTTCCTGGACGTGCGGATGCCCGGAAAGGATGCGTTCAGCGTTATCGAGGAACTGTCTTCCGATTCCGCGGTTGCGATGCCGGCAATTGTCTTTACTACGGCATACGACGGCTATGCGTTGCGTGCCTTCGAAATCCATGCGGTCGATTACCTGCTGAAACCATTCTCTTCCGGTCGACTGCATACCTCTGTGCAGCGTGCGGTCCAGCAAATTCATGCGAAGCAAGTTCCCGCGCTCTCGCAAAGCTCTGAAGCAACCGCCGCCCAGTATGCCAAGAGAATCGTGTTCAAATCGCGCGGCCGGATCTTGTTTCTTCCCGTCGGGAGCATTCGCTGGATTGGCGCCGAGGAGAATTATGTGCGCATATGCACCGACAGCGAATCGCATCTCCTGCGTGAGCCGATCGGCCGGATGGAGGAGAAGCTTGACCCGCAGATGTTTCTCCGCGTCCATCGCTCTTCCATCGTCAACCTCCAGTACGTGAAGGAGGTTCGCACCGAGACGGGCGGAGAGTCAGTCGTAGTTCTGCTTAGCGGCCAGAAGCTGGCAATGAGCCGCAGCTATCGAACCCGGATCAACGAATGGCTTGCAAGGAGCTGAATCCTCAACAGGAGCGCGCAGAAATCTGGGTCACGTATACTTAGACCACGGGCCACATCCGCATTTAGCGGAGGGGCACTGGAGTGAGTATGAGTTACGCGCAAATCCGTTCCGAAGGGACGGATGCATCTGTGCGCAAGGTCACCGCGCAGACTTTGGTCGAGAAGAAATACCGCGGCCTGCCTATCACAGCCCTTACGGCTTACGACTATCCCACTGCGAGATTCGTAGATCAAGCCGGAATCGACATGATTCTGGTTGGCGACTCTCTTGCAATGACGGTGCTGGGCCATAAGGACACCCTGTCGCTGACGATGGATGAGATGTTGCACCACGCGCGCGCTGCTCGCCGAGCTGTGCACCGCGCCTTTTTCGTCGTTGATATGCCCTACGGCAGTTATCACATCAGCAGCGCGGAGACGCTAGGCAATGCAATCTCGCTGGTAAAAGAAGCCGGCGCTGAAGCAGTAAAGATTGAAGGCGGGCAGCGGCGGGCAGCGCTCGTCGAAGACTTAACAGCCGCGGAGATTCCCGTCGTCGGGCATATCGGCCTCACTCCGCAATCATTGCTTCGCATGGGCGGCTATCGGGTGCAAGGTCGATCGACTCCGGAGGTGGAGGGATTGATCGCCGATGCGATCGCCTTGGAAGGCGCGGGAGCCGTGGCGTTGGTTCTCGAAGGCATTCCGCGCGAACTCGCAGAACATCTCACCGCTACGATCCAGATTCCTACGATCGGGATCGGTGCCGGGCCCGGATGTGATGGACAAATCCTGGTCTTTCACGATTTGTTTCGCCTCACTTTTGGAGATCCGGCAAAGTTCGTGCGTTGTTTCGGTGACGCCGGCGCGCTGCTTCGAGACGGTTTGGAACAGTTCCGGCAGCAGGTGATGGCGCGCAGCTTTCCGTCAGATTCGGAGAGCTATCACATGCCCCGCGAAGCTGCTCTTGCGCTTGAAGAGACGAACCTGTCGGCAGATCTGGCGTCATGAGTCGGACCATCGTAGTGACTTCGATTGCCATCATGCGCCAAGCTGTTCTCAATGCAAGAACAGACGGAGATATTGCTCTCGTTCCAACGATGGGAGCTCTTCACGAAGGCCACCTTTCATTGGTTCGAGCTGCGAGGAAAAAGTGCAAAACCATAGTCACGTCCATCTTTGTCAACCCAACACAGTTCGGACCAAATGAGGATTTCACCCGGTATCCGCGCGATGTCGAGGCGGATGTCCGAAAGTTGGAACAAGAGCGTGTCGACCTCGTGTTTGCGCCTTCAGTGGATGAAATGTATCCCAACGGCGGCTTCGGAACCTTCGTTGAGGTTCCAGAGATCTCAGATCGACTCGACGGAAGATCTCGGCCGAACCATTTCCGCGGAGTGGCAACGGTCGTTGCAAAGCTCTTTCACATTGTGTCGCCTGATTTCGCATTTTTCGGCCAGAAGGATGCCGCTCAGGTGGCAGTTCTGCGTGCGATGGTCCGCGACCTCAATTTTCCAGTTGAGCTTGTGGTCTGCCCCACCGTGCGAGAATCCGATGGACTCGCGATGAGTTCGCGGAACCAATACTTGGATCGCGACGAGCGCTCCTGTGCGAACGTTCTCTATCACTCTCTATGCAAGGCCAGCGAAGCGTTCTTGCGGGGAAGAACGAACGCCCAGGAGTTGCGCCAGTTGGTTGCGAACACCATTCATGAATCCAAGGTGCATTTGGAATATATCGAGATCACCGAACCAGATACATTGCTGCCTGTTGACGATGTATCCGGTGGCGCACTGGTCGCGATTGCCGCGTGGATTGGGCAGACCCGCTTGATCGACAACATCCTGCTGCAAGCCGATGGGACGACCGTATGCGCGTGATGCTCGGCGTTTGTGGAAGTATCGCTGCTTACAAAGCTGTCGAATTCGTGCGCCTGATGCAGGGACAAGGAATAGTAGTCGATGTGGCGATGACACAGGCAGCGCAGAAATTCGTCGGCCCTTTAAGCTTCGCCGCAATCACCGGCCGCGCTGTCTACACCTCTTTATGGCGGGGCAGGAGTGATTCCAATGACCATTTTTCCATCGAACACATCACAGCCGTTGAAAACATCGACGTGTTGGTCGTCGCCCCAGCGACCGCCAACATCCTCGCGAAGCTCGCGCAGGGCATTGCTGACGATTTCCTGAGCGCCGCCTATTTGGCGACGAAATCCCATGTGCTGATAGCTCCGGCGATGAACGTCAATATGTGGAATCATCCGGCGACACAGCAAAATGTCCGGCTGCTGACCGAGCGGGGCGTGCACTTCGTGAATCCGGACGCGGGATATCTCGCCTGCGGAATGACAGGCGATGGCAGGCTCGCGTCGCCAGAAAACATTCTTGAGCAGTTGCTTCAGTTGGGTCGGCGATCCCGCGATCTGGCGGAGGAAACATTTCTGATCACGGCGGGCGGAACCCGCGAACCGATCGATCCGGTCCGGTTCATCGGAAACCGATCCAGCGGCCGAATGGGCCATGCTCTGGCAGAAGCCGCTTTGGCACGTGGTGCACGCGTGATATTAATCACTGCTTCATCGCTGCCTGCGCCCGTCGGCTGTACACCCGTTCACGTGCACACGGCTCAGCAGATGGGTGCGGCTGTGCTCGAACATTTGGATAAGGCCAGCGTCGTTATCAAAGCTGCGGCTGTCAGCGATTTTCGCCCTAGCGCGATTACAACTACAAAGCTGCGCCGCGCCGAAAAACTGATTCTGGAGCTTGAACCGACCGAGGATATTGTCAGGAAGGTCGTGGACCAGCGGAAGTCCGGAACGCTTGTCATCGCCTTCGCAGCTGAGACCGGTGACGTCGAATCCAACGCTCGGCTCAAGTTGGCTAGCAAAGGCGCCGATGCGATCGTGGCGAACGATGTTTCACAAGTTGGCCTCGGGTTCGACTCCTCGAGAAACGCCGGCGTCTGGATTGATGGGGATCGAATCGTTGATCTTCCGGAAAACTCCAAGCGCCAAATGGCCGACAAAATTCTTAATGAGATTTCCGTCTTGAGAGCGACAATCTCTCAATGTCAGTAGCACGGTGACAGGAGTTCATTCGCATTGTTGCCATCCCGGCAGTAACCTATTAATGACGATATTCACCTATCCGCGATTTATTTTGCGGAAGGTAAATGGATAACCTTGGAGACAGCAAGTGCAGCAGATTGAGGACGTGGACCAGCTGATTCACATCAGTGAACAGCCAGGCGGCAACTTGACAAGGGTTTGTTCTCCGGATTTGGCCAAAAATCCTTGGGAGTTTGACGCGGCGGAAGGTTACGGTCCGGGTGCGTCCATGACCGATACAATTCCTGCCGATTCCCCCCGCCAGGTAACGTTGCCGCAGGAGTTCCGCCAGGCGTCAGCAGAGGAACTGGATCTTCGCATCCGTGCGGCCAAGAAGCTGCTGGGTGAGCGGCTAGTTATCCTCGGCCATTACTATCAGCGCGACGAGGTGGTCCGTTACGCAGATTTTGTCGGCGACTCTTTTCAGCTAGCTCAGGCCGCCAGGACACGGCCCGAAGCCAATGCAATTGTTTTCTGCGGCGTGCACTTCATGGCCGAGACAGCGGATATCCTTTCGCGGGCGGACCAGGCGGTGATTCTTCCTAATCTCGCGGCTGGCTGCTCCATGGCAGACATGGCGGACTTAGAGACTGTGACCGACTGCTGGGAAGATCTTCAGAAAATCGTTGGATCTTCGGCTGACCCAGATGGAAGGGTTCCTGTCATTCCGGTGACTTACATGAACTCGTCGGCGGCGCTGAAGGCGTTTTGCGGCAGGCACGGAGGCGTTGTGTGCACGTCATCGAACGCAGCCAACGTGATGCGCTGGGCCTTTGAAAAGGGTCAGCGCGTTCTCTTCTTCCCCGATCAACATTTGGGCAGAAACACCGCGAAAGCAATGGGTATTCCGCTGGAACAGATGCCGGTTTGGGATCCCGCCCCGCCTTCAGGAGGTTGCGACGAGGAAGCACTGCGCAATGCCCGCGTGGTCCTCTGGCACGGATACTGTTCCGTGCACAAGCGCTTCACGGTCGATCAAATCCATCTCGCGCGGCGTCGCCATCCGGGCGTTCACGTCATCGTGCATCCTGAGTGCACGATGGATGTTGTCGATGCCGCCGACGAGTCCGGATCAACTGATCTGATTCGCAAGCGAATTGAAGCTGCTCCGTCCGGTTCCGCGTTTGCGGTCGGAACGGAGATCAACATGGTTCAGCGGCTGGCGAAGCAGCATCCCGACAAAACGATCTTCTGCCTCGATTCGATCGTCTGTCCGTGCTCGACCATGTACCGCATCCATCCCAGCTATCTGGCCTGGGTTCTGGAAGCGCTCGAGCGCGGTGAAATCTTGAACCGAATTCGAGTGGAAGAGGAAACCGCGCAGTCAGCTCGCGTGGCGCTGGAGCGGATGCTGAGTCTGGGTCCCTCCGCTTCGTCCAGTAGTCGCGCATTATGAGCCGTCATCGTCACATCATTGTCGTCGGCAGCGGTATTGCCGGTCTTGTCGCAGCGTTACGGCTAAGTGACCGCTCCCGGGTGACTCTCGTCACAAAGTCTGAGCTCGGAGAAAGCAACACGCGTTGGGCCCAGGGGGGTATCGCCGCGGCAATGTTCCCAGACGACAGTGTTGCCGAGCACGCCGCCGACACCATGGGCGCCGGGGCCGGACTCTGCAACCCCGAGGCTGTTGAGATCCTCTGTTCGGAAGGCCCGCAAAGAATTCGCGATCTCATCCGGCTTGGCGTTGCCTTCGACCAACGGAATGGCGGCCTCGCACGAGGGCTGGAAGCGGCGCACTCTCGCCCCAGAGTTCTACACGCTCACGGTGATGCCACCGGCCTTTCCATTGAGAACACTCTTGTTGACAGTGTGCGCAAGACGACGATCGAAGTACTCGAGCATAAATTCGCCTCGGACCTGCTATGTGATGCGAACCGCGTAACCGGGCTCCGTGTCCTCGGTACAAATGGGGTCTACGCGGAGTTAGAAGCGGACGCTGTGATTCTGGCCAGTGGCGGCGCTGGGCATCTCTATCAACACACTACGAACCCGTCGGGCGCAACCGGCGATGGAGCAGCTTTGGCGCTTCGGATAGGCGCGCAACTCGCAGATCTGGAGTTCTATCAATTTCACCCTACCGCCCTCGCGGTGCCCAAAACGTTTCTTATCTCTGAAGCTGTGCGGGGCGAGGGCGCCTTTCTGCTTGATATGCACGGCCGGCGATTTATGCAGGCAATTCATCCTGCCGCGGAGTTGGCGCCGCGCGATGTCGTCGCCCGCGGTATCGTGACGCAGATGGCCGCACAAGGCGGTCAGCCCGTGATGCTCGACGCCATTCATCTCGGCGAACGCTTTCTCGCGAGCCGGTTTCCAAGCATCGACGCGGCCTGCCGAAGCCGAGGCCTTGACTGGTCCAGACAGCCAATACCTGTCAGCCCGGCCGCACACTATTGGATGGGAGGCGTTCGCACCGATCTTTGGGGGCGCGCCTCAATTCCCGGTCTCTTCGCGATCGGTGAAGTCGCTTGCACGGGAGCCCATGGGGCGAACCGTCTCGCCTCCAACTCCTTATTGGAAAGTCTGGTATTTGCGTGGCGGTGTGCCGATTTCCTCATGGGAGAAGTTCCGTCCGATCCGGAACCGGTATTCGATCGTCCTTCGGAGACACACGACGTTCCAGAAGTCTCGAGCTCGGCAGGATCAACAGCTCTCCGCGATCGCGGAGAGCTTCAAAGGCTGATGTGGAACTGCGTCGGAATCGAGCGCAATGGTGTCGATCTCTGCAAAGCGCTGAACCAACTCAATGCGTGGAGGGTCGATGGCACAAACATCCACTCGCTTGAAACGGCCAACCTCCTCCAACTTGCTCGAATGACCACGCGTGCGGCATTGGAACGCGAAGAATCTCGCGGCGCACACTTCCGCACCGACTATCCCGGAAGCACCGCCGCCTGGCAGCATTCGCTTACATACGCACAGAGAACCCCTGTCGCATGTTGATGAGTCCGGATCGTCGCGCCATCGTGCAGATCGTCGAGCTGGCCTTGCACGAAGATTCCCCGTGGGGTGACATCACCTCGGAAACGCTCATTTCTCCCGAAAAACGCATTACAGCGCACTTGCGCGCCCGTGAGGACGGAGTCCTGTGCGGAGAAGATCTTTTCACGCACGCGATGACTTCTGAAGCCGGCGTCGAAGTGAAATTCTTCAAGCACGATTCCCAGTCCTTTTTCAAAGGAGAAGCCATCGCAACAGTCGAGGGATCGGCAAGAAAGATTCTTCGCGCAGAACGCGTCGGACTGAACTTTGTCCAGCGACTCTCAGGTATAGCTACCACTACGGCGAGGTATGTCGCCGAAACTGCGGGAACAAAGGCACGCATCGTTGACACGCGGAAGACAACACCGGGTTTGCGGCTGTTTGAACGCTATGCTGTCCGATGCGGTGGTGGTTACAACCATCGCTTTTCCCTGTCCGATGCACTCATGGCTAAGGACAATCACATCGCGACACTGAAAAGTTCCGGACCGGCCGACCTCACTCAACAACTGCGGAAAGCGTTCGCGACGCTTCCTCACACGATGACCACCGAGGTCGAGATCGACCGACTGGATCAGATCGAACCGGTCATAGCCGCCGGCGTCGACGTCATCATGCTGGACAATTTCTCGCTCGAGGACATGAAAGCTGGAGTCCTGCAAGTCGCAGGTCGAGCTCTCGTCGAGGCCAGCGGAGGCATCACGATCGAGCGGATACGGAACATCGCTATGACGGGCGTCGACATTATCTCTGTCGGTGCCCTCACTCACAGCATTCATGCGCTCGATCTCGGCCTTGATGTTGAATAGTTAAGAGGCTGCTGCATCTTGGAAACCTCTCTCTCTGCGGACCTTGAAATGGGGGGTCTCTTCGATCACGTTTTAGAATGTGAATTGCGCAAGTACAATCTGAAAGATTCCCTGTGACGCCCTGGAGCCTCTGTCGATGAAACTCCGCAAATCGAACGCCGCGCCTGTCGGAGTTCTAACAAAGGTTCTTTCCATCTTCGATCTGCTGGACCGCTCAGGAGATGGGCTCCAACTCAAAGCCATCGCCGAACAGACAAAGCTGAATAAGAGCACTGCGTACCGTTTTTTGGCTCACCTTGAGAATGCGGGCTATCTGGTTCGCGACAGCGCCGGCGCTTATCTTCTTGGCCCACGTCTGGTGCACTTGGGCTCAGGAAGCACCTATCAATCGACCATTCGCAGAGTCAGCCGGCCGATCCTCGAAGCGCTCTGGCGTGATACCGGCGAAACCGTCAACCTCGGCATACTCGATCGCAGAGAGATTCTCTATCTTGATGTGCTCGAAAGTCCGCACAGTTTCAGGCTCGTCTCGCAGATTGGCATGCGCAGGCCCGTCCATTGCACTGCCCTGGGTAAAGCCATCCTTGCATCGCAGTCGACCAATCTTCGTGACGAACTTCTCGCGAAGACAAAGCTCGAAAAGGTAACCCCGCAAACTGTCATTCGGCCCGCCGAGTTCCTCGCCGGACTGGGCCGCATCCAGCGTCGTGGCTACGCCGTAGATGACGAAGAAGTCGAGTTGGGCGCGCGTTGCATTGCCGCGCCCATATACGACTCATCGGGTCTTGTCGTAGCCGGTGTCAGCGTCTCCGGTCCCACAACTCGGATGTCTCGCGCGCGAATCTCCCAGATTGCGGACGCCGTCAAAAAGGCGGCGGTTGAAATATCAGAACACCTTGGATATCGAAGAGCGTAAATAAGTTCGACTCAATCGAATTGCGCTGTCACGGCTCGTGTGCGGTTTCGCAAGGCGCCGATGCCCTCGATTTCGATGACCATCGTCTCATCCGGCCGCAACCACCGCTGCGGATTCCGTCCAAGGCCCACACCGGGAGGCGTTCCCGTGCTGATCACATCTCCTGATTCCAGCGGGACGATGCTGGAAATGTACGCGATCAGCTCTGGGATAGGAAAAATTAGATCTCGCGTGTTGGCGTGTTGCATCACTTCACCGCTCAAAGTGAGTTTGATCTCCATATTGTGCGGATCACCGATCTCATCTGCGGTCACAATCCATGGGCCCATCGGTGTGAACGTGGGAAAACTCTTGCCCAGCGTCCACTGGGACGTAGCAAGCTGAACGCCCCGCGCGCTGACGTCGTTTACGATCGTGTAGCCGAACACGTGGTCACGCCAATTCCCCTTCGCGATACGATGGCCCGGTTTCCCGATAACTACCGCGAGCTCGGCTTCGTAATCCGGTTGCGTCGCATCGGGTGGCAGAAGAACGTCACTATCAGGGCCGGTGATCGACGAGGGCAGCTTCAGAAAAACCGTTGGGACACTCTGCACGGCCATCTTCGATTCGGCCGCATGCTCACGATAATTCAGACCAATTCCAAAGATGCGAGGCGGCCTTTGCAGCGGTGCCAGCAGCGTCACTTCAGAAAGTGGAATCTCCTTGCCGAATGACCCGGAGCCTCCCGCCTCAATATACGAGAGAACGTCATCACTACCGCTGTTCGGCAGCTGGTGGATCACATCGCCTGCAAGCAGGCCGCCGCCAATCGCTCCATTCTTATCCTTGAACGAGACCAGCTTCATGATTTCCTCTCCATATCTCTCCGTCTGGGAAGCGATATTTCATCAGCGACTCCGGCAGTATCTCAATGCTGTATCCAAGTGAACTCGGCGGCATGTAGTGGCCACGCTGCATTTTCACTGGATCGCGAAAATGCTCGTGCAGATGATCCACAAATTCGATAATGCGATTCTCCAGTGAACAGGACGCCGAAAGATAATCGAACATCGAAAGATGTTGAACATATTCGCAGAGTCCAACCCCGCCCGCGTGTGGGCACACCGGAATTCCGAACTTCGCAGCCATAAGAATGATGGCTAGATTCTCGTTCACCCCAGCCACCCGGCAGCTGTCTATCTGACACACATCGATCGCACCTGCCTGCATGAGTTGCTTGAACATCACGGCATTTTGACAATGTTCCCCGGTAGCGATTCGCACTGTTGTTTCCCTGCGAATGCGGGCATGTCCCAGGATATCGTCGGGGCTCGTCGGCTCCTCCATCCACCATGGATTGAGCACCGCCAGTTCGTTGGTCCGCCGAATCGCCTCTTCCACCCCCCACTTCTGATTTGCGTCCACCATAATGAAGTTTTGTGGGCCTATCTCTTCGCGCACAATTCGCCCGCGCCGCAAATCATCGTTTAGGTCTCCACCTACCTTCAGCTTGAAATGCGTCCATCCCTCGGCCATTCCTTCCCGGCACAACCGCCGAATCTTCTCATCGCTGAACCCGAACCAGCCCGCGGAGGTGGTGTAGGCCGGATATCCATTCTGCTCGAGCCACCCGCGCCGCTCCGCCTGTCCAAGCTTTCCTTTGCGGAGGATCTCCAACGCCTCATCTCTGGTAATCGCATCTTCGATGTACCGGAAGTCGATGGCTGCGACAATCTGCTCCGGAGACATATCCGCCAACAGCCTCCACACAGGCTTGCCTTCGCACTTGGCATATAAATCCCACACGGCATTGATCAGTGCGCCGCATGCAAGATGAATAACTCCTTTCTCTGGACCCAGCCACCGGAATTGGGTGTCCCCTGTGACTTCGAGGTAGAAACCATTCAAATCACCCGTGATCGAGCGCAACGTCCTACCCTGAAGTTTTCTGCCCAGATAACTTAATGCCGCGGCAACAAGCTCTGTTCCTCTGCCGAGAGTAAACGTCAGTCCATGGCCTTGAATGCCTGCATCGGTCGAGAGAACGCAGTAAGCGGCAGAATAATCCGGATCCTTGTTCACCGCATCGGAACCAATCTGTTCTCGCGACGTCGGGAAACGAAGATCGAGAACTTGGACCTCTGTAATCGTCACGGGCTTCAGCAATGCGTCCTCGATGGGCCGTCTTATGAGATCGGGAGATCGAATCCCACATGGATTGTATGGGCAACGCAGCAAGCTCTTCAACCGGGCTGGCTGTGACGGTATCCATAATGCGAAATCGGAACTCCACAATTTGACACAGTTCCATAGGGCAACATACAAAGGAAAAACCGCGCTTATGATCGCAATCGGAGCAGAACATTGTCAGGTTCAGATCTCACGGGTCGAAAAGCAGTCATCACCGGAGCCGCCAGCGGCATCGGACTCGCGATCGCGAGGCGGTTCGCGGGGTCTGGAGCCGTCGTTCATCTGGTTGATCTCGACGACCTGAAGATCCGGCAAGCGGCCGAAGCGATTTCCAGTTCCGGCGCCCAGGTCGTCGGTCATACCTGCGACGTCAGCGATGAAGCTAGCGTCGCCGGCACCTTCAGCAGGATCGGAGCCGCGCGAATCCTTGTGAACAGTGCCGGAGTGGCGCACATCGGCAATCTTGGCTCAACGACTGCTGCGGATATGGATCGCCTGTACGCTGTCAATGTTCGCGGCACGTACCTCTGCATGAAAGCTGCAATCCACGATATGGCTGCGGCCAAAGCGGGAGTCATCCTGAACCTTGCTTCCATCGCCGCGACCCGGGGGATAAGCGACCGTTTCGCTTACTCCATGACAAAGGGCGCGGTCCTGTCGATGACCTTATCCGTTGCAAAGGACTACATCGACCAAGGAATTCGGTGTAACTGCATCTCGCCGGCACGTGTTCACACGCCCTTCGTCGACAATTTCCTCGCCCGGAACTACCCGGGCCAGGAGTCGGAGAAGATAAAGGAACTCGCTGCTACGCAGCCACTCGGCAGAATGGGCACGCCCGAAGAAGTGGCTGGCCTGGCACATTTTCTTTGTTCTGACGAAGCTTCCTTCATCACCGGAGCCGACATTCCGCTCGACGGTGGCTTCTTCAATCTGCGCTAAATTCCATCCATCAATTTCTTACCCCCACTCCCTCGCCGCGAGCAGCGCTCCAGAACACAACGACCATTTGCTGCTGTACATTTAAAAGCTCCGGAGACAGCGATCAATGGCAGAAGCGACTTGTGACATTGGACTGATTGGCCTCGCCGTAATGGGCCAGAACCTCGTGCTCAACATGACCGACCACGGCTTTAAGGTCGCTGTCTTCAACCGAACGATCTCCAAGGTCGACGATTTTCTGGCCAATGAAGCCAATGGGACTCCCGTCGAAGGAGCCCACTCGATCGCTGAGTTGTGCGCAAAACTAAAGCGTCCCCGCCGCGTGATGATCATGGTCAAAGCCGGCGATGTCGTCGATCAGACCATCGACCAACTTGTGCCCTACCTCGAAAAGGGGGACATCATCATCGACGGCGGCAACTCGCTGTTTACCGACTCCAACCGCCGCACCAAAGCGCTTGCTGAAAAAGGTATTCTCTTCATCGGCACCGGGGTCTCCGGCGGCGAAGAGGGCGCGCGTTTCGGCCCGTCGATTATGCCGGGCGGCAATCCGGCCGCGTGGCCGCACGTCAAGGACATCTTTCAGTCCATCGCCGCGAAGGTGGAAGATGGCACTCCCTGTTGCGACTGGGTTGGCGAAGACGGCGCTGGCCACTACGTCAAAATGGTCCACAACGGCATCGAGTACGGCGACATGCAGCTCATTTGCGAGGCGTACCAGCTTCTTGAGGATGGCCTCGGCCTTTCGACGGACGAACTCGCCGAGGTCTTCGCCGGGTGGAATAAGGGTGAACTCGACAGCTTCCTGATCGAAATCTCCGCCGAGATCTTCGCCAAGAAGGACGATGATGGCAAGCCAATGGTCGACAAGATCCTCGATACAGCCGGTCAGAAGGGTACCGGCAAGTGGACCGCCATCTCCGCGCTCGATCTCGGCCAGCCCGTAACGCTGATCGGCGAGAGCGTTTTCGCCCGCTGCCTCAGCGCCTTGAAGGACGAGCGCGTCCGCGCCTCGAAGATTTTGCGCGGTCCTGACTCGAAGCCGAAGGTTGCCGACCGCGCTGCCTTTATTGAAGACGTCCGCCGCGCACTGTATTGCTCCAAGATGATCAGCTACGCACAGGGCTACATGCTGCTCCGCGAAGCCGGAAAGGAGCAGGGGTGGAACCTGAACATGGGTGGCGTCGCTTTGATGTGGCGCGGTGGATGCATCATCCGCAGCCAGTTCCTCGGAAAGATTAAGGAAGCCTATGACAAGAATCCCAAACTCGAAAATCTCTTGCTGGACGACTTCTTCTCCTCCGTGCTGAATCAATATCAGAGCGCGTGGCGACGGGCCGTCGTCCAGGGCACGCAGTTTGGAGTTCCGATGCCTGCGTTCAGCACCGCCCTGTCGTTCTTCGACGGTTACCGCACTGCACGGCTACCGGCCAATCTGCTGCAGGCCCAGCGTGACTTCTTCGGCGCGCACACCTACGAGCGCGTCGACAAGCCACGCGGTGAGTTCTTCCACACCAACTGGACCGGACGCGGCGGCCGCGTATCCTCCTCCACCTACAACGCCTGACAGCAACTTCCCTTGGCGCCCGCCGCCGCCGCTGTACAATCGTGGCAACTTACGATGAGCCAGTCTCTTCGACCACGACCCTGGACGGCGGCCGCGGCCCTGCTGTTTCTTATGGCAGGGGACGTGTTGTGGGCCGCCGATTCCGGCACCACGCAGCATCCTCCCAGGTCTCAATCGCCCGTGCAGCTCCGCTCTTCCTATGGTCTTACCGAAGTGGGCATGCTCGACGGCGCGCCATACCGCATCGACATTCCGAACGACTGGAATCACAATCTCATCGTCTATTACCACGGCTACGCGGAGCAGCCAGTAACCTTTCATATCGCCGAGCGCCCCGTCGGCCAGCAGGAGACGCTTCTCGATCGGCACTACGCCATCGTGCAAAGCGCGTACTCCCAAACCGGCTGGGCTCTTCCGCAGGCCTATCCCGAAACCGAAGCGCTTCGCCAGTACTTCAGCAGGCGTTTCGGCACTCCGCGTGAAATCTATGTTGTTGGCGCCTCCATGGGAGGTGCGCTGGTGATGGTGACGCTGGAACTCAACCCAAAGCCCTACATCGGCGGTCTCGATCTCTGTGGCGCCGTCGGCCCGACCTCCGCGTCTTTCGATCGGCGGTTCGCCATGCGTGCTGCGTTCGATTACTACTTCCCCGGTCTGATGCCGCAGCTCGTTCCGGTCCCAGCCGACTTCGAGCCCGACCGCTCCGAGCGCGATCACATCCTGAATGCGCTACGAGAGAATCCTGAAGGGGCTGCCGCCATGCGCTCCCTCATGGGCCTTCATACCGACGCCGAGGTCGCCTCTGATATCGCCTATTTCACTTACGTCATCGGCGACATGCAGCGTCGCGCCGGAGGAAACCCCTTCGACAACCGCAACACCATCTACTCCGGCACGAACCCTGACTCCAGCGCCGGAGACTACGTTCTGAACGACAAGGTCCGCCGCTACGCCGCCCAACCTTCAGCCCGCGCCTATCTGCTGCATCACTACACCCCGACCGGCCGCCTCGGCAAACCCATGCTCGCCGTTCACACGGTCTACGATCCGGTCGTTCCCGTCTCGCAGATCACCGCCTACTCCCATCAGGTCGAAAGTGCCGGCTTCAGCCAGAACCTCGTTCAGCAGTATGTTCACCGCGAGGGCCATTGCACGCTCCGGCCGGACGAAGTTGGTGCAGCCTTCGACGAACTCGTCTCCTGGACCCACGGAAATAGGCGTCCGGCCCCCGGTGAGCTAAAGAACCCGCACGCCGCTTCCGGTCTTCATCAGCAGGCCCTTCGACCTGCTTGGGGAGGTCGTCCCTCGGCCACGCAAAATTCCATCGCTCGCTGAAGCCTCCAATTCGGCTCCGTATAATGAACTATGGCTACAGTCCAGCCGGATCGGCCTGATTCTGTGCGGACGCGCGGGACAGGCGGACAAATCGGCGCATCCGATCCACCCGCCAGTGAGAGCGGGATGGGTCTAGAAGCGACATTACCGGCAGTCCCGATCCGGCCATCTGCAACGGATCTTTCGAACTCTTTGGATGAACCCTCCGGCTCCTTTACTACCTCTTCGGCCTTAATTGAGCCCTCCGGCGAGCCGAAAGATTCGACGACTCCAGTTACCGCTCAAGGCCATGATGATCTGAGCAGCCGATTCGAGCGAGTTCTCGCCACCGTCCGCGCCAACCGCCCGCATGACGATCTGGATCTCATTCGTGCCGCATGGGACTTTTGCCAGGAGCAGCATCAGGGCCAGCTTCGGGCCTCGGGCGAGCCCTACGTCATTCATCCCCTCGAAGTCGCGCAAGTCCTCGCTGACCTCAAGATGGACGCCACGGCCATCGCCGCCGGCCTGCTGCACGATGCTGTCGAGGACACAGACGTCTCCACGCAGGAGATCGCGCGGCGCTTCGGCGAACAAGTCGCTCATATCGTCGAGGGCGTCACCAAGCTCGACAAAATCAAGTTCGCCAACCGCGAAGACCACCAGGCCGAAAACATCCGCAAGATGCTTCTGGCGATGGTGACGGACGTTCGCGTCGTCATCATCAAGCTCGCCGACCGCCTCCACAACATGCGCACGCTCGAGCACCTCAAACCGGAAAAGCAGCAGCGCATCGCTCGCGAGACCCTCGATGTCTATGCTCCGCTCGCGCACCGTCTCGGCATGGGCAAACTTCGCGGCGAACTCGAGGACCTGGCCTTCCGCTACGTCGATCCAGTTACGTACGCCAGGCTGACCGACGAAGTCGACGCCATCCGCGGCGAAGGTGAAGCGTTCCTTGATCGCATCGTCTCCACCATCGAGAACAAGCTGCACGAGGCGCACATCCAGGCACGTGTCGAGTCACGCATCAAACGTCTCTACTCCATTCAGCAGAAACTCAACGCGCATGGCGTGCCCGTCGATCAGGTCTACGACCTCTTCGCCGTTCGCGTCATCACGCAGACCGAGCAGGATTGCTATGCCGTGCTCGGCCTTTTGCACTCTGCCTGGCGTCCTGTGCCCGGCCGGTTCAAAGACTTCATCGCCATGCCGCGGCCAAACCTCTATCAATCGCTGCATACGACGCTCATCGCTGAAGGCGGCCACCAGTTCGAGGTGCAGATTCGCACCGAGGATATGCATCGCGTCGCCGAAGAAGGCATTGCAGCGCACTGGAAGTACAAAGCCTCCGATAACGTCAGCGCAAAGGATGAACAGCGCCTCGCCTGGGTTCGCCAGCTCATGGAATGGCAGCGCGAGATGTCCGACCCCAACGAGTTCATGTCGACGCTCCGCATCGACTTGTACCCCGAGGAGGTCTACACCTTTACGCCCAAAGGCAAGGTCATCGTCCTGCCCAAGGACGCCAGCCCCATCGACTTTGCCTACGCCATCCATACGGACGTCGGACACGCCACGGTCGGCGCCAAGGTCAACGGCCGCATCGTCCCGCTGCGCTATAGACTGCGCAACGGCGATATCGTCGAGATCACGACCCAGGTTGGTCATAATCCATCACGCGACTGGCTTAGCTTCGCCAAGAGCTCCCGCGCCCGCAACAAGATTAAGCACTGGCTCAACGAGCATCAGCGCGAGCGTGCCATCGAGATCGGCCGCAAGCTCCTCGAGCGCGAAGCCCGCAAATACAAGGTCTCGCTGCAAAAGTTCGCCGCACCCGACTTCGACCGCATCGCACACGAGTACGGACTCCAGGCGGAACAGGATCTCCTCGCCGCCATCGGATTTGGCAAATACTCCACGCGTCAGGTCCTCAACAAGCTGGAGCCCGGCAGCGCCGTCGACGCCAAAGAGGCCGCTCAGGAAACGGGCCCCGTGGCCGACACGCTCTCGCACATGAGCGAGGCGGTTAAGCGGGTCTTCTTCGGCAAAGGATCCGAATCACTTCAGGTCGAAGGTCAGGATGACCTGCTCGTCTATCGCGCACGCTGTTGCAATCCGATTCGCGGTGAAGAAATCGTTGGCTATGTCACGCGAGGCAAAGGTGTTGCCGTTCACGCCCGAAGCTGTCCCAACGTCCAGAATCTCCTCTACGAAGCCGACCGCCGCATCGAAGTCGAATGGTCGGAGGCGCAGGGGAGCAGCAAGGATGCCTCCGGACCCAAACCAACGACTTATCCCGTAAAACTCACTCTCACGGTGGAAGACCGCTCCGGCCTCTTGAAGGAGTTCGCGGCCATCATCTCCGAGGACGGAACGAACATCCGCAGCGTCGAGACACGCCCCGCCGCTGACGGCTCCATCCACGTTGACTTCGTCATCGAAACGGTCGATCTCCGCCACCTCACTCGGCTGCAGCAGAACCTCCGCAAAGTTCCCGGAGTTCGGGATGTGCACCGCGTGCAGAAGATTTAGCACTCCGGTGCTACTCATCCCCGGCTGAAAGCGGCATACTGTTGGGGCCGCACATATCCTCTACGGCACGATCTTCCAGCGAGGCGTTCCCCTGATGCGTCTGATTCGTCGTGTGTTCTGTTTGATGGCCGTTGCAGCCACCGCTTCCACTCTCTTCGCGCAGTGCAAAGACCCTGCCAACAAGCAATGGCTCACTTCCGGCCTCGATGCAAAGCAACAGGAGACTGTGAACTGCCTCGTGCAGCTCAACACGCTGCCCGATGGCGAATGGCGCATCCACCAGGGCGACCTGCCCCATGGCGAATCGCCCACGCTGGACGATCACTCCTGGCCCGTCGCCAAGATTCCTTCGACATCCGGCAAAGACGCCGTCTGGTATCGCCAGCGCATCACGATCCCGAAGACCCTCGACGGCTACGATCTCACCGGCGTCAACGTCAGTTTTGAGTTCGTCGCCTGGGCGAATGGGCCTATGCCGGAGATCATCTACTTCGACGGCCGCCGTGTCGCTCTCGGCGAAGATCTCGAGCAGATTCCACTCTTCGATCACGCCAAGCCCGGACAGTCCATCCTTGTGGCAGTCAAACTTCTTCCCACGGTCGATGACAAGCACTTTCAGGGTGCGCAGATGAACATCAGCTTCGCGGCAGATCGACCGAACCCACTCGATATCGCAACCGAGATCGTCTCTGCTGCCAATCTTCTTCCGGCGCTGGCTCCCAACTCCGCCGCCGACAAGGCAACGCTCGCAAGAGCCGTCTCTCAGATCAATCTGCATGCGCTCGCTTCAGCCCAGCAAGCGGCCTTTGACGCATCTCTGCGTACCACCCAATCCACGCTTCTCACGCTCAATCCGACGCTACGCCAGGCCAACTATCACCTCACCGGGAACTCCCACATCGACGCTGCATGGCTCTGGCCCTGGACCGAAACCGTCGACACCGTGAAGCGTACCTTTTCCAGCGCCGTTCAGCTGATGAACGAATATCCCACCTACACCTACACGCAGTCCGCGGCTGCCTACAGCCAATGGATGGCGGACAAGTATCCCGCTCTCAACGCCCAGATTGCGCAGCGCGTCAATGAAGGCCGCTGGGAGCTCGTCGGCGGCATGTGGATCGAGCCCGACCTCAACATGCCAGACGGAGAATCGCAGGTCCGGCAGCTTCTCGTCGGCCAGGCTGCCTTCCAGAAGATCTACGGTCACGTCGCCATGATCGGCTGGAACCCCGACTCCTTCGGCTACAACTGGCAGCTTCCGCAAATCTACAAGCGCTCCGGCATTGATTTCTTCGTCACCCAGAAGATGGCCTGGAACGACACCAACAAGCTTCCCCTGAAACTCTTCTGGTGGGAATCGCCCGACGGGAGCAAGGTCCTTACCTACTTCCCGCACGATTACGCCAACACCACCGTCGATCCCATCCGTCTCTCCGCCGATCTCCGCACAGCAAACCAGTACGCTCCCGGCATGCACAATTTGATGGATCTGTTCGGCGTCGGCGACCACGGAGGTGGCCCCACGCGTACCATGCTCGATCAAGGCCTCCACTGGATGCAGCCGGATAAAGTTGGCGCAAAAGAAGAGTTCGGCACCGCACTTCCTTATCTGCAGCAGATGGAGAAAGAGGTCGCGCCCAACTCACCCACATGGGACTACAAGACTCTCGCGGCCGGTGATACTTCCCTTCCCGCTCCGCCTGCCGGCGAAATCACCGTGCCCACTTGGAAGGACGAGCTCTATCTCGAATACCACCGCGGCGTCTTCACCACGCAGGCCCACCACAAGCAGAACATGCGCGACGCTGAGGAACAGATGCTCGACGCCGAGAAGTTCGCCTCGCTCGCCTGGCTCGATGGTCGCGCCTATCCGGCCGATGAGTTGAACGACGCTTGGAAGCATGTGCTCTTCAACCAATTCCACGATCTCGCCGCTGGTTCCGGCATTGGCATCATCTACAAGGAAGCGCAGAAGGACTACGACCAGGTACGTTGGGCCACCAATGAGGTCTCCGCGCACTCGCTCAAGACAATCGCCGCCCGCATTAACACCGACGGCGACGGAGTGCCGGTCCTCGTCTTCAACCCTCTCGCATGGGATCGTGGCGGAGTCGCCGAGGTCACCGTGCAGATGCCGCACGGCACCGACACCATCTCACTTGTGGACGAGCATGGCCTCGTCATTCCTTCGCAAATTCTTTTCAGCGATCTGCCGACGCACACCTTCCACCTGCTCTTCAAGATCGATCATGTCCCTTCGATGGGCTACACAGTTTTGCATGCAATCGACGGCCAGCGCGAATTCACAAGCGATCTGACCAGCGCCGGCTACACTCTCGAAAATTCCGCCCTTCGCATCAGCGTCGACCCAAAGACCGGTTGCATCACCTCACTCTTCGACAAGCAAGGCAACTTCGAGGCGCTTGCTCCTAACTCCTGCGGCAACGAGCTGCAGGCCTTCGTCGACAAGCCGAAGAACTATGACGCCTGGAACATCGATCCCGGCACGCTCGACGAGACGCCGACCCTGTTGCACGAAGCCGACGAAGTGAAGATGATCGAAACCGGCCCCCTGCGCTCCGTCCTCCGCATTACGCGCACCTGGGACAAGTCAAAGTTCGTGCAGGATTTGATTCTTTACGCGGGCTCCAATGAGCTCGTCGTGCACAACAACTTCGATTGGCACGAACAACACATCCTGCTCAAGGCCGCATTCCCGCTCGCCGCGACAAACAAATTCGCCACCTATGAAATTCCTTACGGCTCCATTCAGCGGCCCACCACCCGCAACAACAGCTTCGAGACGGCGCGCTTCGAGGTGCCTGCGCTTCGCTGGGCGGATGAAGGTGACGCAACCCGCGGCCTCAGCCTGATCAACAGCTCCAAGTACGGCTACGACGCAGTTGGCGATCTGCTGAGGCTTTCGCTCCTTCGCGGCCCCACATGGCCCGACCCCAACGCCGATCAGGGCACGCAAATCTTCGACTACGCCATCTATCCGCATGCGGGAACCTGGCAAAACGCCGGCACTGTCGCCCGCGGTTACGAGTTCAACTACGCGCTGCACCCCATGCAGGCCGAAGCACACGATGGCGCGCTTCCACCAACCCACTCTTTCTTCGGCGTTGATGGCACGCACGTGACACTCACCGCGCTCAAGAAGGCCGAGGACGGCAACGCACTTATCGCCCGCTTCTACGAGTGGGCCGGCGAGCCAGACCAGATCACCCTTACGCCGCCGCCCGGCTTGAAATCGGCAACGCTCGCCAATCTCATGGAAAAGCCCGAAGGCGATCCGTTGAAAATCACCGACGGGAAAGTCACCGTCCCGGTCTCACCCTACGAGATCCAAACCGTTCGCTTGGACTACTAGCCCCCGGCAAAGGAAGAGGGAAACCGCGAATCGACGGTTTCCCTCTTCCTCGACGAACACACCTTCAACCCAACACCGCAGTCTTCTTCGCCGCAGAGATCATCGTCTCCAGCGCGCGATTGATCTGCTCGCGCGTGTGTTCGCTTGTCATGATGCAGCGAACGCGCGCCTTGCCCTCCGGTACGGTCGGAAAAGCTATCCCCGTCGCCATCACTCCAGCCTCAAACAGCGCTCGACTGAACTCCATCGTCTTTCGTCCTTCGCCAATGATGATCGGGGTAATCGGCGTTTCACTTGCAGGCGTGCTCTTGCCTCCGATATCAAAACCGGCGTCTCTCAGCTGCGCCTGGAAATACCTCGTATTCGACCACAGCCGGTCGATGCGCTCGGGTTCCTGCTCCAGAATGTCGAACGCTGCGATACACGCCGCTGCCACGGCGGGCGGATGTGAGGTCGAAAACAAAAACGGTCGCGCGCGATGGTAAAGGTAATCGATCAAGTCGCGCGATCCACAAACATATCCGCCGAGCGCACCAATTGCCTTTGAGAGCGTCCCTACCTGCACATCCACGCGCTGCGTGCAGTGAAAGTGATCGACGCTTCCGCGTCCATTGCGCCCCAGCACACCGGAAGCATGCGCATCGTCCACCATCATGATGGCGCCGTACTTGTCGCACAGATCGCACAGCGCTGCCACCGGCCCAATATCCCCATCCATTGAAAACACGCCGTCTGTAATCACCAACTTCCGGCCCGGCTCGTTCTGGACTTCTTTCAATAGATCCTCGCAATGCGCAACATCCTTATGCCGGAAGACCTTGATCTTGGCTCGCGACAGTCTCGCGCCGTCGATGATGCTCGCGTGATTCAGCTCGTCGGAAAGAATGAAATCTTCCTTGCCCAGAAGCGAGGAAACGGTTCCCGCATTCGCCGTGAAACCTGACTGAAAGACGACACAAGCCTCGACGCCCTTGAAGGCGGCAATCTTCTCCTCCAGCTGCATGTGAATCTTCATCGTCCCGGCAATCGTGCGCACGGCACCGGAGCCCACGCCATATTCCTTCGTCGCCGCAATCGCCGCTTCGCGCAATCGGGCATCGTCGCACAGCCCGAGATAGTTGTTCGACGCAAGGTTGATGACCTCCCGGCCGTCGTAATGACAGACCGGCTTCTGCTGATCATCGAGAACACGCAGTCGAAAATAAGTTCCCTGCCCTCGCAGCTCATCAAGTTGAGCCGTGAGATATGCAAGTTGAGGACGATTGGATGAAACCGGCGAGCGAGACATACCAGTGGCCATAACCTCTTGATGCTAAATCTTTTTCCTCGCTTCAGGCAGTCGCGCTCCGTCAAAACGGCATCACAACTTCGACGAATCAGAGATTCAAGTCCGCAGGACTATACCGCAGGTTTGACATTCAACACGATGTTCGAAAGGAGCAACATCGATGAATAAAGGAATACGGGCTTGCTTGACTGCAACCGCTTTGCTCGCAGCCTTGTCCTTTGCTGCCGGATGCGAGAGCAGCCAACAGAAGGCTATCGACCAGGCCAAGTCACAAGCGGCTTCCACACAGACGCCGCAACAGGTTCAATACATCGACAGCAACGGAAACACTGTCACGAAAATAGTTCAGCCGCCCGTCAACGGACAACCCGGGCAGATCTCAACGACTGTCACCACGCCGCCTCCGGGCACGAAACCACAAGCAACTCCACCTGTCATCACGCCGCTCGGTACTGCCCCCTCGCCCGCGTCGAATCAGGCTGCCTATGACGCGGCCCAACAGCAAACTGCGACCGCACCGGAGCCTCAGCCGACAAATGCGGCGCCCGTCCAGCCCGGCACTCCGCCTCCTTACAATCTCACCGTTCCTGCCGGCACAGAGCTCGCCGTCCGTGTCAACCAGCGCATCGATGTCAAACACGCGGTCGCAGGCGAGCATTTCACCGGCGAGATTGTCGAGCCCGTCATGAACAATGGCGTCGTGCTCATACCCCGCGGCACTCCCGTCCGCGGACGCATCGATGAATCGCATCGTCGTGGCCACTTTAAGGGTCGCTCCGTCCTTGAGCTTCGCCTCGTCTCCATGACCCTCAACGGTTACGAGTATGGGCTGGACACACACGACACCGTGCGCTCCAAGCGCGGCAAAGGCAGACGCAGCGCCGGCTTCATCGGCGGCTTGGCCGGCGTTGGAATGCTCGTCGGCGGAATCGCCTCCGGTGGCGCCGGGCTCGCTATCGGGGGAGCTTCAGGCGCCGGCGCGGGCACCCTCCTCGCAGGCGTCACCGGAAATCGCGATATCGTGATTCCTGCCGAAAGCATCGTGCACTTCAGACTGGCGGATCAACTCGTCGTACAGAATCCGTAGCCGAGCTGCTACAGACCAGGGCCCGCCGTTTGGCGGGCCCTGCGTATCGCTAATATCGGCCACGCAATCGGGAAAGCGTTCGCCGGTCTCGCTTGTCCGGGCGGCTATCCGGCAGCCGCTCCCACGCAGCCATCGCCTTTCGGTCCTCGGCCGCCTTCGCGCGTGCCTCCCTGCTCTCCTCGGATTCCCGATACAGCGTCTGGGCCACGGCCGCGGGCCCACGCGTCTCGCTCAGCGCCAACACCTCCACCTGGTACACGCCACCGTCCGTCGTGATTGCAAACCGACCGCCCACACGGATCTCGCGGGCCGGTTTCACCGGCTGGCCATTGGTCAGTACGCGACCCAGTTCGCACGCACGCGCCGCCAGTGCCCGTGTTTTGAAGAAGCGCGCCGCCCAAAGCCACTTATCCAGACGAACTCCGTCCATAGCCTCATTCTCTCGCAAACATCATTCCCGCATCATGAGACGAAATCCTCTCGTCCATCGTCTCGATACACTAAGACATGATGAAGCGACTGCTCGCGAGCCTCGCGTTCCTGCTGGCATCTGCTGCGGTAGCTCAGTCGGCGCCGCAATTACCGGCGCAGCCCACCACCGCGCAAGCTCCATCATCCGAGACGAACCCCAGCGCCACCATTAGTGTGAGCTCCTCTCTGGTCATCGTTCCCGCACTCGTTAAAACCAAATCCGGCCAGCTCGTCTTCACCCTCAATGCAAACGACTTCACCGTCAAAGACGACGGCATCCCGCAGAAGCTTCAGCTCGAACCGGACACCGACTCTCAGCCGCTCGCTCTGGTCGTCGTCGTTCAGGTCGGCGGTGATGGCATTCAGCACCTGCCCGAATACAGCGGCCTCGGTCCGCTCCTCGACGCGATCATCGGCAACGTCCCTCATCGCGTCGCCATCGTCGACTTTGACAGCGAGCCGGAACTCCTCCACGGCTTCACCTCGCACACCGACGAGATCGTCACCGAGCTGAACCGCATCGAATCCGGCGACAACGGAGCTGCAATTCTTGACGCCATGTCCTTCGCCACGAAACTCCTTCGCAGAGAGCCGCCCGTCTACCGTCGCGCGATCCTCCTGCTCAGCGAAACTCTCGACCAGAGCAGCCACATCGACCTCACCGAAGCTCTCCACGAACTGAGCGACACCAACACCTCCATCTACGCAGTCGGCTTCGCCAGCACAAAAACCGAGGTCAAGCACGAGGCCAGCAAGTTGAACTCCTCGGAGCCCAATCCGCCGCACGGATGCTTCAGCCGCGATCCCAAGGCCGACCCCTCAACACAGGAGAGCCGCGGCGAACAGGACTTCGATTGCATCGCCGATCTTCTGCCACCGCTCCGCCTCGCACGCATGGTGGAGATCGCCACACGCAACAGCCTCCGCAAAAATGTGCCGGAGACCTGCGCTAAGCTCAGCGGCGGCGAATACTTCAAGTTCAACAATGGCAAGTCGCTGCGCCGCGATCTCTTCACCATCAGCAACGATGTTCCCAACCGTTACGTGCTCACCTTCCGGCCCGAATCGCCACATCCCGGCCTGCATGCGCTCACAGTCACCCTCAATGATCGGCCCAATCTTCGCATCGACGCGCGCTCCGAATACTGGGTCGACCAAACCCCCACTGACGTGAATTCCCCTGCGCCGAAGTAGTCTCATTCATTCCCGGATATGAGGTAAGCCAATGGACAATGGCATTCAAAGTATTGTCAGCAACCATTCCGTTGACGACACGGTTCAGAGCCTCAAGGACCTACTGCAAGAAAAAGGTGTGAAGCTCTTCGCACTCGTCGACCACTCCGGTGAAGCCAAGGCCGCCGGTCTCGAAATGCCTCCGACAAAACTGCTGATCTTCGGCAACCCGAAAGCAGGCACACCCGTCATGCTCTCTGCGCCCAGTGCCGCGCTCGATTTGCCGCTCAAAATCCTCGTTTCGCAGCAGCCCGACGGAATAACACTTGTTTCATGGAACAATCCGAACTGGCTACAGCGCCGCCATAACTTCTCGCCGGAGCTGGTCGCCAATCTTGCGGCTGTCGAGGCATTCGCGCGCAAGGTCACCGAATAATCGCGGGGTCTTCAAGCGCTCAAGTGCTGCCGCACAGCCTTTAATGCCCGGTCCTGCGCTTCGACGTCATTCCCAAAGCTCGCGATCCAATCGATCTCCTGGTCGCGCCGGAACCACGTCATCTGCCGCTTCGCATAATTCCGATGTCCCCGCTGTGCCGCCGCAATCGCTTCGTCCATCGTCATGTCGCCGCGCAACATTGCCAACGCCTGCGCATATCCCAACGATCCCAGAACGCGGCACTCATCACCGAATCGCCGTCGCAACTCACTCGTCTCTTCGATCAGCCCATCGGCAAACATCTTTGCCGCACGATCGTTGATGCGGGCGTAAAGCTCCGCTCTCGGTGGATTCAGCCCCAGCTTCAACACACGATATCCCTTCAGCGCGTCGCGTCCGGCGCGCCACTGCTCACTCTGCGGCACTCGCGCAGCGAGCGTCACTTCCAGACTGCGGATCATCTTCGGTACATCGTTCGCATGAATCGAGCTGGCCGCCTTCGCGTCCATATGTCGCAATAGCCGATGCAAATACTCCGGTCCGCGCTCGGCGACTCGCTTCCTTAGCCGCTCGCGCAATGCTTCATCTCTCGGCGGAGCCGGGGCCAGTCCCTCCAGCAGCGCACGCAGATACAAGCCCGTTCCGCCCGAAACGACTGGCAGCCCGCCGCGTCCGCTTATATCGGCCAGCGCTGCTCGCGCCACCTGTGCATAATCCCCCGCCGTTGACGGCTCGTCTGGATCGAGAATGTCGATCGCATGATGCCGCACCTGCGCGCGCTCCGCCGGCGATGGCTTTGCAGATCCAATGTCCATTCCGCGATACACCGCGACGGCATCGCAGCTGACGATCTCCCCGTGAAACTCTTCCGCAAGGCGCAGCGCCAGCGCCGTCTTCCCGCTCGCGGTCGGCCCCACCAGTACGACCATCGGTTGCGCGACATTCACCACTCGCGCCACCACCCCGGCACAAACAGACGATCCCATCCGGCCCTCGCAAGGCTCACGAGAAGAATCACCACCGCCAGAAGAATAAGGCCGCGCAGCAAACTGCTCTGTTCCAGGCGAACACGTTCGCGCAACGCCTTCACACGCGCATCCTCGCGGCGCTGCTGTTCCGAGGTTCGGGCGGGCGGACGCGGAGGCTGCGCTCGATCGCTTGGATTGCGCATGATTACTGCGGCTCTTTGTTCACGTAATAATGAATCCGCAGCTCCAGGTTGGGCCCATGAAACTGCGCGGGCAGCGGCGGAAACTGCCCTTCGCTCGTAATCGATCCCCACGCGGAACGGTTGATCGCATCATCGTGCGTTGAGCCATCCAGCCACATGCCACCGATACGTCCATCCGGCAAAATCGAAAAACGGACGAGCGTCTCACCCTGCTTCGACAATGGCGGCTTGCACTCCTCAGGAATCAGCGGCAGCCAGTTATTGTAGATATCCGCGAGGATGCGACGGATGTACGGATTGAAATCGACCCCCTGTGTGTCGGAGAGAATCTCGACTCCCTTGCCGAAACTCAATGGGGATGAACCGTTGCCGCTGGAGCCGTAGCCTTCACTTCCCGGGTGCCGCGCCGCATTGCGAATCGCATTCTGAATGGAACTCTCTGCGCTGTTGTCTGTGTTGAAGTTCGGCCTCGTGCTGGGCTGCGGTGTTGGCGCCTCGGCTACGACGGGCGGTGTGGTGCGCCGCGTAGGCTGCGGAGCGCTTGGCAGCGGCAGCACCGGAGCCGGCACAGGCGGTGCGCTGTTGGTGACCGCAGGCGCAGCCGGCTGCTCAATCTTCGGCATTTCAGCAGGTGGCGTTCGCGGGGGCGGTGGTTCCATCGAACGGAGATGTTCCAGAGTCCGGTTATCTAGCTTCGGGGCCGGCCGCGGCACAGAGGGCGGCGGCGCATGCATGGCCGGCAAGCTCAGCTGCGTCAACTCACGCTGCTTCAAAACTTCAAACGGCGTCACCATCTTCGGAGCATGCCACAGATACCTCGGGCCATAGAGCACGACCCAGGCGATCGCAATCCAGATGAACAGCGAGATATAGATCGACTCTCGAAACCGGCTGCGCGCACGTTCATCCTCAATGCTGTCCAGCAGATGAATCAGTTCGCGCTCGTCGAGCTCGCCGTAGCGGCTCGTGCGGATCCGGACCGGCTCGGCTGAAGAAGCACCGGAAGCGTCGTGCGGCACGAAGCTTAGAGGCGCTTTGCGGGATGTTCGCGGCGAGGACTCATCCGCTTCGGTTTCGGAGCGGGGTTGCACCGGGTCGGCTGGGGTCATTAAGGGCATCGTTCAGGTACATCGTCTGTGACGGACGGGCGGGCGCGAATGTTGCGGCGCGGGGTGCCGTTGTGAAAAACCCGTCGCCAGACCGAGCCGATGCTGGCTCTTCTATTCTCTCATCTTTCGCCCGTTCCACGCCGTTAACAGACGGATTCGCCGCACGTCTCGGCTATCCTCTGTGAATGAAGCAGATGGCCACTCCTTTGACGGGCCGCAAAGCTGTTGTGATTACCGCCAGCGACCGTTGCGCCGCCGGCACGCAGGCCGACCTCTCCGGTCCGCTGCTTATTCAACTGGTGCATGACGCCGGCGCGCAAGTCGTTGATGCGAAGATCGTCGCAGACGACCGCCCGCTCCTCATCGAGACACTCCGTCTGGCCAGCTCCCAGGCGGAACTGGTGCTGACCACCGGTGGCACTGGCCTCGCCGAACGCGATGTCACTCCGGAAGCCACGCTTGCCGTGTGTGACCGCCTCATACCCGGAATGGCCGAACAGATTCGGCTCAAAGGCCTCGATCAAACCCCCTTCGCCGCATTGGGACGCGGTGTCTGCGGCGTCCGGGGGCGTTGCCTGATCGTCAATCTTCCCGGCAGCCCAGCCGGCGCTGAGAGCGGTTTTCGGGCGATTCTTCCGCTTCTTTCCCATGCGCTGGAGTTGCTTTCAGGCGATACCGAACATCGAATCTAGCGTACCTGTCGGCGGCCAGGCTCATAAGCGCTGAACAGTAGAATGGGTGTTTGTGAAACTTGGACCGATCGCACTCCTGCACAAGTTCTCGGGAATGCTCTTTGCGGTGATGAAGCCGCTGGGCATCTGGGGCGTTGGCGGCCTCGCACTGATCGACTCGGCGCTCATTCCGATTCCAGTTTCGATGGACGGCGTGGTCATCGGCTATGTCGCGACGAACCATCACCGCTTCCTGATCTACTGTCTCATCGCAGCCGCGGCCTCAGCCTTCGGATCGCTAGTGCCGTTCTTTATCGGCCGCGCCGGAGGCGAACTTTTCCTTCTGAAGCGTATCCACCGGGAACGCTACGAGAAGATGCGCGATCGCTTCGAGAACCAGGAGTTCCTGGCGATGATGATCCCGGCTATGTGTCCTCCGCCGTTTCCTCTCAAGCTCTTCGAATTCGCAGCCGGCGTCTTCGAGATGAAGCCCGTTACATTCGTTCTGTCGATCTTCTGCGGCAAGATGACCCAGTTCGTAGTCGCGTCGCTGCTTTATATCTGGTTCGGCCCGAAACTGTTTCGTTCCGTCCGGGGGCTGTTCCATGAGCACTTCGCCATCGCGATGGGCCTGATTTCCGGCGCACTCTTTGTCATCGCGCTGTACATGATTCGCAAAATATTCGACCGGCGCCGCGGAGAGAACTTGCCGGTCGAAGAGGACGCCTGAAAATCTCTACGCGAGCGGTTGATTACGATGCGCGGAATGAATGGCCTCGATCAACCTGGCCGCGACAACCGGGAGGCCAAACAACACAGCCGAAATCAGACCGGTCGAAACAAGATCGTTCGCATAGAACGGCAGCGCGGCGTAATAGCAGGCTCCTAGACCCGCTGCGCTGTGCGGATACATATCGCTGCCGATCCACACGGCAAAGTTGCTCAACACGAAGAAACTGCTGGCTGAAGCCAAAACGCCCGCAATGACTCGCAGCGTTGTCACCCTGCGTAGCAGGCCAGTGGCAAGCAGGCAGACGCCCGCGTACCATGTCCAGGTGATGAGATAGCCCTTGAGCTCGAACGGAAAGCCGTAGACAAAGCGCGTCAAGCAGAAGTCCGTCACGGCGAGCACTGCAACGGCGGCGATGGCGTGCCAGCGCGAGCGGCGCGAGCCGAAGAAGAGCAGGCCGGCGCCGACGGCGGTGAAGTTCAGCCCAACACCATGAAAGAGATGCGGAACGAAGCGGCTGAGCGCGGCGGCAATGAGAACGAGGTAGGCAATCATGATCAGGCCTTGGACGAAGAGGTTGCGGGCCGAAGCCCTGAGTGGATTGTAAGTCAGCCGACTCCTTGCAGATCACTCGTAGTAGCGGGCGAAGCTGGTATCGGTTTCCCATATGGTGCAGTCTTTGACGCGGACGCGGCCGCTGGTCATGCGCTCGAGCTCGCCTGCGGTGCGCTCGAAGAAGTATTTGGCGAGATTTTCAGCCGAGGGGTTCACCGTGGTGAACGGCTCGAGGTTGTTGATCATGTTGTGGTCGAGGTACTGGACCGTGGGGCGCAGGACCTGCTTGAGGACCTTGAAGTCGAGGAGGAGGCCGTTGGGCTCGAGCTCTTCGCCGGCGAGGGTGACGAGGACGCGGTAGTTGTGACCGTGCGGGTTCTCGCACTTGCCGTAGTAGTCGCGCAGGAAGTGGCCTGAGGAAAAATTCGCCTGCACGGTAATCTCGAACATCGTCGGTGCTCCCCTTGCCGCTCATTCGGAGCGGCGTCTCTGATTCTATCGGCCCGGTACTCCCTCCCCCCTGTTTTTGTGCAAAGTCTTCGGAGCAGAGACTTTAGCTTTGGACTTCGACGATCCGAGTGCTTAAACTCGAAGACCCGGCGCATATGCCGGGCCAGAACCTCTCCATACCTCTATTGTATCCCGGGGTGTCAACCGCCGAGCTGTGGATTACGGCCGGTTGCGGCGCCGCTGACGGCGAGCGTTCCGCTGCTGTGTAGCACGGCGCTCGGCCTGCTCGAAGAGCTGCGAGAGGACGCCGCCAAGGGCGACCACCAGACCGATGAAGACCAGGGCGACCGAGGTCGTGCGCCACAGGCGGACATCACCGGGAGAGCCGGGAACCTGGGCAATGTTGGTGAAGGAGAGCGCGAAGGAGATAAGCGCGAGGATGCCGATGGTCGCGGCGAGGATGTAGAGGTTGCGTCCCATGGGGTCAGGATCAGTTTAGCGCTCCCTTTGTGGAGGCGACGGCTGCACGCTCGCGGCGATCAGGTGGAGAGATCGCCGCAGAGTCCGAGGAGCTGAAACTCGCCGTCGGCTCCCTCGCGTTCTTCCTCGACGAGCACGGCGCGGTCGCGCAGTCGCCGCAGAGCGTAGTGCAGAAGAGGAACGAAGGCGACGGGCGCAATCAGCAGGAACGGATCTCTCTCGAGTTTCAGTTCTAGGAAGACCATGCCGTAGATGGAAGGCGGCAGGACACCCAGGTACAAGGCGAGCAGGAGCGGAAGACTGGTTCTTCCCGGGCGGCGAGCACGGCTGAATGGGACGCTGGTCTGTGCGAAGAAGAATCCATCCACGAGAATGGCAGCGAGAGCGGCTCCGCAGACCGCCTGCACGAGGAGCTGACAGCCGCTCCATCCGGCGCAGACAAGCGCGGTTGTGACCACGAAGACCACGGCGAGGCCCGACGACAGTGCCCACTTTCTTGCCGCAGCGATGCAGCTCGATAGCGAGGCGCCCGTGGAGCGGAAGATCCACCTTGCGTCGAGCTGCAGGGGAAAGACAAAGGCCATCTTCAGACCCGCAATTGTCCAGAAGACAAGCAGAGGCATGACGGCATGCAGGCCGAACGATGAGAGCGCGGGATGGGTGGTGCCGTTTTGGACCTGGACGCGCGTCGCGCATGAGATCGCCAACGCCAGTCCGGCACCGAAGTAGATCGCCATGTAGACCTGGTAGCGCGTGGTGCGCGCCATGGTCTGTCCGATGAAGTGAAACACGGCACGCTGCTCCGGAATACGGATGAGCGAATGGATTGGGCGGGATGTCAGATGGCCGCGGCTGGCTGTTCGATTGACCTGTTCCTCGATTGCCATTCTTCGCATGCGGATCCATGCCATGGGATAGACAAGCACCACGCCGAGCAGAGCGAGCGCCGATGCGATATCTGCCCGCTGCATCATTGGAGCCGCAAAGCTGGGCGCCGCTGCGCCGTGTTGTATCGACTGATAGAGGCCTAGAAACCAGAACGACGGAACCCATCGCATTTTTTCTCCGCCGTTGGCCAGCAGCTGCTGCATCGAGTCTCCGAACCGGGCGTAGTGGATCACCAGAAGACCGAGAGCGGTTACGGCGAGCATGCGAAAGGCAAGCGAGACCGTGCGGAACAACATTGGAGGAAACACGCAAAGCAAAACGCCGCTCAGCAGCATGACGGCCAACGCGCCGAAGATGCCCGCTGACAAAGTGGCGACAGCCTGCGCCACAATCTGCCGGCCGAAGCTGCTGCCGGCGATGCCCGGAAGCATGGACGTGCTGCTTTTTGTGACCGCGGGAAGCATGAAGATACCGAAGAAATTTGCCGCGACGAGGAAGAGACCAAGGAACATTGCGAGCGCCGTTGCCTTGGCTGCGGGCATCTGCCAGCGGCGCAGAGAGAGTGGGGTGAGGACGATGAAGTCCAGGCGGTCCGGAAAGAGCATCTCCCATTCGAAGATGGCGACGCCCGCCATAACCACGAACGAAAACATCACGAAGAAGTATTCATCTTCGATCCTTCCCCAGGGTGGACGGCGGATGTATTGGTTCTGCAGCCAGAAGGCGAACATGAGGCCGGGCACGGCGACGATGGATAGCGCACGGACGACGGTGGTCACCGTGCCTTCGGCGGACTGGACGACGTCGTTCTCGAAGAAGCGGCGGAAGAAGTGGCGCGTCAGCTCGCGGGTGGTCGTCTCACACATGGCTCACCTTCATCACGTCGACGAGTTGTTGTGCGATGCGCTCGGTCTGGGTCTGTTCGACAAGCTGGGCGAAGACGCTTTCGAGGTTCGAAAGCTTCATCACTCTCGTGAGTTCGGCGGGCGGGGCATCGGCGACGATGCGGCCTTTGGTCAGGACGATGACGCGGTCGCAGACGCGCTCGACGACCTCCATCACGTGCGAGATATACAGGATGGCCTTGCCCTGCTGCGACAGGAGGACAAGCAGGTCCTTGAAGAGACGCGCTGAAACGGCGTCGAGCCCAGACAGCGGCTCATCAAAGACGATGAGCCGAGGATCGTGCAGGAGCGCCGCGGCAACCAGAACGCGCTGCTTCATGCCCTTGGAGTAGCTGGACATCGGCGAGAACTCGGAGGAACGCAGGCCGAGGAGACCAAGAAGATCGCGGGCTTTCCGGTCGATGAGCGCTTCGGGCATTCCGCGCAGGCGGCCGACGAGCTGCAGATATTCGAGCCCGGAGAGATGCGTGTAGACCTGGGCTTCCTCGGGCACGTAGCCGAGCTGAGCTCGATAGCCTGCGATGTCTTCGCGGATGTCCCGGCCTTCAAAGAGAACTTTTCCTTTCGTGGGTTCGATCAGGCCGATGATCATTTTGACGGTAGTGGATTTGCCAGAGCCGTTGGGGCCGAGATAGCCGAGGACCTCGCCGGGGCGAAGCGTGAAGCTGACGTTCTGGACGGCGGGAATGCTGCGGTAGCTTTTGGAGACATCGCGAAGTTCGAGCATTTTTGGCATCCTTACCCTATGTAGCGTACTACTTAATATAGAATACTACATAGCATGAAACCGCATCGCCTGTCCCATAGCGCTGCCCTGATCCTGAAGGCGCTGAGCCTCGGCTATTGCTTCGGCTTCGACGTCATGGAGGCGACAGGTCTGCCGAGCGGGACGGTGTATCCCGCGCTGCGGAGGCTGGAGCGCGATGAGCTGGTGGTGTCGCGGTGGGAATCGGAGGCGGACGCCAGCGCGGCGCAGCGTCCGGCACGACGCTATTACGAGATCACGCACTCCGGGAAGGCAGCGGCCCAGGCGGCGACGGAGCGCTATCCTTTGCTGGCACGCCTGCTCCCGGAGAAGCACGCATGATTCCCGAGTTGCCGTCCCCTCTCCGCCGCGCCGATCGTGTTCTGCTGGCGGCGACACAGTGGCTGACGCCACGCTGCGAACGCGAGAATTGGGTGCGAGGGTGGCAGGCGGAGCTGTGGGATCGCGAGCATCGGCGGAAGCAGGATGGCACACCGGGGCTGTTGTCTGGCGTGATTCAAGACGCGCTGTGGCTGCGCGGCGACAGCGTCAGACAGGCTCTTGCGGGCACACCGTTTCTCTGCATCGCATTGCTTGTGTCGTTGCTGCTGATGGCGACGGTTCCCGCAGTGATTGCGGCGGGAAGTCTGCATGGTTTTCTGGTGATCGCGGCAGGCAGTGTTGTGCGGGTTGCGATAGAGGCATCGCTGGTGGCTTTTGTGAGCCTGGCAGCGGGCGTGACTTCGCTGGAGCAGAATCTTTCCGGGATGCAGCGGCTTCGGCTGAAGGCGCGCGTGTTTTTCTTCGCCAAGATGGTGCTTGTCCTTCTCCTGGCGTGGATGATGAGCACGGATGTGACGTGGCCGATTCGGCCATTCATTCCGCTGACGACGCTTGTGCTGCAGAGCCTGCTGTTCGTGCTGCTTGGGCTGCTGGGATCGCGGTGGAGTTCGCTGGACAGCGCGCTGCGCTGCCAGCACTGCTTGTGCTCGCTGGCGTCGCCGGCGCGCGTGGGGCGGCCTTCGTGGAATTTTCTTGAGTTCACCGGCGCGGAGCTGGAGTGCAAACAGGGGCATGGGCACCTGAGCATCCCGGAGATCGAGACGAGCTGGTGCCAAGCGAGCGAGTGGGTTGCGGCGGACTGACGCGGTCGAGCTGTAGAGCTTGACGAGCACGGCTTCGGCCAACTAGCCTTCGGTGGCTAGCCCTCCAAAAATCGAGTTGGCCCCGGGAGTGATTTATGAGCTTCTCGGCACCTTTTCTTTGTACATTCTGGTTTTTTATTCGTCGCGGCGTTGGTGGCGTCGTGTTGTTGATGCTGTGCGCGGCAGGCGCAGCGCAGACATCTGCTTCTTCAAGTGACTACACGACGGCGCTGCCTTCGGTGCAGCGGGTCGAAAGCGCGATGCAGGGGACGGATGCGACCGATACCGCGGCGCGGCAGGTTGCGGTGTTCGAGTACCTACAGGTGTATATACGGCGGATCAGAGATACGCGCAGCTACAGCGGACCTTTTCTACCCGGCGAGCTGAAGATGATCAACGAGTACAGCAAGGCGCAGTATGACGTGACGCAGAGCTTTACGAAATCGCACACGCCCAAGGAGGTGACGAGATTCAAGCATCTGGAAGGCCAGTACTCGGTGAACAACGCCCTGGACTGGATCAAACAGCTGGAGGGAAAGCAGGCGGCGGATACGTATGCGGGAACGCAGGCGACGCTGGCGCAGAGCTACAAGCAGCATGAGGCGCAGTTGCAGCAGCAGATGAATCCGCAGCAGCAGCAACAGGCGAACGGGCAGACGGGCGGCGGGCTTTTGGGTGGTAACAGTGGCCCGGTCAAGCTGAACGATGAACAGAAGCGGTGCCTGGAGCTTGGCGGCACGATGAACGAATGCGCGAACGGGATGGTGGGATTGGTGAAGGACCTCGGCAGCCTCATCTCGATGGTGGCTACGGACGAATCGTCGCAGCAACCTCCGCTGAGCGGCGTGATTCTTGTGGGGAAGTATCACAGTCGGACGGAGCTGCCGGAGTTCATGCTCGAGGTGAACGGCACGGCGACGCTTCAGAAGTGCGGAACTCTGGTGGATCTGACCCAGCCGTACAGGGTTCGGAGATCGAGCGCGGGGACGCAGATTGTCGTGGATAACGAACCCGATCCGATCGTGTTGACGCTGCGTAGTGATGGCTCGCTTTCGGGGCCGGGGAATGTCACGGTGAAGGGCAGCATCATCATTGGATCTCACAACGTGACGGCGTGCAGGACAGGATCGATTAACGCGAATTGCTCCACGACATCGACGCCGATCTATGGACCGAGCATGCAGCGTTGCACGATTGGGCAGATGGCGCCGCAGCCTGCGCCTCCTCCACCGCCGAAGCCGACGGGAATGATCGGCGAGGTGGCGGATCTGTTCGGCGCGGGTGACTCGGTAGCGACGGTTTACGGCCTGCGCATGATTGGGCCGTATGCCAGCTCGAATGGCATGTTGCTGGACTTCAATAACGGATATGTGACGGTGGACTGCGGCAAGGCGCATGTGAATGCGCCGTACACGGTCGAGAATACGGCGAACGGATTTGTGATCCATGTGCAGAACGGTGGAGGTGCGTTTCTGCTGGGCGTGGCGCCGGATACGACGCTGCGAGGGTCGGGCTCGACGACGGTGAATGGGAGGCTGGTCAGCGCGGTCAACGGCGAGAATGTGAGCTTCACGCCGCATTCGGAGAGCTGCAACGTCGGGACGTTTGCGCCGAAGGGAAAGCAGAACACGATGGTGGCGTCGAATGGAGCGGCGCCGGTTGTGCCGGCGAGTTATGCGACGAGCGCGGAGGCCGCGGCGGTGCCTGATGCGGCTGCGCTGGGCACGTCGGACGCGGGCTCCGGTTCCATTGCAAACTCGCTGGCGGGTGCGGGCATCGCGTCGGCGACGAGCGGAGAGCGAGCGCAGTTCCGCGTGCTGCTGTCGTCTAGCTTCAGCGGGATAAATCCGCTGGCGGGGCAACCGGTGTTTGTTTCGCGGAAGCCGATGGACCGGATTCTGCGGGAGCTGGGAGTAACGGTGCCGGAGCGGGCGACTCCTGCGCGGGCGATGAAGGCGCTCCAGACGCAGTGTCACTCGACGCAGGGATGCAGTGCGGTGATGCAGGGCCTGCCGAAGTACTACGTGACGACGACCAAGCTGGATGCGTCAGGGAAAGCGACGCTGGCTGCAACCGCGACGACGGGGCAGTATTACTTCTTCGCAATAGTGCCGAGTGCGGCAGGAGGGTCGCTGGTGTGGGATGTGCCGGCGAATCTGGCCGCGGGTGATAACAACGTGGTGTTTAATCAGGCCAACGCAGAGCGTGTGCAGTAGAAATCATCGCTCGAAGAACCGTTCGACTTCGGCGATGTCGTCGGTGCGGCGGTAGGGTGGGAGCGAGTCGAGGAAGACTGCGCCGTAGCGCGTGGTGCGGATGCGCGAGTCGAGAAGCATGAGGACGCCGCGGTCGGTGAGCGAGCGGATGAGGCGGCCGAAGCCCTGCTTGAGTGCAATGACGGCTTGAGGGATTTGCAGGTCGGCAAAGGCATTACCTCCCGCGGAGGTGATGGCATCCGTTCGGGCCTTCATGATGGGGTCGGATGGGACGGCGAAGGGGAGCTTGTCAACAATGACGCAGGAGAGCTGTTCGCCCTGGACGTCAATGCCCTGCCAAAAGCTTGATGTCCCGAAGAGGACGGCGTTCGGCGTTTCGCGGAACTTCTGGATGAGAATGTGGCGCGGTGCTTGTCCCTGAAGCAACAGCGGGAATGGAAGCTGGCTCAGCAATCTATCGTGGAGCTCGCGCATCTGCGAGTAGCTGGTGAAGAGGCAGAAGGCGCGGCCGCGGGTGATCTCGAGGACGCGACGGATTTTTTCGGTGGCGTGCAGGAGGAAGTCGGGGTGGCGCGGCGGCGGGAGGTATTGCGGGAGGTAGAGGAGCGCTTGCTTGGCGTAGTCGAAGTGGCTGGGGACGACGAGCTCTTTGGGAAACGGGATGCCGAGGCGCTTTTTCAGGTGGTCGAAGGAGGCCTTGCCCTCGGAGTCGGCGACGGTGAGGGTGCCCGAGGTGAGGATGACGGAGGAGTAGTTGGCGAAGAGGGTTTCGGCGAGGAGCTGGGAGACGTCGATCGGTGTGGCCTGCAGGTGGGTGGTGAGGGATTGGAAGACGGGCGCGACTTCGGTGCGGGCGGCGCGGGCAGTGTTGCGGAGGTTGGAGGCGGCGCGGCGCTCAATCCAGAAGACGGTGTTGGGATCGGTGGATTCGAGGAGAAATTTGAGGTGGGCGCGGATGTCGGCGGCGCGCTTGCGTAGGCCGGCAGCTTCTTCGACGTCGCGGAGGCGGTCGAGCTCTCCTTCGAGACGGGTGAGTGCGTTGATGGCGCCGAGGTAGGAGTCTCCATGGGACTCGAGGAAGTCGGCGCGGTCTTGAAACTCCATGCGGCCTGATTGTGCGGGGCTCGCATCGGGCGTGGGGCCAGCGGGGAGCGAGGAGAAGAAGAGGCGCGAGCGCTCGCGCAGCGTCTGGGTAGAGCTTTCGATTGCAGCGCTGCTGGCGCCTTTGGCGCGGAGCATAGACTCGGTGTCGCGGGCGAGCTCGTCGAAGCGGTGGTTGGTGAGCGCGATGCCGAAGTATTGTGAGGCGACGGCTTCGAGCTCGTGGGCTTCGTCGAAGATGACGGCTGCGGCGTCGGGAAGGATGCCGGCGTCGGGCGCACCCCCGGCCTGCTGCTTGATGGAGAGGTCGGCGAAGAAGAGGTGGTGGTTGACGATGACGAGGTCGGACTCGAGGGCCTTGCGGCGCATCTGGGTGATGAAGCAGGGCTCCCAGTTGGGGCAGGTTTGGCCGAGGCAGACCTCGGAACGGGCGTCGAGTTTGTGCCAGAGCGCGGAGGATTCGGGGAGCTCGTCGATCTCGGCGCGGTCGCCGGTTTCGGTGGTGCGCTCCCACTGAAGGATGGTGTGGAACTGGGAGATGTCGTCGAGGCCGGAGAGTATGGGGTTGTCGCGGAGCGCGTAGAGCTTCTGCTTGCAGAGGTAGTTGGCGCGGCCTTTCATGTAGCAGACGCGGAGCGGGCCGGAGTCCGCGAGGACGGATTCGAGGAATGGAATGTCTTTGAAGTAGAGCTGTTCCTGCAGATTTTTTGTGCCGGTCGAGATGATAATGCGCTGCTTTTCGTTGCGAGCGCGCCGGAGCGCGGGCAGAAGGTAGGCGAGGGTTTTGCCGGTGCCGGTGCCGGCTTCGATGATGAGATGACGGCGGTCAGCAAATGCTTGCTCGATGGCGCGGGCCATGGCGTACTGGCCGGGCCGGTGCTCGAAGGCGAGCGAGCTGCGCGCGAGGATGCCGCCGGGTGAGAAGAAGTCGTGCAGGGATGGAAGCCTGGCTTCGGCGGCGGCTTCGCTAAGGGGCGTCTTGCGGTCGACATCGATGTTGGTGAGGGGCGGCACGCGGTGGGTCTATGATAGACGCCTTTTCTTCGCCCGGAAGGCGCGCCATTCGTCGGCGGTGATCTCCCAGATTTCGGCGGGTACGCGACCGCAAACAAAATCGTGGTTCTCTTCGATCGCGATGAGGCGCATGCCGGTCTTCTCGGAGATGCGGCGCGAGGCAATGTTCGCGGCGGCTTTCGGGGCACGAAGACGGGTAAAGCCAAGAGTGTCAAACCAGAAGTCGTTGGTGGCCGACACAGCTTCCGTCATCAGGCCGCGGTTTTGCCACGGCGGGGCGAGCCAGAAGCCGCGATTGATCGTCTCACCGCGCACGAGTGAGATAGCCCCGATGATCTGGCCGGGGGCCGCTTTGAGGCGGAGCGTCCAGTCCCACTCGTCGCCGCGCGTTACGGCGGGGAGCGCAACGTCGCGATAGAAGCAGAAGGCGCCGTCTGGCGGGAACGGCCAGGGCACAGCGGCGTTAAGGTATTGCACAACGTCCCATTGCGCGAAGAGCGGCTGGGTCTGCTCCGCATCTTCGAGTTGAAGAGGACGCAGCAGGAGACGTTCGGTTTCGAGTTCGGGTGTCATGAAGGGCGGACGGATTCGCGCTTGCCGGACTGCCAGCTTCTGTAGGCGGCCTCGAGGATGTGCTGGTTGTGCACGCCCTCGCTGCCGGGGCCGAGAAATTGCTCTTCACCGTGGAGTGCCTGGGCGAAGTTATCGATCATGCGGGTGTAGGCGTCGGCATTGTCCACTGTGTTGGTATTTACGTGGACTCCTTTGCGGCGAAGAACGATTTCGACGGGGTGGTCGACGGTCATACCGTTTTCGGCGACGAGCACGCCGTCAGCACCGACAATTTCGATCTGAGTGCGGTACTGCGCGCGGGCGGAGACGTTGACGCTGGCGAGGACATTATTGGCGAACTCGAACTGCATGGAAGCGGAGGCTTCGACGGCTCCGGAATGGGCGTCCTGCGTGGCGATGGTGGAGACGGTCTTTGCGCAGGTGTTGTCGAGAATGAAGCGGAGGGTGTCGATGCAGTGGACGCCGACGTCGCCGATGGGGCCGCCGGCGGCGAGGGTGGGGTCGGTGATCCAGGGACGGCGGGAGAACTGCGCGGCGTAGTTGAACTCGGCGTGCGCGGTGCGGACGTCGCCGATCTCGCCGGCGGCGACGCGGGCTTTGATCTGCTGGACGGCGTGCGCCCAGCGGTAGTGGTGAGCGACTCCGAAGAGTTGGCCAGAGGCTTTGGCGGCTGCGAGCATCGCGTCCGCTTGATCTGCCGTAGCAGCGAGCGGTTTTTCGCAGAGCACCGGCTTCTTGTGCGCGAAGGCAAGCTGCGCGTCGGCGAGATGAAGAGCGTCGGGGCTGGTGATTAAGATGGCGTCGACTTCATCGGAAGCACAGAGGGCTTCCGCGGAGGCGAAGGCGCGGATGTTATGTTTTTCGGCGTCGCGTGCGGCTTTGGCGGGGTCTCGGCGATGGAAGCCCACGAGGCTGGCGTGCCGGCAGTTGCGAAACGAAGGGACGAGGCGGAAGGCGGCGTGGTAGCCGAAGCCGAGGATGGCGAAGCGAATAGGCTGCATGGACGTCCTGTGGCGCCGATGAGTTACGAGCGGCGCGTGCGACCATGTTAAGGCAACGAGATTGAGGATGTTATGGCACCGAGGCGCGACCAGAAGAAGAGGATGGGCAAGAAGCATCGGCAAGCGAGCACGCGGCCCAGGCTGGGCAAGGCTCCGCGGACGGGTGCGCAGATGGCGAACGTGGCGCCGAAGAAGCGCAAGGCGCTGAGCTCGAAGAAGGCGGCGGCGGCAAAGGCGGCAAGGACGCCGAAACGAAGCCCCGAGCGCGAGCGTTCGGTTGTGCTGGATGGGGATCGTCGCCGCGCGGGAGAGAAGAACATCCCCTTCAAGGGTGACAGAAAAGCTAGAGGCGAGCGCGGACTTGAGATAGGCGGAGAGGCGGATGCGCGGGCGGCGGAGTTGGCGGTGGCGACGAGTGGGACCGCGACGGAGGATGTGCCGCTAGTGGCGATCTGCGGGCGGCCGAATGTGGGCAAGTCGACACTGTTCAATCGCATCACTGGAACGCGGCGGTCGATTGTGGGCGATGAACCGGGAATTACGCGCGACCGGATTTACGGCGAGACGGAATGGGCGGGCCGGACGGTGCGCATCGTCGACACCGGTGGCGTAGTACCGGATGATCAGGCGTTGATTCCGGCGGAGATCTTGCGCCAGGCGCGCGTGGCACTGGATGAGGCGGACGCGATTGTGATGGTCGTGGATGGGCGAACCGAGCTGGCGGCACCGGATGTGGAGCTGGCGCGATTGCTGATTCGCAATGCAGGCGCTAGGCCTCTGTTTCTGGCGGTGAACAAGATGGATTCGGCAGACCTGGAGGCAGGCGCGGAGAACTTTCGCACGCTGGGCTTTCGGCATGTGCTGCCGATCTCGGCGGAGCACGGCATTGGCGTGGCGGACCTGCTGGATGAGGTGTGGGCGGCGCTGCCTGCGGAGACCGTCGCGGAAGAACCGACGGAGAACATGGAGGGCATTGAGGAAGAGGCCGAAGAGGATGAAGGCGACTTCATTGCTGATGAAGATGCTCGCGCGGCGGACTCCGGCGAGACGCGCGCGCGGCGGTTGCGGAGTCATGGCGAGCATGTGCAGCGCGAGACGAAGATCGCGATCATCGGAAGACCCAATGTGGGCAAGAGCACGCTGCTGAATGCGTTGACCGGGACGGAGCGCGCGATTGTGTCGCCGATTGCCGGAACGACGCGCGATGCGGTGGATGAGGTGGTGAAGCGCGATGGGCACAGCTTCCGGTTCATCGACACAGCGGGGATTCGGCGCAAGGGCAAGACGAAGCTGATGGCCGAGAAGTTGAGTGTGGTGATGAGCAGGAAGCATCTGGAGGCGGCAGATGTGGCACTGCTGATGATCGATGCGACAGAGGGCGTGACTGGCAGCGATGCGACGATCGGCGGCTATGCGCATGAGAGCGGGCGCAGCGTGATCATCGTCATCAACAAGTGGGATTTGATGACGGAAGTTGGGCCGGATGGCAAGCGCTTGTTCGACGGCAAGGCGCCGGCGGACAAGAAGGTCTATGAGCAGCAGGTTCGCGATGCGCTGAAGTATCTGGACTATGCGCCGGTGCTGTTTGTGTCGGCGGCGGAGAAAAAGGGCGTCGAGGAGATTTTCAAGAAGGTGGAGCTGGTGGCGCGGGAGCGCAGGAAACGCATCTCGACGGGCGCGATGAACCGGTTTCTCGAGCAGATTGATTTTCAGCGCGCAAGCGTTCCGATGAACCGGCGCGTGAAGGTTTATTACATGACGCAGGCGGCTGTGGCTCCGCCGACGTTTGTGCTGTTCACGGATCGCGATGTGAAGCTGCACTTCAGCTACGAGCGGTTTCTGGCGAACGAGATTCGGGCCGCGTTTAAGTTCATCGGCAGCCCGATCTGGTTCAAGGTGCGGGCGAGGAATAAGAGGAAGTCAGAGTGATCGCTTGAGAAGAGGGACACGATCCAGCGATACAAGCGGCCTCGGGGTTCCTTCGACTACGCAGCTCGCATGCGAGCGGCTTCCCTCAGGATGACGGCTGTTGTCAGCTGTCCTTGCGGTAGAGCATGTCGCGGATGACTTTGCGGCGCTCGGCGTTGGCTTCGGCGCGGGCTTTGCCCTGGAAGCCATCGGCACTGGTGCGCAGGGCCGCTTCGGCCTCGGCTTCCGGTGTGGAGCACTCGGGGCAGCGATTGGCGTAGCCGGGTTTGTTGGGGCGCAGTTCGAACTCCTCTCCGCAGAGGACGCAGGTTTTGATGGGAAACGGCATAGGTCAATGATAAGACGCGGACCGCGACCGCGCGTTAGACCGGCGGCGGTGTGCCGAATGCGGGCGTCCACGCTTGCGGCGAGCGCGAGGGCACAACCGGCGCGGGTGGCTCGGTGAGGAGCTGGCCCATCAGAGGATAACGGCCAGAGAGGAAGAAGATTGCGTACGCCTGCAGGAACGTGAAGAGATATCCGAAGAGGCTGATCACGGCAACGGCAAGCGCGGCGACAAGAGCGAGGGCCAGGATGACCCAGCCACCGATCATGCCGGTTCGTGCGGCCGTTCCGGCCGTGTGCAACGTCGCCCAAAGGCCGAAGCCGAGGCCGCCAAGGGGAGCTCCTACGACGATTGCGAAGATAGCGATCAGCAACTCAGCGATGAAGCCGCCGGCGATGGCCAGACAGAAGCGGAGGAGGATGTAGAGCGCGACCGGTCCGGTTTCGGCGCGGGTGAGCGTGATGACGCGGCGCACGGTCTCGCGAAGAGACGTGCCCTCGAGCGCCATGGAGGGCAGGCCGAAGTCGCGTAGCAGAATGGATGCGATGGCAAGTGCGAGACCGAAGAGGATGAAGAGAGCGACGAAGCAAACGCCGACGAGAATGAGACCGACGATGTCCGAGTGATCGCCGCGCGACTGCTGCGTAAAAGCGTGTATGAAGTAAAAGATGCCTGGGATGAGAACAGGCGCGAGGCAGGCGAATGCGCAGAGGAAGAGCAGCAGCTTGAGGCCCATCCAACGCCATGTAGCGAGACCGTAACGGCGCCAAACGGGCGCGACCGTAGTTTCGCTGCGCAGCACGATGTGGAAGATGGTGAACTGCAGGCGCGACGACAGATAGAAGAAGACCAGGCCAAGGACGAGGCCGATGACCGCGGCCACGACAATGATGCCGAGAATGGCAGCGGTAAAGATGGGCGCAGCGCCGGTGCTTCCAGCGCCGTGAGCTGCATTGAACGGCCGCGAAAAGGAGAAGCTGCCGCTGAGCATCTCGGCGAAGAAGGCGACGGCGGCGATCTTGAAGAAGAGGCGCGGATCGCGCGGGCCAAGAAGGAGCCGGCGGGTATGTTGCCAGGCGGGAGTGATGGCGTCAATAGCAGAGAGCGGCGGCATGCTGCACCTCTCATCGAAAAGCTTACCGCGGAGTGCAAGGCGCGGCCATCCGTTTCTACGGAATTGGCGCCAGATAAGTTTCGTTTGACGCAGTTCTCGACTCAGCTTCGAACGGCGGGCTCCCGGTTACCGGCTTCCAGCCACTGGTTCCATGCGTCGAGGGCCCGTTCGCACTGGATGCGATGGCGTTCTTTCTTATCACGGATTTTCTTGCGGAGACTCTCTTCGAGCGGCGGCAGCAGATCAAAGGTGATGTTGGCGGGCTGGAAGTGCTTGGCACCTCCGTCGGAACCGGTCGCGTGCGTGATGTAGTGGGTAAGCGAGCCATTGGCGGTGAGGCGTGGCGGAGGTGTGGGTGTTTCGCCCCGGGCGAGCGCAGCGGCGAAGCGCCCGGCGAGCAGGCCGCTGGCGATGGATTCGGTGTAGCCCTCGACGCCGGAAAGCTGGCCGGCAATAAGGATGCTGGGATGCTGCTTCAGCTGCAGAGTATCTGTGAGCAGCGAGGGCGCGTGGATGTAGGTGTTGCGGTGGATCTGTCCGTAGCGCAGGAAGGTGGCGTTCTCCAGGCCGGGGATGAGCCGGAGGACGCGTGCCTGCTCGCCGAACTTAAGGTGGTTCTGGAAACCAACGAGGTTGTAACTATCGGCGCGCAGGTTTTCCTGGCGTAGCTGCACGGCGGCGTAGGGCCACTTGCCCGTGCGCGGGTTGGTGAGGCCCGCGGGCTTCATGGGGCCGAAGCGGAGAGTGTCGCGGCCGCGGCGCGCAGTCTCTTCGATGGGAAGGCAGCCTTCGAAGTACTGCAGCTTGGCAGAATCGCCTGTGGGGATCTGCTCCCATTCTTTGGATTGGACTTCTTCGGCCGAAGTCAGGGCGTCGAGGAAGCGGTCGTACTCCTCTTTGGTGAAGGGGCAGTTGATGTAATCGGCGGTGCCTTTGTCCCAGCGGGCGGCGAAGTAGACCTTGTCCATGTCGATGGTGGAGGCGTCGACGATGGGTGAGATGGAGTCGTAGAAGGCCAGATGTTCAGCGCCGGTGAGGCGCTGGAGCTCGGCGGCGAGCGGCGAGGATGTCAGCGGACCGGTGGCGAGGATGGTGATCGTGTCGTTGCTGTTTTCGTCGAGTTGCGTCACTTCTTCGCGGCGGATTTCGATGCGAGGTTGCTGAGCGATGAGATCCGCGACACGGCGGGAGAACTCGATGCGGTCGACGGCAAGCGCGTGGCCGGCGGGGACTGCGGACGCGTCGGCTGCGGCCAAAAGATAACTATTTGCCCGGCGCATCTCCTGTTTGAGCAGCCACGGCGCAGTGTTTTCGGACTCGGACTTGAGGGAGTTCGAGCAGACGAGTTCGGCGAAGTCCGCGGTCTGGTGCGCTTCGGTCGAGCGGAGCGGACGCATCTCGGAGAGCGTGATGGTGCAGTTCAGATCGGATGTCAGCGCGGCGGCCTGGAGCGCGGCTTCGGGGCCGGCAAGTCCACCGCCGATGATGTGGATATGCTTCACCTATTCAGGATAGGACGTCCTGCGCCGCGAGTGAATTCAGCGCATCGCCGGAGAGGCGCATGATGCGCCATTCGGTGAGCATGCGGGCCCCGATTTTCCTATAGACGGCAATGGCAGGTTCGTTCCAGTCGAGCACATCCCACTCGAGGCGCGGGCAGCCTTCATCGATGGCGATGCGGGCGAGGCTTGTAAGCAGCGCGCGGCCAATTCCCTTCCCGCGCAGCGAAGGCGTGACATAGAGATCTTCGAGGCGGATGCCGTGGTGACCGAGCCAGGTGGAGTAGGTGGTGAAGTAGAGCGCGAAGCCGGCCGGGGTGGTCGTCGCGCCTTCGGTGAGCTCGGCGATGAGAGTCCGAAAGCGAATGGGCGAGTCGAGTGGCGTGCCGTCGGGCGCGAGTGCAAAGCCGTCGCGGAGAAGGTCGGCTTCTGTGGCGATGACCGCGTCGGGTTCGCGTTCGTAGTGCGCGAGCTCGTGGATGAAGCGGAGCATGATGGGGATGTCAGCGGGCGTGGCGGCGCGGATGTTGAGCATGGCGTTCGAGATGACAGATCGAAGAATAGCGATCAGGGATTTTGCGAATCTGAGTTCTTTGGTTGCAGCGGAATGTCGAATGTGTCGAGCGCTTTGTTCGTCGCGGCCCAGCGGACCTTGCGCAGCTCGATGATGGCGCCCTTGAGCACGGGCTGGTCGAGGTCGCGAACGTCGTAGTAGAGCCAGCCGGCTACTGTGGAGTGCGGAGCGACGGTAGAGCTCTTGAAACCGAAGTCTCGGTCGTCGAGTTGTATCTGGTTGTCGACGGACTTGGGCTTCCTGGTGATGGGAGGCAACGGCGCCGGCAGAGGAATCTGTTTGCCTTTAATATTGCGGAGCTGGAAGATGCCGCGGTCGAGCTCTTCGTCGGTGGCGGCGTTCTCGGTCACGTCATTGGAGGAGATGAAAAGAATGCGCGCGTCGTCGAGCGAGAGCGGCTGCGATGAGTCGTTGGTGACAATGATGCGAATGGGCATGAAGCCGTGGCCGAGGTAGTCGAGGCGCGTGTGTGGTGCTGTCTCTTTGGTATCGCCGGGGTCCGCGGCGATGGTGATGAGCTCGTGGGTATCGTGCGCGGGATACTGTGCGGCGGGCAGCGGAGGCGGTACCTTGCGCGGCTTGTCGGCGTGTGCAGCGAAGGTGAGGGTTAGACAGAGTGTGCAGAGGAGCCGGGGGCGGAAAGACATACAGGGTGAATTATCCTCTGGGGGGTGCAGTGCAGACAAAGCAAATCGGTGAGTGCGGCGGCATGGTTGGCCGGTGAGCGTGCGCGATGATGTGGCTCTACAGCCTGGTGCTGGCGGCGGTGCTGCTGGTGAGCTCGCCGTGGTGGCTGGTGCGGATGTTCACAACCCGGCGGTATCGCGAGGGGATGCGCGAACGGCTGGGAAGCGTGCCGGATCGGCTGCGGGACGCGGTTCGAGGGATTGCAGAGCAGCGGCGAATCGTGTGGGTGCACGCGGTCAGCGTGGGTGAGGTGCTGGCGTCGTCGCGGCTGGTGGGAGAGCTGGAGGTAGCACTGAGCACCGCTTCGGGTGAAGGATGGAAGGTCGTTGTTTCAACCACGACGCGGACGGGACAGACGCTGGCGAGGGAACGTTTCGGCGCGGAAAGGGTGTTTTACTTTCCGCTGGACTTTGCGTGGGCGACGCGTGCGTACCTGGAAGTATTGCGGCCGGCGGCGCTGGTGCTTATGGAGAGCGAGTTGTGGCCGAGAATGCTGCATGAGTGCCGGCGCGCGGGTGTGCCGGTGATTGTTGTCAATGCGCGGGTGAGCGACCGGTCCTTTGCCCGAGGCGTGAAGGCGCGCGGAGTTTGGGGACGCGTATTGCGCCGTGTGTCGCTGTGGCTGGCGCAGAGTGAGGACGATGCGCACAGACTGCTCGCGATGCGCGCGCGTGCGGAGAGCGTGCGGGCGATTGGGAATCTGAAGTATGACGTGCGGGCGCCGAAGGACAGCCGCCTCGCGCAGTTGATCAAGGAGATTGCGGCGGGACGGCCGGTTGTGGTGGCGGGAAGTCTTGCCGGTGGAACAAGCGGGAACCAGCTGAGCGAAGAAGAGTTGGTGATTCAAGCATGGGAAGGCCGACTGCAGCGAGAAACGAATGCCCTGCTGGTATTGGCGCCGCGCCATCCCGAGCGGTTTGGTTCGGTTGAATCGCTGGTTATGAAGTTCCCATACGTTCGGGCGAGTGACACTGGCTCAGAAGGAGAGGTCAACCCCTTTGCGAAGAACGCAAAGGATGGGCCACCCGCAACGCAAGGAGGCCCGCAGATCGTCCTGGTGGATACGATCGGTGATCTTGCTGCGGTGTATGGGATCGCTGACGTTGCATTTATCGGCGGAAGCCTTGTGAAAAGGGGAGGGCATAATCCGCTCGAGGCTGCGCGGTTCGGTGTGCCGGTGGTCATGGGTCCGTCGTTCGAAAACTTTCGTGCAATCGTCTCCGCGATGCGGAACGCAGATGCCATTCGAATTGTTGAGAGCAAAGAGGAACTGCAGTGGGCGATGGCGACGCTTCTGTCGGATCGCGAAGCAGCGCGCGCGATGGGCGAGCGCGGTCGTAAGGTATTTGAAGAACAGCAGGGAGCTACAAGCCGGGCAGTGGAGGCGATTGTCGCCATGATTCACACCGGAGCGAAACCGTGAACGCGCGCAGGCCGTGGGCGTGGCCGCTGGTGCCGCTGTATCGGGCGGCGATCGCGATGAAAGACGGCCTGCGGAACGCCGGTGTGCTGAAGGTGCAGCGGCTGAAGCGGCCGGTGGTGAGCGTGGGCTCGATCTCGGCGGGTGGCGCGGGAAAGACACCGGTGGTGATTGCGCTGGCGAAGATGCTTCGCGCGCGCGGATGGGATGTCGATGTACTCTCGCGGGGGTACGGGCGCATCGGTCATGGCGTGGAGTGGGTGGCGGCGCTTGGCGATCGTGCCGCAGAGCGATACGGCGATGAGCCCGTGGTGATTGCGCGCGCGACGGGTGTGCCGGTGTGGGTGGGCAACGACCGGTTCGCCGCAGGACGCGCGGCAGAAAGCGGTGTACAGAGCCGGGCGGGCACGCCAAACGGAAACCACAACCATATGAATGGAGACGCAACACCGCAGGGTCGTGTGCGGAAGCAGCGCAGCGTGCATCTGCTGGATGACGGATTGCAGCACCGGCACCTGGCCCGGGATTTCGATATTGTGCTGCTAACGGCAGAGGACCTTGGTGACGCGCTGATGCCCGCGGGCAACTTGCGCGAGGGATTTGATGCGGTGCGGCGGGCCGATGCAGTCGTCGTGCGCGAGAATGAGCTGGAGGATGTAAAAGAACACACGTGGAAACTGATGCGCGAGGGCGCGCAGATGTGGGTAGTCCGCCGGACGTTGGACTTCCCTGCACCGCTGTTTGTCTTTGGTGCAGGGCTGCGCCCGGTGGCGTTCTGCGCGATTGCGCGGCCGGAGGGATTTCAGCAGATGCTCATCGAAGCCGGCTGTGGCGTTGTGGAGACGATCGCGTTTGACGATCATCATGCGTATGGCATGCGCGACATCGAACGAATTCTGGAGGTCGCACGGCGCTTGAACGCGACGGGATTTGTGACAACAGAAAAGGACAGCGTGAAGCTGACGAAGACGATGTGCGAGCGCCTCGAGACGCTTGGTCCGCTGATGGTGGTCGGGCTGGAAGCGGAGTTCGCGGATACTGATGCTGTTGTGAATGCGCTGGAGGCGCGACTGGCAGCGCGGCCTGCGTGAAGCCTGGAGGAGAACAGCGAGCATGAGGGTTTTAATCGTGCGAGTCGGCGCACTGGGTGACGTGTTGCATGCGCTACCTGCGGTGGCGGCTCTGCGAATCGCTCGGGCTGACTGGAAGATCGACTGGGTCGTCGATCCGCGCTGGGCTGCGCTGCTGGTTGACGGCGAGGGACACGGCGAGATCGTCGACCACGCTCAACTGGCCGAGACGAAGATGTGGAGCGCTTCGCCGTTGTCGTGGAAGACATTGCGTTCGGTGGCGGCTCTGCGCCGGGAGCTGCGCCGGGAACACTACGACGTGGTTGTGGATGTGCAGGGAACGATGCGATCAGCAGTGATCGGCCGGTTTGCGCGGGCGCGGGAGTTCACGGGGTATGAAGATCCACGCGAGGCGGCAGCGGCAAGGTTATACCGCACCACCCAGCCGCGCATCGGCACGCACATCGTGGAGCAGAATACTGCCCTCGTGAGCGGGGCATGCGGCGTTGCGTTGGAGCCCGCGCCCGTCGGGCTGCCGCATACGGGATGGGCGGACGAATGGGCGGCGGAACTGGTCGGCGACCGCAAGGTCTGCGTGCTGGCGGCCTCGGCCGGGTGGGGAGCGAAGCAGTGGCCGGCGGAGCGCTACGGAGCATTGGCGAAAGAGCTGCGCGCGATGGGATTTGTGCCCCTGGTGAATGCTCCGAAGAAGGACGATGCGGTAGCCGCGAGCGTCGTGGCGAGCAGCGGCGGGGCAGCGGAGATGGTGGTTTGCAACGTCGCCGGAATGATCGCCCTGATGCGCAGAGCGTCGCTGCTGGTAGGCGGCGATTCCGGACCGACACACCTGGCAGCGGCGCTCGGAATCCCGTTGGTCGCGTTGTACGGACCGACCGATCCGGCGAGGAATGGGCCGTGGGGGTCGGGGCCGATGCGGGTGCTTCGTGGCGCCGGATCAGTGACGAGCCACAAGCGAGTGGCGGAAATCGATGCAGGGCTGGCGCGAATGGGCGTGGATGAGGTGATCGGCGCGGTCAGGTCTGTGACAGCACCTGAATGAAAGAAGACCTGTCACTATCTGCGAAGATAGAGAGATGGCCGTTGAGCGGAGGGAATGGCAGAGATTCGCGCGGAGGGCGCGCGTCCCGCTGGGATTCGTTGTCGCCGCGATCTTTCTTATCTTTGCGCGCCCGGGCTGGAAATCGTTGGCCTGGGGACTGATTTTGGTCATTCCCGGATTGTGGTTACGCGGCTACGCCGCCGGATATGTAAAGAAAAACGCCGAACTCACGCGCACCGGACCGTACGCTTACACACGCAATCCCCTGTACCTGGGATCGATGTCGATCGCGGCAGGATTCGCGATCGCGGCCGGACGGTGGTGGCTGGTGCTACTGCTTGTAGGGATGTTTCTGCTGATCTATGTGCCGACGATTCTGTCTGAAGAGCAATTTCTGTGCGGCGCGTTTCCGCAATTTGAAGAGTATGCGCGGCGCGTGCCACGGTTGCTGCCGCGGCTGACGCCGGCGCGTTTCGACGACCCAGATCGTGGGATGGGCAAATTCTCGCCGGAACGGTACTTTCATCACCGCGAGTACAATGCCAGCATAGGAGCGGCAGCGTTGTACGTAGCGCTGATTCTGCGTATGTGGTTGAATCACGGGCATCTTTAGAGCATTTCTCCTGGTACTGGGGTGTGTGAGACGTCTGCCAATGCCGTTCTCTTAGCAGGAAAACGGCGCCAACAGATTCTGCTCCGCCGGACATTTTCAGGAACGACGCTTTGGACGCGACAGGGGAGACGGTAATTTGAAGGCCTGGATGTGCTCGGCTCTGCGGACCTTCTTCGCGCTCGGCGCTACCCTGATCCTCGGCTCGGCGATTTGCGCGGCACAGGCCACGCAACAGCGACCGATCCCTCCGCTACAGCCGCCAATTTCGGGATTTGAATATCCGCAGCACCAGGTGCTGACGTTCTCCGTCGACTGGCGGGTCTTCACCGCGGGTGTCGCCGTGTTTCACCTGGACCAGGCCGGGAACACGATGAGGATCTCGGCGACTGCCGACACCGTTGGCGCGATCAACATGCTGTTTCCTGTGGTCGACGGCTTTCAGTCGGGCTTCAACATGCAGACCGGATGCTCCACCGGATTCAACAAACAGATTCAGGAGGGCCGGAGGAAGATCGCCAGCGAACTGATCTTCGACTACGAGCACGGCCGCCAGACACAGAACGAGCGCAACCTAGTGAAGGGCACGGCGACCCACAAGGAGGCGAACATCCCGGCGTGCGTGACTGACTCGCTGTCGGCGATCTTCTATACGCAGTCCCAGCCGCTCAACGTCGGCACGACCATCTACTTTCCGCTCGCGGACAGCATGCGGACGGTGACGGTGGGGATGAAAGTTGAGTCGAAAGAAGAGATTAAGACACCCGCCGGGACCTTTCAGACCGTCAAAGTGCAAGCGACCGCCGATGAAGGAGTCGTGAAGAACCGCGGCCAGATCTGGATCTGGTATACGGACGACACGCGTCATTTGCCGGTGCAGATGCAGGCACGGCTGTTTTGGGGGACAATTACGTTCCACCTGCAGTCCATTGAACCGAAGGTGGCGCCGTAAGCATTTTGCGGCGCAGAGAAGGAAGAGCATGAGTGAGCAGAGTGAAGAGCTGAATCGCTTGCAGCAAGAGGCCGCCGGATCTCCGGCGGAAGGCCTCGTAACGGTCGCCGTCTTCGCGGATCCCGTAGGTGCAACTATGGCGAGGATGGCGCTGGATTCCGCCGGAATCACGTCGTTTCTGCAGGGCGAGAACGCCAATGTTCTGATTCCGGCGGCCTTTTCGGCGCAGTTGCAGGTGCGGCCCGAGGACGAACAGATGGCCCGGGAGGTGCTTGATTCCGCCGCCAGTGCGCCGGAATCGATGGAGGATGTCACCGCCGCGGAGATCGCCGACGAGGAGTCTGCGGGTTGAACCGGGGCCTCGGTTGCATGTAAGTTGGTCGTTGCCGCCCGCGTGAAAAAGGCCCGGCCGCCTTTCCCAGGCTCAAAGCCCGGAAAGAGATTCGGAAGGCGCCCCAGCCGCGAACTCTGCGGGCTCAAAGCAAGGACATTCGAGGAACAACCGCTTCGGCGGAATGAGGACAAGAGACATGAAGAGGTACAGCGGATTCTTTGTTGCATTGGTCGCGGCGCTTGCGCTCTGGATGGTGCCACAGATGCGCGCTCAGCAGACCGCCAGCGTGCATGGGCATGTCCAGAACCCGGCCGGACAGCCGGTCACGACGGGAACCGTGGAGTTCAGCCATGATCTGAGTGGCGGCGAGTGGAAGGGAAAGAAGATCACGAACTCCTTCCCGCTGGACTCGAACGGCGACTACAAGGGAACGGATATCGCTCCTGGCGATTATCTTGTCGCGGTCGTCACCCAGGGAAAGAGCGTTGACTTCCAGCAGGTGACGCTGAAGGCCGGCGACGACAAGACCGTTGACTTCGACATGACCCGCGCCGATTACATCGCCAAGCTTTCGCCGGAGGAGCGGAAGCAGATTGAGGAACTGAAGGCAAAGAACGCTGCGGCGATGTCGGCGAACATGAAGATCAAAAACCTGAACGCGACGCTCGCAACGGTTCGCGCGGATTTGAAAGCGGCAGCGCCAACGAAGGGGGACGTCAGCAAGGACGTCACGGACATGAAATCGGCGACGGAGGTCATGCCGGACCAGAGCATTCTGTGGATTACCTACGCGGACACGCTGGCCGCGCAGGGCGACCACCTGATCAAGACGGACAAAGACGAAGCGACGAAGGACTATGACGCCGCGGTGGACGCGTACAAGAAGGGCGCGGAACTGGATGCGGCCTCGAAGAAGCCGGTGCCGGCCGACCAGGCTGCGGCGTGGAACGGCGCGGGCAACGTGCTGGCGAAGGAAGGAAAGATTCCTGATGCGACGGCAGCGTTCGAGAACGCTGTGAAGGCCGAGCCGCAGAACGCGGGCATGTTCTACGGCAATCAGGCGGCCGTACTGTTCAATGCCGGACAGACCGACGCTGCGATGGCGGCTGCAGACAAGGCAATTGCCGCCGACCCGAACCGTCCGGACCCGTACTTCATTAAGGGGCAGGCACTGATCGCGAAGTCGACGTTCGACTCCAAGACGAACAAGATCATCCCGCCGCCGGGCTGCGTAGATGCCTATCAGCACTACCTTTCGCTGGCTCCGAACGGACCGCATGCGGAGGCGGTGAAGGAGGTCCTGGCCAGCCTCGGCGAGAAGGTGGACACCAGCTACAGGGCGGGACGGAAGAAATAACGACATGTGAAATCGCCCCGGTCGAGAAGCCTCGGCCGGGGCTTTCACTTTTTCTGCGAGGGGAGAGGTGAGCGAGCGGGTGTTGGAGTTCGAAGAGGCGCTGGCGGAGGTGCTGCGGCATGCGGCTACGGTCGGGAAGCCGGAGCGAGATGCCGAGCCGGTGGCGCTGAAGGATGCCGTCGGCCGGGTTTCGGCCGACCCTGTGCGCGCGGAGCGGGACCAGCCGCCATTTGCGCGGTCGACGCGGGATGGATATGCCGTGCGAAGTGAAGATCTCGCCACCGGGGGACGGTTGCGTGTAATCGGCTCCGTGCGCGCAGGCGAGCAGTGGGACGGGGAGCCGATGCGCCAGAGCGAGGCCATCGAGATCATGACCGGCGCCCCTGTCCCTGAAGGCGCAAATGCCGTGCTGATGGTGGAGCATGCCGAGATCGAAACGGATGGACTTCTGACAGCAGCAAGCGGACGCAGGCTCGCCTCAGGGGATAATGTGGTTCCGCGCGGCGCGGAGGCTCGCGCTGGAGCGGAGGTGATTCCGGCCGGCAGGCGCATCTCCGCGCCGGAGATTGCGCTGGCTGCAGCTTGTGGGTGCGCCCGCCTGAATGTGTTCGAGCGCGCCAAGGTAGCAATTATCGCGACCGGCGACGAACTGGTCGAATTGGATGAAGAGCCGAAGCCCTGGGAGATCCGAAACTCGAACAGCTATGCGTTGAACGCGTTGGTCGGAGAAGAAGGCGCCGGAGCCGGAAGGCTGCAGGTCGCGCGGGACACGATGGATGACCTGCGCGATCGGATCGCCCAAGCCAGTATGTGGGACATGATGCTTCTGTCCGGCGGTGTGTCGATGGGCAAATACGACCTCGTGGAGCATGTGCTGCGCGAGTACGGCGCGGAGTTCTTCTTTACCGGCGCGTGGATTCAGCCGGGAAAGCCCGTGGTATTCGGAAGAATGCCGAAGCACGGCATTGTGGGATACAAGCATGAGGGCGCATGGAACGGAGAGTGGACGTACTTCTTTGGGCTGCCGGGGAATCCGGTCTCGACTGAGGTCTGCTTCCGGCTGTTTGTCGCACCGCTGCTGCGGGCCCTCGGCGGGCGGACGGACATTGCGCCGCGATTTGTCGAGGCACGGCTGGCCGAGGATGTGAAGGGGGGCGCGCGCGTGACGCGTTTCCTGCCGGCGGTGATTGAGAGCGACTGGAAGCATGTAACCGTTCGAGTCGTGCCGTGGCAGGGCTCCGGCGATCTTGCCGCGAATGCGCGCGCGAACGGCTTCGTGGTCCTTCCCAACGGAGTCGAGCAGTTCGCCGCTGGAGACGGCGTGAGGCTGCTGCTGCGATAGCATCAGTGGGATGAGCGACAAGCTTTCCCACTTCGACGAATCGGGGCGCGCGCACATGGTGGATGTGAGCGCGAAGCCGGAGACGCGGCGCCAGGCCACGGCCAGAGCCTTCGTCGAGTTGAATGAGGCGGTGCTGGCCGCGCTGCCGAAGAATCCGAAAGGAAATCCTCTGGAGGTTGCGCGCTTCGCCGGCATACAGGCTGCGAAGCGCACGAGCGAGCTGATTCCGATGTGCCATCCGCTGCCGCTAAGCTTCATCGACGTCGATGCGCTGGTCGTCGAGGGCGGCGTGGCCATTCGGGCGACGGCGGCGACCGTTGCGGGCACGGGCGTCGAGATGGAAGCGATGACCGCCGCGGCGGTGGCCGCGCTCACGGTTTATGACATGACCAAGGCGCTCGACAAGGGCATTCGAATCCGCGAGATCGTTCTCGAATCGAAGAGAGGCGGCAAGAGCGGCGACTACAAGCGCCAGCGTTAGAGCATCTTCCTGAGGCTGCAGTCAAAGCGAAACGGTTCGTGTCGCTTTCTCCCAAGGGAAACGACCTCCACCGAATTCTTCTCGAAACTCCAGTTCAGGAAAACTGCTCTAGACGGGATAGGCAAGCGCAACACCGAAACGGTGCTGCGCGTCCTCAAACCACTGCGGCGAACTGAATCCCGAGTCGTGCAGCATCTCGCGAAAACTGCGCTCGGTGAACTTGTAGCTGTTCTCGGTGTGAATGGTTTCGCCAAGCGCAAAGGATATTTCCCGGCCATCAATATTTACCGTCTGCGCCATGACGCTCTCAAGATGCATCTCGATCCGGCTGTCCTCGGCGTTCCACAGGGCGCGATGACGAAAGTCGTCCAAATTGAAGTCGGCGCCGAGTTCGCGATTGAGCCGGGCGAGGATGTTCTTGTTGAAGGCTGCGGTCACACCCGCGCTGTCGTTGTAAGCGGCGACCAGAAGCTCGACGGTCTTATTGCAGTTCGGCGCCAGGTCAACGCCTACTAGGATGGCGTCCGCTACCCCCGTCAACTGCTTGCGCAGTTTGCGCAAAATCGCTCGCGCCTCCTCCGGGCCGAAGTTGCCGATGGACGAGCCAATGTAAAGCGCAAGCACGCAGCCGCCGTTCGGGCGTTCGATGGCATAGCCATTCGTGACGTAGTTGGCGACCTGCGGGCGTACCGTGACGCCCGGAACCAGGGAGGTGAGTGCGGCGGCGGCGTTCTCGAGCGCCGAGGCGCTGACGTCGATGGGCTGATAAAGCACCTGCGGCTGCACTCGGGTGGCGGCGGCTAGCAGCAGGCCGGTTTTGGATGCAGAGCCCGAACCCAGCTCAGCTACCGTGAAGGGCTTTCCAACCCTGGCGACAATGTCGTCCGCGCGATCGGCAAATATGGATCGCTCGGCGCGCGTCAGGTAGTACTCCGGCAGTTCGGTGATCTGCTCAAAAAGTCGCGAGCCGGCCGCGTCATAGAACAGCCACGGCGCAAGCGCCTTCTGTTGGCCGGCCGGAACCGCAAGGCCTCGGAGCGCCTCCTGGCGGACCGCTTCAACCTGGCCAAGGTCGCGCGTTACATTCGTTGCATCAACGGCGATGGCTGCCATTCTTCTTGCCTCTCTGGGTTTCGAAAAAACGAGCAGCTCTTCCTGCCCCGGACGAAAGTGGATTGGATGGAAACCGATGGCCGGCTGTTCTAACTGGCGCCGTCGCGCGCGAGGCGCAGGCCGCTGAACTGCCAGCGCGTCGCAGGATGGAAGAAGTTGCGATACGTCGCGCGTATGTGGGAGACCGGCGTGACGCACGAACCGCCACGCAGCACCATCTGCGAGCTCATGAACTTGCCGTTGTATTCACCGAGCGCGCCGGGCAGTGGCTTGTAGCCGGGATAGCCGGTATACGGCGAAGCGGTCCACTCCCACACGTCGCCGTAAAGCTGCTGTGGCTGATGTCGATCTTCCAGCGCGACGGGAGGCAGCGGATGCAGCGCTCCGGATTCCAGCAGCGTTCCAGCCACTGGATGCTGTGCGGCGACGTACTCCCACTCGAACTCGGTCGGCAGGCGGGCGCCGCTCCAGCGGGCAAAGGCGTCGGCTTCGAAGAAGCTGAGGTGGCACACAGGCGTTTCGGAGAGCTGCTCCAGCGGCCGGGGTCCGTCCAGCGTGAAGATGCTCCAGCCGGATTTGGTGGCCGGCTCGCGCTGCCAATACAGCGGAGCTTTCCATCCCTGCGCGCGCATCGTGTCCCACCCTTCCGAGAGCCAGAGCTCGGGCCGCCCATAACCGTCTTCATCGATGAAGGCAAGGTACTCGGCGCAGGTGACAAGGCGGGCGCCGAAGCGAAATGGTGTGAGATACACGGAATGCCGCGGGGTCTCGTTGTCGAAGGCGAAGCTGTCGAGAGCGCGCGGATCCGGCGTCACTCCGATCTCGACGATGCCCGGCGGCGTAAAGTTCAGCCATTCCAGAGGCGGGGCGATGGTCTCCGGTGAAGGCTCTGCGATCAGTCCGCGATAAGCGGGCCGCAATGGATTCGTAAAGAATGCGTGCTTGATGTCGGTAGCGGCGAGTTCCAGGTGTTGCTGTTCGTGCTCCAACCCCAGAGTGATGCGACGCAGCGCCTCGTCTTCCGTGCCCTGCTCCAGCAAGCGCGTGATGGCGGCGTCGACATGCTCGCGATAGGCAAGAATCTGCTCCAGGGACGGACGCGAAAAACTGGAGCGCAGCCGCTTCTCCGGCATGTCGCCCAGCGCCTTGTAGTAGCTGTTGAAGAGCCAGCGGAAGTCCGGATGGAAGGGACGGTACGCCGCGACGAACTCACTGAGGACAAAAGTCTCAAAGAACCACGACGTGTGCGCAAGGTGCCACTTGACCGGCGAAGCCTCTGGACAGGACTGTACCATCATGTCCTCGGGCGTAAGCGGAGCACAGAACTGCATCGTCGCCGAGCGGACGGCCAAATAGTGTGCAAGCAATGCGGGGGCTGATGACTGCCGAGTCAACATGGCGGGCGGGCTCCTGCTATCCGATGCTTTAGTGGATGCTGCCGTTGCTCAAGAAGTCGCAATAACGCGGCCTCTAAAGCAGAGTGTACGCCGCGCGGCTCTCGGAAAATGTCAGCAGACCGCGGGGAGCGAAGCCTGTTGTCAGGAATGCCCGTTCAGCAACCGGGCGAGTGCAAAAGCAGCTCCTGCGGCGAATCCTCCAATCAACATCGTCTGGATCGCGCTGCGCAAGACCGGAGATCCGAGCAGCCGGCCTTTCAGACCGCCGAAGATCAGAAGTGCAATCAAAGTGATGATGACGGAGAGCCGAAGCGCCTCCGCAATGCTGTGGTTGATGAGGTAAGGCGCCAGCGGAACGAAGCCGCCCACGATGTAGGCCAGCGCGATGGTGAGCGCCGACCGCCACGCTCGCCCTGCCGCCGGCGCCTCCAGCCCGAGTTCGAACCGCATCATGAAATCGACATAGGCCGGAGGGTTCGCCTGCAGAGAACGGAGCACAGGCGTCGCCGCGTCCCGTGCGACGCCGTACGCGGAAAATATCTCATAGATCTCTTCCTCCTCATCCCGGGGACGATGCACCACCTCCATCTCTTCGCGCCGGCGTTCGGCGGCATAGTGCTCTGAGTCGCCTCGCGAAGCAAGGTATCCGCCGAGCCCCATGGCGATCGACCCGGCGGCGATCTCGGCGAGTCCGGCGAGGATGACGACATGCGTCGCGGCCACCGCTCCGGCCAGGCCTGCTGCCAACGCGAACGGAACCGTCAGGCCGTCGGAGAGACCGATGACGACGTCGCGGACGGCGTCAGAAGACTGAAAATGCTGCTCATGATGCTCGCTGTGGTGCAAATGCATGTCCGGCATAGGCCGAGTGTAAGCCGAAGTGCGGCGTCGCCGTGAGAGTGAATTTTGTGTCCCCAACCGAGTCTTCCCCGGCTGTCCATCGTCTTAAGTCGTTAGAGATACGGCAGAGAAGAGGAAGGATGATGAGACGGCAGATATGGTCGGCGACAGTGGCCTTGGCGCTGGTGTTTCCGCTCTGTGCTGCGGTTGCGCGAGCACAGGACCAAGGGGGTGCCGGTGGGCGGCGCGGTCAGTTCGCCGGGATGCAGCGCGTCGGCGGAACCATAACGGTGGTCGCGGGCTCGCAGGTGACCATCAAGGCCGAAGATGGCGCGGTCTATCAAGTGGTGACGAACGACAACACGCGCATGATGCACGGCCGCGGCGAGACCATCAAGCTTTCCGACCTGAAGCCCGGTGACGGTTTATACGCGATGGGCAATCTCGACGCCGCGAACAAGACCTTGCATGCCGCGATGTTGATCTCCATCGACGCCGACCAGATGAAGCAGATGGAAGAGGCTCGCAAGCAGGAGCTTGCGAACATGGGAAAGACGTTGATCGCGGGACGTGTAACCGCGATCGATCTCGATAACGCGACGATGACCGTAGAGCGTCCGGATGGCGTCTCGCAGACGATCGGGTTTGACGAAGGAACGTCGTTCAAGCGCGGCCGGATCGCGATTGGCTCAGGCATGAACATGGGCTTTCGAAGAGGTGCTGGCTCCGGAGCAAGCGAAGCTGAACCGGCGCCCACCGGAGAGAGCATCACGCTTGCAGATATCAAAGTTGGAGATCGAGTGGCGGGACCGGGCCAGGTGAAGAACGGCAGATTTGTTCCGAAGGAGCTGACGGTGATGACGCCGGGCGCCGGACGACGCAGGGCGGACGGGGCGAATCCGCCGGGCAGCGACGGCGCCGTGAACGGCTCAGCGCAGCCATCGCCGCAAACGCCCAAGTAGCGCGATGCTAGGCGACGGCAACTTCTGCTCGTCAAAGAACTGCAAACCGAAACAGTATGTACAGGCTGGAGGAGGATTGGTGAGGCGGATGGCGGTGGGTCGAAGTGTCGTTGCATGCATGCTGGTGTTGCTGCCGGCGGGAATCGTCGCGCAAAATGCGCCTCCCGCAACGACTCCGGAGCCCGCGCAGCAAGCCGCATCTCCACTACCCCCGCAGGCTGCCGCACCGCAGAACGCTGGCTCCACCGCACAGCCCGCACAGGGCGGAACCATTCGTGGAACTGTCGTTGCCGGCACAGCCGGCAAGCCGGGAGGCGTTCCGCTCCCCGGAGTCGCCGTCACTGCGACCAACACCCTGACTGGAAAGAAGTATGCGGCGGCTACCTCGGTCGATGGCACGTATGCGATGACGATTCCCCATAACGGGCGCTACGTCGTGCGTGCGGAGCTTGCAGGCTTTGCTCCGGTGACACAGGAGGTCGTGCTGAACGGCAGCGACGCGACTGCCGGTGCCGCGCTTGTGAAGACCTCTGACTTCGGTCTGCAACTGGCGAGCCGCGTTGCCGCCGCCGAAGCCAAAGAAGCCGCGGCGCAGAACGCTAACTCCACGGGCCGCGGAACACAGAGCCTAAACCTCAGCGCCGGCGACACCGATGTGACCGACGCGAGCGCGATGCCGGCCGCGGGCAATGACGTGACCATGCCGTCGCTCGGTTCGCTGAATGAGGAAGGCGCTGCTGCGGAGGGCAATGAATCCATCGCTGTCAACGGACAGGAGGGACAGACCAACGGTCTCGCGAACTTCAGCGAAGACGAGATCCGGCAGCGCGTCAATGATGCTGTCGAGCAGGCGCGCATGAGCGGCCAATTGCCGCCCGGAGCCGATCCTACCGACCGGATCGTCTCCGTAATCGGCGGAATGATGGGTGGCGGCGGATTCGGCGGTGGTGGTGGCCGCGGCGGTCGTGGCGGCGGCATGCGCGGTGGCGGCGGTTTCGGCGCCTTCCGCAACTTCAATCCAGCGCAGCCACACGGCAACGTCTTCTATCAGGGAAGCAACAATGCGCTGAACTCCGCGTCTTGGTCGCCACTGGGCCCGGTGGTGCAGCCGGCCGGCTACCAGAACCGTTTTGGCGCCAGCATCGCCGGCAGTCCCTACATTCCAGGCCTCACACAGCCCAACACAAAACAGTTCGCCTTCCTCAATATCAGCGGACAGCGCAATCTGAACTCATTTCTGGCCACGGGCTTCGTCCCCACCGCGCTGGAGCGCGCCGGTGACTTTTCGCAGTCCACGCTCAGTTCCAGTGGAACGCCCGTCACACTTTACGATCCGGTCACCGGCCAGCCGATTCCCGGCAACAATCTCGCCAACGCTTCTTTGCCCATCTCGGCGCAGGCGACAGCTCTCCTCGCCTACTATCCGCTGCCCAACATCACACCCACAGCACTGGGCAACTACCAGACGGTTTCGAACGCCGGCGTCAACAATTTCAACCTGAACGCGCGTTACGTGCGCACGCTGGGGCAGGGATCGAGCACGCCCTTCGGGCGCTTCGGCGGTGGTGGCGGCCGTCGCGGGCAGAACGGACCGCCGACTCTGCGGCAGAACATCAACATCGGCTACAACTACTCGCACGCGGCCTCCGACCTGCGCAACATCTTCCTTCCCCTGGGCGGAGCCACGGAGAGCGGAGGCAACGGGCTCAATCTCGGCTACGTCATCGGCTACGGACGCTTCTCCAATAACGTTAGCGTCAACTGGAATCGGCTCGACACCGAAGTTCGCAACTACTTCACCAACACCGCCAACGATCCATCCCGCGCCGCCGGGCTCGCCATCCCCAACAACAGTGGCGGCTTCGCCGACCCCAACTTCTACAACGGTCTTCCGCAGCTCAATATCAGTAACTACGAGTCGCTTTCCAATCAGACCCCGAGCCAGCTCATCAACCAGACGATCAGCTTTTCCGACTTCGTCTCCTGGCGCCACAAGAAGCACAATTTGCGTTTCGGCTTCGACGTGCGCCGCGTGCACGCCGACTCCATCGGCGGCAACGATCCGCTGGGAAGCTTCACCTTCACCGGCTACGCCACAGCCAGCCCGAGTGCGCAAATCAACAACGAGGGTGGCATCAACTCCGGCGACGCCTTCGCCGACTTCCTGCTCGGCCTGCCCACCAGCACTTCCATTCAGGCCGGGCTCTTCAAAACCTATCTGCGCGAAAACGTCATCGACTGGTATGCGCTCGACGACTTTCGCATCAAGTCGAATCTCACGCTGAATTACAGCGTGCGCTATGAGTACTTCGGCCCCTACAGCGAGAAGAACGGCCACCTGGTCAATCTTTATCCGGACACCGGCCCACTTCCGTATCAGGTCGAGATGCCGGGCAGTGGGAATCCCGCCGGCCTCATCCATCCCGATCGAACGATGTACGCTCCGCGGCTTGGCTTCGCCTATCGACTCAAGAACTCCGGCATCACCAAGGACACCGTGCTGCGGGGTGGCTACGGCATCATGTACAACACCGGCCAATACGCCGCGTTCGCGCGCAAACTATCCCAGCAGCCGCCCTTCGCCACGACGCAGAGCAACGCCGCGACCGTGCAGACAACAAGCAACCCCACGCCAACCCCCACGGGCTGCACCACCACCCAGAGCTACTACGTTGATCCCACCACCGGGCTCGTTCGTCCCGGCGCGACCGCCAATCTCACACTCGCCAACGGCTTCGGCTGTTCAGCAAGCGCTTACAGCATCGAGAACAACTGGGCCGTCGATCCCAACTATCGTCTCGGCATGGTCCAGCTTTATAACCTCAACCTGCAACGCACGCTTCCGCTCGGCGTCGTCTTCAATCTCGGCTACAACGGATCGAAGGGCAGCAATCTCGACGTCGTCGGCTCTCCTAACACGACTCCCACCGGCGTCACGACACCCGGCATCGCACCGTTCGACTGGGAGGAGTCGGCCGCCGGCTCACACGCCAATGCCCTCATCATCAGCGCGCAGAAGCGGCAGTCGCGCGGCATCGCCATCGGTGCCGTCTACACCTACTCGCACGCCATCGACAACGCTTCAGGCGTGGGCGGAACGATCGGGTCGCCGGTGCAAAACCTTTACCGGCTCGATCTCGAAGAGGGCAACGCCAGCTTTGATCAGCGCCATAACCTTACCGGCAACTGGATCATCGAACTCCCGTTCGGACCGAATCGCGCCTTCCTGAATCAGGGAGGCGCATGGGCTTATCTTCTCGATGGCTTCGACATCAGCGGCTCATTCACCTTCGCGACCGGAACACACCTCACGCCAACCTACTCGGGCAACCAGGCCGAGGCACTCGCGGCCAACGTCTTCACGCAGCGCCCGGATCGCGATTTCTCACAGCCCATCAAAGGTCCGGGCTCGCGCGATGAGTGGTTCAACAAGGCCGCGTTCACCGATCCCGGCACCTCGTACGGCACAGCTTCGCAAGGATCGATCGAAGGCCCCGGAACCGTCGCCATCTCCACGTCGCTCTCCCGCATCTTCACCCTCGGCGAGACGCGCTCGCTGGAAGCACGCGTCACCGCGACGAACCCCTTCAACACCGTGCAGTACAGCGGGATCGATACCGACGCGAACGACATCAAGAACTTCGGCACCGTCCGCAGCGCCGCTGCGATGCGCACAGTGCAGGTGCAGGCCCGCTACAGGTTCTAACCGGCAGCATAGGAAGATCGTATGAAGCACTTAGTAACTGCAATCACAGGCCTCGCGATGATGATGGGCGGCTCGCCCCAGCAGACGAGCGCTCCTGCGCCTCAGACGCCCGACACACAAGGCACGGCCGCGCAGCAGACAACCGGCGGCTACACGCTCAGCGTGAACGCGAACATCGTTCTCACCAACGTCGTTGTACGCGACAAGAAAACCGGAGCGCTGATCAAGGACCTCAAGGCGAGTGACTTCCAGATCTTTGAAAACGGCAAACCCCAGCACATCCTCAGCTTCGACTACGAAAATGTCGACGAAGCCGCAGCGCTCCAGGAAAAGTCCACGGTCAATGGGAAGACCACCATTGCCGACATGCTGGAGCATCGATTCGCTGCGGACACCGCGCAGCTGAAAGATCACCGCCTCATCGTGATGTTCTTCGACCTCAGCTCTATGCAGGACGAGGATATCGATCGCGCGGTCGACGCAGCCAAAGACTACGTCAATACCAAGATGCAGCCGGCCGATCTGGTTGCCATGGTCAGCATGTCCACCGGCCTGAGCCTCGATCAGGACTTCACCTCTGACAAGTCGGCGCTGCTTCGCGTTCTCGCCGGCTATAACGGCGATGACACCACCGGCTTCGCCAACGGCGGCACGGGCACCACCGACGGAACGTCCGACGACACAACCGCCTTCGCCGCAGACGACAGCGAGTACAACAGCCTGAACACCGATCGCGAGCTGCTTGCCATTCGATCCATCGCCAAGAGCCTCGAGCGCGTCGATCAGCGCAAGTCCATGCTCTACTTCTCCGGCGGCCTCACTAAGAATGGCATCGAAAACCAGGCCAGCCTGCGCGCCGCCACGAACGAAGCAGCGAAAGCCAACCTCGCCATCTACAGCGTCGATTCGCGCGGCCTGCAGGCCATGCCTCCGGGCGGCGACGCCAGCAAGGGCAGCCTGCGCGGCAACTCTCCCTACAGCGGCGCCGCAATCACCGCGCAGTACAACGCCAACTTTTCCTCTCAGGAGACGCTCGCCACACTCAGCTCCGACACCGGTGGCAAAGCGTTCTTCGACTCCAATGACTTTGCCCCTGCGTTCCAGCAGGTGCAGAACGACACCTCCGCCTATTACATCCTCGGCTTCAAGTCCACCGATCAGCGCCAGGATGGAAGCTATCGTCACCTGACCGTGAAGGTGAACCGTCCGGACGTCAAGCTCGAATACCGTCCCGGCTATTACGCTCCGTCCGACTTCAAGCACCAGAAGACCGAAGATCGCGAGCTCGCGCTCGATGAGCAGATGCGCAGCGATCTGCCGGCCACAGACGTTGCCGTCTATCTGCAGGCGCTTTACTTCCGCGCCGGTGACGGCCGCAATAATGAGCTCTTCGTTCCGGTCAGTCTGATTGTTCCGGGCTCCCAGATTCCTTTCGCAAAGGTAAAAGACCAGGACAAAGCCAGCCTTGACATCATGGGCCAGGTTCGCCGGCCTATCGGTAAAAATGCAGACGTGTGTTCGATCGACACCACTGAGGACGAACACAACTTCGTCAGCGTCGGCAACGTGCGCGATACGGTGAAGCTCGCTGTGGATCAGTCGCAGCACGTCGAGCGTAAGAACATCCAGTACTCGACGGGCTTCACGCTCGCGCCCGGCTGCTATCAGCTCAAATTCGTCGTGCGCGAAAACCAGACCGGCGCCATGGGCAGCTTTGAAACGCTGATTCATGTGCCCGACTTAAAGAAGCTTCCGGTCAAGCTGAGCTCGGTTGTGCTCGCCAGCCAACAAACGCCGGTTAAGAATAAGAACTCGAACAATCCCCTGGATCGTGACGGTGTGCAGTGGGTGCCGAATGTCGCCCACGTCTTCCGTCAGAATCAGCATCTCTATCTGCTCTACGAGGTCTACGATCCGACGCGCGAAAAAGGTGCCCCGGCGCAAGCGCCGTCGCCCGGTCTCAGCCGCCGCGAGGAAGGCCCCGTACGTGTGCTGACCAGCATGGAGCTGCTCTCCGGCGGTGTGAAGGTGTATGAGACGCCGGTCGTCACCGCGACCAACCTGAACGATCCTCAGCACGGCGCCGTAGCATTCCAGTTCGATGTGCCGCTGACCGATCTGAAACCCGGAACGTACGTCTGCCAGATCAATGTCATCGACGACGCCGGAGGCAGCTTCACCTTTCCTCGTCTGGCCGTGCGTGTGCTTCCACCGGCAGCCCCGGCCGCCGCACCGGCTGCAACCACAGCCTCGCTGGGCTCAGTACCGCCGGTGACTAAGTCTTCCGTCGTGCAGACACAATCGGTTCCCAGGTGAGAGACTTATTCGTCGTTCACCAGAAACCGCCCGGAGATATATAGGTTTGAAAACTCGTCTCGGTTCTCTTGTCTTCTGTTTCGTTGCCGCAGCGTCGTTCGGAGCTTCGCAAGCACAGGTCGCAACCCCTCCTCAGCCGGATGCAGCCGGACAAATGACGCTGCAGGTCAACGTCGATGCGCGCAATGGCGTTCCCGTCCCAGGTCTCACGGCAGCCGACTTCAAGCTCTTCGACAACAAGAAGCCGCAGCCGATTACGTCCTTCCGCGAGGTAAAGAACCAGCCCACCAGAATCGTTGTCGTTCTGGACGCCGTCAATCTGCCTTACACCGAGGTCTCATTCGCGCGGCAGCAGCTCGCGCAGTTCTTCGCCGCCAACGGAGGCAAGCTCGCGCAGCCGACTGCGCTGGGTGTTCTGGTGGACTCAGGCATGCAGGTGCAGCCGAGCTTCACCACCGACGGAAACGCGCTGCGCGCCTCGCTGGATCACTTCACCATCGGCCTTCGCGAGCTCCCGCGGTCGACGGGCGTGTATGGCGCCGAGCAGCGGCTGGAGATCTCCCTGACCATGATGAAGGCCCTCATCGCGCAGCTTCCCAAGGATGGCCCAAAGCGGATCATTTGGGTGGCCGCGGGGTGGCCGCTTCTCAGCGGGCCGGAAGTCGAGCTCAACCCCTCAATGCGCAGCTCGGTCTTCAACGACGTCGTCACCCTCATGACCGAATTGCGCAAACTGCACATCGCAGTTGACTGCGTCAATCCACTGGGCGCGTCGCAGGACGTCGCCACAACGGACTATTATGAAAACTTCCTGCATGCGCCGCACAGCCTGCGCGACGTGGAGCTCGGCAACCTGGGAATCCAGGTCCTTGCAGTCGACTCTGGCGGCCTGGTCCTGAACGGAAGCAACGACATCGCCGGCCTTATTCAGCAGGCCGTGCAGCAGAGCGAAGACTTCTATGAAATCTCCTTCGTTCCGGCGCCCGGAGAACACGACAACGAGTACCACGAACTCCAGCTGAAGGTGGACCGCCCCGGCCTCACCGTGCACACAACCGCCGGATACTACGCGCGGCCGGTCTATCCTCCGCTGGCGAGCCCCAGGCTTACCCCTGCCTCCTGAGGGAAGGATTCAGGTTACATTCGTTTCTTGACGGCCGGCGTTTCCGGGCGCAAGATTGAAGGCGTAAAAAAGCAGGAGGGTGCGTATGCGGTTTCGCGCATGGTTGCTCGCCTTCGTCCTGGCGCCTTTGACGGCCTACGGTGCGGAATCTATCTCCGTTCCGCCGTCCGTCCCCCCGCAACAGCCCGCTCCGCTCACGTCCGCCGACGAACGCGCCGCGCTGCATAACAGCCCTGACTGGGCTCTCATCGCGCCCCATCTTCCGGACCCGCAGACCGCCTCCGCCGCCGAACTTGAGATGGCCGGCGATGTCCTCCGCGCCCGCCGCTTTCCCGAGGATGCGCTGGACTACTACGGCTACGCGATGCGGCGTGGCGGCGACGTCAGCACACTGCTGAACAAGATGGGCATCGTTCGCCTTGAGCTGCATCAGCTTGACCTGGCCCACGCCATGTTTCTCCGGACGGTTCGGGCCCACAAGAATAACTCGATAGCGTGGAACAACCTGGGAGTGACCGACTATGCGATGGAAGACTATCGCGGTGCGATCGACGCCTATCGGCACGCCGTGAAGTTGAACAAGAACTCGGCTGTCTTTCACTCCAACCTCGGCCTCGCCTACTTCGAGAAGAACGACTCCGATGATGCCATCCGCGAATTCGCGCGCGCACTGCGACTGGACCCTTCCATCATGAGCGGAGCGGACAATGGTGGAACCACCGCCCATGTCATCGGCTCTCACAACTACTCCGGCATGTGCCTGGAGATGGCAAAGCTGTTTGCGCGTCAACATGACGCCGACCGCATGCTCTACTGGCTTGCGAAGGCCACGGACGCCGGGCTGAATCTCCGCGAAGCGATCCGCAGCGACACAGCCTTGATTGCCTACGAAAAGGATCCGCGCGTCCTTCTGCTGATCGAAAACGAGCGGCAGATGCACTCGCGTTCCCTTGCAGCTGCGAAGCCCCCCAGCCTCGGCTCATCCGACTCGCACTAATCCTCTTCGTACGGACAATGCCTGCATCCGGAGCCGCAGCAATAGCCGCGCTTCCGATGGTACGCAGCGGTAAACACCACTAGTCCGTCCTCGATATAAAAGTCTTCCGGCAACAGCGGATTCGCATCGATGCCTGATGGTTTCGCCGCTTCGTCTTCCGTAGCGGGCTCAAGGCCACAGCCGTAGTTCCTCCCGTCATTCATCGCGCCGCCACCCCGCTCCACAAAGACACCGCCGCGGCCGCAACAGGAGCAATGCCGTCCGCTGCAGCGGACGCAGCCACGCCTTCCATGTTGCCGTTATGCAGATGAACCTTCCGTCCTGGAACAGCCGCAACCCTTTCACCCGGAATCAGCGAACCGATAAGGTTCAGCGGATCGGCCGCTGCGATCGCCACAACCTCGTCTCCGGCGTTCGATCGCGCCATGCGCAAACCTTCCGCCGCCTCTTCCAGGGCAAACTGCTCGCCAAAAGGCCCGCTCACGAAGCGGCCGCCACGGATCTCGCCGCGCGCCTCCAGGCGCCGCAACATCGGTGCGAGATCGCGCCACGGTGGAGCGTTCGTCTCATTCGCCAGCAGCTCGCGAAATACAACGCCATACCGTGCGAGCAGGATCCGCGCATGTGCCTCCAGCGCGCAATCGGCGTGTCTCGCAGCATCGATGATCCTTGTCTTCTCGTCTTCCGTGGCGTTGGCAAGGTGCTTCGCCGATACCTGCGCGTCCTGTTCCGGCGGCGCCGCAGGATCCCACAGCAGCGACCATCGTCCCGCCGTCGTACGTGCTGCGGCCCGCTTGCGCAAACTCACCGCCGCCGTCTGCTCCAGCGCGACCGACTTCCGCCGCGGATCCATCATCGCGCGCAACTGATCGAATCCATCGGCCGAAGCAAGGCCCGCCGCAGCCAACTCCCACAACGCATTTGTCGTCTGCAGCTTCGTCAGCCCGGAAAGCCGCTGCAAATCAGCCGTAAACGCCGCTCCGCGCTCCGCAAGAAGCGAGCGTATCTTCTGCGCCTCCGCCGACAGAGACTGCGCCAGCGTCATCTCATCGATTCGCTTGCCCGATAACGTCGAGTGCAGCCACTCCGCCGACTCGCGCAGATAAAACGTAATCGGCGCCGCCGAGGTCGGAATCACACGCCGCGGCGTTGTTCTTCCCGCAGCGGAGTCGGCAATCTTCTGCCACGCCGGATGCGGCGACAATCGTCCCCAGCCCACAATGCCCGCAAGGCACAGATTGTCCAGCCAGCGCGGATCGTAGTTCGGCACACGCGCCGGCAGCAGCGACCGCTCCCACTCCGCAGCTGGCGCCTCAAAGCCCTCCATCTGCTCAATCGCCGCGAGCACCGCCTCTTCCCCCCGCAGCGCACGCGCCTCGTCGCGCGTCGGCGAGATGCGGTGCCAATCCAGCAGCCACCGCATAAACGTCCTCGCAGAAACCGGCTCGACGCGCTGCCGCAGCGACCGCACCGTCAACCGATGGATGCGATGAAGTATTCGCCGCTCGCACCACTCGATCGCGAACGGCTCGTCGTCACCCGCCTTCGCGCGCTCGAACACTCCACGCATCGCGAGGCCCTGCATCTCCATCTTCAGCAACGCCTGGTACAGCGAGCGCGGATGAACCTTCACGATCTCCGCCAGGCGCGCCGCCGTCATCGGTCCAAGCAACTGCAGCCATCCCTGCACCAGTTGCATCGCCGCGCGCTCGCGGATGTCTCCCGCTTCAGCCACGCCGTTGCATGCCGCCTCGCGCTCCATCGACTCCGGCCAAAGCAACGCAGCTTCGTTAAGCCGTTCTGCTGCAATCCATGCCGAAGCACCATCGGTTTGCACCAGGCGTGCCCGTCCGCTTTGCTCCAACCGTGTGAAGAACAGATCCCAGTGCTGCGTCTTGCTTTGCCTGGCCGCCGCCTCAGCTCGCAGAAACACCTGCGGCAGCACAACCAGCGACAGCAGCAAATCGTGCAGCTCGTGCTCATCGCGCACATCCGGCCAAAGCTGTTCACGCACGCTCGCAATCGCATGAGGATCGATGCGCGCCGTGCCATCGTTCAGGTAATCCGGCACCCTCTTGCTCAACGAAACAGCCCGCGTTCGCCGCGCCGCCGCGTCCTCCGGATCGAGGAAGCTGTACGGCATCGCATTGATAAACTCATGCGCAAATTGCGACGGGACCGGCGTGTCGATCGCGATGCATCGTATCTCGCCCGACTCGATCGCTCGCAGCACATCGTTCAGCCCATCGATATCCATCGCCTCCGAGAGCGTGTCGCGCATCACCTCACGCACCAGCGGATGATCCGGAATCTCGATATCGCCCGCCATCGTCTCCGGGCATGCCGACGCATGCGGGAAGACGCTCGCCAGCAGATCGTCCGAGCGTGTCCGCTGAATCTGCGGAGCGACCCGCTTGCCCTTCTGCATGCGCAGCAGCTGCAGCGAGCGTCCGGCTGCCCAGCGCCAGCGATTCTTGAATAGCGGTGACGGAATCGAAGCCTGCTCCAACAGTTCGCGCGCCGTCTGTACGGTAAGAAAATTGAAGACATCCGCGAGCGGAAAGCTGTGCTGCTCCGCCAGCGAAATATTGATGCCGTTGTCCGTCGCCGCCGCCTGCAGCTCGAAGTTGAAGCCGCGGCAGAAGCGTTTACGCAACGCCAGTCCCCACGCCTTGTTCAGGCGCCCGCCGAACGGCGCGTGCAGGATCAGTTGTTGCCCTCCGCCTTCGTCGAAGAAACGCTCCGCGATGATCGTCGATTTCGTCGGCACAGCACCCAGTACAGCGCGGCCGTTCACGATATAGCTGACAAGCTGTCGCGCCGCTGATTCGTTGATGCCGCAGTCACTCTTCAACCACTCGAGCGCCGCGGCGAGTTGCGCCTCCGACTCCAGCGTCACGCATCCTCGCACAAGATCGTTCGGCGTCAGCGCGCCGGTCCGGCGATCAATCTCCGCACGCAGCTCCGCGACACCGCTCGAAAGCATCGCCGTTCGTTGCGGCGCCTCGCCCTCCCAGAACGGAATGCTCGGCGGTGCGCCGTGTGCATCCTCGACCAGCACCTTGCCTTGCGGATCGATGCGCTGGATCCTCCAGCTTGTGTTGCCGAGCAACACGACATCGCCCGGTGACGAATCAACCGCGAAGTGCTCGTCCAGCGTCGCAATCTGCACATTCTCCGGCTGCAGCATCACTGCAAACAGCGACGTATCCGGAATCGCTCCACCGTTCGAGATCGCAATCATCCGCGCGCCGCGCCGCGCATGCAGTTGCCCGTTCACGCGGTCGCGCAGCAGGTATGCTCCATACCGTCCGCGCGAGCTCTCAATCCCTTCATGCAGCAGCGCGACGACCTCGTCGAATTCTGCGCGGGTCAGATTGCGATACGGCCACGCGCGGCGCAGCACCTCATACAGCGCAGCCTCGTCCCACGACTCTGCCCCACACGCCGCGACAATCTGCTGCATCAGCACATCGATCGGCTGCTCCGGAATCTCCAGCCGATCCAGCTCGCCTGCGCGCATCGCACGCACCAGCGCGCATTGCTCCATCAGGTCATCGCGCGTCAGCGCAAACAATCTTCCCTTCGGCACAGCGCCACGCCAGTGCCCTGCCCTGCCCACGCGCTGCATCGCAACAGCAACCGCGCGCGTTGTTGCAATTTGGCAGACCAAGTCCACATTGCCGATATCAATTCCAAGTTCCAGCGACGCCGTCGCCACCAGAATGCGAATCTCGCCATTTTTCAATCGCTGCTCCGCATCCAGCCGCAGCGCACGAGACAGCGATCCATGATGGGCCGCCACCATCTCCGCGCCAAGCCGCGCCGCCAGCTCAAAGCTGATCTTCTCCACAAACTTGCGCGTGTTCACGAACACCAGCGTCGAGCGATGTTCCAGCGCCAGTGCCGCCAGCTTGTCGTAGATCTCCACCCACATCGACGCGCTGGTCAACGACCCCAACTCTTCCGACGGGGCCTCAATCGCAAGGTCCAGCTCACGCCGCTGCCCCACTTTCACGATCGTCGCGCGCTCGCGCTCCGGCGCAGCGCCCACCAGAAAATCCGCAACCAGCTCAATCGGATTCTGCGTCGCCGAAAGTCCGATCCGCTGCGGCGGCAAGTTCAACCCGGTCAACATTGCGCCCGGCGACAAGCGGTTCTCGCCGCACACCAGCGCATCCAGCCTCTCCAGCGACAGCGCAAGATGTGACCCGCGCTTGTCGTCTGCCAGCGCATGAATCTCATCGACGATCACCGTCGAAACGCGCTCCAGATTCTTGCGCGGCTTGCCCGCCGTCAGCAGAATGTACAGCGACTCCGGCGTCGTAACGAGAATATGCGGCGGATGCTTCAGCATCGCCGTGCGCTCTTTCGCCAGCGTGTCTCCGGTGCGCACGCCCGCGCGAATCTCCGGGCAAAGATATCCGCGCGCCAGCGCCAGCTCCTGAATCTCGCGCAGCGGCTTTTCAAGATTCTTCTGTACGTCGTTTGACAGCGCCTTCAGCGGCGAGACATACACCACATGCGTGTGCGGCGAGAGCCGTCCCTCCAGCGCGGCGCGCAGCAGCTTATCGATGCACACCAGAAACGCCGCCAGCGTCTTGCCCGAACCCGTCGGCGCGGAGATCAGCGTCGGCTCGCCGCGCAAAATCGCAGGCCAGCCCGCGATCTGCGGCTCCGTCGGCGTCCCAAAGCGCGAGACGAACCACTCCTGCACCAGCGGATGCGCCCACGCGAGCGCCGCGGACTCGTTCATCTCCGGTGCGGTCAGAATCAGCTCGGCGGGCATACGCTATTCTATCCCGCGCTTCGTGCTTTCTTCGCCCGCCGTCGCGGGTGTAGCTTGAAAGTCATGAAGGCAATTCGTGCAGCAGAAACACAGACACAGCGCGGACCCGCCGAATGGTTCGACGGCGAAGTCTGGATCCAGCCGGTTCTCGGCGCCGACGATTCGCCGACGCAGCGCAGCGCCGTCGTTTCCTTCGGCGCCAGCGCCCGCACCGCCTGGCACACCCACCCGCGCGGCCAGATGCTCTTCATCCTCAGCGGCCTCTGTCACGCGCAACGCAAGGGCGGCGAAGTCGCACGCCTTACTCCCGGCGACGCCGTCTGGTTTGCGCCCGGCGAAAAGCACTGGCACGGCGCCGCTCCCGGACACCCCATGGTGCACCTCGCCGTGCAAGAGGCCGACGAAAACGGCGAAGTCGTCACCTGGCTCGAGCATGTCAGCGGCTAAAATGCCGCAATGACTCCGTCAGAGTTGGATCCGCTGGACGCCGTTCTCGCCGCGCCGCGCTTTCATCGGGTGTTGCTTGAAAACGACAGCGTCCGCGTCCTGGATACAGTCGTTCCGCCCAATGAAACCGTTCCACTCCACACACACCGCTGGCCAGCGGTGCTGTATATCCTCGGCTGGAGCGACTGCGTCCGCAGAGACAGCGCCGGTTCCGTAACCATGGACAGCCGCAATCTCCCGGCACCCGCCTTCGGCGCTGCGCTCTGGTCCGCGCCGCTCTCACCGCACACGTTGGAGAACGTCGGCGACTGCGAACTGCGCGTGATCGCCATAGAGCAGAAGCAGCCCTGACAGCAAGCGCAGCCGCTACATATTTCCAACGCCGATATCTGCCTTCTTCGCTTCCACATTCTCCGGATCAAGATACTGCTCGATCGTCTGGCTCAACACCCCGCGTGCGTTCAGCAGCAGATCGATCGCGTCCCGTCCCGCTCCCTGGCCACCCGGATTCGGCGTCACATAGTGCGCCATCGCCTTCACCTCTGGCCGCGCATTCGCCGACGCCACCGCCAGTCCCACCTTGCGCAGCACCGGCAGATCGATAATGTCGTCGCCGACATACGCAATCTCTTCCAGCGTGCAGTGCTCCTCCGAAATCACCTGGTCCAGCGCCTGCACCTTGTAATGCTGCCCCTGGTAGAGATGTTCAATCCGCAGATCGCGCGCCCGCAGCGCCACCACCTGCGACACCCGCTTTGTGATCCATCCCACCTTCAGTCCCGCCACATGCGCCAGAGCGATTCCCATGCCATCGTGCGCGGAAAAGCTCTTCACCTCCGTGCCCGAACCATCCGGCCCCGGAATCACCGTGATGCTTCCGTCGGTCAACACACCATCCACATCGAAGAGCAGAACCTTGATGCGCCGCGCACGCTCAGCCAGTGCAGATTCAATCATTCGTCGATGATACAAGCCGCAAAAAAAGCCAACGGCGAGCGGACTTCCGCTCGCCGTTTCGCCTGGCTGCACCTGCTTAGCGTCTCCAGTGACCCTCAACCCACACATAGCCGTGAGGCGTGTTCCGCCAGTGACCCGGAATCCAATGCGCGTGCTCATACGGCGGAGCAACCCAGGCTCCCGGGACCCAGACATACGCGTGCCCATCCCAGCGGTGATATCCCTGTTGCCAGACCCAGCCCGGATGCGGCGCCGGCGGCATCACCTCGTGAGGCCGTGGCGGCGGCCCAACGCGAACGTAAATCTGCGCACCTGCAACCGTAGCGATTCCCAATATCGTCGCGAAGGCCGCAGTAAGCAGTTGCTTTCTCATGGAGTTACTCCTTGCTGGGGCCGTTGCCCCGGTCTACTACCGCTCAGACGCCGGAATATCGTCAGAAGTTGTGGTGCAAACTCAATTTAACTGTGGGAGTTCTTCCCCGCTCCGGCCAGTATCTGCTCCAGCCAAAGAAGTTTTTCCTGAGACCGCGGCCCGCGCTCCGTCAGCGCCCATCCCCGCCCCACCGGAAACTCGACTTCACAATCTCGCCGACACCGCGCTCAGAAATTGCACGACGCTGCCCAGATCCAGCGCATTCCAACCCGCGCTGATCAAATCGCCCCGCAGATGCAGCAGCGACATTCCGTGCACGTTCACCACTTGGCCGGTCGGCGCAAAACCCAGTCCCGCCCCCGTGTGCTGCATCGTTCCCGTCCAGCGCACCGCAACCCTGCTGTCCTCCGCCACCGTCTCGTCGACGCTCAGATGAACGTGCGTGAACGATTGCCGGAACTCGATCACATACTCCTTGAACTGATCGCGGGTCAGAACCGATTCCGGCTGAGGAAACCCATAGGACTTCGCATCCGGCGTCGCCAGTTCTTCGATCGCCTCCAGCTTGCCCTGGTTCCAAACCTCTTCAAACCAGCGCACCGCAATGTCATGGGGAGACTGCGCCACGTCAGCATCCTCCTTTACTCAGAGAGATGTCACCGCAGGCCGCCGCGGCACAACATTCAGTTTTGAGACACCTCAAATCGCGTCGTCGTGGGCATGCGGTCCATCAACCTCGGAAGAATACTCGAACTCTTGTTCGCCTGCGAATTCGCCCAACACGCTCGCCCGCACCCACCGCCGGGAACCCAACCTCGACAGCCCAATCCTCTTTTCCTTAAATACCCGTGGTACCCCAATAAATCGAGACCGGCACTCGTAACACGATGCTGCACAAGTAGCTGATTCTAGGAATTTGTTCGTCATTCATCACATATTTTTCTATACGGCAATAAATAAATTGACAATGAAAGTTTGCGCCTTTTAGCATGGCTGCCGTTTCGTATTTGAATCGATTTCAAAAATCCCCCGGGGCAGCTGCGCCGGCGCGCGATGCAGCCCTCCCCGCAATTCCGGAGGCATCGGATGTTGCAAACACGACTTCATTCTCTATTTCGTTGGTTGACTCTCGTGATCGTGCTTGTCGGCCTTCTCGGCGGCCGCACTGTTCTCGCCCAGGGCCTCGGCCGCATCGGCGGAACAGTTACCGACACCACCGGAGCTGCCGTCTCCGGCGCCACCATCACCGCCACCAACACCGGCACACAGCAAACCGCAACGACGACCAGCGACTCCGCCGGCGTCTACAGCTTTCCCTCGCTCGCTCCCGCGCAGTACAAGCTGACTGTTGTCGCTCAGGGCTTCGCCACCTACACGCAGAGCAACGCCCGCCTGCAGGCGGACCAGGCGCTCACCATCGACGTCGCGCTGAAGATCGGAAGCACCAACGAAGTCGTCAACGTCAATACCGAACCGCCGCAAGTGGACACGACCACCGGAACACTATCGCAGGTGGTCGACCAGCAGCGCGTCAACGATCTGCCGCTGAATGGACGCAACGTGGCCACGATGACCCAGCTCGTGCCCGGCGTTGTTACAGCACCCAGCACCAACATCGATCAGGGTTCCACCAAGACGTTTCCCGTCGTGGCGGCCGTCACCATCAACGGCACCCGCGCCAACCAGGTCAATTACATGCTCGATGGCGGAAACAACGTCGACGAATACACCAACGTTAATGCGCCGTTTCCTTTCCCCGACGTGCTGCAGGAGTTCAGCGTCGAGACCAGCAACTACAACGCCGAGTACGGACAGAACGCCGGCGGCGTCGTGAACATCATCACCCGCAGCGGCAGTAACCAGTATCACGGTGATGCGTTCGAGTACGTTCGCAATCGCGTCTTCAACGCCGCCAATTACTTCTCCTACCAGAACGGCGTCAAGACGCGCGACTTTCTCAAGCGCAATCAGTTCGGCGGCACGTTCAACGGCCCCATCAGCATTCCGCGCCTCTATAACGGCCGCGACAAGAGCTTCTTCTCGTTCGGCGTCCAGTCCACGCGCTACCGCAACAACGCTGTCGGCGGCACGGCCACGCTGCCCACCGCGGCCCAGCTCGCCGGCACCTTCACCGGACTCAGCGCCAACGACCGCATTCTCAATCCCTCTACTCTCGCTCCTTATCCCTGCACGAACGCCGGCAGCAGCTATACCTGCCAGGTGAATCCGAACGACTACAACTCCGCATCACTCGCGCTGCTGAAGTACCTTCCTTCGGTCGCCAACAGCCCCAGCCCGGTCTACACCTACTTCAAACCGAGCAGTCAGAACTACATCGAATACACGGCGCGAGGCGATCAGAAGCTCACCGCGGCCGATCATCTCACCATCCGCTACTTCTACGATCGCTACGACCAGAAGGGCGTCCTTGATCCCGCCGATCTGCTGACCTACACCGACCAGGCCTCGATCCGCTATCACAACTCACTCATCAGCGAGACCCACATCTTCTCCGGAACGAAGCTGAACAATTTCATCCTCAGTTATCAGATCGATGACTCCGAGCGCGGTCCGCTCGCCGGCGCGCCCAACGTCGCCAGTCTCGGCGTGAACGTGTGGCAGCCCAGCTTCTCCCAGATCAATCAGATTCAGCTCGTGAACTTCTTCACCATGGGCGACAATCCTGCCGCCACCTTCCGCCGCAATAACTACACGCTCACGGACGACTTCCACTGGGACCACGGCAGTCACTCCTTCTCCTTCGGCATTCACCTCGAAACCGCGAAGGTCGACATCGCCAACGACTACGAGCAGCCCGGACAATTCACCTTCAACAGCAACCCCACCGATACCGTGCCGATGGCGGACTTCCTGCTCGGCGGACTGACGGCCTTCGCGCAGGCGTCCGGTCAGTACTTCATGAACCGCTATCACGAGTCCGGCTATTACGCGCAGGACGTGTGGAAGGTCTCGCGCCGGCTCACACTCGACTACGGTATCCGCTACGAGCCGTTCACTCCCGAGCACGAAGCCGCGGGACGGCAGGGAATGTTCAGCACCGCCGCGTGGGCCGCGGATCAGATCTCCACAACCCATCCCACCGCGCTCGCCGGCCTGCTCTTCCCGGGCGACTCCGGTTTCGTCAACAACATGATCTATCCCGTCTACACGCACGTGATGCCGCGTTTCGGCTTTGCGTTTGATGTCTTCGGCAACGGCAAAACAAGCCTTCGCGGCGGCATCGGCCAGTTCTATGACACGCGGCTTCCCGGCGTCTTCGACAACATCTTCGCGAACACCGTCCCCTTCGTCGCCTCTGTGAATCAGAGCTTCGCGACCACCATCACCTCGAAGCCCGCGCTCTTCACCAATCCCTATGCCAGCATTCCCGGCGGCAACATCTTCCCTGCGCCGCAGCCGCCGCCTGCCAACTACTTCACGACGACGAACTATCAGAATGCGAGCTACTCGACGTTCAATCCTGCAACGTTCCGTGTGCCGGTGACATACTCCTTCAACCTTGCGGTCGAACAGCAACTCACGCGCTCGCTCTCCGGACGCCTGGCCTACGTCGGCTCAACCGCGTTCCACCAGATCAATCCCACCGACATCAACCCGGTCTGGAATCAGGGACCGAACATTGGCAAGCGGCTCTACTACTCCACCAACACGCAGCAGAACTATACGAGCGCCATCGCCACGGTAGACACGGGCGGCATCTCGAGCTATCACTCGCTGCAGTTCTCCCTGCAGGACCGCATGGGGCGAAGCCTGACCGCCTTCCTGAACTACACCTGGTCGAAGTCTCTGGACAACAATCCGTTTGGGGCGCAGGGTGTCACGGCCGTCGTTCCCGGCTCGTCGTACGTGCTGCCGATCTACGAGCCGAACTACAAGCGGCTCGACGCCGGTCCTTCCGACTACGATCACCGCAATGTTCTTGAGTTGTCCTACGTGTGGCTGCTTCCGCAAATGAGGAACGGCAACGCCGCGATGCGGTATCTGGTGAATGGATGGCAGTCCAACAGCATCTTCCTTTTCCGCAGCGGCGATCCGCTGACCGTGACTGGAGCGAATGTCGACGGAACCGGATTAAATCGCGATCGGGCCGTGTGGAACGGGCAGAATCCGTATGGCGGAAGCGAATGCGCTGCCGGAACCCACTGCAAAAATTGGCTGAATAAAGCGAATTTTTCGACAAATCCGTCGTATACGACGAATCTTGCTCTGACCTACGGAAACATTGTGAAAGGCAGCTTCGTAGGGCCACAGTTTGCTTCGTGGGATACGAGCATTATTCGCATTTTTCCGATTCATGAGCGGCTTAATCTGCAGTTTCGCGCGGAGTTTTTCAACGTCCTGAACCACACCAATTTCGGCGATCCCCAACAGAATCAAACCAATGGCAGCTTCGGCGAAATCACATCCACCAACGGCGATCCCCGCATCGGTCAGCTTTCACTGAAGCTGGCGTTCTGAGGGCGTGGAGCGGCGTGGATGGGCGCAGCTCGGCAGCGGTGTTTCGTGCGGAGGGCAGGAGAGCTAGAGGGTGCGGCGGCGACCGAAGAGCAGCCAGAGAAGGATGATGAGAAGGACGAGATCGACGGCGCCGCCGCCGTAATAGCCCCAGCCGGGACCGGCCCAGTATCCGCCGCCGCCGATGAGAATAATCAGGATGATGAGGAGGATGATCATGGCGCGGAGTGTAGCACGTTGAGCGTCCCAAGAGGATGTGGGGCGTGGAACACGATGTTCCGCGTGGAACGATTCGTAGTATGGCGCTAAGAAATGTGGGAAAGCGCTGAAAGTTGTGGAAAGGCGCTCAGGCGGGCCGCCACTTGTCGGGTCCGGTGCCGGTGTGGCGGACGTGCTCGACGTCGGGGTGGTCGTCGGGGTTGAGCTGCTTGACGTGCGCGATGGCTTCGGCCTGGGTGTCGAAGAGGGCGCTGGCGCGGTTGGAGTCTTTGGCGCGGACGGCGTATTTGCCGGCGTCGTTCTTTTCGATGAAGTAGTGCTGGCCCGTGGACATCAGAATGCCTCCCGAAAGGAGTGATGCGAAGGGCAAGAGCAGAGTTGACCGAAGGGGCCGCGAAGAGAATTGAGCGTTTCGATGTGGGCAGCGGCGACTACCAGACGCGATCGGTGACCTTGCCGGCGAGCTTCCTGCTGGCCCACTCTGTGGCCTGCCGGTAGCGCTTGTTCTTTGCGCCTTGCATGACATCGACGATGGCGGTGCGGTAGCCGCTTCGGAAGATGGAGTACATCACGGCCAAGGCGCAGCCCATCCCGAAGGCGCAGCCGAGAAAGTAACCGAAGAGAAGGCTGACGGAAAAGATTTCCATGGGGGTGCGTCCAGTATACGTTTGCGGATTTTTGGGGCGCGGCGAGGCCGGACCCCCCTCCCCCCCTTTTTCGTGCAAAGTCTTCAGAGGATGGGAGATCGGGGTGGACTTCAGGTTTTGTTGCACCGGTTGTTATGCATAGGTGCCGGACGCGCGCGGTTGCGGGTTCGTGGGATAATTCGCTCGTTCCGTACAGGGCCCGTTGTGAGTTTTAGAGGAGGATCTGAATGCCTGAGACGGCGGTTGCGCCTGTGCTGTGGACGGAGGTTGAGCACCCGGAAGCCGGGGTGGTGGTGGTGCGGTGCTTTGGCCGGCTGGTTTCGGGCGGAGCGGACGAACTGCTGTACAGGACGGTGCGGGAGCTGATTCCGGGAAGCTCGCGGGTGGTGCTGGACCTGAAGGAGCTGAAGCATACCGACAGCATGGGGCTGGGCACGCTGGTGCGGCTGTATGTTCACGCCAAGGGCGCGGGATGCCGCCTGGAGCTGATGCATTTGAACAAGCAGATCCGGAACCTGCTGGGGCTTACGGGGCTGTGGGAGGTGTTCGCGATTGCGGGCGAGAACAACGTGAAGTGGATGTAGGGCGTGCCGGCCGCAGCGAAGGATGCGTTGCTATTTTCGATGCTGGAGCAGAGAGGAACAGGGGTGAGGCGTGGACCGGAGAGAGCTTGTGGTTGGATTGACGGCGATGGCGGCGAGCGTTGGGGAGGCCGGCGCGGCGCGGGGGCAGAGCTCGGGCGACGAAACGGTCTATGAGCTGAGGATCTATCACCTGAACGAGGGCAAACAGGCGATGATCGTGGAGCGGTTTCGGGGAAAGGAGCGGCCGCTGCTGGAGCGGCATGGGATGCAGCCGGTGGCGTTCTGGGTGCCGACGGATGAGCCGCTGGCGGGGCGCACGTTTGTGTACATTCTGCGGCACAAGAGCCGGGCGCAGGCGGACGCGAACTGGGCGGGGTTCAAGGCCGATCCGGAGTGGGTGGCGCTGAAGGCCGAGACCGAAAAGGATGGGCCGTTTGTGAAGCATTATGACCTGACGTTTTTGAAGCTAACGGATTTTTCGCCGAAGGTTTGAGGACAGTTGCGGGGCGAGCGGATGTGGACTTTTTGGGGGCGGCGAGCCTGGACCCCCCTCCCCCTTTTTTCGCAAAGTCTTCAGATGATGGGAGATCGGGGTGGACTTCGGGTGTTGTTGCACCGGTTGTTATGCGTAGGTGCCGGACGAATTCAGGCGCGGGGGTTAGGCGAGGAGGTGGGTGGCGAGGGCGGTCCACTCGCCGTCGAGGGAGCCGGTGGGGATGGGTGGGGTGGTGAGACTGGCGTCGGAGTCGAGGCGGGCGGCGCTGCGGTCCCAGTAGGAGGCGTTGAAGTGGTCGCCCTGTTTGCGGTGTAGGTAGGCATGGACGCGGGCGGCGGCGGGGGTGTCGAGGTCCTGGGCGATGGAGAGGGCGCGGGCCCAGTCGCCGTGGGCGTCGTGCCAGAGAGCGTGAAGGAGTGGTGGGAGGGTGGCGGCTTCGGTGGCGGAGAGCGCGCGGAGGGTGGCGGGGGTCATGGGGTGATTATGCGCGCGGTCGTGGACAGAAAGGCAATTCAGTCACTGCGCCTTCGGCTTCGCGACGGCCTTCGGCAGAGCGGAAGTCCACCGTGCAACTTCGTCGGTCATGAATGGGGCACCCGGCTCCGGCGCCAGAGAGCGTATATCTCTTCTTATTCGACTCCTTTGGGTATGGCTGTACATTTCGTAGCTTCATCGTGAAGATTGAAGTGCAGGCCTTGGGCATGCTGTGGGGTCTCATTTCGCGAAATTCCGAGCTTTACATCTGATAGGCGGCTTGGAATATCGAATGTAACTCGTTCCTCATCTTGCATGGGTGTGTCCTGAATATGCAGAAAGTTTATATATGTCTTTTTGTCATCCTGGGGTTGCACTCTTGCCCTTGTCCCAACGCCAAACTCCAGAATTGGCATAAACTCAAGACTCGCTGCTCCGACCGTCTTTACTCCCTGGTAGAAGGTCAGGCTAGCTCTAAGCGTAATCGTGATATGTGTACCATCAGAATCTCGCTCAATTAATGCAGCATTATCCGGAATGTCTATCTTAATTTGGGCTCCCGATCCGTCGGCAGCCTGACAACTATAAAATGCCGCTCCAGCCTGATACGGATGGAGTGCATACGTTCCTGAAGTCGGCTGGTCGGAATCCCTGTCTTGCGCCGACATCTGCGGACTAATAGGAAGATATATCGACGACCCTAAAGCCCAACAAAGAACGGCTAATTTTGGTGTTATCGATTGCGAGAACATAGCCATTTTGGCCCCTTCAGGCTGAATCCAATTTTAGATATGCCCCTTGACTAAAAGGGGTCGTGCTTTGCACCACATAATGTAGCGGCGTGTACAAGCGCATTTTTAGCTCGTTCTGCCAAATCTCGATCGGCAAAAAATATTACATCCGCAAAGTGTCTGGGATGGGCGTTCGAGGGGTTAGGCATGTCAGTCGTGCCGCTCCAGATAACGTCCGAAGGTTTGTTCAAGGGGATCGCGTAACCGGAATACTCTAGGTCGGGATCGTTACCTAGCCAAGAACTCCACTCGCCCTTGTTCGCTGCGTAACTCTTGAGATCCATTACTTTGAGGTCGGAGACATGCAAGGAGGGAAGGGAGAGAAATACTCGATGTGTAGTGTCAGTTAGATTGGTACCGTAGTAATGGTAATCCCAAGTTATTATGCAGGCATTCGGTTGCCCGGTCACCACAAGACGTTGCTCGCCAAACAGGTCCTGATGTTCCGTTGTTCCGTCTATCAGCTTAACGTCCCCGCTCGCGCTAACCTTTCCCTCGGCAATGACACGAGCGAGAAAGTCAAGAGTTTCCTGAAGGCTGGGTCCGCTATTTTGTGGCGATGATTGAGCGCTAGTCGTAGCTCGCTGTGAAGCTTGTCCATTGTGTGTTGATGAAGAGTGTGCACTCAACTGTACAAACGCGGAGGCAACAGCAACGAAAATTGCTAGAGGCCCATAGGTTCGCATCTTCTTGTAACCTCCTTAGATGCATGTACTTCGAAAATGCCTGCCGGTAGGCCGTTATGTTGACTAGGTCGCCTCTCTAAAGCGTCCACCCCGTCATTTCAATGTCATAGTTAGCACGCCGATAGCGATCCGCATCGAAATCTCTGTCCGTTCTAGCCTGGCTCAGACTCGCGTGGTCATTTGGAAACTTGCATTGATTCTGCATGCGGCCTGTCGGATGGTAATGGTCCCTCACATAAATATAGAACTCAGTGGGATAGTTACCAACGGCTCCTTCTTCAGTCGCGAGAAATGGATCGCTATAGTAGGCGACGTGGTTGTCGACGTCTACGCTGGAGCACCAGTATGCGAGCTTCTCAAAGGCGTGAACCGGTGGACTATCCAAAGACGCGATTGTTGGGATAGCCAGAAGCAGCATTAATGCCAATCGCAAAAATCGCTCGCGACGCATAGCTTCACCTCGAAATGCTTCGTCGAGATTCATCAAGCATTGTTGCCCCGGGGGAGATTACAGCGGCAGTCTAGCCGAGCCCATGGAAGCTGTCACGAGATTTCTTAACAACAAAAGCCCCGCTCGCGCGGGGCTTTTGGTTTTTGCGCGAAGCGCGTCTCGCCGTCCGCGCAGGACTAGCTGCAGCCGCTTGTGCTGCCGCATTCCATGCAGCGGTAGCAGGAGCCGTTGCGGGTCATGATGGAGCCGCAGGTGCTGCAGGAGGGAGCGTCGCCCATGTTGTACATCTCCTTCATGGCCGTGGCGGCGTGGAAGATGCCGCGGTCTTCGACAGTCAGGGAGTTAGGAGTCAGGGAGGTAGGGGCTTCAGCGCCGCTGCGGGCATTGAGGTCGGGAGCGATGCCTTGCTGGGGGGCGCGGCGGTCGTTCAATTCTTCAGCGGCCGCTCCGTGGGTTGCGGTGGGTTCGTAGGTGGCGGTTGAGAAGGAATCGGCGGTTGTGGTGTGACCGGCGGTGTCGGGGATCTTCGACTCGGTTTGCGCTCCGCTCAGAAGGACGGCATCGGAAGAGGGCGCGGAGAGCGGGAGTGAGGGAGCGGCGGCGCTGAGGCTCTTGAGGTTGAAGAGGGAGAGCTGATGGCCGGAGAGGAAGCGGAGCTGCATCCAGCGGAAGAGGTAGTCCATGAGGGACTTGGCGTAGCCGATCTGCTCGTCGCCGGTCCAGCCGGAGGGCTCGAAGCGGGTGTGGGCGAACTTTTCGCAGAGCACCTTGAGGGGGACGCCGTGCTGGAGGCAGAGCGAGGCGGCGGTGGCGAAGGAGTCCATGAGGCCGGAGATGGTGGAGCCTTCTTTGGCCATGCGGACGAAGATCTCGCCGGGCTGGCCGTTGGGGTAGAGGCCGACGGTGACGTAGCCTTCGTGGCCGCCGACGGAGAATTTGTGGGTGATGGAGGCGCGCTCGGCGGGGAGGCGGTGGCGGATGGCGACGGGCGGGGCCTGGGCGTCGAGGGTGTCGTTGCCCTCGGTGATGGAGCGGCGGAGGGCGTCGAGCTGGGCGGCGAGGGTGGCGTTGGACTGCTGGAGCTGGAAGGCGCGGGATTGCGTGGCGGCTAGCTCTTCGCGGAGCGTGGAGGCGTCGATGGCGGCCTGGGCGTTGGCGGCGATGAGGGCGTCAACGGCGTCGGAGTCGGCTGAGGCGGGCGGGGCGGCTTCGGGCTTTTTGTCTGTCTTGTCTGTCTTGTCGACGGCGGAGACGTTGAGGGGCTGGGTGCCCTTGGAGCCGTCGCGGTAGATGGCGACGGCCTTGAGGCCGAGGCGCCAGGCTTCGGTGTAGGCCTCGGCGATATCGGCTGCGGTGCAGTCGTTGGGGAGGTTGACGGTCTTGGAGATGGCGCCGGAGAGGAAGGGCTGGGTGGCGGCCATCATCTTGACGTGGCCCTGCCAGGAGATGGAGCGGGTGCCTTTGGCGGGCTTGAAGGAGCAGTCGAAGACGGCGAGGTGCTCGGGCTTGATGCCAGGGGCGCCTTCGATGGTGCCGGTGGCGTCGATGTAGTTGACGATGCCCTGGACCTCGGCGTCCTTGTAGCCGAGCTTGAAGAGAGCGCCGGGGACGGTGTTGTTGACGATCTTGATCATGCCGCCGCCGACGAGCTTCTTGTACTTGACGAGGGCGAGGTCGGGCTCGATGCCGGTGGTGTCGCAGTCCATCATGAAGCCGATGGTGCC